>BNJT01002404.1_pt1 | contig 410006 bp, 632 predicted proteins | sample 8540491 | NCBI WGS metagenome assembly BNJT01 (sample SAMD00202455, study PRJDB9452) | human saliva metagenome | host: Homo sapiens
ACTGATTTATTGAGTATTAGCGGTACTCAAAAATTATTTTTGACAGGTTTTGACAGGGTCGAAAGTCAAACAAAATACATAAATATCTGGGTTACCATTAGTTTTTAATGGTAACTTTTTATTTTGATTGACTTAGTAAGTTTATCAGATACCTATTTTTCATTAATTATAGATATCGTTGATAAATTACTCCTGTTCATCTGATGTACATATATATCCATTGTAGTTTTAGCACTGCTATGTCCTAAGAACATTTGAATGTCTTTTTACATTTACATTGCTTTCACATAATATTGTTGCACAGCTATGTCTTAAATCATGAAACCTAATATGTGTTAAATTATGTTTTTGCTAAGAACTTCCTAAAACCATTAGTCAAGAACTTAGGTTTGTGTAACTCTCCACCTTCATTAACATAAACATATTCTTCATCTTTTTATAATAACCTTTACCTAGTCTTTCTTTATTTCTTTTTGCTCTTCTTTTTAACTCCCAGAAGCATCTCTTTTTATGAGATCCAGGTAAAAACAAAACTTCTTAAAACCAGCTGTACTTTTTGTCTTATCTTTTTATTAAAACATTTTTTTACCATTTAAGTTAGTCTCTGTAACAGTATGAATAATACTCATTGTATTATCTGCAAAATTTATAGCTGACCACTTTAAACCTAGTAATTCACTTCTTCTTAAACCAAAGAAGCTAGTTATAACTACTCCTAAGTACAATGCTTTATCTTCTCTTTTTAAGATTTCAAGCATTTCTTTTTATTTGTTCATGATTATAAACTTTTGCAATATACTTAACCTTTTTAGGTTTTTCAACATTCAACATAGGATTTATATTAATTACTCCTATTTTTGAGCATATTTAAATGTTAAACTTAAAAGATTATGATAATGAATAACAGTATTAGCAGAAACTCCTCTTACATTTAATTCATGAAAATAATACTTCTGGATATCAAATGTATTTATATCCTTTAATTTTTATTTTTCTTTAAAAAGTAAGGTAATATAGATATTTTTGTATTTGATAGATAGAGATGAGTATGTAGCATCATCAATAGTTTTAAATCTCATTTTTACATATCCTAAAAATGAAATTACAGAAGCTAATTTCTTTATCAAAAAGGTTTACATCCTGATCTACTTTTTGTAAAAGACGCTTTTCCTGCTGCCAATTTTTATCTTCAGATATTCCAAAAACTTTCTACATTCTTCTTCAAAAACTTTTTAACATTTCTTCAGCTAATTCTTCATTATCAGTTTTTAGATGACTTTGATTTTACAGTTTTCTTATTTTTATATATTCAAAAACTAAAATGGTAAAACTTACCTCTTTTTCTAGTGTAGCTTGATGTGTACAAGATTCCTCCTTCATCTTTTTAATAGCTACCGATAAAGAATTATCGGTCAACTATTAAAAAAATGTCAATATCTATTTTCTTACATTGCATTTAATACATATTCAATCAGGCATTCCTTTTGGTATTTTTTATTAATCTTCCATTTCTTATAGATTTTTAATTCTCCAGTTTCAGTTTTCTTTAAGACACTACTCTTACTAATTCCTAAAAAAATCAGCTGTATCTTTTGTTGATATAAAAAGGAAGCTTCTCTAATTCTTTTTCTAATGATGTTCTCATTTCTTGTGTTGTCATTTTATCACCCTAATTCCATTCTATTCCCTATTCTTTTCATATTTTTGCCATTTTTCCCAATAACAATCTAAGATATTTTTGTGTTGTATAATTATGTTGATGTGTAATAGCATTCAATTCATCCATAGCTATTGCAGTTTTTTTCAGTATAAACATAATGAATAAATTTTTAAAAAGGTGTGGTTCATCTGTACTGATATATTGTTCATCAAAAGAATAACAAATAACATATTTTAATTCTTTTATTTTTTCATCATCAAGGTAATTTAATAATTGAGCAAAGAAAAATAAATATCAGTTAGTTCTTCTAATTCTTTTTCTTTATTGTAAGGCTTAACTTTCCAAGTTTTTATGAGAAAGCATAGTCTCCTCATTAAACTCAACATTCAGCAATTAATGACATTTGAATATCTTTCAAAAGTTCTATCTCTAACACTATTAATCTTATTATCTAAATGTTCTTGTAATTTTTAATATATCTTTAAAATTTTCAGGTTTTTATTTTCATTATCTCACTTCCTTGTACTTTTTTAAATCTATAAGCATTTCTAATAATTTCCTATGTTCTTCTTTACATTTTCCACATTCAAGTTCTTTTATTTTGCTTTTGACAGTGTAATATAGCTTCATCCAAATCTATTTTTGTATATTTTTTCCATTTATTCTATCACCTTCAATAGTTCAGGATTTTTCATAAATATTTCCTATTATTTCACTAAGTTCAAAAAGTTTCATTTATAAAATCTATATAATTTTTCTGTAAAGTAAGATTTTTTAAATATGAGCTGGCTTATTACTAATTCATCTCTTTTTCCCCTCCTTTCAATTACACCTATATTATAAAAATTCTTTAGTTCCATCTATACTGCAATCTTTAAATTTTACAATATCTCCTTCATAAATTTCTTTTTCCATTTTTATCTTTTTAATCCTGTGTATTGCATAAGTTCAATATCATTAAATTTCTCGTGTCTTATCATTTAACAAATGTCCAACTCTTTCAAATAAATAAGTTACCTTTTTAGTTTACATAATTAATTAATACGACTTCAAATATTTGCTTTTCTATCTTTTTACATAAGCTCTAAATTTTATGTCTCTATTCATATTTAATCAACTCCCTATATTTAATATTTCTATCTTTCCATTATGTGTTCTCATAAAATTGTTTTTGAAGTCTCTTTCAAACTCTTCTAATTCATTTTTCTGTCATTAAATATTCTGTATTTATTTCAAACTTCACTGTTCTTTTTGAATTATCTTGAATAACTTCCATTGTTCCTTTGTATTTAATCATCACCTAGCTTCTTATTTATTTTTGCAATAGCAATTTTAACTTTAGCTATAGTTACTCCTATATTTGTTAGTTCAGCATCATTTTTAATGAGCTTTATTTTTATTTAAAACAGCTAATTCTTTTCCTAGAAACCAGAAGCAAATTTTTATATCAAAATTTTTCTTTATTCCCATCAGCAAAAATTATTACATGATCTGCTGGAATTTCTCCATATTTTTGTTCCCAAATCCATCTATGTTTTTAATTTCCATCTTTTTATTGACAAGCTTTATATATGTATAACCATCTCTATCTATTCTTTTCAGAATAAAGTTCTCTAGTATTCCATGTAACATTTCCTTTTTGAAAAAGATTAGGAGGTCTTACTCCTGTTTTTCTTACCCTTATTCAAGGTGTAAATCCTTTTCTTAAAAAGTATAAGAAGGTAATTTTTAAAAGGTATTTTGTATCTACCAGAAGCAAAGGCTCTAACTGATTTTAAAGTTATTTTTTCAAAAATTATTATTAAATAATTCTAATAATTCATTTTTATTTTTAGTACCTTTGAAAAGCTTCTTAAGAATTCAAACTCTATTGTTTTAAATTTTCTTTCTCATTTTTATACCTCTAACATTTTAGGTAGTTTCATATTTTCAGTGATTCCACTTTCTTTCATTTTAATAGCTTGGATTGCAACATCTGCATTATTTATAATTGCAGTAGCAACTCAACTATAGCTTTTAGCTCTAAGAATTTCAGTATGTAACTTTTCTTCACTAATATCTTCTTCATCTAATCTTTCGATTTGTGCAAATAAGTAATTGTTCAAATCATTTAATGTATTTTTCATTTTTAGTTCTCCTTATCAATTAAAACCTTTTCCATTCCCATAACTCACCTTTACAGTTTCTTGTTTTGTATTTTATTTTTAGAATTCCCTAGAATTGTTCTTAATGTACTTCCTTTTCTCCCTAATTTCATAGACAACTCTTTTAATGTCATATTAGAGCATTCTCTTTTAAAAATTCTATTTCAGCATCATTTAATTCATAATCGTCAAAAATACATTTTTGCATTTAAAATATTTTTATTCTACTTTCACTAGTATGGTATTTTTCCATTATTTTTAGCTATAGAAACTCCATTATTATAATCTACAACTATATTTTCTTTATCTTCTTCACTAAGTACTTTTCTTTGATTTAAAAGTTCTAATTTATTTTGTTTTAAAGATTCTTTTTAAGTCTATCATCTCCCTAAAACCAAAAATATTTTTAATTTTATCAAAAAAGAAAAACCTTCTTGTATTTTCTTTTGATTTTAATTCAATTAAATTTACAGAATTGTCTCTTGCTATTTTATATCACCAATTAAAGTTTATTTTACTTCTCTGCATATCCTGCCAAATTTTAAATAAGTACATTTACTTTTTCTCAGCTAATTTAGAGTAATGTAATAAAGGATTTGATAAGATTAAGTTTTCTAAAAAATCCTTTTTAACTCCTCTATTTCTTCTATTGAAAAGAAATAATTTTTAGCTAAGACAGAAGATTTTTCTTTCAAATGTTCTGTATTATATATTGTTGTTCAAACTCTCTATCTCTTCTTTCATCAATAATTTTATCTAGCCTCACATTCAATCATTTTTATAAATATGCTATCGTATGGATAACCCCATTTCATTAGCTACCTTATCTATTTCATAAATTCCATAATTATCAAATAACTCACAAAACAATTCTTTTTTGTAACTCTTTTAATATCTGAAGCATCCATTTGTAATCTCTGACCTAATGTTTTATGTTTTTCATGAGATTATTTTTATGTAATCTCTTAAAAAGTATCATTTTTAAAGATATTGTTTCCATTTTAACCACCAACTATATTTTTATATTTTTCTCTTTACACTAGATTTATCTACATTAACATAAATCATAGTTGTATTTATGTTCTGATGTCCTAAAAACTTGTTGAATTTCTTCAACGTCCATTCCTTTCTTTTTAGTGCCATTGTTGCAAATGTTCTTCTAAATCTATGAGGGATGAACGTTTTCAACTTTTGCTCTAGTTACAATTGATTTTTAATACTCTTCTAAATCCTTCAGTCTCAATCTTGCTACCTGAATTTGGTTTTTATAACATTTTATACATAAGTCCATCAGCAATCCCACAAATAAAGGAGTATTATAATTTCCTCTTTCATTTATATATTTTTTAATTGCAAGAGCTGCAATAGTACTCATGAAAGCAACTCCTTCTTTTATTACCTTTTCTAATAATTTTTATTTCATTTTTCAAAATCAATATCTCTTATTTTTATATTGGCCAACTCTGTTGCACGTATATAACACTAGATATAAGTACTTCCATCATTGCTTTTTCTAAGGAGTTTTCACTAGCCATTCTAAGTTTTTTCTAACTCTAATTGTGTAAAAGCAGTTTTTCAGTTTTTGACCTTTAACTTTTTAATAACAGGGTTATTAGAAATATATTCTTCTTCATTTAAAAATGAAAAAGAAGGAATTTAAAAATTCTTCTTATGTTATCTATTGAAACAGCTTTTCTGCTGGTTCTTTTTCTCTTTCTACAGCTAAATATAATCTAATATCATCTGTAGTAACTTGTAAAAAGATTTTTCTTACAAAAAGAGAAAATAATTCAAGAGAGTTTTTATAGTAATATAATAAACTTTTTGTCACTTAGATTTTCTGCTTTCTTTGTTAAAAAGAATTTTTCCAAAGTTCTGCATTAGTTCTATCTGAAACAACTATCTCATATTTTTTTGAAACAATATCATAATCTTTTAGTTGTATGATTATAATATTTTTATTCTTTCAATATCTTCTACACTGAAATCATTGCTTCTATTTATTTCAAAAGTAATTTGATTAATAATGTTATTCTTTATATCTTCCATAATCAACCTCAAATTCTAAACTTGTATCACCACTAATACTGTAACTAAAAGTATCCCAACTTCCCAAAACACTTACCTGTTAAAGCATCTTCATTTTTACATCTAGCTTTAGCACCAGCAAGAGTCAATTGGACATAAGCTTTCATCTGAATGGCATTCTCATCTAAATCACTGCAGCTTATAAAAATTTTTATTTTGATAATTAACACCTTTTTCTTTTAAAACAGCTACATTCCTAGTATTAACAACCAGATCCACAGGCTGAATCTGTTATTTTAATGCTTTTTCCACTATCTAATTCTTTTTAATTCTTCAAATCTTGTATATGCTAATAATTTTGATAAATGAAAAGGTGTAAAAATTGACCTTTCATTTTTTATTATGAACTTCTAATTTATGATGAATCTTACCTAAATAATCATCAATATCTAAAAAGTCTAATTAATCCCATTACAGTCAATGAATATATCAATTATTCCCTTTACCATATTTTTTCAACTATTTTTTATATTTTTCTTCCCTATCTTCTGCTCCTACTTTTATTACAAGTATTTGAATAAGTATAAAAACATACATCTTATCCAATCAAAAATATTTCGTCATAATTTTGTTTATGAACTAAACTTTGTATACTATATTATCAACAGAAGCTTCTGCAATAATATTTTTACTTAAATCAGGTTCACTAAAAAGATTTAAAATTATCGTTCATTTTTGTTCCTCCAATATCTTTTTAACTCAGCATATTCTTCTACTATATTTTTCACTTCTTGCTCTTTTTACTTGAAAAGTCATTAAATCTTGGTGTTTTCTTCTGTTATAGTTAGATTTTCTTTTAAAGGAACAAAATTGATTATGAAAAAAATAACTATATAAGGATTTTTAAACTGCTCCAGGTTCACTTTCTAAAAAGCCAACAATTAAATCAGCTCCATTTTTACAATCAAAACCCCATGACTTTTTTTACCACTTCTCATTCTAATAGATGAATATTTAACATCAATATAGAAGTCCATTTAAAGCAAAAATCAAAAACAGGATTATTCTTTTTGCCAATATTTGTTAGCATCAATAGCTTTAGGTACAAGTTTTTGAAAAATATTCTTCAGCTTCTCCACCAAGTCTTGTGGATCTACCTCCATACTTAATTTTTGTCTTGTATTTTTAATAATCCTGATGTAAGTAATATTTTATGAGCAACTAAAATAGGTAAACCACTTTTTGAACAGCTTCATAAAAATTTCACATTCTCTGTAAAATTTCAACTATTTTTATGCAATTTAATCATCTCCTAATAAATAAGTTGCAGTTCCATTTTACAAACCAAAACTTAGAAACAGTGAAAATATAGTATGTATTTTCTTTCTACTTCTATTCTTTTTATAAGATGTTCATCATTTTTCTTGAGATGTATTCAAATTTAGCTATTCCTGATTTTTGACTGAAGCAATATTTTTATCATTTTGGTTTTAAGTTAACATTTAATTGATTATTTACTAATTCTATCATTTTTCTCCTTTTTCTTCTGCTTCAATAATAATTTCTGTCAATAAGTTACATAAATATGGTGATTTTAAGCAAAAAAATCTTTTGGATATGAAGATAGTTGATTTTTTTGTATCTTCTAGAAATTTACTAACATCTATTCCAGAATTCATCATTTTTGAAAGTTCTGTATAAGTTTTTATAAGATTATCAAATTCTTTTAATCCAGGTATAGCTTTTTAAATAAACTTCTTTGATATGAGACATATAATCTGTATGCCATGCATCAGCTGTTGAAACTAACTCTATTTTTGGCTTTTAAAAACCATTTTTATTATTTCTATTAAATCCCAATAATTTTAAAAGAACTTAGTCTTGTTTTTATTAGCTTTCAAAAACCATTTCGTAACAAATGATTTCTATTATATTTTTCATGTGTAACATCGTATCTCTTCTTTTTTAAAAACTTTTTCTGTTTCTAGAACTTTATCTAAAATTTCTTTTTAAAGAAGTTTTTTAAAAGTGAAGTTGTCGTTACTACTGACTTTTATATACTTTGAAATTTCATCATACATTTCATATGTCTTAGATAGCCATTACTCATTTTTACCTCTTTTCTTTTCCAGTCCATTTCTTCGGCTTCTTTCTTTTCTCTTTATATAACTTAATTGCCATACCTTTTTGATCTGTAATTTCTAAGTCCAAGGACTTTTTCACGACTTCTTTTGTAAGCTGCATTTTGCTTTGATTTTTCTCTCTCCAGTACTGTTTTTCACATACTGCTGAGCAATATTTCACTCTTTTATCTTTCACATCATTTACATATACATGAACTCCACAATAAGCACAAGAAAAACTCACGAGGACAATCAACATTTTCATAAAATTGATTAACTTTTTATTTTCATTGTTTCTCCTTAAAAATTATTTAAATGATATTTCTTCATATACCCATGCCATATATTTATCTGAAAAGTTAAAAGATTTTATTTAATTCTTTTTCAGTTATTCCTAATCTTCTAGCAGCACCTTTCATTTTTGCAGTATCTAAATCTTTAACCATTCTTGCCCATGAACATAAAGTTCCCATAAAACCTACTGGAAGCTTTTTGAGAAACGTCATCAGGTGTTAAAATTGAGTTTCATTTATACCCGAAAGACATTTCATTGCTTTGTTTTCCCATAACTTCTGTATAAAAGAAATTACCTCTTACATCATCTTCTATATCATCGTCTGTAGGTTCAAAAGTATTTTTCATATATCTTATCTGCAGAAGCACGAACCTTGCATATTTCCATATAATTTTTTTAAATGGAATGATTCCATCATTCTCTCTAAGTTCTTTATCCCATACATTTTTATGATTTGTACAAGTCCTAGAGATATTAAGAATAATTGTTGCAAGTAAAGCTGATTCTAACTTTTTCATCAGTTGGTTTTTAGTAACTTTTATTTCTTTTTCATTTATCTTGATTTCTCTCTTCTCTGTTTTCTTCGCTTTTTTCTCATTTTTTTAACAACACCTTTCTCAGCCATAAGAACAGCTAAAGCTAATTTTAAGTATATCCACAAGATCACATCCAGCTTTCCAATAAAAAGAAACGGAAAGTTAAGTTTATTTTTAATTTTCCAAAAAGTAGTTTCCGCATATTCTACTTCAAAATTTTTATTTTTTTCTTTATTTTCATAAGCTATTACAACAGCTTCATTAAAAATCTTGTGTTAAATGTTCTCCATTTACTAGGTATGTATCTCCCCATATTTTTCTAATATTTACCATTGTTCTGCCTCCTCATAAACTACTAACATCATTGATAGTTATATTTGTTAAAAGTCCAACAACTATCACAAGCAAGTTTTGAATGCTATTTGATTAACTTTTTCTAACCATTCAAGTAGTCCTATATTAGGATTAAATAGTACATTTGAGTTTAAAAATATTCCAATTTTTCTGTATATATTTCACTTTTTATAAGATGAAGTAGTTTTTATATTCATTTCCAGAAGCTCTAAAAGAACAGTTTATTAATAACTCATCACTATTTAAAAAGTTTCTCTATTTTCAAGAATTCCTAAATTTAATAAAGCTTCTAAAATTTTTAAAGTAAGAACTTGTAATTTTACCAGCTCTTTACAATTTAATATCATAAAGTAAAGTCCAAATTAATGATGTTGTGTATTTAATTTTTCTAATATTTGCATGATGTCCTCCTAATAGTATTGACACCACAAATAACTTACTGTAAAAATAAAAACTGTCCAGGGCTTTATTAACACGAGCAAGTCATTTGCAGTGCAAAAATAATAAAAGTCTTTTTAAGCTAATCTATTTAAAACCCTTTATGAAAACTTTAAGTTCTTCTATTTCATTTTTAAATTAACAATCCTTGAAATTCCCAGCAGAGCGACTGCTGCATCATCTTCCACAAGAGAGTTATTATAATCTATAGTTTCTTTGGCTTTTTATTAAATCTTCTTTATTGATTAAATTATTTTTGATTCTCATTACTCATAGTTCCTCCATTAGTTGTTGTAATTTTTACATATTCTGTAAGTTCTCTTTTATATTCTTCTTTTCTTCATCTTTTAATTTTTTTAACTCTTTTTCCATTTTTAATTTTATTAAAAATTAAAAATATTTTTTGACCAGCTGGAAGAAATTCCATTTTATTTTTTCTATAGCTGGGAGAAGCTGCTTTCTAATTTCTTTAACTTTGTAAACATCATTTTCTAAAATACCTAGTACTTCTTCATATTGGAGTTCTTTATTTGTTAAAAATCTTTATAGCTTGATCTGAATAAGCAAAAATTTTATCTTTATAGTTTTGAAACTCTAAATACAAATTCCATCTTTTTTTAAATAAACTGAAACAGCATCTTTTTGTAAGTCCTTTAGATTCATACCAAGCCACTAAATGAGTTGGTAGAGTTTTAAAAAGTTTTTCTATTACAGCTAAAAGAAGAACACATTTCAAATAAATTATTTTTTTATATTTTTTATATGTATTCATAAATATCTTTTTCTTGTTCTGATATAGTGGCTATTTCAACATCATTTAATTCGTAACTAGCGAAGTTAAACTCTTTTTATTTTCAGATTTAGAAGCTATAACTTCATTAAAATCATTTTCTAAATTTTTATTCATTGTCTATCTCCTTCCAAATACTTATAAAAATGCCTTTTTATATAATCTAGTTTTTGAGCTTTTACTCTCCCATAATAATGTTTCATTATCTATTAATTTAGAAATTAGGCTAAGTTGTGGAATAGGAAAACTTAAATGAATTCCTTGGATACTTAATTTTTATTTAAAAAGTCATAGTATTCTTTTTCTAACTTTGTTCTTCCAATTCTGTTTTGGAACAATGGCTTTTACTTTTATTTAAATCTACTTTTTTAACATACTTAAAAACAGAATGAGTTGTAATACTATCTAAGAAAGTTGGAATGACTATATGTTCTGCAATTTCTATAAATAAATTATCTAATCCCATTACTGGAGAACCATCAATAACAATATAGTCAAATTCCTCTTTCAAAATATTTATAGCTTTCTTAAAAGACTCATTAAAAAGAATTCTTAATCTTTATATCCTTGTAAATGTAGAAGTAAAGATTATCTCTTAATTTCTTAATTTTATAATTTTTACCTTCAATGAAATCTTTCAAGTCCAGCTTTGCTAGTATCATCAACTTTAATACCCTGCAAATTTTTAAAAATATCATTTTGGGAATCGCTGGTAAGGATCAAAAGTTTTTATTTTTTTATAAAAAGCTTTATAAGCAGCTAATTGTAAAGTTATATAAGTTTTTACCTACTCCACCTTTATTATTTTTAACAAGAATAATTCCCATAATATCCCTCCTATTTTTGATAGCAGAAATATATTTTATGATTTTTGTAAGTTTATTAATTTTGCTCCATCGAATTGAAGCTGTAAAAGTGGAATTACTATGCCTTGATTTTTTTATTAACTATTGCATAACTTCCATCTGCTCTTTTCTTTACAACTCCACAAGCAATAACATTATGATCTTTAACAGCTAATACATAATCATCTGTATAAATATAGTTTTTTTATTTATTTTTATTCCTGTACTTTCTAGCCAAACAACATTATCAAATTCAAATTCTTGGTCACCAGTTTGTTTTATTTGTTCCTTTTATTTTTCTTTTCTTTTGAAATCAACATTCAAAGCTTTATAAACTCCTCCTGTTGTAATGCTGTAAAATTTTTCCATGTAATTTCATTTTAATATTTTTCTCCCTTTCTTGTTATAAAAATTCAGGTTCTCTTTAGTTTTTTTAAATGCTCCCATTTCTATACCATGTAAATCAAAAAGATAATCTACCCCAATCTACACAGTACTTATATTTTTCAAAATCTAGTTTTTCATTCTCTGGAAGCTTAGAATTTACTCTTTCAAAGTCTTTTTGTAATTTACACCATTTATCAAATGGCATATTTATTTTTATAGTTTCTCCCATTTATTCTCCTTTTTAGGCACTTAGCAATCCTAATTCAGTTATTTTTCTTTTTATTTTTGAGAAATCATTAAATAAAAAGACTACTTCTGTATAATTTCTCTGAGAGCAGGATTTTTAAATTCTTCTATAATTTTCATCTTCAATTTTCAACTGCTGCTCTATAGGTAAGCTTTTTAAAAACTTCCATAGCTTTGTCATTTTTCTATACTCCTTTCTTTGTTCATTTTTAATTTTTCTTGTTCAAGCTCTTTTTTTGTTCTATAACTTCTGAGTTTACTTCACTAAGTTCCTTTAAACAAGTGAGCTGAAAAAAACTGCTGCAATGTTTTTTTAACATCCTTTTTTTATTTTTAGGATATCCATTTGCTCCTGGAAGAGCTTTTAAAATATAATCTATTGAATTATTTTAATAACTCAATTATTTTATCTTCATGCTTTTTAGAAAAATCAATTTCATTTTTTTCTTAAACCATTCTTTTTATTTTTTAAAATCATCAGGAGCTTTTTTCTTCTTTATGATTTAATTCTTTATTTATGTTATTTATATTATGTTCTTTATTGTTGTCAATTTTTTAACAAACTAGTTTTATGATTTTTAACAGAGTAGTTTGTCAATTTTTACAATCCAGTTTGTCAATTTTTTTAACAAACTAGTTTCCGTTTTTTAAAAACTAGATTTTTCAATTTCTTGAAAACTGATTTTAAAGAATCTACGACAGGGAGTTCCTCTATTTTCTTGAATTAATATACTAGCTTCTATTAAATCTTGAATTATTTTTATTTTGTTTATGTCTACTTAAACCTGTTAAATCTTCTAAAGTTTCTATAGTTTGATAGAACCAACCTTCATCATCAGCTAAACCATCTCGAAGCTTCTATAAGAATAGTTAATAAGAAAGCAGGTTCTATCCCCTAAAGTTTTAACTATTTGCTTTATTCAAGGTATAGTAGTTACTAGACATTAATAATTGTTTAAATGTCTTTTCTAACATCTTATCCACTCCTTCTTAAAGTGGTTTTTAATGAAAAGCATATTGATCGGCTATATTTTCTACAAATTTGTCTTATTTCATATTCTCTTGCAGCTAACAATTGATCAGCTACTTCTTTTTATTTCATCAATCATTTCTTGATTTATCATTTCTTTTATTAAGTTAGCTAATGCTTTTTCTAATTTTTCTCTATTTTTTTAATATACATATTTAAGCCTCCAATTAATCGTTTAAAAATATCTTTTAAAGTCCAAATTTCAATATTTTTATTGCTTATATATTGCCAAAGAACTTCATCATTATTACCAGCATCTAATTTTTTTCTTGATATTCTTTTTAAAAGTTCACTTCTTAAATCTTCTAATTGTTTTATTTTATTTTCTATATATTCTCTACTTTTCATAATTGGTCTCCTTAAAATCTCTTTTTAATTTCTTCAACAAAAACTTTCATCAATGTTCAAACAGCAAGGCTGAATATAAAATTTTTCTGAAGAATTGAATACTTAAAATCAATTTCTTTTTGCTTCTTCTTCGGAAGTAAATGCTGAAAGAATAGTTTTATCGGCATTAGTTATAATATAAATAGTTCTAAAAATTTTTCAAACATCACCTGCACTCTTGCAAGGGTAACCTAGCTTTTTTAAGTTCTTCCTTAATTTCAATAAATTTAGTGTTTTCTCCATACTTGTTAATTAATTCTTGTAGTTCTGTTAGTTTCATAAATTCTCCTCCTATTTGGAGAAATATAGAAATATCTTTGTATTATTATAATGATTTATGTTATAATAAAAAATGTTAGATATTTGATTTATTTAATCAAGTTGGCTTAAAAAAGGGTGTCTTGGTCGGTGTCCCTTTTTCTTTTACTCTTTAAAATTTTTGTAGGCAAGAAAACCAAAAATCAAAATATTCTTTTTAAATTTTCAATTGTTTTTAAAAATTAAATGTTGTAACTCTTCAGAAATATCAGCTTTTTGTAATTCTTCATATAGAACTGATATTTCTTTTTGTATTTGATTCTACTTTTCCTGAATCCAACAATCCCTCCAAAAAAACTTAAAGCAGCTTCTTTAAACTCATTTTCCATTTTTATTACCTCCCAAATATTTAATGTTTTTGTTATTTGCTAGAAGGCGTGTATTTCTAAGAATCTGCTCTGTAATTACCTTTTCAACTTGATAAATTAATTTTCTATATTTCTCCTAATTGATTTTATAAAATAATATTTATAAAAAATATTTTATATCTTTGAGTTGAATTTTACAACTTATAAATTAATTTGTCAAGTAATAAAATTAATTTATAAATTAATTTTTATAATCTAAAATTGAAAAATAAATTTTTTAAAGTATAATATTCAATATAGAAAAATAAAAATATAGGAGGTACTATATGTACAAATCTAAACTAAGATATCTAATGGCAGATAGGAAGATAGATTCTATCAAAAATCTAGCAGAATTAACTGGAGTCAGTAGACCACCACTTGATAAACTCTACAAAGAAAAAGATTTAGAAACACTTTCATTAGATGTTATCGCTAGAATATGTAAATATTTTAATTGCAGAATCGAGGACTTAATTGAGTATATCCCAGACAATACACAAGATTAATCAATCTTTCAGTAGTACAGTCCATAAGTCATAAAGAACTTTGGGGAAAGTTGCTTATGAACCATACTACTCAAAGATTGAGATTTTTATTATGAGGGGTTATATTATGATTAAATTTAAAATCCATATTAGAATGGCTGAAAAAGAATGACACAAAAAGATGTCATGGAAGCTACAGGAATAACAGCTACTGTTATGAATAAATATTATTATGGAACAATAGTTAGGATTCAACTAACCATATTGATAAATTGTGTAAATTATTCAATTGTCAACCAAATGATTTAATTGAGTATATCCCAGATAATACACAAGATTAATCAATCTTTTAGTGGGACAGCTTATATAGCTTTTATAATGATATAATTAGACAAAAGCTAAAATATTAAAGGTGGTGATCTCAATGTTAAAAAAATCATTTATCAAAATTAATGGGAGAAAAAGATACACAATTATTGAAGTTTCAAGAAAAACAGGGTTAACAACATCAACCATTTTCTAATTTATATAACGATAAAGTCAAAAGATTAGATTTTGATACTCTTGAAAAATTATGTAAATTATTTAATTGTCAACCAAATGATTTAATTGAGTATATCCCAGATAATACACAAGATTAATCAATCTTTTAGTGGTACAGCCCACAAAGGGAGTTGCTTTGAGGGAAGCATTTTGTGAGCCATACTACTCAAAGATTGATATTTATTATTTTCTTAAAAAGGAGATTTTTATGAACTTTTTGGTCTCACTTTACCATCAGATATTCCAGTTGAACTTTTTGCTAAAGCTATGGAAATTTTTCAATAAAAATAAATTAATTGTTTCTCCAGTGACTTGGTATAGAACAAATTTATTTTTAATGCTAAAAATTCAACTTTGGTATGATAGAGCCAGTGGAATAGTCAATGAAATTTATATAGAACATCCAGAAAATATAGTTAGTTATCCAGTTAATAAAGGGACAGCTGAAAGTATAAAAACTCGATAGTAAATTATGGAATTAAACTTAGGATATTCTGAGCATTTTTGATGAATATATAGATTATTTCAATGATATTCTTTCTATTTCACCTGAAAAATCCAACTTCAATCTCATTGATTTTTAGAATTAGTGAGAGAAATTAGTCTAAAAATAGTATTTTTATACTTAAAAGCAAATAATAAAAATTAAAAATATAACCTTTCAGAATTATTAACAGAAATTCCTAATACTATAGAATATGCTTCTCAAAGAGGAGTAGATATTAATAATAAGAAAATATATATAATTTTTCTTCATGAGTTGAGATCCTAGGAAATTGTTAATTTTTTTCTAAAATTTTAGAAATTATTAAAATTCCAAAATCTCCATACTTATTTTTAATTTCTTTTTGATGTACCAGATAAATATAAGTTATAAATTTCCTTTTTAATTCTTCATTATTTTTACTGGAAGCAAATCTATTAAATTACCAGTTACATTTTGTTTTTTATATTTATTTATATAATCTATTCCAAAATCTCCATATTTATCTTTAATTTTTCTAAGGAACTTCCAGCTATATACTCTTCTAAAATTTCTTTTGTTAAATTTTTCAATATCATCACTCTATGCATAATAGATTTACATATTTTATTGCACTTTTTGAATTTTTTAATAGCTTTTTAACAACTTAAATTATTTATATCACTTTTAGAGTCAAAAAGCAACTCTTTTTAAGAATTGCTAAAAACTATATTTTATATTATATATAATAACTTATGAAAAATTATTTTTTAAGGAGGTGCTTCATGAAATTAAATGAAAAAGAAAATGATAGAACTAGGAAATTTTTAGCTGAAAAAGAAAGAAAAAGGTTATACACTTGAAGAGTTAAGATTAAAACTTCAATCAAAAGGTTTAATCATTGAGAAAAAGTGACATACAAAGAATTGAAAATGCAGAAAAGAAAATTACCTAATCCCTATTCTACTATGCCACCTTGCTAATATTTATGAATTTGATATTATTGAAGTATATAAAAATTGGATATCTTCCTAAGAAAGAGAGAAATATATCTTATAATGTTGCTGAAGAAATTAAGAATGATTATTCAGTAACATTAGAACAAAAATGAAAAATACACAGCAAATAAAAATATATTCATCATTGTCATTAGCATTAGGAAAATTCTCAGATATTGAGAATTCTGATGAATACACACTTTCATTACCAATAAATGATTTAAATAACAGGATAATTGGTGTATAATAAAATAATTATTATAAAAAGATGAAGAAGTTAAAAATAATAGAAATAGAGGCATTTTATTTTAATAAAAAGCTGGATCATAGCTATTAAGAAAATTTCAAATAGAGATGAAATATTTTTAATTGATAGTAAAAAGATTGTCCTATTTATGTCAAAGAAACTGATAATTTTAAAGAAATGGGAAAAAGTTATATGTGAAATTAATATGCTATAATAATATTATCTAAAAGTAGGAAAAATCCTACTTTTATTTTTAGAAAAATTATTTTTCTGTTGCTTATTGACAAAAATACAAAAAGTATATGTTATATTTGTCAAAAAGGAGGAAGGCTATGAAAAGAAAAATCAAGACACTTCTTTTTAAAGGAAGTAAAGAAAAATTGATTGACTTAGATATGACATTTTCTGAACTTAGAAAGAAAACTTCATATTCAAGTGACTGGGGGTTTAAGAAAGGCTTTAAAAAAATAATAAACCTGCTGCAGTTGACGAAGTTCAAAAATTTTAGTTGAAATTTAGCTAAAAAGCAACAAGGTTATTTTTGGGAGGATAATATGAACTTTAATCAATGTGATTATACTTACCTGATAAAAATAATCTCAAAAGAAAAATCGTATATGATAACTACTGAATATCAAAATGTTATTGAAAAAATGTGTTTTTCTAATAGAAAAACATTTAAACAAGGTTATAAAGAACTTTCTAAAAATACAATGAAGAAAAATTATTTAATTCTTACATATCAAAAATAAGGAGGAGCTGGCATGAATGCCCAAAGCCAAGAATTCGGATAAAGAAATAGCTCATGATTATTGTAGTTATGGAGAGTATTTATATTCTGTAACAGAAGAAAAGAATTAGAGTAGCAAGAGGAAGAAGAGTTACAGTTTATCTAAAAAGAGAGAGCTAGAAATAACTTGTCCACATTGCAATAAAGAAATCAAAGTGAAGTTTTTAATGTATGGACTAGATAGGGCTTGTATCTATATTGATGTCCAAACCGATATTTTTGTATGTAAGGGAAAGAGTTAAAATAATATTTCCTCATAGTTTTTCAGAAAGTCTTTCTAATCATACAAAATAATTACAAAAATAGATAAAAAGAACATAAATTACATAAAGTTAGAAGAAAAGAAAAATTAAAAGACTAACAACTATAAAAAATAGATTTTTTTCTTATCCTAGATTTTTCAGTGATGATAATATTTATCCATTATCAGATGAAACTAGAAAAATAATTGTAGAAAAATAATCTAGTAAAATTAATAAATAGTTTAATAGACTATGAAATTACAGCTGAAGCTGTAAGATATGAATATTTAGAATTCACTACTCAAGAAGTAGTTGGGAACTTTTATACATTTCATAATATTGTGAGTTATTTTTTAAAGCACTCTACAAGAAAATATGATGATTTAGATAAAAGTTCAATATTATAACTTTAATCAAAACGAAAATAAATTTTTATACAACAGGATTTTAGTTTTTCAGCCAATGTCAGGCTGGAAGATAAAACTTTATTCTAAAGGACATGAAAACAATAAGAAAAATACAAGGAAAGTTAAGGGAGCAATCCTGAGACTTGAACACAGATTAATCTAAGAAAATTATAAAAATTATTTTTGAATTTAACTCAATAAAATACATAACAATAGAAAAATATTAAAGATTGTATACAAAAACACAATATCTCAAACTTTAGGACAAATACTGATAGATGAAGTAGAAAAATCAGTAGAAGTTTTTAAAAGAAAAGTTTTTAATTTCAGATGTCAAGATTCTAGATTCTCTTGTTAGAGATAATTTAGAATGGATATTTGATTATAAGATACTTGATGATATTAGTTACTAGTAGTAGCACAAAATGCTACAGGCAGATTGTTTTTATAGAAGTAAAATAAAAGACATTCTAAATCATTCACAGCAAAGAGCATCTCCACAAAGAGATCTAACATAGAGAGGCTCGAACTATTCTTCGCAAATCTAATACTTTTCAATTGCAAAGTCAAATGTGATACTAAAAATCATTTGGCATTTTTGCAAAAAGTAGGAAGAAAAACTTCCTATTTTTCACACTTTCATTTTTCCCTTTATTATCAATATTTTTATAGTTTTTCTCGCGTGATAATTATGTGATGCACTTTAATCCTAAAACTGAAAATATAATTATTTATTTTTATAATGCAAAAATAAAACAATTTAGAACAGGGAGGACTATGGAAATAACTAAAATCAATTTAGATGTTTTAAAAGAAAATCCAAATAATCCTAGAAAAAAAGTACAGATAGTCAAAATTAATCTATATAGAAATTTATTAGATAGATTTGGTTGTGTATTTCAATAATAGTTGATTCTAATAATTATAGTTGTTAGTGATTATGCAAAAGTAGAAGCAGCTAAAAATATTAGGGACTATCAGAAATTGAATGTATTTACATTGAAAATTTAACAGAAGATGAAAATACAAACAATAAGAATTGGAGAAGCAAGAGCAATAGAACTAGGTGAATGGGATTACTCAAAAGCTATTTGAAGAACTAACAAAGTTAGGAGAAAACCTAGATTTAACAGGATTTAATATTGATGAAATAGAAGCATTATTACCTGTTGAAATTCTTGATGAAAATGAAATAAAAAGAAATAGATATTCCCTGAAGTTGAAGAAAAGCATTTTTCAAAACAAGGGATATTTGGTTATTAGGAAAACATAGATTAATGTGTGGAGATTCAACTAATTTAGAAGATGTTAAAAATTAGTTAATAATGAAAACTATGGACTTAATGGTCAGCAGATCCACCATACAATGTAAACTATGAAGCTAAAAATGGAAATAAAATAAAAATGATAATATGAGTTCTGAAAATTTTTATAGCTTTTTATTAGAATTTTTATAAAAATTCTTTTTGAAGTTATGAGAACAGGTGCAGCTTATTATATTTTTCATGCTGATAGTGAAACAAAAGCTTTCAGAGGAGCATTGGAAGAAGCAGGTTTCAAAATATCACAATGCTTAATATGGGTTTAAAAATCAATTTGTTTTATCAAGGCAAGATTACAACTGGAGACATGAACCTTGTCTATATGGCTGGAAAGAAGGAGCAGCACATTATTTTTATTAAAGATTTTACACGGATACTGTAATAGAAAAAGATTTAAAATCAATTGAAAAATTATAGTAAAAAGAACTTATAAATCTTTTAAAAACAATTATTAAAAGAGCAAGAAAGCATAATAAGAGAGAATAAAACCACAAAAGAAATGATGTTCATCCAACAATGAAGCCAATAAAATTAATAGCTAGATTAATTCATAATTCTAGTAAAAGAATGGAATATTCTAGATTTATTTGGTGGGTCAGGGAAGTCACTTTGATTGCAGCTGAGCAAATTAAATAGAAAATCATTTTTAATGGAATATGATCCTAAGTATGCTGATGTAATAGTTAAAAGATATAGAACTTTAGGTAAGTTAGATATTACTTTGTTAAGAGAAGGCAAAAGAATATAAATGGGAGGACATAAAAGATGAGCTAATCAGTGAGGCATAGAAATGAGTAAATTAGATAATTTTAATGAGAAGCAATTAAAAGTCTTAGAAATATATGTGGAACTGGAACTAATAAAATTTAGTAGAAAGAAAAAAAGATATCTATGATGAGATACAAAAAGAACTAAATACAATAAGAATACAATAATTTCTTGGATAAATAGATGTCTTACACAATATAAGGAGATTAGAGCAGAAGTAGTTGAAAAACGAAATTCAAAAATATGCAATTTTGAAGCGACAGAAAAACAAACCAAGTATGTTATATATCGAATGTCTGGAATTGGAAAAGAAGAAGCAAAAGATTAAAAGCTGGATATAGTGAAAATACTAAAAAGCAGCTAACATAGAAAAAAAGTCCAAAGATTGCAACTAAGATAACAGAACTAAGAGAAATCCTATTTCAAGATAGCAGAACTAGGGATATTAAGTATAGCAACAAGATTAAATAAAAATTTTAAATAGTGCTATGAATGGAGTAGATATCATTGAATACATTGATGAGTCTAGTCCTGATGGTCACCTGAGTAAGTAAGAGAGTACGAAAGGATAAACCACTATTAGCTGGAGTAGCAGCAGCAAGAGAGCTTAACTCTATGCTAGGCTACAGAGTAGTTGATGAAGTGAAGCTTAAAGCTACACTCAACAGTGAAAATGACACAGCTGTGAGTGATGATGACTTCAGATAATCAAAAGGTACTGTGACAGAATTTTTATTAGAGGGTGCGGCTGGAGGCTCGGAACTTTTCAAATACGAAATTTTTGATTTCCTTCAAGTTCCAAATTTTTATATATACGCATGGGAGATGGAATTGAAAGAGTTGACAGAAAAATTTTTAAATATTTTTGTAGTTTAGAAGATTTTTAAAAATAGATTTACTAAATAATTCTAACTGTGAAAAGTTTATAGAGTTAGTTAACGGAGACTTAGAAACAGATTATCTTCAAAAATATGGCACTTTTATATGGCAGATGAGAAGATACAAGATTTTACTCCCAAAGCTTAGGAAAACTTATTTCTGAGTTAACAAAATCAACTGCTGAAGAATGGGTTTTATGATATGTGCTCAGAAGTGGAGCTTTAACAATTCAAAAATGGTGTAGTAATAAAAATTTAAAATTTGTATGTGAAGAACTAGATAGTAATCTAATTCCTTTTTCTATTATTTAATCTCAAAATTAGAAATATCGAAGGTTATGTAATAAATGGAAATGTTTTAACTGGTGAGAAAGAAAAACAGTTTATAAACTAACAAAAGGAAATAGATTTTTCGAAATAGAAATTAATATGTTTTTGATTATCCTAACTTCACTACAGTGAATAAGTAATCCACCTTTTTAATTTGATAGGAGAACATAATTCTGAAATATCTGTTAAAAATATGAATTTTGTATTTGTTCTAAAAATGCTTGAAAGAGTAAAAGGAAAAGTAGCTTTTATTTTACCAAATGGAGTAACAAGTTCTAATGAAGAAAAGGAAGCAAGAAAAATATTTTTAGAAATAAAAATAAAAATCAAAAAGCAGTTGATAGTTAATCCTGATTCTATGTTTGAAAAGTACATCTATTTCAACTACAGTATTATTTTTGATGATTCAAATGAAATTTCTTTTATAAATTGTAAAAGATTTTTACAGAAGAAGAAAGAAAACAAAAAGAGAAGATCATACTAAAAATAGAGTTTACACAAAAGTGTTAAAACCTATTCTGATGAATCAAATAAAAACTATTTTTATCTTGTATTGAAGATAAAAAGATATAGAAAAATTTTTCAAAAATGTAAAAATAGTGAAATTCAAGATAGAATTTGGCAACCAAATAGATATATAAATATAAAAATTGAACCATCAGAGAGTAGAAGCTATGAAGATATAATAAAAAGATTTACAAAAAGAGTTATAGCTCATCAAAACAAACTTACAATAAATGAAGTTTTGAGGCTAAAAGAATTAGGGTTTTTAGAAATCTTTGAAAATGCTAATAGCGGAGATAAAACTATAGATGAAATTAATAACACTATAAAAATGTTTTTAAATTTGGATATTACTTTAGAAAAACAAAGACTACATTCGTTTAACAAAAAGTAAAGAACTAAAATGGGGAAAACAAAGATAAAAGAAGAATTAAGTTCTGCAATAACTATTGCATTACAAACTTGGAAAACGATGCTTCATTATTTCAACAATGAAGAAAAATAGATATTTGAAAGAATTAAGAGATAAACTTTTGCCTGATTTAATGAGTGGTAAATTAGAGCCAATGGAGAAATTATGATACTTGCAAATGAAAAACAATTATCAAAAATTCTTAATATTTCTGACAGAAGAGAGTTAGGGAGTTATTCAAGGATTACAAATCAGAAAATGGAAGTTACCCTCTTATAAAATGTGTAACTGAGTTTATAAACCAAACAAGAAATGGAGATATAAAAACCTAGTAACACACACTCTTGCTGAAATTTTAGGACTTAGTGAAAAAGACAGTTAAAGAACTTGCAAATCGTGGAGTATTAGAAAAATTCTAATGGTCAATTTGACTTGAAGGATAATTTGAAAAGATATTTAACAGTTAATGATGAAAGAAATAAGAAAAAGCAGTTGAAAGAGAGTTACAACAGTATAAACTTGAAATTTTACAAGATAAATATCATCTGGATGAAGATGTTAAATATGTTTTAACTGATATTTTAATTAAATTCAAAGCAAGATTACAAGCAACAGCTGTAAAAATTGATAATGAAATTAGTGAAATATCAGATGCTGATAGATTAGATTACTTAAAAATACATTAATAAATTGTTTGGAAGAGCTAGCAAACTATGAACCTCCAAGCAACAGGAGAAAAGCAAAAAGATGTATAAGGAAACCAGGGAATTAATAAAAAGAGTGTTTAAGAATATTAAGGCAACACGCCATGTAAGCATTATGGAGTGGGCTAATCAATATAGAGTTTTAGATACTACATCCAGCAAAAGAAGTTGGTAAAGATTCAATGTTGAAAGAACACCTATATATGATAGAAATATACGATAACAAAAGGAGAGACTAAAACAAGTTACATTGATGATGGCTGCACACTAGCAAAGAGTGAATTAATCATCAATACAATTTTAAGATATGCTCATTTAGAATCCTTGTCCTATGTTAATAGTTCAACCAACTGATGAAATGGCTAGAAGTTTTCTCAAAAGGAGAGAATACAACCAGCTATAAATAACTCTGTACTTAACACAATTATTAAAGAACCTAGTAAAAAAGATTCTGGAAATACTGTTACACACAAAATGTTTCCAGGAGGATACATAGACTTTTGTTGGAGCTAATTCACCATCAAAATTAGTAGCAAGACCTATCAGAAACATATTTCTTGATGAAGTGGATAGATATCCAAAGAGTTCAGGAAATGAAGGAAGTCCTATTTCATTAGAAAAGAAAAGAACTTCTACATTTGATGATATTACAAAAACACATTATTACAGGAACTCCAACAGTGAAAGGTTCATCTGAAATGAAGATGAATATAACAATTCAAGTCAAGCTGAATGGTATATTCCTTGCCCTGGATGTAAAAAGAACAAACTTTTTAAATGGGGTAACATAAAATTTGAAACTGATGGAAGCAATGTAAGAATGGTTTGTCCTTATTGTAGTAAGGAATTTACAGAAAAAGAGTGGAAAAAGGTAATGAAAAACTGGTAAATGGATACATAGGTTTCCAGAAAGAACAAAAACTTAGGTTATCACTTAAATGGTTTAGCTAGTCCATTTTAGAAGCTGGGAATCTATAGTTCAAGGTGGGCTGAAATTAAAGGAGATGTTGAAAAACTAAAAGCTTTTATAAATACGGTTCTAGCTGAAACATTTGAACAAGAATACTCAGGTAAAAAGATCCTAAGAAACTTATTAAGAGAACAAAGAAAAATACTCTTATATTCCTGATAAGGTTCTAATTTTAACAGCAGGAGTAGATATTCAAGACAGCTGGATAGCAATAGAAGTTGTTGGTTGGGGGCTTGGATATGAAAGCTGGGAGGTATTGAATACATTATCTTAAATGGAAATATGAGACCAATCAGAAATATGGGAGAGACTAGATAAAGTTTTTAGATAAAGAGTATTTTTTTATCAAAATGGAGATAAATTAAAAGATTTTTGCATCTTGCATTGATACTGGAGGGCACTACACACAAAAAGTTTATGATTTTGTAAGTCCTAGGCAGTATAGAAGGATAATTGGAATAAAAAGGTCTTGGTGGAGAAAAATGTTCCAATTAACAATGGATTTAGAAAAACTAAAATAAAAGAGATAGATTTATTATCAATTGGTTCTAATGCACTAAAAGATATAGTTTCTGGAAGGTTAGATGCAAAAATTAATGAAGAAGGTTATTGTCATTTCAACGGAGAGTATGGCAAAGGCTATGATTTGGAATATTTTAAATCCTTAACAGCTGAAATAAAAGTTCAAGAAAAATAAAAAGTAGTTTGGAAAAATTCAAACTAGAAATGAAGGCTTTTGACTGCAGATGTTATGCAACAGTTCCATTTTTCTATATTTAGAATAGAACCTGAAAATTTATGCAAAATCTTAGTAGAGCAGATTTATTAGAATTATCAATTAAAAGGATTCTTAGAACAAAAAGAAAAAGAAATAAACATTGATAAAAGGAGTTGAAGTATGAGAAATGTAGCTAGGTTTTTGAAAGTAAACTATTAGAAATAGAAGAAGCTGAAGAAGATCTTATTTTATATGGTTTGATGCTTGGGTAGCTGGAGTTAAATTTTTAAAATCAAATCCAGATGACATGAAAAATTAGAAGAACTAAAAAGAGCATTATCAGTAAATGAAATTCTTGATACAAAAATAACAGCTCAGGAATGTAGAAAGATATATAAGATTATATTTAGAAGCGGAAGAAGCAGTTCTAAAAAGGTCAAGAATATACAATGAATGGACAAAATTTAAAAAGAGCAGATTTAGAACAAATTAGAAAAAGGTCGTATTTGGTGGGAAAAATAAAAAGGCTCAAATAGAGATGGAACAGGAGAAGGAATAGATTTTTCCGAAATAGTTCCTCATGAGTTTTTAGGAGAAGGTATGAAAAGCTAAGATAAATAAATTAAACCAGGAAACTAAAAACTGAAGAACTTAAATACAAAATAGAAGCTATAAAACAACAAAGAGAATTTCTTAATTATAGTCAATCTAGAGCAGAGTACAACTAAGATAGCTTTCAAAGGAATGTACACTTCTGGACACTACAAAAAGATGATATTGAAGATACTAAAGAAATCTTAATGGCTGAATCTAGACAGCTTTTTATGGGAAATCCAATTTCAAGAGGGCTATTTTAAAAATAAGAACAAATGTTATTGGAGATGGTCTTAAGCTAAAAAGTGGATTAACAATTTCTTATTGAAACTTCCAATTGATGAAGTTGAAAAGAATTCAAAAAGAAATAGAAAGTATTTGGGATCAGTGAGCTGATACTACAGGAATGTGATATTCAAGGAGATTTAACAGTCAATCAACTACAAGATTTTAGCTATGATAACTACTTAATGGACTGGAGAGTGTTTTGTTAATCTTCCATATCATCAAAGAAAAGATGATGGTTTGATTAAAAGTTCAGTTTTTAGATTCATATTACTGTGAATCACAGGACACAAATGACTACTTTGTAGGAAGGAGTAGAAACAGATGAAAAGGGAGTTATAAAAAGCCTATCACTAAAGATAAAAACTATCAGTATACTAGAATACCAGTCTTTGATTCAACTGGTAGAAAACAAATATTAAAGTTGATGGAAAAAGAGAGAGTAGGACAGGTAAGAGGAGTTCCACTTCTTGCTCCAGCTCTTGAAACATTGTCGCAACTTTCAAGGTTCTCTAATGCTGAATTAATGAATGCAGTTGTCAGTGCAATGTTTACAGCTTTTTATAAAACAAGATAATAATACAGGAAATACTGGAAAAATAGGGTGGAGTTGGAGAAGGAATGTTCCAAAAACCTAATGGAAATACAAGAACATATAAAAGGAACAGAGTTAAGCATGGGTTATGGAAATTTTGGAGTATTAGAACCAGGACAAGACTTAGTTTTTGCAAATCCAAATAGACCAAACTCAAAAGTTTGAAATGTTCTTTAATGCTGACAATTAAAGCAAAATAGGAACAGCTGAAATTCCATTTGAAGTCTTACTATCTTCATTTAATGCTAGTTACTCAGCTTCAAGGGCTGCACTACTAGAAGTAGCTAAGATGTATCGTAGAAGAAGAAAAATGGATGTCAAGATCATTTTGCCAACCAATTTTTGAGCAAGTAATTGAAGAAAGCGGTTTTAAAAGGATATATAAATTTTACCTGGATTTTTAGAAAAATCCAATTATGAAAAAGCATATTTAAAAAGCTGAATGGTATGGAAATTCACAAGGTCAAATAGATCCAGTGAAAGAGTAACAGCATCTATTTTAAAGATTAAAAATGGATTATCTACAACTGAGGAAGCAATGGAATTAAATGGTAGTGATTGGAATGAAAAATTTAAATCAACAAAGCTATTGAAATAAAAAGAAAAAGGAGGTTGGCTTAGATGGATATATTAAACCAAGCAGAAAAGAATAAGAATGAATTAAACATTCAAATATATGGTCAAATTGGTGGGTTTTCCTGGTTTGATGAAACTGTAACATCAGATCAAGTCTACAAAGAACTTGAAAACTTTGGAAATGACATAGATGTTATAAATCTTTATATCAACAGTCCAGGAGGTTCAGTAACAGAAGGATGTGCAATTTATAGTGCTTTAAAAAGACAGTAAGGCAGTAAAAATGTTTACATTGATGGACAATGCTCATCAATAGCATCAGTTATAGCAATGGCTGGAGATAAAATTGCTATGAGTCCTGTAGCAACCATGATGATACATAATCCAATTACAGCTCTGGCTGGAGATGCTGAAGAAATGAGAAAAACTGCAAAATATTTTTAGATATTATGAAAGAAACAATAATTAATGCTTATGTTACAAAAATCTCATTTAAGTAGAGAAGAAATATCAGATTTAATGGATACAACAACTTATTTTACAGCTAAACAAACTATTGAAAAAGGATTTGCAACAGAAGAAATTGTATTTGATGTAAAAATTCTGAATTTTTCAAACTTGGAAAACTTTAAAATAAAACCTAAACAAGTTATCAACAGTGGAAACACTGAGGAGGAGAGAGAGCATGGGAGCAACATGCAGGAGCTAGAAGCTCAAAAATAAAGAATTGGTGAGAAGATATCAGAAAGGAGGCTATAGCACAAGAAAGAGCAAGAATCTATGATTTAGATGCACTTGATGTCCAAACAAAAGGTAAATGTAAGACATTATAGATGAGCTAAAATTATCTGGGAAAACAAAGAGCTGGAAATAGTTGAAATGTATTAGCAAAGTTTATTGAAAAATAATGAAAATACAGAAGAAACTGAAAAAGTTCCTGAAAATACAAAAATCCAGCTGATATTTTTAGATGTCAGAAGACAAGAAAGTAGTAGAAGTAGATAATAGAGCACCTGGACAACCTGATAACACAAAAGATTTAATATGTAGACATTGTAAATATAGCAATGCTGAATAGGAGAAAAATATGAAAGAAATACATGAAACAAGTTAATTTGAAAAGGATTTACAATTTCCATTTTTACAGAGAAAGTAGAATTTGAAGCTGGAGAGTATAAAATGGAGATTTAGTAGAACCTATCAACAGCTGGAAAGAGTTAAAAATTAAATACAGCGACTGAAATTTATGGAGTAGTAACAGATGATTTTAAAGCTGATACTAACAATAAAAGCACAGTATATTTAACAGGGGTCTTTAATGAAAAATTTGTCAATTTTAATGGAAAAAGATAAAGCTGAAGTTAAAAAGCAGCAAAGAAAAACTTTTAATAATGATTGGATAAAAATAGGAGGATATATGTCATCAAAAATATTTGGTTTAATCGCATTAACGGCAATAATAGAACAAAACAAAAAGCACCTAAAAAATTTTTCTTTACAATTTATTAATAGGGGAAGAAAAACCTGAAAAGTGGAAGAGTTAGAAATACAGAATAAAAGAAGCTGAAGAAAGAAAGCACTTTTAGTTGGAAAAAGAGAACAAAGGTAGTTTATAGTTAAAGACTCTTTTGCAGTACAAAAGAGTTAAACCAGCTTGGATAGAAATTAAAAACAGTCAATGAAGCAGAAGCAGTATTTGAACAACATTTGGTCAAACTCCTTATGCTGATCCACAAGCAGTTGGAAAACAAATGTGGCAGAAGCTATGAAAAGAATTTAAAAATATAGCATTCAGAACAAGACAATGGATGTTAATTGAAACTTTAGAACTGGTGTTTGTCCTATGGAAGAAGGGAGCACAGAGGGTTAAATATGGAGATATAAATTCAGAAGTTCTTACAGGAAATGACCCTATTCAGTAATCCAGAAATTGTAATCCTATTGATTACCTAGAAAACAAACAGAAATTCAAAAACAAACAGGAGTTGTAATAGATGACATGCTAATCTTCTCTCTGATGTTGCTGGAGCATTTTAAAAATGAAAAGGTTAAGGAATATCTAAATACAAGACATGCAAACTATGTTCGTGTAATGATTCTAAAGCTGAAAATGATGATGGAAGAAAAAGAAATAGCATATTTACCTACATTAGGAATAACAATATTTTCTTTTTGTTGACTGGTATCAAGACATGGAAACTGGAATGAAGAATAAAGTTGTTTCCAGCTAAAACTTGTATAGGAGTAAAAAGCTAAAAGCTTTGCATTTAGATATGCTGCAATGTCTTTAAGAACAGAACAAAGGAAAAACCTGCTCAACTTCTTTGTTAAAAGGAAGCAATAAGAAAATGGTATCCAGATTATAGAGTGAAGATGAAGGTTTTGCAATGCTTCTAGAGACCATTATGTGTGCCACGTGAAGATGTAAAATCTTGGTCTCATAGCAACTGTTTTTATAAGGAGTGATTGTTGATGGGAAAAATGATAGCAATAAAAATATAAGAGTTGGAGAAATTCTGTATAAAACCTGGAGAAGAGTTTGAAATAGATGAGATGGAAATACAAAGATTAATAGATTTAAATGCTGCAATGTTCGCTAATAACGAAATAGAAGCAACAAAAAGAAGTGACTGAAGAAATAAAAGAAGAAACTGAAGCTGTTGTTGGAGCAGTAAAAAGAACTCTACTTCAGTTAACAAAAAGGCAAGAAAAATGAATAATACTTTTTCAAAAGCTGATGTTAGAAAAACTTACAGATTTTGCAGAAAATTAACCTATCAGGGATAAGATTAAAAGCAGTAATAACAAAAGTTCAAAATAATCCCAAAATGACAGGAGAAAATTTAAAGAAAGTCTTGATTCAAGTATTTTAGTAAGAAATGGTTTAAAAGTCTCTATTAAAACTAGAGACTTACCATCTTCTATATCTATTGAAGTAGGGAGAAAATATTACTATTGATGATGTTTCTTACTATATGGTCTATGATGTGAAAAAGACATGGAATGATACATATATATGTTCAAAAGTACGAGGGATAAGAATGTCACACTTGAAATATCTGAAGAAAGTTTACTAAGAAAAATTGGAAAAGAATTTTCTGAGGAATGGATAATAAAATTGTAAAAGAGCATTAAAAAAGCTCTAAAATTATGCTAGAAGAAAAAGAAGTTTATAAAATCTCAGATATTCTTTAAAGCAAAGTTTAAATTCTAGTACTTTAAAATCATAAATAACATCTACAGATGGGTTCTTTTAGGAGTACAAAAAGAAATAAGATTTCAGAATTTGCAATATCTAAACAATCCTGGAAAAAGTAAACAGTATATAAAAACCAAAATAGTTAAGCCAAGACCTGAAATGACTTGGAAAACTTTATTCTGGGCTTTTTGGAAAAAAGAGTCCTCAGCTTATGTTTAGAGTAGGAAAAGAAAAACATAAGATAACATTAGCATAACATCTTTATCTGTGAAATATGGGATTACAAATTGATAATGAGAAGATCTATGAAGAAATTCAAAATATTTTTCAAAAAGTTTTAGAAGAAAGGATAGATGCGATATGGGAGAGAATAAATCCATTATAGTTTAGCATTAGAAAGTGCAATAGCATTGGAAGAAGCTAAAATAGAAAAAATTCAACTTTTATAGAAGTTATATTCAGCCTGAAAATCTTGAAAATAGAATAAAATGTAACTAATAAAGAAAATAGAATTTCCTTTTGATTATAAGACCAATGATTAAGTCAATTCAAAAAGCAAAAAGGTGGATTTACTACTAAAAGTTGCTACATTTCTAATTAGATTAGGAACAGAAAATAAGGATTATGAAGAAGGCTTTTTATGAAATAGCTGGGATAGCTGAATATTTAATAGCTTATTTTACTAAAATATTCATCAACAACTCAGATAGTTTAGCTATTCAATAGATTTAGAAAACATAGAATCTTTATTTAAATGAAGAAATAACGAGGTGGAGATTATTGGGTTTATGACATTCTTTTACAATTAAATATTCAAGTGTTCCACATCAGCTATCTGATGAAAGTGAAAGAAATTTCAAAAAGAAAAGGAGGAAAAATAGCGGGATTAAAAACAGAAAAAGATAAAGAAAAGAAAAAGAGCTAAAGCAGTAGTAGCTGAAAATACAAATAGTACAGAAACAAATGTAAATAATGAAACTACTAATACAGAAGTAGTTACTCAAAATCAAGTATGCTACTGAAATAAAGCAGAAAGAAAAGCAGAAATAAAAAGCGAAATAAAAGAGGATAAAACTTATATTTATATTGGTGAAGAAATAACCAAAAGATGGTTTTATTTTAAAAGTATCTAAAGGTTTTATACTTCTGAACAATTAAATAAAATAGAAAATGGCATGTCTAACTATGAAGAAATAAAGAAAATTTCTATAGATTTAGATGAATATAAGTGAAGATAAATAGGAGGAAAAATGGTAAATTTCAACATGGTACGAAGTTATAGGAAATGCCTTCAGGAGTTAAAAATATTTGTGAAACTCAAACTCCAACTGTAATAGTTGGAACAGGCACTATATAATATGGGAGATATGGGCATAGTGTTAATAAACTGTTCTTGTACATCTCACAAAAGATGCAGCAACATATTTTGGAAGTACAAATAACATAAAAGGATTTACTATAAATGAGCATTATATTTAGCACTCAATGTATTTAACGTAAAACCTATTGTTGTTATAAATGTTTTAAATCTAGTGAACATAAAACTGCACATACTGAAGGAAGGGTTGTTGTAAAGACTTTAAAAGCAACTCTTGCAAAAACTGGAATTATAAATGATGAAAATTTGGTTGTTAAAAACAATGAAACATCAGTGAGTGGTTCAAAAAGAAAAATATACTTGTTCATTTGATGATGAAGAAGAGATTAACTGTACATTAGCAAAACAGAAACAACAATGACTATAGATGTTTCATATAATTTCTTAGATGTTAGCAAATTAAAAGAAACTGATGTAATTGGAAGGTATGAGATCCACAAAACATTAGAAGCAAAAAGGACTTGAATCTAAAGGAAATATTCCCTAAATATTCAATGATACCTAGTTGTGTGGTTGCTCTGATTTTTCAACAGCCAAAAATAAAGAGTAGCATTAGATACTAAAATCGTCAGCTGTTATAAACGACAAATGGGCATCTATGTCGATTCCTGAAATGCCTAATACTACAAAAACTATGGAGAAGTTATAGCGTTTAAAAAGATTATATAGATGCTGACCAAGCAATAACTTGGGGTTGTCCATATATAGAGAGAAGAGTATTCCCACTTCTCAACAGTAATGGCGTACATATGCAATCTATAGATGCACAATTTGATGGAGTTCCTTGTGAAAGTCCTTCAAATAAAAATATAAAAATGCAAGGAATTGGATATTATAGAGGAAATACATTTAAAAAGTTAATTTAGATGAAGCTGAAGCTAATCTATTAAATGAAAATGGATTTCATACAATAATAAGACAACTAAATGGAACTGATTCATGGGGTAATAGAACATCTGTATTCAACCTGGTGGAGAAACAGATCCAAAAGATGTTTGGATACCAGTTAAGAGGAATGTTTTAAATATATTTGGAAACACAATAATGTTAAATAATACTATTGATAGTTGATAAAGGAATGACACCTTCTCAAGCTAAGGTAGCAGAAACTAATATAAATGTTTGAGCAAATTCTTTGAAAAATGATAATAGTTACTTGGTGGAAGGTTGAATTTGAAACCTGAAGAAAACTCTGAACAAGATATGATAGCAGGAAAATTCAGATAGCATATCTATCTAGGAGCAATCTATTCCAGGAGAAAGTTTAGAATTTAGATTAGAATATGATTCAAAATATTTAAAATTATTATTTCAAAAGATAGGAGGGATTAAATGAGTTAGATCAACAATAATTGAAGATGCAATTATAAGATTAAATGGAACAGATGAATTAGGTAGGGATAGCAAATATTACTTTTACCTGATATAGAACATAAAACAGAGACTATAAGTGGGTTGAGGTGTAATAGAACATGATGAACCTATTCCGACAGCATTTAATGCTATGAAAGTGCAACTAAAATTTATAAAACGAAGTAAAGACATAATGTTTGAATATGGAAGCAATGTCAATCTAACAGCTAAAAGCAGCAATACTAGTTGAAAAATTCAGAAACTCATGAAAATGATGAAATGAAGCAAGTTATTCTAAAGGAAAAGAATTAAAACTAGGGTGGTGGAGACTTAGGAAAAGCTGTAAAAATGAAACAGAAGTGGAATTATCTCTAACTTATTACAAAGAGAAATGAATGGAAAAGGATTATACATGAAATTGATGTATATAACAAAGCTAGCTATGAAATGGTAAAGATTTATGTGAAAAAGCAGAAGTATCTTATCTTGGAGGTAAAAATGGAAAAAATTTTAAAGACAAATTAAAAGATAGCAATGAAGAATTGAAATAGAAAAATGGAGTAATTGAAAACAGAAGTAGATGAAGAAATGAATGGAAGAAAAAGAAAAAAGGTTAGTTAGAAAAAGTTAAAAATTTCGATGGAAGAGTTTACTTTTGACTTTGGAAAAACTAACAGGAAATTCAATAATTGAAATAAAAAGAAAAAGTTATGGAAAATTAAGATCTGGCAACTCTTGTTGAAGAACTTGATGATTTCTATTATATGCTTGTTGCAGAGTATGTATCAACATATTCATATAAGACATTTTTAAATCTTTCTTATAAAGATTTTTGCAAAAATAAGAGATGAGTTAGAGATTTTTGCAGAGAGATTAATAGATCTTGAAAGAGAGCAAGTCAAAACTCTTAGATGAATTAATAGTAGGAATTAAAACAATCATTAGGTGTGAAATATGAATATTTCATGCTCATACTAATGGGTTGTGATATATATAGAATAAAAGAATTGATAAAAAACAGTAGAAGAAAACCATCACAAAGAGGGAATTGATATTCTTGGCAAAAGAAAAATGGATTTGATTATACGAAAAGTACATAGGGGCTTATAGATAAATCACTACCTGGAAATTTAAAAATTAGCTAATGAGGTTAAGAACTTAAGAGCTGAAAGACATGGAAAAAGGCTCAAAAAGACTTTAAAGGCTCAAAAAATTGAATAAAAGAAATAACAGCTAATGTTGCTAAATATATGAAAACTTAGAAATGAATTAAAAGCTTTTAGATGAGATAGAGAAATGTTAATCTAACAGAAGCTGAAAAAGAAATATGAAAGCTTAACTAGCTAAAGCCTTAGAAACTACTATAAAAATCTGATCTAAATCATTCCAGAAGTATGGAATGGAGCTTATTAAAAATACCTTTTGATAACTTACAAAAGTGAAATAGACCAAACAATGAAGAAAAGAAAAGGTTAGATAGCTCAACAAAAATAGTTGCTGAAGAGTCAGGTTTTTCAAAAGGTGTAAAAGATAAAGTAAAAAACTGGAATGAAAGTTGCAGCAGTTGACAACAGTTATTGGTGCTGCAATTGGAATAGGAACTTCATCAGCTAAAGAATATTTAGAATTTGATGAAAGCAAATGATTAAAGTTAAAGCTTTAACGGAGCTACAGTACAAGAATATGAAGCTTTAAAAGAAAGCTATGGAAGTTGGAAAAACAACAATATTCACATCTGAAGAAGCTGCAGCTGGTATGGAGAAATTCGCCTTAGCTGGCTTTAAACCAAAAGAAATAATTTCAGCGATACCACTATTTTTGACTTAGCAAAGCATCAGGAGAAGATTACTATAATGATATCAGATATGATATCAGATGACATAAACTGCTTTCAAAATTGGAATTGATGATGTTGGACATGCTTCAGATATTTTTAGCTAATACAATGTCAAGAAGTAATACTACTAATATCCAAATGCTAGGAGGAAGCATTCAAATATGTATCTTCATCAGCTAGCAACTTGAATATAGACTTATCAACTATCATCAGCTGCAATTGGTTTAATGGGAGACCAAGCTATAAAAATCAGGACAAGCGGGTGAGAGATTTAAAACAACATTTTTCAAAAATAGCTGATGCAGGAGTACAAAAGAAATTGAAAGCTTAGGAGTTAGCGTAAAGGATCTAGGGAGAGTTTATTGGACTTGTTGATTTTGTTAGACAACTTGAAAAAGTTACAGGAAAAATGAGTGGAATAGACAAACAAAGCATTCTTAAAAAGACTTATTTTTGGAGACCAAGGTGGTTTAGCTATGAATAAATTATTGACTGCAACAAAAAGAAGTCAATGGTAAGTTGTATGTACGAAGGAGCAGATGCCTTAGCTGAGTTTGCAAAAGAAAATGAAAAATCTCGCAACAGGAAAAGCAAAAGAAAATGGCTCAAACAGATTCTTGATGAGTGATCTGCAGGAAAATGGGCTTTTAGTTCAATCGGCAATATCTGATGTAAAACTAAAAATAGGTAAAGCTATATTTTCTGAGTGGTGGAACTCAACTAATGGATACAGTTGTGAGGTTGGTTAAATGAACTTTCAAATGTTCTTGATAAAATCTCAAATGAAAAGTGAAGCTAACAAGTTTTTGGCAATCATTTATTGAAAATGGAAAAATGGCTTTAAATTCTATAAAAATATAGGAGATTGTACTTTGGAATGTATTTAAAGTATTAAATACTATTGGAATAGATAATATCTTAGTTTTGTAACAGCTTTTTACTGCAACATCAAAAGTATTAAAAATTTGCAGGGAGCTGTAAAAGAATATCTCACAACTGTAAAAGGCTGCTGGTGGAATTATGCCAGCATTAAAAGCTGGAATAGCTGCTCTCAGGTGGTGGAATTAGTTTAGTTATAGCTGGGTGTAGCTTTACTTGGTTTATAATCTACATTTGGATAAAAGTATTACAGTAAAGCTGTTTTGAAAGCTGTAAAAAGTGTATAGGAACTATTATAAGTGGTATAAAAGCTGTTGTTGATGGAGTATGTTAATCTATTTAAATGGCTTTGGAATAAGCTAAAAACTTATTTTAATAACTTTTAGTTTTCTATTATTGGGTGCAGAGTAGGAATGATTTATGAAAATTAGGGCAACTAATATATCAAGAGTGGATTTGATAAAGAAAAGATTAAGTAGTGTTTGGAATACATAAAAATCTATTCTGAAAAAGTTGTAGAAACTGTTCTTAGTTATATCAACAATTCCCGAAGGTTTGTCCAGTTAACCTAGATTAGTTAGTGATAACTGGAATAAAAATTTATTCTTAAAACTTTGGGATACTGCTGTTCAATTTTCAATAACTTTGGTTTTCTTATTTGTGTAGATTGGGTGAAGTAGGAATATTTTATAAAATGGGAAGACTGTTGTTCATGAAAAGTGGGATCTAATATAAAATTTCATCAATATTTGAATCTTTTTAAAAATACTATTAAAAATCTTGCTGAACAAGATAAAATCATTCTTTGCAAAACCATTTGAATATATGTCTGCAAGCTATAGGCTGGAGCAAAAAGAAAAAGGTTTTAGACTTTGCAAGAAAAATTCCAGGAGTTAAATGCTTAGTTGGAGAAAAATGTAGCAAAAAGTGAAAATGGAAGTCATGCTAATGGACTAAATTATGTACCATTTGATAGTTTACATTTGCTGAACTTGCATAAGGAGAAAAGAGTCCTAACAAAGATGAAAAATGAAGTATATTTGGGAAGCTTTAAAGAAATAGACTACATAGTGCAACTCAAAGTAATCAATCAGAGAATAGTTCTAAAAGAAACAAGTAGCTGCTTATCAAATAAAATAATACTTTTCAATTTACTGGGTATCAGAAAATACTAAAGATAGTATTATAGAAAAGTTGCAAAAGAAAGTTTGAATGAACTTCAAAGACAACTAGAAAAATAAAGGAGGAAGAGAAACTTATCAAAGAACAAGTTTATAAAACAGAAGCTGGAGATACATGGGATCTAATTGCCTTTTAAAGCTTTTGGTGAAATGAAAATCTTTATGCAAGAACTATTAGAGAAAATATTGAACTTTCTGAAATAGTAGTATCTTTGCAGCAGGAGTTGAACTTTCTATTCCTGAAATAAAAGAAGATAAAAAGAGAGGTGTTGCTCCATTTTGCTGGTTCAAATTTAGTTAGGAGAGCCTCTCCTCACCTATAAACAATAAAGATGTAACTGAAGAAATATTTCAAAAACATATATAGTTGATAGGAAAGTGTGGACAACTTGGAAGGGTACATTAGATGAAATAATAATAAAGCTTAACAATGAAAACAAGTTAGATTTCTAACAACAAATGAGCTATTCAAAAAGGAACAGAAGCAAATAGGAGTCAAAAACTTTAAATTGGAATAGTGAATTTGAAGGAGAAAGCCACAGTAACATAGGAATTTTTAATATAGATATAAAGGCAATTTAATAGAAAAACTGCAACATTTAGATATCTGACCACTGGTTCAAGAGATGCAAAAAGGTCCAAAATATGGGCTAATATTTCTTTAGAAGCACTTGGAAAAGAAATTTGCTGATAGATACAAGGTTAAAAGTATTTTTATAAAGTTAAAGAAAAATATAACATTAAAAATATATAAACAAGAAGAAAGAAGAAGATTTCTCTTTTTAAATAAAATTGCACAAGAAGAAGAGTAAAAACTAAAAATATCTAGTGAATCATATATTATTTGAAGAAGAAATATTATCAGAAAAATACAGCATTAATAAGTATTAGTTTAGATAATGTTGAAGAGTTTGAAAATAAGATAAATCAAATGATATTTATGATGCAATGAGTAAAATAGCTTTGATACTAAAAAGCAAAAGAAGAAAAAGGTTATTATACAAAGCAAGAATTAGAAACTGGACAAAAATCAGATAATTATAAAAAGTTTATTCTATAAAAATCCAGGGCTAAAAGTGGAGATTTATTAGCACTCTTGAAAATATAAATAAAAGAGATAGAAGCTAGTTTAAAAATTATAGGATGTAAGAATTATTCAGTGGTTGTATTATTTCATTATCTGATGCTGGAGAGTTTTCAGGAAACTATGTTGTGACTAGACTTCAACATAATTTTCAAAATTTATAACATCTCTTGAAATGTATAAAATTAAAAAGATATGAAAAGAGGAGAAAGAAAAATAGTTTCAGCATTAAAAGGAACAGTAGGAATTATCCAGTATTACATGCAGATTATACTGCTACTGCTAAAACTTCCTGAATATAATAACAATCAAATAACAGAAGGACTTCAATTCTATCTCCAGTAACATTGGAAATAAAATAACTTCTATTCCAAAAAGTTAATACTCAGTATTTTGTATATTTCTAGGAGATGATTAATGAAACTGAGGCTTTATAATGGGAAGTTATTTTTCTGATAAAAATATGAGTGATTCTCAAGAAGAATCAATACAAGATTGATTATCAAAGGGTCAAGCCTTACAATAAAGGAAGATGGAAATATTGAGTTAAAGGGAACTTTAACAAAAATAGACAGTGAAGTTATATATAACTGGAGATACTACTAGATCATGACAGTAACTCAAAAATGTAACAATTAGTGGTGGAATGTCAGCTAAAAAGCTTTGAAAACTGAAAAAGCTACATTAAAAATGGGAAATTAGATGTTCAATCTATTGAATATAAGGAGATGAGTAAGAAAATGAATGTACTAGTATGAATTAACAAAAAGATTCTCAAAATAATTTTACTAACTTAAATTTCTCAAGTAATCTGGAAGTTATGGAACATTATTTTTCAAGTAAATCGTGGGAAATGTTTAACTCACTGAAAGGGATTGATTCAACAATATCATCAAAAATTGAAGAACATGATAATCTTGAGAAGCTCATATACAATTTATTCATAGAAATTTAAAGATCTGTTCTTTAAATATAAAAGTTAGTTTTATACATTAACAGATATAAATGATGCTTTTACTAAAAATTAGGATATGTGAAAATGAGTGAATATTATCCACTTTATTTTAGGAAATAAACCTTTGTCAAAATATGGATTTATTTAATAGATTTTTAAACAAAGGAATAAAAAGCACAAATTCAAATGGGAGAACTAGAAGTTGTAGATGGTGTTTTTAACCTTAAAAGAATATATTCAAAGTTAGATGAGACTTCTAATACCTAGCGACTGAATAACTACAACAGAAAATAAAGAAAAATACTAGAAAGTAATAATAATAGAAGTAATCAAGAGACTAGGGTTTTAAAAGAGAGAAAAATCTAAGACTAATATTTTATTCAGAAAAATAAAGATGATGGCTACGTGGATTAGTTGAAGATGATTTAAGAGGATATTAATAGGAGGGTATATGATAGTTTCAAATAATGTTGTTCCTAAGCATCCTAAATTAATGGAATTATATGTTCTATTAAATACGAAAAGGGGAACAGTACCACTCCATAGAGATTTAGGGATAGATATATAGAATGATAGATAGACCAATTACAGTTATAAAAATAATATGTCTAATGAACTGCAAAATGCAAGTGAATAAATATATAAAAGGACTTACGTAAATAATGTTAATTGCAAAGCTACTGAAAATGGTCTTGAAATTGAATGCAGGGAGTTTGAAATAGATGAAAAGAATTTAATTTAATTGACTCTAATCCTGAATCGATATTAGCTGACTGCTTTGATTTCATGAAGATATTACAGGAGAAAGATTAGAGTTATGTACAAAAGAAGCATATTTATACTCAACGGTTGCAGCACTATTAGCAAATATAAAAGCTAATATGAATGATGCTAGCAAAAAGCAAAACTTCTTTGGAAATATTTCAGAGAAGAAAGACTAGATTTAAAAGGAGATTTCTATGGTGAAAGAGGTATTAGATTGAAAGCAAAATAAAAAGCAAGAACTACAATTAGATGTCTATATATCATCAATTGTAGCAAAAAGATGTCAATGTATAGCAAAGGTACAAGGTTTCTCTATAAAATTATATATTTCTATACAGAACAAGAATATAAAATAAAACAAAAAGGAGATACTTATGTTGATGTTATAGCTGTAGCTGAAAATTGCTGAGAGAACTAGGGAAAATACTAGCTGGAGATGATAAAGAAATAGTTGATAGAATGTGATGTATATAAAGAAATAACTGATACTAACTGAGTGTAACAGGTGTAGTGAGAAGAAGAAAATGATGATGAATATAGAAAAAGATTGGAGCTTATTCCAGAATCTTTTTACAACAGGTGGTTCAGAGGTTCATATAGAATATTGGGTTAAGAAATCATCAAATCTTTGTTACAGATGTGTTTATAAACAGTCCTAGACCTAATTATATTGATATTTATGTTGTTAATGGACTAGAACATCTCTCACAAGAAGAAAAACAGAAAATAAAGAATTATATAACTGAAAAACAAAAATATAAAAGTTTTAAATGACCAGTTAGAAATAAAAGATCCTGTTTTTCTACAATTATAATATTGATTTAGATTACTGGGTATACGATAATTCGTTAGTATCGAAATCAGAAATAGAAAAGAATTAAGAAGCTCATTAGAACAATATACTAAATCTTTTAAAATGGGAGAAAGCATAAATTTACAGGATATTATAGATATTTCTAAAAATGTGGAAGGATAAGAAGAGTTGAAATAAAATCACCTCAAACTTATATGAGGACAAAAAGTTCCATTTAGCTAAATGTGGAACTATAACAATTTCATATAAAGGAGCAGAATCTGAAGATGAAAGAGCAAAAATTTTATATATGATGTTACAAATATAAGAGATCTCTGCTCCTGACATTTTCAAGGAATGATAAACAGTATAAAATAGTTTTAACTGTAATAGATGCACTTATATCTAAGCATATTGTTGCTAATATAGAATATTTAGAGTTTCTTGAAAGAATAGATACAATGGAAGAAAAAGAAATTGACCTTGTTGCAAAAAGAATTAAGTGTTGATTTTTATGATTTTCTCTATGTCTATCAGAAGAAAAAGAAAAGCTTGTAAATTATCTTTCCAAATCCATTCAATAAAGGGAACAAATGAAAGCTATTCAAGATGTCTTAAATATCTTCTATGAAAAAGCTAATATATTAGAATTTCCTGAGGTTTTAATGGAGATAATGGAACTTTAAAAATAGAAATTATGGGAACAACTCTAAAAAGTAATTTAAATATTAGTGATAGATAGAGTTGAAAAACTAAAAAAAGAAATCACAACATTTAACTAGGAATTACTTTTTCAAAAATAATTCCATATCACCTTTATATGTTGCAACACATATGAGATACGGAACAAGAGTAATTTTATATCCACAGCAAGACTATTTTTATCTTAATAATTTAAATTTAGTAAGTAAAACAGGAAAAATATATTTTTAGAAAAAAAGGGTGTTAATAATGGCTGAATTTAATGAGTCACACATAACAAGATGCTGGAAGAAATCTTTAGTGAGGCATTAGCAGGAGAAGGAAAAAGTTATATTTACTAAAAGCAGCATTTGGAGATCAGAAACATTCAGGAAACTTAAGAGAAGTTACTGAATTATAAAAAGCTAGATTTAAATGTTATGAATATAAGAAATGATAATGGTACTGCTGTTTTAACAGTACAAATATCAAATCAAAATGTGAGATCAATCATTTCAAACAGAAGAGTTTGGGGTTTATGCCAAAAATAGAAAATGATGTCGAAGTTCTTTATTCTTATACAACTGCTGTATCAGCTGATACTTTTCCAAATAATAGGTTAGGAAAACATATGAATCTATACAAGATATATACATGACAATTTCTAGTGATGTAGAAGCTGAAAATATATGTAAGAGATGGAGTTATTTGTTTAACAAAGAGATATAGCTAATCAGGTTTATACAGAAACTGGAATCACAGCAGTTGGTACATTAAAAGGAAGAAGTAATTTGGAAGAAAATAAACAGTATCTAGCTGATAATGGACATTGGTATAAAAATATTGAGGTGAAATAGAAGTTGGAATCTTTAGGAACACCAGATGAACAATTAATTCCAATTACATGGGAATATTTATATAAAAGTTTAAATACAAAAGAAGGACAATTAATTCAAAATTTAAATGGACTTTTAGGAAAAAATAATGGTCAATTTCCAGTAGACCAGGCAGGTTGAAGGAAATGTTTACTATTTTTCCAGCTAATCAAAAATACTATATTACTGCATAAAAGCCAAAAGTGCAGTAGAACAAGTGTTCCAAATGCTGACTTTGAAGAGATGTCAGTTGGGCTAATAAGAGAGAAATTGGAGAATTATTTCCAAAAATAAAAACAATTGCTACTCTTGGGGCTTATGTACCTAGCCTTGGGAGTGAAATAGTAGTGTATATAGAAACAAATGGCAACTGTATTTTTGATGAGTCAAGGAGTAACTTGTCAAACAGCATATTATGGGAATATTAGCTACATAGTCCAAAAATTAAATGTAAAAACAGTATATGATATTTTTTACAGTATTTGCTTTTTGGAGATTCTACACGAGTCTTTTTACAAAACTAAAACTTGTGTTGTTAAAGCTTCAGTTAAGTAGCCATTTTCTAATAGTTTGTTGCAGTAGTTTGTTTTATATACGTTCATAGGATACTCCTAAAAACATGCTTATATTTCTGAAATGTAGTATAAACTCCAACAGTTGATAATCTCCAGTGAGATTACAGTATCATCTGATTAGATTTTCCATTCTTGTTGGAAAATCTAAACAGAAATTGGATAATTCTTTGGGAGGGTGCTTCTCATCAGGTTGAATTTTTATACGACTACTATTTCTAAAGAATACAATTTTAATAATATACATTCTATAACTATTTTAGGGAATGCTAGTTGTACTATTCCTGCGATTTTGTTAAAAAGTTTACCTATTAACAAAGAACTAGTACTAGGACACGATAACGGAGTTAGGTCTGATGCTGTATTTTTTTCTTTAAAAACTATCTAATACTTATGGATATTTTTGGATCTAGAGGAGTCGCAGAAGATATCCATCTACATGGCTATAATGCATTAATTGTGGAGTATTAATTTTATTCGCTCGCAATATAAGAAAAACTTATGTGTTGCTGTGCTCCAATTTTTCTTTGTGAAACAGCTAAAAATGCTCCAACCATAACATTTCCATTAGTTTTTACTGTAAATCCTGGGTCTATCCATATTTCTTCACTTGGGTGATATGGTAAAATTCCCAATAATTGTTCCAGACGTGTTTATAGCGTTATTTAAAGTTTGATTTACAACAGCAGAAAAAATAACGAGTTTTCCAACTTTAATGACTTGTATTAAACTAAAGTATTTTAAAAATTCTCGATCTATATCTGCTTTTCTTAAAATTGTAACTTTGTATAAATTTTCCAACTATAGATGGAAAAATCTAGTCAAATATGAAACTGTTAACAAAACAGTAGGGACTAAGTATTCGAGTTTGGTTTTTTTCTAAAAATAGGTAATATTGGACATGTTTTTAGATATCCCTTCGAATACAACTCCATCTTTAACAGAGGGATTTTATTATTTACTTTTTCCATCAAGTTTTTAAACCTAAAACTTTTTAACTTAAAAGCTGATAGTTTCTCATCCAAGTGGTAGAACAGCAAGAACTCGTTATGATGCAAACACAGGGAATGTATATGTTTTGAATAAATTAGATAGGGTAAAGTATGTATTTAGATACATTTTTATTTACTAGATTAGTAAAATTAACCATTTACAGATAAAAATTTGACCAATGAGTTATTATCGCCTGTAGAATTTGGGTAACGAATGGATAATTGATATCACATTATTTTTGAAACTTAGTCCAAATTCTCTCGTGTCTGATGATATCCCAATATTATATCCCTATTTCTTATAATTTCTGCTTTCTCAGAGTTATAGACTGAAAAATAGTAGAAATTGCCATCGCTTGCATAGTTTATTCCTATTATTTCTATAAATTTTGAATTGTCTGGGATACTACCTAGCACTTGCCCTTTTGTTGCAGCTCTACCCTTAAAAATTTCAGAATATTTAAATAGATTTTCCATTATTTGAGAATTGTATAAATTAAGTTATCAATTTTAGGAGGTTTAGTTATGCAATTAATGGTGTTGGAAAATTTAAAAAGAAAATGTAGATGTGTATTTAGAGTATCTAAATAGTTGCAAAAGCAGCAACTGGGATACTTGGAATACGACTTACAAAAACTTACTGTAACAATTTTTAAATTATTTCTAGTCTGGTTTCAGAAATCTTATAAAAATAAGTTGCTTTTAAGTAAAAGAAACATTGTTAGAAATGCCATCTATAATGGAAAGTTACAGGAATTATTGCAGAAGTTTAGGCAATTCTAAAAGGACTTTGATGAACAAAACTACAGCAATATCTACTTTTTATGCTTGGTGTGTTCGTAGAAATAAGATTAAATACCATCCTTTCGATAGTAAATTAGATAGACTTAGATTTACAGAAAAAGACAAGGTTAGGAACAGTTATTTTCTTACAACAGAACAAATATTGACTGTTCGTTTATATATGCAAGTTGAATCTAAGAAATATGATTTGCAAGATAGGATATTATGGGAATTGTTCTTAGATAGTGCTTGTCGTATATCCGCTATTCAAAATTTAAAGATGGAGCAGTTAGATTTAGAAAATGGGTACTTTGTGAATGTTAAGGAGAAAAGAGGGGTATATAGTTAATGCATTCTTTTTCCAAAAATGTAAGGAACTCATAAAAGAATGGATCCAATACAGAGTAGAAAAAGGGATAGATGTAGATTGGTTTTTGTTACTAAGTATGGAAAAATATACAAGCAAATGACACAAGGGCTATTCGTGGAAGAATTAAAAAGTTAGGAAAAATTTTAGGGATAGAGGATCTATATCCTCATACTTTAAGAAAAACAGCTATAAATCTTATTAATAATCTTGCTAGGTTAGGGACTTGCATCTAGCTATGCAAATCACTCTAGTAGTGGAGTTACAAGTAAGCACTATATAGCTAAAGCTAATCCAACTGAAGTAAGGAATAGCATTATAAATGCAAGAAAAAGTTAGGGTATTTTTTAGTTTTAATATTATAGAAAATTTTTAAATTTATAAAGATTTATAGTTTTATATTTTCTGCTTTTTGAGCATATTTTTATATTTTTTCTTAAATATAATTTTCTAAGAAATTTTATATATAAGATACTCAAAAATAGCATTTTTAATTATAAAAAAATCTGAATAAATTTAAAAATCTATACAAAATGAAAGGAGAAAAAATATGTTCTATATATACACAAAAACTAAGAGGGCAGAGGTAAAAATTTTTCAGTTAATCTAACTGCAGAAGAAGTTAGAGACTATATGAATAACAATTTATTTTTAGATTACCCTGACCTTAATAAAGATGATTATATTATAGTTGAAAGTAATGAACCTTTTAAAAATCCAACTTATGATCTTTCAACTAATATATGATAAGAGAAATGTCAAGAGAGGAACTAATTGAAGAAGGAATAGAAGTTCAATTAGAACCAGGAGAAGTTATGAGAGACAAAAATTGTGAAAATCCCTCAAAACCAAATAAAAATGAAAAGTATTTAACTTGGAATAGAGATTCTGCTGTATGGGAATATGATTCAAAAAGAGAAAAAGATGACTATTTTTAATTTAGTAGATCAGTTAAAAAAATGAAGCATTAGAATATGGCTTTGACTATAAAGAACATAGGCAAAGATTAAGAATAAAAGATTTAATATATATGGAAATATCAATTAAATCATTAGAAATAGGAAAAAGAAAACTAAAGAAGATTTAAAAATCTACCTGGTATTTTTCAAGATGGATTTGGAATGCCAATGGCAATAGAAGATTTAGAGGATATGATGTTCTCTGGAACAATGTTTATACAGTCAATTTTTAATGCTGAAAGCTTTTTCAAAAAGAGATTGAAGCTAAAAGAATTAACAGTAACAGAATTTAAAAATAAAGTAAATGAATTACATAAATTAGTTATGAAAGCAGTAGGAGGCAAAAGAATGAAAGTAGCACTAATTATTGGACATAACAAAAGATCTGAAGGAGCTTATTCACAAATAGTTAGTAGTGAATATGGTTATTGGAAAAGAGTAGCTGATAAAAACAGTTATACCTGATTTAGTTGATGTATATGAAAGAGAACCTAATCAATATTACACAAGAGAAATGTATAAAGTTTTAGAACAATTAAATGCTAATGATTATAAGTTATGCATTGAACTTCATTTTAATGCTGTTGAAAATAAAATGGCGAATGGCTGTGAGTGCTTGAGTTTACTATAAGAACAATAAAGCTAAAGAGTTAGCAATTAATTTTTATGGCAAGATTACAAAATGTATTTGGAAGCAAAATAAGAGGTAATCATGGAATAATAGAAGTTAAGGATAGCAATGTTAGAGGAGGCTATGGAATATGTAAAAGTAAAGATACTTACATACTTGTAGAACCTTTTTGGAACAAATAATGATGAAGCGTTAAAGTTTTTCTATAGAAAGTGATGTTGTAAAATGTTTTTGTGAATTTTATTAAAGAAATCTAGGAGGATAATATGGCAATATTAGATAAAAACTTTAGAAATAGTAAATAAATTTGTCCCTGACAAAAATGCACAACAGAACTTGAAAAAAATTGAGAAGATTAGATATTGAAGATGCTAAAAACTAAGCAACTTTTTGAAAAGATAATACTATAACTTTTTCCATTATGTGTTTTGGATTGGATGTTTGCATTGTGCTTGGGGAGACTTTATATTATCAATTTTGAGCTTTTTATTTTTAGAAAAGAAGATATATATTCTTTGAAGTAAATGTTCCTACATTTTTAATAATGTGTTGTGGAATGTTTGGTGCAGGATTATGGGGTAAAAAGAATATAGGTGAATATTTTTAAAAGGAAAAATAATAAAGGGATGAAGAATGAAACAAATAATTTTTCTATTATTAATGCTCATTTTTATTAAAGGTTGTGCTAATAGTGATCCTGGAACAACTGTAGTTGATATCCCTCTTAAAGTAGAAAATATATCTAAGGAACAATTAGAAGAAACAGTAAAAGATAAAAACAGTAACAGTTGAAAAAGTGGGAAAAAGAAATTTATAAGAAAAAGTTATAGAAGCACAATACACAGAATATATTTTTAAATAGGGGAAGAGACATGACAGTAGAATTTTTAGAAATTATTGCAAAAATCTGTGCATATGCGATAGCTTTTTATCTGGCTAATTGGAGGATGGGATACTCTCTCACAAGTATTATTTGGATTAATGTTTTTAGATTTTTAAAGCTGGAATGTTTGTTGGCTACAAAACACAAAATCTTAATTCTAAAAAGAGCTTTTAAAGGTTTTAAGAAAAACTTTTAATTTTAGTTGTATTATGTGGTGCTTCTTTGATGCATAAATTAGTTCCAGAACTAGCTTTTTAGAACTTTAGTAGGATTATTTTATTGTGCTAATGAATTACTAAGTATAGCAGAAAATGGAGCAAGAGCAGGATTACCTATTCACAAAAATTAAAAAGCAGCTCTTGAGCAGTGTAAAAGGAGATAAGTGTAATACAGATTCTTTAAAAAGATAAAGAAAAAAATATAAAAACCTGAAGATATAAAAGCAAGAAGATTTTGATAAAGAAATTAAATGAAATTAAAGGGTAGGATTTTTCCTACTCTTTTTATTGAAAATAAAAAGATATAAAAATATCTTGCCTTTTTCTTAAATATATAAAAGTATAATAAATATATGATAAAAATTTAACATAACTTAGATATAATTATGGTTGAAAGAAGGATAATACAAAAAGATAAAAGATAACGATAGCTACAAAAAGATTAAAAATTAAAAATTATCAAAAAAATGTATAATATAATACAGTTCAAATCCCTCTCTCACCGCCATATTATTAATAGTAGTTAGGTTGATTTACCCTAGCTTTTTATTATAAGTTCATATTATTTTCTATTATTCGTCTTTAAATTCTTTTTAGAATATCGTTTAAGAAATTTTTAATAGCTGTCAAATTTTTAACTTCCTCTTCTGTCATATTAGGAATTTTTTTGTAATTTGATTAAAAAGCTTTTTGAGAACTTAAACTTAAAAAGAGTTTGTTCCCATTTTATTTTCAACCTTAGAAAAATTTTGCTAAAACCTCCCAAATACCTTCTCTTAATACTTCCTTTTTAAAGTTAAATCACAAAGTTCCATATTTTTACCTCCTCAAAAAATTATTTAGACATATCTAATTCATTTAAAATTATTTCCTTAATAGTTGCTTCCAAATTATTCATCAGTCCTACCCATTCCATTTGGTTATCTATTTTTAGTTGCTCTGTTAATCATTCTTTTTCATACTTGGGAGCATATTTTCCCTCATTTGTTCAGCTTCTTCCTGTATTGAAAGTAGATGTGACATCAATTCGCCAGTTGCTATAAAAACTAAGTATTTATCTTTATTGTAATCTTGAAAGATATTTTTAGTCTTGCCCTTCCTATTGAATTTAATTTACTATTATCTATATCTTCAAATTCTATATCAGGGACTAAAAACTTTAACATTATATTCTTTATCTATTTCTACAAGTCTATAGGCTCCACCCATTTTCTCAAAAATACATTCTTTATTTACAGGATAATAAAGACCATTTTCAACAATATACTCCTTACCAGCTAATATTTCTTTCTTCATTTTTAGACCTCCTTGGATAGTGTTGGTTTTAAAAGTGTTTATACAGTGTTTTTTGACATTAAATTTCTTTCAATTAAGTATAGCTTGCTTTAAGATAGTTTTGTCAAAGGTGTTTTTAAAAGCTTTAAACACTTTAAAAAGGTATATAGAAAAATTTCTTATATTTACCAATGAAAAATAATGTACAAAAATTAATTGATTTATAAAATAAAATTCTATATAATAAAATAATAGATAGATCTTAATTAATAATATTTATTTTAGAGTTTAGCTTAATTTAAGTTAACTTTTATTTTTATACTTTTTATAGATTTTTGAATGGAGGAAAAATGAAAAATTTTTAATTTTTATACTAGGAATATTTATGTTTTTCTAGTTTAGTATCTTACTCAACAGAAGTTTATGAAACTGCCTCAGCAGATTTCATGAATGCAGATTAAAAACTTTTAGTTATATCAGAAGCTAAAAGTAGTAAAAATTTAAAGAGGCTTATATAGAAAAAGGAGTAGAAGATCTTGTATTTTCTGTAAAGATAGAAAAAGAAAAAGATGATAGTTAAAGATAAGAGTGATAAATTACTTTATGAAAAAGTACTTTCAAAAGAATATTTCAGATAGTTTTTACCATTTGAAATGAAGTATCAAGAAATTCATAAGAAAAGAAGGTGCTTTTGAATATGCAGATATACTTATATTTAGAAGATAATGAAAAATTTAGGATAAAAGTATGAAAGTAAAATAAAAAGATCTCAGCAAAAAAACAAAAATAGTGACTTCGTAGAAGTTAGCCCAAAAGATATGGAGTATAAAACACTAGATTTATATGATAAAAATGGAAAATTACTTACTAAAACAAGAAGATATAGGAAATAAAAACTATAGTTACAAATTATCTTGATGAAGGGCATAAGTTTAAAAATTATCTATAACTTTGATGCTAATCTTACAACAGGAAATATTGAGACTTGGCTTGATAAAACTCTTTTTATCTAAAGGAAAAATGAAAGATGGACTACCTCATGGAGAAATGAGAAGTTTACAATGAAAAAGGAAAAGTGACTTCAATAATTAATTATAAAAAATGGAATGCAAGATAGTATGTACAAAAGACTTTTGATGAAAATGGAAAACTTATAAAAGAAACTTTATATAAAAATGGAGTGGAAGTAAAGAGATAAAATTTTAAGGAGTTAGATATGAAAAAGAATTTTTATTTATGTTTTTACTCTTTTTAGTAAATAGTATTTTTCTTATTCTTCTATAAAAAGCTGTGAATGAAAAAGAATTACAAAAAGTATTCAACAAGAATAAAAGAAATTATAGTTGTATATGGGACTAATACTAAAGATGGGCTTCCTAAAAATATATTGAAAAATATTATTCCCAAAAGGAAAAAAATTTAATATCTCAAATGATAATCGTATAAAAAAATACAAATCAAATATAAACAAAAATAAGTTAGAAGTATTAGCGGAAATATATACTCCAAGTGGAGATTTAGTAGTAAAAACAGAAATTAAATTAAAAAGGAAATTTTTATTTAATGATATAGAAAAATTAGTTCAAGAGATAAAAGATAATGAGGCTAGCAATGAAGCAGATATCCTTAATAATAAATTTAGTGAAAACTTTTGAAGAGAATGTCAAAAGAGCTTTTATTTCTTATTCATATTATGATGGTGGAAGTCTTAGCTCAAAAAGACAGAATATGATTTTGATAAGAAAAATATCACTATGCTTACATACTCTGAAGGAAAAATTTCAAGTGAAACAATAGCTAAATATAAAGGTTCTATTCAAGATGAAAAATATGGATATAGATTTTTATGAAAATTTATCTAGAACTTATACTAAAATAGAAGTAAAAAGTTGAAAATGGACAGGGAAGTTAGAACTTTTATCCTAATGAAGAAATTACAATCTGTTGGAATTTATAAAGGATAATATTTTGAATGGTCTCTATAAAGAATATGATGAAAGTGGTAAATTAATAAAAAGAAGTTAAAAATGATAGTTTTATTGGAGAATAAAGGAGAAAAATGTTTGTAAGAACAAAGAGATTGAGAAGAAATGTATTAACTAAGAGAAATGGTAAAAGAATATAAGTATAGAAACTAGTTCACTTATCTATCCTTTATTTATTTGTGAAGGAGAAAATATAAAAGAGTGAAATAGAATCTATGCCTGAACAATTTAGATATTCTCTAGATAGATTAAATGAAGAATTAGATGAATTATTGAAGTTGGGAATTAATAATATACTACTTTTTGGTATACCAGCTCATAAAAGATGAAGTTGAAGTCAAGCCTATGATAAAGAAGGTATGGTTCAAAAAGCTATAAGACATATTAGAAAAATTATTCTGATAAATTTTTAATAGTAACAGATGTATGTATGTGGAATATACATCTCATGGGCATTGTGGAATATTACATCATCATGATGTGGATAATGATGAAACTCTTAAATATATTGCTAAGATAGCTCTTTCTCATGCAGAAAGCAGGTGCAGATATAATAGCACCTTCAGATATGATGGACGGAAGAATAGCCAAAATAAGAGAAATTTTAGATGAAAATAACTTTAAAGACATACCTATAATGGCCTATAGTGTTAAGTATTCTTCAGCATACTATAGTCATCTTTTAGAGATGCAGCTGACTCAGCACCAAGCTTTGGAGATAGAAAAACTTTATCAAATGGATTTTAGAAGTACTAATAATTTCTATGCAGAAGTAGAAGCAAGACTCACAAGAAGGAGCAGACTTTATAATGGTGGAAAGCCAGCTATGGCATATCTAGATGTTATAAAAGCTGTATCAGAAGTAACTCATTTACCTATAGTTGCCTATAATGTAGAGTGGAGAATATTCTATGGTTAAGAGCAGCTGCTAAAAATAATTGGATAGATGAAAAGAAAATTGTTATGGAAAAATATTTTTGCAATAAAAAGAGCAGGAGCAGACATAATAATAACTTACCATGCAAAAGATATTGCTAAGTGGTTGATTACTAAATAAAAATTGTGTATATGTAAATATATGCTATAATAGTATTATATAAAAGGGTAACAAAATAAAAGTACTAAAAATGTTAAAGGAAGTGGTAGTATGAAATTATCAATTCATGGAAGAAAAATTACTTTGACTGATGCAATCAAAAAATATGCTGAAGAAAAGATCTCAAGAGTAGGAAAATTTAATGATTCTATATTAAAGATCGATGCAACCTTAGTTGCTTCTAAATTGAAAACGAGGAAATGCTCATGTAACTGAAATTCTAGCTTATTTAAGTGGAAGTACTTTTGAAAGCTACTGCAACAGAAACTGATTTTATATAGCTTCAATAGATAAAGCTGTAGATATTATGGAAAAATCAATTGAAAAAACATAAAGAAAAACGTAGTAGAGCTAAAACTCAAGATGACACTAGAAAGAAATCATACAGTTTTGATTACATAGTAGAACCTGAAGAAAACTTTCTGATGAAAAGAAACTTGAGAGTATATCTACCTCTAAAACCTATGGAAATATCTGAAGCAATTTACAACTTGAATATTTAAATAGAGTTTTTCTTTGCTTTTACTAACACAGAAACAGGAAAAAATGGCTGTAGTTTATAAAAAGAAAAAGATGGAACTATGGAGTTATAGAAGAATAGTTTAAATAATTAGGAATATCAAGAGAATTATTTTTAAGTTAAAACTTAAAATAGTTCTCTTTATTACTAGATTGAAAATTTTGACTTTTGCAAGACTTGCTATTATTCTTCATTTGCAAAAGATAGTAGATATAATAAAAAAGTATTTAATTTGCATTTTGTAAAAACAATATATAATATAAGTAATTATAACAATTATATTTTATATTATATAGATTGTTGTAAAAATATAATTACGTATTGGAGGTACAATAATGGGATTAATAAATTATATTCATGAAAAACGTCTTGAAAAAGAGAAAGAGCTGAAAGAAATGAAAAGATAGTTGGAACATTGAAAGTTCTTGCTGGTGTGGGAGCTGGATTTACATTAGGTATTTTATTTACTCCAAAAATCTGGAAAAAAGAAACTAGAAAAATATCTCAGATGCCACTAAAAAGGACTTAATTATGTAGGGTGAAAATCTTGCTAATGCTAAAAATTATATTGAAGAGAAAACTTCTGATATGAGAGAAGCTCTTGCTGAAAAATATGATGAGCTTACAGATGAAAACTATTTCAGAAAAAGGTTGAAGAAATTGAGGAAGAAAATAGAAGAAGAGGTTGAAGAAGTAGCTAAAAAGTTGAAGAAAAAGCTAAAGAAGTAAAAGAAAAACAAAAAGTAGTTAGAAACTAGGAGGAAATATGGTAACAATAAATTTAGATATGATTTTTAAAAGTTCTTCTAGGTATCTCACTTGCGATATTTCTTATATTACTTTTTATAATATTAATAAAGATAATTTCTATTGTCTCAAAAATAAATTCTCTATTAGAAAAGAATAAAAGACAATTAGAAAATAGTATTAGTCAAATTCTAATTTAGTAAAAATAGTGAAAGAATATTAGAAAATACCAATGAAAAATTTAGAAAAATAAATATATTAGTAGAGGGATGTGACTGATATATTAAAAGCTTCTAAAAAGAAATATTGTTAATAGTTCTACTAGTGTGTCAACTACTTTAGAAAATATCAAAAATGTTTCTAGCATATGTTGCAGAATCTAGTAGATATATTGCTAATAATTTTGCTGGGAAAAACTAGTGGAAGTAGCAATAGTGGTGGAATTATGGCCACAATCGATACTATTTTAGATTGCTGGGATATATTTAAAAACATTACTTAAAAAGATAATCATTAGTAATTAGGAGAAAAATATAGAATAATAGCTTGGTTAATACTTGGTGCTTTTTTTCTGGGTGGATAGCTAGTATAATAATGGGTAAAAATGCATCAATGGGTGCAATAGCCAATATAGTAACAGGAATTATTATTGGTGCTTTTATTGGAGGAGTTGTTTTTAACTTTTTGGTGCTCAGAAAGTAACAGGTTTAAATCTTCATAGCGCTTTGGTATCTATAGTAGGGGCTTGTATCTTACTTTGGATATTACGTGCGATAAGCAAAAATAAAAATATTGATTAAAATAGAGAATAGGCACATGGTGCCTATTTTTAATTTTAATGGGATATTATTCTTATAAAAATCAGAGTAAAAAAATATTAAAAAGTTTTTATTGACAAAAAGCGACTCAATGTTATAAAAATTTTTCTGTATTTAAGATAAAAAGATGACGGGAGGAATGATAGGTGAAAAAGGAAAAATTGGAATTTCCGACAGCATATACAGTATTATTTTTTTAATTTTAATTTTAGTATAGTGCTAACGCATATTATACCAGCAGGAAAATACAATGACTCTCTTATCAAGAGAATAGTAAAGGAATTTGTGATAGAGAGCTATGGAAAAAGATGATGAAAAATTACAGCTACCCAAGAAACTTTGGATAAGTTAAATATAAATATAGATGTAGAGAAATTTACAAATGGAACTATTAAAAACCTATGGCTATTCCAAATACTTACACTAAAGTAAGTGGACAAGCTCAAGGTGTAGATGATTTAATTTAGCACCAATTTCTAGGTTTAGCTGATTCTATAGATATAATAATTTTTGTTTTTAATACTAAGTGGTATAGTGGGGATAGTAAATAAGACAGGAACATTTTCTCTTGCAATGAAAGCTATATCTCAAAAAAACTAAGGGAAAAAGAATTTTTGCTTTGTTGTGATAAGTTTTATCTTCTTTGCAGCAGGAGGAACAATTTTTGGAGCTTGGGAGGAAACAATACCTTTTTATTCAATATTGATACCTTTATTTTTAGTAAATGGCTTTGATCCATTAGTTCCAATGGCAACTATATTTTTTTAGGTTCTGCTGTGGGTTGTATGTTCTCTACAGTAAATCCTTTTTCTACTATAATTGCATCAAATGCAGCTGGAATTTCTTTTAATGAAGGTTTAAAAATTTAGATTTTGGGGGCTCTTGTAGTATTTTTCAATAATAGCTTTAACGTATCTTTATAGATATATTAAAAAGTTAAAAGTAAATCTGAAAAACTCTATTGCCTTTGAAGAAAAAGATGAAATTAATGAAAGATATTTAAAAATTATCAGAAGAAACAGGTATAAAATTTAATTGGAGTAAAAATTAATATTGTTTTTATTTGTAGTTCAATTTGCTATTATGATATGGGAGTAGCTTCACAAGGTTGGTGGTTCCAAGAAGCAGCAGCTCTATTCTTCTTTGTATCAATAATAATTATGCTTAGTGTCAGGGCTTAGTGAAAAAGAAGCTGTTAATGCTTTTTATTGCAGGTGCTTCTGAAGTTGTTGGAGTTAGCTTTTAATCATAGGACTAGCCAGAGCAATCAATATTGTTATGGAAAATGGAATGATTTCAGATACTTTACTTTTCTATTCTTCAAATCTAGTTTCAGAAATGGGTAAAAGGATTATTTGCAGTAGTATTATTGTTTATATTTTGTATTCTTAGGAATTTTCATTCCATCAACATCAGGATTAGCGGTATTATCTATGCCAATACTTGCACCTCTTGCTGATACTTTAGGATTATCAAGATCTATTGTTGTTGATGCTTTTTCTTGGGGACAAGGATTAATTTTATTTATTGCTCCAACAGGATTAATATTTGTTGTTTTTACAAATAGTAGGAATACCTTATAATAAATGGCTAAAATTTGTAATGCCACTTCTAATAATTATCATAATACTAACAACTATTATGATATATATTTTATCAGTATTCTTTAGATAAAAAAATAAAAAGTAAAAATAAATGATGATAATGCTACTGCGCTACCCTATAATGGTGAAAAGAGCCTTTGTGGAGCTCTAGAACCATTTATAAACTGACAATGTGAATACAAAGTATTTTTGCTACTTTTTAATCTCTGTGAAAGTATATTGTTCATTTTTATCAAAAGAATAGATGTAAGTTTTTCTGCTTCTACTTCAACTTCTTGAGTTGTAGGTTCATATTCAGTTATAACTCTTTTAGATAAAATACCAGGTCTAGATTTTTGAAATGATGAAGTTATTGTATGTTTTTCTAGGTGTAAGATAGAAAACTTGTTTTAGTACCTTCCATAGTAAAAAGTTTTAGGCTTTTCGTTATCTATAGCGATAAAGGCTTATACTACTAGGAGTAAGTATGTAACTTAGTAAGTTTGAAGAAGTACTTCCAATATAGACTTTTACAGCCTTAGGATTTTGTTCTAACCATTCTTGTACATCTCTTTTTCTTTGTCATTGTCAATAAAACTACTGAATATCCACACATAACAACAGTACATTAATAATATAAATATAAAAACCTTTCATAAATCTCCCTCTCCTTTAATTATTTCTCTATAGTTTTTATTTTGTTAACTTGTTCGCCAGTTAATTTTTAAATCAGCCAATAGATGTTTAAACTGTCCAATACCAATTAACTCACAATCTATATAAGGTTCTATTTTCATTTTCATCGATAGCATAGAGTACATTCTGTATCTCCACTTGAAGAAATAGTTCTTGCTCGAAAATGATATTTAGAGAATTCATATACATCTTCTTTTTCCATTTTTACAATAAGTTCTTTATCAGTCACAATTATAGTAATGAAATTTCCCCAGATTACCAACCAGATATATAATAAAAATAAGACTAGCTATAATAACTGAAATTAGTTGACTTAACCAGATTTGTGCAATGAAGAAAATAAAAATGAGAGAACTGCTCACATAGAAAATTAAAATTATTCTATGGATTCTACTTTTTATATACTTTTTCCATTTATATTTCACTCCCCTTATATTTGGTAAAATATCCATAAAAAGCATAACATAATAATTAAAATTGTCAATAAAATCAATATATTATAAACAATATATATAGATATTGAAATTATATTTATTATTAAAATAAAACTAAGTAATGCAAACATTTTATTTAATGTTTGCATCTTTAGATGTCAATAATTATAGTGACAGTTATCGTTTAAAAGTTCAACCTTCATATCAGCCCCAAATTCACCTTCTTGAGTTTCTATACCAAAACTTTTAAATTCTTCAATAAATTTTAAGTATAAATCTTTTTGCATAATCAGAAAGCTTAGCTGCATCAATAAAAAGAAGGTCTATTTCCTTTTATAGAATTTCCGTAAAAGAGTAAATTGAGAAATTATTAAAAACCTTTCCTTTTACATCTTCTAAAGAAAGATTCATTCTTTCCTCTTCATCTTCAAAAATTCTTAAATTTTTAGTTTTGTTAGCAAGCCATTTAACTTCTTTAATAGTGTCTTCGTAGAAGTAATACCCAAAAAGAACTAGAAGTCCCTTGTCAATTTCTCTCTATTGTTTTTCCATCAACGTTTACCTTAGCATACTTAACTCTTTTGTATAACTGTTCATAAAAAGAAATCACCTCGTTTATTTTTTAGATATATAAAGTTCATATATAATGTTTAATTAGTACTTTTGTAAAAACAAAAGTATGATATAATTAATCAAAATAATTTTTAAGGTAGGTTAATAAAATGAATAATGATATTATTTTAACAGAATTTGCAAGAGTTATCAACTCTGATAGATACCAATATACAGAAAGTGATATTTTTCTTATGGAAAACATGCAAAATAAGATTGCAGTTTTGATATGTTTTTAGAAAAACAGAAGATGGAGGATTTGCTGTTGTATCAGGGAATACAGAGGTTATCCATCTAATAGAGAGTTTTAAATACTACTTCTGAAGAAGAAAAAGAAAATATTTTTCTAAAGTTTTAGAAGAAAGAGACATCTAGTAGATTTCTTATCTAAGATGAAATTTACAGGAGATTTATATGCAATACAAGATGGAGAAATAGTTTATCCTAATGAGGCCAATAACCTAACTATAAAGGCTCCATTGATACAAGCTAAAATTTTAGAAACTCCTATACTAAATATAATGAATATGAACTTAGGGAATTGCAACTAAGGCATCTATGGTAACAAGGCGGCGAGATCCTGTAAAAGTTCTTGCTTTTGGAAGTAGAAGAGCACATGGTTTTGATGAGTGCTGTTCAAGGAAATAAAGCAGCTATTGTTAGGTGGATGCTATGGACATTCTAATTTGAGTTACAGAATATAAATATGGTATCCCTTCTAATGGAACTATGTCTCATTCATATATTCAAGCTTTTGGAGTTGGAGCTGAAGCAGAAAAAGAAGCTTTTTATTTACTTTTTTTATTAAACATAGAAGACAAAAGAAAAAGAAATTCTTTAATACTTTTAATTGATACTTATGACACTATCCATATAGGAATTGAAAAATGCGATAAAGGCTTTTAAAGAATGTGGAATAGATGATAATTATGAAGGAATCTATGGAGTAAGATTAGACTCAGGTGACTTGGCATATCAATCTAAAAATGCCGTAAGAGATTTGATGAAGAAGGATTTACTAAGGCAAAAATTACTTTGACAAATTCTTTTAGATGAACAGTTGATAAGATCACTTCGTGAACAAAGGGGCTTGTGTAGATATGTATGGTGTTGGAGATGCCATAGCAGTAAATAAATCATATCCTTGTTTTTTGGTGGAGTGTATAAGATAGTTGAGATTAGATGAAGAACCATTAATAAAAATTTCAGGGAGATGTTATAAAAAATATCAAACCCTGGATTTAAAAGAAGTATATAGAATATTTGACTAAAGATAGTTTATGCATATGCCGATTTAATAAGTTTAGTTAAAAATGACAAAGATAAAAGAAAAATTATTAAATAATGAGGACTTCACAATAAGAGATGAAAAAAATATGATTTCAAATCAAGTCTTATTGAAAAAGATAAATATACATACACAAAAATTAACTAAACATATATATAAAAGATAGTAAGATTGATAGAGATTTATATGATGAATTAGTTTGATATTATGAAATCTCAAAAACACTATTTTGATTCTTTAGCAAAAAGTTTCAGTTGAAAGAAAAAGACTTGAAAAACCCACATAGCTATAAAAGTGTGGACTTATCGTCTGACCTAATAGAATTAAAATATGGTTTAATTAATAAGATAAAAAAATGTCTAAGATATTAATTTTTACTTATACTATTTTTCATAATAATGTATAGTAAAGGAAAGTACGATGAAATTTGAACAAATAAAATATATTGAAAGAAAGACAGGAGAAATAAAAAAACAGAAAAAGGTTATGGGAGAAGGAGCATTAAAGTTCCTTTATTACAATCCTTTTGGGAAATTAGCTTTTAAATGCTGTTGTAAAAAGAAAATTTGTTTCTGATTGGTATGGGAAGCAAGATGTCTAAACCTGAGTCTAAAGAAAGATAAAAGGCTTTGTAGAAAGGAAATGGGTATAGATATGAGGCGAATACAAAGAGATCTATAGATGAGTACACAAGTTTTAATGATTTCTTCTATCGTGGAATTAAAAGAAGGAGTTAGAGATATTGACTATGATGAAAAGGCAATAGTTTCTCCAGCGGATAGGGAAGATTTTAGCCCTATCAAAATATAAAAAGAAGTCGATAAATTCTTTGTCAAGGCTCTGAATTTACTTTAGAAGAGTTTTTTAATGATAAAGATCTAGCATATGAAGATGGAACTTTTGTAATAATCAGACTGGCACCAGCTGATTATCATAGATTCATTTTCAACAGATGGAGAGAATTTCAGAGATTAAAAGATTTCTGGAGATTATTACTCTGTTTCAAACCCATGCAATAAAAACTAATTTTTAGAATATTCTGTGAAAACAAAGAGAATATGCAATACTTAAAACTAAAAACTTTGGAGATATTGCAATGTTTGATGTTGGAGCAACCATGGTTGGTGGAATAGTTCAAACATATAAGGCAAAATAGCTTTGTAAAGCTGATGAGAAAGGATATTTTCTTTTTGGAGGGTCAACTTGTATCCTAGTTTTTGAAAAAGGGAAGGTTGAGATAGATAAAGATATATTAGAAAATACTCAGAATAAGATAGAAACAAAGGAATTTATATGGGAGAAAAAAATTTGGAAATGAAAAAACTAAATACTTTAAAATAGGAGATTTAGTTGTTATGAAGCTGCTTGATAATATTCTTTTTCAATACTTACGTTGAAAATAGGGTAGTTTTAAAAGATGTTAAAGGAGCAAAAGCTGAAATATGGGTGAATGGAGAATTAAAATATGTCTATCCTTTACAAGAAGAAGAAAAGAATATTTTTGTTGATACCAATTTAGTGTGGCTGTGATGCTACGGTTTAAAAGATAATATGGTAAGGGGTTACAACTTCTAATTCTCCACTTAAAGACTTGCAGTTAAACAGGGATTTATTAAATCACCAGGAGAAGTTATAATAGGTATACAGATAGATTGGTGGTTAAGGTAGTAGGTGATTCTAGAAGATGATTCAGAATTAGATTTTTGTAGCAAAGATAAATTAAGAGGTTAAAAATTAAATGGATTTAAAAATATAATGAAAATTACAGGAATAATTTTAATTTTTGTGATATACAGTCATATTTTACAAATCCAGAAAGTTTCTCAACTATAATTGGAAGATGGACAGGATATTTTTATGACTTTGATTATGGCTATTTTTATAGCCATTCTTTTAGAACCAATAGAAAAATATTTAAAAAGAGAAAAGTAAGATAAATGATATTTTGGCAATAAAGCCTATCAATAGTTTTTTGTAGTTTTAATAGTTATAATTATGTCTGTTTGATAGTGATACCAGAAATTATTTCATCTTTAAAAAAGTTCTTAATGATATGTATCCAGCTATTTCAGAAAAAGCAATGACACTAGGAAAAACATAACAGATTATTTAGCAGAAAAAGAATATATATACAGTGAATACAGAAGAATTAAATAATAGCTTTACTAATTTTATTAAGAATAATACAAGTAATATAAAAAGAATTTGTATTTGCCTTTGTTGGAGGACTTGTTGGTTGGACTCTAGGTTTTTACAAACTTAATTATCGCATTTACTTTGGCATTTTTAATTTTTATTAGATAAGAAAAATCTTATGAAGACATTAGAAAATCTTATAAAAATAATTTTTGGAGTAGAAAAATACTCCTTATGTTATGAATAAATTAAAAATTGTCAAAAGATATCTTTATAAGTTATATCTCAGGAAAAATAATAGTATCTTCTATAGTTGGACTATATATGTGTTATATAATTTTTACTTATAACAGGAACACCTTATGCAGCCTTAAGTGCTATCTTATTAGGTGTTGGAAATATGATACCTTATGTTGGTTCAATTTTTGGAGGAATAGTAGCATTTTTCTTAATTCTACTAGTTGCTCCAATAAAAAAACTTTGATATTATTGATAGCAATAATCATATCTCAATTGGTAGAATAAAGACTTTATAGTAGGATACTAAAATAATAGATAATAAAAGTTGGTTTAAGTACTTTTTGGGTTATGGTTTCTATGATAATTTTTGGAAATTTATTTGGTATAGTAGGAATGTTTTTTAGGAACACCTATATTATCAATAATAAAATTATTCTATGTAGATTTATTAAAAAAAGAGCTGAGACAGGAGGCGAGGAATGATATTTATAGCAAGTGCAACAATGGACTGGAAAGTGTTGTAAAAGAAGAATGCCTTGCTCTGGGCTTTAAAAATATAAAAGTATTTGATGGTAGAGTTGAGTTTGAAGGAGATTTTTAAAGATTTAGTTAAAGGCTAATATATATTTGAGATGTTCTGACAGAGTTTTTTATAAAAAAATGGCAGAGTTTAAAAGCTCTTGGTTATGAAGAATTATTCCAAAATGTAAAAAGCTATTGAATGGCAAGATTTCATAGATGAAAATGGAGAATTTCAATTTCTTGGGTTAGTTCAGTAAAATCTAAATTATACTCAAAAGTCAGATATTCAAAGAATAAGTAAAAAAGGCTATAGTTGAAAAACCTAAAAAGAAAAATATAAAAGAGAAATATTTTTAGAAAATGGAGCGTTGTACTCTATAAAAATTCAATGTCATAAGATGTATTTATAGTTATAGTTGGATAGTTCAGGTGAAGCTCTAACAAAAAGAGGCTATAGAGCAGTAAAAAGATTGGCTCCTATAAAAGGAAACTTTTAGCTGCGGCTCTGAGTGTACTTATCAAAATGGAAGCCTGATGAAGTTTTTGAGTGCTATGTAGGTACAGGTACCATTGCAATAGAGGCAGCTATGATAGCTAGAAATATTGCACCAGGAGCAAATAGAACTTTGCTGCTGGAAAAATGGTCTGTAATAGATGAAAAACTTTGGACAGATATAAGAGATGAGGCCTTCTCTAATGAAGATTTATCAAAAGAGTTAAAAATATATGCTTCTGATATAGATGAAAAAGTATAGAAGTAGCAAAAAGAAAATGCTGAGAAAGCAGGAGGTTGAAGAAGACATAATTTTTGAAGTTAAAGACTTTAAAGATATTGAAAGTCCTGCAAAATATGGAGCAGTAATAGATTAATCCTCCTTATGGGGAAAGACTTATGAATGATGAAGATATAGAAGAATTATATAGAGATTTTTGGGAAGTTCTGTAAAAAGAATTTAGCTAAATGGTCTTTACTACATAATAACTTCTTATGAAGACTTTGAAAAAAAGCTTTTTGGAAAAGTGACTACAAAAATCGTAAAGCTATATAATGGCGGAATAAAAGTGTTATTATTATCAGTATTTTGGAGATAGAAAATGGATATAGAAACTAAAAATAAAAATTTTTATAGACTATGCTAGGGAAGTTTGTCTTCAAAGTTTACTTTTAGCAGATATATAAAAGTGGACTTAAAAAAGTCCAGATAATCTATATGAAGATTGAAAAGAATAGATAATGAAGTTATTTCAAAAATATGAAAATATATATCTTTTTACTAGATGAAACTACACTTTTTAGATATTTATAAAAAGATGCTAAAGTATTTGAAAAATAGAAAAAGCTATCAAAAATGGCGAGAAGATAACAGAATAAAAGATGAGTATATAAAGTCACAAATAAAAAGAAAGAATTGAAAGGTAATTCTGGCTCAGGAAGTAGTAGAAAAGATTTTTAAATATAAGATAAAAGAATTAAAGAAAAATAAAAGGGAGATTTAATCAAAAATAAATAAGGTTTTTGGATAAAGAAAGAAAAAGCTAAACTTAGATTTATCTAATGCTATTCAGGAAGTAGACAAATGGAAATAATTGAAAAACTACTAACCTGTGAGAGCAGAGTTTAGAAGTTTATCTTTACAGTTCGATAAATATCAAAAAGAATTAGAAGAGACAGAAAATAAACTTTCATGGTACTATGAAAATCTATGGTACAACCGACAAAAAGAAACTCTTCTAGAAGCATACAATACAAAGTAGAAAATTAATTAAAAATTAATTTATATAAAAATTTAATAGAAAGGAGGGAGATGAGTTTACAAGCAATCATCAAAACAAACAAGGGAGATAAACCTAAATTTATTTTCAGATGTAGCACCTGTAACTGTGCTTAACTTTGTAACTCTAGCTAAAAGTGGGTACTATAACGGTTAAAAATTCACAGAGTTATTGAAGATTTCATGATACAGGGAGGGATCAACTGGGACTGGTGCAGGAGGTGGGATATCAATTTGGAGATGAATTTAAAGAGAGTAGAATTTACTAAAAAGGCCTGCCTGCTATAGCAAATGCTGCCAAACACAAATGGTTCACAATTTTTATCACTCATGTTCCAACAGAGTGGTTAAAACTACAAACGTACCAATCTTTGGAGCTGAGTATCACCTAAAAGACCAAGATGTTGTGGATAGTATCAAACAAGAGTGACACAATAGAATGAAATCGTTGTAGTTGGAGATGTAGATAAATTAATGAAGAAAATAAAAGAATTCTATACACAATTAAAAATTTTTTAAAAATCTAATAATTATCTTTTGTATTTTAATTAAAAATATGTTTGGAGATGATTTATGATTTTATTGAAAATCCAGTTGTTCTTTCAGTTATTGATTATGACACAGTTCTATGTCTATTAAAGCTTAATGTTCTTTTAAAGCTACAATCGTTTCAACACTATTTTAGCTGGTTTTACTGCAGGTATGCAGTAGGAGATATCATGGGTAACCCTAATTAATGGTATGGGTGGAAATGCTGAAACAGCATTAAGCTACATTCTACTAGGAACTCTTGCAGTTGCTATAAATAGTACAGGTGTTGCATCTATATTATCAAAAAAGATTGCTTCATTAGTTGATGGTGATTCTATGTAATAGTAATTGACAGTTTTCTCATGTTTTCACAAAACTTAATACCAGTTCATATAGCTTTTGTATTCCTATATTAATTTCACCTTTACTAAAAACTAATGAATGAATTAAAATTAGATAGAAGAGCTATAACATTCTTCTAACATTTGGTTTAAAAGCTCCTTATAAGCTTTACCAGTTGGTTTTTGGATTAATATTCCATGGTATTCTTTCTACTGAAATGTCTAAAAATGGTATGGAAATAGCTAAAACTGATATATGAAATCTACATGGGTTTTAGGACTATTTATGATAGTAGGTCTATTACTAGCTATTTTTGTTACTTATAATGAGAGATAGAGAATATAAAGATTTACCTTTAAAAGGAATGGAAGAGTTGAAGCAACAAATATGGAAGGAAGATGTTGACTAACTTTACTTTCGCTGCTATTGCTGCATTTGTAATTCAATTAGTAACAGGTTCTTTACCATTAGGAGCAATAGCTGCTTTAGCTGCAATGTTGAGTGTTCAAGAGTTATTAAATGGAAGAGATGTTGATAGATACATCAATGGTGGAGTTGGACTTATGGGTCTTATAGCTTTCATAATGCTAGTTGCTGCTGGTTTATGGAAACATAATAGAGAAACTGGTGCTGTTACAGAATTAGTTGACAGTATTCATGGAATGATAGGTGGAGTAAAGCTTTAGGAGTTTTCTGTAATGTTATTAGTTGGACTTTTAATAACTATAGAATTGGAACTTCATTTGGTACTATTTCAGTTGTTGCTGCAATATACATACCTCTGTATGTATAAAACTTGGTTTATCAGTAGAAGGATCGAGTTATAGTTCTTGCCGCATGGCTGCTGATTGGGAGACGCTGGATCACCTGCATCAGACTCAACATTAGAATACGCATCTGGACAACGCTGATGGTCCTGACCGATCATATTTGGGATACTTGCGTTTCCAACATTCATACACTAAAGTATCCCTCTATTAATGGGTGGATTTATAGGAGGAGATATTCTTCTAGATGTTAGAAAAATAAAAATATAAAAGTATAATGAATTAGGACTGTTACAGCATGGCTGCACAGTCCCTAATTTTTAATTATTAAAATTATAAGTTAAAACAATAAATCATAATAGCTTGGTATAGGCCAAAGCATCAGTAGCAATTTTTCTTCTAATTTATCTACTTTTTCTCTAAGATTTTTCTAATGTGGGTGAAAACTTCATTAGAATAAATTTAGCTCTTTGATATAAATCTTGAATTTTTATTGTTTTTCTAGATTCTCTTCTGGTTTATCAGTTAAGATTAACATATCATTTTTAGTAAAATTATATCTTTTAAAAATTCCTATATCATATTGGAATAAATCTTCATCTGGAAAAATTTTTCTTGAACGATAGATAGATTTTGAAAGATTAGATATATATTTTATAACGAAAGGATAAACTTGATTTCTATACAATTTTATTGCAGATAGAAATTTCAAAGTTACATTGTTTATTATATCTTTCAACATAGACATATGGAATCTTGAAAGGGATTCACTTCTTGAAAGTACAGAATTTCTTTCAAATAATTGAATAACTTCTTCTTCAATTAAAGCAGGTAGACCTTCCACAGTATTTTTAAATTAGAAGTCCTCTTTTCTTGGCTTCCTCTACCCGATTTTTCCTCATAACCGTTACCATCAAATATAATTCTCTTGTGTTTGTTATACTTGTCTTTAACTAGAGCAATAACAGCTTCTTTTACAGTTTTATCAATTCTTTTCAAAATATTCACAGTATTCTTTTTAATACATCAGCAACTATAGTAGTTTAGGACAAACATAGGGTTGCAGGGTGAGCACTAGAACCAGGCATTCTAGATTCAAATTTATTTCCTGTAAACGAAAAAGCCATGGGAGAGTTCTATTTCTATCAGATATATCTTTAGAGATTCTTGATATATTCTTATCTATAGTTATTTCATCTAGATGAGCTTGAATTATTATTGAAAGTTTGTATTTTCAATGTTTTTCTAAGATATCTTCTAGTTGTTCTCCTAAAAAGATAGAGATTATAGCTGGAGGGCTTCATGTCCACCTAATCTGTAATCATTTCAGGTGTAGCAGTGGTAGCTCTCAAGAGCAGGGCATATCTATCCACAGCTTCTATCATAGCAAGTAAAGTATACTAGGAAACTTAAATTGTTTTCTGATAATGTCTCAGGATCATATAGATTTATACCCTTGTCAGTTGATAAAGACCAATTACAGTGTTTACAGAACCATTAACGTTTTTTAAAGGTTTTCTCATGTAAAAAGTGCAACCATATTATGTCTGTTAGCAACTTTTTAATCATATCCATAGTAATTTTGATTTTTGGTCAACAGAGACATTTGCTGTATTAAACATTAGAGCAATTTCAAACTAGATTTGGAACAACTTCATTATGTTTAGTCTTGACACAGACTCAACTTTCCAAAGCTCATTTATCAAGTTCAGCCATAAAACTTTCTATTCTTTCTTTTAATTGTTCCATAATAATGATCATTCATTTCTTGACCTTTTGGAGTAAACAACCAAAAAGCTAGTTTTTCCAGATGAGAACTCAATCTGTCTTTTATAGACTTTGTATCAACTCAAAAATATTCTTGTTCTACTCCAAGAGTAACATTTAATATTTTTCTGTTTCAGTATCCCTAATAATCTTTGAATTTTTAGAGCCTGTTCTTTTATAAGATTAATAGAACGAGTAAAGGAACTTTTTATCTGAAAAGGCTTCTCCATTGTATCCAACAAAAGCTGTCGGAATATACAAGTTTTACAACCTTCTTCACCTTTTTAAAAACATAGGTGAACTAATATCCCTGAGCTGTATATCCTCTGCTTCAAAAAGTAGATCTCAGTCCCCCATTTGGAAATGATGAGTATCTGATTCACCTTTCATTAAATCTTTACCTGAAAATTTTTGCCATACTAGTTCCATCTGGATTAGTTGAAATAAAAAGATTCATGCTTTTTCAGCAGTTAACTCAGTTAAAGGTTGAAACCAGTGGGTGTGATGAGTCGCTCCTTTTTCTAAGGCCACATTTTAATAGCGTTAGCTATTGTATCAACAATTCAAGAGTCAGTTCAGCTTTTCCGTTTTTGATTTGTAAATGAAAACATAGTCCTGGGACCTCTGTTCTTTTAAGTTTTTCAGAAAAAGCAGTTAACTCCGAAAATTATCTAATAAGTTATTCATGATCTGTCTCCTTTAAAATATAAAAATGTAAAAATTAGAAAATAATTATGCATCAAATATATGATAAAAGCAAATATTATTTTTATTATTTATTTTTCTCTGCTAATGCAATATATCTGTATACTGTAGATGTTGAACAAAATAATTTTTAGAGACAAAATCCAATAGAGTCTTAAGTTAAAAACCTCTTTCATATAGAGCATAGATAGTTTGTTCTCTTTCTTGTCTTGTGGGTCTTCCTATAGGAGAGGTTTAGCTAGTATTTACTTCATAATAAACTTTCTTCATATATACATCTATATCTTCATCTTCATTATCTTCATCTGCTTCTTTTTAAAGTCATCATATAGAACATTGTATGAAACATCTGATAGATAGTTTTTGACAAACATGTCAGGGTGTATGATTCTAAGTAATTGGCAGTTCAATTCATGGAGATTTACTATCGTCAAAATTTACACAGCGCATACCCACAACTTTTTGATTTTCTTTTATAAGCATACTAGAAGAACGAACTTTCTTTTCCATTTTTAAAAAGTACAGTATGATTTACCATACTTTTCTTCATTGTGAAGATTATTCTTTAAAATATTAATAGTTTCACTAGAAACTGTATCTTCTAATACTCTATCACTCACTTCACCATTAGCTATGGCTATCATTTTTACTTCTTCACCTAACTATAGCAAAACTCGCTTCAAAAGGAAGGTATAAACTCTTTCCTAAAAATTAACTAGCAATTTATATTGATTTAAAATTTTCATTTTCATAGCGTTTCCTCCAAGCCATAATTTAGAGTTGCTATAAATATATCACTTTTTATATACATATTGACAATATTTTATTGTGTGATAAAATTATTTATAAATACATTAAAAGTTACTATATAAAGTGATAATTTTTAGTATATTATTTTCAGATAAAGAGTACATCCACTAATCATGACAACCAGGGTACTAAAATTTTTAGGAGGTCTACAATGAAAGAATATTTACTGTAATGTACCAGTGCCACGCTCTTTTTCTTATAGTAAAACATAACATACCTGGTGACAGTTGAACAAAGAGAACGTACTTTAAAAGCAACTCACTAGATGAATTCGCTTTTTCCAGCAGGAATGTTAACAGTTGACATGTTATCAGACTCAGGAACTACAGCTAGTGACAGATCAACAATGGGCAGCTATGTTTCTTAGGTGATGAATCTTATGGAAGAAACAAAGGTTACTACTGTATTGCTTGATGCAATGAGGAGATTGTTTTGAAAGAGGAGATAATCAAAGAAGATTATAAATCTTGTTCGTACAGATTGCGAGACATAGAAAAATGATGAATGAAATGTATCTTTGTGAATATGAAGGTGGATTATTCAATGGTGGAGCTGCTCAACTTGAAAGACCTAATGCATTCTTAATGCCTCAAGGTCGTGCTGCTGAATCTATTTTATTTTGAAATAGTTCGTAAAGTACTTGCTGCTCGTGAACCAGGAAAAAGTTTTTACTATTCCATCTAATGGTCACTTTGACACTACCGAGGAAATATAAAACTAAATGGGATCTGTACCTCGTAACTTATATAATAAGAATTATTATATGAAGTTCCAGAAGGTGGACGTTATGAAAAATCCTTTCAAAGGGGATATGGATATAAAAGAAATTAGAAAAATTAATAGAAGTTGTTGGGTTGAAAATATTCCAATGATTTACACTACAATAACTAACAATACAGTTGTGGACAAAGCGAGTTTCTATAGAAAGTATCAGAGAAACTTCTAAAATTGCTCATAAATATGACTACCATTTATGTTAGATGCTGCAAGATGGGCAGAAAACTGCTACTTTATTAAAAATGAATGAAGAAGGATATAGAGATAAATCTATAGCTGAAATTGCAAAAGAAATGTTCTCTTACTGCGATAGATTCACTGCATCTCTTAAAAAGATGGACATGCTAACATGGAGAATTTTAGCTTTCCGTGATAAAGGATACTTCTGGAAGAAATTCTCTAGATTTAATGAAGATGGATCACAGTAAAAAGCTGATGTAGGAATTTTATTAAAGAGTTAAACAAATATCTTGTTATAGTAATGATTCTTATGGAAGTATGTCAGGACGTGACATCATGGCTCTGCTGCTGGACTTTATGAATGTTCTGACTTCAACTACTCCCATGAAAGAGTTGAACAATGTAACTATCTAGCAGAAGGATTCTATAAAGCTGGAGTAAAGGTGTTGTTTTACCAGCTGGAGGACATGGGTTTATATCAATATGGATGAATTCTTTGATGGAAAGAGAGGACATCGAATCATTTGCTGGTGAAGGATTCAGTATTGAACTTATCAGAAGATACCCGGAATACGTGTTTCTGAATTAGGAGATTATTCAATGGAATATGATTTAAAAACTCTCTGAACAACAAACTGAGGGTTGCAAATGTTGTTAGATTTGCTATAAATGAAAGTGTTTATTCACAAGAACATTTAGATTATGTAATTGCAGTAGAGCTCTTTATGAAGATAAGAAAAGTATTCCTAATATGAGATTGTTTCTGGACATAACTTACCTATGAGACACTTCCATGCCTTCTTGGGACCTTATCCAAATGAAGAAAAAATAAAAATTAAATATTTTTTGAATAAATTAAGCTATGTGTATTTCTGTCACTAACTCCTCTTTTCATATAATACTGAACAAAATATACAACAGCTAGATTAAAAAGGGAGCTTACTATGAGTGAAGTAGAAAAAGCATGATAGACTTTTTCCACTAAATGAGACTTTATACTGAGCTTGTATAGGCTCTGCCCAGTTGGAATGGAAATATTTGGAATTCCCTGTTCTTGTTTCTGCAATGGGTGGAATAGCTTTTTAATTCCTTATTTTCATATTTGTAATTTTTATTGGTTCAACTGGAGTTATGAAGAATTTGCTCTAGGTCGTTCAGCTGGTGCAGAGTTATATTGGAGCATTTGGGATATGCACTGAGGATGAGAGGAAATAGAAAGTATAGGGGATAGGGGATTATCCCAATACTAGGTTCTCTTGCTCTGCAATAGGATACTCTTGTGTAATGGGTTGGGTTTTTCATATGCTTGGATGTCAATGAGATGGTTCTATGTATGCTATGGCATCAAATATGGATGTTATAGGCTCAACTTTTTGTACAAACAAGCTTCGAGCTTGGGGAGCAAATTTCTGGATAGTAGTAGCTTGATGATAGTAAGTTTTATCATTATGTCAGTAGAATAGCAAGTGGAATAGAAAAAGCAAATAAGATTATGATGCCAGTAGTATTTATTTTATTTATTTTACTAGGAATATATATAGTATTTCAACCCAGGATCTTCTGGTGGATATAAATATATCTTTGCAGTTAATTTAAAAAGGATTAGCTGATCCTAAAGTTTGGATTTTTGCTTTTGGACAAAGCATTCTTCTCACTTTCTATTTTGCAGGAAATGGATCAGTTATTTATGGATCATATTTGAAAGTAAAAAGAAGATATTTCCTAACTCTGCTAAAAATGTTGCTTTCTTTGATACATTAGCAGCTTTTACTTTGCAGCCTTTGTAATAATTCCAGCAATGGCAGTTGGGGGCAAGATTATCTTCAGGTGGGAGTACTGGACTTATGTTCATATATTTAATTAATATTATGAATAATATGGCTGGTGGAAGAATAATTGAGGTTATTTTCTACCTATGTATGACCCTTTTTGCAGGGGTTAGCTCTATTATCAATCTATATGGAAGCACCTGTTTGCTTTTTACAAGAAAAATTTAAGTTTAAACGTATTCCAGCAACTGCAGTTATTCATATTTTAGGTTTGTGCAGTAGCTATTTGTATACAAGGAATTGTTTCTCAATGGATGGATGTTGTTTCTATATACATTTGCCCACCTAGGAGCACTACTTGCTGCTGTTATGTTCTTCTGGGTTGGGTAAAAATTTGCAGAAGAATCTGTTAATATGAGAACAAATAAACCAATAGGAAGTTGGTTCTATCCAGCTGGAAAATATATCTATTGTCTTTTGTAATAGTTGCATTAATTACGAGGAGCACTTCTTGGAGGAATAGGATAGAAAGAATTAATATATATTAAAAAGGACTGTTTTTAGCAGTCCTTTTTAAATTAATATAAGGTTGGTATGATATCACAAAACTTTTTAAAAATTTATTTTTGTTTTTGCAAATTAAATTTCTTTACATAACTATATATACATCTAAAAATAAAAAGCAAGTAATTTTTATTTTTATATGAAAAATGAAACTGTTGACCAAATTAACAAAAAGTAAAAATAGTTCGTTACTAAAGAGTAGAATTTCTTAACGATAAAAATCAAGAATTCGCTGTAAATTCGACCAACTCGCTGATATATCAGCTCAAACATATCGACATTTTACTCGGCTCATTCTATTTGATTTTTATCTAAAATTCCATTCGTAACTCACTTATTTTTACTTTAAAGAAGTGAAATTTTAATTTTACAAAAACCCATATAACTATGAAAATAAAAAGTAAAAATAAGTAACTTGCTATTTCTTAGTAAGCTATATTTTTACTTTTTATATTCTTAAATTTTAATAGAGTTTTTTTAATTATTGTTTTTAGAGTTATGAAAATAACTTTACTACCTTCTGAGTAGCTGACATCCATATCAAAACCATTCCACTCACCTTTAGCTCTATCATCTGTAGCATTCAATTTTTCTTTATACCAATCTATAATTTTATTAGCATCTTTATCAGCTTTTACAGTAAATGTCTACTGATGTGATATTTTCATCTTTATCAAGAGAAGAACATCATAATTTCTGATTTTTAGCTCATCATGAATAGGAATATTTAAACCATCTAGAATTTTGAGTAGTTTAACTGAACCTCAGTCAGATTGAGCAGAAATTCTTGCAGTGCCATCATCATAAGTAGTTTTTCAGCTTTTCCTCCTGTAAAGTTACTATATAAAGAATATAGAAGAATCCCAAGCAAAATGCCAATGGAATAAATTTCTACCTTTTTACTAGCCTCTTAGATGTAAGTAATGTTAAAAACTTCCAACTTTTTCATAATCTCCTTCTCCTTTTAATTTTTAAAATAAATACATAACTATTATACAACTTTTTCTTATTTGTAAATAAAAAAGAGACTATTAGAAAAAGTAAAATAAGTGAGTTAGATTTCAATTGAATATTAAAAATTTTCTTTGAGGCTAAATAATTAATAGTTTTTAATAAGATTACTGCGACGTCCTATAATGTTGAAAGAGCCTTTGTGGAGCTCTTGAAAACACTATAAGACTGTCAAGTAATCGCTATATATAACAAAAATTATCAAATCCTCAAAGAAAAGTTTTCTAAACTCTACTCAGTAACAGAGCTATTTTTACTTTTTGTTAATTTAAACAGTCTTATTTTAATATTATTTGAAAGTATAAAAGTTTATCATATTCTCCATTAGCTTTTTATTTTATCAAGAGCTGCATTGATTTTTATCCAATAATTCTTTTATCATTTTTTTCTAATAGCAATAGCATAGTCTTCTTCTTCAGCAGGTATAGAAGCTATAACAAATTGTTTATTATTAGCAGTATATTTTTGCAGGTTCTGAGATCAAGACTACAGCCTGAACCTCCACGACTGAAAGTCGCAGGGTTCTTGGGTAGTAGTTGCTTTTGTTAACCAACTAAATTTACCAAGCTATCCCATAGTTCCTACGGTTCATATATTTATATATTTAAGCACTTTCTTTTAATATCCTTAGTCCTTCTTTTAATATGTTTTTGGCTGCATTTATATCTCATTATGTGCAGCTCACATACTGGACAAGTCCATTCTCTCACGCTAAATCTTTACTTCTTCATTTCTATATCACAACAATTACATATTTGACTACTTGCAAAAATTTATCTACTCTTACTATTGTTTTTCCATACCATTTTGCTTTATATTCTAGTATTCTACAGAATTCACTCCATGATACATCTGCAATATTTTCTTGCCTAATTTATGATTTTTACCATATGCTTGTAAATCTTCAATAGCAGATAATATCATATTCTTTTATTAGCATCATTGATACCTTTTGCATCTTTTCTTTGATTTGATATCTTTTCAAATAATCTTGCTACTTTTATTCTAGCTTTATTCCTGTTGAACTACCCTTTTGGTTTTCGTGATAGTTTTTCTACTTTTAATTCTAGTTTATTCAAAGATTTTTGTAAATATTTTGGATTTTCTATTGAGATTTCATCACTGGTAATCATAAAGTCCTTTATACCTAAATCTATTCCAACATTTTTATTTGTACTTTCTAATTTTTCTACTTCACATCAATTACAACATAAAGATATATAATATTTTCCACTAGAGTACTTGTGTTATTGTTGCATTATTCTTCCTTGTGGTTTCATTTATCTCTTATTTTTAGTTTTCCTAACTTAGGTACTTTTTATCCATTTATCTAAAAACTCTATATTATTGTTGTATAATTGGTTCTGTATGATTTTCTATTATCTTTCTTAGATTTAAATTTTTGGATAACTACTTCCACTAAAAGAAGTTCTTATAGGCTTTATCTAAATCTTTTAAAAGAATTTTGTAAAAGAAAAAGTTTATCTACATCTTTTAACCATTCTTTTCTCTTGTTTTCAAAACTGTTAATTCTTTTACTACCTCACTATGTGAAAATAGATTTTTTCTCTTTGTTATATAGCTCTTGTTTTAAATCTATGATTATAGACATATCTTACAGCAACCAAAGTACAATTTAATATTGTACTGAGTTTTAGTTGGATAAAATCTAAACTTATATGCTTTTCCATGTGAGTTTCACCCTCCATTGCCTATATATAGTATACCACTTTTTATACTATAAGTAAATGAAAAGTAAAAGTCTAAATATGAACCTAAAACTGAGCTCAGTCGTTTTCAGGGGTTGTCGTTCACATAAGTACTTCTACCACTTATGCAGTTCTCTTATGAACTTCTTAATATTTCTAATAGCTTCGGACTATATCTTATCCCAAGCTTTATCTGTTTGGGTCTACCCACTTCCACTAGCTTTAGTGTACTTCCCCTCAGGAGGAATAGTCGTTGAACCTTGCCTTTCAGTCTTGGCTGCTGATTGCTTGTATCTGCTTGAGGTTTAACCTATGTCATCTAGTATATTTTTCTGCTTTCGTCACTTTCACACTTGTACCATATTATTTTAGGTACTATGTTGTGGTTATACTAGCTTTTAAGGGGTTTCCAGCAATTCAAGTAGTATTGGATAGCTTTTGGTTGCTATCTCTACATACATATTTCTATATATGCTGACTATGCACCCTAATAGGGTCTAACTCATGGCTGACACCCTACAGTGCTAGAGTCACAGAGTGTGCGACCATATTTTTCAATCAACTGTATTTTTGAGAAAGTGCCATGATAGCAGCATAGAAGCATTGAATCTTTCCAACTTTTACACCTTGATTTCACTTACAACTGAGTGTCTCCCATGATGAATCCTAACATAACTCCAACTTTTTACCTGCTGAATCTTTCAAAACTTTTTAAAAGACTTGTCAACACCAACTTAGTTCTAACAAGCTTGTTTAGCTTTGAATATGGTTTGAGAAAGCAACAGCTTTTTCTTTCAGGAGTTGCAGACATTCCAGCTATAACCCGCATATCAACTTTTTAGTTTGAGAGCAGGTAATAAACCATCAAAAAGCCATATCTGTACTTTGCAATTCTAAACCTGTTTCTTTTGAAATAGCATCTAATACAGTCTATGTCAAAACCAACAACCTTATCAAAGATATTCCAAAAGGTGCAAATTCAACATTTATTTCCAACATATATAACTTTGTTTTAGCAAAGCAAGAACAGAAATAACAACAGACAATAAGACATCAACATTAATTTAAAAACTTTTTCTGCATAACAATCACTCCTTAATATTTATAATTTTTATTTGTTTAAAACCTTATTTAAGAAATCTTTAATTCTTTCCATTTGTAGGATTTTTCAAAAAATTCTTTGGGTGAACAATCCTCAATAATTTCACCTTTATCCATAAATAAATTCTATTACCAACATTTCTAGCAAAAAGCCCATTTTCGTGTGTAACTATAAGCATATCATACCTTCTTTTGCAAGATCTCTCTAACATCAAGAACTTCTTTTTATCATTTCAGGATCCAGTGCAAGTAGGTTCATCAAAAAGTATTACTTCTGCGCTTCATAGCTAAGGCTCTTACCAGTGAGCAATTCTTTGCTTTTGTCCACCTGATAATTAGGTAGGATAAATTGCCTTATCTGATAGTCCAACTTTTTCAAGTAAAGAAAGTGCATATTTTTCAGCTTCCTCTTTACTTTCCTTTTCTAACCATTATAGGAGAAAAGAGTAAGATTATCTAAAGACTGTCATATTAGGAAATAGATTAAAGTGTTGAAATACCATACCAACTCTTTCTCTAACTTTGTTAATATCAGTATTTTTATCCATTAAATCCATACCATCTATAGAGTATGTCCTGAAGAGGTTCTTCTAATTTATTGATACATCTTAGAAAAGTTGATTTTTCACTTCCAGAAGGTTTACGAGTATAGAGATAATTTCACCTATTTCAGTTGAGATATTTTAAAAACTTCTAAATCTCCAAAATTCTTATGTAAATTAGTTATATTAATCCTTACTTTTTAACCCCCTTTCAACTTTTCTCATAAATACAGTGAAAATTGATGTCAAAAATTAAATATATAAATCCAACAGCAAGTAGAGGTTCAACTCCTCTATATGTTTGGCTAGTTATAATACTAGCTGATCTTAATAAGTCTATTCCACCAATGAATCAATTATTGAAGTTTCTTTCAATAAAGTTATAAATTCACTTACAAGGGCGAGGTAGGGATATTTTTGATAGCTTGAGGGTACAATAATTTTTCTCATAGTTTGAGAGATAGCTTCAAGTCCTAAAGCTCTTCCTGCTTCCATTTGACCTTTATCTAATCCTTCAATACCAGCTCTTATAATTTCTGCAACATAAGCTCCTGAGTTAAGTCCAAAAGCTATTCACCTATAACTAGTATAGGAGTTTCTCTTAAAAGCTCAACAAAAAGTAGGTTGCAAGTATCATAGGTTGTGACAGCTACTGGAGTTCCCCTTATAACATCTATATAGATATGTATGACAATTTTTGACAAAGGGATTAAAGTTTTCAAGAAATTTTAGATCCTTTTTAAATGGATACATAATGAGATAGCTTCATAACTGCTAATAAAAGTCCTAATACTATACCCTAAAATTGCTGAGAATAATGTGATACCTATTGAAAAATAACTCCATCGACAATATACATATATCTGTCATCTGTTAAAAGGTATCTTTTAAAATTTTCCAATACTCCATTCTGACCCCCTAAGTTATAAGAATAAAGGAAATAAATACATATAGTATTTTAAATTTTCCTTATCTATAAACAAAAATAATGACTAAAATAAAAACACAGATATACTAGCATCTGTGGTAAACTTTTAATTATAAAATCAAAAAGACAGTATAAAAGCTAAGCTAATATAAATAGATAAGGTTACTTTATTAAAGATTTTTATATCTTTCCTTATCATTTCTTCTCCTTAGCACTTCTTCCTTCTCCTTTCAATTAGTTTTTAACATTATATTATTATGTTTTTATAAAGTCAAAATTTTTTGAATAGGCTCATAAAAATTTTTGTTTCTATAAGCCTATTCCTTAAAACATTATTAAATTTTAAATGTACTTCTACTATCTCTTATTTCATTTTATATCTTCCTGTAAACTTTGACATTGTTACTTCTTTTTCCATCTGTTCCATTATATCCTACTAAAAACTTTTTGTTTTTCATATTCTTTTGATAGATAATTTACATGAAAACATAGAAATCTATTTCTTCAAAATTCATATCTTTAGATATTTCTAAATCTTTTATCCTTCACTATCTCATTAATTATTAGGTATTATCTTTTTCAGATATAAATAATTTTTCCTCATCAAATATTTTATTTAAAATATAACTATATCTTTCATCAATGAATAATTATATTTCTCACTTAAATTTTTCCTTTTCACATTTTCTACTTTTATATGTTCTTCAATTTCATTTGTGATTTCAGCAATTTCATGTTCACTTGAAAAGCTTGTAGCCAAAAGCATATATTTTATCTTCAAAATTCATTTTCTTACTCTCAGTATCTAATAAATCTATGGGAAAGAGATAGAGTGGATAATCTTTACATGGTATTTTTCATAATATATTTCTCTTATATCTTCAACTTTTTAATATCTTTGAATAATAACATAATATATATATAAAATTCAAATTATTTTTCTTTTTATACATAGAACTTCTTTAGAAGAGCCTAAAATTGCTTCTAAATAAAAAGCATAAAAAGGAAAACTTCCAATAACAAATCTTATTATTTTACTTAATGAAAATTTCTTCAAAGGTGATAGATTCCCAAATAGGCATTTTCATATGATATATAAAATAGAAAATATTATAGTTTTTAGAATTATTCCTGATAGTGAGTATCTTGTTATGGAATATTCATAAGTATTATTAATCTTCTTTGTTTATAACTTTTATCATTTTTATTCTCCATTCTTCGTAGAAATTCTTGATAATAGTAAAATTTCTGTTATTTCTTTTCTAATTGCCCTCTCATAGCCTCATAAAATCTTTCCATCATTATTTTGATGAAAGATATCTCTCCTACTTCTACTTATATATTTTTATTATGTTTAATTTCTTTGATTTCTGAATACAGAAATAATCTTGTTTTTCTATCTCTATTGTATCTTCATATAAAATAATTTTTATTTTAGATAAATCAGGTTTCTAATTTATAAGAAATGATAAAAACAAAATAAAAAATAATCCATAAATAATTATACAAATTTTATCATTAGCTCTAAATAAAAAGAATATACATGGAATAAGCATCCATAGAATCACATGAAGACTCAGAACTATATCACATTTTTCTTTTTAATTCTTCATCATAAACAATGTAAATAAAATCTTCTCTTTTAGTCACAGTTTTCATTGAAAATCTCCCTAGTTATAATCTTTATCTTTCACTGACTTCACTAAAAAAATTGAGTGATATTAATTAAGTTTGTAAATAGCCCTTTGTTTTCACTATATTTTGAAAAGTATTTCTCCAATGATTTCTTTATATTTTTCTTCACTTAAACAGACTCCAAAAGTATAAATTTTATCTTCAATCTCCTTTCTTTTTGCTCTAATTTTAAATTTTTAACTATATCCAATGGTAAAACTGGGAAATGCTTTTCGTATTCCTCAGTCCAAGAAATACTTCTAATATTTTAGTACATCAATGACTTTTCTTTTCAGTACAAATAAAAATAAAAAATATTTTTCAATAACAAATTTATTATTATCTACGAGTAAAAATTTCTTTTTGAGCAAACAGCTAAGCTACTTCTACAAAAATTAATAAAAATGGTAAATTATATAAATATAAAAGTTATTATACTTATTTCTCTCATTTTTATAACCTAGCCAGTAAGTATAAAATATAAAATATTATTAAATATATTGGAGTTTAAAAGCTCCATTTTTCTATATTCAATAACATATCAAATTGGTTCTATATTCAATTTGCTTTTTATTAAATTTTCAAACATCTGTATCACCATTTTTATATAAATTGTATCTTTTGACTACTTTACTAAGCCTCCTCTTTAAAAGAGATCATAATAATAGATTTCTCTATAGGAGGTGTTATTATCTTTTATATAATACATTGTTCCATCTCTTGCACTAATTTCAGTTATTTTTAAATCTAGTATATCTTCATAATTTTAAAATTATCTAATAATTTATTTGACTACATATTTCTTGGATTTCTAGTTTTATCTTTTTAAAAACCTAAATAAAAGTAAAAACATATAATAAAAGTAATAAAAAGAGAAAATATTAAAAATCACGTATCCATATTTATAACTTGTATTTAGAAAATATCATGAAAATGTATTCAATAAATTAATCATAAAATATACTGCAAAATAGCCTGCTTTGAATAAAAACTCATAATTTTTCATAATATATGTATCTTCTTCAATTCTTGTTATAGTTTGCATTTTATCTCCTACTTTATTCCATATATCCATCTTCATTTTATTTAATCTATCCATATGCATTATTGAGCATTTTTAGAAAGAATTACTGTCCAATGTTCCTTATCTTTCTCATCACAACAGTTTTGCTTCTGCAAATTGTTGTTCTATACTTTTTGATCCTTATACTTATTTCTCAAAGTTACTTTAGATAGTCTGCTTTTTCTTCTTTGGTAAATACCTTATTCTTGTTTTCACTTCCTACCTTTTTCTCTTGCTTGAGTTGAAGTTTCTTCCTCCATCTTTTCCTTCATTATAAGTATTCATATATGAGCTTTTTCATGTGCAAATAATTTTGAAAGCTAAGTTTGGATTTGCTATATCATTTATTGAGAAATATATCTTTTTCTCTCCTTTTAGCTCCTGTTTCTTTATCTTTTTGAGATCCACTAGAAAATGAGTGAGCTTCATCTGTTAATAAGACCTCTAGAATCTCTCCTTGATATCCATTTTTCTCTTAGATATCTTTCTATTAAATTTTTTGTGCTATGTTTATCTTCTAAACTTAAAGCTTTCTTCTTTTTATCAAATTCAAATTCTTTTTGGTGGTCATCTTTAAAATTTATCTAGTAAGACTCCTTCCATTGATTCTTTCATTTCTTTTGATCTAAGATTTCATGTCAAACTTCCTAATTTCTTAAAAGCATACTTTATTTCATTTCTCTTATCTTTCACCAATTTCAAAATCAGTATAGCTCTGCATCTAAATGTTTTTCTTCATCTTTTGTTACTTCTTGTGCTTTTACTAATATCAGTATTAAACCCTAAGTCTTCTACGCTTTGTTTTCTTTTCCAGATATTTCAAAGTCCCGTATTTATTAATGAACTTTATTTACCTAGTCTTTTTAGATAATTTCAGTACTTACAAAAACTATTTTATATCGTTTTTATCTTAATTATCATAATATTTTTTAGCCTTACTATCTATTACTTTAAATTTTTTAAAATACCAGATAAACTCATCAAAATTGCTCCTATTAACATAAAAACATAAAGTCTATTATTAAAAGTTTCTCTTTTTCTAACAAATCTTCTTCTTGAGTTGTACTTATATTATCATTAAGAATATATATTCCAAATACATAAAAAATAACAAATATACCATATCTTCCAAAATACTTATTTGAATAATATTCTATAATTAGCGAAACTAATAGAGAATTTTATTGCCTATAAATACATGCTTTTTCTTCTCATAACTTTTATATAAATAGATAATTTGGATAATTACTAGTATTAGATAACAAAATAAAATAAAACCTATATTTTTAACATTATTTTTATAAAAATTCAATTAATATTTCTTTCATATGCTGATTCCTTTTAACTAGCTATATATAACAGTCATTCTTCATAATATATTTTTAAGAGATATTTATATATATATTTTTTTAAATTAATTTTGAGATTTATTTTTAATATTACTTTTATTTATTTTTATAATAATATTGGTAATATGCTCTTGCTCTGATGGAATACTTTCATCTTCCCAATAGTCTAAAAATAGTTCTATCCTTTATTATATTTATATTACCTATATCCAACACTGATATATGTTTTTCTAATTTAGCAGGAAGGAATTTCTCTAATAATGAATCAGATGAAATAGGTATAGATTTCCCAATATATAATCTAACTCCTTTTACATTTGACAATTTTTGAAGAAAATTTTGTCCTTCCTTATTTTTCTGACAAAAATCCATCCCTATCGATACAGTCTTTAAAATTTCTATACTTCCTCATGTGATATTGTTAATTTACTTATTTCTTCTGGACTATCTGATAAGTACAATCCAAGCCCTATTCCAGCACTTACATCTGAATTTCCTCCGCCTATACTTGTTGTTATGCAGTATATCTAACAGCCCTATCATTTTCAAATCAAATGATTGATAAATAGAATTTGCAAAGATGCTCTTATTCCTCTATAACTTTCTCATTTGCAGCACTTCCTGTTACATACCATTCTAATGTGTGATATTCCCTTCTCTCCATAGGAATACTATCAGCAAGTTTCTTTTCCTTCTTCTCCTGTTATTACATTCTTATTATTTCTTATTGCTGCTAAGGTATCTTCTGTTGCTTCTTTAGCTACCATACCTTTTGTTCTATCTTCTAATTTATCTCCTGTATAATTAGCAATAGTTTGGTTTCCTGTCTTATTATCTTCTTTACTGTAATGTCCAAACTCATGTCCTAGTATATTTAGTATTTTATCTCTCATCCAGGTTAGCTAATTGCTTTTCTATCAAATACTACTGTATTTGTTAAAGTATCTGTATAAAATGGTGCATTTGGATCTGTTACATCTGTGGTACCATTTTTATGTCTGGTTCTGCATATCACTTTTGCTCTTAGGGCATCATTAATAACTTATTCATTACTGATACTTTTCTACTTGTGTTTTATCGTCTATTTTTCCATTATTTATTGCTTTTTATCTAGTATTGATAAAGTATTCTGGATTTTTCTACTTGGTCACCTATTGCTCTCACCATAGATAATTGCTTGTATCTTTCTAGAAATTTCCTTCAGTTTTACCTTTATTTTCTAATGCATTTGTTTTTCCCTTTATTTCCTAATGCTGTAGTTAAATCACTTATTATTCCTCCAGCTAATTCTTCTTGCTTATCCTTTCCTGAGTAAATCAGTATGAAGCTCTGCATCTAAATGTCTTTCTTCATCTTTTGTTACTTCTTGTGCTTTATCCTTATTTGTATTGAAACCTAAATCTTCAGCTTTTTACTTTTTGTCCTGCTACTTCAAAAATCTGTATTTAAAAGCTGTAGCTCTATTTATTTGTTCTTTATCCACCTTATCATGTTTTACTGATACATTTGGCACATCAGTTCCCAAAACTTACTCCTCCACCAATATTTTTTCGTATTTATTCTTATCTTCTAAATCTTTTTACTACTACTTTATTGGCTGATACTTTTTAATTTATTTGTTTCACTTTCAGAACCTATTACTGCACCAATATTTGTTAGGCTATCTGTATCTATTTTTCCACCATTTCTGCTATTAATGAAGTTTTGTGTATTTACCCAGCCTTTTTCTCCACTTCCTTTACTTCCATTAATATTTGCACTAAAAATTAGATGGATTTGCTAAGTTTATACTAAAACTTCCTCCATATGTGCTATCTTTATTTTTCAGATTTATCTTGTTTTACTTTCTATCACTACATTTTTGGCTTTAATATCTACTTTATCTGCTTCAACATTTGCTCCTGATAGAGTTAAATTTTTCTGAATCTGTTTTTAAATTTCCACCTACATTTTATAGTTGAATTTTACATAGCTAGTTCCATTTCCTTTTACCTTTTGCTCCTAGCTTGTAGAGACTGATCGATCTACTATTCTTCCCTCTTCAAGATTTACAGATAAACTAACTCCTGTTTGTGATGATGAACTTGAGAAGTAAATTTTCTTCAGCAGCTTTAATATCTATATCTTTTTGCAGTTAAAAGCTTAGAATCATTTCTACTTTTTACATCAGTACCTAAAATACTAATACTTCCATCTTTAGATTTAATATTCATATTTCTTCCAGCTTCTATTGAACTTTTTCTGCACTTTCATTATGTACTGATGATTTTGGTTTACTCTTATTATATATGAAACACCAGCTGTAAATACATTATTCATAATTTTTAGATTGTCATAGCCAGCATCAGTTGAACCCTTATAACTTGTATCAGCTATTGCAATAGTTGCTTTTGCTCCCATCTTTAATGAGCTCCTACAACTTTAGACGCCTTGTTGACTATATCACACTATCTCCAGAAAAATCTGTGAGATTCTTTATATCTTTTATATTTTTCAACAGTATTTCACTATTGCAGGATTTACTCAAAATTTGCTCCTATTCTTGATGAACTTTGTTTTGTAGTATTATCATAGCTATTATTTGCTGTAGATATCTCTACTCCTTTGTTTCCAGAAATATTTATGTCGTCTTTTTGCATAAATATCTACTGAGTTAGCTTTCACTTTATTTGTTGCTTCTATATTGATATCCTTATTTGATACTATTTGAGAAGCAGTTTGATTTACTATATCTGTATCTGATGAAAGTTTATCTTTTTCCATATGATAAAAGAAACTCCTTTTGCACTTAAAGAGCCTGAGAATCCTTTCTTTTCTTCTTTATGTTTTACTATATGCTTTTTGTTTCTAATGGAGTTATTTCTACATTTTCCCCTTTAAATTAATACTTCCACTTGAAACTACTTTTTACTCCTTCTAGTAAAAGGTCATTTTTACTATCATATAGTTAAACCTTTATCTCCAGCAAATTGTAGCTGATAATGTTGCTTTTTCAGAATAATTTTCATCTGTTACTGATTTAGAAGTAAGACCCATAAAACCTTTTTAGTTTTTCTTATGATAAAGAGTAATTAATATCTTTTACTCCAACTTGAGTTATATTTCCCTTAGCATTTATTTCTTGTATGGATTGATGTTTCTTCTATAAATTTCTTAAAAAGTATTTAAAATTTTTGAGAATAGGCTTATAAAAATTTTTGTTTCTATAAGCCTATCCCTTAAATATTAGTCAAATTTTTAAATTTACTTCTACTATCTCTTATTTCATTTTATCTTCCTTAAATTTTTGACATAGTTACTTCTTTTTCCATCTGTTCCATTATATCCTACTAAGACTTTTTGTTTTCATATTCTTTTTGATAGATAATTTACATAGAAAATATAGAAATCTATTTCTTCAAAAATTCATATCTTTAGATATTTCTAAATCAGATTCTATTTCAGTACCAATATTAATTATATAATAATCATCTAATAAAATTAATTTTTCTCATCTAAAATAATATTCAATACTTTTTATATCTTTCTTCAATCTCTAAATTATAAATAACTGATAATTCCTCTTGTTTTTCTTACTTTATTTAACATTATATCTCTATATTCTCTAGGTTTGAGTAGAAGAATTGTATTTATTTTTAGAAAATCATTATGATCTAAAAATAATCCAAATGAATAAGTTTTTCTATCAGTTTCTATTTTCATAAATTTTTGCTTTGAATTAAACAAATAATTCAATATACCTGGGTCTAACATAAGAGATATCCCAAATGTATCCTTAAAATATATTTTTAATCTCATCTAAAAGATTTTTAGAATATAGAACTTTCTCCTTATTTCTTAAAGCTTGAATAATTAAATAACTCTTCTCTTATTACAATTTTTTCAGCGGAGATATAAAATAAGGAAATATAAATATACCCAATTATTAAAATAACTGAAAAGTAGATTAAAAAATATATTTATGGTCTTTAAAAGTAATAATAGAAAATAAAAGCTATAAAAAAATAAAGTATATATTTTATAAAAATTATATATTTTAAATAACTTTTAAATACTTCTACTTCTCACTGATCTTTTTATTTCCACCATTCTCTAATTCCTCCATATAGTCAAGCCTTTTTATTATGTCTGCTATTATAACGGCATTTTTTATAGCAGTTATTTCATCTTTTCAAGCTAATTCAGATATTCTATCCAAGTCATAACCTATTTGTTTTTCAATCTCTTTCTTAGATTTTTTAATAAATTTTGAACTAGATTTACAATTGAATTATCAATACTTCCATAAACATTAACAGGCAACAAATTCAACTCCATCTATACCTTTTTGCTAATCCTCCACTTACCCTTATTCCTATAAATTTTTTATTGTCATCAAACAATAATTCTCCACCAATATTTAGAACTTTCACGGTCTTAGCTACTCCTATTCCTATACCTCCTACAAATGAATAACCATTAAGTTCTTCAGAGGTGTTTACATTTTTAAGAAAAACATATGATTTTTCCACCTCCTATACCTATCATTCCTAATCCAATTCCAAAAATCAGTTGTTTTTGCATATTCTAAATCACCTGTATTTTCATTATAAATTGTATACTTAGTTCTTCCACCATTTACTCTTCCTATAAATTCTGCCGAAACATTAATACTTTTTCCTGCTGCCCAATGTTCCTTATCTTTCTCAAATTTACAAGTTTAGCTTCTACAGTATGTTGCTCTGTACTTTTTGATCCTTGTACTTATTTTCTCAAGTTATTTTTGATAGTCTGCTTTTTCTTCTTCTGTAAATACTTTATTCTTGTTTTTCACTTCCTACCTTTTCTCTTGTATGGATTGATGTTTCTTCTCCATCTTTTCCTTCATCATAAGTATTCATATGAGCTTTTTCATGTGCAAATAATTTTTGAGAAAGCTAAGTCTGGTCTGCTATATCATTTATTGAAAATATATCTTTTCTCTTCTTTTTAGCCCCTGTTTCTTTATCTTTTTTGAATCTACATGTAAATGAATGTGCTTCATCTGTTAATGAGACTTCTGGAATCTCTCCTTCATATCCATTTTTCTCTCAGATATCTTTCTATTAAATTTTGTGCTAGTCTTTGTTTATCTTCTAAACTCAAATTTTTCTTCTTTTATCAAATTAAATTCTTTTTTGGTGTTCATCTTTAAATTTATCTAGTAAGACTCCTTCCATTGATTCTTTAAATTTCTTTTGATCTAAGATCTCGTGTCAAAACTTCCTAACTTCTTAAAAGCATACTTGATTTCATTTCTTTTTATCTTCTCAATTAAATCAGTATGTAAATCTGCATCTAAATGTCTTTCTTCATCTTTTTGTTTTTCTTGTGCTTTACTAATATCTGTATTAAATCCTAAGTCTTCTGCACTTATTTTTCTTTCCAGATATTTCAAAATCCAGCATTTATTACAGTAGCTCTATTTATTTGTTCTTTATCTACCCTATCATGTTTTACTGATATATTTGGCACATCTGTTCCCAAAAACTTACTCCTCCACCAATATTTTTCATATTTATTCTTATCTTCTAAATCTTTTTACTACTACTTTATTGGCTGATACTTTTAATTTATTTTGTTTCACTTTCAGAACCTATTAGTGCACCTATATTTGTTAGACTGTCTAGTCTATTTTTCCACCATTTTTAGCTATTAATGAACTTTGCTTATTTACCCAGTCTTTTTCTCCATTACCTTTACTTCCATTAATATTTGCACTAAAAATTAGATGGATTTGCTAAGTTTATACTAAAACTTCCTCCATATGAGCCATCTTTTCTTTTCTGATTTATCTTGTTTTACTTTCTATCACTACATTCTTAGCTTTAATATCTACTTTATCTGCTTCAACATTTGCTCCTGATAGAGTTAAATTTTTCTGAATTAGTTTTAAATTTCCACCTACATTTATAGTTGAATTTACATAACTAGTTCCATTTTCTTTACCTTTTGCTCCTGCTTGTGAGACTGATAAATCTACTATTCTTCCTTTTTCAAGATTTGCTGATAAAACTTATTCCTATTTGTGATGATGAACTTGAAGAAGTAAATTTTTCTCCAGCAGCTTTAATATCTATATCTGCAGTTAGACTTGAATCATTTCCCTACTTTTTACATCAGCACCTGAAATACTAATACTTCCCATCTTTAGATTTAATATTCATATTTCTTCAGCTTCTATTGAACTTTTTCTACACTTTCATTATGTACTGATGATTTTGATTTACTCTTATTATATGAAACAGAAGCATTAAATATACGAGGCTTATACTTTTAAGTTTCTGCCCCTGTTGCATCATCAACTGAATATTCAAAATTGTAATAAATCATTTTGTTGCTTTTTGCTCCATCTTTAATAGCTCCTACTACTTTTAGATGCCTTGTTGACTATATCATAACTATCTCCAGAAAAATCTGAAGATTCTTTATATCTTTTATATTTTTCAACAGTATTCACTATTGCAGGATTTACTCAAAATTTGCTCCTATTCTTGATGAACTTTGTTTTGTAGCATTATCATAGCTATTATTTGCTGTAGATATCTCTACTCCTTTGTCTCCAGAAATATTTATGTCATTTTTGCATCAGATATCTACTGATTTAGCTTTCACTTTGTTGTTGCTTCTATATTGATATCCTTATTTGATACTATTTGAGAAGCAGTTTGATTTACTATATCTGTATCTGATGAAGTTTATCTTTTTCCATATGATAAAGAAACTCCTTTTTGCACCTAAAGAGCCTGAGAATCCTTTCTTTTCTTCTTTATGTTTTACTATATGCTTTTGTTTCTAATGGAGTTATTTCTACATTTTCCCCTTTTTAAATTAATACTTCCACTAGAAACTACTTTTACTCCTTCAAGTAAAAGGTTATTTTGCTATCATATGTTAAACCTTTATCTCCAGCTAGTGTAGCTGATAATATTGCTTTTTCAGCATAGTTTTCATCTGTTACTGATTTAGAAGTAAGACCCATAAAAACCTTTTTAGTTTTCTTATGATAAGAGTAATTAATATCTTTTTACTCCAGCTTGAGTTATATTTCCCTTAGCATTTATTTCTCCTTCTGTATCAGCTTGAATATTACTACCTAGAATATTTACATCTTTTTCCTTCATAATATTTACCTTATCTCCTATTACATTTAGAAGCCACATTACAGAGTTGCGAAATTTATTGTTTCTTCTGATTTTGATTTTCCAAACTTACCTTTTTAGTTTCCTATATGCATAATATTTACTGTCAGTTGCTGACACTATATTTATATCTCCATCAGCCTTTATATTTGCTTCTTCTTTTTGCAACTATATTTGAAGCTTTTATATTGATATCATTTTTGCATTGATATTAATATTGTTACCTTCTATATTACTTTTCAGTATTTCTTTTTAATTTCATTTTATTGTATAGCCATTTCTATTTGAACTTCTTTCATATAGGCTACTTTCAGCTGAACTAATATCAATATTTTTAGTATTAAGAGTTAATTTTTCTTTTGCCTTGATATCTGAACCAACTATCCCTATATCATTATTTGCTTCAATTGCTATATTTTTCCTGTAATTTCACTTCCTACATTATTTATTACAATATTTTTCATAATTTTTCCTATTTTCACTATCTTTTAATGCTAAGGTATTTAGTTTAACATTATCAGATTTTGTTGTAATATCATTATTTGCTTTTTATATTAGCAGCTGTGTTTTGCTACATCTTTAGCCTTTATATCTATATTATTTCCAGCTTCAATTCTTGCAAAATTTTTCAAAGTTATCCTTTATTATTTCTACAATATTTGTATTTATATGATGGTAGAAATATTTTCAACTTGTTGCAGTAACTTTTTAAATCTTTATCTGCCTTTATGGTTGCGCAATATTTGAAAGAGTTTCTTTTGCTTCCAATATCTATATTATCTGCATTTATTGTAGCTAAATTTTCTGATGAAGATTTATTTATTAAATTATTAGTCTTTATATTAAGGTTTTTAGCATTAATAGCTCAGTATTAGTTATTTCATTAACAGATATATTAAAATTTTTCTCCAGCTTCTAAAGATGTTACATTATTTTTAATTTATTTAAAGAATAGTTAAATATACTTTAGGTACAAAGACTTTTTGACCTTCAATCTCTTCTTCAACATACCATATTACATCTAACTTATCTATTTGGTTTTTGCTAATTGCAATCCCTATAGATAGCTTTAAATCATCTTTTTCACTTATTGCATTATCATAAAGTGCTTGCATTTGTTCTTTTTCTGATCTATAGTCACCTAAATACCTTCTACCTGTTCCTTCTAATATTGCTCTATTTATTAACCTAGTTTCATACATTGAATCACCAAGTAATCTGATATCTCTATCTGGATTAAAACCTATTCTTTTAAAAGAAGTAGTCTGAGCCAAGGAACATTGATTTATCTATATATTTAATGTTAGTTTCTATTAGATAAGAAAAACCTGGTTTGTTATTTTCATTTTTATTTATTTTTAAAAAGCCCTTTATCTCCTTTAGGTATAAATATATAGTCTTTAGTATCAATGACTTTTTATCTTCTATTTTTCTTTCTATTTAGGTTTACATTATCAATATTTACATTATTTTCAATGCTAAATTAACTTTATTAATAACAGTATTTTTATTTTTAATATCATTTGTTTCATTATCTTTAAATCCATTGCCCACTTTTTGTGCATTAATAGTTAGATTTTCCAGCGGCTATCTTACTAGCTTTATCTGCTCCTATTGTTTGAGTTGTTTTTCCTATATACTCTTCTGTTCCTACAGGACTAGTTGAATAATGTCCTCGCTTCCACTTCCATTGTAGTTTTCATTATCTCCACCATATTCATGTCCTTCTGTATAAAGTAACTTGGTATATAGGAGCTTTCCAGCCTATTTTTATATCAACATCTCTTATAGAATTCCTGTTAGTAATTTTAGAAGCTGTAATAGTTATATCATTATTAGCAAGAATATTTCCTTCTTCATTTAGAATATCTTCTTTTTGAAGTTAAACTTATATTATTATCTGCTGTAATATATGATAATTTACTAACATCATTACTTTTAACTTTTTTTCTATCCATTCTGCTTTAAAATCTTTAAATAGATAAGAGCCTTCTGTATATCTACCAGGATTTTTCTATCCCTTTTCATTATTTTTCTATTAACCAATTCTTGAAAAATATTTTTAGCTTCTTCTCTTTGTTTTTCAGTAATATTAGTATCACTGTCTAGTGCAGATTTTTCTTTCAATAGTAGGATTTTTCTTTTCTACTTTACCTATATTAGTAATTTTTAGCATTTATATCTATATTATTTTTGTGCACTAATAGTTGCTGTATTATTAGTAACAGCTCCCAATGCTTTTATGTCAATATTTTTCCTGAATATATTTCACCTTTATTTAAAAATCATTTTTTTAAAATCAAATTTAACATTTTTTCATTTGAAAATATTAGACTATCTTCATTATTTGTAAAAATTCTTACTATTTATTTTTAAATCCTTAATAGAAGCAATCTGTCCTTTATTTTTTCAAAAATCTTGAGTATTTATTTCTAATTTACCTAAAAATTTATTATACCAGTATTTTGAGTATTTTCTTTTATTGTTAATTTATTTTCATCATTATTTTCCAAATAATAAGGCTCCATTATTTTTTTAATCCACCCAGCATCTATATCTAATTTAGCCATAGAACCTATTTCACCAATATTTTACTATGCGGTTATATTTAAATCATTACTACTATTTATATTATTAATTAAATTTTCTTTTAAATTAAGTTTTTATTTTTCCTGAATTTTCAAGATCTATATTATTTATTAATGACTTAACATCTATTTTTAATGTATTATTCGCTATATATTTTTCCACTTAAATTTACATCGTTAGCAGTAGTTATATTTATATTATTTGAAGATAAAATTTCTCCATTATTTTTCAATATTAGAAGTATTGATGTTAATATCAACTGATTTTTAATTTACCACTATTATCTAAAAGATTTTTCAATAATAATATTTTTGGCTTGGATAAAATCAGAATTTTTATATCATCTGTTCTAATATTTTTCCAACTTGAAGATTCTTAGAGTTTGTAATATCTTTTGTTGTTAAATTTTCACTAACTTTTTATATCCCCAACATTATTTAAACTATTTGCTTCTATATTATTACTTTCAATTTTATTTGAATTTATTAAACTATTAGCTTTTTAAATTTTCATTTACAAAAATATTTTTAAATTATTAGTATTATTTGAAAATAAGTTATTACTTATTATTTCTCCAGAATTTGTTAATTCTTGAGTTGTAATAACTTTCGCTGAAATATTTCCACTATTGAATATATCTTTTGTTAAAAATATTATCACTAAGGATTTTTCCACTAGAATTTATTTTATTCTTTATATCTAATATTTCTCCTTGAACAATAGATGTATTTGTTAAATTTTTGAGGAATTTATTGTATTTTCCAGCTAATAACTTTCCATTATTTGTTGAGTAGCCCAGAATTCACATTATTTATTACAATGATACTTCCCTTATTATCAAATTATTACTATTTAAGTTCTTAGAAAGAATTTCAGAATTGATAGTCTTATTTACAACACTATTAGAATTAATGCTTTCCTTTATATTAATCTTATTTGAATTTTTCTAAATTAATTGTAATTAAATTTTTCACTTGAAACTTCTCCTAAATTATTTTAAACTATTTACATTAATATGAAAGTAACTTACCTGAATTAGAAATATCAGTTGTCACTATATCTTTTGCACTAAAATTTCCTGAATTTATAATTTTTATTTGAAAATACTTTTTCTTCTACTACAACTTTATTACTATTTTCTATATCCTTAACATTTAAATTAGTTGAAGAAATATTACCTGAATTTTTTAAATCTCCAGAAATAGATATATCTTTATTTGTAGAAATTAAATTTGAGCTATCCACATTTCCATTTATTCTAATATCTTTATTAGCTTGTATTTGTCAGAGTTTTTGTTTTTACTTTCTATATTGATTGCATTTTTCAGCGACTAGTTTATCCCCTATTTCTGTCTCAGTTGATGATATTTTTATATCTCCCTTTGCTTGAGTATCTTTTAAATATACTTTTACCCTTTGATGAGATTACAACATCTCCTTTTTGTTGCATAAGTTGGTGCTTCTGTTTTTACTCCAACTCCTTCTTCATTCACTATCACATTTATTCTTCCAGCATAAATTGAGCCTAGTGCTCTAGCATCTAGTGCATATTCTAGGTTTTATTTGATTTGTCCTTTACTACCAAGTTTTTAAATTAACTTCTTCTCCTCCATAAACTGATTACATGAAATTTCGGCTACTCTTGCTACTAATTCAGCCTTATTTATATTTCTTAAATCAATACCTTTTCCATCTATTTCGATTTTTCCTTTTTCTGGATTTAGAATATTATCTCCACTTCCTGTTGTTAAAAGTTACATTTCCAGTATTGATAAAAGCCAGCTCCATTTTACGTAGATTCCATTAGGATTCGCTAAAATGTAATCAGTCCAGCTATTTCTTGATAACCTTCTATTCTACTTCTATTTACTCCACTTACCTCATTTATTATTGTTGAAGCTTCCTTACCATTTTTGAAGATTTGGATTTCATAAATAAGTCCTCCCAATTGACTTTGTGTTAAATCTTTTGAGTTATTTAAAATTACTCCTTTTCCATCTACATTGTAATCCTTATACACATTATGTGATGTTCCATTTTATCTGGTGCTTCTATATTTACAAAAGTGCACCATTAGATGCTTTATCTACCTTTTAAATCTTTACTTGTAGCACTATCTGGAACTATTCCATTAGCTAAGCTACCAATATGTAGAAATAACATAAATATTGCTATTAACCCTTCTTAAATTCCCTCTCATTTTTGCCTCCTAAAATCTGTATGTTAAAGTTGTGTATACTACAGGTTTATTATTCCTAAAAATATGTTGGTTTATCTATTGGCTTTGCTATACTAAAGCTTCCCTCAAAACCTTTAAAATATCCTCTTACTCCCACTGCTACTCCTTGAAGTGTTTCTACTTTATTTTCATTGACTTTATTATTAAAAACTCTTCCATAATCATAAGCAATATATGGCTCTAAAATTTTACTTCCTTTGTATCCTATCTCATTTCTAATATAGAAACCTTTATCACCTTGTGTAGATTCATCTTTAAATCCTCTTACACTTGTATCGTCACCTATTCCTATCTTGTAGATACAATATATCTTTTTGAATATTGTCCTCCTATAAATATTTTATAGTAAAAATTTATGTATTGGTCTATACCAAGATATATTTACATTGTATTTTTCTAAATTGTGCCTTAGGAGTATACTCATCTCTAAATAGCTCTTCACTGATCTTTATTAGCTCCAAATCTTTTTTAAGCCAAAACTTACTGAACCGTTGGCACTTAAAAGTCCTGAAAAACTCTTCCAGTATATGAGACTATCTATTGTTAATACTGATAATTTTCTAGAACTTGAAATTAATCTAATATCATCAATATAGTTTTTTTGAATCTTTCAAACTTATCCTAGCACCTATATCTATTTTATGGTCTTCATTTCTATGTAACATCTTTCTAAGCCCAAATGTCTGAGTTTCAGTATTTCCTGTTGCCTTATATTTTTCTTCCAAGTGCATTTATAGTTCTAAGGTATTCAGAGCTATCATATGAATAACTAAAGACCAATATTTAAAAGGAATATTCAAAGAAAAGCTAAAATTTTTAGCATCTCTTTCTTTGTATTGTCTTTGTAATTTTTGTTGATATGAGAAATCTAAACTTTCATTTAATCCAAAGATATTATGCATATTTAAAAATATCTTATTCTATGTCTTGATGTTTCAAACTGACCTAAATCATTGTAGTTTATTCCAAAACCTATGGGTTTTATTATCTCTTTTTATATAGATATCACTATATTCATTTTTATCACTGGCTTTAATATCCAATGTTGAATTATCAGCTAAATTATCAATTCCTTGATCTAAATCTCTGATGTTTAAAAGATTGTTTTCTCTTTGTGGAAATGTTATAAAGGTTTTTAAAATCATTTTCTTTTCCGTCATAAAAACTTTATCTATTTTTCCTTCTGAAACAAAAAGGGATATTTTACCATTCTCAAAATCAGACTCCTCTATATTAAGTCCAACTTTTGTAGTAATATATCCCCTCTCAATATATTTATTTTCTAAAACATTCATTAATTCGTAGATATTTTTGTTTCTTCCTGTATATTTTTCATAGAGATAGTTTCTATTTGAAAATCTTCAAAAAACTGTATTTCCCTCTAATTTAATTGAAGTTATATCTAGTATTATATCTTTTCCCCTCATTTTCTATACTAGGTTCCTTCCTCTCAAAAATTTTTGACTTTTTTTATTAATCTATCAAAATTTTTGTTATTCTTCTCTTCTTTTTCTATGTCTATTTCATCTATTGAAAAAGAAAGAGAATAAATAGATAAAAAGAAAAAAATAATATTCTTTTTAATCACAAATAACCTCCTTATACAAAACATTTTTTAAATTTTTATTTGATTTTACTATTTTTATATAATTTTTCAAGTTTTTACAAAAATGATAAAAGTGAATTAGAACTTTTTAACAAATTTATTAACATATGATATAATTAAGAAAAAAATATTTCTAAAAATGCTCTTAGGAGACTATATGGAACTATTAAAAGTACAAATAAAAATTGGCAAACATTTTTCAAATATAAGTTTAGAATGTAAGGAGTTTTTTTGGTTTTCATAGGAGAGTCTAGTACAGGAAGTCTTCATTTATGAAAGCCTTACTATATTTTTCAAGCACGTAATTTACATAAAGGAGATATAAAAAAATCCTGAGTTTTCCTTTGGAGATCATTGGAACTTTAAAAGGGGAAAAAGGGCATGTATTTCAACTTAGAATTTTTAAATAACCCTTATCAAGATACAAGATATTTTTATTAAAAATCATATTTCAAAACATGAGGAAGGACAATAGAAATTGGGAAGAAATAGATGAGAAAGAATATAAGAAACATATTTTTGGAGTTTCTGTTTTCTATATACCTTCATATATGAAAATATCGCATTTGAATTATTTAGTTGAAAAATTATTTCAAAAATGAAAACTTAAGAAGATATCATAAATACTATAGAAGATTTAAAAATTCAATGAACATGAGTTTTGGTTTCTATGAGACACCTTTTTCATAGAATTATTAAATGAGATTATTGAAAAGATCATAATTTTTGGAATAATACAATCTTACTTTGGGAGGAGCCAGAGTTCTATCTAAATCCTCAACAAAGAAAGAGCTTGTTATGAAGCCTTATCTGAAAGTACAAAATTAGGACTTATGTCTGTTGTATCAACAAACTCTAGTCGTTTTATCGAAATTGAAAATTATCAATCACTTTTGTATTTTTTAGAAGAGTAAAAGAAGAAATAGAAATTTATCAATATAGTGGAAATTTATTCTCAGGTGATGAAGTTACAGTCTTTAATATGAACTATTGGATAAATCCTGATAGAAGTGAGCTTTTCTTTGCAAAAAGTTATCTTAGTTGAAGGACAAACAGATAAGATAGTACTTTCTTATCTTGCAAAACACTTAGGTGTATTCAAGTATGAATATTCGATTATTGAATGTGGAAGTAAAAAGTTCTATACCACAATTTATAAGACTTTTAAATGCTTTTCATATTCCTTATGTGGCAGTTTACGATAAGGATAATCATTATTGGAGAAATGAAACAGAGTTAATGAATTCAACTTTAAAAATAAAATGATACAAAAATTGGTTTCAAAAATCTTGGAACTTGGATAGAATTTGAAAATGATATTGAAGAAGAAATATATAATGAATCAAGAGACAAGAAGAACTATAAAAAAATAAACCTTTCTATGCTTTAGAAACGGTTATTAAATCAGGTTATGTTCTTCCAGAGAAATTAAAGAAAAATTATAAAAATTTTTTTGAATAGAAAAATAAATATTTTTTTAGGGGTAATATGGCAGTAAAGGTAAAAATTGGAAAAAGATAGTTTAAAAAAAGATGCCTATATGAAGCTTCAGCTGGACAACATTATTTCTAGGAATTTGGGTACCTTCATTTAGGTTAGATTTGAAAGGATTTTTTAGTATTTTTTTAGGAATAATGCTATTTCAAACAACTACAATTCTATTTGTAATAATAAATGCACTAAAAACTGGAGAATTTTATATACTAACTATTTTTATATTCTCTTATATAGGGATTAATTATATTATTAGTTTTTTTACTTGCAATTTATTATAATAAGATATATACAAAAATATGTTGTTGAATGGATGGAAACCCATGACTAATGATGAATATTCTCTTGCAATATTAGGAAGTTATGGTTATATAGACTATGAAATTGATGCACAAGATGAGGAAAAAAATAGCAAGATGTAAAGGATATATAAGAGAAACTAAAAGGGAAGAAAAGACGTAAATGGCTCATCTTTTTAATACCTATGTTTATGACTGTTTTATCGATAGTAGTTAGTATAATTGGACTAATAGCACTTATAAAAGTATTATCAAAAGTAGGGTACTAAGGGGAGTTATGGCTATAAAAGTTAGATTAGAAAAAGAGGGACAATTAAAAATGCCTTTGTAGGCTTTTAGCTGGACAACATTCTTCTTTGGATTTTTGGGTTCCATTGTTCAGAGGAAAACTTAAAGATTTTGCTTATTTTTTATGTTTTTTTCTTTTGTAAAATTATTATTTTTGCAGTACTTGCAAAAGAAATTTTTGATATAGTTTATATTGGGATAGAAGAAAGTAAATTTGAAATTTCATATTATATAATAGTGCCTTTTATCTTAATGACAGCACTATATCCAATAGATATTTTTTTAGCTTATACATATAATAAATATTCCACAACTAATATGTTTTAAAGAAGGTTTTTTTATCTTATCGAAAATGATGAGTATTCAGCTGCAATTTTAAAAGACTACACTTATTTACCTTATACAGAAGAAGAATTTGCTGATGAAGAACTTTTTAAAAAGATACGAAAAGCATGTTAAAAAGCTAGAAAGTCTGAAAAATAAATGTGTTGTAGCAATTATAATAATGGCTTCTTATCAAGTATTCTTAGGTGTTGTATCATCAATGCCAACTATACTTTCATTTTTAGATAAAATAATTTGACAAAAACTCATTGTGCTAAACTGATAAAAAAATTTTTGAAAAAGGAGTAATCATTATAAAAACGATTAGCTTAAACAATATTATAAAACAAAATAGTAATCATTTTGATTAACTATTATATTAATTAGATGAGGCTGTTACAAAATTCAACTTTGCAACAGCCTCTTTAGATTTATTTATAGTGATAGACTTATAGACTTCTTACATTTACAAATTGTAGGGAAGTTTTTGAATTTAGAATAATGGCAAAGCTTCAAGGAAAATTATGTCTTTTCTATCTTTTGCTTCACCTTCAGCAAGTATAGCAGCCTTTGCCACAACATTTGCACCAGCTTTTTTTAACTAATGTTTCAAGGGCTTTTAAAGATTGACCAGTAGAAATAACATCATCTACCAAAGCAACTCTTTTTCCTTTAATTTTTTTGTGCATCTATGCTATTTAAATATAATTTTTGAGAGCCATTAGTTGTTATAGAATCAACATCAACTTCAATAGGAGCTTCCATATAGGCTTTTTATACTTTTTCTAGCAACAATATATTCATTTAAATTTAAAAATTCTAGAAATTTCATAAGCTAATGGTATACCCTTTGCTTCAGCAGTTATTATGAAATCAACATCTGGTAATTTTTTTGGCTATCATAGGAGCAGTCTTTCTAACAATTTCAGTATCTCCCAAGATAACAAAACTAGCTATTGATAAATCATAAGAAAAGTTTTTATTATAGGCAATTCTCTTTTTAAGTCCAGCAATGTTTAAAGTATAAGTTTTCATAATTTTTCCTCCTTATCCTATGAATACAAAAAAATATTTAACAACTAAAAGCTACAAATAGACCAATAAAGGGGTCATTTGCAGCAGTAACTGTCATAGCAGTTGCAGCAACAACATAATCTTGTGGTGTTCCTCCTGAAAATGCAAGAGAAGCATTTGTAGGTACTGTTACGATAGCTCCTAAAATAAATAAGAAACCATGAACAGAGTGTCCAGGAATATATTTACTAATCTTAGGTAATAAACCAAAAAAATAAAATAACTGCCATTATTACCATCATTAGAACTCCACTATTTAAAGGGTTAGGTGCAGCAGCAGTAGCTGATATGATAGCTTCAACTGGTGACCACCAAAAACTGAAGAAACAGCATCAGCAAGTCCTGAATAAATAGTCAAATGGTCTATATTAGCTTCATACTTTCCAGTCATAGAAGCTGTAATATTTCCAAAAAGCTATATTAGCTCAATAGTCAAACAAGCAAGAGCCAAAGATCCACGAATGACATTGAAATTTAAGATAGGTTTTTATTTCAATTTTTTGTAATTTTCAACAATTCCACCACCAAAATCTATTTTAAAGATATTAGCAATTAAACTTGAGAATATAACACAGACTACAATAGTATAAACTAAGTTTTGTCCAAAAAGAAATAAGTGATAAAAGCAGAAAGCAATCAGAACTAGCAGTAACAATTCTACTTTCTTTTTAGCCCACCTAAAAGCTATTCTAGCCAACATTATTCCGACTCCTGCCATCATTGCATTTATAATTGTTGAACCTGCAAAAGTCAACTATTATAGAAAAGAGTTCAGTAAGTCCTAAAATAACCATAGTTATACCTGAAAATAAAATTATTGAAAGTCTTTCTCTTATATCCTTCCCTAACATTCCAGCAAGAGCTATTGTTTTCCAGCTTGGAACGAAATTGGTATAACAGAACCATATAACAAAACAAAACAACAGCACCAACAACAAAACCAAAAGCAGTTGGAACAGAAGCAAAACCATAAGTAGCAGCTAAAAGAGCTTGAGGAATACCATTTAAAAACAACTCCTAAAAGCAGCAAGTACATCACTAAGTGTCATAGAAAACTCCTTTTTCTATTTATATAGTATATGTTAATATTCTATGGGAGAAATGATTAATTGTCAAGAAAACTTATGTTATAATAAAAATAAAAATTAGCTTTGGAGGACGTATGAAAAAAAGCATAAAAAAATATAATGATACAAGGTACAGGCTCATCTGTAGGGAAAAAAACATTAATGGTGGCGGGTTTATGCAGAATATTTGCACAAGATGGATATAGAACTACACCTTTTTAAATCTCAAAATATGGCTCTTAATTCTTTTGTGGATATAGAAGGCTTAGAAATGAGTAGGGGAACAGTTATTCAAGCTGAGGCAGCTTATGAAATTCAAGAGCCTTTATGAATCCTATTTTTATTAAAACCTAATTCTGATAATAATTCACAGGTAATAATAAATGGAAAGGTTGCATATACTGTTGATGCTAAGACTTACTTTTCAAATTCAAAAGATTTATAGCTTTAGATTCTTATAAGAATAACATAGAGACTAATTTTTGACATAGCAGTTTTTAGAAGGTGGAGGTAGTCCTGCAGAAATAAATCTAAGAGAATATGATTTAGTAAATATGGGCATGGCTGAACTTGTAGACTCACCTGTTATATTGGTAGGAAATATAGATATAGGAGGGTATTTGCTTCAATCTATGGAACAGTGATGTTATTAGATGAGCAAGATAGAAAAAAAGAATAAAAGGCTATATCATCAATAAATTTAGAGGAGATAGTGATTTATTAAAACCTGCTATTGAAATATTAGATAAAAATTTAAAGATGAAGGATTGGATATAAAAATTTTTAGGTGTATTACCTTATGCTGATTTAAGAATAGAAGAAGAAAGATAGCCTATCTGATGAAGATAAAAGAATTTATTCAGATAACAAAAGAATATATAGATATCTCTGTTATTAAGACTAAAAAAATGTCGAATTTTACTGATTTCCATGCTTTTTAAACAGTATGATGATGTAAGACTTAAATATGTATATGATGCTAAAGACTTAGGAAATGAAGATATAATTATTTTCCCTGGAAGTAAGAATACTATCACAGACTTAGAGGACTTGAAAAGAAAGAGGTATTTTTGAAAAAGTAAAAGAGTTAAAAAGAGAAAGGAAAAAAATTATTGTAGGTATCTGTGGTGGTTTACAGATGTTAGGTAAAAATCTATGATCCTAAACATTTAGAAAGTGATATTTTTAGAGACAGAAGGTTTTTAATTTTTTTGACTATGAAACTACTTTTGATGAGATAAAGAAAACTGAGCAAGTAACAAAAAAGACTAGAGTTAGCAGAAGGAATATTAAAAGATTTTTACTAACTATGAAGTAAAAGGTTATGAAATTCACCAGGGTATATCGACTTTTTGATAGTCCAGTGATTTGTAAAAAAATAGAGTATTTGCTACATATATTCATGGAATTTTCGATAATTCAAAGTTTACTAATGACTTTTTTAAATATAGTAAGAAGAGAAAAAATATGCCAGAACAAAAAGAAATTTTTTTCTTTTAACGAATTCAAAGAAAAAGGAATATGATAAGTTGGCAGAGCTTCTAAGAAAAATTTAGATATGAAAAATATATGAAATATTGGAAAGAAAATAAAAGATATTATATTTTTTTATCACTGTTGATATAAAAATTTTTAGACTAAAATATTTACTATTTTTAAAAATGTGTTATACTATCAACTAAATTAAAAAAATAGGGGCATTAAAAGATGGAAAAAGTATTTATAAAATGGTTGATGCCGTTAACGGTTTATTGTGGGGAAAAGAATATTTTAGTTTTCATGCTAATAGGAGCAGCTTTATATTTTTTTCTTTTTAAAACTAAATTTATGCAATTTAGATTATTTCATAAAATAGTAAGAGTTTTATTTAAAAATGAAAAAGGTAAAAAGGTGGTATAAGTTCACTAGAAACATTTTTCTTAGGTACAGCTTGTAGAGTTGGAGCAGGAAACATTGCAGGGGTAGTTGCAGCAATATCGGTTGGAGGATGGGAGCTATATTTTTGGATGTGGTTGGTTGCAATGCTAGGTTCAGCAACAGCTTTTTATTGAATCAAGTTTGGCAGTTATCTATAGAAAGAAAGAAAAAGATGGTTCTTATACAGGAGGAACACCATTTATTATAGAAAAAGGCTAAATATGAGATGGTTGGGAATTATCTATGCACTAGCATCAGTAGTATGTTATTTTGGAGTAACACAAGTTATGTCTAACTCTATTACTAGTTCAATAACTTCTGTATATACTTGGGGAGCAGAAAATAAATTCTTAAATTTACAAAATATTTCATCAATAGCTGTAGCTATTATGGTTGCCTATGTAATATTTTTAGTAGTTCTAAGAAAGACTCTATTATAGAATCTTTAAATAAGATAGTTCCATTTATGGCGATTATCTATGTTGTGGCAGTTATTTATATCTTAGTTACAAATTTAACAAATATACCATCAATGATAGGAACAATTTTCTCTCAAGCTTTTTGGAGGAAAAAGAAATATTTGGAGGAACATTTGGAGCAGTTGTTATGAATGGAGTTAGAAGAGGACTATTCTCTAACGAGGCAGGGAAGTGGAAATTCAAACTATGCAGCTGCAGCAGTTCATATTGAGAATCCTTCAAAACAAAGGAATGGTTCAAGCTTTTTGGAGTGTTCATAGACACTTTAGTTATCTGTAGTGCAACAGCTTTCATAGTTTTACTTGTACCTGAAAGTACAATAGCTGGTTTATCAGGAATGGGACTTTTTCCAAGCAGCTATGACTTATCACCTATCTTCAATAGGAGCACCTTTTTGTTGTGATTCTAATGTTCTTCTTCTGTGTAAGTACTATACTTGCAGTAGCTTTCTATGGTAGAAGTGCAGTTAATTTCATACATGAAAGTAAATATTTAAATATAGGATATCAGGCTATATTAATATTGATGATATATATGGGTGGAATAAAACAAAGATATGTTCATTTTGGTCTTTAGCTAGATTTTTGGTTTAGGAATAATGACAGTTATAAATATCTTAGTTATAATACCTATTGCAAAAACCAGCTTTAGATGCACTAAAAAAATTATGAAAAAAAGAATTAAAAATAAATAGATTGACTTATTCTTATTTTATTGCTAATATATGAGCAAGTTAGTACAGAAAAAAATGTACAAAATAAGAAGGAGGAAAAAAATGAAAACGTAAATTAATAATGGTGCTTATGTTTGCATTGATGTCATTCTCACTTTTTTTGCAGCTAAGTCTAATAAAAATGAAGATGTAAAAGTTCCAAATATTGTTCTTCAAGATCAATATGGTAAAAAAACATAATCTAGCAGATTATAAAGGAAAGGTAGTTGTTATAAACTTCTGGGCAACTTGGTGTGGATATTGTGTTAGAGAAATGCCAGACTTTGAAAAAAAGTATATAAAAAATTTGGTTCAAATTCAAAAGATGTAATAATCATAAGGAATTGCAGGGATAAAAATCTAAGTTAAATGCTAACAATGTAGACGTGTCAAAGGAAGAAATAACTGCATTCTTAAAGAAGAAAAATATAACTTATCCTACTTTAATGGATGAAACAGGAAAAACTTTTGATGATTATGGAGTAAGAGCTTTCCTACAACTTATGTAATAAATAAGAAGGATTCCTTGAAGGATATGTTAGTGGAGCTATAACTGCAGATCAACTAAAAAGCAATCAATGAAACTTTAAAGAAATAGTAATGTAAAAAGAAGCTTTACAGCTTCTTTTTATATTCTTTATTGATTTTTGAAAAAGTAAAAAGTGATAATTAGAAAAAAATTGTAGAAAGCCAAATAGCCTTTCCAAAAAGAAATTTTTCCTAAAAATATTGAAAGAGTAGCACCTATAATAAATGATAATATCATACTTAAATGGCTTAAAAAGAAATTCTCAATTTATTATCATCTCTAGTTCTTAAAAATCTAACTAAATTAGCTGAAGCTTGCTTAACATGATTAGTGCAGAAAGGAGTAGCCATTCCCATACCATGTGCTTTCTCAAAAAGTATTAAATTGCATTGCAGCAGTAAAAGCTATCAGGGAAGTTAGTAAATTCATAAGGAGCAGCCTCAGGAATAAATCCTAGACATATAGTAACAATAATACTAAAAAAATTAATAATATTCTTTCCCAGATAAGAAAAGATGTTTTATTAATTTTTTAGAAATAAAGCTCAGCCGTTATTATTCCGCAGAAGTAAGCTAAAAATGTAGCAAGAGCATTTTTATAAGTGCAGTATCCCAAGTCGCAAATCCCAATGATAGTAATACTAAGTTTCCTGTTTGAGCATTTACAAAAACTCTACCTCTTAAAGAGAAGGTAAAAGCCACCAAAAAAATCCAGCAACCAACATCAACATACAGAAAAAGCCAAAGTCTTTCATTTGGAGCAAATTCTTCTTTATTGTCAAAAATTTGTGTAATTTTTATTCATATCTCATCCTTTTTATATTTTTGTAAGTCTTGTTTTTATTCAAAAAGCGTCCACAGAATGAACGCCTTTTTTTGTCCTATTTTTATCAAATAAATGTTGTATTTAAGTAACAAAAAGCTACATTTAGATTATATATTATAACTCTTTACTTGTCAAATAATATATTCTATATATGAAGTATTCACCTCTCATTAAAATTGTGATATTATATAGATAAATTTTTGAAATGTATGATAGAGGTGAGAAAAATGGAAACTAAAATAAACAATATAGATTTATTCAAAAGTAAAGGATAATGAAAATACATATTATGGTTTTTCTCCAAGAGTGGTATAAGGATGAATGGCAAAGAAGAGCAGGTTGTGGAGCAACAGTAGCTTCAAGTATAATAAATTATTACAATCAAAGAGATAATTTTTAAAGAAGTCGGAATTTTTAGATGCCTTAAAAAAATAATGGAAGAATTATGGAACTATCTTCTTCCAACTGAACAAAGGTTTAAATTCAATAAAATTATTCTATGATGGAATCAAAAAGTTATTATGATGATAAAGAAGTTACTATAGATTACATAAATGTGGATATAAAAATAAAGTTAGTTTTAGAAGAAATAATTAAATTTATATGTAAAGAATTAAACGAAGATAGACCACTTGCTTTTTAAATTTATGCAACGGAGAAGAAAATAATCTAGATAAATGGCACTGGGTAGTGGTAGTAGAGATGTTTGAAGAAAATGGAGAACATTTTTAAATATAATAGATGATAAAGAAATCATAAAAATAAATTTATCTCTATGGTATAGAACTATTAAAAAAATGATGGTGGTTTCATAACATTTTAAGTGAACTACTCACGACTAACACCCTACGAGTGCTAGAGTCACGAGTGTTCTAACACATTTTATAAAATTTTAAAAATTTAAAAATAGTTGAAATTATATTAAATAACTGCTATTATTGTCATAGAGTAAAATTATTTTTAAATAATTTTTAAAATGACTTTAATAATTATGTGGACTAAGGTAATTTTTATTAAATTTTATTAAATTCAGGAGGTTTCAAGAATGACTGATATTCAAATTGCACAAGCAGCAAAAAAAGGAAAACATTGTAGAAATTGCTAAAAGACTAGGGTTAACAGAGGACGATATAGAACAATACGGAAAATATAAAGCTAAAGTTAATTTTAGATGTTCTTCAAAAAAATAAATAGACCTAACGGGAAATTAATTTTAGTAACAGCAATAACACCTACTCCAGCAGGAGAAGGAAAATCTACTGTAACTATAGGGCTTACTCAAGCTTTTAAACAAGATTGGTAAATTATCAGCAGCAGCTATAAAGAGAACCATCTTTAGGATAAGTATTTGGAATGAAAGGTGGAGCAGCAGGTGGAGGATATGCTCAAGTTGTTCCTATGGAAGATATCAACCTACATTTCACTGGAGATATGCACGCAATAGGTATAGCTCATAACTTAATCTCTGCTTGTATAGATAACCATATCAATTCTGGAAATGCATTAGGAATAGATATAACTAAAAATAACTTGGAAAAAGAGTTGTTGACATGAACGACAGAGCTCTTAGAAATATTGTTATAGGACTTGGAGGAAAAGCTAACGGATATCCAAGACAAGATTCTTTCCAAATTACAGTTGGATCTGAAATAATGGCAATACTTTTGCTTATCTAATTCAATAACTGAATTAAAAGAAAAAAATCAAAAAAATATAGTTTTTTGCTACTTCATTAGAAGGAAAAATTATTAAGAGTTGGAGATTTACATATAGAAGGAGCAGTTGCAGCACTTCTTAAAAGATGCTATAAAACCTAACTTAGTTCAAACTTTAGAAAATACTCCAGTATTTATCCATGGAGATACTTTTCGCTAACATAGCTCATGGATGTAACTCTATACTAGCTACAAAAATGGCATTAAAATTAACTGACTATGTTGTTACTGAAGCAGGATTCGCTGCAGACCTAGGAGCAGAAAAAAATTCATCGATATCAAATGTAGACTTGGTGGATTAAAACCTGATTGTGCTGTTATAGTTGCAACAGTTAGAGCTTTTAGAACACCACGGAAAAGGTGACTTAAAAAGCTGGTCTTGAAAACTTAGATAAACATATAGACAATATCAAAAAAATAAATATAAATTACCATTAGTTGTTGCAATTAACAAATTCGTAACAGACACTGATGAACAAATTGATATGATAGAAAAAAATTCTGTAATGAAAGAGGAGTAGAAGTTTCTCTATGTGAAGTTTGGGCAAAAGGTGGAGAAGGTGGAATAGACCTTGCTGAAAAAAAGTTTTAAAAGCAATAGATAATAACAAAGTTGAATTTGATTATTTCTATGATATAAACTTAACTATTAAAGAAAAAAATTGAAAAAAATCTGTAAAGAAATTTATGGAGCAGATGGAGTTATATTTGCACCTGCAACTAAAAAAAGTATTTGATACAATAGCAGCTGAAGGTTTAGAAAGTCTTCCTGTATGTATGTCAAAAAAACTCAAAAAAATCTATTTCTGATAATCCAGCATTATTAGGAAAACCAAGTGGATTTAAAGTAACTATCAACGATTTACGTCTAGCAGTTGGAGCAGGATTCGTTATAGCTATGGCAGGGAGATATAATAGATATGCCAGGATTACCTAAGAAACCATCAGCAGAAGTAATAGATATAGATGAAAACGGAGTTATCTCTGGATTATTCTAAGAAGATTTTTTTAATCCTAATAATATAATTAAAATTGAAGCTGTTGCAAAGAGCAACAGCTTCTTATTCTATATATTCAATTTATTTTTTTCTTTATGCTAGCCATAAAGTCATTGTAATATTCAGGGAAATATTTTTTTATAAGTTTAGCATACTCATCAGAAGTTTTTTTAATTCTGATATTGCATCAGAAAATTCTTTAGCAAGTTTAGCATCAGATTTTTCTAAAAGCAATAGCTGCCTTAGGGCTTTTATCCTTTTATAGTATCAATTTTTTTAATACCTTTCATAGTTTTTAAATATTCAGTAGCTGATGTACTAGCAATTATAACACCATCAATTTTTTTGATTTTTGTAAATCTAAGAAAGCTTCTGTAAAAAGCTATTATATAGTCTTGGATTAGAACCATTTTCTTTAGCAAATTGTTCTTGTATAGTTCAAGTTGAACCCCTATAGTCTTACCTTTTTAAATCATTTTTTTAGTTTTTAAAAAGTACTTTTTACTATTTACTATAACATCATGACCACTTTCAAAAAGATATAAGGTATAGAGAAAGAAACAGCTTTTTCTCTCTCAGGAGTTGCAGACATTCCTGCGATAACAGCATCAATTTTTTTCATTTGAAGAGCAGGTAATAGACCATCAAAACTCATATTTTGCCATTTTATTTCATAAGCTAATTTTTTTACCTAAAAAGCTCCATAAACTCAATATCAAAACCTACCATTTTATTATTTTCAAAGGTATTCATAAGGCTTAAATTCTGCATTAGTTCCAACATATAATTTTTTTGTAGCAAAAGATAAAGTAGACAAAATTAACATTAACATAGCAATTATTTTTTTCATAATTTTTCTCCTTTTTACTTCTTAAATTTATTATTAAATTCTTCTTTTATTTCTTTTTAAAAATATCATTGTTTTCAAAAAAATATCAATACAAGAAAGAGCCATAGCTAAAGAGGCTTCTTTCATACCTTTATAGGCTTCCTCTTGTATAGTTGCAGTAGCAGAATTCAATAGTGTGCCCAACCAAATGTTTAGTAGTCAATGGAAAGTAAGGGTGAATTGTTGGACAACAATGGCTAACATCTCCCATATCTGTTGAACCAAAAACCTTCTCTATCCCTTATATCATTAACTCCTAGCTCTCTTAAAATTTTTTTCATATAGAGCCATTAATTTTTTTATTTGTAACAAAGGTTAGCAAAACTTGTTTCATAATTTGTTATTTCAAGTTCAGTTCCACTTGCCAAAGCAGCTCCTTTTGCACAATTTTTTTAACTCTTTCAACTAAGCCTTTTTAAATACTCAAGTTCTTCTGCTCTAACATAGAAGTTTGCCACAGCTAGATCAGGTATTATATTTGCAGCTTCTCCACCTTTTTGAGATGATACTATGTATTCTAGCAGTAGATAAAGTTTCTTGTCTTAAAAGCATTTATAGAATTAAATAGATTTAAGACTCCATCAAGAGCATTTATTCCTTCATGAGGGGCAGCTGCAGCATGTGCAGTTTTTTTCCTTTGAAAAGTAAACTGTAGAGCTTCCATAGCATGAGAAGTCCCACTTCTATAGTGAGTTTCACCACAAGGATGAACTGACATAGCAACATCAATATCATTAAATACTCCAAGTTTGGCCATATCAACTTTAGCTCCATTAGTTTCTTCAGCTGGAGTACCTATCACTTGAATTTCACCTTGAAGATTAAATTCTTTCATAAATTCCTTTACTATAATAGCAGTTGAAATACTTGTAACTCCGTAGGCATTATGACCACAACCATGTCCAATCACAGGAAGAGCATCATACTCAGCAAGAATAGCAATTTTAGGAATAGAACCATTTTTTTAAAACTAGCTTTATAAGCAGTTTCTATATTGGCAAAAAGCCTTTTTCAACTTGGAAAATCATATTTTTTTAAAATATCTGTATGAGCTAAACAAAGCTTTATATTCCTGTAAACCTAGTTCAGGATTATTGTAAAGATATTCATTTAATTCTTTTTAATTCATTCCTGTATTTATTGAAAAGCTCCGATAAAAATTTCTTTTTCTTTTTTTCCATAAAAAAACCTCCTAAAAATTTTTTTAAATAAAAAAATCAGTCTAACATTGAATGCTAAACTGATTAATATTTTTTTATACAACAAAATAAATAGTTAAATAACTACTACAATAGTTACAAGTATTAAAAATAAAGTTATACTAAAAAAATCAAGGCATAATTAGTCCCTAGCATACAATTAGATAAGTTATTCAATTTTTTTAAAAACTAACAAATTTCCTTATCCTTGATTTACTAAAAGACATCTTATACCTCCTTTTTTTAAAATTATTTTTCATTATGATATCACAGTGAGAAGTGAAAGTCAAATATTTTTTTATTATTTTATTTCACAACCAAAATGAGTTAAGATAGCTTGATAGATTAAGTTAGCCACTAATCTTGAAGTTCTATCATCATAATCATATCTAGGACTGATTTCTGCAACTTCTAATGTTAAGTTCTTTTTTTAGTCTTTGCAATATAATTTAAAAAGTCCTATAGCTTGGTTAGGCCAAATACCAAATGTTTGAGGTGCACTAACTCCAGGTGCACAAGTTATGTGGAATACATCTGTACAAATAGTCAAATGTATATAGTCATTTCTTTTCTAAGATAGGAGTAATATTTAAATCACTTAGTTTTTAAAATATCTTCAGCTAAGTAATAAGTTACTCCAAATTTTTGTGCTCTTTCAAATAATCTCTTTGTATTAGAGAATCTTTGTATTCCTATAACAGTGTAGTCAAATTTTTATATTATTTTTTTGACAGTCATCTGCTATTTGATAGAACATTGTTCCAGAGTTAGCTCCTTTACCGTATTCTCTCATATCAAAGTGAGCATCAAAACTTATTATCCCAATTTTTAGGATCTTTAGTTTTAGTTTTAGCATAAGATAAAAATTCCATTGTATGTTCCATAGGCAATGTCATGACCTCCACCCATACATACAACAAAATAATCTTTAGATTTTAATTTTAGCCACAACATCTGCTAACTTCATTTGAGCTTCTTCTAATTTACCATCTACAACATCAATAGGATCTTTTAAATCATAGAATTTAATATCTGTGTCAAAGATAGGGAAATTAGAAAGAGCACTTTTTAAATGTTTCCAACCATCAGCAGCTCCTAGTCTTCCATTGTTTCTTCTGATACCTTCATTAGAGTTATAACTTACAAAACATACTTTTTTTACCATTGTATTCATCTTGCATTAACTCATCTAAAGTTTTAACTTGTATAACTTGATGTATTCTTAAAAATATCGCTATCATTACCGTCAACACGTCCACTCCAGTATTCCATTTTTGTACTCCTTCTATAAATAAAATATTTAAAATAACAATTCTTCAATAAGTTATTTTACCCATTATAGTACATTGATCTATATTTGTAAAGTATTAATTAACTAATAAAAGGAACTGTTGTAAATTCATAAAAAAAGTAAAAAAATAGTTTGTTACTGAGTAAATTTCTTAACTCATTTATTTTTTTACTTTAGTATTAAAATTTTAATTTTTGCAACAGCCCCCTATAAAAATTAATTATTTCTTTTTGTTTCTTATAATCTTCAACTGTTCCACTAAATATTTCTTTTCCTCTTCCTCCAGCATTTATTGTATCTGAAATTACACTATATCTTTCTACATATACTGTCTTCTTAAATGAAAGTGGAGGGATATCTATTATTGTTCCATCATCTAACTGTACTTTTCCCTATATATGCTTTAAAATCATCTGTTATTACTACTCCTTGCTTATATAAGAATATATTTCCATCATCATCAGGATTATTTTTTTATTAGATATTCTTTATTTTTACTATCAACTATTTTTTTATTGTTAATGATAATATTTTTAACACCATGATGATTATCTGTTTCACTTCTTTTTATCATATATCCATATATAATTTAAAGGTGAATTTTCTTTTTGTTCATCTACTAAATTTGTTGTTATAGAAATTCTATTATTATTATAATTAGAAACAAAATTATAACTATGTAATACACATGAAGTAAAAAAACTAATAAAAGATACTAAACTTATAAATATTTTTCATTATTTACCTCCATACCTTTTTTTCTTGTGTTCTTTTTATCTTTCCATCTTTTAAATATACTTCTCATATCTTTTTCCATCCATTTCACCTATCTTATAATTATAATTTGGTACTGTTATTTCTTTCCCATCATTTGTATCTAAAGGAATATAACATTGCTGCTACATATATTGAACCTTGGCTATGCCAATTCATCGTATTTAATTCTTTAACAAGTAGCCTAAGAAGATTTCTTAGGGCTACCTATAAAAAAATTAATTATTATTTATTTTTTTCTTACTTTCTTTAAAAACTTTTTTGTATTTCTTCAATAGAATTGTACATCTTTTTTTCAAAGTACTTGGATCTTTTTGGATAATCTTCTGCCCAACCTCTATAATATACATCATAATCATTTCCAGTTATATCATTTACAAATGTTCTATAAATAGTCTTTTTTTAAATAATATTGGTGGTATTTTTAGTTCTTGGTCTTATTATTTTTTTCCATCTGTATCAATAATTTCTATTTCTCCTATATCTAATATATATTCATTATAGTTTGTATGTGTTATTTTTTTATTGGTAATTCTAAATCATAATCATATGCTGAATATCTTATTTTTTTCTTTAGGCATTATGTATTCTTTTCCATTTACTATCATTTTAAAGTCATTATAAAAATTTTTATTCTATAATTTTCATTATAATCTTTAGGAGCAATTCGTTCATCATCTATAAATCGAATCCCATATTTATCATTTATTATATCATTCATTTTATCAATATCTTTCTTAGGGATTCCCATTCTATTTATTTTTTCATTTTCTATTATTGCATAAGCATCTATATAGGTTCCCGTTGAAAAATGTGGTTTAAATCCCCAAAAACTTTTTGCTATTACTAGAACAAACATTAGCAATTATAACTAAAAATAGTCAAAATTATAAATTTAAAAACTATTTTTTTATCATTTTCATCAACTCCTTTATTTATTGTGAGAATCCTTTCTTTTTCTTCTTTATGTTTACTATATGCTTTAGTTTCTAATGGATTTATTTCTACATTTTCCCCTTTTTTAAGTTAATGCCTCCACTAAAAAAATTAAATTATTGATATATTTTTCTTTAAGGTACTTGGATCTTTTTGGATAATCTTCAGCCCAACCTCTATAATAAATATCTTCAGAACCAATAAAATTTTTTTCTTTAAAGCTCTTACCATTGTTTTTTTAAATAAAAGAGGAGGTATTTTTTTCTTTAGCTTTTTATTACTTTTTCCATTCTTATCTAATATTTCTATTTCTCCTATTTCTAGTATATAGCTATCATCATTTGTTTTTTTGTTATATCTACTGGTGCTGGATAACTATACTCTATCCAAATATCCCCTTGATCTCTTTCTTCTCTTACTATTTTTTTCTTTTTGGTATAATATATTCTTTTCCATTTAATATAAATTTTTAAGTCATTATAAAACTTTATATTATAAAATGTTCGTGAATCTTCATTAGCATATATTCTATTTCCTGTATTGAATTTTTATTCTATATTTATTTGATATGATATTATTTGCTTTATCAATATTATCTCTTGAAACTCCCATTCTATTGATTTTTTTCCATTTTCTATTATTCCGTATATATCATCATTATATGTACCTGTTACAAAATATGGTTTAAACTCAAATAGTCCCGAACAAGATGTTAATGTAAATACTATTGTAAATAAAACTAAATATTTTATCCTATTTTTCATTTTTACCACTTCCATTTTTTTCTTCTTTTTTTATTATTAAAAATCTTTATATGTATCACTGGTGAACTACTCCCGCTTGTAGAAGTGGGAGCTTCTTAGGGAAGTATGTGCTTTTTGTTAGCCACATATATTTACTAAGCTCTTCAGGGTAGTTCCTACCCTGATATATTTTTTAACTTATTTTTTCTCTTAATATTTCCAATCCTTTTTCTTAATATATTTATACTTGCATTATAATCTCTATCTATTTCTAGTCCACAACATTCACAATGATATATTCTTTCTGATAATATTAGAGTTTCTTTTATACTACCACAACTTGAACAAGTCTTACTACTTGGATAAAAATGTAGGTACTTTTACAATCTTTTCTTCCATACCAATTTGCTTTTATATTCTAGTTGTCTTACAAATTCACTCCAACTTACATCTGATATACTTTTTTTGCTAATTTGTGATTTTTTTAACATTCCCTTTTATATTTAAGTCTTCTATACAGATTATATCGTGGTTATTGATAATTTTTGTACTCAACTTATTTACAAAGTCTTTTTCTTTTTATTTCTAATTTTTATTATGTATTTTTTGCTACTTTTTTTCTTTTTGTTTTTTTGATAATTCTTACTATCTGATAGTTTTTTTATCGCTATCTTTAGCAAGTTTACATCTCTTTGATAGTTTTTCTTTTGTTCTCTTTTTAGTTTTTTTCATATTCTTTTGATAGCTTCAAATTTTTCTACTTTTTGTACAATCACTCATTGTTGCAAAATTCTTTTTATTCCTAAATCTATTCCAATATTTTTTTATTAGTTTTTGGTAATTCTTTGATTTCTTCTTCACATAATATTGAAACAAAATAATGATCAAGACTATTTTTTACTTATTGTTGCTGATTTAATTATACCTTTTTATTTCTCTATGCAATTTGATTTTAACTAGCGATTTTTTAATTTAGGAAGTTTTATGTAGCTATCTTTAATATATATTGTATTTTGATTATTTGTAGTATAGCTTTGGACTGAGTTAGATTTACACTTATATTTTGGAAAAAGCAAAAATCTTTTATTTTTTTAAGAAAATTCTTAAAAAGCCTTTTTCTAAATTTAATTGTGCATTAGCAAGAGCTAAGCTATCAACTTCTTTTAAATAAGGATATTCTTCTTTATATTTAGCTAGGAGTAGGATATTTAGTTTTAATTCCTGTTGATTTATATTCTTCATAATCTTTCTTTCTATCATCTAACATAAGGTTATGAACTTTTCTAACACAACCAAAGTTTTTTTGAGAAAAAGATTACTTGTTCTAAGGTAGGATATATTCTGAATTTATATGCTTTTTTTAATTATCTTCATTTCCTCCTTGTATGATAAATACATAAAATATTTATCTATACAACCTCCTTTTCATAGTTTATTTTATTTAATATTTTTTTATAATTTATTTATACTGTGGACTTTTTTTATTTTTAACCTAAAGAGCTTTTTGCTACTTTTTTTAAGGAGACTACTGCCACACTCTTTTTAACTCATATACTTATAGTTGGATAAGTTTTTAAACTTTCATATATCGCAAGAATGTATTGTTTTCTAAGATGTGGATTCCACAGTTATTAATTTTTTTAAGGATGTGATCTTATGTTTTTTTACTTGGTATTGATATTGCTAAACTTAATCATGTTGCTTCTTGTATTGATTCTTCCACTAATGAAGTTGTTTTTTTCTAATTTTAAATTCAAAAAAATGATTTTAAAGGTTTTTAGCGCTCTTTTTAAATAAAAATTAAAAAGTTTTCGATGCTAAAAATCTTATTATTGGCTTAGAATCAACTTCTCATTATGGTGAAAATCTTATTAATTTTTTTATTTATACATGATTTTTAAAGTTGCACTTATTAATCCTTTGCAAACTTCACATCTGAGAAAAGCTAATATTAGAGATGCTAAAAAAATGATAATCTAGACTCTCTTAATATTGCTAAATCTTTAGTTTTTGCTAAACTTAACTTCGTTTCTAAGAAGAACATTGAGTGTTTTTCTCTAAAAAAACTTACTAGATTTAGAAGTAACCTAATTAAGCAAAGAAGTAAAGCTAAAAATTCAATTAATATCTTTACTTGATTTACTTTTTCCAGAATTACAATATCTTTTTAAAAAGTAAAATTCATAGCAAAAGCAATCTACTCTCTTCTTAAAAAAATATCCTTCAGCAGAGGAGATAGCAGCCCTAAAAGATGATGAAATCTCTAATCTTTTTATATGCTTCTTCAAAAGGACATTTCAAAAAAAGAAAAGTCCGTTGAGCTTAAGAGTCTTGCTAAAACTACTGTTGGTATTAAGGATACTTCAATCTCATTACATTTAATTCAGTTAATAGAATTAATTGAATTATATACCAAACAAATTAAAGATATTGAAATTAAAATAACTGATATAGTTAATAATTTAGACACAACACTTCTATCAGTTCCTGGAATAAGTGTTATTGCTTGTGCCATTATATTAGGTGAAACAAATAATTTTGAAAAATTTTTTTCTAGCTCTAAAAAAATTACTTGCATTTGCTGGTCTTGATCCAAAAGATAAGACAATCAGGTAATTTTAATGCTTCATCTTGTAGAATGTCTAAAAAGGTTCTCCATATTTAAGGTATGCTTTAATCTTTACTGCTTGGAATATTGTTAGGCATTCAGAAAAAAATTTAATAAATATTATTCTTTAAAGCGCTCACAAGGTAAATCACATTACAACGCTCTTGGTCATGTTGCGCATAAACTAGTAAGAATTTTTATTTACATTGATAAAGAAAGACATTTCTTATCAAGAAGAAAAAAATTAGAATAGTATATATTAGATTTTTAACTATATGAAAAAAATCAAGAGTTTCATAACTCTAATTTTGTTATACCCAAAAATTCTTATTTAAAAATTTTTTTAAAAAGTTCTTGACTTTTTCATAGTTGGTCTCCTTACTTGCTACACCAATACTCAATACAAAAACTTCTACTCCAAAAAGCACTCTTTTTGTTACCTTTAACTGATTTAATTATATCATATTTTTAGAAACAATTTCAAGAAAATAAAAAGCAATTCATCCCCTACTTATAGAAGTAGGGGACTTCTTTACTAGATATTGTTAAATAATCTTAAGATATCATCATATCCATTTCTTATCTTTTTGCCATTTCCTATAACTTGGTGTTGTTGTTTCTTGCCCCTGCAAATATAAAACTATGTGCTGTAAATGGATTTAATTTTTTTGTTTATTAATATAAAATATTTTTTTCCTTCTTCTTGAGCTCTTATTTTATCTACATTAAAGAGATATTCTAACTGCTCATCTCTTATTACATTTCCAGCATTTCCTCCTACTATATTTGCAACTCCATCCATTATCATTTTTTTACTAAATGAAACATTTCCATTAATACTAAAATCAGTATTAAATCATTTCAAAAAAACTTAATAATTTCATCTATACTAATAGGTTTAAAATTATTTGCATCTACTCCAACATCATATCTTCTTAGACCTTTTTTTCAAGTTTTTCAAAAATTATAAAAAAATTATTATGTTGATGTCCATGTAAATGATAAGCACCTCTATAAAACTTATTCCATTCTTCTAATGGATAATGAAATAGCACAAAAAGTTATTTTCGTACTCTAACTCATAATAATCCTTAACCCATTCAAATATATATGAATGAAAGTTTTTTTCTTCCACAAAATTGTCATGATTACCCTTAATTAAATATTTTTTTACCCTTTTAGTTGAGAAAGAACTGTATTTGCATTACTAGCCCCTTTCATAGTAACATCTCCAAGTATATATACTTCATCATTGGCTTTCACGATATTATTCCAATTGTCTATAATTTTTTTCTATTCATTTCATCAGCATTTTTAAAAAGGTCTTTTTGTATGATTTATAATATTTTTCATGATAGAAATGAATATCTGCTGTAAAATATACCATATTTTAACTCCTTGTAGTTTTTATATATTATACACTATTTATTTAAATTTTAAAATTTGATATAATACTCTGTATCAAAAAGAGGTGAAGTTATGAAAAATATTTGTTATATTATTAGTTTTATTTTCTGTTATTGTGAGTGCAAAAAAACTCCTACTAAAAAGTTACTGTAAAGGTCTATAATAGTAAAGAGTACTCTATAATTTCTAGATAAATTTATGACAAGAGCTGAGAAATATCTTGAAACAGGAGATAAAAAGTCTTTTTAGATGACTATAAAAAAATATTGAGAGCAGTAGAGTTATGAAAAAGCATTGGAAGATAATTACAATAAAGATAAAGAAGCTTTTTCTTTAGTTGAAGTAGCATTATTTACGAAAAGCTCATATTCAGAAGGAGAAGATGCTAAGAAACTGACAGATGAAGATTATAAAGAAATGCAAGAAAAAAATTTGTAAAAACAAAAAAATATAAACAACTAGAAGATTATGCAACTATACAAACTACAACTGATATAAAATAATAAAAAGAGACTGTGAGCTACAACAGTCTCTTTACTTTTTAATTAAATATTATAGTCTTTATCGTTTTGAAGTTCTTCCATTAACTCTTCATCAACAGGTATATCTTCTTCATACATACTTCTAATAACTCTTTCAAATGGGATAATACCAACAGATAAGAATAGACCTTTAGGTAAAACCATTCTAAAAGTTTTTTTAGTTTTTATTAGAAATTCATCTATCTTTTTGGTCTCCTAGTGGTAAAGTTACTAAGGCATCTGAACCAGGCCAAACTTTTTGTTTGTTGGTGCTTTATTGATTTATCAATAGCTCTTTTAACATTATCTTCAACAGTATAATAGTAAATTCCTATTTTTTTCAAAAAGAAACTTTTTCTAGAAGTCTAACTTGAGTATCATTTAATATGTAATACTATAAGTTTTTAAATTTTTCACTTTCAGTGTCATTCATATTTCTTATCTTATTCATTATTTAGCCCCTTCTTTTTTAAACCACCAAAAACTCCTTTTTAATTTAGCAGCTGCATTTTTCTGTAGTAAAAGCTATCAACAACAGAATATAATATAGGGATTAAAACTAGTGTTAAAATAGTTGAGAAAGCTAATCCAAATATTACTGTAATAGCCATACCTCTGTAGAATTCTGAACCTTCTCCTAAACCCTAAAAGCCATAGGTATCATACCGAATACTGTTGTCATAGTTGTCATAAGTATAGGTCTTAATCTTGTTTCACAAGAATAGATAATTGCATACTCTTTATCATATCCCCGAGTTCTCATAGTCTTAATAAAGTCTATAAGCACTATGGCATTATTAACAACGACCCCAGCAAGTAGGATTACACCTATCATAACCATTATATCTATAGGTTGTCTTAAAACTACAAGTCCCCAAATAACTCCAATTAAAGCTAGTGGTATAGAACCTATTATTATAAATGGTAGTATAAAACTTTCAAATTGTGCAGCAAGTAGAGCATATATCAAGAAAAATTGAAATAGATAATGCAAATGATAATTGACTCATAGTCTTTTTGCATGTTTTCAGCTTCTCCACCCCAACTGTATGAAATAGATGAAGGAGGATTTAAAGTTATTAAATTCTTCAATTATCTTTGATTGTATTTCTCCTAGACCAACTCCAGCATTATTACCAGAGATAGTAACAGTATAGATACCATTTTTTTCTTTCTTATTTCAGAAGTTCCTTCTGCATATTGTAAAAGTTGCAACATCTGACAACTTAACGAATTTATTATCTCCAACTTTAATATTTAAAGAAGATAAAAGTATTTATATCATTTCTCTTTTTCTTTAGGAAGTCTGACTAAAAACATCAATTTCTTCACTATCTGTTTTTAAAGTTACAGTATTAGCTTTGTCTCCACCCTAACATATAGTAACTTACAGTTTGAGCAATAACAGTAGGGACTGATACCATAACTTGCTATCTTTATCTCTATCTATATTTAATCTTAATTCTATAATTCCTGGATCAAGAGTTGAAGATATATCAACCATACCATCATAAGACTGTAGTTTTTTTCTAAAAAGTTGTTTACCAAACTTTTTAATTTCATCTTGAGTTAGAACCTTGTAATAAGAATTCAATATCTTTTTGACTTTTGTCCACCAGAGAATTGGTTAGTCATAGATATTCTTGCATCTAAAACATTAGATGCTTTTTTCTTATGTCATCCATAATTGTAAATACACTTTCTTTTCTTGTATTCTTTTTACCAACATTGGCATTTGATAGAAATACTAGACGTACTTACTAGCATTAGATAACTTTTCAGTATGAGGATCATTTTTAACAATTTCTTCTAATTCTTTTGCTATTCTTTCAGCCTTAGCTAAATCAGTACCCTTTTTGTAGTTCAGCAGTCATTGAGTATTTTTCCTTGGTCTTGTTTAGGCATAAATTCAAATTTTAATAATTTAGGATCCTACTAAAATACTGAAGAAAAATAGACCAACCATGATAAGAACTGTCAATCCTTTATGAGAAACAGCCTTATTAATTACTTTTTAAATAGAAAGCTTTTTACTTTTTTTAAAGAATTTACCATCTTCAGATTTCATTGATTTTCTATTTAAAAATCTACTTGCCAACATAGGTATCAATGTTATTGCCACTATGATAGCAGCTAGGTTAGAGAAGATTATTGCATAAGACATATCTCTAAAGAATTCTCTTGCAAGTCCCTGGAATAAATAATATTGGTAGAAAAACTACTATAGTTGTTAAGGCAGAAGCTATAACAGAGAAAGTAACTTCTTCTGTACCATTTTTCAGCAGCTTCTCTAACAGGGAATTTAATTCAGTTATATGTCTATAGATATTATCACAACAACAACCGAGTTATCCGTTAGCATACCAACCCCTATTGAAAGTCCCATTAGGGAAATCAAGTTAAGAGTTGTACCTCTCATTGCTAAGAAAGCAAAAAGGTAAATACTATTGCAACAGGAAGTGCTAATGAAATTAACACAGTTGTTCTGAAACTCTTTAAGAAAAACAAACAGTATAATAGTAGCCAGTACCAATCCTTGCACAGCAGAACTAGAAACATTTGAAATTGAATTATTAATATTTTTCAGAAGAGTCCATTTCTATACTGTATTCAGTACCTGCTGGCATATATGGTCTCATTTCTTCTATAACTTTAAAAAGCTGCATTATTTAAAGTTATAGTATCTCCATCAGAAGATTTTTTTGCAATAGAACTACTACTGACTCTTTTCCATTAAGATATCCTACATTATCAGCATCTTCTGTTGTTAATACAACATTGGCTACATCTTTTTAATCTTAAAAGTATTACCATTAGAACTAATTAATATATTTTTATATTGATCTATATAGTCTAAATCTCCCATAAATCTGATAATCATATCTTTGCTACCAGTAGATAACTTACCTATAGGATATGTTGCAACAGATGTTCTAACAATGTTATATAATTCCATAGGTGATAGATTATATGAAGCTAATTTATCACTATCAACTTGAATTTGTAATTGTTTATCAGGGTTACCAAAAGATATCAACTTGCCCTATACCCGGTAAACTTTCAAGTCTAGGTTTTTAATTGCTCTTTAATAAAAAGTTGTAAGTGCAGTTTTACTATCAGCATTAAAAAGCTATAACAGCTGTCATATTACCAGAACCAGCTTCAACTTTTCTAACTAATGGAGTATTTGCATCACTAGGTAAAATCATTTTGTTATTTTTTTGAAACTTCTCTTTGAATTTGGGTAACTTTTTTCATCTGTATCAACTCCATATTCAAAGTTTACAACAACAGTAGAGCTACTATAGGCAGATACAGTTTGTATTTTATCAATAGCCTCTACATTTGAAAGACTGTCTTTTATGTGACCTGAGATTCTACATCCTCACTAACAGCACCACTCCAAGTGGTAGATATTGTGACAACAGGAATCTTTTATGTTTGGTATCAATTCTTTTTCATTGAGAACATTGCAAGTAATCCAATGAAAATAAATGATAACATTACCATTGTTGTAGCAACAGGTTTACGTATTGAAATCCCTGCTAATGACATATTATTTCACCTCATTTTTAATTTCAACAGTATCATTGTTTTTGAAGACCAAATAGACCTTTAACAATGATTTTTATCTCCTTCTTTTAATTTCTGGAGAAGAAATTTCTGTATATGGTAGGTTTGTTGCTCCTACAGTAACTTCAACTTGTTTTTGCTTTTACCATCTTCATATTTGAATACATAGTTTACTAAATCTCTTGTTACTATTGCTTCATCTTCTACACTTAGAACAGAAGATTCTCCAACAGGAATAACAACATTTCCAAACATACCATCTTTGATTTCTCCATCAGAATTATCAAGAGTTAACTTAACTTTAAAGTTTTTAGTTGTACTATCAGCAATAGGGTTAAGTTCAGTAATTTTGGCTTTATATTCTTTTTCCTAAAGCATCTATTTTTTTACATCTATTTCATCACCAAGTTTTTACCTTAGAAATTGCTTCAGGAGTTATACCTACATAAGATTGCATTTGTTTATCATTTAGGATAGTAAATAGAGTTTCTTTTTGCAGCTATATCATTTCCTTCTTTTTATAAATAAATTACCAACAATTCCACTTATATCAGCTTTAGCAACAAGTTTAGAATAACTATTTTTGAGCATTCATATATGCAGCCTTAGCAACTTCTAAATTTCCTTGAGCACTAGTAAATGTTGCTTCATAGTTTGAAAATTCTAAATATGAAATTAATTGTTTGTCATATAGAGTTTTAAACTTTTGATAGTTATTTCTAGCTATGTTATAGTTAGCAGTAGCCGATTGATAATTAGCCTTAGCTTGAAGAAAATCAGCTTCTGTTTGAGCATCAGAAAGCTTAACTATAATTTCACCTTTATTTACATATTCACCATTTCTTTTATAAATTTTTTCTACTGTCGCTCCTTTATTAGTTGAAAAAAATCAACCTTTGATAAAGGTTCCCAAACAGCACTTGATTCAAAAAGTTTAGACATTTGTCTAGTTGTTACAGCTGAAACTTCTACAGGCTTAGCAGCTGTTTGTGTTTCAGTTACAGCAGCTTCATTTTTTTAGCATCTTTTGCTTCTTTATCTTTTTCCACAAGCAACTACTAATAAACTAGTTGCAAGCAATATTGTTAATAATTTTTTTCATATTTTTTTCCTTCCTTTTCATTAGTAAAGTTAATAAAAATAAATAAGCTAGCTTTTAAATATGATTACTGCGACGTCCTATAATGTTGATAGAGCCTTTGTGGAGCTCTAGAGACATTATAGGCTGACAATAATCTTTTACAGCATTTTTATTTATATTAACAATGATCTATATGTTTCAAATGCATAGTAATAATCAAGTAACACTTTATTATATGCTATTCTTGCTTGTCTATATGTGTTTTCAAAATCTAAATAATCTATAGTTGAAATAAGTCCAGCATCATATTTTTCTTGGTTCATTTCAAAGTTTGCTTTAGCAGCCTCTACAGCTTTTCTTTGAGCTGCAACTTGTTTTTCTAAACTTACAACATTTAGATAAGCACTCTTTACATTTATTTCAATATTTTCTTTAGTAGAAGTATTTTTTTAATGCTTGTTGTTCCTCTTCTAGTTTAGCAACCTTATAGTTATCTAAATCTTTTCCGAAAGAGAATACTTTCCAAGAAACTTGAACTCCACCAACCCATTCAGCATCTCTATATGATCTTGAGAATGAAGCTCTTTCTTGTCCACCTGTTCCATAAGAAACATAGGCACTTACTTGAGGTAATAAATCTCCAGCAGCAGCCATTCTACTAGCAGAAGCTACATTTACTTGTTCATCAGCAATTTTTGCAGATAAACTTTGATTTAAAGCTTGATTTAAATCAGTATTTAAGTTTAGACTATCTGATAAATTATTAGGAATATCAAAACTTACTAAATTTAATGGCTCAGATTTATTTATCCCTGTTCTTATATATAATTTTTTTCTTTATTTGTGTCAGCTAAATTTTTGTAAATTGATGATTTGTGCTCTTATATCTTCTAATGAATATTCAGTTTGAAGAATATCAGGTTTTAGTTATAAGTCTTAACTTTAATTGTTCTTCTTGTTTATAGTGTCTTTTTAATAAGATTTCTTCTGAACTTTTTAAGAGCAGCTAGATTTCTTTCAGCATTTATGATATCCGAGTATATTTTTTTATAGTTTCTAGTCTGTTTTTGAATCTTACTTTGTAAATAAGAATAACTTGCTATATTTTTCATAGGCTTTTAGCACCTTTAATTCCTGCTGATATAGCTCCACCTGTGAAAAAGAGGTTGAGTAACTTTTTAAAGTTTGAGTATAACCTTTTTTTCTTTCGAAACATAGTTTCCTCCACTTTGAGTTAAAAATGTTTCTTTCATGTTCTCCTAAAAGTAACAGCACCACTATAAGTTACTGAAGGTAAAGCTTCTTTAAAAGCCTTGCTTACATTTAGTTTAGAAATTTCTAAACTCTTTTCAGAAATTTTCATCTCTTTACTGTTATTAAGTGATAAATCTATGGCTTGATCTAGAGTCAAATCTCTAGCTAAAGCTACATTTGCCAATAAAAACAAAAAAATGTTAATAATTTTTTTCATTCTTCCTCCTAAAATAAATTATCTATATAAAATTTTTTTAATACTTTCTTTTTATAAATTCAAGATTTTTCTTTCATCTCTTGACTTCTATATAATTCTTTAACCTCATCTAAAGTTTTTTTGATGAAAAATTTATTAGTTTCAAAAATTAATATTTTCCATCATTAAAAAAATACTTCAGTGATACTAAATATTATCTTAGAACATTTTTTTCCATATCTTTTTCTTTTAATATTTATAGACTTCTTATATTTCTTTAAAATACTCTTTTATGAAATCTATTGTTTTTACGTGCTGTATTTTTTTAGTTTTAATAAAATTTTTCTTCATTAAAAAACCTCATAGTTTCTTTTTAAACTTGTCATTACTAATTCTAGTTTTAAATTTCTGTCATTTAAATTAAGCATAGAATTTACATAGTAATTTAAACATTCATCTATACTATTAGAATTTGAAGCTAAGTTTTCACTAAAAACTTTTGCATTCTCTGAATACTCATCTAAGATTTCAGCTAGCATATTATCCTTTGAAGGAAAAATAAGTATAGAAGCTACCTTTTGATATACCTAATTCTGATGTCAATTTGTTTATTGATAAGTTAGAATAACCTTCTGTAATTATCATATCTTTTTGCTTTTTCTAAAATTAGTAACTTCTTATCGTTATCAAAATTCATATCATTTTAATCTCCTTTTAATTATAGTTAAAATTCTAGTTTCATAAGTTGACCATAAGGTCATTGACCAAGTGGTCAAGGAACATATTATCAAATATTTTTAGTATTCGTCAAGTATTTTTGAAAATTAAATCTCAATATTTCATATTTTGTAAATTATTTTACTAAATTTTTAAAAAAATGAAATTTCAAAATAAAAATAAAAAAATAGTATTTTGATAGAAAATAAAAAAATTTAAATTCTTACTTGTACTAATTAATAAAATATGTTAAAATTAACTGAAATATTTGATTTAAAAAGTATTTTTTAAAACTTTTATTAGTTAGAGAGAAATATGAAGAAATTTAGAAATGATAATGATGAAGACGATTTTGAAGATACAGAAGTAAAAGCAACAAGTGCGAAACAACCAGAGAAAGATAACAGAAGATTAATTAAGATAATATTAAATATAATTTTAATTATAGCTATTATAAAAGTTGGACTTGGAGTATTTGAAAGATATTATTTCAATGAATTTTTATTATAAGGCTCCAAACTTAACAGGACTTAGTATAGAAGAAGCAAAGAAAAACTATTTCAAAAGTCTCCTTTAAATATTGAGAGATGGGGAAGTTTATTCAGACTTACCTTATGGAACAGTTGCTTTTACAAGAACCTGCTGAAGGAACTATAGTTAAAAAGATCAAGAAATATGAAAGTATGGGTAAGTAAGGAATCACCTTCAGTGTTCTTAGATGATTTAGTAGGTATGAACTATATAGAAGCAAGTTCTTTACTTAATAAAAAAATGGTATGACAGTTGGAGAAGTAAAAAGATGAGATCAGATTTACCTATTAACCAAATTATAGCGACTTCACCAAAAAAAGTGGAGAACCTATATCAAGAGGACAAAAGTTTGATTTCTTAATAAGCAATGGATTGGAATAATAATATAAATAGTTTGTTATTATAAAAAATTGAGATAGTAAAAAAACAGTTCATTGCTAACTAAATTTCTTAACGATAAAAATCAAGAATTCGCTGTAATTTCAGCAAACTTGCTGACAAGTCAGCTTCAAACACGCTGAGAATTACTCGGCTCATTCTGTTTGATTTTTTTATCTAAAATTTAGATGCAAGTTCACTTGTTTTTTACTAATGTCTTAATAGTGTAACTCACTTATTTATATTTTAAAAAAAGAAAGAAAAAGGTATGGAGGTAAAAAGAAAATTCAAGGCGTAGTAATTAATAAGATTCAAGGTTTCTATTATGTTGAAAGCAACAATGAAGTCTTTGAATGTAAATTGAGAGGAATTTTAAAGAAAACAAATAACAAATATAATTGTGTTGTAGGTGATAGAGTTGAAATCTCTGAGGATAATGCAATAGTAGAAATATTCGAAAGAGAAAATATGCTAATAAGACCTATAGTTGCAAATGTGGATTATCTAGCAATACAGTTTGCAGCAAAACATCCAAATATAGATTATGAAAGAATAAATTTACTATTATTAACAGCATTTTACTATAAGGTAAAACCTTTAGTAATAGTAAATAAGATAGATTATTTAAGTGAAGAAGAATTAACAGAATTAAAAGAAAGATTGGCTCACTTAAAAAGTATAGGAGTACCTACATTTTTAATCTCTTGTCAAGAGAATGTTGGGCTTCAAGAAGTAGAAGATTTCTTAAAAGATAAAACGACTGTAATAGGTGGATCTAGTGGAGTTGGAAAATCAAGTCTTATCAATTTTTTTACAAAGTGAAAGAGTCTTAAAGACTGGAGAAATTAGTGAAAGATTACAAAGAGGTAAACATACAACAAGAGATTCTAATATGATTAGAATGAAAGCAGGAGGTTATATAATCGATACTCCTGGGTTCTCTTCAATAGAAGTACCAAAAAAATTGAAAATAGGGAAGAATTGATTTCTTTGTTCCCTGAATTTACAAATATAGATAGCTGTAAATTTTTAAATTGTTCTCATATACATGAGCCAAATTGTAATGTAAAAAAAGCTGTGGAAGAAAAATAGAATATCTCAAGATAGATATAATTTTTATAAAAAAACTTTAGAAATTTTTATCAGAAAGGTGGAATAGAGTATGACTAAGGGGATAAAAAAATAGCTCCTTCTATATTATCAAGTGATTTTTTTCAAAAGCTTGGTGAAGAACTTGTGGCAATCGATAAGGCAGGTGCAGACTACATTCATATAGATGTTATGGACGGTGAATTTGTACCTAATTTAACTTTTTGGACCTCCTGTAATAAAGTGCATTAGAAAATGTACTGAGCTTGTGTTCGATGTTCATCTAATGATAGATAGACCTGAAAGATACATTGAAGATTTCGTAAAAGCAGGAGCAGATATTGTTGTTGTACATGCAGAATCTACAATCCATTTACATAGAGTTATACAACAAATAAAATCTTTTTGGAGTAAAAGCAGGTGTTTCACTAAATCCTTCAACATCAGAAGATGTATTAAAAATATGTTATCAATGATATTGACATGGTTTTTGGTTATGAGTGTAAATCCAGGTTTTTGGAGGGCAAAAATTCATACCTGCAGTGGTAGAAAAAAATAAAAGCAATTAAGAAAAATGAGAGCAGATATAGATATAGAAGTAGATGGTGGAATAACTGATGAAACTATAAAAAGTTTGTGCAGATGCAGGAGCTAATATATTTGTTGCTGGTTCTTATGTATTCTCAGGAGATTACAAAGAAAGAATCGACTTATTGAAATCAAAAGTAAACTAGAGGAGGAATTTCAAATGACGGTGAATATACAAAGAGTAAATGATGTTTTTAGAAGAATATTACAAACTGTTTTACAAGACAGAAGATATGGCTTTAAAAAGAGGAATTAAAAGCTTTAACACATACAGAATTACATATTATTGAATCTGTTGGACAAGACACTCAATTAACTATGAATGAACTTGCAGATAAGATAGGAATTACAATGGGAACTGCAACAGTTGCTATTTCAAAATTATCTGACAAAGGATATATAGATAGAGCAAGATCTACAACTGATAGAAGAAAAGGTATTTGTTTCACTTACAAAAAAAGGAGTAGATGCCTTTAACTTATCATAATAACTATCATAAAATGATAATGGCTTCAATAACTGAAAGCATACCTGAAAAAGATTTACAAAAAAATTTGTTGAAACTTTTGAAATTATTTTAGATTCATTAAGAAATAAAACAGACTATTTTTAAACCTATGACTATTACAGATTTTTAAAGAAGGAACAAAAAGTTTCTATAGTTGAAATAAAAGGAACACCTATTGTTCAAAACTATTTCTTAAACCATGGAATAGAAAAACTTTACACTTTTTAAAAGTTTTAAAATCTGGTGATAAATCATTATTTAAAATAGAAAAAGAAGATGGAGAAGTTTTAACTCTTGATATCTTAGATGCAAAAAAATTTAATAGGAGTAAAGGCTGATTAATATGTTATATATGGACGGTATATCTCTTTCAAAAAAATAAAGGAAGAGTTAAAAAAAGACTTTAGAAGGAAAAAAAGAATAAATAGAATCTTTAAAAAAATAATGAATATACAATTTCTCTTCATTTTGGGAAAAATTGAACTTCTATTTTTCTTGTATACCAGCCTTTAGCACTTTGCTACATTAGTAAAAAAATAAAGAGCAAGCAATTCTAGATATATCTTCGTCATTAATTTCTAATTTAAGAAAGCATTTAATGAATGCTATGTTGACTGATATAGAGCAGCTAGGGTTTGATAGAATCCTAGCTTTTCATTTTTCTAGAATTAATGAGTTAGGTGAGATAAAAAAATACAAGATATATTTTTGAATGTCTTGGGAAATTGTCTAATGTTATTTTTTTACTGATCAGGAAGATAAGGTATTGGATACATTAAAGAAATTCCATATTTCAGAAAAATATAGACAGAACATTATTTTTTTAGGTGAAACTTATTCAAGACCTAAATATGATAAAAAAATATTACCTACCGAGCTAAATAAAGATAAATTTGATAGCTTATTAGCAAGTGGAAATGTTTTTTCTCAAATGAAATAGAAGGAGTGGGAAAATATTTAAATAATATAAAAATCTTTTGAAGAATTTACAAATATTTTTAAATAGTCCTGTAAAAAGCTAAAATCTATTTCAAAGATAAGAAAAATAAAATTGGCAACAGTTTTAGACTTAGATTTTTAAAAGATTATGATGAAGTGAAAGAATTTTTCTTCATATGATGAAATGATAAATTTCTATATAGATTATGAGCATACTACAACAAGTTATATGCTTTTTAAAAAAATAGATTGGAAAGTTTCCTTGAAAAAGAAATTAAAGAAATTAAATAAGATCTTAAGCTTAATTAAAAAAAGGATATAGAAGATTCAGAAACTATGGAAAGCATAAAAAGAAAAAAAGGAGATATTTTAGCTTCCGTTCTTTATAATGTGAAAAAGAGAATGAATTCTGTAAAAAGCTTATGACTTCTATAACAATGAAGAAATTGAAATTGAGTTAGATAGTTTAATAAGTCCTAAGGAAAATTTAGATAGAATCTATAAGAAGTACAACAAGGTAAAAAGAGGACTTACAAATGCTATAAGACGTGATAAAGAGATAAGAGAAGAAATTTCATATATAGAAAGTACTTTACTTTTTATTGAAAGTAGTACAGATGTAAATTCTTTAAGAGAGATTGAAGAAGAATTAATAAAATTGAACTATATCAAGAGTTTACATAATAAAAAAAGAAAAACTAAACTAAAAAAAGAAGTGAAGTATGGTTTAATTGAAGGAGAAGATTATTTAATTCTCTATGGTAGAAATAACTTAGAGAATGATAATTTAACTTTTTAAAAATCTCTGAGAAAAAAATGATTATTGGTTCCATGTGAAAGATATTCCAAGTTCTCATATCATTTTAAAAAGCTACAAAACTAACAGATGAATTAATTGTTAAGGCAGCACAGGTATCAGCTTATTATTCTAAGGCCAACTTAGGTGAAAAAGTAACTGTAGATTATACTTTGAGAAAGAATGTATCTAAACCTAATGGAGCAAAAACCAGGTTTTTGTAATATATGTAAGTCAAAAAAATCTGTTGTTGTTGAAAAAAAGTAGAATTAGAGAAAAATATAAAAAAATAAAATTGTATAAGGAGCAAAAATAATATGGATTTCAAGTGTTTTTTTATAGAATATAAAAATAGGACTAAAAGATATAAAAGATAGTATTCCTTTAAAAGAATTACTTAAACTTAAATATAAAAAAACATTTTTTTAAAAATCTTTTTTTAGAGTTTCTTGTATCTATATTAATTTTTTTGCTAGTATAATTCCAAAAATTTACTGAATGGATATATTCTTTCAGATATATTAATATCATAATTCAGATTATCATATTATTTTGTTTTTAAAAAAATATGGTTATGTTTCTTTTTAAAAAAATAAATATGGTAAATTTGTTTTTATAGAGATACTAATGTGCTTGATACTATCAATTGAAGGATATTTAACTTTATATTTACTTATGAAATGATAATAAAATTAGTTATTGATAAATACCAATGCTTATACGTTATTCTTCTTTTTCAATTTATATTAATTTTTATATTTTTGAAAATAAAAAAATGAGCCAAAAAGTGAGGTTAGATTTATTTTATAAAAAAATATTCTTTTTAAAAGAAAAAAATATTTTTGATTTCCTTGTTAAAAAAATACAAAGTTCAAATAAATAATATTGATACTCTAACTTTTTTATTAATGAAACCAAAAGAGCTAAAAAGGAAATAGAACCATTTTTTTATTTTTTTATAAAACTAGGAAAAATATTTTTTTCTCCTATAATTATTCCATTAATTATATATTTTTATTCAAAAAAACTTATAGAAGGAAAAATTATATAAACTTGCAATACTTTTTACTTCTAATTCTATTATTTTTTTCTTTTTAGTTGTTTATTCTATTTGGAGTGTATTTTTATCCTATTATTTTTTTCAAAAATATGATTATTTAATTTATGATTTAAATCAAATAATTATTTTTTTAATAAACATTATAGTAATATAGATAAAAATGCATAAAAAAATAAAAGGTTACTTTCAGAAAATGGAAGTAACCTTTTTCATTAAGAATTATAATTTTCAACTAAGTTTTTTTGAAGCTAGAAGGAACTTTTTTTACTTTTTTTGTTCTTCATAGTTATATGCTAAAAACAGTTGCTGTTCCTGTTATAGCTAAGTCATCACCACAGAAAAATTTCATGTTCAAAAATTATTCTTAAACCTTTTATTTCAATTTTTAGTTATATTAATTTTTTTATTTCTTGATTTAAAAAAATAATTGTTTTTTTGTATTGAACAGTTGCTTCAGTTTGAATAAAACCACTTCATCTCCTATATCTGTTTCACTTAAATTATTAGCTCTTAAAAAAATTCTTCTCTAGCCCATTGAAAAAAATAATAGAGCTCTTTCATTACCTACATGATTACCATAATTTAAATCTTCTTGTTTTATTGTGTAATTAAATGTAAACATATTACCTCCTTATATTTAAGAAAAATAATATCATAGTATTACTTTGAATTCAAGTGAAAATAAAGTATGTATAAAGTAAAAAAAGGCTATATAGAAATCTATATAGCCTTTATCTATTTAAAGTTATCCTTTTTAACTAATGGTTTTCCACAACAAGTGAATTCACAACATTCGTGAGAAGCATCGTGAGTTTCACAGTTATCATTAGTTCCACAATCACATGCATTTTTTAACTTCTATTTCAAAGTCACAACATTGACATTTATAAACTTCACCTTTTTTTCATATTTTCACAACTTACCATATCATATCCTCCTTAAAGTTTTTCATATAATTGAGTACTCATTCAACTGTACAAATGTATAGTATCATTAAACAAGAAATTTGTCAACTATTTTTTTATAAAAAAATAAAGAATTATTTTTAAAAAGATTTTTAAAATATAGATAAAATAGTAGTTTGAATAAGTAAAAAAATAAAAAAAGAGCTTTGTTGTAAATTTTACTTTTTCGGTAAAATACAATAAGCTCACTTTTTTTATTATTTTAAATAATCCTGATATTTTTGGATCATTTTGAACTTCAGTTATAAGATCTGGCAGAACACTTCCTAATGGATAAATCTCATCATTTCTTTCAACAGAGGCATAACCAATATCAGTATATACTTTATTATTAGAAAGGGTAACAGGAATTTTAAAAGTAGAATCTCTATATTTGGCTGATACAATATATGAATCTTTTTTTCTTGTTCTTTTTATACTCCAATCAAAAGTTTTCTTTACTTTTGTTATAGTGACAGGATTATTATTTTTCAATTTCTGTAACTGTAACTAAGAATGCTGCAAGATCTTCAACTGTTTCTACACTATAATTGTTGAATACTATATTTTTCATTGATAGGAATATCTTTAGTAGTTTCTAAAAATACGTTCTTTTTTTCTTTACATGCAGTAAATCCTAAAAAGTATAATTATCATTAAAATTATTTTTTTCATTTAAATCCCTTCTAATTTTATTATATATATAAATATATTATATAATAAAAAAATAAAAAAATACAATAATTTCAAACGTTTGCAATTATAAAATTATATTATAAAAAAATAAATAATAAAAAAACTGTAGCTAAATTTTTCAGCTACAGTTTTGATAATACTACATATGTTTTTTTGGCAACTTTGATAACTTCTTCTAATTTATCGTTAGAAAGATTTAAAGTTTTTTTAGATCTTCGATCATATTTTTCAACTCTATTTTCTTTACCAATTAATCCTTTAAATTCAGCTTTCTTTTTCTTCTATAATATTATCTATGAAATTTTTCTAATTTTTTGTCATTTTATTCTCCTCCTAGTTTTTAATTAAAAATTTTTACTGTACTACAAAAATAAACTATTAAGTAAATAGTTTTTTTAGAAATATAAAAATTTTTAATTCAATCTAAGTCAAAGAATAGAAATAAATGTTGCCAAGACAGATGTGCACATCTGTCACAGAAAGCTAAGAAAAAGCTTATTACAAACATTAACCATATTACACATCCCCCTTTACTATTTTTGATTTCCAAGATAAAAATCTTTGATAACTTAATTATATACCATTCCAAGAAAAAAAGCAAGTGAAATATATTCATTTTAAAAGAAAAAAATAGAACTAATAAAAAGATAGTTCTAAAAAAATATTAAGTGCTATATTATTGTAACGAAATATGCTATAATAACATCAAATATATAAGATAGTGGGAGTTTGGACAAAATATCAAATTAAATTTCAATTAATTTTTATTCGCATTAGGTTCTTGTTTTGTATTCGCTGCAGTTTTAACAAACTTCTCTTAAAATATTTAAAATCCTTTAAGGAGGACATGAGTTATGAAAAATAAGAAAATACGTTTTTACTGGTTATGGCTTTTACTTTTAATTAACTTTGTGAACTTGAGTGCTTCTCAAAAAAAGACTAGGGGAAAAAAAGAGGCTACAAACTCTCTTGTTTCTAGTACTAAGCTTAATCTTGTACAAAAAAATAATAAAAAAATTTTTTTACTATTGAAGTTTATAGTTCTAATGGGAAATTATCTTCAAGAAGTGAGTATGAACTAAAAGATAAAGATGAGAATTTTTGAAAAATGAAATAAGAAAGCTTTTATGAATTAGAAAAAAATCAGGAAAAAAATTGACTATAATTCAAAAAGTTATAGAAACATATTATGAAAATGGAAATTTAAAAAAACTAGATTGACTGATACTCATGTTAAAGAAAAAAATTAGAAGAATATGATGAAAATGGAAAACTTATAAGAGTAGAAAATGGAGAATAAAAACAATTTAGTAAAAAAAGACTATTGTAAAAATTAAAATTTTTAATCCTAAAGTAAAAAAATAAGTGAGTTACGAATGGAAATTTTTAGATAAAAAAATCAAATAGAATGAGCCGAGCAAATGCAGGAGTGTCTGAGTGTAACGAGGTTTCCTGATTTCTTAGAAGCACTTAGCAATTTATTGCTTAGAGCTTCTTATGATGCAGATTCTTGATTTTTTTATCGTTAAGAAATTTACTCAGTAACGAACTATTTTTTTACTTTTTATTATTATACAACAGCTTTTTTTAGTAATTTTCAACTAGTTCTTTAAAAAGAAGTAGGAACTTTTTTTAACTTTTTTTGTTCTTCATAGTTATATGCTAAAAACAGTTGCTGTTCCTGTTATAGCTAAGTCCTCTCCACAGAAAATTTCATGTTCAAAAATTATTCTTAAACCTTTTTATTTCAATTTTTGTTATATTAACTTTTTATTTCTTGATTTAAAAAAATAATTGTTTTTTTGTATTGAACAGTAGCTTCAGTTTGGATAAAACCACTTCCATCTCCTATATCTGTTTCGCTTAAATTATTAGCTCTTAAAAAAATTCTTCTCTAGTCCATTGAAAAAAATAATAAAGCTCTTTCATTACCTACATGATTACCATAATTTAAATCTTCTTGTTTTTATTGTGTAATTAAATGTATAAACATATTACCTCCTTATATTTAAGAAAATAATATCATAGTATTACTTTGAATTCAAGTGAAAATAAAGTATGCATAAAGTAAAAAGGCTATATAGAAATCTATATAGCCTTTATCTATTTGAAGTTATCCTTTTTACTAATGGTTTTTCCACAACAAGTGAATTCACAACATTCGTGAGAAGCATCGTGAGTTTCACAGTTATCATTAGTTCCACAATCACATGCATTTTTTTAACTTCTATTTCGAATTCACAACATTGACATTTATAAACTTCACCTTTTTTTCATATTTTTCACAACTTACCATATTATATCCTCCTTAAAAGTTTTTTTATAATTGAGTACTCATTCAACTGTACAAATGTATAGTATCATTAAACAAGAAATTTGTCAACTATTTTTTTATAAAAAAATAAAGAATTATTTTTAAAAAGATTTTTAAAAATATAGATAAAATCATAATTTAAGCAATAAAAAAAACTGTATCTAATAAATTTTTAGATACAGTTTTGATAATACTACATATGTTTTTTTGGCAACTTTGATAACTTCTTCTAATTTATCGTTAGAAAGATTTAAAGTTTTTAGATCTTCGATCATATTTTTCAACTCTATTTTTTCTTTACCAATTAATCCTTTAAATTCAGCTTTCTTTTCTTCTATAATATTATCTATAAAATTTTTCTATTTTTGTCATTTCATTCTCCTCCTAGTTTTTAATTAAAAATTTTTACTGTACTACAAAATAAACTATTAAGTAAATAGTTTTTTTAGAAATATAAAATTTTAATTCAATCTAAGTCAAAGAATAGAAATAAATGTTGCCAAGACAGATGTGCACATCTGTCACAGAAGCTAAGAAAAAGCTTATTACAAACATTGACCATATTACACATCCCCCTTTACTATTTTGATTTCCAAGATAAAATCTTTGATAACTTAATTATATACCATTCCAAGAAAAAAAGCAAGAAGATAAAATACTCATTTTTAAAAAGGAAAAATAGAACTAATAAAAAAAGATAGTTCTAAAAAAATATTAAATGCTATATTATTGTAACGAAATATGCTATAATGATATCAATTATATAAAAATAGAGGGAGGTTATTATGAAAAAGATTAAAATGCCAGATACTTTTTGTAATCATATTTTTTTGTTGTTTTGTTTGCATCACTTTTTGACTTACATAGTTCCAGTTGGAAAATTTGAAATGCAAGAAGTGACTTACATAACTAATACAGGAGCTGAAAAAAACAAGAAATGTACCAGTTCCAGGGAGTTTCTCTTATGAGCTAGATGATCAAGGAAACGAACTAAAAAAGGTATAAAAAAATATTTGAGCCTGGTGGAGAAGTTGGGGTAACTAACTATATATTTGAAGGGCTAGCAAGTGGAGATAAATGGGGAACAGCAGTTGGAATAGTTGCCTTTTTATTAGTTGTTGGTGGAGCTTTTTGGAATAATTTTTAAAAAAACAGGAGCTGTTGAAAGTGGAATATATTCTATGATAAGTAAGAGTAAGGGCTCAGAGCTTGTACTCATACCAGTTATATTCATACTATTCTCCTTAGGTGGAGCAGTCTTTGGAATGGGAGAGGAGGCGATACCTTTTTGCAATGCTAATCATACCTATAGTAATAGATATGGGATATGATTCAGTAACGGGAATTTTGATAACATATATTTCAACTCAAATAGGTTTTGCAACTTCTTGGATGAACCCATTCAGTGTTGCAGTTGCACAAGGAGTTTCAGGAATACCAGTTTTTATCAGGAGCAGGATTTAGAATGTTTATGTGGACATTCTTCACAGCTTTTGGAGTAATCTACACAATCATGTATGCAAGAAGAGTAAAGAGAAATCCTGAATCTTCAATAGCATATAAGACAGATGCATATTTTTAGAGATAATTTTAAATCTGAAGAACAAGGAAATAGAGAATTTAAGTTAGGACATAAATTAATTATCTTAGTTTTAATTTTTAGGTATGGCTTGGGTTGTTTATGGAGTTATAAAAGAAGGATATTATCTACCAGAAATAGCAACTCAATTTGTAATAATGGGATTGATAGCAGGAGTAATTGGAGTAGTATTTAAACTAAATAATATGTCAGTGAATGATATAGCAACTTCTTTCAGAAAAAGGTGCAGAAGATATGGTTGGAGCTGCTTTAGTTATAGGTATGGCTAAAGGGAATAGTTTTAATATTAGGTGGAACAAGTGCAGATACTCCTACTATTTTTAAATACTATACTTAACTATGTTGCATCAGGACTTAGCAATATGTCAGCTGCTTTCTGTGCTTGGGTAATGTATATCTTCCAATCAATATTTAATTTCTTTGTTGTGTCAGGATCAGGGCAAGCAGCACTTACTATGCCAATAATGGCACCACTTTCAGATTTAGTTGGAGTAACAAGACAAGTTGCTGTTTTAGCTTTCCAATTAGGAGATGGATTTACAAATATGATAGTTCCTACTTCAGGAATACTTATGGCAGTATTAGGAATTGCTAAAATTGAATGGGGAGTTTGGGCAAAATATCAAATTAAATTCCAATTAATTTTTATTCGCATTAGGTTCTTGTTTTGTATTCGCTGCAGTTTTTAACAAACTTCTCTTAAAAATATTTAAAAATCCTTTAAGGAGGACATGAGTTATGAAAAATAAGAAAAATATTTTTTTACTAGTTATGGCTTTTAGTTTTTTTATTAACTTTTTTAAATTTGAATGCTGCTACAACAAAAAGGAAATATACGAAAACTAAGTTCCCAAAAAGCAATAGCAGAGATAAATTTAACTTATAAATATGTAGAAAATGGGGAATATACTGAAATATATGATGAAAATGGAAATTTATTGTTTAAAGATAAATCTTATATTCCAGAACCAAATATTACTACTTCAGCTATGAAGGTTAAAATTATTTTTAAAAAAATGGAAAGAAAAATTCCTGTTACTGAGCAATATTTTTCCTAGTGGTAAAAATACGAGCAATAACTGAATATAATTTAAAAAGTTAAAGATGAAGACATAGAAAAAAATGATATAAGAAAATTCTATACATCAAATAAACTAGGTCAAAAATATTTATAATTCTGTAATTACAGAAACTTATTATGAAAGTGGAAATTTAAAAAAACTAGAATGACTGACACTGGTAATAAAGGAAAATTAGAAGGATATTATGAAAATGGAAATCTCATTACTGAAGTAAATCTTATAAATGAAAAAGATGGGTGAATTGACTAAAACTTATCCTGAGGGGATAGTTAAGAATTATTATCCTAATGGAATTTTTAAAATCAAAAAAATCGAATTTAAAAAAAAGGAATTGGTAATGGAATTTATGAAACTTACTACGAAAATGGAAAACTTTTTTTGAGAAAAACTACTATGAAAAAAATGGAAAACCAGATGGAAAAATATGAAGTATATGCTCCTGATGGAAAGTTAGAAGAAAGTGTTTTTTTATAAGAATGGTGAGGTAGTAAATAAATAAGTATAATTAAAAAAATAGGGACTATTATATTTACTAGTTTGTAATAGTCCCTATAAATTATCAATCATAAATTATTAAAAAAAGTTTACAGTATTAAATCCAATAGGAAAATTAAATGCTAACCATATTCCAAAAGAATACAATACTAGTTATTAAAATTATAATAGCATGAGGCATCATATATGCTAATAAATCACCAAATCCAAATTTTTTTATTATATTTATTACAGTAAATTAAAAACAAGTGGGAAAAAAACTCATAAGTGGAGAAATTATATTTGTAGGAGAATCTCCAAGTCTATAAGCTAGTTGAGATAATTCTGGAGAAACACCCATCTTGTATAACATAGGTAAAAAAATATTGGTGCAATCAATACATATTTACTACTCATAGAACCTATAAATAAATTTATGAAAGAACAAAAATAGTATAAATACTATCATAAGTGGTATTCTAGTTAATCCAATTTCAGAAAGGAATTGTCCACCTTTGGCAGCAATTATTATTCCCAATTGAGAATAAGAAAACCAAGATATGAATATAGATGAAAAAGAAACATAAAACTATAAATGCTCCAAAAGCCATCTAAAGATTTAAAAGAGTAAAGATATTAAATCTTTATCACTTTATTTTAATAATTGATTCATATAATTAGAGTAGAATTTTTATTAGGGATATATTCTTTGTAACAAATGTTACAGAAATTATATTAAAATTCTTATACAATAAGGAAAAATATAGTAAAATAAATAAGAATTTTAGGAGGATATAATGAAAAAAAATATTAGTAGGATTATTATTAGTAAGTTCAGCATTATCTTTTGCAGCAACACAAAGAGTGCCTTTAGAAAAAAATTAGGAACTAGAGGAGATGGAAGAATACTATATCTTGAAGGACAAGAAAAAAACCTTATTCAGGAGAAGTAGAAAGAAAAATATCCAAATGGGAAACTTCTTGGAGTTGCTACAATGAAAGATGGAAAAATTAAATGGAAAAAGCTTATGAATACTATGAAAATGGAAAAGTATTAAGAGAAGAAACTTATGTAAATGGAGAAGCAAATGGACCAGCAAAAATCATATCATGAAAATGGAAAAGTAGAATATGAAACAAATTTTGTAAATGGAAAAAGAGAAGGAATAGAAAAAAAGGCTATTCAAAAAAACAGGAGTTCTAGTATCAGTAGTACCATATAAAAAAATGGAGAAGCAAATGGGTTAGCAAAAGTTCTACAATGAACAAACAGGTAAATTAGAATATGAAACTGCTGTGGTTAATGGTCAAAGAAACGGTCTATCTAAAAAAATACTATCCAAGTGGAAAATTATTGAGTGAAGTAAATTTTAAAAAAATGATAAAGAAGAAGGAATGATGAAAGCTTACTATGAATCTGGTAAGTTACAAGGAGAAATACCTCATAAAAAAATGGGGAATTAGATGGAGTTATAAAATTTTTATAATGAAGATGGAAAAGTAGCTGAACAAGCGACATTTAAAAATGGAAAAGAAGTGAAATAATCTTGAAAAACTGGGCTATTGCAAGCAAAATGCAGTAGCTCTTTTTTACAAAGACATTATTCTAAAAAAATTAATTAAATCTTAATATTCATAGTATATAATAAATATAAATTCTAAAAAAATATTAAAAAAAGTAAAAAAATTAGGAGGAATACAATGAAAAAAATTATTACTAGGATTATTATTAGTAAGCTCAGTATTATCTTTTTGGAGCAACACAAAGAGTGAACATAGAAAAAAATTAGTAACTAATGAAAGTAGAGACACACTGTATCTTGAAGAAACAAGAAAAAGCCTTATTCAGGAGAAGTAGAAAGAAAATATCCAGATGGAAAACTTCTTGGACTTGCTACAGTTAAAGATGGTAAATTAAATGGAAAAATCTTATGAGTACTATGAAAATGGAAAAATTAAAAAAATAGAAGAAAAATTATGTAAATGGAAAATCTGAAGGAGTATCAAAAATCTTTTTATCCTAATGGTAAAGTAGAATCTGAAGTTCAATTTAAAAAAATAATAAAAAAAGAAGGAGTAGCAAAGTTATACTCAGAAAATGGAATATTAACATCAGAAATTCCATTTAAAAAAATGATGTTGTAATAGGAGTAGCAAAAGTTATATAATGCACAAACAGGTAAATTAGAATATGAAGAAAAATCTAGTTAATGGAAAAAGAAATGGTTTATCAAAAAAATATTATCCAAGTGGAAAAAGTATTAAATGAGGTAAATTTTTAAAGATGATAAGGAAGAAGGAATTATGAGAGTTTACTATGAAACAGGTAAATTACAAGGAGAAATACCTTATAAAAAAATGGAGAAGTAGATGGAGTAGTAAAAAGCTTATGATGAAAATGGAAAACTAATAGAACAAAGCAACATTTAAAAATGGAGAGAAGTAAAATAAATAAGAAATTCAGGAGAAATACAATGAAAAAAATATTGCTAGGATTACTATTGCTAAGTTCAGCATTATCTTTTTGGAGCAACGCAAAAGAGTATCCTTAGAACAATTAGAAACTAATGAAAGTAAAGATATATTATACCTTGCAGGAACAAAAAAACTCCTTATTCAGGAGAAGCTGAAATAAGGTATCTAAGTGGACAACTTCTTTCAGTTGCCACATTTAAAAAAATGGTAAAAATAAATGGAAAAGCTTATGAGTATTACCCAAGTGGACAACTAAAAATTAGAAGAAAATTATGTAAATGGGAAAAAAATAATGGCTTGTCAAAAATCATATTATGAAAATGGAAAACTAAGATCAGAAGAAAATTATATAAATGGAAAACTTAATGGTATATCAAAAATCATATTATGAAAATGGGCAACTACAAGAAGCAACTCCATATAAAAAAATGATAAAAAGAAGGAATAGTAAAAACTTACATAGAAAAATGGGACATTAATCTCAGAAGTTACATTTAAAAAAATGGAGTTGTGGTAGGAAAGTCAAAGTTATATAATACAAAAAAACTGGTAAATTAGCAGCTGAAAGTAATATAAATGATAGAAAAATAGAAGGAGTATCTAGAGAATATTATCCAAGTGGTAAATTATTAAGTGAAGTAAGATATAACAAAAAAATGGTAGAATTGATGGAGTTGCAAAAAGTTTATAATGAAAAAAACAGGTAAATTAGAAAGAGAAATACCTCATAAAGATGGAAAAAAATAGAAGGAATTGAAAAAAATTTATGATGAGAATGGCAAACTAATAGGGACAATAACATTTGAAAATAATCAAATAATGGAAGAAGTGACATATAAAGATGGAAAAAAATAATAGACCAAAAAAAGTATATCCATTAGGAAAAAGACCTAGAATATGAACTATTAAAAATAAAAAAAGTAAAACTCCTTGACAATTTCATTAAAAAAATATTAAAATAATACTAGAAATAATTAAAAATTTTAGGAGGCAAAAATGAAAAAAATTACTAGCAGGATTATTATTAGTTAGTTCAGTATTATCTTTTTGGAGCACAAAAGAGTACCGATTGAAAAAGTAGTAGCTAATGGAGATTTATTATATATTCAAGGTGAGCAAAAACCTTATTCAGGAGAAATTGAAAGAAAGTATCCAAGTGGGAAAAACTCTTGGAGTAGCTACAGTTAAAGCGGGAAAAATTAGATGGGAAAAATATATGAATACTATGAAAATGGAAAAAGTAAAATCAGAAGGAAATTATGTAAACGGAAAAAGCTGATGGAGTAGCAAAAATCTTATCATCAAAATGGTAAATTAGAATATGAAACTCCATTCAAAAAAATGATAAAAAGAGAAGGAGTAGAAAAAAATATTACACTGAAAAATGGGGTACTATTATCAGAAGTTCCATATAAAAAAATGATGTTGCATCAGGTTTAGGAAAACTGTACAATGAACAAAACAGGTAAATTAGAATATGAAGTTACTGTAGCTAATGGAGTAAGAAATGGACTATCTAAAAAAATACTATCCAAGTGGAAAATTATTAAGTGAAGTAAACTTTAAAAAAATGATAAAGAAGAAGGAATTATGAAAGCTTACTATGAAAAATGGTAAACTACAAGGAGAAGCTACATACAAAAAAATGGGCAACTAGATGGAGTAGCAAAACTTTATGATGAAAGTGGAAAAATTAATTGAAGAAGCAACATTTAAAAAAATGGTAAAACAAGTAAAAATAAGTGAAATAAACTAAAAATTTAAGCTATTGCAAATAAAATGCAATAGCTTTTTTTAGTAATAAATGTTACAGAGATTATATTAAAAATTCTTATATAATAAAAACGATATGAACAAAAATAAATAAAAAAATTTGGGAGGAATAGAATGAAAAAAATTATTAGTAGGATTATTATTAGTAGCAAGTTCAGTACTATCTTTTTGGAGCACAAAGAGTTCCATATGAAAAAAATTATCATTTCCAGGTGGTTATATATCTTATAACGATGAAAAAAATTTACTGGAGAATTTGAAAGAAAAGATCCAAGAACAGGGAAAAATTAATATGGTAGGTTCTGTTAAAAAAATGGAGAATTACATGGAACAAGTTATAGTTATGATGAAAAATGGAAAAGTAACTGAAGAAATAACATTTAAAAAAAGGAATGAAAGAAGGAGCTAGTAAACTTTATTATCCATCAGGAGCTGTAGCAGCTAAATTAAATTATAAAAAAATGATAGATATGAAGGTTTACAAAAAAATATTACTATGAAAATGGGAAATTACAAGCTGAAATTGAAATGAGCAAAGGTCAATTAGATGGACTTACAAAGATGTATGACGAAAATGGAAAAATTAAAAAGAAGAAATAATATAAAAAAATGGAAAAAAAGGTAAAATAAACTAAAAAAATTTAGGGGGATAGAATGAAAAAAATTATTGGTAGCTTTATTATTAGTAGTAAGTTCAGTATTATCTTTTTGGAGCAGAAAAAGTTCCTTATGAAAAATTATCATTTTTCAAATGGATATATATATTATAATAATCAAGAGTTTACAGGAGAATTTGAGAAAAAAAGACCCAAATACTGGAATAGTTAAGATGGTTGCTTCTGTTAAAAAAATGGAAAATTACATGGAATGTCTTATACTTATGATGAGATTGGAAGATTAATTGAAGAGACACCATATAAGAATGGACTAAGAGAAGGAACTGGTAAAAGTTTATTATAAATCAGGAGTTCTATCAGCTAAGTTAACTTATAAAAAAATGATGAGTATGAAGGTGTACAAAAAAATACTATTATGAAAATGGAAAAATTACAAACTGAAATCCCAACTAGTCAAGGTGTAGTAACTGGAGCAGTAAAATTATATGATAAGAGAGGAAGATTTGAAGGAGAAATGTATCATATGATGAGAAAAAAATTATACTGAACCTCTCACGACTAACACCCCTACGAGTGCTAGAGTCGCAAGGTTCTTAAGTACCATTTAGTTTCTTTTGAATATCTAGTATTCAAATACTAGCTAATTTCCTTAAGACTTTAATGGACAAGCTCTCCGTTGAGAACATTTACGTCCTGTTGGCTCGGTTCAAAAACCATTTAATTTTTGGCAGTGAATATTTTTACGAGGTTACTGCATTTTCTAACCTCAACCTTATATATTCAGTTTCCAAAGTTCTTAAATATATTATACTCTAAAATTAGTAAAATTACAAATTTTAGAACAACATTTTCAATGTTGGTGTTATTCATACCCTACGAGTACATGTCTTACGGCTAACACCCTAACGAGTGCTAGAGCCATGAGTGTTCTAACACACTTAATAAATTAAAAAAATAGGGGGTTGTTGCAAAATTAAAAATTTCAATACTAAAGTAAAAAAATAAATGACTTACGAATGGAAATTTTTAGATAAAAAAATCAAATAGAATGAGCCGAGCAAATGCAGGAGTGTCTGAGTGTAACGAGTTTCCTGATTTGCAGCGAATTCTTGATTTTTTATCGTTAAGAAATTTACTCAGTAACGAATTATTTTTTTACTTTTTTTATGAATTTGCAATAGCTTTTTAAAAAAATATTTTTTTAAAAATTAATCTAATATTAATATTTATTTTGTATAATACAAAAATAAAAAAATTTAGGAGGATAGAGTGAAAAAAATTATTAGTAGCTTTATTATTAGTAGTAAGTTCAGTATTATCTTTTGGAGCATAAAGAATGCAAGTTGAAAAAAATGGTAATGAACGGGGATTTATTCTATGTTCAAGGTGAGCAAAAACCTTATTCTGGAGAAATTGAGAAAAAGTATCCAAGTGGAAAAAAACTCTTGGACTAGCTACAATTAAAAGCAGGAAAGTTAGAAGGAAAAGTATATGAATATTATGAAAATGGTAAAGTAAAATCAGAAGGAAATTATGTAAATGGAAAAGCTGAAGGAGTAGAAAAAAACTATTATAAAAAGTGGTAAATTAGAATATGAAGTTCCATTCAAAAAAATGCTAAGAGAGAAGGAGTAGCAAAAGTATTACAGTGAAAATGGTATATTAGTAGCAGAAGCTCCATATAAAAAAATGATGTTACATCAGGTTTAGGAAAACAATATAATGAAAAAAACAGGTAAATTAGAATATGAAGTTACTCTAGCTAATGGAGTAAGAAATGGGGTATCTAAAAAAATTACTATCCAAGTGGTAAATTATTAAGTGAAGTAAACTATAAGAACGATATACAAGATAGATCTGCAAAAATTTTTTACTATGAAAATGGTAAACTACAAGCGGAAGGTACTTATAAAAAAATGGAGAAGTAGATGGAGTAGCAACAACTTATGATGAAAATGGAAAAAAATACTTCAACAAGTTACATATAAAAAAATGGAAAAAGAAGTAAAATAAGCAAAAAAAGAGCTATTGTAATTTATTTACAGTAGTTCTTTTTTTATAAAAATATTTTATAAACAAAATTTTTTTATATTGAAATATTTCTAATAGAGAGTATAATAAGAGTGTGAACTACTCATGACTAACACCCTAACGAGTGCTAGAGCCACGAGTGTTCTAACACATTTAATAAAATTAATATTATATTTTTAAAATTAGGAGGCTTTTTTATGAAAAATTAAATTAGATGGAGTAGCAGAAACCTTACTTATAACATTAAATGCAAGAGCTAAAGACTATGAGAATCCAAAAATCTGTGTTACATGATAAGAAATCTTTTGAAATTGCCTCACAGTTAGACTATGATTTTTAAAAAAATTTGATACTGCTTGGGCTAGTTATTATGGAATATTAGCAAGAGCATATATAATGGATGAAGAAGTTAAAAAAATTTATAGAAAGATATCCTGATTGTGTGATAGTTTCAATAGGTTGTGGACTTGATACTAGATTTGAAAGAGTAGATAATGGAAAAAAATAACTTGGTATAATCTTGATTTACCAGAAGTGATTGAAACAAAGAAAAATTATTTTTTTCATAGAGCATGACAGAATAAAAAAATATTTCAAAATCAGTTTTTTGAATCTGATTGGACTAAGGAAGTTGTAACTGATGGAAAAAGAGCTACTTATAATTTCTGAGGGAGTTTTAATGTTTTTTTCACTGAAGATGAAGTAAAAAAAGTTTTTAGAAATATTAGTTAATAATTTTTGAAAAAAATTTGAATTACACTTAGATTTACTTTACAAAGGGAACTATAAGAATGACAGCCAAAACATGATACTTTGAAAAAAATGAATAATGTTAAATTTAAGTGGGGAGTAAAAGATGGTAGTGAAGTTGTAAAACTTGAGCCCAAATTAAAACAAATAGGACTTATTAATTTTACAAAAATGGCAAAAAAATTTTTACCATTATCAAAAAAAGATATTTATTCCACTTATGTGGATTGTTAATAATCGTTTAGGAATGTACACATATAACAAGTGAACTACTCACGACTAACACCCTACGAGTGCTAGAGTTGAGAGCTTCATAAGATAACTGAAAAAAAGTAAGTTATCTTCTAAGAAGTTTGGTTTTTAAACCCTTATTCTTTTTGGCTAGTCCACGATAGCCACTACTGGATAAGACTTGTGTCTACACCGCTACTTTTATCTGTATATCATATTTTAAAAAGAACAATTATACAGAACAGTGAATATTTTTACAAGGCTACTGTTTACTAGCCTTAACCCTATATATTCAGTTGCTAATGTTCTAAATATATTATACACTAAAACTAGTAAAATTGCAAATTTTTAGTACAACATTTTTCAATGTTGGTGTTATTCATCTCACGGCTAAAGCCACGAGTGTTCTAACACATTTAATAAAAATGGGACTGTTACAAATTAATAAAAAGTAAAAAAAATAGTTTATTACTGAGTAGATTTTTTTATCTAAAATCTACATTCGTAACTCACTTATTTTTTTACTTTTTGAATTAAGATTATAATATGTAACAGCCCGAATTTTTCTACATCATTATATTTTTTTATTCTTTGATACTCTCATAAATACCAGAAGTGAAATAACAGTCATTAAAGTTAAAATGGTTGACATAGCAGCAGCTATACCATAACTTCCTCTTGAAACATAAACATATATTTGTAATGTCAATGTTATTGTCTTATAGTTATATAAGATAATACTTGAAGAAAGTTCTGTAATAATTGTTATCCAACTTAAAAAGTGCTCCTGAAATAATACCATTCATCATCATAGGAGTTGTTATCTTAAAGAAAGATTTCATATGAGAAGCTCCTAAACTGATTGAGGCTTCTTCGATAGAAAGTGGTATCTGTTGAAGTATAGCAACAGATGATCTTATAGTATAAGCATTTCTTCTTATGATAAGTGATATTACCATTATTAAGAAAGTTCCAACTAAGACAAAAGGTTTTTTTATTGAAAGCACTTACCAAGGCTATCCCTACAACTGACCCAGGAATAACATAAGGCACCATAGATAAAGTATCTATAGTTCTATTTATAAAGTTATTTCTTCTTACAACTAGATAAGCAATTAAAATAGAAATAACAATGATTAAAATTAGAGAAAGTCCACCAATTAAGAATGTATTTTTGGATAGCATTTCCTAATTTACTAAAGGCTTCTGTATAACTCTTTAAAGAGTAACCTTTTGTGAAAAAGTTTTCCAGATGTATTTTTGGAAAGATGTATAAATTACATAAAGTTGTGGAGCATAAGAAACAAAAAAACTATTAAATAACAGAATAAGTGAATTAAAAACAGATTTTTATTCCTTTAATTTCCTTAGCTTCAATAGGATGAAGTGCATTCATTGTGAATTTATACTTTCCATTAATATATCTTTGTAATAAGAAAAATCAAAGATGTTATTATAATTGCAATAATACTTACAGCTGACGCAAAAATTCTTGTCAGAACCTGTTTCATTCATAAATTGATTATAAATTTCAACAGGGAAAGTTCTGTATCCTTCTCCAATGAATAGAGGAGTTCCAAAGTCTGCAAAAGGCTCTCATAAATACCATAAGAGCAGCTGCCAATATAGTTGGAATACATAGAGGGATAATTATTTTTAAAGAATCTTTTTAGCCCCAGTACAACCCATATTTTTCACTAGCTTCTAATAGAGAATTATCAATATTTCTTAAAGCTCCTGAAACATATAGGAAAACTAAAGGATAAAGTTGCATACACAAAACAAGTAAAAATTCCACCAAATCCATAGATACTTGGGAAATTAAAAACCTGTTAAGTTTTTTTGATTGTATTAGTAATTAATCCATTTCTTCCTAATAATAAAAATCCAAGAATATGCTCCAATAAATGGTGCAGACATACTACATAGTATTATAATAATTTGTAAAAAAAGTTTTTTTCCTTTGATTTTTATACATATTGTAGAAATAAGCCAAAGGAGTTCCTATTATTAAAGTTAAAGCTGTTGCAGCTAAACTGACTTTAAAGGAATTAAATATAGTAGAAAAGTAATAATTTTTACTTAAAAAAATTTTTGCAAAATAAGCAAAAAGTGAAATCTCCATTATTTTTCTATTACTGCATTTTTTTAAATAAAATCCCTAAAGGATAAATCATAAATACTATATAAAAATGCTAGAACACATAATGAAATTACTATCCAAATATCTTTTTTTCTTACTTAGCATAAGCAACACCTATATCGTTGTTAACACCTTCTAAAAATATTTTTTTAGAACCATCCTCTGTGAAAACATTAATCTTATCTTGTTTTTACTTTTTAAATAAACTTCAGTTCCTTTTTGGAATGATATTATCTATTTTAGATTCTTGTACAATTTCAAGTTTTTTTCTCCATTTTCCAAATGTGCAAAATAATGAGTGTTTAAACCTAAAAAAATACACTGCTATCTATAAAAGCTTTCATACCATCTTTTGCTTGACTTTCATCAATAACAAATTCTTCAGGTCTTATTGAAATTGTAACATTTCCTTTAACATTTTTTTATCTTTTTATGTTAGTTAAGTTTATGTCATACTTTCCAGCTATCTTTAAAGTAGAATCATCTAAAGTTCCTTTTTAATACATTTGTTTTACCTATGAAAGTTGCAACAAATAAATTAGCAGGTCTTTGATAAATATCTTTAGGTTGTCCTAAGTGTTGAATTGCACCATCTTTCATAACTGCAATTCTATCACTTACAGCCATAGCTTCTTCTTGATCATGAGTTACATAAACAGTTGTAATTCCAATACTATTTTGAATTTCTTTTTATAGCTGTTCTCATTTCAACTCTTAATTTAGCATCTAAGTTACTTAAAGGCTCGTCCATCAATAAAACATCAGGTTTTATTACTAAGGCTCTCGCTAAAAGCAACTCTTTGTTGTTGTCCTCCTGATAATCTATCAGGCATTCTATCTCTATATTCATCTATTTGCATAAGTTTTTAAAAAAATTTATCAGTTTCTACTTTCATAACATCTTTAGAAACTTTTTCTATTTTTTTAAACCAAATTCTACATTTTGCTCAACGGTTAAGTGTGGGAATATAGCATAGTTTTTGGAAAAACCATTCCAATATTTCTCTTAGAAGGATCTAAATCATTAATTCTTTTTTTCATTGAAATAAAAAAATCTCCATTTTTCAATAGAGTTAAATCCTGCTATCATTCTTAACAAAGTAGTTTTTTTCCACACCCAGAAGGTCCCAAGGAGAGTAAAAAAACTCCCTTGTCTTATATCAAGAGATAAATCTTCAATAATAATGTTATCTCCATATCTTTTTTTGAGCATTTTTTTATTATTATATTTACACTCATTAATTTTTCTCCCAATTATTTAGTTAGTATGTTAGTCCATCTTTCTTGCCATTCTTTTCTGTGTTCTGCACAGTAAGGAATATCTTCGTAAGCAACTTTGATTTCTTCAAATGGTTTTTATAAATTCACTTGTATTTTTTTAATAGAAGTATTTACTGGTCTTGTTGAAGTTTCAGCAACAATTTTTTTGTCCTTCATCAGAAATTAAGAAGTCGATGAATTTTTTTAGCATTTTTCCATATGAGGAGCATTTTTTAACTATTGCAGCAGCTCCTGGTAACCATACAGAACCTTCTTCAGGATAAACAAGTTTTTAAGTTAGTTGCACCATCTTGAAGTAATGTAACAGCTGGGTTTTCATAAGTAACTCCAACAGCATATTCTCCATCAGCAGTAGCTTTATAGATTTGAGAAGAAGAAGATAAAACAGTTCCATCTAATTGAGCAACAAATTTTTTTCAACGAATTCCCAAGCTTTTTTTCATCATATGGTTTTTTTCTCCCATAACAAGTAACATATTTGTAAGTTCAGCTATAGCACTACTACTTGCTGTTGGGTCTCCCATAGCAATTTTTACCTTTTAATTCAGGCCATAATAAATCTTTATATCCAGTAAATTTTTTTCAGGATCTAATCCTAATTTAGCAAATACATCTTTGTTTACAAGTAAAGCAGCACTACCATCTAGTTTGTAGTTTGTAAAGAAACCTGTAGTGTTTTTATAAGCATCAGGAACATTTTTTTCATTTTCAGAAGTATAGCTTTCCCATAAGTCAGGAGTTGTAGCTAATACACCCATGCTTATAGCTCCCCAGTTAATATCAGCTTGTGGATTTTTCTTTTTCAGCAGCTATTCTTGCAAGAACGTCTCCACTTCCCATTGATTGTAAAATAACTTTTTATTCCAGTAGCTTCTTCAAAAAGCTGGAATTATTTTATTTACTTCATCATCAGCATTTGGTGAGTAAATTACTAATTCATTTGATCCTTGAGCTTCAGGAGCAGCGGCTTCTGTCTTTTCTTTTTCTCCTCCACAAGCAACAAACATAACCATACCAATTGCCATCAATAAAAACTTAATAAACTTTTTCATTTCCTTCTCAAGACTGTACAATATATCTATACCAGTCTTATCCTCCTTTTCATATTATTAATAAATTCAATATATTATAATTAATTATAAAATAAAAAGCTGATAAATATCAAGAATTAAAAATGAACAATTATTTCTTTTGTTGAAAAAAATCTTTTCTTCTTTATTTAGTAAAGCTAAAATTTTTTTATTTTTTTCTTCATTTGTTAAAAAAACGGATAATAGAAATTATCAGACTTTTTTTAATTTTTATCTATCTCATCATAAGTTATATATTCAATATTTTTTTAGCTATAGTATACTCATCTTTAATAATGTTAAACTTTGAGAGTTCAAATTCTTTATTTGAGATAACTAAAATATTATTAGAATTAATTTTTCTCTAGAGTTTGCATAATCTTTTTCTAACTTAACTTCATTTTTCAAAATCAAAAGTAAATATATAGAAATCAGCTTTTATTAGAATTATCATTAATAGAGATAGTCTTTCCTTTATATAGATAGTATTTCTTTATAGTTTCAATTATAGTTTTGATACCTCTTCCTTTTTTTCTATAATAGCAAGAGTAGCTTTTTTTATCTTTAAAAATTGAAGCTAAGACTTTCTTTTTGTATAGAGTTATAGTCAAAGTCAGAAATTAATTCCTTCTTTATTTCTTGGAATATTAAAGCATCTTTTACAGGGAAAGTTTTTTTAAAAATAATATCTCTGTCAATATCAATTTTTTTAAATGTAAATTTATATTCTCAGTTTTTTTAGATATTTTTTTCTATTTCTACAGAAAAAAATTATAGTTAAATTCATTTTTTTAAAAACTTTTTAAAAATATTGGCTAGGTTGACATCTATATTTTTCAATAATAGTTCTATCCTTAGTAATAGCAAGTCCATAGTCATTAAAAAAACAAGATTTAAAGGATTATCTATATCAGGTCTTTTTAGGATAGACTACAGTACGTATAGGGAAGGAAATATCCCTACCATTTAATTCTAAGTAATTGTCATTAAAATCTGAATTTTTCTATAGAATTTTTTTAACATCTTCAAGTTGAAGTTTACACATATATTTATCTTTAAAAGTTTCTAATTTTTAATTTTAAAAAGCCACATCAATTTTTCTTTGAATTAGCGATTATATCATAGTAATCTCCACCACCAAAGAAAAATACAGTTTTTTTGAAATAATAATTATCTTTCTTTATATCGAGCATCAAATGTTCAGTACTGTTTCTTGTAAATCTTAAATTTTTCATATTCGCAATTTTTTTAAAAAGCAAAAAAATAGGAGTGTGATTTTTTTAGCACCATAAGGCTCTAAGATTTCTAATTCTCTTAAGAATTCATAATTTACTTTGTAAGGTGCAAGTATATTTTTCAATTTTTTTATAGTCTTAATAAATAATTCTTTAGGGAAATTTTTCACCAATATATTTATCAACCCTTTGATAGAATTCTTCTATATTTTTCAATTTTTTTATAGTAAAAACCAGCTGCTCCAGAGTGTCCTCCATATTTAACTAGGATATCAGAAACAGAATTTAGACATTCAACTATGTTTAAGCTCATCAATACTTCTACAAGAAGCTGTTGCAACTCCTTCACTTTCTTTTAATTTCCATAATTATACTTGGCTTATAGTATTTATCTAAAATCTTTGAAGCGACTATTCCTATAACTCCATGATGAAAAGACTTATTGGCAACTAAAATTAAGTTTTTTTATTGTAAAGTTGCTTTTTTTCAATTTCAACAATGGAAGCTTCTAAAAATCTTCTTTTGAATATTTTTTTCTTTCATTATTATTTTTCTAAAAAGTTGCTCTATGATAGTTAGACATTCAAAACCATCTTCTTCAATAAATAGACTTACAGCTTGTTTAGCATCTTCTAAACGTCCAGCAGCATTGAAGATAGGTGCAATAAGGTAACCTACATCATAAGAACAGTATTCTCTAGTATCCCAATCCTCAGGAAAAACCTTTCTTAAAAGTTGCTTAATTCCTATCCATTTAGTGTTATTTAAAAAGTTTCAAACCTCTTTTTACAAATTTTTCTATTGTCAGAAGTCAAAGGAACTATATCAGCAACAGTACCTATGGCAACAATATCTAAGAATTTTTTTCTAAATCATTTAGTCTATCTAACTTGCTATATAGTGCATAGACAAGCATAAAAGGCTGTTCCAACCCCTGCTAAGTACTTATAGCTATAGATATTTTTCTTCTCTTTTTGGGTTTATAACAGCAAAAAGCCTTTGGTAAGTCACCAATTATCTCATGGTGGTCAGTTATGATAAAATCTAAAACCTAATTCATTGGCTAAATTAATTTCTTCTATTGAATTAATTCCACAGTCAACACTTATAACTAGGTTAGCTTCTTCTTCTTTTTAAACTTTGGATAGCATCCTTATTTAGTCCATAACCTTCATCTCTTAAAGGAATATAGTAGTGTATATTTCCACCTAATTCTGAAAGAGCCAAGTATAAAAAGAGAAACAGAAGTTATCCCATCGACATCATAGTCACCATAGATATAAATTTTTTTCATTATTTTTCAATAGCTTCAAAAAAATTTTTTTACTGCTATATCAACATCCTGTAAATCAAAAAGGATTGAAATCAAAAATTTGTATCAAGAGATAAATTTCTATTTTCAATTAAACTTTCAATGACGAAGTCTAATTTTTTTCTTCTCTATTTTCAAAAAAATTTTTTTCATAATTTATTTTTATTTTCTAAAATCCATTTAGTATTTTTTTCATTTTTCATCTTCCTTATCTTATACAAATAATATTCATTAACATTATAACAAGTAAATTTAAAAAAATAAGAGAAAAATATTCTCTCTTAAATAACTTTAATTAATTACCATATTTTTTTCTAATATTTCACTTGCTGTTTTTTTCTGTCATATTTTTCTAAAAATATAGTTTTTTTATTAATATTAATTGTTTTTTTCTTTTTTTCTCTATTTTTTTGATTTTTTTCATCACTACCAAGTTTATCTGTTTCTTTTGTTTTTAATTAATTTTTTTAGTTGAGAAATTTATAGAGTAAGTATTGAATTCTAAATCATCACCATTAGTACCACTGTTAATTATTTCTAAGCCAATAAGTTCAAATCTATTATTTTGATATCTAAAAAAACATAGTTAGTAGAACTAGCACTTGCTCTAATACCTTCCCAAAAAGTATAGATTCTTAAAGTATTGTTTTTTTATAGTTATTGAATCTTCATCAACAATAGTTTCAAGTACTTCTTCATGTGCCTTACCTTCTGAAGGAAAAAAACCTTTTTTCATTTTTTTAGCAACTAAATTATATTGAGAATTCGTATCTTTTAATAATACTAGCATTATTATAGGATTAAAGTTAGCATTTTCTATAGGCATATACATCATATACCCACTTTCAGCATTTCTAAAATTTTTTTAGGATCGTTCTTTTGTATCAATAGAACAACATCATCAATTTTATCTTTATTTAAATCCCCTTTTTTTAACTATTAGTTTTTTTCCAACCCTTAGGAATAAAAATCCTCAATTTTACCAGCTTTTTTTGTGGGAAATTTTCAGCTAATAAATTAAATGAACAAAAAAATAAATAATAAAAAAACTAAAAAAAATAAACCTTTCCTTTTTCATAAAAACCTCCTAATATAAAAATGAATATACGAAAGTATAACATAATTAATTACTTTTTCTCAATATTATTATTTATTATAAACATATTTCTTAATAATCTTTGATTTTTGTAGTTCCTGTCAAATCATCTAGAATATTTTTTTCAGTAATATTTAAAGTTTTTTTCTTTTTTTATTATCTGTTAAATTTTTTTGTTAGTTTTTTTGAATCTACAACTAGAGTTTCTATTTTTTTAATTTCTTTGATAAAAAAATCAAGAGAAAAAAAGAATATTTTTGTTTCGTAGGAGCTATGAATTTCTTCAGAAAAAAACTTTTTTTAAGCTAACAAGTTCAAATTTATTATTTTTTTATATTTAAAAACATATTCACTCGAGTTTAGATCACCATAGTTGTTTCTTATGGCAGTAAAAAAATATGTAGAGTATTGTTTTTCTATAGATATTGCTTTAGATAAATCTTCATCAAAAATTATGAGATATAAACATTTCTATTTTTAGCCATTTCTTCCATAGCTTTTTCCTGCTGAAATAATAAAAATCTTTTTTTCATTTTTTTAGTAACTAAATTATATTGAGAATTTTTTTATCTTTAAATAAAACTAATATTATCATTTGATTTGCATCAATTATACCAATTAAATCTTCGTAGGCATTAAAAAGTGGAACAGCATTATCAGGGTCATCTTTTTGTATTACTAAGACAATGTCTTTAATATTATCATTATTTAAATCTCCTTCTTTTTTACAATACTTTTTCCAACCCTTAGGAATAAAGTCCTCAACTTTACTAGCTTTTTTTGAGGGAAATTTATAGCTAGTAAATTAAATGAACAAAAGAATAAATAATAAAAAAACTAAAGAAAAAAATATTTTTCTCTTCATAATTACCTCCAATGATAATAAATATTTAAAAGTATATCATAAAAAAAATAAGAGAAAAAAATATTCTCTCTTAAATAGTTAATTATTTTTTTATTTCAAAAACATATTTATCTAAGATATCTACACCACTAGTTTCTGACATAGTATCTAAAGCATAAATTTCTGTAATGTTTAAATTCTTTTCAGTTTTTTTCTTCTTTTTTTGACATTACTTTCTAATTTTTTTCAGACATATTATGTATTATTAGTTTTTTTAGTTGATAAATTAAGAGAATAATTCGTAGTATCTACGTACTCAGTATCTCCTGAAATGTTTTTGAGCATCTAAACCAATAAGTTCAAATCTATTGTTTTGATATCTAAAAAAATATGTAGTAGAAGTAGCAGCTTTAATATAGTCTGCAAGAGTAAAAAAATACGTAAAGTATTATTTTTTTAATAGTTACTGCCTTAGATAAATTATCATCGTAGTCAGGAGAATCAAGACTTTCTAATCCTTCTTCAGAAGCATAACCTGGTGAAACAATGAAATTTTTTTATCATTCTTTGCAACCAAAGTATATTTTTGAGTTCTTATCTTTAAATAAAACTAATATAATTCTTGGGTTAAAATTCATAGGATTAGAACGAGATGAGTCTTCAATTTTTTTGAAAATTTTTTTAGGATCATTTTTTTCAATTACTAAAAACAACATCATCAATTTTTATCTTTATTTAAATCTCCTTTTTTTCAACTATTAATTTTTTTCCAACCCTTAGGAATAAAAGTCCTCAACTTTACTAGCTTTTTTTGAGGGAAATTTTCAGCTAATAAATTAAATGAACAAAGAATAAATAATAAAAAAACTAAAAAAATAAACCTTTCTTTTTTTCATAATCGTCTCCTACAATAAATAATATTAATTATCATATTTTTTTCTAATATTTTTAATTCCAGTATCTTGTGCCATAGTATCTAAGATATATTTATCTTTGACATCTATATTTTTTTCTACTTTTTCTATTTTTTTGTTTCATCAGTACGAACTCCTGAAATATCTTTTTGTACCTATTAATTTTTTTAGTTGAAAAATTAATAGAATACGCTATATCTACAGCATAATCAGTAGATGTATGCCAATATTTATATTCTAATCCAATTAACTCAAACTTATTATTTTGATATCTAAAAATATATTCAGTAACTCTAGCACCTTTAACATATTCTGAACGAGTTAAAAGACGAAGAGTATCATTCTTTATATTTATTGACTTAGATAAATCGTCATCTAAATCAGGTGAAGAAAGTGTTTCTAGTTGTTCAACAAGAGCTTTATCTTTTGAAACAATAAAACCATTTTTCATTTTTTTAGAAATCAAATTATATTGAGAATTTTTTTATTTTTTTAAACAATACTAATATTGCCATAGGATTATAATTAAAAAAATTGTATTATCTTCTGATTTTTTTCAAAAATTTTTTTAGCATCATCTTTTTTGTATTACTAAAACAACATCATCAATTTTTATCTTTATTTAAATCACCTTTTTTTAACTACAACACTCTTCCAACCTTTAGGAATAAAATCCTCAACTTTATTAGCTTTTTTTGAGGGAAATTTTCAGCTAATAAATTAAATGAACAAACAATAAATAATAAAAAAAACTAAAAAAATAAACCTTTCTTTTTCATAACTGCCTCCTGTATTATATTATTTTTTTATTTCATGAGCATATTTATCTAAGATATCTACACCCGTAGTTTCTAACATAGTATCTAAAACATAACTTTTCTTTAATATTTAGTTTCTTTTCAATTTTTTTCTTCTTTTTCTCATATCACTTTCTAACTTTTTCTCTTAAATTGTATATTTTTTTAATTTTTTTGTTGAGAAGTTAAAAGAATAATTATAAGTATCTATATATTCAGCATTGCCAAAAAAATATTTTGATTTTTCTAAACCAATAAGTTCAAATCTATTATTTTGATATCTAAAAAAATATATAGAAGAGCTACTACTTCTAGTTAATTCTGCAAAAAGTAAAAAAATACGTAAAGTATTATTTTTTTATAGTTATAGACTTAGATAAATCATTATCAAAATCAGGTGATTCAAGATTTTTGTAATCCAGATTCATAAGCCTCACCTGGTGAGATGATAAATCCTTTATCATTTTTTTAGCTGCTAAAAGTATACTTTTGAATTTTTTTATCTTTAAATAGAACTAATATAATTCTTGGATTATGATTCTCAGGACTGGTTTGATACGATTCCTCATTTTTTTAAAAATTTTTTTAGGATCATTTTTTTCAATGATTAAAACGACATCATCTATTTTATCTTTATTTAAATCACCTTTTTTTACTATAATACTCTTCCAACCTTTAGGAATAAAAATCTTCAATTTTATCAGCTTTTTTTAGGAAAATTTAGAGCAAATAAATTAAAAAGAGTAGAAGATGAATAAGATTAAACTTAAAAATAAAAAAAATTTTTTTCTTCATAAAAACCTCCGATTTGTATACCACTTTTAGTATAACATAAATTTCTGAATTGTAAAGTCAAGAATTGAAAAAAATAAAAAAATAAATTTTTAAAGATACAAAGGACTTTAAAAAAATATTAATAAAAAAACTGTAATTTAATATAAAAAAATATGGTATAATGAATACGATTTTTAGTATATATTAGGAGGATGTTGTTAATGAAGACAATATTATATGGAATATTTTATTTTTTTCTAACTCTTTTTCTTTGCTTATATCTTTATAAAAGAAAAGGACTTAGCTAAAAAAATTTGATGCTCGTAGGGAGAAATTTGTAAATAAAATAGTAAAAAAATGAAAATAAAGCTAAATACTACAAGAAAAGTACTTTATTATGTTGAGACAATAGGGAACAGCACTTATATTAGTTGTTATTATTCAAAAGATTCTATATAGGAAACTTTAAAAATCCCTACAGGCTCAATGATACCTACAATAGAAAGTTGGAGATAGAGTTTTTTTGCTGATATGGTGTCATATAAATTTATAGGGCAAAAAAAGAAATAGTATCATAGTTTTTAAAGAGCCTATAGAAAATAAAGTTCTTTATACAAAAAAAGAGCTATGGGACTTCCTGGAGAAACTGTAAAAATTCAAGATGGAATTTTTATATAAATGGAGAAGCAACAAACTTTAGACAATATAGCAATTTAGGAATTGGAGATAATGAGTGGAGAATACCTAAAAAGGAGATAAATTAGAAATTATCCCTGCAGGTAACTATAATAAAAGCCTCATAGCTATACTGCTATAGATATAGAGAAAATTCAAAAAGGAATTGAAAATATAACTCAGCTTCAGTCTATGAATTTATGCCTAACTTAAAATTTGTTGTTAATGGAGAAGAAACAGGTCTAATTTTTAGATTTTATCCATGATAAAGATGTAGTTGCTAAACTTATGGTAGGAGAAACAGTTGAAGTTACACTAGATGATGACTATTATTTAGCATTAGGAGATAATACAGATAACAGTTTTGACTCGAGATATTGGGGCTTTGTTAAGGGAAGCAGAATAAGAGGAAGAGCAATAGTCAGATTCTGGCCTTTAAACAGAATAGGATTAGTAAAATAAAAAAATAGTTTGTTACTAAATTATAACGATTACTTGTCAGCCTATAATGGTTCTAGAGCTCACAAAGGCTCTTTTCACCATTATAGAACGTCGCAGTAATCTTATAAATTTTAATGTAACTCACTTATTTTTTTATTGTAATATGTAATTGTATGTAATTGGAATGTAGAGGATATTCAATGATTAAAAAAAATTAACAATCAATGATGTAGACTATATAGAACAAATTTTTTTAACTTAGAAAAAAAGATATTTTTTTAAAAAAATTCTGCTTTCAGTAAAGAATCTACAGAGAATTTAGTAAAAGCTGATAATTCATTTATTTATGCTTATCTTATAGATGAGAAAATTTGTGGATATTTAATGGTTCTAGATAGCATAGATGTCTATGAAATTCTTGCAATAGCAACTGTTGAAGAATATAGAAATAAAGGTATTGCTCAGGAACTTTTAGATAAAAATAAAAACTAAAGATATTTTTCTTAGAAGTTAGAAAAAGTAATGAAAAAAAGCAATAAATTTTTTTACAAAAAAATAATTTTTAAACAAATATCAATAAGAAAAGGCTATTATTCAGATCCTACTGAAGATGCCATTATAATGAAAATGGAGGCAAATAATGAATAACGAAATCTATTCAAACCCACTATGTGAAAGGTACAGTTCTAAAGAAATGATGTATAACTTTTTCACCTGACAAAGAAAATTCTCAACTTGGAGAAAACTTTGGATTGCATTGGCAGAATCTGAAAAGGAATTAGGGCTAGATATATCTCAAGAACAAATAGATGAAATGAAAAAAAAATATTCATAATATCGACTATGAGCTAGCAGCAAAAAGAAAAAGAATTCAGACATGATGTTATGGCTCATGTTCATACTTTTGGAACACAAGCACCTTTTAGCTATGCCTATTATCCACTTAGGAGCAACAAGTGCCTTTCGTTGGAGATAACACAGATTTAATACAGATTAAAGATGGGCTTGAAATAATAAAAAGCTAAACTTGTGAATGTTATGAATAATTTATCTAAGTTTGCATTAGAAAATAAAAAAATGTAGCAACTTTAGGATTTACACATTTTCAAGCTGCTCAACTTACAACAGTAGGAAAAAAAGAGCAACATTATGGCTACAATCTCTATTATTAGATTTAGAAGAATTAGAATTTAGAGAAAATACTTTAAGATTTAGAGGAGTGAAAGGGAACAACAGGAACACAAGCAAGTTTTTAAAGATTTATTCGATGGAGATTTTTTTCAAAAAGTTGAGGAATTAGATGTACTAGTTTCTAAAAAAATGGGATTTGATAAAGAGATTTGCAGTAACAGGACAAACTTATGATAGAAAAGTTGATTCAGAAATAATGAATTTACTAGCAAATATAGCTCAATCTGCTCATAAGTTTACTAATGACTTAAGATTATTACAACATTTAAAAAGAAGTAGAAGAACCTTTTGAAAAGAGTCAAATTGGTTCATCTGCAATGGCATATAAAAGAAATCCAATGAGAAGTGAAAAGAATTTCATCTCTTGCTAAGTTTGTTATAGCATTACAACAAAGTACAGCAATGGTTGCTTCAACTCAATGGTTCGAAAAGAACTCTTGATGACTCAGCTAACAAGAGATTATCTTTACCTCAAGCATTTTTTTAGCAGTTGATGCTATACTAATTATTTGGAACAACATTATGGAAGGTTTAGTTGTATATAATAAAAATAATAGAAAAAAACATATAATGAGTGAACTTCCATTTATGGCAACTGAATATATAATAATGGAATGTGTAAAAAGCTGGTGGTGATAGACAAGAACTTCACGAAAGAATAAGAGTTCACTCTATGGAAGCTGGTAAACAAGTTAAAGTAGAAGGAAAAGATAATGATTTAATTGATAGAATAGTTAATGATGACTACTTTAAATTAGATAAGGCTAAGTTACTTTCTATACTAGAACCTAAAAAAACTTTATTGGTTTTTGCAGCAGAACAAACAGAAAAAGTTTGTTAATATAGAAGTAAAACCAATATTAGAAAAAGTATAAGGCTCTTTTAGGAATGGACTCTGAACTAAAAGTATAAATTTGGCTAGTAACGAACTATTTTTTTATGAATTATTTATCTGAGGAAAGGGAAGTGAATTTATGATAAAAAAAGAATATAGAGAAGAAATTTATCTAATAGCCTTAGTACTTTTTAGGCTTATATCTTTCTCTTATTGAAAATATAATACCTAAACCATTTCCTTGGATGAAGATAGGTTTATCAAATATATCTGTGCTAATAGCTCTTGAAAAAAATTTAATTCTAAAATGGCTTTTACAGACTATTTTTACTTAGAGTGTTTATACAAGCTCTTATGCTTGGAACTCTATTTACACCAAATTTTATCATAAGCTTTTAGTGCAGGACTAGTAAGTACATTATTTATGATCTTTTTTATACAGATTCAGAAAGTATTTATCACTGTTATCTATTAGTTGTATTTCAGCATTTATGCATAATCTTTTACAGTTGACAGTAGTATATTTTTCTAATGTTTAGAAATATATCTTTAAATAGCAGGTCTATAATAATCTTTATCATTTTTTTCTAGGTTTAGGGGGTTATTATGGGCTTGGTAACAGGAGTTATAGCAACAAGATTAAATTTAAAAAGGAATAAATAAAATAAATAAGGAGAGATATTTATGGGTAGATATTTTTGGAACAGATGGTATTAGAGGAGAGGCAAATAAGGAATTAACTGTTGAAAAAGGCATTAAGACTTGGTTATGCCCTTGGATATTATCTAAAAAAACACTTATAAAAATGAAGAAAAAAATAAAAAGTTGTTATGGGAAGTGACACAAGAATATCTGGTTATATGTTAAGATCAGCTTTGACAGCAGGGCTTACATCAATGGGAATATACATAGACTTCGTTGGAGTTATTCCTACACCAGGGGTAGCTTATATAACTAAGTTAAAGAAAGCTAAAGCAGGTATTATGATTTCTGCTTCACATAATCCAGCAAAAGATAATGGAATTAAAAATCTTTAACTCAGATGGTTTTAAATTTTCTGATGAGATAGAAAATAAAATAGAAGACTATATGGACGATTTAAATTCTATTTTTAGTAGATCCTTTACCAGGTGATAAGGTTGGTAAGTTTAAGTATGCAGAAGATGAATACTTCCTATACAGAGATTATTTATCTCACTGTGTAAAAAGGAAACTTCAAGGATATGAAAAATAGTACTTGACACAGCTAATGGAGCTGCATATAGAGCTGCAAAAAGATGTGTTCTTAGATTTAAGAGCAGAACTTGTTGTTATAAATGATGCTCCTAATGGAAGAAATATAAATGTAAAAGTGTGGATCAACTCACCCAGAAATATTAGCAAAAGTTGTTGTAGGTTATGAAGCAGATTTAGGATTAGCTTATGATGGAGATGCTGATAGACTTATAGCAGTTGACAAGTTTGGAAATATTATTGATGGAGATAAAATTATAGGAATCTTAGCTCTAGGTATGAAAAAAATGCAGGAACTTTAAAAAAATGATAAAGTTGTAACTACTGTAATGAGTAATATAGGATTTGAAAAATATCTAAAAAGAAAATAATATAGAGCTTTTTAAGAGCAAAATGTTGGAGATAGAAATGTTCTTGAAATGATGCAAAAAGAAGATGTTGCTATAGGGTGGAGAACAATCAGGTCACATTATATTAAAGGACTATGCTACAACAGGTGATGGAATATTATCATCTTTAAAAACTTGTTGAAGTTATAAGAGACACTGGAAAAAGATTTACATGAATTAGTATCAGCAATAAAAGATGCTCCTCAAACTTTAATAAATGTAAAAGTTGATAATACTAAAAAGAATACTTGGGATAAAAAAATGGAAAAAAATTAAAAAGTTTCATAGCTGAAATAAATAAAAAAACACTCTGATGAAGTTAGAATATTAGTTAGAAAATCAGGAACAGAACCTTTAATAAGAGTAATGACAGAAGGTGAAAATAAGCAACTTGTACATAAGTTAGCTGAAGATATTGCTAAACTGATAGAAACTGAATTAAATTAATAGAAGGATAAATATGAAAATTTTTGATAAAGATTTTTTTAGGTATTTGGCTTTATTCACTGAAATAGGTTTGACATTATTTATAAATGTTTTTTTATAGCAATATATCTTTATTATCTTTTTGAGAAATATTTATTTAGGAGTTTTTATTTTTGATATTTATGATACTATTAGGAATAGTAAATGGATTTTTATAGCGTGTATAAGCTTTATATTTCCAAAAAAATAAAAAAATAGTAATGAAAGAAAGGTATTTAGTAGATGGAGGATATAAAAATTTATTTAAAAAAACAATAATAACAACTATTATATGTTTTTTTATTAGGTTTAGTTTTTTTCAAAAATAAATATCTTTTCTTTGGAATAGGTGGAGGCTGTGCAATATCAGTTATAGCTCTATATCTTATATCAGTGGATAGCAAGGCTATTACATATTCTAAAGATGTAAAAAGTAGCAAAAAGAATTGCCTACATTGGTTATGCCAAAAGATACTTTTTACACTTACTGTTTTTTTGTAGCATTATTTTATTTTTTTAACGACTTTAGACTTTTTTTATGTGGATTTATAGGTACATTGAATGTCAAACTTACAATTTACTGTATGAATATACTAAAAAAAGATAAGAAGTTTTTTTAATAGTTAAACTATAATTATTGAAAGGAGGTATAAAAGTGAGACTAGGATACAATAGAATTTACAACAGGAGAATTGGTATCTAGGCTTCAGAAATTTTTTTCGATATTTGGCTTTCCAATAACTTCTACTGTTGTTACAACTTGGTTTATACTCTTATGTTTCTTTGTATTTTTTAAACTTGGAACAAGAAATCTACAATTGATTCCTGGAAAATTTCAATCAATTCTTGAAGGAATTTATGAATTTTTAGATGGAACTATTGGACAAATATTAGGAACTTGGAAAAAGAAATATTACACATTTTTTTGCAACATTATTTTTTTGTTTATCTTCTTATCAAATATAATAACGTTCTTCCCTATACCTTGGTTCGGGGTAAAAAATGGTGTATTTGAAATTTTCCCAGCCTTTAGGTCACCAACAGCTGACTTAAACACTACTGTTTGTCTAGCATTGATAGTAACCTTCTTGTTTATATCAATAAATATAAAGAATAACGGTATACTTGGATATTTAAAAGGCTTTGGAGACCCAACACCAGTTATGGTTCCATTAAACATAGTTGGAGAGTTTGCAAAACCATTAAATATATCTATGAGATTGTTTGGAAATATGTTCGCTGGTATGGTTATAATGGGGCTTATTTATATGGCAGTACCTTACTTCATCCCAGCACCTCTGCACTTGTATTTTGACCTATTTGCAGGTTTAGTACAAAGTTTCGTTTTCGTAACCTTATCTATGGTATATGTTCAAGGTTCACTAGGAGATGCAGAGTATACTGAGTAAAAAAATAAAAAAATTTTAGGAGGAATAGAAAATATGGATTTATTAACAGCAAAAACAATAGTTTTAGGATGTTCAGCAGTTGGAGCAGGACTTGCTATGATAGCAGGATTAGGATCAGGAATCGGGGAAGGATATGCAGCCGGGAAAGCAGTTGAATCTGTTGCAAGACAACCAGAAGCAAGAGGAAGCATAATCTCTACAATGATACTAGGACAAGCCGTAGCAGAATCTACAGGTATTTACTCATTAGTTATTGCACTAATTTTTACTTTTATGCAAACCCTTTCTTAAGCAAATTAGGATAATAAGATATATCTGTCATTCAACTGATGAAAGGAGGTAAAATAGAGTGCCAATAATATCTATTGATGCTACGTTTTTTTGGCAAATCATTAACTTTTTGTTCTTTTTATTTATAGTAAAGAAATACTTTAAAGAACCTATATCAAAAATAATAAATGAAAGAAAGCAAAAAAATAGAAGCTGAATTAGTTGAAGCAACAAAAAAACAGAGAAGAAGCTGAAAAAAACTACATAAAGAAGCTGAAGCTCAAGTTCTTAATTCAAGAAAAGAAGCTAGTGAAATTGTTAAAAATGCACAAAGAAAAAGCAGAAGAAGAAGCACACCTTCTAATAAAAAGAGGCAAGAGAAAATAGAGAAAAATATTTTTAAAGTCACTGAGTTAGAAGTTACAAAAATTAAAAAAATGATACCAAAGATGAGTTAGGTAGAGAAGTTAAAAACTTAGCTGCAGAACTAGCTGAAAAAAATTATAAAAGAAAAGGTAGATGATAATCAAGAAACTTCACTTATTGATAAATTCATAGCAGAGGTAGGGGAAGATAAATGATTAAATCACAAATAGGAAGAAGATATTCTAAGGCAATATTTGATATTGCTGAAGAGAAGAATCAAGTTAAGGAAATTTATGAAATGCTAAATTCGGCTATGGTTCTATATAGAACTGATAAAGAATTTAAAAAATTTTTATTAGAAATCCTTTAATTGAGAATGAACAAAAAAAGGCAGTTTTAACTGAAATTTTTTTGGTAAAGATAACAGTGAGAACTTAAATATTTTACTATATTTTTAGATAAAGGTAGAATTAACTGTATAAAAATATATTGTTGCAGAATATCTAAAAAAATATACTATAGAAAAAAATAGAATTTTTAGATGTAAAAGCTACTTTTTACTAAAGAATTATCTGAAGAACAAAGAACTAAATTAATCAATAAATTATCACAAAAAAACTGGAAAAGAAATTAACTTAGAAGTAAAAAGTTGATAAGTCTATTCTAGGTGGTGGAATTATAAAAAAATAGGTGATAAGATTATTGACGGTTCTATCCGTAGAGAATTAGATAATTGGAAAAAAAGAGTTAAGGTCTTTAATGGAGGTGTAACAATTTGAATATTAGACCAGAAGAAGTAAGTTCTATTATTAAAAAAAGAAATAGATAACTATAAGAAAACTTTAGAAATAAAAACTTCTGGGACTGTTCTTGAAGTAGGAGACGGTATTGCGAGAATTTATGGTTTAAGCAATGTTATGTCGGGAGAACTTCTTGAATTTCCTCATGGAGTAATGGGAATGGCTTTTAAACTTGGAAGAAGATAATGTTGGAGCCGTTATCCTTGGATATGCTTCTTTAATAAAAGAAGGAGATGAAGTTAGAGCAACAGGTAAAGTTGTATCTGTACCTGCTGGAGATAACTTATTAGGTAGAGTAGTTAATGCTTTAGGAGAACCTATGAGATGGAAAGGGAGAAATAATTGCAGATAAATATATGCCTATTGAAAGAAAGGCATCTGGAATTATTTCAAGACAACCAGTATCAGAACCTTTACAAACAGGAATTAAATCAATAGATGGAATGGTTCCTATCGGTAGAGGACAAAGAGAACTTATTATAGGGGATAGACAAACAGGTAAAACTGCAATAGCTATCGATACTATAATCAACCAAAAAAAGGACAAAATGTAAAATGTATTTATGTTGCAATAGGGCAAAAAGATCAACTGTTGCACAAATATATAGAAGTTAAGTGACTTAGGTTGTATGGAATATACAACAATAGTCGCAGCAACTGCCTCTGAAGCAGCACCTTTACAATATATGGCACCTTACTCAGGAGTAGCTATAGGTGAATATTTCATGGATAGGGGAGAACATGTTTTAATAATTTATGATGATTTATCTAAACATGCCGTTGCTTACAGAGAAATGTCATTACTACTTAGAAGACCACCTGGACGTGAGGCTTATCCAGGAGACGTATTCTATTTACATTCAAGATTACTTGAAAGAGCTGCTAAGTTATCTGATGAATTAGGAGGAGGTTCTATAACTGCATTACCAATTATAGAAACTCAAGCAGGAGACGTTTCTGCATATATTCCTACTAACGTAATATCAATAACTGACGGACAAATATTCTTGGAATCTCAACTTTTCAACTCAGGGTTTAGACCAGCAATAAATGCAGGGATATCAGTATCGAGAGTTGGAGGAGCTGCACAAATAAAAGCTATGAAACAAGTTGCTTCAAAAAGTTAAGTTGAGATCTTGCTCAATATACTGAGCTTTTTAACTTTTGCTCAATTTGGATCAGACCTTGATAAAAGCTACAAAAAGCACAATTAGAAAGAGGACATAGAATAATGGAAATATTGAAACAACCTCAATATCATCCATATACAGTTGAAAAACAAGTTGTATCTTTCTATGCTGTTATCAATGGTCACTTAGATGATATAGAAATTTCAAAAAGTAAGAAGATTTGAAAAAGAATTATTAGAATATCTAAAAGGAAATACAGATATTTTTAACTGAAATAGCTGATAAAAAAAGCTTTTAGATAAAGATTTAGAAGAAAGATTGAAGGGAAGTATTGCAAACTTTAAAAAGTCTTTTTAATTAAGGAGTAAAATTATGCCTGGAATGAAAGAAATAAAAAAAGTAGAATCAAATCTGTTCAATCTACCCGTCAAATTACTAATGCTATGGAAATTGTTTCTACAACTAAATTTAAAAAAATATTCTAAATTAGTTTCAGAATCAAGACCATATGAAGAAAGTATGAGAAAAAAATTCTATCTAATATAGCAGCGGGAACTAAAAAAATGAAAGACACCCACTTTTTGATGGAAGAGAAGAAGTAAAAAAAGTATAGCTATAATAGTTATAACTTCTGATAGAGGACTTTGTGGAAGCTTTAACAGTTCAACTTTAAAAAGAACTAGAAAAGTTAGTTAAACAAAATGAAGGTAAGAAAATATCTATCATTCCTTTCGGAAGAAAAAGCTATAGATTTTGCTACAAAAAAAGAAATTACGATTTCTCAGAATCTTTTTCAAAAATTTTCTGCTGAAGAAATGAATAAAATTGCAAGAGATGTTTCAGAAGACATTGTTATAAAATATGTAAATCATGAATATGACGAAGTTTATTTGATATATAATAAATTTATATCAGCTTTAAGATATGATTTAACTTGTGAAAAATAATTCCAATAGCTAGAATGGAAGGCGAAGTAAATAGTGAATATATATTTGAACCTAACACAGAATATATATTATCATCTCTATTACCTAGATTTATAAATTTACAAGTATATCAAGCTATTTTTAAATAATACTGCTAGTGAACATTCGGCAAGAAAGAATTCAATGGGTAGTGCAACAGATAATGCTGATGAAATGATAAAAAAACATTGAATATTCAATACAATAGAAATAGACAAACAGCTATTACTCAAGAAATAACAGAAATAGTTGGAGGAGCGTCTGCTTTATAAAAAAATTATAATATAAAATGAAGGTTTTTCTTGAAATACAAATTATTTAATTTTTGTTAATTTTATATTCAACTGCTTGATAGCCATTAGTGTCTCGTGAGCTCCACAAAGGCTCACTCAACAATAATGGACATCGCAGCAGTTTTTATTAAAAGTTATTTAAAATTATTTTCAAGAAAAAAACTCAATTAGATTTATCTTAATTTTTATAAAGACAGAAAATAATAAAAAGTAAGGAGGCAATAATAGGTGAATAGAGGAACTATAACACAAATTATAAGTGCTGTTGTAGACGTTGCTTTTAAAGATGAATTGCCTGCAATATATAATGCTTTAAAAAGTAAAAATTAGAAGACAAAGAACTTGTGCTTGAAGTTGAGCAACACCTTGGGAACAATGTTGTAAGAACAGTTGCCATGGACTCAACAGATGGTTTTAAAAAGAGGAATGGAAGTTATAGATACAGGGAAACCAATTACAGTACCAGTTGGAAAAAGCTGTTCTAGGAAGAATATTAAACGTTTTTAGGAGAGCCTGTTGACAATCACAGTCTATAAATGCTGAAACAGTTTTACCTATCCATAGAGAAGCACCTGAGTTTGATGACTTAGAAACTGAAACTGAAATATTCGAAACTGGAATAAAAGTTATAGATTTATTAGCACCATATATAAAAAGGTGGAAAAATAGGTCTATTCGGAGGAGCAGGAGTAGGTAAGACAGTTTTAATAATGGAACTTATCAACAACATTGCTAAGGGACATGGAGGAATCTCTGTGTTCGCAGGAGTTGGAGAAAAGAACAAGAGAAGGAAGAGACTTATATAATGAAATGACTGAGTCAGGAGTTATTACAAAGACAGCTCTTGTTTATGGACAAATGAATGAGCCACCTGGAGCAAGATTAAGAGTTGCTTTTAACAGGACTTACAGTTGCAGAAAAACTTTAGAGATAAAGATGGACAAGATGTACTTCTATTTATAGATAATATATTCAGATTTACACAAGCAGGATCTGAAGTATCAGCTTTACTTGGAAGAATACCTTCAGCCGTTGGTTACCAACCAAACTTGGCAACAGAAATGGGAGCTTTACAAGAAAGAATTACATCAACAAAAATCTGGTTCTATCACATCAGTTCAAGCTGTTTATGTACCAGCCGATGACTTGACTGACCCAGCACCAGCTACAACTTTTCTCTCACTTGGATGCAACAACAGTTCTTTCAAGAAATATAGCATCTCTTGGAATATATCCAGCTGTTGACCCATTAGATTCAACATCTAAGGCTCTATCAGAAGATATAGTTGGAAAAGAACACTATGAAATTGCAAGAAAAGTGCAAGAAGTTTTTACAAAAGATATAAAGAGTTACAAGATATCATAGCTATCTTAGGTATGGATGAATTATCTGATGAAGATAAACTTACAGTATCAAGAGCTAGAAAAATTGAAAGATTTTTCTCACAACCTTTCTCTGTTGCAGAACAATTCACAGGAATGGAAGGAAAATATGTTCCTGTAAAAAGAAACAATCAGAGGATTTAGAGAAATATTAGAAGGAAAACATGATGATATTCCTGAACAAAGCATTTCTATATGTTGGGACAATAGAAGAAGCCGTTGCTAAATCAAAAGATTTAGTAAAAATAAGGAGGAAGTTATGTTGGTAAGTGTTGTAACACAGATTAAAAAAAGTATTAGAACAAGAAGCAGGATATCTAAGACTTAGAACTTCAGAAGGAGATATAGGTATAATGCCTAATCATGCTCCTTTAGTTGCTGAACTATCAGCAGGAAAGATGGAAATTGAAAGTCCTTCAAAAGATAGAAGAGATGTTTATTTTTTAACAGGTGGTTTTTTAGAAATTTCTAATAACCAAGCAACAATAATTGCAGATGAAATATTTCCATTAGATGAAATTAACATTGAAAATGAGCAATTAGAACTTGAGAAGTTAAGAAAAGAATTAGAGCTTGATCTGACAGAAGAAGAAAAAGCAAAAAAATTCAAAAAAAGAATAAAAAAATTTCTTCAGCTATGATAGATGCTAAAACTAACTAGGAGGAAAAATATGAAATTTCACTTTTTACATGAAAACTTTAATGTTTTAGATTTAGAAAAGAGTATAAAAATTCTATGAAGAAGCTCTTGGACTAAAAGTTGAAAAGAGAAAAAAATTTGCAGAAGATGGAAGCTATAAAATAGTTTATCTAGGAGATGGAATAACAAACTTTCAACTAGAATTAACTTGGCTTGCAGATAGAACAGAAAAAAATATGATTTAGGTGATGAAGAATTCCATTTAGCTTTTTGAAGTAGATGACTACGAAGGAGCATTTAAAAAAACATACAGAAATGGGTTGTGTCGTTTTTGTAAATGAAAAAAATGGGTATATATTTTATAACTGATCCTGATGGATATTGGATAGAAATTTTACCACCCTAAAAAAATAAGAATAAAAATAAAAACTCTAAAAAGAATGGTCTTCTATGGTAGAATATAAAATATCATAGGGGACTATTTTTATGAAAGAAAAAAAGGAGAGGGGAAATGTTAAGAGCAGAAATTATTAGAAAAAAAGATGAATTACTAGAACTTTTTAAATAGTTTTGAAAATGGAGAAAATGTGTATATTCTTGATGAAGATGAAGATGGAGCTTTTTATTTTTAAGTTTGCTGTTTATTGTTATGAAAAAGCAGCATTAACTTCAAATCCTTTAATTATTATAGATGAGAATAATACTACTATTTTTGGTGAGATTAAATTTAAATATTCTAGAATCAGATATAGAAAAAGAATTTGTACTTTGTTAAATGAATTCAATAACGAAGTTATATTTAAATATGTATTGAATCCTAGAATTAATAAGATAGAAGCTATTTGCAATGTTCATAATTTTAAAGAAGTAACAGCTATGCTTCTTTGGCAAATAACTGTTAGTTTAGCAAAAAGTTTTGAAGAGAATAATAGAATTGAAAGAATATTAAAGAATTATACCTATAACCAAATATTTTTGGTTATAGGTGTTTTAAAAATAGTTATTTATTTAAATGAGACAATGCAAATGATAAAATTATAATAGTAATTACAATTGAGATCATTAAAGAAATGATATTATTTTCTTGACTTGTACCTGCATATTTATATACTGATTTATTTTTTCCTCATAAGCATTTTTTTCATCACGAACCTGATTGTAGTATTCATCAATATCATCAGTTTTTTTATAGTATTATTTATTAATAAATTATCATAAATTGGACAGTTAATTTCATTGTTATAAATTTTACCAGATAAAAATTTGAGAATAAATCTCATTGCTTACTAAAAATTTCTTTATAATTAAAAAAATTATATTTTTCTTTTTAAAAATATATAATTTCCATCATCTTGTTTAATAAAGTTTAAAATTTTTTCCTTTGAGTCAGATGAACTAAATACAGATAGTAAACTTTTATTTTTCAGATCAGAAAGTTTAAATAATAGTTTTTAATAAATTTGATTTAGAATATAAATTCGCATGATAAATTTCTTCATAAAGTTCACAAGAAGTTATAAGTATTTTATTATCAGTGATTTCAGAATTTTTTAAAGAACCGATAATAGTATATAACAATACATTCATGGCATCAGAAAGATAACCATTTAAAGTTAAAACTTTTGCATATAAAAAAAGTAGCTGTTGGCATAAATAAAGGATTAAGCATATACTTTAGACATTCACTTAATGCTTCATTAAACATTCCTTCAGTTAGTAATGAGTAAGCTTTTATTATTGGATGTCCCATCCTCTGTATTAAAAAAATTGGGTTTTTACAGGTCTTACTATTGTAATATCATCATAAAAATTATTATTGTCTAAATTTAAAACTTCAATTTCATTAAAAAAATAACTCTTCCAGTCTTTCTTCAAATTTATTTCTAAAAAAATGTTATTAGAATAAAAAAATTAAATAAGAATCATTTTTTTAAGAATTTTTTTAATTGAGTATCAGATAAATTAAAATCATAAAAATTTAAAAATGGGCATTCTCTTCCTTTTTTTAAATCTATTTTTAAAAAAACTTTTAAAGTATTCTTCTAAACCAGAGGTGTTAATATTTAATGTGTTTTTCATATAGTCAAATATAGAACGATTATTCTTAGCAATAATTAAATTTATAAATTTATTGACAGCCATTTGTTCTATATTATTGAAATCTCTTGTATTATCTGATATCCTTAAAAATATTACTGTAAAGAAGAACATTTTTCAGCAGCTGAATAGTAACCATTCATTAATAAAAGCTTCAGATAGATAGTTATAAAAATTGTACAGTTGGAACAAAGTTTTCTAAAAATCATTTTTTTCTTAACATAAATGACATAGCAGATTCTGGAGCCCCTTGTAATTTGAAGATTAAAAAGTTATTTTTCTAAATCATTGTCTAAATCTGATTTGATTTTTTTCTGGAATTTTTATCCAAATATTATTATTCATAATTTCCCTCCCTTTGACATTTTATAATTTTTAAGAAAAAAATTTCAACTAGATTTTTTTAAAAAAATAATGTTAAAAAAATATTGACAATCATTTAGATAAGAGGATAGAATATAAATCATGTAATTATGAGGGGATATTATGGATTTTTATAAATGCAGCAAAAAAATATTGGAGTTAAATATAGGCAAGGATAAATTTCTATCATTGCCTGAAATAGAAAAAAACAGTATAGGAAACTGGTAAAAATTTATCATCCAGATTTATACGTAAATGATAAAAAAAGAAATACAAATGGGCTCAAGAAAAAAATGAAAGTTATAAACGATGCCATTGAATTTGTTAGAAATAATTACGAAGATATAAAAAATGAAACATGAAATTAAAAATGCAGAAGAATATGAAAAAGCAGCTGCTAAGAGAAGAGCCCAAAAAAATGAAGAAAGAAAAAAATGAGAGAGCAAGAGGAAGCCATAAGAAAAGAAAAAAATTTAAATATGAGGAAGAAATTAGGAGAAAAAGAGCAAAAGAAAAAAAGAAGAGGAAGAAAGAGCCAGAAGAGAAGAAGAAAAGAGAAAAGAAGAAGAAAAAAAGAAAAGAAGAAGAGGATAGAATAAAAAAAGAAAAAAATTAATGGAAGAAAGGAGAATAAAGAAAGAGAAAAGAAAAGAATTTATAAAAAAAGTATAAATGGCTTTATTATATTATTTATTCTTCTTGCTATTGGAATTCCAACATATTTATATGGAAATAGAAATGCAACTGAATATGATAAAACTAGCGGTATAAAAGAAGTAGGGAAATATAAAAATTTTTAAAAGAGATGGACTATGGACTATTTATTATGAAGATGGAAGTTATGAAGAAAGATACTATAAATATGGTACTCTTGATAGGGAAATTATCAAATACAATATAAATGGAGTAATCATTAAAAAGATAACTGTTATAGATGGAAAAAAAGAAGGTAAATGTATAGAGTATGATTCTAATGGAAATATAGTATTTGAATGTTTTTTATAAAGACGATGAATTAGATGGAACTTTTAAAAAGATATAGTAATAATAAAGTAATTTTTAGAAGAAAATTATAAAAAAATGGAATATTAGATGGGAAATTTACTTTATTTTCTAATAGTGGAAAAAAATAATTATAGATGGTTTCTATAAGAATGGAAAAAGAGAAGGAGAGTGGTCATATAATAATTTACAAGAATTATTAAAAATGCAAGATTTAGAGTATATATTTTTCAAATGAATACGAATATTTATTTTTTTATTAGTACGAAATGATATAATAGCAGGAGAAATCAATACATTATATGAATTTATAAATCGTGATATTATTAATATAAAAGGAAGTTTTAAAAATGGCTTAAAAAGAAGGAGAATGGAGATTTTATATTTATGATAATGATGGAAGTTTTACATCAGAAAGTAAAAAAATAATTTTATATAGAGAAGATAAAATTGAAAAAAATATTACTGGATGAATACTCATCTATTGAAGATGGAGAAAAATATAAAAATTCAAACTTTTTTTATGAAAATGGAAAAAAATAAAAAAATAAGAGAATATTATGATGATTATCTTTTTAGTGAAGGGGATGATTTAGATAAGAATAAGTCTGGGAAAAACAACTGAATTTTTATAAGTCAGGGAAAGTTTCTGCTATAATAGATTGGAAAGAAACTATTATAGAAAGAAAATATGGAACTGAAATCGATAGAATAAGTAGGTTAATAGGTACAGCTAAAAAAATTTTTATGAGAACGGAAAATTATTTGGAGAAGGTTCAATAAAATCATATGTAAATGAGTATTCTAGGGGTTTTAATATGGATAAAAAAATGGAAATATTATAATCAAAATGGAAAAATTAATTTTTAGAGGGTGAATACAAAATAGCATATGATAATGAAGATGCGATTTGGGAAAGCCATTATCGTATTGGTGAATGGAATTACTATTATGATAATGGAATGATAAGAGCAAAAAGGTTATTATAGTGGTACTGGAAATAATAAATACAATTCTTACTGGGAATTTTTGATACTGATGGAAATTTAGAGAAAAATTGAGGTTGAAGAATTAGATGATGGAATAGGATATACTATTAAGTATTATGAAGATGGTTTATATTATAAATGAGGAGAATTTAAGCTATATTTATTATGGTAATAAACATGCAAATGATCCAAATTATAGAGTAATAGGAGACTTATTACATGTTGAAGGAAGTTGTGATTATTATTTAATTTCTGATAAAAATAAAAACTTTTTGATGAAAAGGATATAAAGAAACAACTTGAAGAATAAAATAAAAGTGATTTTTCAAGTATTATTAATACAAAGTTTTTAAAAATATGAGTTTATGTAATCAAGAGAATTTTTTTGAGAATTAAAAGCTTAAAAATTCTCTTTTTGTTGTAAAAAAATTGCTTTTTTTCTGTTATAAATGTTACTCTAATAGTAAAAAATATTTTTTTATGAAATTTACAAAATGAGGTAGAGAAAAATGAAAAATAAGGTGGTGTAAAATGAGTAAAAGAAAGAAAAAAATTTAGAAAAAGTTATACAACAATGTCAAAAAAACATTGGATAAAATAGATGAAGAATTAGCAAAGCCAGAACCAAAATTGACTCTTTTATGATATAGAAATGGGAAACTTTGATGAGGTTCCAAGACTTATTTTTAAAAGGAAGCAAAGAAAAGAAATAAAGATAATGATGCAGGTACTAGATAAAAATGAATATATACCTGATTATACTTATCCTTTAATTGATTAAAAAAATATGGTCGCACACTTGTGACTCTAGCACTCGTAGGGTGTCAGTCATGAGTTAGACCATTAAGTATAGTCAGCATATATAGAAATATGTATGTAGAGGTAGCAACTTTAAAAAGCTATCCAATACTACTCGAATTGCTGGAAACCCCTAAAGCTAGTATAACTACAACATAGTACCTAAATAATATGGTACAAGTGTGAAAGTGGCGAAAGCAGAAAAAATATACTAGATGACATAAGGTTAAATCCTAAGTGTTAAGATAATGGGCAATCAGCAGCCAAGACCATAAGGTAAGGTTCAACGACTATTCCTCTTGAGGGAAGTACACCAAAAGCTGGTGGAAGTGGGTAGACCCAAACAGATAGAGCTGTGGGATAAGATATAGTCTGTGCTAATAGAAATATTAAGAAGTTCATAAGAGAACTGCATAAGTGGTAGCGTACTTATGTGAACGACAACCTCTAAAACGACTGAGTCAGTTTTAGGTTCATATATTTAGAAAAATTTTACTTTTTCATTTACTTATAGTATAAAAAGTAGTATACTATATATAGGTAAATGGAGGTGAAATCGCATGGAAAAAGCATATAAATTTAGATTTTATCCAACTAAAACTCAAATAACAATATTAAATTGTACTTTTTGGTTGTGTAAGATATGTCTATAATCATTTTTTTAGGTTTAAAACAAAGAGCTATATAACAAAGAAAAAAATCTATGTCATATAGTGAGTGTAGTAAAAGAATTAACAGTTTTAAAGAAAGATAAAGAATGGTTAAAAAGATGTAGATAAATTTTTCTTTACAAAATTCTTTAAAAAGATTTAGATAAAAGCCTATAAGAACTTCTTTAGTGGAAGTGGCTATCCAAAGTTTAAATCTAAGAAAGATAATAGAAAATCATACAGAACCAATTATACAAATAATAATATAGAGTTTTTTAGATAAATGGATAAAAGTACCTAAGTTAGGAAAAACTAAAAAAATAAGAGATAAAAATGAAACCACAAGGAAGAATAATAAATGCAACAATAACACAAGCACCTAGTGGAAAATATTATATATCTCTGTGTTGTACTGATGTAGAAGCTGAAAAAGTTAGAAAGTACAAATAAGAATATTGGAATAGATTTAGGTATAAAAAAACTTTTGCGCTTACCAGTGATGAGATCTCAATAGAAAATCCAAAAATATTTACAAAAAAATCTTTGAATAAACTAGCTATATTACAAAGAAGACTATCACGAAAACCAAAGGGTAGTTCAAATAGAAATAAAGCTAGAATAAAAGTAGCAAGATTATTTGAAAAGATATCAAATCAAAGAGAAGATTTTTGAAAAAAATTATCAACAATGCTAATAAAAAGAATATGATATTATCTGTATGGAAGATTTACAAATAAAAAAATATGGTAAAAAAATCATAAATTAGCAAGAAATATTGTAGATGTATCATGGAGTGAATTTAATAGAATACTAAGTTATAAAAGCGAAATGGTATGGAAAAAAACAATAGTAAGAGTAGATAGATTTTTTTGCAAGTAGTCAAATATGTAATTGTTGTGGATATAGAAATGAAGAAGTAAAAAGATTTAAGTGTGAGAGAATGGACTTGTCCAGTATGTGGAGCTGTACATAATAGAGATATAAATGCAGCCAAAAAAACATATTAAAAAGAAGGACTAAGGATATTAGGTATAAGTGCTTAAATATATAAATATATGAACCGTAGGAACTATGGGGATAGCTTGGTAAATTTAGTTGGCTAACAAAAGCAACTATTACCCAAGAACCCTGCGATTTCAGTCGTGGGAGGTTCAGAGTTATTCAATCGATACAGAATTATGTGATCTTTTATTTGAAACTAAAATTATATACGAAAAAAATATACATAGAACAAAAATAATATTTTTTTCCAAAGACTTTTTAAAAGTGAACTTCTATATCTTGATAAAATTTCGTTAAAATGGTAAAATCTATTATTAAAGTATAAATTATTTAGGGAGGATTTTCAGTGAACTATAGAATTGAAAATTTGATTGATAGAAAGACTGTTGAAAATAGAATTAAGGAATTAGCTAAGCAAATAGAAAAAGACTATGCTGGAGAAGAAGTTTACTGTGTGGGACTATTGAAAGGATCAGTAGTTTTTTTAAGTGATTTAGTAAAGGAAATAAATTCGCCAGTTATAATAGATTTTATGTCAGTATCTAGCTATGGAAGTGAAACTGTAAGTAGTGGAGATGTTAAAATTTTTAAAAAGATACTGATTTAGATTTAAGAGGAAAACATGTTTTAATCGTTGAAGATATAATAGATACAGGTTTAACTTTAGAGCATGTTATAAGATATTTTTAAAGAATCAAAAAGGAGTAAAAAAACTCTTAAAACTTGTACTCTATTGAGTAAACCAGAAAGAAGAAAGGTAAACATAGACATTGATTATGTAGGTTTTTGATGTTCCAGATAAATTTGTAATTGGTTATGGACTTGACTATGATCAAAAGTATAGAAATTTACCATATATAGCTGTTGTAGTTTTTTGAATAGGAGCCAGAAATGGACTTTAAACATAAAAAAAGTATGGTCAAAACTTTTTAAATAATAAAGATGAAATCTTAAATAAAAATAATAGAAGTTTCTAATATTGATGAAAATGACGAGATTTTTAGAAATAGAGATAGGGACAAGGGGCTTTTGACAAACCTATTAGTTGAAAGAGCTAAAAAAATTAACTTGTGTTGAGATAGATAAGGACTTAGAAGCAGGTCTTAGAAAAAAAGTTTTCTTCAAAAGAGAACTACACTCTTGTAATGGGAGATGTTTTGGAAGTAGACTTGACTAAATATCTAAATAAAAGGGACTAAGGTTGTTGCAAATATACCTTATTACATAACATCACCTATTATCAATAAACTTATAGAGAATAAAGAACTGATAGACGAAGCATATATTATGGTTCAAAAAGGAAGTTGGAGAAAAGAATTTGTGCAAAAAGCAGGAAAGGAAAGATCTATCTTAACTCTTGCAGTTGAATATTACGGAGAAGCAGACTATCTATTTACTATTCCAAGAGAATTTTTTTAATCCTGTTCCAAATGTTGATTCAGCCTTTATCTCAATAAAATTCTATAAAGATGATAGATACAAAAAAATAAGATTTCAGAAGATTTATTTTTTTAAATATATAAAGGCAGCTTTTTTTCAAATAAGAGAAAAAAATATCGTAAATAATCTAGCAACATTAGGATATTCAAAGGATAAGATAAAAAGAAATATTAAATCAAGTTGAAATATCTGAAAATGAAAGAGCAGAAAATATATCAATAGATAAATTTATTGAACTTATAGATATTTTTTGAAGGTAGATGAGGTTAAATGTTGATGAAAAAAAGTTATGAATTTATAATACAAAGTAAAAAAAGAAGATATAGACTTTATCAATAAAAATAGTGGAAGCCTATGAAGGAGCAGGAGTTGTGAGAACTCTTGATTCAACTAATGGTATCATAAGTGTTATTTCAACAGATGATTATAAAGACATGATGAGAGAAGTATTAATTGATTTAGGAAATAGATGGGTAGATTTGAAAAATTATTGAAGAGGGTGCTTGGAAAGGTACTCTATAACGGAGGAAAAAAATGGAAAATTTAGAAAGTTTATTAAATTTTATTATTAAACAATTAGTAGAAACAGAAGATAAAGTGAATATAACTTATGAAGTTTTAGATTCAGATGTAACATTCAAAGTTAGTGTTGCAAAGGGAGAAATGGGTAAAATAATAGGAAAAAAATGGACTTACAGCTAATGCAATCAGAGGAGTTATGCAAGCAGCTGGAGTAAAAGATAAACTTAATGTAAGTGTTGAATTTTTTTAGATTAGGAGTCAGTATGATTGTTGCAGGGAAAAGTTTTAGGTTCTCATCATTTAAAAAGGAGAAGTCAAAGTAATTTCTGATTTACAAAATATAGAAATGTTAGTTGGAAATAAAAGTTATTTTGGAATTGGAAGATAAGCAACAAAAAAACTATTGACTGTAAAAAGATAGCACCTCTTGTTGCGAATAAATGGATTTTTACTTTTGAAGAGATAAAAAAACAAAACAAGATACTATTGGAATTAGAAATGCAGCTATAAAGGTTAGAAGAGATATAGTTGGAATTGGAAAAGATGAGCATTTAGTAAGTGATATGCTAGGCTTTAAAGTCTATGATGTAAAGGGTGATGAGTATCTAGGGAGAAATAACTGAAATTATGGATACAGCAGCACATGATATTTATGTTATAGAAAGTGAAGACTTTGAAACTATGATACCTGATGTAGATGTATTTATTAAAAATATTGATTTTGAAAACAAAAATGTTAGTTGATACCATAGAAGGTATGAAAGAACCTAAGGTAAAGAAATGAAAATAAATATTTTAACATTATTTCCAAAAGATGTTTGAAGGCTTTGTGGGTGAGAGTATCATTTTCAAGGGCAATAAAATTTGGAGCAGTGGAAGTAAATATTATTGATATTAGAGACTATTGTTTTGACAAACATAAACAAAGCTGATGATATGCCTTTTGGTGGTGGAAATGGAATGGTTATGAAGCCAGAGCCACTGTTTTTTAGCACTAGAAAATCTTTCAGGAAAAGTTATCTATACATCCCCACAAGGAAAAAGCTTTTTAATCAGGAGATAGCAAAAAGAACTTGCTAAAAGAAGAAGAATTAACTATAATAGCAGGGCATTATGAAGGTATAGATGAAAGAGTGGTTGAAAAATAAGGTAGATATGGAATTATCCATAGGTGACTTTGTATTAACAGGTGGAGAACTTCCAGCTATGGTTATTTCTGATACTATTATAAGGCTTTTTACCTGATGTAATAAAAAAAGGATTCTTATGAAAATGATTCTTTCTATAATGGACTTTTAGATTATCCACATTACACAAGACCAGCTGAATATAAAGGTTTAAGAGTACCTGATGTACTGATATCAGGAAATCATAAAAAAATAGATGAGTGGAGATTGAAAGAAAGTCTAAAAAGAACTTATCTGAGAAGAAGAGATTTGATTGAAAAAGAGAATTAACTAAGTTAGAAAAAAACTATTAGATGAAATTAAAGAAGAGATAAAAAGAGGAAGTGTAAAGTATACAATGAGAAATAAAGTTTATTTAAGTTTAGTTCACTATCCAGTTTACAATAGAAATAAAGATATTGTTTGTACTTCTGTAACAAATTTTTGATATCCATGATATATCAAGATCTTGTGGAACTTATGAAATAAAAAGGATATAGATTGGTTGTTCCTGTTGATGCACAAAAAAATTGACAGAAAGAATAATAGGATATTGGCAAGATGGTACAGGTGGTCAATACAACAAAGACAGAGAACAAAGCTTTCAGAGTGACAGATGTTGCAGAAAGTATAGAAGCAGTTGTGGAAGAAATTGAAAGAATTGAAGGACAAAAACCTTTAATTATAACAACATCAGCTAGAATATTTGATAATAGCATAAGCTATGAAAATTTATCTAAACAAATATTTGAAGATGATAAACCTTACCTTTACTTTTTTGGAACAGGTTGGGAGCTTAACTGATGAAGTTATGGCTATGTCTGATCATATATTAGAACCAATTAGAGCTAATTCAAAAATATAATCACTTATCAGTTAGAGCAGCTGTTGCAATAATTTTAGATAGATTATTTGGAGAGAAATAAACTAATTTATAATATGAGCTTTGGAGAATAGATATGAATAATAGGCAAATTATGATAGAACCTAATATGGAAGTTTTTGAAAAAAATTAGGTGTAAAAAAAGTATAGAGATTAAAAATATCCTCTTAAATACAAGAACTAAGAGGATAACTTTCAATTGTTCAGTATCTTGTATGGGTTGTATAGATGACATCGACACTATATATAAAAGATGTTCTTTCAAAATTTGGTAGAGAAATAGAGATAGAGTTTGTAACAGAAAATAAAGAATTAAAATTAGAAGATGAAGAAATAAAAAAACAATTGCAATTAGGGCTATAGAAAGGTTGAAATCTAGGAATACAACCTCTAAGTCCTTTTTGTGTTTTTACAAGGTATATGTTAAAAAAATAATTATATAATTATAGAACTTAATGATGAACATATAAAGTTTATGTTAGAAGAAGTTAAAGATTTCTTCAAAAAAATAGAAAGTATTTTAGCAGAATATGGTTTAAAAGACTATAAGATTATGTTTTCTGTAGGAGATTTTTTTCAAAAAGAGTTTTTCAAATGTTGAAGAAAAAAATAAAAGCTGATATGGAAAAAAACAACAAAAATATTATAAGTTCTGAAAGAGAAAAAGATTATAAAAAGAAAATTCTGTGACAGAAACTCAAGTGTATAAAAGCTAAAAATGATTTTTAAAAAGAGGTTCAAAAACTAAAAGATATAAAAAGGTGATGTTATATCTATAAAAAGATTTCTATGACCTATATGATGGAGAACCTTGTATAGTTCAAGGAGAAATTTTTCTCTATAGAAGGCATGGTATTAAAAAGTGGAAAAAAACTTTAAAAACTATAAGAATAACAGATAGTGAAAAGTTCTCTTACTTCTAAAAATATTCTTAGATGAAAATGATAATCTAGATATTTCAGAAGGAAAGATTTTTAAAACTTAGTGGAAAAGTTCAAATGGATACTTATGCTGGAAATGAAAAAGACTTTAATGATAAATACAGTAAATATCATTGAAAAAGAAGTTATTAAAAAAAGAAGATACAGCAGAAGAAAAAAATGGTTGAGCTACATACACATACAAAAAAATGAGTGAAATGGTTGGAGTAACTGATGTTGAAGACCTTATAAAAAGAGCCAAAGAATATGGACATAAGGCTATAGCTATCACAGATTATTCTGTTGTTCACTCTTATCCAGCAGCCTATAAGACAGCTAAGAAGCTTTCAAAAGATGATGATAAAATGAAAGTTATCTTTGGTTGTGAAATGTATATGATAGATGATGAAGCACTTATGATTACAAATCCTAAAGATAAAAATAGATGAAGAAGAATTTGTAGTATTTGATATAGAAACTACAGGATTAAACTCTCATACTAATAAAATAATAGAAATAGGTGCTGTAAAAATAAAAAGCTGGAAGAATAATTGATAGATACTCGCAACTTATCAATCCAGGAATATCTATTCCGCATCATATTACTGAAATCACTAGTATTACAAATGAACAAGTTGCAAATCAACCTAAAATAGATGAAGTGATAGGAAAATTTGTGGACTTCATTGGAGATGCAGTTTTTAGTAGCTCATAATGCACCTTTTGATATGGGATTTATAAAAAGAGATATAAAAGAGTATTTGAATATAGATTTAGAAAATTCTGTAATTGATACCTTACAAATGGCAAGAGACTTATTCCCAGATTTCAAAAAAATATGGACTAGGAGATTTAAATAAGTCTTTAGGACTTGCTCTTGAAAAACACCATAGAGCAGTAGATGACTCGCAAGCAACAGCCAATATGTTTATTATATTCTTAGAAAAATATAAAGAAAAAGGTATAGAATATCTTAAAGATATAAATAAAGGTTTTTGAAGTTAATATTAAAAAGCAATCTTTAAAAAAATATTATGGTGCAAGTTAAGACTCAAGAAGGCTTAAAAAAATATGTACAAATTAGTTTCTGAAGGACATATAAAGTACTTTGGAAATAAAAAGCAAGAATTCCTAAGTCAGTATTAAAAGAAAAACAGAGAAGGACTTATAGTTGGAAGTTCTTTAAGTGCACATTTTATGAATTCAGGAGAGCTTGTAGAATTATATTTAAGACATGACTTAGAAAAACTAGAAGAAACAGCAAAATTTTATGACTACATAGAATTATTACCCAAATCAACTTATAATGAGCTTATAGAAAAAGAAGGAACAGGTTCATTAGCTTCTTATGAAGATGTTGAAAAAAATGAATAAATATTTTTTTATGACTTAGGTAAAAGACTTGGAATTCTAGTAACAGCAAGCTCAAATGTTCATTATCTAGATGAAAATGAAGATATAATAAGATCAATTTTATTATATGGTAGTGGAACTGTTTATAATCCAAGACAATATAGAGTAAATAATGGTTTTTACTTCAGAACAACAGATGAAATGCTAAAAAGAATTTAGTTATTTAGGTGAACAAGAAGCCAAAGAAGTTATTATAACTAACACAAATAAAAATAGCCGATATGGTAGAAGAAGGTATAAAACCTATACCAGAAGGATTCTATCCACCAAAAATGGATAATGCAGAAGAAATAGTTAGAACTATGACTTATGAAAAGGCATATAGAATATATGGTGATCCTTTACCTAACATAGTATCAGCAAGATTAGAAAGAGAATTAAATGCTATTATAAACAATGGGTTCTCAGTTCTATATCTATCAGCTCAGAAACTAGTTAAGAAATCTTTGGATAATGGTTATCTAGTTGGATCAAGAGGTTCAGTTGGGTCTTCACTTGTAGCCTTTTATGATGGGAATTACTGAAGTTAATGCTCTATATCCTCACTATATTTGTGATAATCCTGAGTGTAAACATTCAGAGTTTATTGAAAAAGAAGGAGTAGGTATAGATTTACCTGATAAAAATATGTCCTAACTGTGGTGCTCCACTTAGAAAAGATGGATACTCAATACCATTTGAAGTATTTATGGGATTCAAAGGGGATAAAGTTCCAGATATAGACTTAAACTTCTCAGGAGAATATCAATCTGAAATTCATAGATACTGTGAAGAACTCTTTGGTAAAGAGAATGTATTTAAAAGCAGGAACTATATCAACATTGGCAGAGAAGAATGCTGAAGCCTATGTAAGAAAAATATTTTGAAGATAATAATCTAAATGCAGTAAGAGCAGAAATAATTAGATTGGGTAGACTTTGCCAAGGTGCAAAGAAAACTACAGGTCAACACCCAGGAGGAATGGTAATAGTTCCTCAAGGAAATTCTATCTATGAATTCTGTCCTGTACAAAGACCAGCTAATGATGAAACAAGTGAATCTACAACAACCCATTATGATTATCATGTAATGGATGAACAGCTAGTAAAACTTGATATACTAGGACATGACGACCCTACAACTATAAAACTTTTACAAGAATATACTAATATGGAAATTAAGGATATTCCACTTGCTGATAAGGATACTTTAAAAATATTCTCATCAACTGAATCACTAGGAGTAAGTCCTGAAGAAATAGGAACAGAAATAGGAACTTATGGGATACCTGAGTTTGGTACAGGTTTTTGTTAGACAAATGCTAATAGATACAAGGCCTACAACTTTTGCAGAGCTTGTAAGAATATCAGGACTTTCACATGGTACAAACGTTTGGCTTAATAATGCTCAAGAGTTTGTAAGAAATGGCCAAGCAACCCTTTCACAAATAATAACAGTGAGAGATGACATTATGAACTATTTAATAGATCAAGGTTTAGACAATAGTGATGCCTTTAAGATAATGGAGTTTGTAAGAAAAGGTAAACCTAAAAAGAACCTGAAAAATTGGGAAAAATTATTCTAATATGATGAAGGAAAAAAATGTTCCTGATTGGTATATAGAATCTTGCAGAAGAATAGAATATATGTTCCCAAAAGGGCATGCTGTTGCCTATGTTATGATGGCAATGAGAATAGCATACTTTAAAGTTCATAAGCCACTTGCATTCTATGCAGCTTTCTTATCGAGAAAAAGCAGATGACTTTGATATGGAAGTTATGAGTAAGGGAGTTCTTGCAAAAACAAAAAAATTAGAAGAGCTATCTAAAGAACCTAAATTAGATCCCTAAGAAAAAGAATGAACAAAGCTATATGTGAAATTGTAGTAGAATTAGAAGCAAGAGGTATAGAACTTTTACCTGTAGATATTTATTTATCTGAAGGTAGAAAATTTAAAATAGAAGATGGTAAAATTAGAATACCTTTAATTGGAATAAGTGGACTTGGTGGTGCAGTAATTGAAAATATTCTTAAAAGAAAGAGAAGAAGCAAAATTTATTTCAGTTGAAGATTTAAAAAGAAGAACAAAGATGTCACAGACAGTGGCAGATAAGTTAAAAAAAGTATTGGAGCAATTTCAAGTTTGAGTGAAACAAATCAAATTTCGTTATTTTTAAAGGAGGTAGTTTTGAAAAAAATTATTAGGTAAAAATAGTGTTATTTTTTTACTATTATCATTGACTGCATTTTTCATATAATTTTCCGATAGAAGATCCTTATTCGGCAACAATTATAGGAAGTTCAACAATGATGACAGAAGGGATTATGGAGAATATACCATTAAAAGTATATGAAATACAAATTAAGGATCCAAAAGATATACCTGATGCATTTTGGTATGCAAAAAAATTTAAATTTTCTTTAAGTAAACAAAAAAATAAGAAAGCACCTTTAATTTTTTTGTTCTTGCAGGAACAGGTTCTGACTATAATGCATCTAGAGTAAAGTTCATGCAAAAGAATATTTCATACAGCAGGATATCATACTATTGCTATTAGCTCACAAATGAGCCAACAATTTATGATTTCAGCATCTTCTAATTCAGTACCAGGATTACTGATGGAAGATAATAAAGATATTTACAAGGCTATGAAGCTTGCTTATGACAAAATCAAAAGATCAAGTTGAAGTTACAGATTTCTATATTATGGGTTACAGTCTAGGTGGAACTAATGCGGCAGTTTTATCGTATATAGATGAAACTGAGAAAGCTTTTTAACTTTAAAAAGAGTATTTATGGTGAATCCAGCAGTAGAATTATATGACTCAGCTGTAAAATTAGATAAATATTTAGATGATTACACAGGTGGGAAAAACAGAAAAATATAGAAAAAAACTATTAAGTACAACTTTTAGCAAGACTTGAAAAATGGATTGACAAATGAATATGCAAATATAGGAGCAGATACTATTTATAATATAGTTAAGGGAGATTTTTTTATCTGATGAAGAAAAAGAAAGCCTATATAGGACTAGCTTTTTAGATTGACATCAAATGATTTAAACTTCCTTTCAGATCTCTTAACAAAAAGTGGAGTTTATACAAAGCCTACAGCAAAATTAACTAAGTTTACTAATATGAAACCTTATCTAAAAGGCAGTAAATTTTTGCAAGTTTTTGAAGACTATGTTGATAAAGTTGGTTTACCATATTATCAAAAAGCAAAAATAAAGCATCAAGTATAGATGATTTAAAGAAAGCTTCAAGTCTAAGACTTATTGAGGATTATCTTAGAACATCTCCTAAAAATAGTTGCTGTAACAAATGCAGATGAGTTAATTTTTAAATGAAAAAGATATAGCCTTTTTAAAAGATGTATTCAAAGATAGATTAGTTATCTATCCAAGAGGTGGACATTGTGGAAACATGTTCTACAAAGAAAAATGTAGATGTTATGGTAAATTTTTGTAAATAAGGGGGTTTTTTAAAATATGAAAATTAAAAAAATTATTACTATTAAGTATTTTTAAGCCTTAGTTTAGTTTCTTGTGCTAATACTAATGAGGTTAAAACAGCTAATACAGAAACTAGTGATGTAGTTGTTACTACTACAGAAAAAGAATTTTATTGCTGAAGAATATGATCCATGGGAACCATTCAATAAAAAGAATGTATTATTTTAACTATCAAATAGAAAGATTAGTAATAACACCTATAGTGAATACTTATAAATTTATAACTCCAGATTTTGTTGAAAATAGAGTAAGTAGTTTTTTAAAAAATGCAAAAGTTTTAAATACTATGGCAAACTCAGCTTTTCAATTAAAGGGAAGAAAATCAATGAGAGCCTTAGGAAGATTTACTATGAATACTGTATTAGGGCTTGGAGGACTTTTTGATGTGGCTTCTAAAATGGGAATGCCAAAACCTTATGAAGATTTTGGATTGACTCTAGCACATTATGGAGTAGGAAGAGGACCTTATTTAGTTCTACCTTTATTAGGATATACATATTTAAGAGACGCTTTTTGGGACAGGAGTTGACTCAGCTATAGCAGGACAGACAGATATATATAATAAAATGGAGCTATTTAGCACTTCAAGTGCTCCTATAACTGTTTTAAGAGGAATTGATATGAGAAAGAATATTGATTTCCATTACTATCAAACAAACTCACCATTTGAATATGAATATGTAAGATATCTATATGGAAAATATAGAGGAATACAAGAAGCAGCTAGTGAAAAAAATAAAAAATAGAATATAGGAGGGTTTATAATGGATTTAAAAGAAAAAGTATTAGGGTACAAAGATGAGGTAGTAAAAGAAATTCAAAATGCAATAAGAGTAAAAAGTGTTAAGGAAGCTCCATTACCTGGAATGCCTTTTTGGGAAGAATATGCAAAAAGCACTAGATCATTTTATGGATTTAGCCAAAAAAACTTGGGTTTAAGGCTGAAAAAAATTTGATAACTATGCTATGCACATTGATATGGGAGAAGGAGATGAAACTCTAGGAATACTTGCTCACGTTGACGTAGTACCAGAAGGAGATAACTGGACATATCCTCCATACTCAGGAACAATAGCAGATGGAAAAAAATCTTTGGTAGAGGGACATTAGATGACAAAGGATCACTATAATCTCTTTATTTGCTATGAAAGCAATAGCAGATGCAGGGATAAAACTAAATAGAAAAGTTAGAATGATATTAGGAGCAGACGAAGAAAGTGGAAGTGCTTTGTTTAAAAAATATTACTTTGGGGAATTAAAAATGCCTCAACCTACTATAGGATTCACACCAGATTCAAGTTTCCCTGTAACTTATGCAGAAAAAAAGGAAGTGTAAGAGTTAAAATAAAGAAAAAAATTCAACACTTTACAAGATGTAGTAATAAAAAGGTGGAAATGCTTTTTAACTCTGTTCCAAACAAAGCTAATGGAGAAATTCCTGTAGATATGCTTGGAGAAGTTAGAAACAAAAAAATAAAGTTGAATTTGAAAGAGAAGGAAATACATATAAAAGTAGTTTCAGCAGGAATTCCAGCACATGGAGCATATCCAAGCAAAGGATACAATGCAGTATCAGCTCTTTTTGAAGTTTTTAAAAGATTTTTGAAGTTAAGAATGAAGAATTAAAAAAAGTATAGTTACATTCTTTGATAAATTTGTAAAAATGGAAACTGATGGAGAATCTTTTTGGAGTTAAATGTACTGATGGAGAAACAGGAGAATTAACTCTAAACTTAGGAAAAAAATTAATTTAGAAAAATAATGAACTTGAAATTTGGTTAGATATGAGAATTCCTGTTAAAATTAAAAATGAACAAATAATAGAAACTATTAAGAAAAAAATACTGAAGATTTCGGATATGAATTCGTATTACATTCAAATACTCAACCTTTATATGTACCAAAAAGATAGTTTCTTAGTTTCAACTTTTAATGGATATCTATAAAGAATTAACAGGAGATATGGATGCAGAACCAGTAGCAATTGGTGGAGGAACTTACGCTAAATATGCAAATAACACTGTTGCCTTTGGAGCTTTACTTCCAGAACAAGAAGATAGAATGCACCAAAGAGATGAATATTTAGAGATCTCAAAAATAGATAAACTTCTTCAAATATATGTAGAAGCTATTTACAAGTTGGCAAAATAGATAGGAGAAATTATGTGGAAAAATTAACAATAGAGTCCAAAGACACTATTGAGGAATACACAAAAAAATAGGTTTGAAATCTGTGATTTAAGTTTTTCTAATCTTTTCTTATGGAGCTTTGGTGAAAACACAGAATATGAAATAGAAAATGATGTTTTGACTATCAGAAGTGAATATATGGGTGAGGCATATTACTATATGCCTATCCCTAAAAAAATGATACTCCTGAAAATATAGCTGCTATGAAAGAAAAATATCATAGAGGAAAATGTACCTATTCACTACTTTACAGAATATTGGTATGAAAAAAATTAAAAAGATGATTTTTAATTTACAAGAGAAAAGAGATTATGAGGACTATATTTATTCTTATGAAAGTCTATCAACTTTAAAGGGTAGACACTATGCTAAGAAAAAAAGAATAGAGTAGCTAATTTTTAGAAAAAAATTATGAATACACTTATGAAAGTATAAGTAAGGATAATATAGGAGAAGTAATTGCTTTTTCAAGAAAAATGGTATAAACTTCATTCAGAGTTTGGCGGAGAAATTCTAAAAAAATGAAAATGAAGGAATAATGCAACTTTTTAAAAAAATTATGATAGTTTAGATATCAAAGGTGGTTTTTAAAAGTTAATAATCAAATTATTGCTTATAGTCTAGGAGAAGCATTGAACGATAAAATAGTATTAGTTCATACTGAAAAAGCCTTAATTGACTATATAGGAAGTTATCAAGCAATAAATATGATATATTTACAAGAAGAATGGCAAGGTTATGAATTAGTAAATAGAGAAGATGATTTTGGTGATGAAGGATTAAGAGAAGCAAAAATGTCATACAAACCCCTTTTATCTTTTTAAAAAAATATAGCATAGAAAAGAATGTGTAAAATAATTATTTTTTTAGAAAGAATTACTGGAGGATTATGTATATAAAAATTATATTACAACTTATCGGTGGTTTAGGTCTATTTTTTTGTATGGTATGGAACACATGTCAACAAGTATGCAGAAAATAGCATATTCAAAGTTAAAAAGATTTTAGCTTCTTTAACTAACAATAGAATACTAGGTATTCTAGTTGGAATTGTTATAACAGCTTTTAGTGCAGTCATCATCTGTTAGTACAGTTATGACAGTTGGTTTTTGTAAATGCTTCGCTTTTTAACTTTAAAGCAAGCATTAGGAGTTATTTTTAGGGGCGAATATAGGAACAACTATCACAGGTTGGTTACTAGTTTTAGATATAGGTAAGTATGGACTTCCAATAGTTGGAGCAGCAGCCATCCTATATATGTTTATGAAAAAAAGAAAAAGGCTAGAACAAATCTAAGTGCAATCATTGGAGTTGGATTAATATTTTTTTGGATTACAACTTATGAGCCAAGCCCTTAGTCCTTTAAAAGATATGCCAGAATTCATTGAAATGTTTAAGATGTTTAAGGTTGACTCATACTTTGGTTTACTAAAAGTAACAGCAGTAGGAGCAATTATAACAGCTTTAATTCAATCTTCAGCAGCTACTATAGGTATAACAATAGCACTTGCAACACAGGGGTTAATTGACTATCAAGCAGCAGTTGCCTTAGTTTTAGGAGAAAATGTAGGGACAACAGTAACAGCTTTTCTAGCTTCCTTAGGAGCTAAACCTAATGCGAAGAGAGCAGCCTTTGCCCATACACTTATTAATTTAATAGGAGTTTTTGGGTAACTTCTATATTTAGATTCTATTTAAAATTTTTAAATAATTTTGTTGATCCTGTACATCATATGGGAGCAGCAATAGCGGCAGCTCATACAATTTTTAATATAACTAACGTAATTATCTTGATACCTTTTGTTGGGCTACTAGATAAAATACTATTATACATTGTTAAAGATACAGGTGAAGATGAACAAAGAGTAACTAAAGCTTGCTTCTTTGAAAATGACTTTACCCAATGTAATCATAGATCAAAACTAAAATAGAGGTAAGCTCTATGGTGACTATGATAGATGATGTATTCTTAAAATTGGAAGAATCATTAAAAGAAAAAAAGAAAAAAATTGCTAAGTATAATGAAGAAATAGTTGCAGCTGAAGATAAACTAGATTTATATGAAAAAGAAATTTATGATTCAAATTTCTCATTATTAAGTAAATCTTTGAGTAAATCTTTAATTGAAGATACTAGAATGAACTTATTAGCTTGTGATGAGTATGAAACTATTGGTGACTATCAAAATAGAATAGCAAATAGACTATATATGCTTTATGAAAACTCTATTGACCTTGATGAAACTAGAGCCAAGATGATATTCAAGCTTCATTCTCTTTCTGTTGAACTATTTAATGATATAAGTAGAGCAGTAAAAACAGGTGAAAAAGAACTATATTCAACAGGTCTAAAAAAATATCAAGAGTTGAAATCTTACTATAAAGAAGTAAAAAAGAGCATTTCTCTAGATCTGAGAATATACCTGCAAGATTGAATACAGGTTACCTAGATATCATCAATTACTATAAGAGAATAGCAGACCATACTTACAATATTATTGAGTATGTTATGAAGATATAAAGGAGTGTAGATGAGAAAAATTATATTTATTAATTGTTTTGTTACTTGTATGTTCTATTGAAATTTTTAGCAGCAAATAAACCTAATGTTACAGCTATCACAGAAGTTTTTTGGAGATGGTCAAAAATTAACAGGTGTAATATTAGAATATCCTATGGCTATCAATGGAAAAAAATTAACAAAAGAAACATTTGAAGTTACAGATAGAACTATTTTTAAATATTTATACTAATGATGTTTCTGAAAAAGCAAAAACTCTAAAAAAATGGAAAAATATGTAATTATAGAATTAGATCCAAAAGATAAAAAAATTCAGGTATTTTTTTACAACTGCACAAAGAGGAAAAATTTAATGAGAAAAAGTATCTTTAATTCAAAAAAATAAAATTTATACAACAAAAAAATACTGTGATAAAAACCTAGTAAAGAAATTTTTAACTAATAGTGCATCAAGAGATTTAATTGTTGAAGATTTTTAAGCAATTTGAATTTAAAGATCCTAAAACAGGTCTAACATTAGGATATAATTTATATATTCCTAAAAAAATTATGATAAAAAAATAAAAAAATACCCATTGGTTTTTATTTATTCATGATGCAGGATCAAACAGATTTAAAAAGAAACTGTTGTAGCTTTAATTCAAGGAAATGGAGCAATTGTTTTTTTGCTTCTCCTGAAGAACAAAGCTAAGCATGAAGCTTTTTGTTTTAGCACCTAAATATAATAAAAAAATAGTTAATGATGATGGAAATATTGATCCGCTTTTAGATACAACATTAAATCTATTAGACTATTTAAAAAAATGAGTACAGCATAGATACTGATAGACTTTATACTACAGGGCAATCTATGGGTGGAATGATGTCTATCGTTATGAATTTTAGACAACCAGACTTGTTTGCTGCCTCATATTTAGTAGCTTGTCAATGGGATCCTACTGTTGTAGCTCCTATGGCTAAAAAAATAAGATATGGATTACAGTTTCAACAGGAGATGAAAAAGCATTTCCTGGAATGAATGCAATAACAGATACTTTGAAGAAAAAAATGGAGCTAAGGTTGCTTTATGGTTCTTGGAAAGGGACTTATAGTTCAGAGGAATTTATAAAAGCAGTAAAAGAAATGGAAAAAGAAAATGCTAATGTAAATTATTCAACTTTAGAAAAAGGAACCGTTATTCCAAAAGATGTAGTAGAAACTTCAAAAAGGTGGAGAACATATCTATACTTGGACTATTGCATATAATATAGAAGGAATTAGAGATTGGTTATTTAGTCAAAGTAAGAGTAAAAAAATAAGGAAATCACTGATATGGATAATTTAGATATTTTTTTGAAAAATGCATGTAAATATTTTTCTAGAAAAAAATGACTGAATTTAAAGAACTTTTATCTAGTAAAGTTAATAGTTTAAATAATAAAGATTGGATTCTTAGCAAGGGAAGTACAAAAACTTGTAAAGCTGATGAAACAGGCAAGAAAAAAAGAGATGTAAAGTTGGACTAAATTATGGATTAAAAAAACAGAATTATCAGTAGCTGATGTTGATATCATTTGGAATGAATTTTTCTTCATTTTTTTACAAAAAGCTTATGTAGAAAATATTGAAAGAATTTCAAATAACGAAGAAATAGCACGATATGAGTTTTTGGCAAGAAGTTCTATAGAAGATGAAATTAGATGTACTATTTATTTAGCTAATGAATGGAATATTCCACAAATTTCTCTTTCAGGCTTCGTTGCACCTAGATACAAAAAAAGTGATTATTAAAAAAAATAAATGGTGTTGATAGAAAAATTTTTATCAATACCATTTTTTTATAAAGATGATAAAAAGTATAAAAAGAAGGAATGGCTGATGAGACAGGTAAGAAAAAAAGATGGATAGCAACAGGTGAATGGAAACATTATAGTAAAAGCAGGTAAACTTCAAAAAAATAGAAACTTATGAAAATGGAGAAATAATAAGAGTAGAGAAATTTAAATAAGAGAAACTCCCTACATATAGTGGAAATGGAAAAACTATCAATAGATGAGTATGTAGGGACATAACTTAGAAAATGTAGATAAGTTAAAAAAACAGCAGGTGGTTCAGTAGGAGTATCAACTTCTGGAGTAACAAGTATAAGAAAGATTCAAAAAAAGAATAGATAAATAAAAATAGAGGTTAAAAAAATGAGTGAATTACAAATAGTCAGAAAAAAATACAAGGTGATTTTTTTCTTAGAAAAAAAGCTATAAAAAAAGACAAATTGTTTTATGAAGTTTTAAGATATAAAGATGATTATATAGGTATAAACTATGCTTATTTAGAAGATGAATTAAGAGAAGAAACATATATAAATGACAATAGAATTGGAATGGTTATAGTCAATGAAAAAGATAAAATATATATTTGTACTCTAGATGAGAAAAAGGCGTGAAGTAGGGATAACTGTTACATATCATAATAAGAGTGGGAAATTAGCCCATGAAATAGATTATTTAGATGATATTTGTATGGCTACTAATAGGATATGTAAAGATGGTTTTATTAAAAATGCTCCTTTTAATAAAAAAATTTAGAAAAAAAGGAAAAAAATAAATGAAAAAAATACTATAAAAAAATATTATGAATTTAAATATAGAAAAAAATATATTAAGAGTAGAAAAAAATATTGCATAAAAACTGGAAAAAAAGTAGATTTCAAAGCCTATAAAAAAATAATAAATTATATGGTTTTAGAGAAGTAAGAGATGATGAGGGAATATTATACTGAGAGGAAGTTATTTAAAATAATAAAAAAAGTAGGGATATGGCATGAATATGAAAAATAATAAAGTAAAAAAATAAAAAGTAGCATTTGATGAGAATGAAAAAAATTTTTCAGGAATATATAGAGAATTTTTTTCAAATGGTGATATCAAGGAAGAAAAAAATATTATTTTTCAAGGCAAAGAAATAAAGTCTAGTGAAAAAAATAAAAAAAGGAAAAATAAAAAGAAAGAGAAATGATATTAAATTTGACTTAGGAAAAAGGTAAAGGAAAAAGGTTTTTAAGATAGAATGAAAGAATATATATTAGATACATTTAAAATTGGTATGTCAGAAAAAAAGAAGCTGAAAAAAATATTTTTTTCTAAAGAAATTAAAAAAATGAACATCACAGAAAGAAAAAAATTTATTTAAAAAAATGAAAGAAAATATTTAAAATTTTTTTAAAAATTTTGTTAAAGAGAAACAGAAAATTCATAATAAAGATAAGAGAATATTTTTGAATATGAAATTAGCAACTTATTTAAAAAGAGCAAAAATATTAAAAAAAGAAATAATAAATATAAATAAGTTTAATTTTTAAATTTAAAAATATGCATTTAAAAAAATAGAAAAATATCTTGAAATTTTTTAAAAATAAGTTATAGGGATGCTTTTTGGATATCAAGGAATGTATACTATTTACTTTCCTAAAGATAAAATCTATATTAATGCTATAACAGATTATCAGTTTATTATTATTTTTTTATAAATAATAATAAAGAAGAAATAATAAAAAAATAGCTAAAAAAATGTAAATTGTTTGTTGGATTACTCTAGATTATGCTCAAAGATAGCTACAAATCTCCTAAAGGGTTCAAAGTGATTAAAAATGGGATATCCTAGAATCGGAAAGGAGACAAGGTTTTTCAAAAAGATGGAAAACCAATAGGGAAACCAACTGATAAAGAAGTGATATTGATAAAAGAATAAAGGAGAGTAGCTATGAGAACTAAGTTGAGAATACAATCTCTGGATGAATGGGAATTAGATGGAATGGAGTTTGAATGTACATTACCAATTATTAAAAAAATAAAACCATAATGTTTGGAGCTTATAATATGAATTTTGAAATAACAGATAATATATGGTATCAGTTACCAGAAGAGTATAAAAGGAAAATATATAATAATTATCGTAAAAAGGTTATAAAAAAATATGTTAGTTACAATAACTAATATTACTGCATATAGTTTTTTTATATTAAATTTCATGATAAATTAAAAAGATGAAATAATAATGGAAGAAATTTATGAAAAATTTTTGATAGGAATAGAAAAAAATTGAAAGTTTTTCTACCTGGTTGTGATTTTTCCATACTCATCTATGTCTATCTATTTTTCAATATTTAGGAGAAATTTATGTAGAATTTGATTTAGATGAGCTAATAGCTTATAGTGAGGAAGAAAGAATATTAGGACATCTTAATTTGATGAAAGAGGTTAATCGTAGAAAAAGAAAGAGAAAAAAAGCATAGGGAAACTAGAACAGATATATAATGAACAATCAAATTTAAATTTATGATTTCAGATATAGAAAATCATAATAAAAGGAGCTATGTATGGAAATAAGAATAAAATTACAACCTTTATATAGAAATGAATTAAATTTTTTTCAGAAGCTTTCTGTACAGTACCAATAATAATGGATAAAAACAATGCTATGGGGAGCTTATAATGTAGATTTAAATATGTCAGAGTGTATTTGGTATCAATTACCTGAAAAAAATTTAAAGAAAAAAATAAAGAATTATAAAGAATACACTATAAAATCTATGATAATTATTGTAACAGATATTACAGCATATAGTGTTAGTGTTAGTAATCATGAAAAAAATTGAAAGATACAATAACAATGGAAGAGATATATAAAGATTTTTTTCAGAAAGTAAGAAAACAGAAAGATTTTTTTATGTAAATGTGATTTTCCTTACTCAAATATAGAAGTGTATTTTTCAAAAATTTAGGAGAAATATATATTGAATTTGAATTAGAAGATTTGGTATATTATGAAAAAGAAGCTAAGGAAGAATGGAAAATAAAAAGAAATAGAAAGAAGAAAATTAAGGGAAGTATATAAAGTAGAACCGAGGGTTATAAAGGTTAGTGAAGAAATAAAAAATTGAAGGAATAAAAGAAAGAGTTATAATACAAAGTTTATTAGAAAAAAATTCATGATGAGGAGCAGTCTAAGTTTGAAAAAGATGTTAAAAAAAGTCTTATAAAGAAAGTAGTATTCCAAAAAGAAAGTCTTTTACTAATATTTGAAAAATTTCTCTTCTTATAGATAGAGAAATTGATAGTTTACTTTTTTTAATTTAAAGTATATAATGTTAATAATAAAAAAAGTGCAGAAGAACTAAGAATAGCGATTCCAGAAAATATTAAAAAAATGAGATAGGATATTGGCTAACAGATATGCAAGCAAAAAAATTAGGAAAGAAGAAGAGGAAAAACTTTTTAGAGAAATTAGGGATAAATTAAATCTTAAAAAAAGATTTACAAAAAGTGGAACATATGAATTTTTTTCTAAATTATTAAGAAAAAAAATATTAATAAAAGAATAAATAGTGTTGAAAAAAATTATGAACTACATTTGCAACTTTATTAAAGCTTTGAGTGTAGTTTTTTTATCTTGATAAAATTTATTTCAAATGTCAGAATTTACAATATATTAAATTTTTAAGAATAGGATTAGAAAAATGAAGAAAATAAATTTCACACTTACAATAAAAAAATTACAATTTTATTATTAACAATATTCTTTTTTAACAAAGGTAGCTACATATGAAAAATACTGTATTTATCTTAAATCAATATACTGGAATAGTAAGAGAAACTCCAACATTTGATAGAGATGAAGCTCTTCTTGTATTAAAAAGTTATGATATGGAAGATAGTTTGTATGTAAAAAGAATTATTAAAAGTTAATAATACTTGGATAGGAAATACCTATAATTATAAAGAAGCATATGAAAAAAAAATTACTTATTTAAGTGGGAAGAAGATGATCAGTCTTTATAATAATCCAAACTTTGATGAAAGAAAGAAAGAGAAAAAGAGTACAACAAAAAAATACTGGTTATTTTTATTATAGAAAATAATACAAGAACTTATGGACTTTCAAAAGAAGAGGTTGAGAAAAAAATTAAATATCTCATCTTTAAAATTGAAAAGTGTAGAAATATATATGAAAAAAAATATGGTGGGAAAAGGTATTTTTAAAAAAAATTTTTATCGTGATTTTTTTCATTGCTCTTTATAAAGATAAAAAAATTATGATGAAGATGATTTTTATGAAAAGATGATGAAAAAAAACAGCACCAGAAGTTAGAAAATTAATTATATCAAGAAATATTATAATTGTATATTTAGTGATTATTTTTAATTTCATATCTGTATTTTTATTTTTAAAAAAAGAATATAAATGAGTATTTTAGAAAATATAAAAAAATTATGAATAGAAAAAAATAAAAAGTACTATTTATTTTTAGACTTTATAGTTATAATTTCTTATCTTATTCTTATCCCAAAAACTATACAATAGTATAAAAAAATACTTGAATTTACATTTTGGTGGATTGTAGTTAAAGAAATTTCTTATTATATAATTATCTAAAAAAAGATAAATTAAAAAAATTTTTACTAGGATTACATTTTCTATTATTTATCTATCTTAGTTGCTATTAAAATAAAATTTAATATAAAGCTATTGGATAGTTTGTATTATATTATTTACTTTATTTCTTTATTTAATTTTTACAATTTTATTATTTTATAAAAAAAGAAAAGATCAGAAATATATTAATGTTAAGTTCTTCATATATAGTGCAACAATTTATATATTTTTTTATAATTTCAAGATTATTCTTAATTTTAAGTTGATAAATATCTACTGATAATAGAAAAATTTACTAAAAATTAAATGTAGCAACTTAAATGAATAGTGATGTAAAACTTGCAGAAGCCAATAATAATTTCTATTTCTCAATTAAAAAAATGAATAGCAATGGAACTACATAGGGATGATACAAGATATAAAAATTTTATTAAAACAAATATTATAAGATAGAGGTGATGTCAATAAGAAAAAAATATTTGTTTTTATCTATATTGATAAATTTTTCTTTTTCTTTTTTTACCATGTGTGTAAGATATACTGATAGAAATAGTTACAATATTCAGAATCAAAAAAAGGGAAAATAGAGAAAAGGAAATTATTTTTTTAAAGAATATCCAGAAATTAGAAGCATTGATTTACTTTTATGAAGCTAGTATCTTATTTGAATTATATGAAATTAAAAGATAATTTAAATTTAGAAAAATTGAATTGTTTTATAAAAAAATAGGAATATAGGAAAAAAATAGAAATAAATAAAAATAATTGATTTAGAAGATTTTTGGAACTAAAGAATTTTTATGAAAATGGAAGAAAAAAATTTAAAAAGAATTTTTCTATTGAGAAAGATTTACTAGAAATTTTTAGGAAAAAAACGATGAAAAAAATATAATATTGGTTATTTAGAAGATGGCTTTATATTAATAATATACCTTAAAAGATCTCAGACAAAGATAAAACCTTTATAATAAAAAAAGGAATTTTTCAGTATCTTTTTGAAAAAAAGGATATGATCTTTTCATACCTTCAGTATGAAATAAATTTATTTGATATTTACCAAGAATTTAAAAAAATTTATAATTATCTAGTAAAATTAAAAAAATAGATAGCTTCTAATACAACAGTTTACCCTTTACAATAAAAATTAAATAGTTAAATCAAGGAGAAAAATGAAATTTAAATTCTATTATTACAAAAAGTTTTTGAAAAAAAGTATTCATGAAAAAAATTGATAGTATGTGTAGTTCTATTAATGAAACACAAAATGAAGATATTATATCGTGTTACATAATAGATGTTAGTGTTTTTTTGAAAGTAATTTAAATGAAATATGTAGAGAGTTAGAAAAAAACAGAAGATTCGGGGTTAGATGGACAGGTTTGGGGAGGAGATTTTTATAGAAGATAGAGTATATATTTATTGGGTATTTGATCCAGATAATGAGGAAGGAAAGGCAGAAATATCAAGAAAAGGTATGTTAAAATTGATGAAAAAAATGGATAGAATTTAGAAAGAAAAATTCCAGAAAATTATGAAGAATATGAAGAAATAATAGAAGTAGATTAAGAATGATGAAAAAAAGCTATGTAGATTGAAAAATATTTATATAGCTTTTTTTCTAAAAATGAGTTACAAGTTTCTATAATGTAATAGGTTCAAGAGTTAGGTAGACAGTTTATTAATGAAGAAGACTTAAAAAGAAGCAGTAAGAGATATAGTAAAAGGCTATGGAAAAGATGCCTTGGAAGGAAGACAAGATAAAAAAAGTAGCAGAAGATAAGTCAAATGATGAAGAAGGCTTAGAAAGTTTAGGAAGACCAGCAAATGAATATGTAAAGAAAAGATTTGGAGAAGATAATAACAGTGAGATAAAAATTAACAACAGATGGAATAGATTTAAGTAATGCTGATGTTGGAGAAAAGGTTGGAGACAAATCTAATGATAGCTATAATGATTATAGAAAAGATCTAAGAATAGAAGTGGCAGGAGCTAAAAATTGCTAAACCTCTTACAAAATTTCCAAGTAAAACTTATACTGAGAAAGAATTACAGGAAACTATTGATAAAAAAATTATGGAAAAAGGTTATTATAAAATTGATTGGGATAAATATTCAAAAGATACTGAATATAGAGAACAAACAAATTATTATTTTTTTCAAGCTAAACACTTTGTAAGAGCAAAGACTATTGATAAAATAGGAAAAGGCTATATTTTTGATATGATAGAAAGGAGAATAATGAAAAATTTTTTTAATAATCATATTATTTTTTTATTACTTGGATTTTTTTGGTTAAAAAAATTTTTATATATAGTACCTTATAGTAATTATACTATTACAGATCAAACAGGTAAAAGTAAAATTAAAAGATTACCCTGAATTAAAAAGAAATTAGTTTTATGTATAGTACAGATTTGTATATAGAATATACAGAACCAATAAATTTAGAATTAGAAAAAAATTAATTTTCGTTTTAATGATGAAGTAATAGGAACAGCAGAAATAAATAAAAATTTAAATGAGTTAGAAGATTTTGCAAAACCCTATATTGATGAAAAAAACACAAGAAAAATCTATAAGAAAAATGTGTGTTACAAAAAGAATTTTTTTAAGAATTTTAGGAAGAAATGCTAAAGTTTATGATTCATTAGAAGATGGAAGATTTTATATAGATATCTATATAAAAGATTTAAAAACAAATGAAACTTTTATAATAAAAAGAGATAATATATCTATTTATTATGAAAGTGCTGGACTAAAATTATTTTTTACCAAGTGTTTAAATTTATAGTAAAAAGTAAATAGCTAGTTTAAAAATTTAAGCTAGCTATTTTTCAAATCTAAGAGCTCAAAGATGGGTTACAAGTTTCTATAATGTAATAGGTTCAAGAGTTGAAGAACTAGGTAGACAGTATAACAAATTTATGATACCCTGCTGACTTTGAAAAGGGTAAGAGAAAAATGGTAACTATAGGAAGTGTAAGAACCAATAGTGGAGGTATTCACGGTTCAGTTTATGTTCTATTTGGGACAAATGATGGTAAATATAAGATAGTTTTTTTGATGATCCTAAAAATTATAAATATAATATTACTAATAAAAGAAAAATGCAAATATAATTTTTTTGTAAATCCAAAGAGGTGATAAAATGAAATATAAATATAAAGATATTTATTTAGAAGAAACTATAGAGGAAATTTTTTTATAAATTAAATAATAGTAATACAGAATATGAGCGTTCAACTTTTTACATTATTCTATAGACCTTATGAGAACCTAGAAGTATTTATTTATTTAATAGTTGGAAAAAAATTCTATTAATAAAAAAATATTTGATGAAAATTTTCAAATAGATAATACTTTTAAAAAGTAGGAATAGCACTAACTGATGAAATAATAAATAGATATGATTTATATTATGATGATTTTTGAAGAAGTTTATTTGTCAAAAATATAAGGAATTAGTTGTTATAGTAGATTTAGCAGATAATATAATAGGTTTTTTTCATTTGTAAAAAGAAAGAGGAGAAGAATGGGATTATCCAAAAGATAAAATTAAAAAAATTATTTAGAATGTAGAAATTTACAGGATATATATGGTTCTTTATATCGGAGTAAAACATTGGATGCTGATATAGAAAAAAAGAGAAATCTATGGGCAGCTAGATAACTATAAATTCACTTTTTGATATAATAACAAGGAATATAAAAAGTATTCAAAAATTTGGAAACAGGAGAGTTTGTAAAAATTTCTTTAAATAAATAAAAAAAGGTGATAAGATGGAATACAGATATAAAAAAATATTTATTTAGAAGAAACTATAGAAGAAATTTTCTCTGAATTAAATAATAGTAATACAGAATATGAGCGTTCAACTTTTTCATTAGCATATAGACCTTATGAGAATATAGAATTGTATATTTATTTAGAATTCGGTAAAGTAAGATTAATAAAAAAATATTTGATGAAAATTTTTCAAATAGATAATACTCTAAAAGTAGGAGTAAAATTAACAAATGACATAATTGATAAATATAGCTTGTACTATGATGATTTTTGAAGAAATTTATCTGTCAAAAAAATATAAGGAATTAGTTGTTATAGTAGATTTAGCAAATAATATAATAGGTTTTTTTCATTTTCTAAAGGATTAGAAGGAGAAGAAAAAAATCTCCAAAAAGATAAAATTAAAAATTATTTAGAATGCAAAAATTTACAGGATATCTTTGGTTCTTTGTATAATAGTTATACATTGGATGCTAATATAGAAAAAAAGAGAAATTTATGGGCAACTAGATAACTATAAATTTACTTTTTGATATGATAACAAAGGGATATAAAAAAAGTATTCAAAAATTTGGAAACAGGAGAGTATGTAAAAACCTCTTTAAATAAAAAGGTGATAAGATGAAATACAGATATAAAAACATTTATTTAGGAGAAACTATAGAAGAAATTTTTCTCTGAATTAAATAATAGTAATACAGAATATAATCCTTTAACTTTTTTCATTAATATATAAGCCTTATGAATACATACAAGTATTTATTTATTTAATAGTTGGAAAAAAATTCTATTAATAAAAATATTTGATGAAAAATTTTCAAATAGATAATACTTTAAAAAGTAGGAATAGCACTAACTGACGAAATAATAAATAGATATGACTTATATTATGATGATTTTGAAGAAGTTTATTTATCAAAAATATAGGAATTGGTTGTTATAGTAGATTTAGCAGATAATATAATAGGTTTTTCTTTTTGTAAAGGAAAGAGATGAAGAATGGGATTATCCAAAAAGATAAAATTAAAAATTATTTAGAATGTAAAAAAATTTACAGGATATCTATGGTTCTTTATATAATAATGATACATTGGATGCAAATACAGAAAAAAAAGAGAAATTTATGGACAACTAGATAACTATAAATTTACTTTTTGATATAATAACAAGAGATATAAAAAAAGTATTCAAAACTTAGAAACAGGAGAGTTTGTAAAAACTTCTCTTGAATAGATAGAAATAAAAAAATTAGTTTAAAAATTTTTTTAACAGTAAAAAGCTATGTAGATTGAAAATATTGGTTATTTGTCAAATAGTGTTGATAAAAATTTAGACTATGACTTGACAGAATTAAGAGAATTTTTTTGAGAATAAAAAAACTTAAAAAAATTCTCTTTTTTTATTAAAAAAATAAAAAAAGTTCTTGACAGTTGAAGGTAGTATTCAATTATAATATATACAGTTGAACGAATAATCAATTGTTAATATAAAAAGAGGTGAAACTATGAAAGCAATAAAATCAGTAAAACCTGTAAACTCTTGCGATTGCGATAGTGTAAATAAAGAAATTGTTGAAAAAGTAAAAAAAGAATTTCCTGATGATGAAATTCTTGGAGATTTATCAGACTTCTTTAAAGTTATAGGAGATGGTACAAGAATAAGAATCTTATGGGCATTAGATGTAAGTGAGATGTGTGTTTGTGATATAGCCAATGTTTTTAAATATGACAAAATCTGCTGTATCTCATCAATTAAGAGCTTTAAGAGAAGCAGACTTAGTAAAGTTTAGAAAATCTGGAAAAAGAAGTTCTTTACTCTTTAGCAGATAATCACGTAAAAAGAAATTTTTTTGAACAAGGTTTAGTACATATACAAGAAGAAAAAAAGGAGAGGATTAATATGAAAAAAAGTTTTTTTAAATTAGAAGGATTGAATTGTGCTCATTGTGCATCTAAGATTGAAGAGAAAGTTGGAAAATTAGAAGGAGTTAAATCAGTTATGGTAAACTTCATGACAACTAAGATGACTCTTGAAAGTGAAAATATGGAAGAAGTAGTTGAAAAAGTAAAGAAATTAGTGAATGAAGTTGAACCTGATGTAAATATGGTAAAAAGCATAGTCAAATTTTTAATAGAATGGTCGGTGTATTATGAAAAAAAGAAAGAAATAATTATTGCTATTTCCGCTATACTGTTTACTTTAACTTTATTTTATAAGAATGCCTCAAGCACTACAACTTATTTTAATACTTGTAGCCTATGTTTTTAGTGGGAAAAAGATACAGTCTTACTTGCTGTTAAAAAAACATAGAAAGAGGAGATTTTTTTAGATGAAAATTTTTTTAATGACAGTGGCAACTTTAGGAGCTATTTTAATAGGAGAATATCCAGAAGCAGTTGCAGTTATGCTTTTGTATGAAATAGGGGAATTGTTTCAAGGTTATGCAATTAATAAATCAAGAAAATCTATTGCAGCCATGATGGATATAAAGCCTGAATATGCAAATGTTATCAGAGATAACAAGACTCAAAGAGTTGATCCTGATGAAGTAGAGCTTGGAGAAATTATTGAAATAAGACCTGGTGAAAGAGTTCCACTAGATGCAACTATAATAAAAGGTGAAACAAGCCTTGATACTTCAGCATTGACAGGAGAATCAGTTCCTGTTGAAGTAAGAGAAGGAGCAAATATCCTTAGTGGTTGTATCAATATAAATGGTTTAATCACAGCAGAAAGTAACAAAAAGAATACTTTTGATTCCACAGTTAACAAAGTTTTTAGATTTAGTCGAAAATGCAGCAGCTAAAAAAATCTAAATCAGAAAGATTAATCACAAGATTTGCAAAAAAAGTATACACCAATCGTTATAGGACTAGCTATTTTATTAGCACTTCTTCCACCTATTATAAGTGGAGAATATAATTTTTAGATTGTGGGTATTTAGAGCCCTTATCATTTTTTTAGTTGTTTCTTGCCCTTGTGCCTTTTGTAATATCTGTACCACTTAGCTTTTTTTCAGTGGAATTGGTGCAGCTTCAAAAAGCAGGAGTATTAATAAAGGGAGGAAACTATTTAGAAGCTTTAGCTAAAGTTGATACAGTTGTTTTTTTGATAAGACAGGAACTCTAACTAAAGGGAGTTTTTCAATGTTCAAAAAGGTTGTAGTCCATGATAAAAAAATATAGATGAAAAATGAATTTATGTTTTATGTTGCTAGTGCTGAATCAGGCTCAAACCACCCTATATCAAAGTCTATACAAAAAAATACTATAACAAAGAGATTGATAACTCATCTATAAATAGTATTAAAGAAATTTCTGGTAAGGGTATAGAAGCTGTCATAAATAATAAAAAAAGTTCTTGTTGGAAATGAAAAATTAATAAATCTTCCAAAAGGATATTTCTGTAACTGATGTAGGAACTATACTTTATGTTGAGATTGATAATGTATTTTTCAGGTTATATAGTAATTTCTGATGAGATAAAAAGAAGATGCTAAAAAGAGCTATAAAAGAATTGAAAAAAATATAGGAATTAAAAAAAGAATATAATGCTTACAGGAGACTTAGAAAAGGTAGCTAAAAAAGTTGGAGAAGACTTAGAATTAGATGAAACTTATTCTAATCTTTTACCTCAAGATAAAGTAAGCAAATTTGAAGAAATAATAAAAAAATAAAACATCAAAAAGGCTCTGTAATTTTTTTCGTTGGTGATGGTATAAATGATGCACCTGTTCTTGCTAGAGCAGATGTGGGTATTGCTATGGGTGCTATGGGCTCTGATGCTGCGATAGAAGCTGCTGATGTAGTCATTATGACAGATGAACCTAGTAAGATAGTAACAGCTATAAAAAGCTCTAAAAAGACTATGAAGATAGCAATGCAAAATATGGCTCTTGCCTTTTGGAATAAAAAGTTATTGCTCTTATTTTTAAGTGCCTTAGGAATAGCTGATATGTGGATGGCAGTTTTTTGCTGATACAGGAGTTACTATACTTGCTGTTTTTAAATTCATTTAGAGCCTTTAAAAGTTGAAAAAAATAATTCAAAAAAAAACTTGATTTTTTTAAAAATTAAGTTATTATAGTACAACTAAAAAAATTTAAGGAGTATTTTGAAATGATAAACACAGAAAAAAATTTGGATGAATGGAAAATTAGTAGGACATGATGATGCTAATATACATATTTTTATCTCATGTAGTTCACTATGGAAGCTCAGTATTTGAAGGAATAAGAATCTATAAGACAGAAAATGGACCAGCAATTTTTTTAGATTAAGAGAACATGTTAAAAAGACTTTTTGACTCTGCAAAAAAATATAGAATGGAAATTCCTTTATACAGTAGAAGAAATTGAACAAGCTATAATTGAAACTGTAAAAGCTAATAAATTAGAACAAGGATATATCCGTCCAATAGCTTATCGTGGTTATTTTTGAATTAGGTGTTACTCCATCAAGATGTCCAGTAGAGGTTGCAATAGCTGCTTGGGCTTGGGGAGCATATCTAGGAGAAGAAGCACTTAACAAAGGGAATAAGAGTACAAGTTTCTAGCTGGAGAAGACCTGCTCTTAATACTTTACCTTCTCTTGCAAAAAGCTGGAGGAAACTATTTAAGTTCTCAACTTATTAGATTAGAAGCACTTAATAATGGATATGAAGAAGGTATTGCTCTTGACTATTTAGGAAATGTCAGTGAAGGAAGTGGAGAAAAACCTATTTGTTGTTTTTAAATGGTAAAAATAATAACTCCAACTTTAGCTTCTTCTGCACTTGGAGGAATAACAAAAAGATACAGTTATTCAATTAGCAAAAAAATTAGGTTATGAAGTTGTAGAACAAGCTATACCAAGAGAACTTTTTATATATCTGTGATGAGTTATTCTTAACAGGTACAGCAGCTGAAGTTACTCCCTGTTTACTCTGTTGATGATATAGTAGTTGGAAATGGAGATAAAACTATAACTAAAGCACTACAAAAAAAGAATTCTTCGACCTTGCTCATGGAAGACATGAACTATCTGAAAAAAATTCTTAGCATATGTAAAATAAAAAAATAAGGGCATTATGCCCTTATTTTTATTTATAGTCTTGCTTTCTAAAAAAATTCTTTACTTTTTTTCCAACAATTTCTTTTAGGACCTTTATTTACAATTCTATCAACTATATCAGTGTCATCTACTTCTGTAAATGTAAGCCCTTCATTTTTTTATAAAATATTTTTTTCTACTTACATCATAGATATTAGAAACTTCACACTCATATCTTCCATCTTTTTCTTCTGTTTCTTCGAAATCTATATTTTCAACATAGTCATATATTTGTTTTTATTGTTTCAAAATATCCTTCAATAGTTACAGCTTTTACTTGGAAAGCTAGATAAATCATTTTTTTGAAGTTAAATATCCCAATTCTATAAATAGCATATAGTTATAGCCTTTTTCTTGAGCTTCTGAAAATTTCTTTAACATTTCATCACTTTCCTATAAGTTAATAGCTTTTTTTCAATTCTTCAATCTTATTTAGTCTTTCCCAAGGAGTATCTATATCAGTTCTTCCTATATGTCCAAAAAGCAGCTAAATCTTGATATTTGAATTTACCCTCTCTTAATTCAAGAGCTTTTTTTCTATTCCTCTTGGAGATAAGTCAAATACTTTTTGATATTGCTTCAGAAATTTTATCTTCATCAACTTTTTGCAGTTCCAAAAGTATCAACTTTTATAGAAACAGGTTTATCAACTCCTATTGCATAAGATAATTGATTTCACATTTATCAGCAAAATCTGCTGCAACAACGTTTTTTTAGCAACCCATCTAGCAGCATAAGCAGCTGATCTGTCAACTTTTGAAGGGTCTTTACCAGAGAAAGCTCCTCCACCATGTCTAAAGTATCCACCATAAGTATCAACTATAATTTTTTTCTTCCAGTAAGTCCTGTATCTCCATGAGGTCCTCCGACAACAAATCTTCCTGTTGGATTGATATAGTATTTGATATTATCAGTATTTAATTTATATTTTTTTCTAAAAACAGGGTTTACAACTTTTTCTATAACAGTTTTTTTCTATCTCAGCATGAGAAACTTCTTCATTATGTTGAACTGAAACAACGATAGAATCTACATGGTCAATATTTCCATTTTCATCATAAGCTAAAAGTAACTTGTGATTTTTTTGGTCAGGTCTTGCCCATGCAATTTCTCCAGCTTTTCATCATTTTAGTAAGTCTTACTAAGATTTCTCTTGATAGTACAAGTGCTAAAGGCATAAGTTCTTCAGTTTCTTTTAACAGCTCCACCAAACATTATTCCTTGGTCTCCAGCTCCACCTACATCAACTCCCATAGCAATATCAGGTGATTGAGAGTGTATACAACTTAAAGTTCCACAGTCAGAGTCAAATCCCATACCTGGTCTATAACCAATTTCATTAATTTTCTTTCTAACAATTTCTTGAACATCGATATATGTTGTAGTAGTTATTTCTCCTCCAACTACAACTAAACCTGTAGTACAAAAATACTTCACAGGCAACTCTTGAGTTAGGGTCATCTGCTAAAACAAGCATCTAAAATAGCGTCTGATATTTGATCTGAAACTTTGTCTGGGTGTCCAGGTGATACAAATTCAGATGAAAAATATGTAAATTTTTTTCATTCATTCCTCCTTAAAAAAATTAAAACAAATAATAATACAATAAAAAAACTCTATCCAATCCAGATAGAGAAATGTTATTTTTAATAATCATTCTCCATCTATCAGGAATTAGCACCACACACAGTGTGCAGGTTGCTGAGATCTCAACGGGCCTGTCCCTCAATCTCTCTTGATGGCTTTTTACTTAATGAATTTTAACATTTTTTTATTAAATTTGTCAATAAATTATAATATTTTTTTATTTTCCTTTTTTTCAAAAAGAAAATTGAAATAGCAATTAAAATAAAAACTTATTACATGAGGTGCTCTAAAAATTAAAGAACATTAAGTCTTCAACTCTAAAGAAACTTATTATTATTCTATTTATTGAATAGATTATGATATACCACCACCACATATAACCAGGTGCTTTATTTTCTTTCTTTCTCAAAATAAACCAAATTATGAAAAAAACCTATAAGGTTTAGAACCATTTCATAAAGCATAGCAGGGTGTAATGCTAAATTAGGAAATTCACTTCCTGCTGGTGAGCTTTCTGGGAATACAACTCCCCAAGGAACAAGCTCCTTATATTTTTGATTTTTTTCTATTAAATCTAAATTTTGATAATATGAATACCATTCATAGAATTTAGGTTTTAAATTAAATATTACAGAAAAATGGTGTGAAAGTTGGAACTCCATGAACTTCTCCATTCATAAAATTACCTATTCTACCAATTGCTTGCCCTAGTATAAATGGTCCCGCTGCAAAATCTCCCAATGTCAGTGGATTAACCTTTTTAATCTTTGCATAGATAAAAGTTCCAATTATTCCACCGATTATTCCTCCATGTATGGCCATTCCACCATGCCAAACAGCAGGAATTTCAAGAGGATTTCTTAAATAATAAGGAAGATTGAAAAGTACATAGTAAAGTCTTCCTCCTATTAAACCTGAAATAATAGCAACAAAAGCATAATTCTCAACTAATTCAACATCAAAATTTCTTTCTTTTTGCTATTTTCTTACCAAGAGTTATACCAACATAAAAATGCTATTGCATACATAAGTCCATAATAATGAAGCTCTATAGGACCTAATTTTTAAAAAAATACTGGATTCATCTAAAAATCTCCTTAATCTATTAGATACTTAACCACATTTGAACTATAGAGAAAGTTATTATTCCTTCTATAAAAAAACAAAGTGAATTCTTTATGATTTTTTTAATAAATAATTTATAGCTTTTTGAGAAAGCAACCAGTCCTATTCCAACCCCTACTGCTAAAGTAATTAAAGGTAATAATATTGAAAAAAAGATTTCTCTTTTAAAGAACTTGCTAAAGAAGAAATTAAATATACAACATTATAATATTCTCCTAGCATCATAAGCAATAGTGAACCAGAAATTCCTGGTATTATCATAGCACCTGCAGCAATGACTCCACAGATGAACAATTTTAGTCGGTAAGCCCTTGTAAAAACAAACTCCTTTAGCTATTTGTATAGTCACTGCTCCTGTAGTTTTATCTCCATATTTTTAAACCTAAAAGAATAAAAAAATTATCATAAGAGCTGCTCCACAGCAAAAAAAGCTAAGATATTTTTTTCTTTTTTTATAATCTAGCCCTTTTACTATGTAAGGAATAGATGGCAATATAAGTAAAGTAAATACAGAGACTGTTATCTTAGGGTAATTCGTTATAGAATATTTAATAATATTGGCAAAGAGGAAAAATTCCTGTCGCTGCTCCTACTAATACTATAAGTAAATACCAAAAAAATAAGAAAGCTTAGTCTTTCTATCAACCAAAAAAAGAAATTTCCTATCTTTTTCAGTAATAGGATCATAGACATTTAACATAACTGCTAAAGTTCCTCCTGATACTCCAGGGATTATATTAGCAATACCAATAATTATTGATTTTTAAAAAAAGTAATATCATTATCTAGTTTTCTTCTCCTTTAAAAAAATTCTTTTTACTCTCAGAGGTGATATAGCTATTAAAAAGTTCAAGCATACTAAAACCTGTCTTTGTTTTTAATTTCGTTAGGTCTATGATATAAATGCACTTCATCTCCAACATTGACTCTATCATCAACTTCGATAAAAAGTATTATCCATAGTAACTTGTGAAATAACATATTCTTTTCTTCTTTATAAGACAAGTAGTTTTTATTGTTAGCTTTTTGAAAAACCATCACCATAACCTATTTTTTTATTTTTTTGCAATTTTTAGTTCCTGGGTCTATTGAAGATAGCTCTTGATAGGCAACATAGTCTAGCTCATTTACATATCTTACAGAATCAACATAACCAATAAGCCCTGTAAAAACTGGTTTCATATCTAAATCATAGAATCCTGCTTCTTGAAGACCATAAGTTAACATTCCTGTTCTTATATGTGTAACTATATCCACATCATAATTATAAATTCCTGCTGCATTTTGAAGATGTATCATCTCAAAAATTATTTCTACCTAGCATATTAACTAAGTCTGTGAAATTTTTTGATAATTTCTAAACCATCAGTATATGATGCTGAAAATAGATGTGAAAAAAAATACTTAAAAAAACTTCAAACTATTGTATTTAATTAAATTTTTTTAAGTTCATCAACTTCTTCATATTTTTATTCCATTTCTACCAAAACCAAAAATCAATTTTCAATGATAATCTATCTATTGATATATTGTTAGCTAAAGCATTTTTTTAAGTCTTTAATGCTATTAAGAGTTGGGACAAATTTGTGGATATTTTTTTCAAGAAGAGAGTAATCATCTATTAATGATTCAAAAAAATTAATATTTTTAAAAATCATCTATAGAAAGAGTCTTAAAATATTCACATATACTTACAGCCTCTGAATATCTAGCTACTGCCCAAACTTTTACATCATAATCATAAAGTGCCTTTTGCAATCAAAAAGTATATCATGACCATAGGCATTAGCCTTTATAAACTGGTAATAATTCCTTTTTGCTTGTATTCTCTTAAATATTCAATATTGTGATATAATGCCTTTTTTTATCTAGTGAAACAAAAAAAGAAGTATTCATAACAAAAAGCCTCCCATAACTAATATTCTGTATTTTTATAATTATAACATAAAAAAATTAACTAAGTCTTTAAATTTTTACTTATTTATAAAATAAAGTTGATTTTTTTAATAAGAATAAGATATAATTTAAAAATATCAAATAAAATGGAGGTAAAAAAATGCCAAAAGTATACGGATCTATGCTTTGTCCTGATTGTGTTGAAGCAAAAAGAATATTTTTGAAAAAGTTAATTACAAATATGAGTTTGTAAATATCACTGAAAGTATGAAAAATTTAAAAGAATTTTTTTAGCTTTAAGAGAAAATAGAAAGGAATTTGACGATGCAAAAGAAATTTGGATATGTTGGAATTCCTGCTATATTAACGGATGATAATAAAATTATCCTTGGTGATGAAGTTCTTCAAGTAAAATAAAAAGTAAAAAAATAAAAAAATGGGTTGTTGTAAAACTAATAAAAAGTAAAAAAATAGTTCGTTACTGAGTAAATTTCTTAACGATAAAAAAATCAAGAATTCGCTGTAATTTCGGCAAAACTTGCCAACAAGTTGGCTTTCAAACACGCCGACAATTACTCGGCTCATTCTATTTGATTTTTTTATCTAAAAATTTCCATTCGTAACTCACTTATTTTTTTACTTTTGAAATTAAGATTATGATATACAACAGCCCATTTTTTTAAATGTCAGCTAAAAGGAAGAAATAGAAATAAGATATATGGGAATGAAGCTTATTGCTGCTATTAAAAAGAGTGAAAATAACTCCAAATAAGTAAAATAAAAAAACACTAAAGTTTTATATATCAATATTCCTGATATAGAGATAAAAAAATACTACGAAAAAGCTAAAAAGACATAGAGCTGATAAAAACTTGATATGCTCCTATCAGAAATTTATCAGATTTTTTTGATTAAGGAAAAATCTCATACCTTTCTTGAAATAATTTTTTTCTTTTAAAGAAAGTTTGTTCTATCTTCTAAAAAAACTCTGTGAATTTATTAATATTTTTTTAGCTATGAATTCTATCTTTAACTTTTGCTATGAAAATCTTTTAAAACTATATTTTTTTATCCTTAAAATTTTTTTAAAATTTTCTTTTATTTTGAGTTTTTTTCACTTTTTATTGATTTTTTTCTTTAACTTTCTTATTAAAAAGTTGGAAGAGCTTTATGTTTTTTTCAGAAAGGAAAAAAAGATATTTTTTTCAAAGATCTTTAAACAGCATGATAAGTAGAGCAATAAGTGCAGCTACTGTTAAAAAAATTGGATAGCTTCTAAAGGGAAAAGTTCCTCTATCTCTAGCATTTTTCATCAGCAACACTGACTATATTTACTCCAATTAGAAAAAAACACAAAAAGATATGCTAAAACCCTTAACATGACTTTCAGTACAATTTTTTTAAGATAAATTCAAACTTATCTAAAGATTTAAAAATATTTTTCTTTCAAATAGTTTTTTTCAGTTATATTTACTTTCTTTGAACAAAGAAGCAAAAAAAGTTTTTTTAGCAGATTGCACATAGTAAGCGAGAGAAATACAGAAAAATACTATAAGAAATATTAAAGCCATTCCTCTATTAAAACCATCTTTTTCAGTATATATTTGATATAGTGCAATTATGCAAATAAAAGAAAATAATATAAGAAAAGCATATACTATTACTTTTTAATATATTAAGAAAGAATTTTTACTGAGGCTTTTTTTAAAATTTAGCATTTCAACTCCTAATTTACTCTAATCTAAATTTCCCCTTTGAAATAAAAATTATGTATGTATCTTGCAGTTCCTATTCTCTTGTTTAGCTCATTGTGAGTGATAGGAATTAGTATCTTATCTTTAGCAGCTGGAAAAAGCAACATCTTTCATTTCTATATATCCATCATTGTAGTCACCTAGCCATTTACCAAAGAATCCTGAACTTTCTCTCCCTATTATAAGTCCAACTTCTATATCCTTGTCAAAAACGTCTTCTATCTCTTCTTGTTTTTAGAGTAGATAGCAAGTGGTTTAAAAGATTAAAGTCAATAAAAAGGAAAAGTTCTTTTTAATCTTCTATGTAAAGTAGAATCGTTAATTGGAGAAGATAATAAGATTACCTTATCCACTATTCCACTCACTTCTTCCAATTTTAAAGTTTCTCTTATTAAAACTCCACCAAAACCAAAGCCTATTAATACAATTTCATTTTTGTTTATTAATTTTTTTCTCTTTTTAAAGATAAAAGATACTTTTTTTAAGATATCTATTGACATGTCAATAGAAGGAAAAGTTAGTGGAAAATTTAAATTATCCACTGTGTAACCCATATTCATAAGGTTATTTTTCTAACTCTTCCATATCTTTATAATTTCTAAAAAAATCCATGTATTAGTGCTATTCTATAATTCATTTTAAACACCTTTTTTTATTTTTTTATTTGAATACATTATATCATAATTTTTTTATTTTACTTTTTTTGCTTTTTTTCATTTCCTTATCATTTCTATATAAAGTTTCTTTAATTACTTTTACCTGTTTCATCATATTCTCTTTCCTACACCTTCTCTTTTTCCATTTTTAATAGGGAATAGATTCTTTAACTTTTTCCATTTTCATAATAAGTTTTAGCTTCTCCATTAGCAGGTAATTCAGTAGCTAGATTACCATTATCATGGTATTCTCTAAGTAATATTGCTGTAGAGTTTTCAAAAACCATTTCTTGTATTAACTTATTATTAGTATAAGATTTTGCAGTTCCATTTTTTTTAAGACTATTATCTTTGTATTTTTATCTCCATTTTCATAGAATTATTATCTTTATCATAGATAACAGCAGTTTCTGTTAAGTTTTTTTTAAATTCTTTAGTTATAATTAATTTATTATTTTTGATATCCTTTTTGAAATTTCACTTTCAATATAAGATTTATATTTTGTCATTAATTCATCATTTTTTTTTAAACTTAACATTTCCTTCTTTTTTCAGCTTCTGTTAGTTCTCTTTTTAACATAACTTCATCTATAATTTTTTTATTTTTTTCTTCTGCATGTACCCATAGTTCTTTCCATATGAATTTTAGGTTTACCATTATTTTTTTACTAATAGTAACATAAGTAGGATTTTTCATAGATATTTTTTTAGCATTTTTTCTTTTAATTTTCTTTTTCTTTATCTTCTGCAAAACTTTTCATAGAGTAAATCTTACCATAGTCTATAAAATTCATCTGGCAGTTTCTTTCTTCATCTAGTAATGTACCATTTTCTGAAAAAAAACTTCCATAGCTCCTTTTTCTTTTAAATTTATAGTAGCAGAATATTTTAACTACACTTTTTTATCTAAATTTCTCATCAATATAATTTAATACTTTTTTATATTTAGTGATTATTTTTTTCGACTTTTAGTCAATCCCTAATAATAATTTTTAAATTATTATCTAATTCAACTTTTTTTCTTCATCTAAAAGTATTCTTACATCTGACATTAGTATTATCTGCAAAAACTTAGTAAACTAAATAAAAAAATAAATGTTAAAAACTATAGAAATCTTCTTTCATCATTCCCCTATTCTTGCATTCCCTACACCATAGCATATTCCAAGACAACCTTTTTTTAATATTTATATTAATTTCAGATTTTACCTTGCAATTTTTTTCAAATAATTCTTTTTTTCCAATAAGAATTTTTCTTTCTTCTCCATTCACATCTAAAGTGATATGATAGAACATTATACCCTATTTTTTTACCCTAAACTTTTCATATAGTTTTTGTTGAATATTTTTCCATTTTCACTATTCTATAAGTTCCTTTATTAGATGTTGAAAAAAAGTCTATTTATACAGAATTTTATTCTGATATAGATATATTTTGGCAAAAGAAATCTCCTATCCAAGTTCCTATACAAATAGAGATTAAAGCCATAGTCATTAAAGTTTTAGTATTTTTTTCATATCTAAATGAGTACTTTCATTAAAAATAAATTCTTAAAAAAATAATAGTGTTGAAAAACAGTACCCAGAATATTGCCCTTGTTGATAGGAAAATTCTGTTCTCAAACATCTGAACTCCCTTAGTTGAAAAAAATATCATTATAGTTAAAACTATAAGGGGACTGTAGTAGTAATTTTTTTATAAGTCAAATAAGAAAAAAATTACTAAAAAAATACAAGTGAGACTCCTCTCACTGTTTTTTTCTGAAAAGCTAGTCATTTTTTTGTTTCCTCCTGTTTTTTTCTTTTTTTCTGCTTTTTTTCTCTGTCTCTTTGTTCTTTTTCTACTTTAGAGAACACACAACCACAATATTCTTGTCTGTACATATTTAATTCTTTAGAAATTTGTACTGACCTTAAATATCTATTTTTTTCTTTTTTAAAATCTGCAAACAAAAATGGAATATCATATTCTTTAGAATATTTTTTTCACCTATCTCATTTATATAGTTTACATTTTTCATTGGACTTATACTTAAAAACAGTACTAAAAAAATCATAGCCTTCTTCTTTAGCTTTTTTTAGCAGTTTCTCCTATTCTTATATCATAACAAGAATAGCATCTCTGTCCACCTTCTTTTTTTCATTTTCAAGACCTTTTATCTTTTTCAAAAAAATCTTCCTTTGGATTATAGACTCCTTCTATGACATTCATATCATAATCTAATTTTTTTCCAACATTTCTTTTTTTGTTCGTCCATTCTAGCCAAATATTCATAGTCAAAAAGTTATATTTGGATTATAGAAATAAATATCTATTTGAAAAAAATTCTTTTAGATATTCTAAAACAGATGAACTACAAGGACCACAACAAGAATGAATAAGTAATCTTTTTTTCTTTCCACTCTCAGTGATTTCCTTTAAAATTTCTTCCATCTTTAAATCATAATTTACTTTCATTTTTTTCCTCTACAATTCTATTATCTTTTTCTGCCATTTCTCTAAATGTATCATCATGAGTAACTATTATACTTTTGGTCTAAATTTTTTTAAAAATTTCTCCCATATACTCAGCAAGTAATTTTTTTCTTTCAGTGTCTAAGTTGTTTGTAGGCTCATCTAATATCATAAACCCTAGAGTTAGTGAAGTATTCTGTCATTGTTCCTCTTATTGCTATTGCAACAGAAACTTGTTCACCACCTGATAACTGCTCAAAGGCAATTTTTTTCTTTCTTGCCCTACTAAATATAGAACATACTTATCTTTTTTTCATCATTGCTCCACTCAATTCTTTTCTGTTCTTCCTGTAATCTTATTGAAATTTAAGCTAGCAATGTTACTGATACCACTAAGCATATATTTAGAAATAGCTCTACCCATTTTTTTCCTACTTCATTTCTGATTAAATTTGCTCTATTTGACTTATCTTCTAACTTCTTTAATTCATCAAGCAATTTTTTTGTTTTTTTCTTCTTGTGAAGCTATCTTTTCTAATATTTTTCTTAAAGTTTTTCAATCTTTTTCTTGAGATGAACCTAATTTTTTTACTGATTTCATTTAATTCTTCTTTAAGAATATTAAACTTTTTCTCTAAGTTCATCTATTTTTTTATATTTTTTTATTTTTATCTTTCTAAGCTAAATACTTTTTTTCTTTTTAATGAATTTTTTTATTAAATCTTAAAGAATAAAGTTCTCTAATACTTTTTCTCTACTTTTTAGAAGTAAGTTTTTCCAAAGTCTTTTGCTAAAACATTATTTTTTTATATTCATTATATGAAGTCTTTTAACTCAGTTAATTTATTCTCAAAAAAATTTTTTTATTTCAGAAGTGATATTTTCAATATTTTTTTATCTGTATCTGCTTTTAATTTTTTTAGAATATTCATCAATTTCTTTCAGATTATTTTTCTATTGAACTTTGATTTTTTTAAAAATCTTTTCTTTTTTTCAAACTCTAAACTTTCGATAAGATTTTTTTAAGTTTTTCTCTTTTTTTCATCTAAAGTTTAAATTTTTTTAAGCTCAACTTCTAAGCCTTTTTTTATGCTCTTTTTAAGCTTGAACTATCTTGAAATTCTTGATTTTCAATAAGTTGTTGAATACTTATATCCAAACTTTTAATATTTAGTTCTATTTCCTTTAGATTCACTTCTTCAGTTTTTTTAAAGAAAGTTCTAAATTCTTTATAGTTTTATCAAGTTCAAAAATACTGCTTTTTTTCTTTTTCTTCAAAGAGAGATTTTTTTCAGCTAGAATTACTGTTTTTTTCTTCTATCTTTTTTTCAAGTCTTCTATAGCTTCTGTTTTTTTATAGAAATTTTAGAAGAGAAAATAATCATCAGCTTCTTTATCTTTTTAGATTTTTCACAATTTTCTTTTAGATAGGGACAAATTTTTAGAAGAAAGCTCATTACTAGCATTCTTTAAAGTCTTTATTTCAATTTCAAAAAGCAATCTTTGTCTTCCTCTAAAGATTTTTATTTCTTTTCTCTAAGTCTTTAAAAAAACAGTTAATTGTTTCTCAATATCTTCAATATTAATAGGCATAAATAAGTCTTTTTTTGCAGATAAGTCTTTTTCAAGAATATTGATTTCAGTTTTCTTTTCTAAGTGCTTATCTAAATTTTTTTCTTTTTAGTTTTTTTCTAAATCTTCTAATTTTTATTAAAAGACTTTCATATTCTTTTTAATTTAGAACTTAAATCTTCTTCTTTACTTTTTAAGTTCAGCTATATTTTTTTATCTAAACTATCTTTTTTTCAGAATTTTTAGAGATATTTTTCTTCCAAATTAGCAATATCAGTCTTTAAAGTTTTTATTAGAAAGCTCTAATTTTTTTCTATATTATTTTTGATATTGGATATTTAATTTTTTTGCTCCTGCAATAAATTACTATAAATCTCTCTAAAATCTTTTTAATTTATTTTCTATTTCTAGATACTCTAAATAAGGTTTTTTTCATTTTTCTTCAACTATAGTTTTAGCCTTTTTTTAGCTTTTTTTAGCTTCAAGGATATTATCTTTTTAAAAAGATTTGAATATTTCTTTATTTTTATTTTTCTTCATCTTCAATATTAGAAATCAGATTTTTTTAGATTTATTTCATCTGTTTCATAAGCTTTTTATTTCATTTGATAGCTTAGTACTTATTTCAGTAGTTTTAGAAAAATTCTGTATTTAGACTTTCTTTTAATACTTCTTCTTCTTTAAGAAAGTTAGAGATTTCTTCCTTATCTTCCATATTGTCTTTTTAAAGAATTTATATCTTTACTTAAATAATCTATTTGTTTTTGTATATTTATCTGTAGCTTCCTTTTAAAAAAAGCCGTCATACATCTCTTTATAGATTTGAGTATTGAAAAAAATCTTGTTAAATATTTCTTCCCTATCTTTAGGTTTAGCTTTAAAGATATTTATGAACTCATTTTTGCTTAGCAATAACTATATTCTCATAAGTTTCTTCAAAGCCCTTTTTTTATTCCACATAGCTCTTCTAAGTTTTTCTTGAATATCCCCTTCACAGTCCAAAACCATTTATATCAGTCAAAGATTGTTTTTTTAGGTTTTGACTTTAAAAAAATTCAGTTTTAAAAAAATATAGTCTCTACCGTCATTAGCTGTAAATTCTACTTCAATCTTTCCAGATTTTTTTCACCAAATTTTATAAAGTTTTTTTCCAGTTTCCTTACCTGATCTATCTTTTCGTATTGAACATAACTGAACTGATAGCTTCAAGTATAGAAGTTTTTCCCCTTCCCATTCTTTTCCTAAAAATAAGATTAACTCCCTTAGAAAAAAATCGACAGTTGTATTAGAATGAGAACGATAATTTTTCAAGTTTAACTCTTTTAATTATCATCTTCATTTACCTCCAAAGTCTTATCAAATAATTCTAAAAAGCTATCTTTATCGTCATTTGAAAATAATTCTTTAAGCTCAGAAAAAAACTTGCAGAAAAATTTCTCAATGTTTGAGATATTCCAATCAGATATAAGATTTTTTTCTAATTCTTCTATACTTAAATCAGAAGTACCTTCTTCACTATTTCCAATAGATAGGATATTTTTTTAATAAGTATATGAGTTTTTTTAAAGCACCATTGTTTTTCAGCAATATTTTTCTAGATTTTTCAAGATTTATATACTCATTATTCTTTATTCCTATAGAAATGACTAAAATTTCTTCACCTGTTAGATTTAATTCTTTAACAAAGGCTTCAAACTCAGCTTCTATATTCGTTGAATCATTGTATATAAAGTTCTTTTGCACTCTTTTTCTATGCTCTAATTCTATAAATTCATGTTCTAAACTATCAGTATCAAAGAGAATAAAACCTTTTCTATCTGATTTTTTTCATTTTTGGACATTAGAAAACTCTAAAGAACCTGGAACAAAAAAAGAAAGGTTTTTTTCCTTTGGATAAGTTGAAAAAGAATGTATATGTCCACCTGCAACATAAATAGCCTTATCTTTAAATAAATCTAATATAGAAGTTGAAACTAGTCCAGGGAGAGTATTTTCTCCAGCTGAAATTCCTGTATGGACTATGACTATATTCTTTTCATCTGAATTTAATTTTTTTCAGAAAGCTTTCTTAAAGCTTCATCAATCATAAAAACCAGGATATCCAACAGGGTAAAAGTTTATATCTTTCTATTTTTTTAGGTAGTTTTTCTTCTTCGAAGTTTTTTTATTGAAATAGAAAAACTTTTTAAAAGAGATTGTTCATGCAAATATTCTAACCAAGAATCTTCTAAAGCTTTTTGAATTATCATGATTTCCTTCAATAGCTATCACTTCTTTTTTTACATAGCTTCTCAATTCTTTTAAATAAATTTTTCAGTTTTAGAAAGTATGTCAGGGACTTATTTCCTTTCTTATCAAAAATATCTCCCAGCAATTATGCAAACATCAGGATTTATTTCTTTTCACCTTAGCAATGAAGTTTTTCAAAGGCAGAAAAAGAAATCCTCATATCTTTTTTTACATACTCTCTATTTCCACTGACTTTTTTTACCTAGATGTAAATCTGAACAATGCACTATTTTTCATTCTAGCCCCCAACAATAATTTTTTTAAATTCACAAATCCCACAAATATTATGATTATAGGGAATTTTTAGGAAATTTATTGTCCAAAAATATTCTGAGTCGTTTTTATTGATATTTTTTTAAAATCTTCTTCCAATTCTTCATCTGTAATAAGTATTTCTTTTTTTAGGCTCATCTTCTTCTAAATAGTATAGATAAGTTTTTGATGTCCTTATCATATTTTTTTGAAGAAGCAACTTATACAATGATAACTGTTGTCTGTAATTAGAAGAATACTCAAATTCATTGTATTTACCTGTTTTTAAAAATCTATAATCTGTATTTCATTTTTCATCTTCTAAAAATTAAATCTATCTGCCCATATAGAATGTAGTCATCTTCAATTCTAAATTCTGAAGCTTCAACCTTTTTTTAATGTATTCAAAGTTATCTTTTTCATCTTCAATATATTTCTTTACTATAGACATTATTCTTTCAAAAGTTGTCATCTAAATCTATATTTTTGAAATCTATAGATATTTCTTTTAGTAAATTTTCTATATATTCATTATCTAAAAAAAGGATTTTTTTCTGTAAAAACAACTTATTGATATGTTCTATAGCCTTATGTGTAATTATCCCTAAGTTAAATATCTTTTTACTAAAAAGTTGAATATTCTTTTTTTCCCTCACTAAATAGTATTTCATAGGACAATGTCTATATGGTGCTATATCAGTTGTATAAGATATAATCTTTTCTTTTCATCTTTCTTAGTTACTTCATCTAAATTAACTTCATTAATATCAAATTGTAAGCTATTAACTCCACGAATTGAGTAAAAAGAAAGGTTTAAAATTTTTCAGATATTCCCATTTCATAGGAACTTAAAACTAATAAATTCTTTTGCTCTACTGAAAGCCACATAAAATTTTCTGTAAAAAAATCAAATTTTTTTCTTTATCATTTTCAGAAAGTTTAGAACTTGAATTGATAAGTCTATCAATACTTGTTTGTCTTGATATATCATCATCTTCATATCTATTAGGCTTAGAATTCAATGAAAAATACTATAACAACAGGAAATTCAAGTCCCTTTTTGATTGATGTATAGTTAAAAATGGGATACATTCATTTGGATAATCTTCCTCAGAGAAAAATCTCATCAACTCTTGATTCTTTTTAAAAATATCAAGATAGCCTGTGAAAAAAATATTTAACTACAGAAAAAAATCATCTTCAGCAGTTATTTTTTTCTATAATGTACATACTTTTGGAAATTCTTAAATATTTTTACTAAGTATAGCTAAATTATGATTAGCTCTTGAATCAACAGGAGTTTCTTCGTTTAATACATTTTTTTATAGTAAGTGAAATTTAAAAAAATTCATAGAAAAATTTCATTTAAAGAGTCAAAACTTTCTTCTGAAATATTTTTCAATTTTTTTCTTTTATCCAAGCTAAAAAAATCACTATCTTTTTTTATTTCTAACCTTGCAAAAATCTACGCATTCAGTTAAGTATTCATCTATGCTATCTTCTGGAAAAATATTTTTTTGAAACAAGCTAAAATTATTCCTAAAGTTAGTTTTTATTTCATACATTTCAAAAACTTTTTGTTCTAGGAGAATAAACTTCTATATTTTCTTTCTTTTAAAGCAACTTCTAATTTCTTTTGCAGAGTTGTTTTTTGAAATTTGCAAATAGGACTGCAATTTGATTATAGTTTGTAATTTTTATTATGTTGTTTTAATTTTTTTATAAAAAAATTACAGTATTTTTTTGATATTTTTCATCCATAGTTTTTTTCCTGAGATATGAAAAACATTTTTTTCCTAAAATATCTGTATCTCTCATAGATACTATATTCTTATCAAATCTATTTCCTTGCCAATCTATAGATGAAATCCATTTATTATTAAACTCAACTATATCAGTTACTGAACGATAATTTTTCTTCTAAAATTATAATTTTTGCATTCATCTTCAGCAAAAAAATGTTTAGGGAAATTTAAAATATTTTTCAGAACTAGCTCCTCTAAACCTATATATAGATTGATCTTCATCTCCAACAACACAGATATTCTTTTCTAGTTTTTGAAATTAGAAGTAATATTTTTCTCCTGAATTTTTATTACTATCTTGATATTCATCTACCATGATATATTCAAAGTCATGGTTTATTTTTTTCTAAAAAAATTCCTTATTTTTTTACAAGCATATTGAAAAAAATTCAACCTGTAAATATGAAAAAAATCAACAATATTAGCTTCGTAAAGTTGTTTTTATATATAGTTTATAGGCTTCTTTTTATGAAGTTTATATAAACATCACTTGTTTGTATATTTTCAATATCTATAGCATTTTTCATTTAAATCATTTATTTTATTCTTTAAAAAAAGAACTTCTAGCCCAATCTCCTTGATATTTTTCCAGTATTATTAGAAAGATTATCAAAAAAACTTTTGATAATCTTCCAATTTTTATATTCTTTTTAATCTTGAGTAAATGAAAAAAATGTTGCTCATAGTCTCCACTCATAAGCTCGAAATTGTCAAAAGAAACTTAGAGTAAATTATATTCTCTTCAATAAGTCTTGTCCATATAGAGTGCATAGTTCCTATATACATATCACTTATATCTATATTTTTGATTCAAGTTTTTCTAAGCTTTCACTTTATTCTAAGTTCAAGTTCTCTGGCTGCCTTGTTTGTAAAAGTAGTTATCATAATTTTTTTAGCTTCTACTTTTTTATTGATGAGGATATTAACAGTTCTCTCAACAAGAGTTTTAGTCTTACCTGTTCCGGGTCCTGCTATTATTACAACAGGACCTTTAACAGTATTGACCGCTTCAAGTTGTTTTTCATTCAGTCCAGATTTTCTTTCATTTACTATTGACATATTAATCTCCCATAAGTCTATTAGTTAGGTTGTCACCATCTTTTTCCTTATTAGTTTCAACTTGTCCAGATTGTCCAGAAGGAGCAGAATGACCTACATTGTTTCCACCTGAATTTTCTGATGATCCTCCTTCAGAACCACCAGCTTCTCCTGAAGCACTATCAATTATCAGTCCATCAGAAGATGAGTCTACATATACTCCACCACCTGCAGAAGCTTCTAAACCAAATAGCGAAGCGATACCATTCTTATATTTTGCTGCACTTTCAACTTGCAGTCTACCTTTTCTAATTACCATTTCTTTACTATTAGGTCCATCTAACAAACCAGTGTAGATATCTATATTTTGTTTTACTAGGTCTCCAGTTTCTAAATAGTTTTCTAAGAATTCAAATTTACCTGGAGTGTATAGTCCTTTATTTATAAGAGTTTGATAGTATCTAGCCCACATAGGAGCAACACCACTTCCTCCAGTCATATTTCCATACATAGGTTTATTGTCGTCTCTACCTATATAGCAAACAGTTACATATTCAGGAGTTATACCAACAAACCAAGCTGTTCTGTGTTCACTTGTTGTTCCTGTTTTTTTCCACCTTGTTGTATAGGTCTACCTGATTTATCATAAACTCTTGCTTTTTGTAGCAGTACCATTGCTTACAACAGATTTTTAACATAGCTGTTATTACACTTACATCAACACTATCAAAAGCTTTTTACTTTTTCAATATCTGCAACATAGATAAGAATATCTTGATTGTCTCTAATTTCTCTTATTATATTAGGTTTTACTATATATCCACCATTGACAAAAATTGAGAAGTTTGCTGCAGTATTTACTGGAGTACTGTCAACAGAACCTAAAGCAGTTGTCAAGTTTTTGAACTTTCAGAAGTCAATTTTATTTTTATCAGACATATCTTCTTTAAAGGCTTCAACAGTAACTGCATCCATTAATTTAACAGCTGGTATGTTTAATGATAAATTTAAAGAGTTTACTAAAGTAGAGTTAAATGTGTATCTACCATCAAAGTTCTTAGGTGCCCATTTTACCATAAGCAACAAAGTCATTTACTACAACAGAATAAGGTTCATATCCTTCTTCTAAAGGCTTTTAGGTACACAAAAGGTTTAAATGATGATCCTAATTGTCTTCTAGCCATAGTAGCTCTATCGAAGTTTCCAGCTTTAAAGTTTTTACCACCAACTATAGATATTATTCCTCCTGTAAATGGATCTAAAGTAATCATAGCTCCATTTATATCCTTATTTTTTTAAAAATATGGATAAGCATTGAAAGTATCCCTTGCAACTTTTTGATAATCTAAATCAATAGTTGTATATTTTTTTAAACCAGAAGTATAGATTTGTTCATCATCATAAATCTCTGCCAAATAGTTTTCAACTATTGTTGTAAGTTCAGGGTTATTATATGCTTTTTTTAGGTCTTCTATTATAGATGATAGAAGTATTTTTCTGGAACATTCTTTACATTTTTCTTCATTTTTCAAGTTCAAATTTATATGCTAGAGCTTCTTCATATTCTTCTTTAGTTATTCTTCCATCTTCAAACATTTCTTTTTAAAGATGATTTGTTGTCTATGAAGAGCATTTTTCTAAGCTTCTATTTGGGTCATACTTTTGTAGGTCTATTTGGTATACCTGCAAGTAAAGCTGCTTCTGCAATATTTAAATCTTTAGGATCTTTTTCTAAAATATTGATCTGCTGCATTTTTTTATACCATAAGAACCTGAACCAAAGTATATTTCATTAAGATATCTTTCTAAAATTTCATCTTTAGTATAAGTTCTTTCAATTTGATAAGTTAAAAATAGCCTCTTTTTACTTTTTCTTGAAAAATGTTCTTTCAGGAGTTAAGAAAGCATTTTTTTGCTAATTGTTGTGTAATAGAACTTCCACCTTGAGTAGCTTTACCTTTTTAAAAAAAGTTAGTTAGTACAGCTCTTATTATTCCTTTTAAAATGTAAACCATGGTGAGAGTAAAACTTTTTTTATCCTCAATAGCTAGAAAAGCTTCTTTTTACATAAGGAGAAACATCTTCTAGTTTAATAGCATCTCTTGAGTCAACTTCTAAAACATCTACAACATTATTGTTTTTATCGTAGATAGTAGTAGCCATCTGAGGTTTATAGTCTTCAACCATACTTTGAATATTAGGTAATTCAAGTCTGTATTTTTACGATTATTGCGAAAAACTCCTAAAGCTCCCTACAACAAATAAAACTGCTATAAGTTTCAATAAAATAACAAGTAATTTTTTTCATTATTTAATTATCCCCTTTTTTTATTTCTTTTGTCTAAGTTGTCCACAAGCACCATCTATATCACTACCTTTTTTTCTTGTCTTAAAGTTACATTTACCTTTCTAACATTTTTTTAAGATAGTTGTAGAATCTATCGATTTTTTTCATAGAAGGTCTTTTTATGTTCCACTCCTTCAACTTCATTATATGGTATTAAATTTACCACATGATCAAATTGATGTATAAAAATCTGCCAAAAGCATTGGCATCAACTTCTGAAATATTGAAAATTATCTATTAAAATATATTCAAAAGTAATTCTTCTTTTAGTTTGTTTTTTTGATATTCAACTAAAACAGCTGATAAGTCTTCCAGTGGGAAAGTTCTTATTTATTGGAATTATTTGGTCTCTTTTTCTCATTTATAGCACTATGTAGAGAAACAGCTAATTCTATAGGAATTTTTTTCCAATAAAAATCTTTTCAATTCCACTTACAATTCCAGAAGTTGAAATTGTTATTTTTTTCTTTTTGAAATATTGATTCCATTTTCATTTGAGATTATAGATAAAGCTGTAGATAGATTATCTATATTTAAAAGAGGTTCACCCATACCCATAAATACTAAGTTATTTAGGCTTTCATCTTTTTTTCTAAGTCTTCTTTCAACAGTGTAAACTTGGTTTTAAAAATTTCACTTACTGAAAGATTTCTCATATATCCACCTTGTCCTGTTGCACAGAAACTACATTTTACAGGGCAACCAACTTGAGATGATACACAAAGAGTGTTTCTTATTTCTTTATTTTTTTAGAATCTCTATGTCTTAAAAAGAACAGTTTCTATAGTTCCCTTATCTTCAAGTTCAAACAAGAATTTTTTTCAGTCTTATCTAACTTTGAAACTTGATGCTTCAAAAAGATTGAAAAAAATGGTATATAGGCATTTTTCTTTTTAAGATTTCTCTATCTTTTAAAGATAGATTTGTCATATCATCAAAATTTCTGATAATCTTCTTATGTAGCCAAATAAAGACTTCTTTTTCCATAGAATTTTTTTAGTCCTAAAGACACTAAAAAAATTCTGTTAACTCCTCTTGAGTTAAATTTAAAATATTTACTTTTTTTCATTATTCATTATTACTATCAATTCCTTTTTTTATTATTTCTATAAGTTCATTTCTATTATATGCTTTATCAAGTTTTTATATTTCCTTTATTTTTACCTCCTCCACCTTTGATATTAGGAAAATTCTTAACAATATTTATGATGATTTCCTTACAGTCATAAATATTAGACATTAAAAGTATAACTTGTGTTATATCCAATTAATAATAGAAATTTATCTAAATTTATAAATTTAGGTAAGATTCCTACTAAATTTTTCATCTTCATTGTATATTAAAAATTTTTAAAATCTTTATAATCAATAAAGGTATTTTTCAAAAATCTTTTGCCATAAGCTCTGCGTATCTCATTCCTAAAGATTTTTAATTCAGCTGTCACACTAGCTTTTTTTCTTTTTAAAGATTTGTCTAGCATTTCTAAGATTTCATCATCTTTACAAGAAAAAAAGTATTAGTTAATTTTTTTATAATATCATGCTTTTTTTATTGTAGTCATTCTTAGCTCTATCTCCTGCTAGAAAAATAGAATCTAGTATAATTTCCCTTTTATATTTTTCATGATTTATAATTTTTAAAGATTTCTATTTCTGAAGTTCTTGAAACATGAAAACCTGCACAAGCACAGATATCAACATCTCCAATTTTTTTATAAATCTTACATCACCTTTTATTTTTTTCTTTTTATAGCTTTTCTAAGATTTTTCAAATTTATGAGCCTCTTCATTTGTATAGATTTCTTCTTCAACTAATATATCTGCCTTTATATCTTTATTTACTAGTTCTTCTAACTTTTTCTATAACTTCTTTTTGAAATATCTTTTTGATCTAAATCTACAGTCGTATATTCTTCAGCCATTCTAAAACCTACAGTATTTAATCCAAAAATTATTATAGGCTTCAGCAGAAAAAAAATATGTTGTGCTGTATGTTGCTGTCTTATATCTTCTTGTCTTTTTTTCATCAATAGAATATGTGTATTCACCATCTTCTAAATTTTCTATCTAAGATAACAATATTTTTCTTTTTACTTCAACAATGTTAGCCTCAGCTATTGTTCCTCTATCTCCAAGTTGTCCACCTTTACCATCGACATAGAAAGGAGAATTTAATACTTCATAAGTCATATCAGAAATTTTTTTAAATTAATTTTTTTATTTTTCCATCAAAATCCACCTACTTTTTTTAGAAAAATATTTATTAAATATGTTAGAACACTCGTAGCTTTTAGCCGTGAGATGAATAACACCAACATTGAAAATGTTGTACTAAAAATTTGCAATTTTACTAGTTTTTAGTGTATAATATATTTAGAACATTAGCAACTGAATATATAAGGTTAAGGCTAGTAAACAGTAGCCTTGTAAAAATATTCACTGTTCTGTATAATTGTTCTTTTTAAAAATATGATATACAGATAAAAAGTAGCGGTGTAGACACAAGTCTTATCCAGTAGTGGCTATCGTGGACTAGCCAAAAAGAATAAGGGTTTTAAAAAAACCAAACTTCTTAGAAGATAACTTACTTTTTCAGTTATCTTATGAAGCTCTGACTTTAGTCGTGAGTAGTTCACTCTATATTTTATCATTAATTTTAAAAATAAAAACTAGAAATTAAAAATAAATAAAAAGTTATTGCAATTTTTGCAATAACTCTTTAAAAATTTAAATTAATTTATATTTTTTTATTTTTGCACCTAGTGCAGCCATAGTAATATAGTTATATGGTTTATTGAAGTGAGGTAAGAATAGAATATCTAATAATTTAAATCTATCTATAGTTACTCCCTTCTTGTATAGCTAATGAGAATACATGCATAGCCATAGAAATATCATATTTAGATGCCATTTGAGCTCCAATTATTTTTTTCTATTATCTTTTCTATACACGATTCTGATGATATACTTCTTCATTATTGTGTTCCATGAATTCAGGTTTTTGTAAATCATGGAAAGTTGTTTCTAAAACTTCAATTCCTAATTTTTTTCAGCTTTTTTTCAAAAGTAAGTCCTGTAGAAACCATATTTAATCCAAAGATTGAAATTCCGTTAGAACCTTGTACTCCTATGCTTTCTAAGTTTGTTCCACAAACATTGTGAGCAGCAACTATTCCTGATCTAACTGCATTTGTTGCAAGAGCGATATAGTTTGTACCACCAATAGAGTTGTCATAAACTGTTGCACAGTCTCCTATAGCATAAACATCATCTAGACTTGTTTTTTTGAGTTTTATCAACTACATAAGCACCATTTTCTAAATAATTCTAATTTATCTTTTTCCTAAGTCTGTGTTAGGGTCTGAAATCCAGCACATAGAACTACCATATCAGCTGGGAATTCACCTTTATTAGTGATTATTTTTTTCAACTTTTCCATTTCCTTGAATTTCTTTTTACTAATTGTCCCATATTCAAGTTTAATTCCATGCCCTTCTAATTGAGCATCCATTTTTTTCTCTAAATAATTTATCATAGTAAGTAGATAGACAACCTTCAGCTGCATCAACTAAGTATACTTCTTTTTCCCCAACGTTTGAAAGCTTCTGCAAGTTCAACTCCGATATATCCTGCTCCAACAACAGCAACTTTTTTTCTATTGATTTATTTGCATTTAATTTATCAATAACTTCTTGTGCATTTTTGGAATAATTTTACATATTGAACATTTTCTAATTCTTTTTCCAACGATTGGTAAGTCTATTGGTAAAGAACCTGTAGATAAAACTAGTTTATCATAGCTTTCTTCATACTTTTTTTACCATCTTTTTCCAGTAGCATACACAATTTTTTTATCGAAATCGATATTTGTAACACCTGTTTCCATATGGATTTTTAGCACCTTTTGCTTCTAATTTTTTTCTTTTGAAGAATAAAATAATCCATCTGAACCTGCTATTTGTCCACCTATCCAAAGAGCCATTCCACATCCTAGGAAACTAATATTTGAGTTACTATCAAATACAACAACTTCATTTCCTTTATAGTTGTCTAACATTGTGTTAATACAAGCCGTTCCTGCATGGTTTGCACCTACTACTACAATTTTTCATTTACTATCTACCCCTTTTTTTATTTTTTTAGTATATTTAACTAGTATAATTTTGTTAAAAAAATCATTCAATATATAATACAACTTTTTTTCAAAAAAATAAAAAGGAAAAATTTTTTTATTTTTTTATAAATAAATTGATAAAAATTTATAAATTCACTTTTTTTAGTGTTATGTTATAATTAGATAAAAAAATGCTAGGTGATTAAATTATGTTAAAAAAATTGAAAAAAATTACACTTAAAAGATAAAATTATAGATAAAGATAATTATTTTTGAAATTGGTTATTGTGAAGAACTAAAAATTTATATGATGCATGTTTTTTTGTTTCTTGGATTGCTAGCTATTATAGATATTATAAAAATAGATAAAGAAGATTATAACTTATAAAAAAATAATCCTCAATCATTCTATAAAAAAATATGAAAATGAAATCAAACAAAAATAATAATGCTTTATACAGAAAATTTTTATAGGCTCTTCAGCACTTAGAGATTATGATGGAGTTAAAGATTTTTCAACATTCTTATCCTACAAAAAAATGAAATTATAAATCCATTTCAAAAATTATGTTTATATAGAAGGTATTTTTATTTGCAAGAATAATATGGGAGATAGGAGAATTTTTTTAATTCCCCCATTTCAAAAAAAATTATTAGTAAAGATGGAAGTTACAAGTTTCCATTGAGAGAAATTTGTGAACTAAAAAAATAATAGTTCAGGAAATCCTATATGTTATTACCTTCCTTTTGATGATTTAAAAAAAAATACTTGCATAAAATTAATTAATAAGATATAATCAAATTAATAAAATTATTCAAAAATTATACATAAAATATTAGATATTTTTGAAAAATAAAAAGTATTTTTTTAGAGAGGAGGTTTTATGAAAAAAACAACATGTTATTACCTAATTTTTTTATGGCGTTTTTTTGAAGTAAAAAGTGCTACTAAAAAAATAGACTTAGAATGGAAATAGAAAAGTTAAAAAAATAATAAAGTTGAGATTGAGAACTTAAAAAGAAAATCTGAAAAAAAGATAGAAATTATCAAAGAGTTTTAAAAGTAGTTGAAAGTCTTGGAAGTTTAACAGTTGAATTTGATGATAAAGAAATTGATACTCAATTTATGGTAGGAATAATCCTTAAATTATTAAATTTAGATGAAGAACTTTTTAAAAAGGAAGAGAAGCTAAAGGCTAAAACTTTATTTAAGAGTGTGGCTCAAATAGCAGATATAACTATATATAATAAAACAAAAGGTTTGTTTGATACAAAGACTTTATTGGGAACAGGTCTTTTAATATATGGATTAAAGAAGTTTAAGGCTGATATGATTTTTACCAGGTGGAGCAACATTGATTTGGTGGTCATATAGACTTCTATCAAAAAAATCATAGTAAGGAGGTCTGAATGTTTAAAGATATATTAAAGAAAACTTATTTAATGTTTAACAAGGTAAAAGTTGTTCATAGTATTCCTGGAAGAATAAGACTTCTTATACCTTCACTTGATAAATTTCCCTAGAAGAAATGAAAAAAACATGAACATTATATAAGTGCTATAATAAAAATTAAAAAAACTGGGATAAAATCTATTGAATATTCTTATCTAACAAGTAAAATATTAATAGAATATGATAAAGACAAAAATTAAAAAGAGCAAGATATAGTTGATTGGCTAAACAAGATTTGGAAAAATCATAGTTGATAATGAAGAAGTTTATCATGGTATGTCTGTTGATGAAGTTGAAAAAAATGTCAAAAAGATTTTTATGAGATGTTAAAGGGAGAATTGGAAGGGAGAAAATAATCAATGAAAAATGATAATTTACTCGCTTGTGAGATTGTACACAGAATAAGAGGAAGAATTCGTATAAAAAAAGTAAGGCTTTTTAAATATATTGGAGCTTCTTTTGAAAACTGAAATTGAAAAAAACAATTAGTGCAAGTAAGATATATAGAAAGTGTAGAGATAAGTTTAATAACAGGTACTATCCTTATATATTTTTGAAGATGTTTCTTTTAAGTGAGCAAAAATTTAATAAACTTAATACAAAAATACACTTAACTCACATATATTTGAAATATGTAAAAATGAAAAAGATTGAAAAAAATCATCTAAGTATGTAATTGAAAGAAAATTACAAGAAGAAACTCCTGGAGAAATTATAAAGAAAAATTATTACAACTGCTGGACTTTTTAGGATATAATCTATTCTTTAAATCAAAACAAGAAGTTGTAACAACAGGAATTAGAAGATTTTTAAATTACAATACTCTATCTACTTTAGCACTTGCTATGCCTGTATTGAAAAAAATGGTATTAATTCTCTTGTTAAAAAAACAAAAGACCTAATGCAGATACTTTAAGTTCAAGTGCGATAATAAGTAGTATTCTTCTTGGAAAAGAAAGTGCAGCACTAACTATAATGTTCTTAGAAGAAGTATCAGAACTTTTAACAGTTTATACTATGGAAAAAAACTCGTGGAGCTATCAAAGACATGTTAAGTGTTGGAGAAAGTTATGTTTGGAAAGAAATTTCTGAAGATAATGTAAAAAAAGAGTTCCAATAGAAGAAATCCAAAAAAAGATGATATTATAGTGGTTCAAACTGGAGAAAAAAATCAGTGTTGACGGTAAAGATAATAAAAAGGTGAAGCATTGATAGACCAATCTTCAATAACAGGTGAATATATGCCATTGAAGAAGGCTGAAGGTGAAACTGTCTATGCAGGAACTATAGTTAAAAAAATGGAAATATAAGTATACTAGCAGAAAAAGTTGGAGATGACAGAACTGTTTCAAGAATTATAAAAACTTGTTGAAGATGCAAACTTTCAACAAGGCTGATATACAAAAATTATGCTGATACTTTCTCAGCACAATTAATTCCATTGAACTTTATTTTTAGCAGGAATAGTTTATGCAAGTACAAGAAACATTACTAAGGCTATGAGTATGCTTGTTATTGATTATTCTTGTGGAATTAGATTATCAACAGCAGTTGCTTTCTCAGCTGCAATAAATACAGCTGCTAAGAATGGTATATTAGTAAAAAGGAAGTAACTTTATAGAAGAGTTATCAAAGGCTGAAACTGTAATATTTGATAAGACAGGAACTATTACTGAAGGGAAACCAAAGGTACAAAGTATAGAAGTTTTTTTGATAATAATATGTCTGAAAATGAAATGATAGGACTTGCTGGAGCAGCTGAAGAGCAATCTTCACATCCACTTGCGACTGCAATAATGACAGAAATTAAAGACAGAGGAATAGAAATTCCTAAACATAGTAAGATAAAAAAACTGTTGTAAGTCGTGGAGTTGAAACAAAGGTAGGTAAAGGAAAAGAAGCTAAGGTTATAAGAGTTGGAAGTAAGAAATACATGCTTGAAAAATAATGTTAATCTGACAGCAGCAATAGATGCTGAGAGAGGTATTATTTCAAGAGGAGAAATAGGACTTTATATAGCACAAGACGATAAAATTATAGGTCTTATTGGAGTTTCTGATCCACCTAGAGAAAATATTAAAAAAGCTATAAACAGACTTAGAAATTACGGAGTTGATGATATAGTTTTATTAACAGGAGATTTAAGACAACAAGCAGAAACTATTGCTTCAAGAATGTCAATAGACAGATATGAATCTGAATTACTTCCTGAAGATAAGGCAAAAAATATCTTAAAATTCCAATCAAAAGGTTCTAATGTAATTATGATAGGTGATGGAGTAAATGATGCCCCTGCTCTATCATATGCAAATGTTGGAGTTGCGTTAGGAAGTACAAGAACTGATGTTGCAATGGAGGCAGCAGATATAACTATTACACAAGATGACCCTCTTTTAGTTCCAGGAGTAATTGGACTATCTAAGAGTACAGTTAAGACTATAAAAGAAAAACTTTGCTATGGTAATTGGACTTAACACTTTTGCTTTAGTACTAGGAGCAACAGGAATATTAGCACCAATTTATGCGTCAGTTTTACATAATTCAACGACTATTTTAGTTGTTTTGAATTCATTAAAACTGCTAAAATATGATATAAAGACTAACTAGGAAGGGGCTAAAATGAAAAAGTTGACTATTACGATAGTGCATATTTTTACCAAATAGAGTTAGATTAAAAGTTATCTGCTCCTGTAAAAGATACTAAAACTTTTTTTATTCAAATATAAAGAATAATTTGAAATTTTTTTAGAAATGAGATATAATTCAAGACTAAAAACTGTAACATTAAATTTTTTTCACCAAGTGAAATATTTTTTTACAAGAAATTATATATAGAGTGGCTATTTCTTTTTCAATAGAAAATGGTTTTACTACCTGTAAAAATTAGTTGAAGAAAAATGTTTATAAATCAATTTCTCCACTATCTATGTATGCTTTAGCATCTATAATGGTTTCTTATTTAAATGGAGTAATCAATAAGAATGATACAAATTTACAAAGTTCAATGAATGTGTTCTCTATGGGATTAACTGCAGGGTCAGTATTTGAGCATGCTTATGGTGAAGTTAAGAAAAGAGGAATGTTTCGATATAGAAATTTTTACCAGCTTTATATCTTTTTAAAAATCATTCTTCACAGAACAAAAATTGAGTACAGTCCTTATTATGTGGCTAACTACCTTTTGGTAGACACTTAACAGTGTCACATAAAATGACAAAACTTATAAAAGTCTTTAGAGTAAAAAAACTGAAAAAAAGGTTATCAATATACAGCAACTATTGTAGATGATAATACTATAGAAAAATTTTTTTCAGATTTTATTCATCAAATATTTTTTTAAAAAAACACAGTGACTACTGTCAATTTAATGAAAAAAATATGTAACTTTAAGTAAAAAAATTAAAAAGTGAAATTCACTTATTTTGTTAATAATATAATTTAAAGAAAATTTAGGAGGTTTAAAAAAATGTTTGGAAACACAATAACAAAAAGATCATTTAGTAGGTGCAGCAGTTGGAGTTGGAGTAGCAGCAGTAGCTTTTTACTTATATAAAAAATCAAGCTAAAGTTGATGACTTCTTAAGAAAACAAGGAATCAATATAAAAAAACTTCTTCTTGTTCAAATCTTGAAAGGATTAGATATTGAAGGTCTAACTGAAATGAAAGAACATATAGAAGATTTAATAGCTGAAAAATCTGCTACTGAATCAGCTGAAGAAATTATAGTTGCAGCTGAATAATTAGGTTGTTTGTCAAATAGTGTTGATAAAAAAAGTTTAGACTATGACTTGATAGAATTAAGAGAATTTTTTTAAGAATTAAAAAAACTTAAGAATTCTCTTTTTTTATTAAAAACTAAATCACATTATTGTATTAATTACATTAAAAAAATTAAGCGCTAATTGGGATAATACCTACTTGAATCAATACACGCTTTTTTTAAAAATTACTAAAAATTTGAATATCCAAATGCTGTTCTCTTTATTGATTTTTATCTTATTGTTTAAACCTTCTATTAAACCATTAGTAATATTTGATTCAAAACATATTTTTCAATAGATTTCATATTTTTTTCAAAGTTTTTTTAGAGCTGTTATTATTTTTCTTAGAAATTTTTTTCTTTACTAGCTAAATATTTTTTTACTATTTCTTCAAATCTTTTTAAAAGTTATTATGCTTTTATTGTTTGAATAATATCTTGGTAGATGTTAAAATTAATCTCTAATTCAGGGATTTTTTTCTAGAAGATAATCTACCTTATCTTTGCTACTTAGTTTGCGCTTAAAGCTTTGACAATAATAGTTTACTTGACAAAGATCAGGATAATATTTTTAATAATGATTTCCAGAATAGCTTTTAGCTTTCTTTTTTTAACGAATCATCTTGAATAGAATTCATAATAGATATTCTAGTTTGATTAAATGCTCTGCTAACAAGATTAACTATATGAAATTTATCTATTACTATTTCTGCATTAGGAAAGATAGAGTTAACTAGGCTAATGTATGGAACATACATGTCCATGCAGACATATTTTTACATTGTTTCTTGCTTCTAAAGAAAAATCTTGAAAAAAATATTCTGTAAGAGAATTAAGTCTCCTGTCTTCAACAATATCAATAATACTTTTTACTTTGATAATCAGCAAAAAAACAAAAGACATAGCGCCATCAATATTTTTTTAACAGACTTAAATTCATCAATACAAATAGCTTCTGGTAAATGTTCTTTATTAACTTTAAAAATCAGGATAGCAAATATTCATAACTCTTTGCACAGAAGCAACAGAAATATCATATTTCTTAGCAATATATGTAAGTGATACATTTTCTTTAAGTTCAAGAGCAATAGTGTACTTAAGATTATTAGATATATTAGAGTTATCACTGACAATATTAGTGGGAAGGGAGAAAGTTTTTCTTGCAATTCTTACAAATATATCTTTGTATAGTAAGCTCAAGTTCAATATTGTAATTTTTGAATAGGAATATATTTAATTTTACGATGTCTTGAACCATTTTTTTAACAATATTTTTTTGGAACTACAGTGAGGACAAGCGCAATAATTGGACTTAAGAAATCCTTTAAAAAAACTTTAACTAGATGATTACCTTTTTTTAATAACTTGGTAATATTCTTCTTCTGGAAAAGAAATATTATTATCTTGAATATTTAAGATAGTTTTTGATAAAATTAGATAGAGACAATGAAATCACTTCCTTTTTTTGAGTTATTTTTTTGGCGATTTAATTTTTAACAGGAAAAATTTTGTTGTCTCAACTTTTTTTATTAAAAAAATGGCATTGATAGAAATTTCTTCTATCAACACCATTTATTATACAACCAATAATTAAATAATAAAAAGCCTTCTATGGTAGAAATATCACAGAAGCGCTTTTTATGACAAATAAACTATTGGTGATTATATGAAAGATGTAGATGTTATATATAAAGGTGAAGTTTTTAAAATTAACAAAGTTTTTGGGGCAATAATAAATTATGCTTATGGATAAAAAAAATTCCAACCAAATCACAATGCCTAAGATGGAGTTTGTTGGAGGCTATCCAAATGAATATTGTATTTTTTTCTAGAAAAACTTATCTGCAGAAGAATTGAAAGAAATAAAAAAACAATTGATGGAAAAGTATTGAATTTTGAAAAAAATTTAAAATAACTAAATAAAGAGAAATCATTAGAATTTTCTAATGACTTCTCTTTTTTTGAGTAATAAATGAGAGGTTGATTGGTGATTTTAAAATCACCTTAATCAACCGGAGAGGGGTAAATCAAATCTATTACAACATAATTATATGTGATTAAATAAAATATATCGGTAACAAATGTTACTAAAAAAATAATTTTTTTAAAAATTTTTAACAAAAATGGTAAAAAAATTTTTACAAAATAAGTCAAAAAAATTATGAGTGATTATGATTGAAAAAAAGATTGAAAAATGATTGTATAATTAAAATAACAAAAAAATAATCAAGTTATAAAAAAAGGAAAAGATATGTTATTTGAAGACAGAATTTCACTTATTTTAAAACTTATAGAAACACAAGGTAGTATCGAAAATTCAAAAAAATTATCAAAGATTTAAAAAAATCAGTGAGGCAACATTAAGAAGGGACTTAGCTTATCTTGAAAAAGGAAAAATAAAATTAAAAAGAGTAAGAGGTGGTGCAGTTTTAAGGAAAGTTGCTAGAAAAGAAATAGAAATCAAAGAAAAGATCAGCAATAAAGACAGCAAAAAGAAAATTGCTCAAATGGCAGCACAGTTTATATCAGATGGTGACTATATCTATTTAGATGCAGGAACAACAACTTATGAAATTATTGACTATATAAAAGGGAAAAGATATAAAGGTTGTAACTAATGGAATAATACATTTAGAAAGACTTATAGCCAATGATATAGAAACTTACTTAATTGGAGGAAGAATAAAAAAAGAGTACCTTTAGCCATTGTTGGAGTAAAAAGCTTTTAAGAGATTTATCAGAATTTAGATTTGATAAGGCTTTTATTGGAATAAATGGAATAAATGAAAAATGGATATTCTACTCATGATGTTGAAGAAGCATTGATAAAAAAACAGGCTATAGAAAATTCTAATAAAGCTTTTTATCTTAGCAGATAGTACAAAGTTTGATATGATCTATTTTGCAAACGTAGCCAAGCTTGAAGAAGCAACAATAATAACAGATAAAAAAAGAAATAAATAAAGATATAATTAAAAAAATACTAAAATAATAAATGTATAGAACTGCTTGCCAGCCATTAGTGTTTCAAGAGCTCCACAAAGGCTCTTTTCAACAATAATGGACGTCACAGCAGTAAGATAATTATATCTTTTATTAATGAAAAGGAAGGTGAACGAATGATATATTCAGTAACTTTAAACCCCTCCATTGATTTTTATAGTCAGAGTAAAAGAATTTCAAATAGGTGAAACCAACAGAGCCTATGAAGATAATTTTTTTGCAGGTGGAAAAGGGAATAATGGTATCTAAACTCTTAAAAAAATGTAGGAACAGAATGTGTAAATCTTGGTTTTTTTAGGAGGATTTACAGGAGCATTTATAGAAGAAAAATTTGAAGAAATTAAATATAGCTTCAGATTTTTGTAAGAGTTGAAGAAAAATACTAGGATAAATGTAAAACTAAAAAAACAGAAGAAGAAACTGAAATTAATTGTCAAGGTCCAAAGATTTCAGAAAAAAAGAAAAAAAGAAGAGTTTTTTTAGATAAAAATCAGAAAAAAATTAAAAAGTGATGATTTTTGTAATTTTATCAGGTTCAGTACCTAGTAATTTGGGAAATGATTTCTATATAAATATAATAGAAATTTTTAAAATGAAAAATTCAGTAAAATTTACTCTCGATAGCAGTGGAGAAACTTTTTAAAAAGTCTTTAAAAATACAAACCATTTTTTAATAAAAACCTAATAAAGATGAATTAAAAACAATATGCTAAAAGAGAGTTTAAAGATAATAAAGAAATTATAGACTATGTTAGAACTAACTTAGTTGGTATGGCAGAAAATGTTATTATATCTCTTGGTGGTGAGGGAGCATTATACATAGCTAAAGATTTTTTTCACTTTTTGCTCAACCATTCAAGGCAAAGGAAAGTGTTGTGAATACTGTGGGAGCTGGAGACTCTGTTGTAGCAGGTTTTTGTAAATTATATGCTAAAAAGAAAATGATGTAGAAAAAAAGCATTTAGATTTGCAGTGGCTTGTGGAACAGCAACAAGTTTTTTTCAGAAGATATTGGTGAGTTAGAATTTATTGAAGAAATATCTAAAAAAATTAGTTATTGAAAAGGAGCATTATGGAAATTAAAGATTTACTAAAAAAAGATTTAATGATAATGGATTTAAAAAGCAAATACAAAGATGGAAGCTATTGATGAAATGATAGCAAGATTAAAAAGAAAAAAAATATAGTTTCAGATGCTGATGTATTTAAAGATTTAATTTTAAAAAAAGAGAAGAAAGAAGCTCAACAGGTTTAGGTGAAGGAATAGCAATGCCTCATGCTAAAACTTCTGTTGTAAATAGTCCTTCAGTTTTATTTGCAAGATCTAATAAAGGTGTTGATTATGATGCACTAGATGGAGAACCTGTTCATATATTCTTTATGATAGCCGCTTCTGAAGGAGCTCATGATTTACATATAGAAACACTTGCAAAATTATCAAAGATGTTATTAAATGATGATTTTACAAAAGGATTATTAACTTGTGGAAGTCCTGATGAAGTTTATGCTTTAGTTGATAAATATTCAGAAAAACCACAAGAAACTCCTAAAGAAGAAGTTAAAGAAACACAAGTTACAAACAAAAAGAGAATTCTTGCAGTAACTGCTTGTCCAACAGGAATTGCACATACGTATATGGCTGAAGCAGCATTGAAAGAAGCTGGGGAAAAATTAGGAGTAGATGTTAAAGTTGAAACTAATGGTGCAGATGGAATAAAAAATAATTTAACTGCAAATGATATAAATGATGCTGTTGGAATTATAGTTGCAGCAGATAAAAAAAGTTGAAACTGCTCGTTTCAATGATAGAAAAGTTATAGTTACAAGTACAGCAGATGCAATAAAGAATGCTGAAGCTTTGATTAAAAAAAGTTTTTAAATAATGAAGCTCCTGTATTTAAAGCAGAAGCTAGTGATAACACTGAAGAGGATTCTCAAGCAAATGATTCAATAGGAAGAATTATCTATAAAAAGTATTATGAGTGGAGTTTCTAATATGTTACCATTCGTAATTGGTGGAGGAATTTTACTTGCCCTTTCATTTATAGTTGAAAGATTTATGGGACAAAATGAATTATTTAAATTACTATATGGTGTTGGTGGAGGAGCCTTCCATTTCCTAATACCTGTTCTTGCTGGATTTATTGCTATGAGTATTGCTGATAAACCAGGATTCATGCCAGGGGCTGTTGCAGGATACATGGCAAGCCAAGGAGCTGGATTCTTAGGAGGACTTATTGGAGGATTCATTGCTGGATACTCAGTTATTTTTCTTAAAGAAAATGACAAAGAATATGTCAAAACAATTTGATGGTATGAAATCAATGGTAATATATCCAATATTCAGTTTACTAATAACTGGTGTGTTGATGTACTTCATAATAGGACCTGTATTTACAAAAATAAATGTTATAGTTGCTAATTGGTTAAATAATATGGGAACTGCTAATGCTGTTCTATTAGGAGCTATACTTGGTGGAATGATGAGTGTTGATATGGGAGGACCTATCAATAAAGCAGCTTATGCTTTCTCAATAGGAGTATTTACTGATACAAATAATGGTGCATTTATGGCAGCTGTTATGGCTGGAGGAATGGTTCCACCACTAGCAATAGCTTTAGCTATGACATTATTTAAAGATAGATTTGATGAAAAAGAACAACAATCAAAAAAATTTCAAACTTTATTTTAGGTCTATCTTTCATAACAGAAGGAGCAATTCCTTTTTGCTGCTAAAGAACCATTAAAAAGTTATAGGTTCTTGTGTTGTTGGTGCTGCAATAGCAGGTGGATTAACTCAATTCTGGGGTGTTTCTGCTCCTGCTCCTCATGGAGGAATATTTGTTATTCCTGCAATGCCAAGTGTACACTCAGCTATATTCTTTATAGTTTCTATTATAATAGGAGCTGTAGTTTCAGGAGTAATCTTTGGAATTTTTAAGAGGAAAGAAGAAATAAAAAAATCTAATAAAATAAAGAAAAAAAGTCCTGATTATAATATTAGGACTTTTTTTCATAATTTATAGAACTAAATATCAAGTAAAAAAATAAAGATAAAGTTTAAGAATTATGGTATAATGTAATGATATTAAAAGTGGAGGTTTTATAAGGTATGGCTTCAAGTAAAGAATATTTGGATTTTTATTTTTAGAACAACTATCCGAGTTGGAAGAAATAACATATAAAAACAATGATGGGTGAGTATATTTTTTTATTATCGTGGGAAAATTATTGGTGGAATTTATGATGATAGGTTTTTAGTAAAGCCTGTTAAGTCTGCAATAGCATGTATACCAAATGCAAAGTATGAGTTACCATATGATGGAGCAAAGAAAATGTTATTGGTAGATGATGTTGACAACAAAGAATTTTTTTAACCAGCTTATTCAATTCGATGTATAATGAGTTACCTGCACCAAAAACCAAAGAAAAAGAAATAATAAACTTAGAATTGTTTTTAATATGTCTTAGATAGAGAGAGTGAAAAAAATTGCTTATACTGTGAGAAGTTCACAATATGTGGCATGGCAGAGTTTGCATGAGAATTTGATTGGGAAAGAGCCAGGGTGATTTTACGATTTTTTTAAGAGACTGTGAACTTTTTTCTGTAAATTCTATTCTTCTATGATTAGAATTATTTAATTTAACTTACTAATAAGGATTGACTTCTGTAAGTGGCAAGAGTTAATCCTTTTTAATTTTTTTCCTTTATTCTTTTTGTTGTTGTAATAATATATATAATCTTCTATTGCTTCTTTCAATTCTTCTAATGTTTTTGTACTTTTTCTTCTTGTTCATAAAATATTTCTAATTTTAATAATCCAAAAAAAACATTCCATCAATCCGTTATCTAAACTATTTCCTTTTTCTTGACATACTTTGAGTTATCTTCTTTTCTTTCAATTTTTTTCTTGATATGAATAATGCTGATATTGCCATCCTTGGTCACTATGAAATATCAAATTTTCATAATTTTTCATTTTCTTTAAATTTTTGAAAGCCAATTATGTAAAAATACCAGGAGATGTTAAACCAATATCAATAGCAACAGAATTAATTGATTCATGATTAATTAAAAATTCTATTGATTATCTGTAGTTTAAAAATCTTTAGAATACATCCTATTTTTTTATCTTTTTCTTAAAAATATCGTATCCATGTTTTTTTAATTAAAGTAACTAAATATTTAATATTAGATTCATGAATATTAAAAAGCTTTTAGTTAAAGAAGAAATAGTTTTTACCATTTTTTTATTCTTTCATATATTTTAATTTTTATCTTCTCTTGTTAATTTGCTCATAAAAACTGCACCTCCAATCTTGTGTCCAAGATTATAGGTGCATTTCATCCTATTAAAACCATTTTTTTATATGCTTTTTAAAGTACAAAAATATAATAAAGATAGGTGATTTATTAATTTTTGATTATTTTTGGGTTGCATTTAATAAAGCATTGTATTGTTCTTCATCTTTTTTTCTTTTTATTTTTTTCTAATATAATTCTTGCTACAGCTTGTATTTCTGGAATCTCAAATGGTTTCCATCCTCTATCAATAAAAAAAGTAAGATGAGAATTCTCATTAATAATTCTATTAATAGAACGGCTTTTCCTCTATATCAAAAAAATTTTTTTCTAAATTTTTTTAATGACTCTTTATTATCTGGGTATCTATAAAAAGATAGTACTCTAAAAAAATTTTTCTCATAATATTTGGTATATTATATAGTTGATTATATGTATTTAATAAACAACATTCCTGAGAATTTGCAACTTTATATATTTCATTAAACAAATAATGAAATTCTGTTACATATTCTTTTTAAATAACTAGGCATTTTTTTCTAATCTTACTAGTTATTCTATCTTGTTTCACTTCTCTTTCAACTAAAAAAAATATTCTACTTTTTGCTTTTTTTCATTTTTTTAATCTTTTTAAATATTTAAGAAAATCTAAATTATGTGTTGAAATAAATATCTGATTATATTTATGTTCGATTATAATTTTATCTATAGCACCAAAAAGTGAAAAAAATATCTGATTATTATCTAAACTTGAAATAGGATCATCTATCCATAATATTAAATTATCATTTTTTTCATAGTCTTTTATTGTTGCTAAAAAAATATGAAAAATGCGATTAAACTACATTCACCTTCACTTAAATTTAAAAGCTAATTCTGTTCCACGATAAATTGAAAATTTGATTTTTTTCATCTTTATCAATTTTTCAACTCTAAATCATTTCTCCCAAAAATAGTCTTTTTAAATATTTATTTATTAGCTCAGCTGCTTTTAGTTTCATCTTTTTAGACTTCTTTCTAGTTCTATTTTTTTCATGTATTAACTTAGTCTTTTCAAAATTCAAACTGTTAAGTTCTTTTTTTCTTTATTATCTTTTTTTCTTTTTCTGCTAATTCTTGTGTTTCATATTTTTTTAGCATAATCTAAACTTAAAAAAATAATTCCTTTTCTTTATTTAATAACAATTTATTTCTTGCATCTTTTTTTCTTTTCTTCTATACTTTTTACAATATTCATTGTGCTCATTTATAATAAAATTAATTCTATTAATTATTTCATTTATTTCAAATATAAAAAAACTGGAATCTCATCATAAGAAGATATTTGATCTCTCTTCTTTTCAACTTTTTTTCTTTTTATATCTAAATAATATTTTTCTTATTTTTATCTTTAGTCGAACTAAATAATGTTAACTCTTTTTTTACTTTTTTTCAGTTAAAATTGATATAATACTCTCACTATTCAACACTTCATAATTTTTCTAATTTTTTCTAAAAATTTTTAATTTTTCTCTAAAATTTCACCCAACCTTTTTATAAAAAAATTTCGCTTTCATTGTTAAAATGTTTGTTTATTTTTTTCCCATATTTTATCAGTTAAAAATAGAGCCACAAAAATGCACAAGTTTTTTTCTATCTTTTTGCAATTCTTTACCTTGACGAACCCATGTTTCTAAGAGAAAAATCGTTTAGCAATTCTTGAATAGGTTCAGTTATTTTTTTATTTGAGTTTTCAAAAGTTGATTTATTTCATTTATTTGATTTTTCATCAAGAATTTCTAAGTTACCTAATAAAGAAATTTGATTTTTTTCTCCCTCATCTATTTGTTTTTTTAACACAATTTTTTTCTTCATCGGTCAAAAATCTCTACATTATTCTTTTTTTAATTTTTTTGAAAAAAACTATCTGTTAAAGTTTTTTTCTGTTATAAGTTACTACATTAAAATAATTTGTATTTTCTTTTATTTTTTTCTCGCTTCTTCTGTTAGTTTATTTTTCTAAATTTTCTTTTTATTTCTTTTAAAAATTTTTTTCAGAAGAAGTAAATTCACTATTTTTTTCAATAATTTTTTTATCAATTTCTTCTATATTTTTTTCCACATTTTCAATTTTATTTTTGGACATCTATATTTTTTTCACCTAATATAGTAAAAAGGTTCTATACCATAGTTTTTTTATCATAAAACCATTTTTAATTTTTTTCCTTCATAAAATCACTATTATAAACTTTTTACATTAAGAGTATTATAAAGATTATCTGATTTTATACTAGTACTGTCTTCTAAAAATTATTTCAAAATTAGAATTAATATAATCAGGATGAACTACCTTTTTATCTAAACAATTAATTATTCTTGAAAGAGTTGTCTTTCCGGAATAATTTCTTCCATAAATTATATTTATCTCAGAAAAATTTTGCTGTTATATCAGTTGTATAATTTCCCACATCTTTTTTTCCAATTAAAAATCCTTAAAACATCCAAAAATTATTAATTTCTATAGCTTTTTATCATATTTCTAAAATCCCCTCATTTTTTTATAGTTTTGTTTTTAGTCATATTTCGCACGATTCTTCGCACGATTTTTTTGTTAAATTTTTTTCTTTATTTTTTTCAATATATAAATTATGTGGTTTTTTAAAATTTCGCACGATTCTTCGCACGAAAAAAATTTGAAACTTTATTTGTTAGAAATAAGATTATTATATTTAGCTATATTTTTTTAATTTTTAATTGTAATTTTGTAAGGTATCCTTGAGTACCAAAAACTAATTTCATACTTTACAGCTCTTCCTGCACCAGAAGATACAATTAATCCTTTTTTTATAAGAATTTCTAATGATTTTCTAATAGAGTAATTGCTTAACTTAGTTTTTTTCTAAGATTTCTTTTTTTAGTTTGTGGAAAATATTCTTTTTAAAAAGGAGAGAATATATACTTTTTTTCTTCTATTGTTAAATCTTTTATGAAAATGCAAAATACCAAGTGTCCATAATTTTAAAGTTGTTTCCTCAGGATTTGTTGTAATTTCAGGAGTTTGATAAGATAATTCCTCTGCTGTTTTTATATTTTTTTACTCCTCCAAAGCCTTGTCTTTCAGCCATTCCACAAAGTGAAGCTAATTTAACAAGATTATCATTTCTTAATTTTTGAATGTCCTCCTTCTAAATATTCATCAACAGTAATTAACATTCTTCCACTGTTTTTCAAAAATATATCCATCCCTCATACATTTCTATTTTTTTACTTTTTGGAAAATTAGAAGAATAATCTGCATGGATTAATGTATTTACTAGAGCTTCTCTTATAGCTTCTTCAAGATTTCCAGAATTGACAATTCTTTTCTTTTTTTCTTCATTTAATTCGAATTTTTTTCTTTAAGATTTATTTTTTTATTTTTTTCAAAAACAATATTATAAAAAAATTAAATATATTCATTTCACAATACTTTGGCTCATCTGAATTCACTCTATCTAACCATCTTTCATTATCTTTTTCCACGATAAAAATCCAAATGATACTTAGAAAAAAATGATCAGTTATTGCTAGATACTTTCCTAGAAACAATAAACAACCTTCAGTCAATTTATACTCATTAGTTTTTTTCTATCTTTTCTTATAGCTCCTATTTGTTTTTAAAAAAATTTTTCTTCATCTATTTCATGATATCTGTTATTTGGATATTTTTTTCTTCAACTAAACTTTTTAAAAATTTTTTTACACTCTTTAAATCTAAATCATGAAATGAAAAAAATTATCAATAAGTCTAGTTTTTTTGGAGTTACATCACTGATAAAATTTCTGATTTCATCAAAAGTTGCTTTCTTATCAGCTTCACCTTGTCTTACATAGATTTCTTTTTAAATCTCCATTTAAATAAACAGGTTTTTTTCTGAATTAGAAACTTCCTTTACATTCATAACAATTATAGTTTTATCTTCAATTTCTAACTTGTATAAATCAGAATCTTCCAAAGCATTATGACTTACTTTTATTTTTTTATTATTAAGAGTATTCCAAATATTTTTTTATCATATCATCTGCTTTCTCAACACCTAAAAATTAAATTTTTCTTCTTTTTTTCTCTTTTTATTCCTAAAATAATTGTTCCACCTATAGTATTACAAAATGCTGAGTATGTTTCCCAAAGAGACTCTGGAACAATTTTTTTCTGCTTTTTAAATTCAAGAAAAAAACATTTTTCTTTTGCTTTTTTTAAATCATTTAATATACTTTCTAAAGAATCTTTCATTATTTCTCACACCTTTTATTTTTAAACTATTCTTTTAATTTTTGTAATATTATATATTCTATCATATTTTTCATTTTATAACAAAAAGAAAACTAATTAAGATTTTTTTATAAAATATGTTATAATAATTAAGCTTAAATATATATTTTTAAAAATATAAAACTAGGAGAATTTATATGAAATTTCTAAAAATTTAATGAAATAGATTCCACTAATAACTATATGAAAGAAAATGTATCATCTTTTTGAAAATTATGATATAGTTTCAGCTAAAGTCCAAACAGCAGGTAGAGGAAGAAGAGGGAACTCTTGGTTATCCCCTGAGGGTATGGCTCTTTTTAGTTTTCTTTACTAAGACCTGAAAAGAAGTCTGTCTATGGTTGAAGCAACAAAATTACCTTTTTATAGCAGGAATATCAACTCTAAATGCTTTGAAAAAAAGATAAAAGATGGAGCTTATTCTTTTAAATGGACAAATGATGTCTTTTTTTAATTCTAAGAAAATTATGTGGGATTTTTAATAGAAAGAGTAAAAAGATGATTTTGTAGTTGGTATAGGAATAAATGTAGCAAATAAAATACCAGAAGATATTAAAAAAATATTGCTATTTCACTTGAAAGTGACTATGACATTGATAAATTAATTTTTGAAAGTTGTAGAAGAATTTTTCTCTATATTATGAAAAAAATTTCATGGCAGGAAAAGTGGCTAGAAATTGTAGAAGAAATTAATAGAAATAACTTCTTAAAAAGATAAAAAAATAAGAGTACATATTGGAGAGCAAATATTTGAAGGGATAGCTAAAAAAATATTGCTGAAGATGGAAGATTAGAAATAGAAATGAATGGTGAAATTAAATTGTTTAGTGTTGGAGAAATAACAATAGAAAAGGATTATTATTAATGAAAAAAAGTTGTAATTGGTATGAGTGGAGGAGTTGATTCCTCTGTTTCAGCTTATCTTTTTAAAAAGAGCAGGGCTATGAAGTTATAGGGGTAACTTTAAATCAACATTTAGAAGAAAAATTCAAAAGATATTGAAGATGCAAAAAAAGTCTGTGATAGATTGGGAATAATACATGAAGTTGTAAACATCAGAAAAGATTTTTGAAAACATAGTTATTAAATATTTTTTTAGATGGCTATAAGTCAGGGAAAAACCCCATCTCCTTGTGTTATATGTGATGATGAGATAAAATTTAAAAATTTTATTTGAGATAGCCGATAAGTATAAGGCGGACTATGTAGCAACAGGTCACTATACTTCTGTTGAATATTCAGAAACTTTTTTTCTAAATACTTGTTAAAATCTGTACATTCTATAATAAAAGACCAATCCTATATGTTATATAGATTAGCCCCTGAAAAAAATTAGAAAGATTGATTTTTTTCCTTTGAAACCTTATTCTAAACAAGAAATCAGAGAAATAGCCTTAAAAAAATTGGTTTAGAAGTTCATGATAAAAAAAGACAGTCAAGGTGTCTGTTTTTGCTAAAGAAGGCTATAAAGAATTTTTTTAAAAAGAAAATTTAAAAAGATGAAATAGTCAAAGGAAATTATATCGATAAAAAAAGGAAAAAAATTTTTAGGAGAGCATGAGGGCTATCAGCTATATACCATAGGACAAAGAAGAGGTTTAGGGATAAATTTATCTAAAAATAGTTTTTATAACAGAGATAAGAGCTAAAACTAATGAAATAGTTTTTAGGAGAATTTTTCAGAACTTTTTACTGATGAAATAGAATTAATAAATTACAAGTTTGCAGTTGAATTTGAAAAAAAATAAAAGATTTAAACTTACTTGCAAGACCTAGATTTTTCAAGTACAGGTTTTTTTATGGTAAAATTGATTAAAAAAATAATGATAAAATTTATTTTTAAATACAATGAAGAAAATGCCCACAATGCCAAGGGTCAACATGTAGTATTTTTTTCTATGATAATTTTTGTTGTAGGTGGTGGAGAAATTAAAGTAATTTTTTTAAAAAGTTTGTGGTATAATATTTACTGTAAATAAAAAAATATTTTTTTGTTTAGGGGAAGATATGAAAATAAAAAGAAAGAATAGAAGAATTAAAGAATAGCAACGCAGGCTTGACACTATACTCATCACAAGAATTAAAAGATTTAGAAAAGAATTGTTAAATTAAAAGAGGACTTAGATAAGTATAGAGACTCTTATTACAATGATAATGAAAGTCTTATTTCAGATTATGAATTTGATATTCTATTAAAAAGAACTGGAAAGCTTAGAAGAAAAATATCCAGAATATAAAGAGGCTTCATCTCCAACAGCAAGTGTAGGAGCAAGCTTAAAAGAAAATAAATTTAAAAAAAGTTGAACACACACACCCGATGTTAAGTTTAGCTAACAGCTATAATATTGGCGAGGTTGTGGACTTTATTGAAAGAATAAAAAAAGAGAATCTCTAAGGAGCAAGAATTAAAAATATTGTTTTGGAGGTTAAACTTGATGGACTTATCTATCAGTCTAACTTACATACAAGGTAAACTTGTTAGAGCTGTAACTCGTGGAGATGGCTTTATTGGTGAAGATGTAACAGAGAATATCTTTACAAATAGCAAGTGTTGTAAAAAAACTTTACCACAAGCTATAGATATTGAAATCAGAGGAGAAATCGTTCTACCACTAGCAAGTTTTGAAAAGCTGAATAAGGAAAGATTAGAAAAGGGGGAAGAACTTTTTGCTAATCCTAGAAATGCAGCAAGTGGAACTTTAAGACAATTAGATCCTAAGATAGTTAAAAGAAAGAGCTCTAGATGCATATTTCTATTTCTTAGTTGAAGCAGATAAATTAGGTTTAAAATCTCACAGTGAAAGTATGAAATTCTTAGAATCTATGGGAATTAAAACAACAGGAATTTTTGAACTTTTAGAAAACTCAAAAGATATAGAGCAAAGAATAGATTATTGGGAAAAGGAAAGAGAAAATCTACCTTATGAAACAGATGGACTTGTTATAAAAAGTTGATGAGATTAATCTATGGGAAGAAATAGGTTATACAAGTAAAACTCCAAGATGGGCAATAGCATACAAGTTTCCTGCACATCAAGTGTCTACTGTTTTAAATGATGTAACTTGGCAAGTTGGAAGAACAGGTAAATTAACACCTGTTGCTGAACTAGAAGAAGTTGAACTATCAGGAAGTAAGGTAAAAAGAGCAAGCTTACATAATATTAGTGAAATTCAAAAGAAAAGACATAAGAATAGGTGACAGAGTTTTTTTATAGAAAAAAAGCTGCTGAGATTATACCTCAAGTTGTAAAGGCTATAAAAAGAAGAAAGAACAGGAAATGAAAAGACTATAGAAGAGCCAATTAATTGCCCTGTATGTAACCATAAACTTGAAAGAGAAGAGGGACTAGTAGATATAAAATGTGTAAACGAAGAATGTCCTGCTAAAATTCAAGGAGAAATAGAATACTTTTGTTTCAAGAGATGCTTTAAACATCATGGGACTAGGTTCAAAAGATAGTTGAAAAATTTATAGATTTGGGCTATAAAAAAACTGTTGTAGATATCTATGACTTAAAAAAATCACAGAGAAGACTTAGAAAATATTGATAAGATGGGAAAAAGAAGTATAGAAAAACTTACTTAATTCAATAGAAGAAAGTAAGAATAGAGAATATGATAAAGTTATCTATGCTTTAGGAATACCATTTATAGGAAAGGTTGCTTCTAAAGTTTTTAGCTAAGGCTTCAAAAAAATATTGATAGGTTAATGTCTATGACTTTTTGAAGAGCTTACAGCAATAGAAGGAATTGGTGAAATAGCAGCCAATGAAATAATAGCTTTCTTTTAAGAAGGAAAAAAACTCAAAAAAACTTGTAGCTGCTTTTAAAAAGAAAAAAAGGGTTAAAATTTGAAATAACAGAAAGTGAAACAAAAGTAGAAAAATTTAAATCCTAATTTTGCAGGAAAAAAATTTCTTGTTTACAGGTACATTGAAGCACTTCACAAGAGAGCAAATAAAGGAAGAAATTGAAAAATTAGGTGGTAAGAATTTAAGTTCAGTAAGCAAGAATTTAGATTATTTAATAGTTGGAGAAAAAAAGCTGGAAGTAAGTTAAAGAAAGCACAAGAAATTCCAACTATAAAAAAATACTAACTGAAGAAGAGTTTATTGAGTTGAAAGATAAATTTGACTAAGATAGTAAATTATGTTAGAGTATAAAATGATATTAAAAAAAGTGAGGAAGAAAAAGAAATGATAGGTGGTTTACTTAAAAAGATTTTTGGAACAAAAAATGACAGAGAAGTAAAGGCTTTAACAAAAATTGTTGATCAAATTAATGCATTAGAACCTGAATATGAAAAACTTTCTGATGAAGATTTAAGACACAAAACTGATATCTTTAAAGAAAGATTAGAAAATGGAGAAACTTTAGATGATATTTTTAATTGAAGCGTTCGCAACAGTTAGAGAAGCATCTAAAAGAGTTTTTAGGTTTAAGACATTATGATGTTCAATTAATTGGAGGTATAGTTTTACATCAAGGGAAAATTACGGAAATGAAGACAGGGGAAGGAAAAACATTGGTTGCAACTTGTCCAGTTTACTTAAATGCCCTTGCAGGAAAAGGTGTTCACGTAATAACAGTAAATGACTATTTGGCAAAGAGAGATAGAGACCAAATGTCAAGATTATATGGATTTTTAGGATTGAGTTCAGGAGTTATATTAAATGGACTTCCAACAGAACAAAAGAAAAAGATCATATGAATCAGATATAACTTATGGAACAAACTCAGAATTTGGATTTGACTATTTAAGAGATAACATGGTATCAGATCTAAAGAATAAAGTTCAAAGAGAACTTAACTTCTGTATAGTGGATGAAGTTGACTCAATACTTATTGATGAAGCTAGAACACCACTAATAATATCTGGTGCAGCAGAAGATAAAAATTAAATGGTATCAAGTTTCATTCCAAGTTGTATCTATGTTAACTAGAAGTTTTGAAACAGAAAAAAATCAAGAATATTAAAGAGAAAAAGGCTATGAATATCCCTGATGAAAAAAATGGGGAGACTATGAAGTTGATGAAAAAGTCAAGAACAGTAGTTTTAACAGAAAAAAAGGTGTAAAAAGAGTTGAAAAGATATTAAAAGATAGATAACCTTTATTCACCTGAACACGTTGAATTAACACATTTCTTGAACCAAGCATTAAAGGCTAAAGAATTATTTAAAAGAGATAGAGATTATTTAGTTAGAGAAAATGGAGAAGTAGTAATAATAGATGAATTTACAGGAAGAGCTATGGGAAGGAAGAAGATACTCAGACGGTCTTCACCAAGCTATAGAAGCCAAAGAAGGAGTTAATATTGCTGCTGAAAACCAAACTCTTGCAACAATAACTCTTCAAAACTATTTCAGAATGTATAAAAAGTTATCAGGAATGACAGGTACAGCTGAAACAGAAGCAACAGAATTTATGCACACTTATGGACTAGAAGTAATAGTTATACCAACTAATTTACCAGTTATAAGAAGAGATAATGCTGATTTAGTATATAAAACTAAGAATGGAAAAATAAAATCAATCATAGATAGAATAGAAGCTCTATATGAAAAAAAGGACAACCTGTTCTTGTTGGAACAATTTCAATAAAGAGTTCAGAAGAATTATCTGAATTATTGAAAAAAAGAGGAGTTCCTCATAATGTATTGAATGCTAAATTCCATGCTCAAGAAGCTGAAATAGTTGCTCAAGCAGGAAGATATAAAGCAGTAACAATAGCTACTAACATGGCAGGAAGAGGAACAGATATTATGCTAGGAGGAAACCCTGAATTTCATGGCTCTTGATGAAGTAGGATCAAGAGATGATGAAAAGATTCCCTGAAGTATTAGCAAAATATCAAGAACAATGCAAAAATAGAAAAAAAGAACAAGTTTTTAGCTTTAGGTGGATTATTTATACTTGGTACTGAAAGACACGAATCTAGAAGAATTGATAATCAATTAAGAGGAAGATCTGGAAGACAAGGAGACCCTGGAGAATCAGAATTCTACTTTATCACTTGAAGATGATTTAATGAGACTATTTGGTTCAGAAAGAGTTAGTGTATGGATGGAAAGATTAAAATTGCCTGAAGATGAACCTATAACTCATGGAATGATAAACTCAGCTATAGAAAAAAAGCTCAAAAAGAAGATAGAAGCTAGAAACTTTGGTATAAGAAAAGAGCTTACTTGAATTTGACGATGTTATGAACCTTCAAAGAAAAGCTATTTATGAAAAATAGAAATGAAGCTTTTAGGTACAGATAACCTAAAAAGACAAGATATTAGGAATGCTTAAAGATATTATAACAGCTAAAGTTTACGAAAAAAATTTGCTGCTGAACATAAAGAAGACTGGGATATAGATGGATTAAATGAATATCTAGAAGATTTCTATGTATACGAAGAAGAAGATGAGAAAAGCTTACTTAAAAGGATACTAAAGAAGGTTATGCTGAAAGAGTATACAATGCTTTAGTTTCTCAATACAATAAAAAAAGAAGAAGAAATTGGTTCTGGTCTTTTTAAGAAATCTTGAAAAAAATATTTTACTTGAAGTTGTTGATAATAAGTGGAGAGAACACTTAAAAAGCTCTTGATGGATTAAGAGAAAGTATTTATTTAAGAGCTTATGGTCAAAGAGACCCAGTAACTGAATATAAAATAATATCAAGCCAAATATTTGAAGAAATGATTAGTAACATTAAAGAACAAACTACATCTTTCTTATTTAAAGTTGCTGTAAAAACTGAGGAAGAAAGACAAAGTGTAGAAGAGTTTGAAGAAGAAGATGTAAAAAAAGTAAATTCTGAAGAATCTTGTCCATGTGGAAGCGGTAAACCATATAATAAATGTTGTGGTAGATAATAAGGAGGAAAAAAATGAAAAAAATACTATTTCTTTTTAGCAATGATTTTTTTACTTTAATATCTTGTAGCTCAACTACAAACAAAAAGATTTAATCCAAAAAAATACTCTTTGGATAAAGAATCTGCACATAACTGGGAAACAGTTATGCCAAATGTAATGATGTCTGAAGCGACAAATCCAGATTGGTATGGGGAAGACAATCCTTTAGTTAGTTTAAGAAAGCAAGGAAAGATGTCAGAAAAGAGAATATTATTTCTTAGATTACTTTAGGAAAAGACTCCTGCTAACCAAATTACAGATGAAGAATTTGATCGTTTTGCTAAAAATATTAACATCTTTTGTTAACAGAACTCCAAGAAATTTTATATTAGAAGAAACTAATATAAAAGATCCTAAAGGATTAGTAGATTTTTATAGTAAAAAGAAGCAAATTCAAGTCAATTGGATAATCCTTCTAAATACATAAAAAGAAGTTGTTGCAGATAAAGAAGAATGGAGTGAAATAGTTGCTTTATCACAAAAAGCTGACTTAAACAGTAAGGATGTTAGAAAATTAAGAAAAATTACTAGTAGCTTTTTGTAAAAAAAGAGAAAACTTCTTTAATGAACAAGTTTGGTTACAAGTAGAAGTTTCAGACAGAGTACTTCAACTTGCTCAAATGAGTAGAAAAAGTTCCTAAAACAAAAAGAGAATTAAACAATGTAAATGCTAAAGCATTATACTTAGCATATCCACAATTCCTATCAAAAAAATTGATAGATGGGGTAGATAATAAAATAGGTTGTATAATAAATGGTGTTGATAGAAGAAATTTCTATCAATGCCATTTTTTTAATAAAAAGTTGAGACAACAAAATTTTTCCTGTTAAAATTAAATCGCCAAAAAAATAACTCAAAAAAAGGAAGTGATTTCATTGTCTCTATCTAATTTTATCAAAAACTATCTTAAATATTCAAGATAATAATATTTCTTTTCCAGAAGAAGAATATTACCAAGTTATTAAAAAAAGGTAATCATCTAGTTAAAGTTTTTTAAAGGATTTCTTAAGTCCAATTATTGCGCTTGTCCTCACTGTAGTTCCAAAAATATTGTTAAAAAAATGGTTCAAGACATCGTAAAATTAAATATATTCCTATTCAAAAATTACAATATTGAACTTGAGCTTACTATACAAAGATATATTTGTAAGAATTGCAAGAAAACTTTCTCCCTTCCACTAATATTGTCAGTGATAACTCTAATATATCTAATAATCTTAAGTACACTATTGCTCTTGAACTTAAAGAAAAATGTATCACTTACATATATTGCTAAGAAATATGATATTTCTGTTGCTTCTGTGCAAAGAGTTATGAATATTTGCTATCCTGATTTTAAAGTTAATAAAGAACATTTACCAGAAGCTATTTGTATTGATGAATTTAAGTCTGTTAAAAAAATATTGATGGCGCTATGTCTTTTGTTTTTTTGCTGATTATCAAAGTAAAAGTATTATTGATATTGTTGAAGACAGGAGACTTAATTCTCTTACAGAATATTTTTTTCAAGATTTTTCTTTAGAAGCAAGAAACAATGTAAAATATGTCTGCATGGACATGTATGTTCCATACATTAGCCTAGTTAACTCTATCTTTCCTAATGCAGAAATAGTAATAGATAAATTTCATATAGTTAATCTTGTTAGCAGAGCATTTAATCAAACTAGAATATCTATTATGAATTCTATTCAAGATGATTCGTTAAAAAGAAAGCTAAAGCTATTCTGGAAATCATTATTAAAATATTATCCTGATCTTTGTCAAGTAAACTATTATTGTCAAAGCTTTTAAGCGCAAACTAAGTAGCAAAGATAAGGTAGATTATCTTCTAGAAAAAAATCCCTGAATTAGAGATTAATTTTAACATCTACCAAGATATTATTCAAACAATAAAGCATAATAACTTTAAAAAGATTTGAAGAAATAGTAAAAAAATATTTAGCTAGTAAAGAAAAAAATTTCTAAGAAAATAATAACAGCTCTAAAAAAACTTTGAAAAAAATATGAAATCTATTGAAAAATATGTTTGAATCAAATATTACTAATGGTTTAATAGAAGGTTTAAACAATAAGATAAAAATCAATAAAGAGAACAGCATTTGGATATTCAAATTTTAGTAATTTTTAAAAAGCGTGTATTGATTCAAGTAGGTATTATCCCAATTAGCGCTTAATTTTTTTAATGTAATTAATACAATAATGTGATTTAGTTTTAATAAAAAAAGAGAATTCTTAAGTTTTTAATTCTTAAAAATTCTCTTAATTCTATCAAGTCATAGTCTAAACTTTTTTTATCAACACTATTTGACAAACAACCATAAAAATAGAGCTATGTCACAATTTTGTAACATAGCTCCATTTTTTTATGTTAAGAAGTAACTATTATCTTTTTTTCATCAGAGAAATCTAAACTAGCAAGTCTCTTATATTGTCTCCATCTTCTTTGAGCATCCCACATATTCTTTTCGAATAATTCATTAGCTTCATCAGGATTTGTTTTTCTTCAATGTCATATATCTTGTTTCACCCATTAGGTAATCTTGATATAGTTCCCATTTTGGTTCTTTACAATCCAATTGAAGAGGATTCTTTCCTTGACTTTCTAATAGAGGATTATATCTGAATATAGTACCAATATCCACATTCAGTTGCTAATTTCATTTCAGTTTGAGATTTTTGACATCCCTTTTTTTAATTCCATGGTTGATACAAGGAGAGTAAGCAATAATTATTGAAGGTCCATTATAACTTTCAGCTTCTTGTATAGCCTTTAAGAATTGTTGTTGGTTAGCTCCCATAGAAACTTGAGCAACATAGATATGACCATAACTCATGCAGATAGCAGCTAAATCTTTTTTCTTTAAAGGCTTACCAGCAGCAGCAAATTTTGCAACAGCTGCAGTTGGTGTTGCTTTTAGATGATTGACCACCAGTATTTGAATAAACTTCTGTATCCATAACTATAACATTTATATCTTCTTTAGAAGCAAGAACATGGTCAAGTCCTCCATAACCTATATCATAAGCCCATCCATCTCCACCAACTACCCATTGAGATTTCTTAATTAGATATTGTTTTAAACCTATGATATCTTTAGCATAGCTTTCGTTATTTCCTTCTAATGCAGCTAAAATCTTAGGAGTAATTTCTCTTGTCTTTGCAGCAAAGCATCTATTTTCTATCCATTCACGGAATAGACCTTGTAATGCAGGAGTAACTTTATCCATAGAAACTTCCATAATATGTTGAATTCTATCACGAAGAGCTTCTACTCCAACATGCATACCAAAACCATATTCAGCATTGTCTTCAAATAGAGATGATGCCCAAGCTGGTCCTTCTCCACAACAATTTTTAGTATATGGTGTTGATGGAGCAGATCCACTGTAAACAGAAGAACATCCACTTGCATTTGCAACCATCATTCTATCTCCAAACATTTGAGAAATAACTTTTAGATAAGGTGTTTCTCCACAACCTGGACAAGCTCCATTGAATTCAAATAGTGCTTGAGAGAATTGTGAACCTTTAACTGTATTTGTAGGTAACTTATCATTTTTTTATAGCTTACTTTACTATAAATGTATGAAGCTTTTTTTATCTTCCTGATTTTTCTAATGCAACAGCTATTGGGTTCATATCAAGAGCCTTAGCAGGACATACATTAGCACAAGAACCACAACCAGTACAGTCAAGAGGTGTAACTTGTATTCTGTAACTTAGAATTTTCTAATCCTTTTCCATTTGCTTTTAAAGTAGAAAATTCTATAGGTGATGCAGCTTTTTCTTCATCAGTAATTAAGAAAGATCTTATAGCAGCATGAGGACAAACATAAGAACATTGGTTACATTGAATACACTTATCTAGATTCCATATAGGTACATCAACAGCAACTCCTCTCTTTTCAAAAGCAGCAGTACCATTTTCAAATGTTCCATCTTCTCTACCTATGAATGCTGAAACAGGTAAATCATTACCTTTTATTGCATTGATAGGTTCAACTATATCTCTAACAAATGAAGTCAATAGTTCTGTTTTACAATTGGAAGTATCATTGTTTTTATCAACTTTTTCTTGAGCAGAAACTTTTAAGTTTATCCATTCAGGATTTACTTCAATTTCAATTAATCCAGAAGCACCAACATCTATTGCCTTATAGTTAAGTTGAACTACATCGTCACCTTTTCTTTCCATATGATTTTAAAGCATATTCTTTCATATATTTTTGAGCTTCTTCATATGGTATGATTTCAGCTAATTTAAAGAAAGCTGATTGCATTATTGTGTTTGTTCTTTGCCCCAAACCAATTTCATGAGCAAGTTTAGTTGCATTGATAATATAGAATTTTTGCTTCAGCCTTTGCCAAATCATATTTTTATATTATCAGGAATGTTTTCCAAAACTTCATCTTTATCCCAAACACAGTTTAATAGGAATTTTCCACCTTTTTTAAGACCAGAAGTCATATCATATTGTTTTAAGTAAGCTGGGACAGAACAAGCAACAAAGCTTGGACTCGATACTAAATATGTAGCTCTTATAGGTTTCTTACCAAATCTTAAGTGAGATCTAGTAACTCCACCTGATTTTTTTAGAGTCATATGCGAAGTATCCTTGAGCATATAAATCAGTTTTATCTCCTATAATCTTGATAGAGTTTTTATTTGCTCCAACTGTTCCATCGGCTCCAAGTCCAAAAAAATAAACAGGCTTTTGTAGATGGATCAGCAACATTTAATCTTTCTCCAACTTCAAGAGATGTGAAAGTGACATCATCAACAATACCTACTGTGAAATTAGTTTTAGGTTTATCAAGTGATAAATTATCAAAAACTGCTTTTATTTGAGCAGGAGTTGTATCTTTAGAAGATAGTCCATATCTTCCACCAACTATTATTGGAGCATTTTTCTTTATCATAGAATATAGATTTAACATCTAAAAGTAAAGGTTCTCCAGGAGCTCCTTGTTCTTTAGTTCTTTCTAAAACGGCAATCTTTTTAACAGTCTTAGGTAAAACATTAAAGAAATATTTTTTTCAGAGAAAGGTCTATATAGATGAACTGTTATAAGTCCAACTTTTTTTCTCCTTTTTTTCAACTAAGTAGTCAACTGTTTCTTCAGCAGTTTGACATACAGAAGCCATAGCAATTATAACTCTATCAGCATCAGCAGCTCCTCTATACTTAAATGGTTTATATTCTCTACCTGTTTCCTTAGAGATTTCTTCCATATAGTAAGCAGCTATATCAGGTACTGCATCATAAAATTTGTTTTGAGCTTCTCTAGTTTGGAAATATATATCATCATTTTGAGCTGTTCCTCTTGTAACTGGATGTTCAGGATTTAAAGCTCTATCTCTAAACTTTTGAATTTCATCATAGTCAACTAATTTTTTACAAACATCAAAGTCCATAAGTTCTATCTTTTGAATTTCATGAGAAGTTCTAAATCCATCAAAGAAGTGAAGAACAGGAACTCTTGATTTTATTGCAGTAAGATGAGCAATTGTACCCATATCCATAACTTCTTGAACAGATCCACTAGCCATCATAGTAAAACCAGTTTGTCTAGTTGCATATATATCTTGATGGTCTCCAAAAATAGAAAGTGCTTGAACTGATAAAGAACGAGCAGATACATGTATAACTCCTGGAAGTAGTTCTCCTGCTATCTTATACATATTAGGAATTTTTAAAAGCAATCCTTGTGAAGCAGTATAAGTAGTAGTAAGAGCTCCAGCTTCTAATGAACCATGAACAGTACCAGCAGCTCCTCCTTCTGATTGCATTTCAACTAATTTTACAGGAACATCAAATATTTTTTTCATTCCTTTAGCAGCCCATTCATCAACGTATTCAGCCATTGGTGAAGAAGCGTGTTATTGGATAAATACCTGCAACTTCTGTAAAAGCATAGGAAGCATAAGCTGCGGCTTGGTTTCCGTCCATTGTTTGCATAACTCTTTTCATATCCGTTTCCTCCTTAACATAAATACATTATATAGTTTTTAAATTTTCTGTTAACTTATTATACAATAAATTCTGTAAATAGTAAAATAAAATTGTTTAAGATTATTATTTTTTTGTTTTTTTATCTATAAAAATTCAAAGTTTTATTACTTATTTGAGGGACGAATATATATATCATTGTAAATATAGCTAATAATAATTGATACCATAATAGAGGAATAAGTTGAGTTGGAGAAACTTTTTCCAGCTGCAAATCCTAAAAAGAATTAACATTTGAGCACCATAAGGTATCATTCCTTGGAAGACACATGAGAATATATCTAGAAAAGGCAGCACTTTCTCTCAAATCTATTTCATTATTTTTCAGAAATCTTTTTAGAGATTCCACCAGTTATGATAATGGCAACTGTATTATTGGCAACAGCTATATCAGCCAAAGAAACTAATAAACCTATACCAAGTTTTTGCACTCTTTTTACCAACTATAAATTTTTTTGCACAGTATTTATAACCCAATCTATACCTCCTTCTCTAGTAACCATTTGAGCCATACCACCTGTTAGAAGAGAAAGAACAAAAATTTCTGTCATATTTGTGAAACCATTATAAATTTCTTTACCATAGCTTAGTAAAAGTAAAAATCACCATAAATGAAGCCAATTATTCCTGAAAGTAAAAATTCCAGAAGTTAGAACTACGAATACATTTACTCCTACCAATGCCATAACAAGTACAAAAACATAAGGTAAAACTTTAAGTAAATTGTATTCATGGCTCACTGCTTCAGGAACTACATCTGGTCTTGCAAAAGATAAAAAAAGTAAAAATTATTGTAAGTATAGCAGCAGGTAAAGCTATATATGAGTTTATTCTAAATTTATCTCTCATTTCAACACCTTGTGTCTTAGTTGCTGCTATTGTAGTATCTGAAATAACTGATAAGTTGTCTCCAAACATTGCTCCACCCATAACAGCTGCTAAAATTAAAGGCATAGGAACTCCACTTTTTTTCACCAAGACCAACAGCTATTGGTCCTAGAGCAACTATAGCTCCAACTGATGTTCCAGTTGCTGTAGAAATGAAAGCACCTATTATGAAAAAGTCCAACAGCTATATAGTGTGGAGGAATATAAGTTATTCCTAAATTAACTGTAGAATCTACTCCACCCATAGCCTTAGAAACTATTGCAAAAGCTCCAGCTAAAAAGATAAATAATACACATTGTGATAATATCAGGATGTCCACAACCTTCTAGGAAAGTATTAAATTTTTTTCTGTGATAGTCCCTCTAAAAAAATAATGAAAGCTACAACTATTCCAGCAAAGGCTGCTACTGGACCAGGTAATTGATAAAATGCTAATTCAACGCCTTGCATATTTAGAAAAAAATTCCAGTTCCTAAATAAAGTAAAATAAAAAAACTAAAAAAATGGAATTAAACCTTTAAAACTCGCTTTATTTTTCTATTTTATTTTTCCATATGCTTACCCCTTTCGTCTCCTTAATTAAGTTTAAAAATCTATTAAATTTTTTTCTAGACCTTGTTCTAAATCAGCAATAATATCTTCCACATTTTCAAGTCCAACTGACAATCTTACTAAACCATCAGTTATTCCAGCAGCTTCTCTTTCTTCTTTAGTATAAGGTGAGTGAGTCATAGAAGCAGGGTGTTGTATTAGAGTTTCAGTATCTCCTAAAGAAACAGCTAATGAGCAAAGTTTTTAAACTATTTAATAGAGTTTTTTTCCAGCTTCAAATCCTCCTTTTAATTCAAAAAGAGATCATAGCTCCAAAAATCTTTCATTTGTTTTTTTAGCTATTTCATAACCAGTGGTGAGTTTCAAGTCCTGGATAGTAAACTTTTTTCAATTTTTTTGGATGATTATTTAAAAATTCTACAACTCTTCTAGCATTTTTTTACAGTGTCTTTCCATACGAATTTCAAAAGTTTTTCATACCTCTGATGATATAGTAAGCATCTTGAGGTCCTAGAACAGCACCTGTCATATCTTTTAAACCAACAAAACGAATTTGATCAGCAAGAGCTTTATTTGTTATAACAAGTCCAGCTATAACATCTCCATGTCCATTAATATATTTTGTCACAGAGTGAACAACAACATCGGCACCTAATGTTAAAGGTTTTTTTGCATATATGGAGTTGCAAAAGTGTTGTCGACAATAACTAGAGTATTAGGGTTTGTATGAGCTAGTTTAGCTAAAGCTTCAATGTCAACTATTTTTAAATTTGGGTTGGCAGGAGTTTCAAGATAAACGACTCTAGTATTTTCCCTCATAGCATTTTTAACTTCATCTAAATTTGAAGTATCAACAAAAGTAACATCAATTCCAAATCTTGTAAGTCCATGGCACATCAAAGCAAATGTACAACCATATAAAGTTTTGTCTGTTACAATATGGTCTCCAGCTTTTAAAATAGTCCATAATGTAGAAGATATAGCTCCCATTCCAGATGAAGTAGCAACTGCTGCTTCTCCTTCTTCAAGTGCAGCAATCTTATCTTCTAAAACAGTTGTTGTAGGGTTCCCTAATCTTGTGTAAATATATCCAGCTTCTTCAAGAGCGAATCTTCTTCCACCTTGTTCAGCTGAGTCAAATATAAAGGTAGAAGTTTGATATATTGGCATAGCAAGAGTTCCATATAAATTTTTTTAAAGTTCCAGCATGTATCGCAGTTGTTCCTAAACCACTTTTTTTAATTTCCATAAAAATTCCTCCTAGTATATTTGTTGTTTTTTTATATTATAATATTAACATAAAAACGATTTATAAATAAATTATATATTCTAAAAAAACTGTCATAGTACACTAGAAAAGGAGCAGAAAATGAATAAAAAAACTTGTGAGGAATTCCGATACAACTATATCAACCCAGCTTTTTTTGAAATTTTTAAAACAAGATATTTTTAGAAAATCGATGGAAGGAAAATGATAAATTTTTTTCAGTTAGACAAATTTCAATAAAATATGGTTTAAATCCTAATACTGTTTTTAAAAAGTTATTAAGGCTCTTGAAGAAGAAGGCTATTTGTATAGTGTAAAAAGGTAAAGGCTGTTTTATAAAAAAAGGATATAATTTAGATATAAGTCAAAAGAATGACTCCGATTCTTAATACTTTTCGTTTTGGACAGAATTCAAAAAGATATGGAGGTCAATTTTTTTCTAATGGAGGTCCTCCTAAAGAATATTTTTCCTATACATGAGTATAAAGAAATTTTTATCTGAAATATTATTAGATAAAGATGAAAGTAAACAGCTTATGGCTTATCAAAAATATACAGGGTTTAGAAAGTTTAAGAGAAACTTTAGTTGATTTTATTAAAAAGGTATGGAATTAGAAGAGAAAAAGATGACATTATTATTTGCTCTGGAACTCAAATAGCTTTTACAACTTATAAGTACAGCTTTTGGACTTCTTCCTAAAAAAACGGTTCTTTTTATCTGATCCGACTTATCAAAATGCAGTGAATATTTTTAAAAAAATTACTGTAATGTTGAAAACATAGATATGAAAAAAATGATGGTTGGGATATGAATGAATTTGAAAAATCTATTAAAAAAATAAAAAAAATAGATTTTTGTCTATATAATGACAAATTTTCAAAAATCCAACAGGAGTGAGTTGGTCTTTTGAAAAAAAGAAGAAAAATGATAGAACTTTCAATAAAATATGACTTTTATATTATAGAAGATGAATGTTTTTTTCAGATTTTTTTATTATAAGTCACAAGATTGTCCAAGATCAATAAAAGTGCCTTTAGATAAAGATGAAAGAGTATTCTATAAAAAAACTTTTTTTCTAAGATTGTGATGCCAGCATTGGCGTTAACTATGTTAATTCCACCTAAAAAAAATATAGAAAGTTTTTAGTTTAAATAAATATTTTTATTGACACCACTACCTCAGGGATAAATCAAAAGTTTTTTTAGAACTTTATATTAAAAAGAGGCTTGCTTGATAAACACCTAGAAAAAGCTTAGAGTAAATTTAAAAGAAAAAAATGGAATATATGATAGAGAAACTTAAAAAGATAAAAACATTTAGAAATAATGCATGTGCCTCAAGGTGGATTTTTTTCATATGGATTAAATTAGCTAACTATATAAATAGTGAAAAATTTTTATTATAAGTGCCGTTTGAGAGGACTTTCTATTTTACCAGGTTTTTGTATTTTTATTCAAATTCTGAGGAAGTTAGTTCTAAAAATTAGAATAAGTACAGTTTCTTCAACTATTGAAGAAGTTGAAAGAGGCTTAGATATAATTCAAGATGTTTTTAAACAATTGTGATTTTTTTCAGAAATAAATTTAAAATAAAATTTTTAAAAATAAAAAAACTCCAAAGATAATCATTTTTTTATAATGAAATATGGAGTTTTTTTAATTTTTTTAGGAAAAAGTTTTACAGCTGAAAAATTGCTTTTTTTGTTTGATTTTTATTATCCAATATGGTATACTAAAAATGATAAATATAATTTCTTCAAAAAAAGAAGAAAAAGATGTTTTATTTAATTAAGGGAAAAATTTTTTTATGAATGGAAATGAAATTATATTTTTTTAATATTGACACTTGCTATTGGAATACTAGGTGGATACTTAGCTAATAAAAAAAGAAAGTTCCTGCAGTACTTTTATGATAGGAGCGTTATTCGCTGTTGCTATTTTTTTAATATTTTTTTACTGACAGAGCCTTTTTACCAACTTCTTTTTAAGTTTATAACTCAAGTAGCAACTGGGACTTTCATAGGCTCTAAATTTCGTGCTGAAGATGTAAAAATGCTAAGAAAAAGTTATTATTCCGGTATGGTAATGGTTGTGTTGATGATAGCTTTCAGTTTTATTCTATCGTTTATAATGTCTCATTTTTCTAGGAATAGACTATATGACTTCATTTTTTTGCGACAGCTCCCTGGCGGAATAATGGATATATCATTGATAGCTTATGATTTTTAAAGCTAACACTTCTCAAGTAGCACTTTTACAACTGATAAGATTAATTTCAGTTATAAGTTTTGTACCTTTTTTTACAAAAAAATGTTATGAAAGAAGCAAGAATAAAAAAAAGTAAGTTTTTGAAAAAGAAAATAGAAAAAAAGAAATAAATGAAGAAGAAAAAAACTTTAAATAAAAAGTGAGAAATCATTTACTTTTTACACTAGTAATTGGTATTATTGGAGGAATAATAGGATATTTTTTTCTCACTTACCTGCTGGAACAATGAGTTTTGCAATGGCTTCTGTAGCCTTTTTCAATGTTAGAACTCAGAAAGCCTATATGCCTTTACCACTTAGAAAAATTATTCAAACTTTTGGTGGAGCTTTGATAGGTGCAAGAGTGACTTTAGCTGATGTAATAGCTTTAAAGACATTAGTCTTACCAATTATCCTTATAATAGTTGGTTTTTGCTTAATGAATGTTTTAGTTGGTTTCTTCTTGTACAAGACAACTAAATTTTTCTTTATCTACAGCTCTACTTTCAGCTTCACCAGGTGGAATGTCAGATATTTCTTTAATGGCAGAAGATTTAGGAGCTAATGGACCTCAAGTTGCTTCTATGCAATTCTTAAGAGCGATATTTATAGTGGGAGTTTATCCACTTATAATAAAACTTCTATAATTTCACAATTATTTTTTTAAATATGTTATAATAAAGAACTAAACAATGAAAGGAAAAAAAGATGATAATTACTTTAATTATACTTACAATAATAATATTTTTTTAATTATTATTTTTTTAATAAAAAGAGCAGTACCTGCTTTTCTATATCATCAGGTAAATCCTATCTCTAATGTTAGTCCAGAATTATTTGAAGAGCATTTGAAAGTTATAAAAAGAATATAAAATGAATACTATAACTATTTCAGAATTTTTATAATAAAGAAGTACCAACAAACTCTATACTTTTTGACTTTTTGATGATGGTTACTTTGATAACTATAAATATGTGTTTCTCTATTAAAAAAAATATAATATGAAGGCAACTATATTCTTAAATACTTTATATATAATGGACAAAAGAGAAACAGAGCCTGAAATTAAAGATAATAATACTGTAAATTTAGAAGCTATGAAAGAATACATCAAAAAGTGGTAAAAGCTACTATAAATCAATATATGTCTTGGGAGGAAATAAAAAGAAATGTATGATAGTTCTCTAATAGATTTTCAAGCTCATTCTCATAAGCATATGGCAATGTTTGTTGATACTAAGATAGAAGGACTTACCAATAAAAAAATAGAATGGAAGCTCCTGAATTATACTTATATGGAGAATTGGAAGATAATTTTTCCCAGTTTTTCCAAAAAAAGAGGAGAATACACAGGAAAAGCCATACTTATAAAAAAAGAATTCTTCAAAAATTTTTTTAAAAAAATTTTTATGAAAAGAATATAGAAAAATAAAGTTACTGATAAAAAAATGAAATTCTAAAAAAATGTCAAGAATATATCGATAAAAAAATAAAGAATATTTCTCTGTTGAAAGTGAAACTGAGTACAAAAAAAGAATAGAAGAAGATTTTTTTAGAAAATAAAGAGATAATAGAAAAAAAATCTAGGAAATGAAGTGAAATTCTTTTGTTGGTACCTTTGGGGACATAGAAGTAAAGAAACAATTGAAGTTTTAAAAAGAATTAGGAGTAGTTGGTTTTATTTCTACAAAAAAAGGAACTAATTCTATGACAGCAAATTGGAATATGATAAGAAGAATTGAATTAAGAAACTATAGTGTAAAAAAAGTTTAAAAATTAATTTGTTGCTTGCAAGAAATTTAATTTTTAGGAAAAAAATATGGTTGGATATCTTAATTAATGGAGGTGGCGTGTGACCTTAACCGTTTCAATAATAACTTTAAATGAAGAGAAAAACTTAGAAAGAACTTTAAAAATCTGTACAAGATTTTTGCTGATGAAATAGTAATAGTAGACAGTGGATCGACAGATAAAACAGAAGAAATCGCTAAAAAAATTTGGAGCAAAGTTTGTATATCAAGAATGGCTTTGGCTATGGTGCACAAAGAAATAAAGCTATAGATCTAGCAAGTTCTGATTGGGTCTTAAATATAGATGCTGATGAGGAAATTTCCCTGAACTTGCTAAAAGAATAAAGGCAATAAAAAGAAAATAGTCGTTATAAAGTATATAAAAATAAACTTTATGTCAGTTTGCTTTTAATAAGAAAAATAAAAACATGGTGGTTGGAGCAATTCATATAGAATAAGACTATTTAGAAAAAGATGCAGGAAGATTCAATGAAAATAGCGTTCACGAAGAGTTTAAGACGACTCAAGAGATAGCCAAACTTCATAAATATATTTATCATCATACTTATTCTGATTTGGCAGATTATTTTTGATAGATTCAATAAATATACAACTTTAGGGGCTATTGAATACTATAAAAAAAGGAAAAAAAGCTAGTATAATTTCTATAGTATTGAGTCCAATATATAAATTTTTTTAAGAATGTATATAGTAAGACTTGGATTTTTTTGGACGGGCTTGAAGGTTTATTACTAGCTACAACAAGTTCACTTTATACTATGGTAAAGTATTATAAATTAAGAGAAATATACAAAAAAATAAGTCCTATATTGAAAAAGGAAGGAAACGATGGAAATTAAAAAGAATTTTTAGTTTCAAGAACAGATAAGATTGGAGATTTAATTTTTATCTATACCTAGTTTTTTTATGTTAAAAAAATGTATCCTGATGCAGAGCTTGTAGCTATTGTTAGGAAATATAATATGGATATAGTAAAGAATTTACCATATATTGATAGATTTGTTATACTTGATGACTATACTAAGACCGAACTTTTAGAGAAAAATTGCCTATTTTAAAGCTGATGTCTTTATAGCCTTATATAATGACAGCTATGTTGCTGCTCTTGCAAGAGCAAGTAAGGCTAAAAATAAGAATAGGACCTATATCTAAATTAAATTCCTTTTTTTACATATAATAAAGGAGTTCTACAAAAAAAGATCAAGATCAGTTAAAAAAATGAAGCAGAATACAATTTAGACTTAGTTGCAAAAGCTAGATAAAAAAAGATTTTTCAATATTATATGAATTAAATACAAAATTGGTACTTACAGATGATAATAGAAAAGTGGCAGATACATTCTTTAAAGAAAAATTCTATTGAAGGAAAATGTCTTGTAGTGAATCCTTTTTATAGGAGGATCTGCTAAAAAAATATAACAGATGAACAATATGTGAGTATATTAAAAAAAGTAAAAAGAAGAAATGCCTGATTTAAATATTATTGTTACAAGTCATATATCAGATGAAGAAAGAAATGAGAAATTCTGTAAAGATATAAGGAAAGACAAAGTATATAGTTTTTTTCTAATGGAGCAAGTATTTTTAAATACAGCCTCAATAATAGATAGAGCAGATGTATATTTTTGGAGCTTCAACAGTACCTAACTCATATAGCAGGAGCATTAGGCAAAAAGAATAGTAGCTATATATCCTAATAAGAAAAACTCAAAGTATAACTAGATGGGGAGTTTTTTTGGAAATTCTAATGTTGAGTATATAGTTCCTGATGAAAATAATCCAAATGAAGATTATAAAAATCCATACTTTGATAACTTTACAGAGGAGATGGAAGACAAGGCTGTTAAATATATATTAGAGGGATTAAAATGAATATCTTAATAATACACACAGCTTTTTATTGGAGATATTGTACTTTCGACTGCTTTGGTATCAAAGGTAAAAAGAAAAGTATCCTGACTCAGATATCTATTATTTGACAACACCTTTAGGGAAAGAAATACTAAAGAATAATCCTAAAATTAAAGAGATTATTGCCTATGATAAAAGAGGAAAGGATAAGGGATTCAAAGCCTTTGTTTCTTTTTGTAAGAAAAGATTAGAAAGTTAAAAAAATAGATGTTTGTCTAACCCCACATAGATACCTAAGAAGTAGTATCTTATCTTTCTTAAGTGGAGCGAAAAATAAGAGAAGGTTATGACATAGCAAACTTAGCTTTTTCTCTTCAATAAAAAAATTAAATATGATAAGACAAAACATGAAGTGGAGAAACTACTTTCTTTTGTGGATGACAACAATACTAAAAGATATGAGCTTGAGATGTATCCTGATGAGCAGGATAAGAATAAAATAGATTCTTTACTTAAAAAAATATCAGATAATAAAAAAAATAATACTTATTGCACCCGGAAGTAAATGGTTTACTAAAAAAATGGTACTGAAGAATACTTTAGAACTTTGATACAAAAATTTAGTTAAAAGAGATGATTTACTGATAGTTATAACAGGTGGAAAAGAGGAAAAAGAAATAAACTTAGAACTTGATTCAAAAAGTTTTTAGATTTAAGAGGAGAAATAAGTTTATTGGAACTAGCAGAGCTTACTAAAAGAGCAACATTAGTTGTTTCAAATGATTCAGCTCCTATCCATGTGACATCAGCTTTCCCAAATACAAGAATAATAGGAATTTTTGGTACCAACAGTCAAGGAATTTGGTTTCTTCCCTTGGTCTCAAAAATAGTAAAGTATTTGAAATTGACAATCTATATTGCAGACCTTGTGCAATACATGGGGAAATTCTTGTCCTGAGAAACATTTTAGATGTATGAGAGAAATTACTCCAGACTTAATAGAAAATGAAATTTACAATTACATTGCTAGTACTGATGATAAAAAGGTGAAAGCCAATGAGCAAAAAAATAAGATTCCAGAAAAAAATTATAAAGGTTTTAAAAAGATGATCATAGAAGCTATGTATACGTCTTTGAATTGGAGCCTTATGGCGATAAAAAAATTTGTGTATAAAGAGTCAAGAGAAAAAAATAAAAAGAAAATGGCAAAGATTTTTTTAAATTTTTTTAGAGGTTCTGAAAGTAAAAAGAGAATATTATCAAATGAAGAAAATAAATTCTTTGGGACTTAAAACTGCAAAACCTGTTTTCTATAATAAAGAATACTTAATGTATGAATATATTGAAGGAAATGAACCAACAGTAGATGACATTGATTTAGTGGTAAAAAGAACTAAAAAAATACATTCTATGGGTTATTTACATGGGGATTCACATATTAATAATTTTTTTAATATCTCCTGAAAAAAAGAAGTATATATAATTGATTCAAAAATTTCAGAAAAAAATAAATATGGAAAAATTTGGAGAAATCTTTGAAATGATGTATTTAGAGGACAGTGTAGGAATAGAAATTGACTATGATAAAAAGTTTTTTTATTATAAAGGAGCAACATTACTTAGAAAATATTTAACTTTTTTTCAAAAATTAAAAAAAATATAATTAGAGGAAAATAAATTGGAAAATCGAAAAAAAGAATATTAGTTATAAGGTTAAGTTCAATAGGAGATGTAATACTTACAACTCCAGTATTAAAAAGCATTTAAAGAAAAAAATATCCTGAAAGTATAATTGATTTCTTAGTGATAGACAAATTTAAAGATGCAATAAGTTTATCGCCTTATGTAGATAATCTTCTGCTCTTTAATAAGGAAAAAAATGATGGTTTATCAAATTTAATAAAGTTTGCTAAAGAACTTTCAAAAAAATGAATATGACTATGTATTTGATTTACATTCTAAGTTTCGTTCAAAAAAATAATTACATTTATTTTGAGTAAATTCTATAAGGTAAAAATCATACACCTATAAAAAAAGAGCTTTTTTGAAGTCTATATTAGTCAATCTGAAACTTATTAAATATGAAGTTGACAATACTATAATTAAAAAAATTATTTTTTTCAGCTTTTTAAAGATTTTGAGTTAAAATATCAGGGAGAAGATTTAAATTTTTTTCATTTGAACCTGAGTTAAAAAAATAAATTTGAAGAATATAAGAATGCTATAGTTTTTTTGCTGTTGGTGCTTCAAAAAGAAACTAAAAAAAGTGGACAGTGGAAGGCTTTTGGAAAAACTGGCAAAAAAACTATATGAAACCTATGGTAAAAAAATAATTTTAGTTGGTGGTAAAGAAGATTTTTGAAAGATGTGATACAATAGAGAAAAATAAGTGAAAATTCTGTTATCAATTTGGCTGGAAAGTTAAGTTTAAAAGAAACAGGAGCTCTGCTATCACAGGCAAGATTTTTTTGCTTACAAATGATTCAGGACCTTTCCATATTGCAAGAGGAGTGGGCTGTAAAACATTTGTAATATTTGGACCCACAAGTCCGGGAATGTTTGACTTTGGAGAAAATGATGTTTTTAGTCTATAATAAGATTGAATGTACACCTTGTAGTTTACATGGTGATAAAGTTTGTCCCAAAAAAACATTTTAAGTGTATGAAAGAATTAAGTTATGAAAAAGTTTTTTTAAAATAATAGAAAGTAAGGAGTGGTAAAAGAATGGCAGCAAAAAAAGATAAAAAAATACCCCAGATTCAAAAAAATAACTGATAAAGAAGGAAAACAAAAAGCAGTCAATGATGCAATGGCAGCGATTACAAAAAGGTTTTGGTGCTGGACTTATTATGAAATTGGGAGAAAAGAGTTCTATGAATGTAGAATCTATCCCAACAGGAAGTATAAATTTAGATATAGCTTTAGGAATTGGTGGAGTACCTAAAGGAAGAATTATAGAAATATATGGAGCAGAAAGTTCGGGGAAAACTACTCTTGCCTTACATGTTATAGCTGAAGCTCAAAAAAACAGGGTGGAACAGTTGCATTTATCGATGCTGAACATGCTCTAGATCCAGTTTATGCAAAAGGCATTAGGGGTTGATATAGATGAACTTTTAATTTCTCAACCAGACTATGGAGAACAAGCACTTGAAATAGCAGATACTCTTGTTAGATCAGGAGCTATTGATTTAATAGTTATTGACTCAGTTGCTGCTCTGGTTCCAAAGGCAGAAATTGATGGAGAAATGTCTGATCAACAAATGGGATTACAAGCTAGACTTATGTCAAAAGGTTTAAGAAAAATTAACAGGAAATCTTAATAAATATAAGACTACAATGATTTTTTTATCAACCAAATCAGAGAAAAAATTGGAGTAACTTATGGACCATCAACTACAACTACTGGAGGAAAAGCACTTAAATTCTATGCTTCTGTTAGATTAGAAGTTAAGAAAAATGGGTACAGTAAAAACAAGGTGACGATCCAATAGGAAGTGAAGTTGTAGTAAAAGTAACTAAGAATAAGGTTGCACCTCCATTTAAAGAAGCAGCTTTTGAAATACTATATGGAAAAGGAATTTCAAGAGTAGGAGAAATTATAGATGCAGCTGTTGCTAGAGATATAATAGTTAAAGCTGGTTCTTGGTTTAGCTTTAGAGATCAAAGTATAGGTCAAGGAAAAGAAAAAGTAAGAATAGAATTAGAATCAAATCCAGAATTATTAGCACAAGTTGAAGCAGACTTAAAAGAAGCTATTTCAAAAGGACCTGTTGATAAGAAAAAGAAAAAATCTAAAAAGGAACTTGCTTCTGATGACACAGATACTGATGATGCTGAATTAGATGAGGATTCAAGTGAAGACAGTAACGATTAAGGGAAATAAACTTTTTCCTTGAAAAATGACAAAAATTATCTATTTAACTAAAAGAAATGATTGCTAAGTTTGATTTGAATGGAAAGACTTGTCTTGATGATGAGACTTTCTATTCTCTCATTTATTTTAGAATAAAAATTATCAGCCTATAATATGCTGGTAAAAAGAGATTACTTTTAAAAAAAGAATTAAAAAAATAAATTGATAGAAAAAAATTGGTTTTTGCAGATATAGTTGAAGATGTTGTAGAAGATTTTTGAAGAAAAAAAGGTTATTTAGATGACTATGAAAAAAAGCGAAGTCTTATGCAAGTCAACATTCTAATTATGGAGCTAAAAAAACTATCTTTTATTTTTTTATCAAATGGGTGTTGATAGAGAGATCATCTCTGAAATTTTTGGAAGATGATAAGGATAATCAGATTGAAAAAAAATAAAGCAACTTTGGTTTTAAATTAGGTAATAAAGAAAAAAACAAAAAGAAAATTGAAAGTATTTTTAAGGAAAGGCTTCTTATATGGAGATATTAAAAAAAGCTATATCTTCAATAGAAGAGGAGTATAAAAATAGTCATTAAAAAAATATACTGAAATGTATTTAATTGTATGTTAATATATTTATATGAAAAAAATATATAAACCAAAAAGAATTTAGTGAATTAGTAAATAGAAGTGTAAATACACTTCAAAGATGGGATAGAGAAGGCATATTGATAGCACATAGAACCCCAACAAATAGGAGATATTATACTTTAGAAGATTATAATAAAGTTATGGGTATTGAGGTAACTCAAAAATCAAGTATATGAAGTTATTATATATGCAAGAGTTTCCAATCATAGTCAAAAAGATGACTTAAAAAAATCAGATTAAATTTTTTTGAAAAGAATATGCAAATGCAAAAGGGTATATAATATCAGAAGTTATAACTGATATTGGAAGTGGACTTAATTATCAAAGAAAAAGGTTTTAATTCTATTCTTTATTCCGATAAAAAGCAAAAAAATTCTTATCTCATATAAAGATAGATTTGTAAGATTTGGTTTTGATTGGTTTGATAAATTTTTAAAAATCAAAAGGTAGTGAAATAGAAATTGTTAATAATGAAGATTTATCACCACAAGAAGAAATGATACAAGATTTAATTTCTATTATACATATATTTTTCTTGTCACATACATGGACTTAGAAAATATAAAAAAAGCAAATAAAGGAAGATAAAGATGTATAAAGCAATAAAAAAATAGAATTAAAAACTAACAGTAGCACAGAAGATAAAAAGTTTGTCAAACAATTGGAACAGAAAGATTTATATATAATGAGTATATTAAATATAATCAAGAACAATATGAACTAGGTAATAAATTTGTAAGTGCTAATGATTTTTTTCTAAATATATCAACAATGTCTATCTACCTAATAATCCTGATAAAAAAATGGATAAAAAGATGTATCTTCTAAATCAGTAAAACAAGCTATGATTTATGGAGAAAAAGGCTTTTTAAAAAAATTTTTTTAAGGGTTTAAGTTCTTTTCCTGTTTTTTTAAGAAAAAAAGGTAAGAATGAGTTGGGAGCATATTTTGTTAAGAACAATGAAAAAAAGATTTTTGAGTTTTATAGACATAAAATAAAGATACCTACATTGAAATTTGTAAGAGTAAGAGAATACGGATACATACCTAAAAAAATGCAATTATTAAAAAGTGGTACTATAACTAAAAATAGCTGATAGATATTTTCTATCACTTATTATGGAAGTTGAAGATACTGTAAAAGCAACTAATACAAGTAGTAAAGGATTAGGAGTAGATTTAGGTATAAAAGATACAGCTATATGTTCTAACGGTAAGGTATTTAAAAAAATATAAATAAAACTAAAAAAAAGTTAAAAAAATTGAAAAAGAAACTTAAGAGAGAACAAAGAAAGATGTCAAGAAGTGTAGAATATTCTAAATCTAAAAAGATAAAAATTAAAAAGAATGTAAGAATTTTTAATAAGAAAAAAAGTTGAAAGTACAAAAATTATTTTTATAGACTAAAACTGTATTAGAGATGATTATAGTAATAAAATAGTAGATGAAATAACAAGAGCCAAGTTAAAAATACATTACTATTGAAGATTTAAAAGTATCTAATATGATGAAGAATAAACATCTTTCAAAAAGCTATACAAGAACAGAATTTTTTTATGCGATAAGAACTAAACTTATAAATAAATGTAAGGAAAGAAATATAGAACTAAGGTTAGTAGATACATTCTATCCAAGTAGTAAAACTTGTTCTTGTTGTGGTAGTACAAAGAAAGATTTAAAACTTAATGATAGAATTTATAAATGTAGTAATTGTGGTTTGGAAATAGATAGAGATTACAATGCAAGTATAAATCTTGAAAAAAAGCAAAAAAATATAAAGTAATAGCATAGATATTTTAAAATAAAAAAAGAAAAAGGAGAAAGCTACGAATAGTAAGTTAAAAATATCTATATGTACCGATGGCTAGTTGGGAATTTACGACTATGGAGAGTACAAGGAACTATGAGTAGATACATTGTATTGAAAAATATACTCGTTGAAGTAGTAATATTCTAGTGTGTTAAATATGTTTTAATACATTTTTTAGTAGCAGGAAGAAGAATGATTATTTTAGGTATAGAAAGTTCATGTGATGAAACTTCTATTGCAGTTGTAAAAGATGGAAAAAGAAATTTTTATCAAATAATATTTCTTCACAAATTGAAATTCATAAAGAATATGGTGGAGTTGTTCCAGAAATTGCTTCAAGACAACATATTAAAAAAATATAGCTACTGTCCTTGAAGAAAGTTTAGCAGAAGCAAAGATTACTCTAGATGATGTGGATTACATTGCAGTGACATATGCACCAGGACTAATTGGAGCTTTACTTGTAGGACTTTTCATTTTGCTAAGGGGCTATCCTATGCAAGAAATATCCCTATTATACCTGTTCACCATATAAAAAGGACATATGTATGCAAATTTTTTTAGAACATGAAGTAGAATTACCTTGTATTTCACTTGTTGTTTCTGGAGGACATACAAATATTATTCATATTGATAAAAAAATCATAAATTTACTAATATAGGTGAAACTTTAGATGATGCAGTTGGAGAAAGCTGTGATAAAGTTGCAAGAGTTTTTAGGATTAGGATATCCTGGTGGACCTGTTATAGATAAGATGTACTATAAGGGGGATAGAAACTTTTTAAAAATTACTAAGCCTAAAGTTTCAAGATTTGACTTTAGTTTCTCAGGAATTAAGACTGCTATTATAAATTTCGATAACAATATGAAAATGAAAAAAATCAAGAATATAAAAAAAGAAGATCTAGCTGCTTCATTCTTAGGAACAGTTGTAGATATTCTTTGTGATAAAACTTTAGATGCAGCTATTGAAAAAAAATGTAAAGACTATTATGCTTGCAGGAGGAGTTGCTGCAAACTCTTTGTTAAGAAGTCAACTTACAGAAAAAAAGCAGCTGAAAAAAAGGAATTAAAGTTATATATCCAAGTATGAAACTATGTACAGATAATGCAGCTATGATAGCTGAGGCAGCATACTATAAGTTAAAAAAATGCTAAAAATGAAGAAGATTGTTTTTGCAGGTTTAGACTTAAATGGAGTTGCAAGCTTTAATGGTTAGCGATGAAAAAAAGCCATATAAAAAAATACATACACTATATAAACTTTTTAAGGAGGAATTTTTTTATGAAAAAAATTACTATTTTTCTACATTGCTTATAGGGATCTGTTTAACAGGAGTAGCTAGTGCAAAAGAAAAAAAATCCAATTCTTTTTAAAAACAAGTATATAAGAAAGAAGAATTGATAGCATTGGACAAACAAAAATGTAGCAGGAGGAAATGGAACTTTACATGGGAAATTTGCCTTTTACAAGAGATATGGCTACTGAAGACGAAGCTATTAAAGAAATAGGTTGGATGACACTAAATAAAGGGAGAATCTGTAGGAGTGCATTCTCATAAAAAAATAATGAAGATACTTATATCATTATTTCAGGAGAAGGAATCTTTACAGATGGTTCAGGAAAAAGAAACAGTAGTTAAAGCAGGAGATGTAACTATTGCGAGACCAAATCAATCTCATGGACTTCGTAATGAAAAAAAGATGAACCACTAGTATTTTTTTAGATATTATTGCTCAAAACCATGCTTTTAAAAAGTAGAAAAAAATAAGGTTATTTGTTAAATAGTGCTGATAAAAAAAGTTTAGACTATGACCCTGATATAATTAAGAGAATTTTTTTGAGGATTAAAAACTTAAAAATTCTCTTTTTTTCAATATAATTTGCAAATAAATTAGAGCTAATATATAATAGGAAAAAGGAGCTAAAAAAATAATATGAGGTGGAGAGATGAATAAGACTAGTTTAAAACTTTTTGCAATAGAAGCCAGAAATGAATTAATGGAAAAAAATGAGAACAAGGCTTGATATTCTTGGAATAACTAAAAATGGAATAGAAAAAAAGCTAAAGTTGTAGGAAGAGAAGTAGAAATAAATGGCTCTCTTTACCCTAAGGAAAGTTACAATAGTTTAGTAAGAAAATATAAACAAATAGGCTATGAAGAACTTGTTGAAGAAAGCGCATATACTTGGTTCAACAGACTAACAGCTCTAGCATTTATGGAAGCGAATGAATATATAGAAGAAAAAAATGATATTCAATAATGGTCTTAAAAAAATGAGCCCTGGAATAATTGATAACTATTATGATTTTGAATTCTTTAAAAATTTAGATAGTGAATTACAAAAAGAATTACATGATTTAAGAGATGAAAAATACAGCAAATTCAATAGAAAAAAACTGTATTCTATTTTTAGTTGAAGAGAAATGTGAAGAATTATCAGCTATTATGCCATTTATGTTTAAGAAAAAAAGGGACTTATTCAGATATATTATTTCCAACAGGTCTATTATTAGAAAAACTCTCTATTAATAAGAATCAGAGAAGAAATAGGAAAAAGAAGCTCCAATAGAATTAATAGGTTGGCTTTATCAATACTATAACTCAGAAAAAAAGATCAAGTTTTTTTTTGAAGCCTTAAAGAAAAAAATACTAAAAATAACAAAAGAAAACATACCAGCAGCCACACAGCTATTTACTCCAGATTGGATAGTAAAATATATGGTAGAAAACTCATTAGGGAAGCTAGCACTTGAATCAACTGGAATAAATGAAAGTCTAAAGACTAATTGGAAATACTATATAGAATCAGAATTAGATGAAAGTTCAGAAAAAAAATAAAGATAGAAGATGTAAAGATATTGGATCCAGCAATGGGTAGTGGACATATCTTAGTTTATGCTTTTGACTTACTATTTGAAATATATGAAAATCTTGGTTGGAGTACAAAAAGATAGTGTGCTATCAATATTAAAAAAATAATCTATATGGTTTAGAAATAGATGAAAGAGCAGGTCAATTGGCATCATTTGCGCTTATGATGAAAAGCAAGAGAAAAATTCTCAAGATTATTCTCAGTATTGAAAAGAGAAGAAAGCTTTTTAAATTGAATACTTTAATAATTGAGGAAAGTAATAAGCTATCTGAAAAAAATTAAAAATAAGCTAAAAAGATAATAATTTAAATAATCTTAGTAAAATAATAGAAGACTTCGAAGATGCAAAAGAATATGGAAGTATTTTTAAAATTAGAAACTATAGATAAAGGAAACATTAGAAAAAGAATTTAATCTATTAAAAGAAAGCTTAAATAATAATGAACAAGGAACATTGATATTCAATGAAGATGAGTTAAATATCAGTATAGAAGAGGACTTAGAACTAATTGAAAGTTTAATAGCGCAACATATAGCACTAACAAATAAATATGAAGCAGTAGTAACTAATCCTCCATATATGGGTGGGAAAGGTTTTAGTACAAAACTTAAAGCCTATGTTGAAAAAGAACTATAAAGGATAGTAAAAAGTGATTTATTTGCAGTCTTTATTGAAAGATGTAATGAATTTACAAAGAAAAAAATTGCTACACTTCTATGATAACTATGCAATCATGGATGTTCTTATCATCTTTTGAAAATTTAAGAAAGAATATTATAGAAAAAGACTGAAATTAAAAAGTTTAAATCATTTAGGTACAAGAGCTTTTTTTTCAGAAATAGGTGGAGAAGTTGTATCAACAGTTGCTTGGATAAGCCAAAAAGAAAAAAATCCAAAGAATGATGGAACATATCTAAGATTGGTCGATTACAATAATGCTGACTTAAAAAGAAGAAGAAATTTTTTTAATAAAAGCTAACTATTTTTTTTCAAAGCTAAACAAAAAGATTTTTGAAAAAAATACCAGGAAGTCCCAATAGCTTATTGGGTAAGCGATAAGATAAGAGAGATATTTGAAAAAAATCAAAAGTTAGGAGAAGTTGGAGAGGCAATTACAAAAGGAGTATTTACAGGAAAGAATGAATATTTTTTTAAAAATTATGGCAAGAGGTAAGTTTTTTTCAAAAAAATAGGAAATGATTGGAGAAAAATACTCTAAAAGCAGGAGGAAATCAAAAAAATGGTATGGATTATCTTCATATATTTTAAGATGGCATAATGATGGAGAAGAAATTAAAATCTTTCTCAGGAGCTGGCTTAGGAGCTTCAAAAATATTTTTGGGAAACCTCATATTGTATGGTCAGGGCTTACAAGTTCTTCTATTTCATTTAGGTATGAAGAGAATAATATATGGTTTGATGATGTATCTCCAGCTATTATTTTTTTCAAATTTATCTGAGGTTGAATATTTACTAGGAATAGGAAATTCAAAAATTTGTAAACAAAAATATTAGAAATAATAAATCCTACATTACATTATCAAATTGGGGATATAAAGAAAAATTCCTGTTATTTTTTTCTAAAAAAATATAAAAAAATAAAAAGAGTGTATTATAGATATAGTTAAAAAAAATCTGTTTTTTTATTTCAAAAAGAAGAATGGGATTCTAGAGAAACTTCTCGGGATTTTTGAAAAAAATTATCTTTGATTGATGGAAAAGATTTAAGAACTGCTTTATGAAAAATTATTGTTCTCATTGGAGAGATAATTTTGTTCAACTTCATAAAAAAATGAAGAAGAGCTAAATAGACTTTTTCATAGAAATTTATGACTTACAAGATGAAATGGATGAAAAAAAGTTTCTTTTTGATGATATTACTATTTTTAAAGAAAGAAGCTAAAATTGTTGAGATAGATAATAGTAAGACTAGGGAATTTTTCTAGTGAATCAGAAAAAAATATCTATATGATAGAGGAGTTAGTTTAGAATTTAATAAAGATGAACTTGTAAAACAATTCTTATCTTATGCTATTGGTTCTATTATGGGAAGATATTCAACAAATAAGCCAGGTCTTATTATGGCAAATAGTGACGATGTATTAGAACTATCTTCAAATAAATTCCTTGTTAAAGATGGTACTGGAGAGCTAAGACAAGAAGTTAAAACTGAATTTCTTCCTGATGAATTTGGAATTCTACCAATAACAGCTGAAAAAGATTTCTCAAATGATATAGTTGAAAGAGTAAAAAGAATTTGTAAAATTTGTCTATGGTGAGGAGAGCTTTAAAAGATAATCTTAATTTTATAGCAGAAGCATTAGGAAATAAAGATAATAAATCTGCTGAGGAAATTATTAGAACATATTTTTATAAAAAGATTTCTATGCAGACCATTTACAAAGATATCAAAAAAAGACCAATTTATTGGCTAATGAATAGTGGAAAGAAAAAAATGCTTTTTCTTGTTTATTCTATATGCACAGATATGAACCATTAACAGTTGCAAGAGTGAGAGCAGATTATTTGATTCACTATCAAGAAATGCTTGAAAACAAAAAGAAAATTTATAGAAAGACAGTTATATGCTGAAGACATAACTGCAAAAAGAAAAAGAAAAAAATGTTGAAAAGGAATTAAAAGATCTTGATGTTTTACTAAAAAGAATTAAGAGAATATGCTAATGAAGTAAAAACATATTGCTGAACAAAAAGATCCCATTAGATTTAGATGATGGGGTCAATGTCAATTATGAAAGATTAGGGGCTATTCTTAAAAAAAGAGATAAAACTATTAATTAATTTTTAAAGAAAAAAAGTGAGTTACAATTTTTTTATAACTCACTTTTTTTAATTCTTTAGCAGAAATATGTTGAAAAAAACTTCATTAACAATTCCTTCACCAACTATATTTCCACCTTCCATTATCATAAACTTAGTTCCTTCTGTAAGACCAGAGTAATCTACCCCTTCATATAAAGGTAAAGCAGAAGCTATTATTTCTTTGTCAAATACAACTTCTTCACCATCTATAAAAGTTACTCCTAAATATTCAGTATCACCTTTTATAACAAGATGAGGATTGTATTTGCCATTAGTTAAATTAGGTGGACTTTTTTTCTTTTTTTACTAAAAAAATGTGACCAAACATATTAATGTAAAATCTAAATTATTCATATTTGTACCTCATTATTTATAAAAAAAGGTGCAGCTCAGCTTGTAACAGCACCTTTATAATATAATTGTTATTTTTCTATTATCCTTTATTTTTTTACAACTACTCTAAATTGTCTTTCTGGATGGTTTTCTACATTTACATATTGAATTCTTGCTTCTAATATATCTCCATATCCATAATAAAGTAATGTACTTAAAAAAAGAATTTTTTTCTTTAGGAACATAACCAAGTTTTTTTATCCTTATAATAGATAGCAACAGCTTCATTGTCATAAGGATTATCTGTTTCTACTACTAGAGTAACAGCTTGTCCAAGAGATAGTTCATTTATAACATCTAAACCATCATAATAAGCAAAACCAGCAACATGAAAATCAACTATATGTCTTGGTGGTTCATACTTGTGAACTTTTAAATTCTCTGCTATTTTTTCATCAAAAAAACTCATAAAAATCTCCCCTTTCTTCATGAATGGCTTACTTATTTAACATATATAATGTGTACAATCCTTTTAGACTTAAGTTAGCATCATATTCATCAATTTCATCAATTTCAGCTGATAGGATTCTTCCCAAACCACCAGTTGCTAGAACAAAAATTTCTTCTCCCAATTCTTCATTAATTTTCTTAATGATATGTTTTATTTGTCCTGCATAACCAAAGAATATTGCAGCTTGTATTTGTTTCATAGTATCAGTACCTAAAACACTACTAGGAGTAGTAAATTTTACTCTAGGTAATTTAGCTGTATTTCCATATAGAGCATTGATGGACATATCTATACCAGGAAGTATTCCTCCACCAATATAAACTCCTTTTTTTCAATACATCATAAGTTGTTGCAGTACCAAAGTCAAAAAAATAACTAAGTTTTTTTGTCAGGATATTTTTTTGCATAGCTTCTGTGATATCTATTATTCTATCAGCACCAAAACCAGTGTAATTTATTCCCTCTGCAAAAAGTAAAAAGGAATTTTCTTTTTCTAAATCAACTATTATCGCTTCAACTTTGAAAATATTTTTCTTGCAAAAAAATTGGAAAGTTATTATTATATTTGGAACAACAGATGAAACTAGAATTGCATCAACCTTTTCAATAGAAATATTATTAAATTTTTGTAATATTATTGAAATATGAGAAATATTCATCTTCTGTCATCTTATCATTTGTAGCTAATCTAAAAGTTGAAATTAACTCACCCTTTATCATCATAAACTCCTGTAACTATATGTGTGTTACCTATATCAATACCAATAATCATTTTTTTCTCCTTAATAAAAAGATTGTATTAGTTGTAATTTTTTTCATTATAGCCATATATACAGATAATGTCAATATTATATTTTAGATGCTTATCAATGGCACTAAAAGCTGTATTTTTAACTAAAGATTCAGCTTTTTTTAAAAGTTGACAAATAATATCAAAAAAATTATATTATACAAGTAGTATAATTTTTTTAAGAAGTAATTAGGAGGATATTATGACTAAAAAAAGAAGATCGATGTTTTAGATTATTCATCTAAAAATTTTTAAAGGCATTATCAAAGGGAGTACTTTTAACTGTAAAAAGATGATGAAAAAGTAAATACTATGGTTATCAGCTGGGGAGCTTTTAGGAATTGAGTGGAATAAAGTACTTTTTACTACTTATATTAGAGAAAATAGATATACAAAAAGCTATTTTTAGACAAAGCACTAAATTTTACAATAAATATTCCACTTGAAAAAAATAGATTCAAAAAGTTTTTTTGGTATAACTGGAACAAAAAAAGTGGGAGAAATATAGATAAAATAAAAGAAGCTAATTTAACTCTAGTTAATTCTGAGATAGTATCATCTCCAGCTATAAAAGAGTTACCTATTACTTTAGAATGTAAAGTTTTATATAAACAAAAAAACAAGTTTTTAGAAAATTTACCTGAAGATATAGTAAAAAAAGATTACCCACAAGATGTAGATGGAACTTTTGTTGGAGCAAATAGAGATCCTCATACAGCTTATTATGCTGAAATAGTTGCAGCATACATAATTGAAGAATAATATAAAGTTAATATATAGAAATAAAGATAAAAAGTGAAGATGATATTTTCACTTTTATTTTTTTATTGACAAGTATTATGGTATATATTATATGAATTATTAGCCATCACTCTATAGGAGTGCTAAAAAGGAGGAAGAAAATGAGAAAAAGAAGAAAAAAATCTTTAAAGCAGAGACTAAAGAACTGCTTAATCTAATGATACATTCAATTTACACAAATAAGGAAATATTTTTTTAAGAGAGTTAATATCTAATGCCAATGATGCTATAGATAAGTTAAAAATTTCAGTCATTGACAAATAATGAGCTTTTTAAAAGGAGATGATAAATTTAAAATAGAAATCAGTGTTGATAAAGATAATGGAACTTTGACTATAAAAAGACAATGGTATTGGTATGACTTATGATGAAGTAGATGAAAAATATAGGTACTATTGCAAAAATCAGGTTCAAAAGTATTTAAAGAACAATTAGAAGCAGCTAAGAAAGCTGATATAGATATAATAGGACAATTTGGAGTAGGTTTCTATTCAGCTTTTATTGTGGCTGATAAAGTTACTTTTAGAAACAAGATCACCTTATTCAGAAAAATGGAGTAAGATGGGTATCTTCAGGTGATGGAAACTATGAGATAGAAGAAATATCTAAAAGAAAAATAGAGGAACAGAAATCACTTTACATTTAAAAAGATGGTGAAGAATATAGTGAATTTTTTTAGAAGAATGGAAAATAAAAAGACTTAGTAAAGAAATATTCTAACTATATAAGATATGAAATTTACTTTAAAGATGAAGTTATAAACTCAACTAAACCTATTTGGAAAAAGAGATAAAAAAAGAGTTAAAAAGATGAGGATTATAATGAATTCTATAAGGCAACTTTCCATGATTGGAATGACCCCTTATTTCATATTGATTTAAAAAGTACAAGGTAATATTGAATATAATGCCTTACTATTCATACCTAAAAAAAATTACCTTTTGATTACTACACAAAGAACTTTAAAAAGAGGTTTACAACTATATACTAAAAAAATGTATTCATTATGGAAAAAAATGTGAAGATTTAATTCCTGAATACTTTAATTTTATCTCAGGACTTGTCGACTGTGATAGCTTATCACTTAATATCTCAAGAGAAATATTACAACAAAATAGTGAATTACAAGCAATTTCTAAAAAAATTTAGAAAAGAAGATAATTTCTGAGTTAGAAAAAAATACTGAAAAATGATAGAGAAAAAAATATAGAATTTTTGGAAAAGAATTTGGAAGATGTATCAAAGGTGGAGTTCAAGATATGTTTGGTATGAACAAAGAAAAAAATTACAAGACTTATTGATATTCATATCTTCTCATGATGACAAAGTACACTACATTGAAAGAGTATGTGGATAGAATGGGAGAAACTAAAGAAATTCTTTATGTTCCTGCAGAAAGCATAGATGCGGTAAAAAGCTCTACCAAAAAAATGGAAAAACTAAAAAGAACAAGGAAGAGAAGTTTTAATCTTAACAGATAAGATAGATGAATTTACTTTGATGGCAATGAGAGATTATTCAGGAAAGGAATTTAAAGTCTATAAATAGCTCTGATTTTTAAATTGTCTGACGATAAGGAAAAAAAGAAGAAGAAGTTAAAAAGATAGCTGATGAAAATAAGACTTTAATTGAAAAAGCTAAAAGAATTTTTTTAAAAGATAAAGTAAATGAAGTTGAATTGAGTAATAATATAGGTAATTCTGCTTCATCACTTCTTGCCAAAAGGTGGACTTAGTTTAGAAATGGAAAAAAACTTTATCTGAAATGACTAATAATAACTGATGCTCCTAAGGCTGAAAAAAATACTTGCTATCAATCCAGAACATGTGTTGTTTGATAAACTAAAAAGCTGCTGGAAAGGAACTGATAACTTTCAATAAATTAGTTGATATTCTGTATAATCAAGCACTCCTTTTAGAAGGATTTAGTATAGAAAATCCTGTTGAATTTATTAAAAAAATCTTAATGACTTTTTAATAAAAATAATGTAACAATACTATTTTTATTGACACTTTTAATAATCGTTTTTTTGAAACAAATTAAAAGCATTTTAAGAAAATTTAAAAAAATATTCGTTTGAAAAAAATAATAAAAAAATATGGTAAAGTATAAGTAGCGAAATTATATGTGACAAAATTTACTTGTTAAATATTTATAAATAATAAGGAGTGAGATAATGAACGAAAAATTAGAAAAAAATGAGAAATGGTAAAAGGATTTATTGCTGCACTTGACCAAAGTGGAGGAAGTACTCCAAAAAGCATTAAAATTATATGGTGTTAATGAAGATCAATACTCAAACGATGCAGAAATGTTTCGACTTAATTCATAAAATGAGAACTAGAATCATTAAAAGCCCTGCTTTCAATGAAGAAAAAAATCTTAGGAGCTATCTTTATTTGAACAAACTATGGATAGCAAAAATAGATGGAAAATATACAGCAGACTTCTTATGGGAAGAAAAAGAGAGTTTTACCTTTCTTAAAAATAGATAAAGGACTTAATGATTTAGATGCTGATGGTGTTCAAACAATGAAACCAAAACCCAGGATTAGCAGATCTTTTAAAGAAAGCTAATGAAAGACATATTTTTTTGGAACAAAAAAATGCGTTCAGTTATTAAAAAAAGCATCTCCAGCTGGTATAGCAAGAGTTGTTGACCAACAATTTGAAGTTGCAGCTCAAATAGTTGCAGCAGGACTTGTACCTATAATAGAACCTGAAGTAGATATTAACAATGTTGATAAAGTTGAATGTGAAGAAATATTAAGAGATGAAATCAGAAAACATCTTAATGCTTTTACCTGAAACTTCAAATGTTATGTTAAAACTTACTTTACCAACAGTTGAAAACTTCTATGAAGAATTCACAAAACACCCAAGAGTAGTTAGAGTTGTTGCTTTATCTGGAGGATACTCAAGAGAAAAAAAAGCTAACGATATTCTTTCTAAAAAAATAAAGGAGTTATTGCAAGTTTCTCAAGAGCATTAACTGAAGGATTATCAGCTCAACAAACTGATGATGAATTCAATAAAACTTTAGCAGCTACTATTGAAGGAATCTATGAAGCTTCTGTAAAATAATAAAAAAATTAATTAAATATAAAAAGTCAATTGTAAGTAAATCTGCAATTGGCTTTTTTTATTTATTTTTATTGAAAATATATTGATTTTTAAGTAAATTTCATTGACAAAACTATAAAAAAACAGTATACTAAAATTATAAAAAAAACATTTGTTTTTTTATACAAAAAAAGTGTTAAAGGGGGAACCATGAAAAGTCAAATTTATTTTTAGGTGCAATGTTGGTAGTGGGAGCAGTTTCTTACTCAGCAGAAGCAACGGATGCTGTAGCTCAAGAAGTAATAAACGAAGTTAGAAATATTGAGGCAGAGTATCAAGCATTTAATGCAAAAAGAAGCTGAAAGAAAAGAAGAATTCATTCAAGAAAAAAAGCAAATCTTGAAAATGAAGTAAAAAGAATTAAAAGAAAAAAACAATTAGGAAGGGAAGAACTTTTATGCTAAGTTGAAAGAAGATTCAAAAATCAGATGGCACAGAGATGAGTATAAAAAAATTATTAAAAAGATTTGATGAATACTACAACAAGTTAGAACAAAAAAATCGCAGACAAAAGAACAACAAATCGTAGAATTAACTAAAATTACTAGAAGTTTTAAATTAAATAGGAGGGAAATAATGAAGAAGTTTTTTTAAAAACTATTCTATTTTTTTATGTGCATTGTCATCAATAGCTTATGCAGAAGATGATGCGATGGCAATACTAAATAAAAAAAGAGCAGAAATTGAAAAAAAGCAGAAAAAGGCAAAAGACCGAATTAGCTAAAGAAGCAAAAAGAGTTAGGAATATCTACATCTGAAGCAAGCTCATTAGCAGAAATAGAAGCAATGGTAAAAGGCAAAGAAAGCAGAAAAAGCTAAACCAAAAGACAGAAGCAGAAAAAAATTAGAAGCAACAAGAAAAGAAGCTCTAGAAAAATTAGATTTCTATGAAAGAGTAGTAAGAAGTGTTGCAAGAGAAGAAGCAGAAGTGGCAGGATACTATCAAATAATGGATGAAGATATAAAAACAACTGAAGCTATAGAAGAAGCTACTCCAGTAGTAGAACCTGTACAACAATAATAGGGGGAATATAGATGAAAAAAATAAATTAATGTTAACAGCACTATTAGGATTACTTTTAGTGGGTTCATTTTGCTTATGCTGAAGAAAAGTGACGATGAAGCAAAAGAAAAGATTACTAAAAAGAATATGAAAAAGTTCAAAAAGAAAGAGAAAAAAAGAAGCAGCTGAAGAAGCAGCTAAAAGACAAGCTGAAGAAGGAACACAATCAGTTCAAGAAATAGCTAATCAAACTACAGAAAAATGGTGAAGTAGTAGAAGGAGTAGCTGTTGAAGGTGGAGAAGTGGCAGTAGCTCAAGAAGAAGTTGCGCCTAAAAAAAGCAAGAAAAGATATGACTGAATCAGAAAAAAATGGATTTAGAAGTACAAAGAATTAAGAAGAGAATGCTAGAAATAAATGCAAAAAAATAGAAAACTACAATAAGACAAATGAAATGCTTGATAATTTAGAAAAGAATGTTGGGGAACTAGAAAAAAAGAGTAAGTTATTAATAAAAAAAGGAGAATGGGGACATATGAAAAAAATTAGCATTAATATTAGGAGTTTTTATCGTTAGTAGCATGTACAGATCAAAAGGTAGTAAACTATAATACAGCAAGATTAGATAATATAGAAACTTATTTAGCAAATAATAAAAGCAGTAAAACCATCAGAAAAATATGGATAAATTAGTAGAAGAAGGAAAAGTTGAGTATACAGAAGAATATTTATCATTAGAAAAGGAGGCTGACAAAATGGCAAAAGAGAAAGAGCACAACAATAATAACATTATTACTATTATTAGTATTTTCTCTACCAGCATTAGCAGTCCAAGGGTTAACAACAACACAAATGCGTGAAAAATACAATAAGAATAAATGCATTAGAAATAAAGAATATGGATATAACTAATGTAGAAGCACCAAAAAGAAATGACAATAGTATTAGATGAAAGAGCGCTAAACTTTGATTTTTGACAAATCAGTAGTTAAAACCTCAATATTTTTGAAATGTTAAACAACTTAAAAGATTTCATCGAACAAAAACAACTATGAACTAACAATAGAAGGACATACAGACTCTGTAGGGAAGTAACCAATATAATATAGGACTTTCAAGAAGAAGAGCAGAAGCTGTAAAAAGCTAAGTTAATAGAATTTGGATTACCAGAAGATAGAATAGTTGGAATAGAAGCTAAAGGGAGAAGAATATCCAGTAGCAACTAATGAAACAGCAGAAGGAAGACTACAAAAACAGAAGAGTAGAATTCAGATTAGTTCAAAGATAATACTTGTATTAGGGGAATAAAAAAATTAAATTTGAGGAGGAAAAAAATGGTAAAAAAAATAATCTACAAGCAATGGAACAAAATTTACGTTCAATTGCAAAGAGATATAAGAGTGTAAAAATACTCAATAGGTCTTGTAATACTTTTTCTTAATGATGGGAGTAGGGGCATTTTCACAAGATGTTATGACTACAGAAGAAATAGCAGCATCTAAAGAAAAATTTAAGAAGTTCAGTAGGAACTTTACAAAAATAAAGTTGAAGCAGCAAGAAAAGAAAAATCAAAAAAAGCAATAGATGGTTTAAAATTAGAATTAATTCAATTGATGGAACAAGGAGATCAAGTAGTAAAATCACCTTGGGCTTCATGGCAATTTGGTGCTAATTATATGTATAATCATTGGGGAAGTACATACAAAGGAAGAGGAGATAAATCTAAAAAAAATATCCATATGAAGGAATATATACAAGAAATTCTGATTTATTCTTAAGAAATGTATCTCCTGATAGTGAATTATATGAACAATATATTTCAACTGCTGTAGATAAAGCAGCTTATTCATCAATAAGTTCTACTATAAAACAAAGAGGTAGAAGTACAAGCTATGGTTTAGCAAGTAATAATAATAACCAAGAACCAATAGCTTCAATAGAATTAGGGGCTTCTGTAAAACCAAAGAATATAAGTAAATCACCAATAACAGTGACACCACCAAGCATTACGGTAAATCCTGTTACACCTTTGAATACACCTAAGCCACCTGAACCACCACAATTACCGAGAATAGAAATAGAAACATTTAACCCAGTGGCGCCTGATCCAATAACAGTGACTCTAACAACACCACCTACTTTTTAATATTAAATTAGGTTCATTTTGTAATGCAATGTGTTCAGGACTAGGGTTTCAAGGTAGTGAATACAGAGATTCTCAAAATAATGAAATAGGAAAAGCAACAAGTTTCTATAATAGTAATAATAATCAAGATTTGAATCTTACAGCTGCTGCAAGAAATAATCCTTCTTTAAGATACAGTTGGTCTCATATGGGAAGTACACTATTTAAAGTTTATTTTGACTACACAGGAGATACAGGAGGAGGTATAGGAAAATTTAATGAAGATGTTACAATAGATTCAATTAATCCGTTGAGTGAAGCTCAAAGACAAGCTGAAAGGACAATAAGTGGAGCAACAGGAACAGTAGGACCTAATAATAGAACATATAATGGTCAAAATTTTTTGGTTGGTGGTTCGAGAGTAGCTACAATGGATAATGTTATAGAAGGACACCTAGAAAGTAGAGGAACAATTAATTTAGTAGGACCTTTAGTTGTTGGTTATGAAATTCAAACAGATACTAATAGACATACCACTACTAATCCTCAAGGAGTAAGAGAAGTAAAAAATACCGGTACAATAACAGATAAGGCAGAAGAGGGATATAGAGGAGCTGATGGACTTGGAGGTTTAAAAGTTGGAATTGCAGGAAGTCCAACTGTTTTATCAAATGCTGAAACGCTTCAACTTTCTACTGGTTTAGGAGGAGGTTCTATAAATGTAAAAAGAACAGAAGATATAGTTGATGGAGCTGGAAATGTTACAACTCCTGGAGGTTATGTAGGGATATAAAATAGGTTTAATATTAACAACAGAAGATAATGATGCTTATGCTACAAGTGATTATAGATTAATAAATGGAGCAGGGGGAGATATTACTTTTTAAAGGTAAGAGTTCAATAGGAATTCAAATTTATGCTCCTGGTTCAGATAGCACTCATATTACAGTAAAAAAATGATGGTAATATCACTATGGGTGGAATAGAAAGTTATGGATTGAAACTTTCATCAAGAGTATCAGATCAAAATATGACTTTTTGAAAATAATGAAAGTATTAATATTGCAGGGTGCAGGAGGAAACTCACTTTCATCAGGTATAGCTATATTGGAAGATGGAAATTTAACAGGAAATGCTTCAATAAGAGCATATACTGGAAAGGTTCTAAATAAAGGTACAATAAGTGTTTCAGGTGGAGCAGGTAATACAGGTATGGTTTTTAATTAATAAAGCCAACGATAATATTACTAACGAAACTGGTGGAAATATAACTGTTACTGGTTCTAAAAATATTGGTATGAGAGCAGACTTAGGAACAGTAGCTACTGATGATACTGCTGGAAGATTGTTACCAACAGCAATAAATAAAGGAACTATTAGTATAACTAATGGAAACCAAAATATTGGTATGGTAGCAAATAACTCTGATGGAACAACAACTGTTGGAACTGAAACAGTAATGAAAGATAGAGCGGTTGCTAAAAACGAAGCAGGAGCAAAAATCTTATTTAATGGAGTATCTAAAAAAAGCCATAGGTCTATTTGCAGAAAAAAAGGTGGAGAAATCATAAATAGTGGTGAAATAAAAAGGAAATAACACAACTAGCCTTGAAGAAACAATAGGTATGGTAATCCAACCTAAAAATGGAGCACTTGTAGCAAATGGAACAAATACAGGAACAATAGAATTAGAAGGTAAAAAGGTCACTGGAGTATATAAACCAAGGTGTTTTTTTGATATGACAGCTGGTTCAATTACAACATCTGGTGAAAAAAATCTATATCATTGTATGCTAATAATGGAGCTACAACAAAAAAATTTCAAATGGAAGCATAACTGCTAAAAAAATGCTGCTTTAGGATTATTTGCTGATAATACAACAATAGAATTAGGAGCAAGTACAGGAACAGATGCTCCTACATTAAATGCAAGTGGTAAAGGAACTTTATTGTTCTATAACTATACTGAAAATAGTGGTGCTTATAATCCACTTGGAAAAATTCAAACTTAATCAAAAATGTAATTGCTAATGTAACAGGTGGAGCAACAGCTTTTTACTATAAAGACTCTGCAACAAGTGCTCAAATCTCTCAAAAGATTAGATCATATGTTTGATGATACTGGTGCTAGTGCAAGTGGAAAGAAAGTAAAAGTAAAACTAGATGAACCTTCAACTTTATTTGTGTTAGAAAATACAACACCATCTAGTACTGTTATTAACTTGTCAAGTGCAAATTTAGCAAGTATTAATGCTTATCTTGGAAATAGAGTAGAAATAGATTCAACTTCAGGTCCTTTTTAAAGCATATAAAGTAACTAAAGGAAGATTGAGTGTAGATGAAAATGTAAACCTAGATAATCATACAGGAGCAACAAAAATCTAATTACTATAGAGTGGACTTCCTAAACTCAGCTGTTACTCTTGAAGCTGGTAAAAAGATGAGTGGAACTGATGCAACACTAGTTAAACAAGCTATTGCACAAGCTAACTATGCTGGAGCAACAGGTACAAGTAATATAGATGTTATAAATGATGGAGAAATAGAATTCTCTAAAAAAAGGTGGAACAGCAATAGCTGTAGACTATGGACAAGCTACAAATAATGGAAAAAAATAACAATGAATGCAGCAAATGGAGTAGGAGAAAATAGTATAGGTCTATTTGGGGCATCTAGTTCTAAGTTAAAAAAATAGTGGAACAGGAGAAATATATCTTGGAACTAAGGGTGTTGGAATTTGGGGAGCTAACAAAAATAGATAGCTCAGTAGCAACTTGGAATAAAAAAATATAGATATTACAAATGATGGTAAAATTGAAGGAATTGCTGGTAAAGAAGGAGTATTTGGTATCTATGCTGACAATAATACAACAGCTTACTCTACAGCTACATCTACTATAAATCATTCAGGAATAATAAACCTATCTCAAAACAAGAAGAGTGTAGGTATCTATATGACAAATGGAGACTTAACTTCAACTGGAGCTATTTCTGTTAATGAAGGAAGTGTTGGAGTAGATGCTACAAATTCAAATGTAACAATAAATGGTGGAGATTATACAGTAGGAAAAAGAATCAGTTGGATTTAAATTAACTAATGTACCTACAACTAAAAAGCTTCTTAGGTAACTCAGGAAATCTTTCTATAACAAATACAGGTTCTGTTGCTTATCTAATAAATGGTTCTAATTTTTGAATCAGGAGTTAATTTTACTGATAATTTAACTTTGACTTCAACAGATCCATATACATATATGAATGTAGAAAAATAGTACATTAAAATATGAAAATACTAAAAACTATAGCTAATGATGATTCAATATTTATAAATGCAGCAAGTTCAAATGTTACTTTAAAATCTGCAAATGATATTAGCTCTACAAATAAAACAATAACAGGAGTTTATTCTGTTAAGGAGTAATAAAAAAATGAAGGTAAGATAGAATTAACAGGAGATAATTCATCTGCAATGTATGCTATGGGAAGTACAGTAACGAATGAAAGTACAGGAAAAAAATAACTGTAGGAAAAGCTGGTTCTGGAATCTATGTTAAAGAAACAACTCCTCCAGTTGGTACAGCTTCTGGAACTAACTATGGAGAAATAACTATAGATGAAGCTTCTGTTGGAATGCGTGCTGAAAATGCAACTATAGTAAATGAAAATAGTGGTAAAATTCTAAGTACAGCTGAAAAAAAGCTACTGGAATGTCACAAAGTGGTGGAAGTCAAGATATAACAAATAAAGGTATTATAACATTGACAGGAGATAAATCAACAGCTTTACACTCTGAAGGAATAACAACTGCAGGACATAAAGTTATTAATACAGGAGATATAACTGTTGGAGATTCTTCTAATGAGTTGACTCCAAGTGTAGGTATCTACTCAGCAAATGGAACAAATAGTACAGTAGAAAGCTCTGGAAAGGTAATTGCTGGAAATAAATCAACAGCTATCTATGCTGGAAATGTAAACTTAATAGGAAACTCTGAAACAAAAGCAGGAGACGGAGGAATAGGAGTATATTCTAGAGAAGGAAATGTAAATATTTCTGCAAACTCAGAAATAACTGTAGGAGCTACATTAGGAACTGGAAAAAGAAGGAGTTGGAGTATATCTAGCTGGAAATAACCAAGTTCTTAATAGTGATACTAATAAATTAAATATTGGACAAGGTTCATTTGGATATGTAATGACTGGTCAAGGTAATAATGTTAAGACAGGTTTAGCAGGAGCAACAGGAGAAGTAACTCTTTCTGATGATTCAGTATATATGTACTCAGCAGATAAAACTGGTATTGCAAGAAACTATGCTAATGTAAAATCAACAGGAAATGAAAACTATGGTATCTATGCACTAGGTGCAGTAGAAAACTATGGAAATATTGATTTTAGTAACGGTATAGGAAACGTAGGAGCATACAGTTATGTAGAAAGTGCAACTTCAACACCTAATGCTATTAAAAAAACTATGGAGTTATAAGTGTTTCTAAGTCAGATTTAAGAACTAATCCTAATGATAAAAAATATGGAATAGGAATGGCTGCAGGATTCTCAGAAGAAGTTCCAGTAGGATCAGGAACTTATGTTACTAGAGGATTAGGAAACATAGAAAACCATGGAACAATAAAAGTTACAGATCCTGATAGTATAGGAATGTATGCAACAGGAGCAGGTTCAAAAAAATTGTAAACGCAGGTACAATAGAATTAAGTGGACCAAAGAGAAATATAGGTATATTTGCTGAACACGGGGCTGAAGTAATCAATACAGGAACTATTACAACTGTAGGAACAGGAAACGTAGGACAAATAGGGGTAGCAATAAGAAAAGGAGCTACTTTAAATAATACAGGAACAATTCATATAGATGCATCTAAAGGATATGGAGCATTTGTAGCTGGTGGAATAATAATTAACCGTGGAACTATAACTGTTAGTGGTGGAGCAACTGCAGTAAAAGAAATAACAGCTGCTGATACATCAAAAGAAATGCAAGATATACAAGGAAATATGAATAGAATAAAAAAATCAATGCTCCAGCAGGAGTAGCAGAAGCTACAATAGTAGCTAATGGAGTAGTACAAACTCCAACTGTTGTTCATGTACAAGCAATACCTAATAGAAAACCTAATGATATACCAACTTCATCACTAGGTATGTATATAGATACATCAGGAATAAACTATACAAGACCTATAACTAATATTGGTGCTTTATCAGGATTAACTGAAGCAGATTTAATTATAGGAACTGAAGCAACACAATATACTACATCTAAGTATATTCAATTAGGACAAGATATTATTGATCCATACAATGATATGATAAGAGCATCAGGAATAGAAAAATGGAGTATTTATTCAGGTTCATTAACTTGGATGGCTTCAATAACACAATTACCTGATTACACAATAAGAAATGCTTACTTAGCAAAAAAATACCATATACTGTTTTTTTGCTGGAAACCAAGCTACACCAGTTGATAAGAAAGATACATACAACTTCTTAGATGGATTAGAACAAAGATATGGAGTTGAAGCAATTGGAACTAGAGAAAATAAAGTATTCCAAAAAAATTAAACTCTATAGGAAATAATGAAGAAATTTTTATTCCATCAAGCAACAGATGAAATGATGGGACACCAATATGCTAATGTTCAACAAAGAATACAAGCAACTGGAGATATCTTAAATAAAGAATTTAACTATTTAAGAAGTAAATGGCAAACAGCTTCTAAAGATTCAAATAAAGATTAAAAACATTTGGAACTAGAGGAGAATATAAAACAAATACTGCAGGTGTAATTGATTATAAGAACCATGCATATGGAGTAGCTTATGTTCATGAAGATGAAACTGTAAGACTTGGAGAAAGGAACAGGTTGGTATGCAGGTATAGTTCATAATACATTTAAATTCAAAGATATTGGAAATTCAAAGAGAAGAAATGTTACAAGGAAAAGTTGGAATCTTTAAATCAGTTCCATTTGATGAAAATAATAGCTTGAACTGGACAATATCTGGGAGATATATCTGTAGGATATAATAAAATCCATAGAAGATTCTTAGTAGTAGATGAAGTATTTGGTGCAAAAAGGAAGATATCATACATATGGAATAGGAGTTAAGAATGAAATAGCAAAAAGAATTTAGATTAAGCGAATCATTCACATTAAAACCATATGTAGCTCTAAGTTTAGAATATGGAAGAATGTCTAAGATAAGAGAAAAATCAGGAGAAATTAAGTTAGAAGTTAAATCAAATGATTACTTCTCAATAAGACCAGAAATAGGTGCTGAATTAGCATACAAACAATACTTTCGGAAGAAAAACAGTAAAAAGTAGGAGTATCAGTAGCTTATGAAAATGAGCTAGGAAGAGTAGCTAATGGTAAAAAAATAAAAGCTAGAGTAGCTGAAACAAATGCTGATTGGTTCAATATCAGAGGTGAAAAAGAAGATAGAAAAGGAAATGTTAAGACAGACCTTAATATCGGTGTAGATAACCAAAGAATTGGAGTAACAGCTAATGTAGGTTATGATACTAAAGGAAGCAATATTAGAGGTGGAGTTGGACTTAGATTTATATTCTAATAAAATCTATAAAACTTGAAAGGAGACTAAAAATTTTAGTCTCCTTTTTTCTTATATTTTATATTATACAAGCATTTTTATTATTATGAAAAAAATTTATTAAAAATAATGGAGATAAAAAAATAGGCATAAAAAGGCAGTTTAAATAAATTGTCTTTTTGATACAAAAAGATTAAAAAAACACTTTTACATTTTTTTCTTTTTTGGTATAGTATGCCTTAAATATAAAAAAATAATTTGGAGGAAATAAAATGAAGAAAAAAATTAGTAACAACTCTACTTGGAGCTTCGCTTTTTACTAGCGACTTGTGGAGGAGAAAAAGCAGCGGAAAAACCAGCAGTAGCAGAGGCTGAAACAATAAAAAAATTGGAGCTCTTGGACCATTAACAGGGATCAGTTGCAATTTATGGAATATCAGCAACTAACGGACTTAAATTAGCAGTTGATGAAATCAATGCAAATGGTGGAATATTAGGAAAACAAATTGAATTAAACCTTTTTAGATGAAAAAAAGGAGATTCTACAGAAGCAGTAAATGCATACAATAAACTTGTAGACTGGGGAATGGTAGCTTTAATTGGTGACATTACATCTAAACCAAGTGTTGCAGTTGCAGAAGTTGCAGCTCAAGACGGTATACCTATGATAACTCCTACAGGAACTCAACTTAATATAACAGAAGCTGGTTCAAATGTATTTAGAGTATGTTTCACAGATCCTTACCAAGGAGAAGTTTTAGCAAAAATTTCACTAAAGATAAATTAGCGACTAAAACAGTAGCTATTATCTCTAATAACTCAAGTGACTATTCTGATGGAGTAGCAAATGCATTCGCTAAAGAAGCAGAAGCTCAAGGAATTCAAATTGTTGCAAGAGAAGGATATTCAGATGGAGACAAAGATTTTAAAGCTCAATTAACTAAAAATAGCTCAACAAAAATCCAGATGTTCTATTTGTACCAGATTACTATGAACAAGATGGTTTTAATAGCTATACAAGCAAGAGAAGTTGGAATAAAAATCAGTTATAGTTGGTCCAGATGGTTGGGATGGAGTTAGTAAAAACTGTTGATCCATCATCATATGCTGCAATAGAAGATGTATTTTTTGCTAACCATTATTCAACAAAAGATAGCAATGAAAAAGTACAAAAACTTTATAAAGAACTATAAAGAAAAAAATACAATGATGAACCTTCTGCATTCTCTGCTTTAAGTTATGATCTGCATATATTTTTAAAAAGCTGCAATAGAAAAAAAGCAGGAACTACAGATAAAGAAGCAGTAGCTAAAGCAATAAAAAGAATTAGAATTTGAAGGAATCACAGGACATTTAACTTTTTGATGAAAAAGAACAATCCTGTTAAGAGTATAACTATAATCAAAAATCATAAATGGAGATTATACATTTGATTCTGTAGTGTCTAAATAAAATTTAAATATTTAAGGATAAAAACAATTTCTGCTTTATTAATGATTAAGTAAGGACTTTTTAGGCTGTTTCATATCAATAAAAAGGCTAATTTCTAGTTATATTTGAGACAAAAGCTTAAAAATCTTTATGAGAACAATATAATTTAGTAGAAATTGTTTTCTCTTTTAATGAATAATAGAATGGGAGGATAAAATGGAGTTTTTACTTCAGATAATTAATGGTTTACAAATTGGAAGTATCTATGCCCTAGTATCCTTAGGATATACAATGGTATATGGTATAGCACAACTTATAAATTTTGCACATGGAGATATAATAATGATAGGTGCATATGTTTCTCTATTTTCGATACCAGCATTGTCATCTATGGGATTGCCAGTATGGGTTTCAGTTATACCAGCAATAATTATTTGTGCAATAGTTGGTTGTCTAGCAGAAAGAATAGCATATAGACCACTAAGAAATTCACCAAGAATTTCAAACTTAATAACAGCTATAGGAGTTAGTTTATTTATAGAAAATGTATTTATGAAAGTCTTTACACCAAATACTAGATCTTTTCCTAAAATCTTCACTCAAGATCCAATAAAATTAGGAGATAGTGTACAAATTAGTTTTGGAGCAGTTGTAACTATAGTTGTAACTGTGATATTATCAATAGCTTTACAATTATTTATGAAAAAAACCAAATATGGAAAGGCTATGATAGCAACAAGTCAAGATTACTCAGCTTCAGCTTTAGTAGGGAATAAATGTAGATAGAACAATACAACTTACATTTGCAATAGGAAGTGGACTTGCAGCAGTTGCGTGAGTTCTATATGTTTCAGCTTATCCACAAATTCAACCTTTAATGGGTTCTATGCTTGGGATAAAAGCTTTCGTTGCAGCAGTTTTAGGTGGAATAGGAATATTACCAGGAGCTGTAATGGGAGGATTCATATTAGGAATTGTTGAAAGTTTAACAAGAGCATATCTATCATCACAACTTGCAGATGCTTTTGTATTTTCAATATTAATCATAGTTTTATTATTTAAACCTACTGGAATACTTGGAAAAAAATGTAAAAGGAGAAAGTATAATGGATAAAAACAAAAATTAAGTTACATAGCTACTTATGCAGTTTTATTAATTCTATATTTTCATACTTTTCTCTTTAATAAATTCAGGATTCATAAGTAGATATCAAATTGGGATAATAATTTTAATTTTTAATAAATGTTATTTTAGCACTAGCTTGAATATAACAGTTGGTTGTTTGGGACAAATAACTCTAGGACATGCTGGGTTTATGTCAATAGGTGCATATACAGCGACACTTTTGACTAAGTCAGGTTTTCTTTCAGGTTACCCAGGTTATATAGTAGCTTTGATAGTTGGAGGAATAGTAGCAGGTATAATTGGTTTTTATCATAGGTATACCAGCTTTTAAGACTTACAGGAGACTATCTTGCAATCATAACTCTAGCCTTTGGAGAAATTATAAGAGTTTTAATAGAATATTTTTAAATTTACAGGTGGAGCTCAAGGTTTAACAGGAATACCTAAAGTTAATAACTTCACACTTATATACTTTATAACTATATTTTCAGTTATATTCATGTATTCTATTATGACAAGTAGACATGGTAGAGCAGTTCTTGCTATTCGTGAAGATGAAATAGCTAGTGGAGCATCTGGAATAAATACAACATACTACAAGACTTTTGCCTTTGTTTTATCAGCAATATTTTGCAGGTATAGCAGGTGGAATCTATGCACATAACTTAGGAATTTTAGGTGCAAAAACAATTTGACTATAACTATTCAATAAATATACTTGTTATGGTTGTACTTGGAGGAATGGGAAGTTTTACAGGTTCAATATTATCAGCTATAGTTCTTACTATTTTACCAGAAGTATTAAGAAGTTTTGCAGAATACAGAATGATAGTTTATCCATTGATATTAATAATAATGATGTTATTTAGACCTAAAGGTTTACTTGGAAGAGAAGAATTCCAAATAAGCAAAAATAATTTCTTATTTTCACTAATAAATTAAAAAGAGGTGAAAATAATGGAAAATAAAAAAACCTCTTTTTAGTTGCAAAAGATATTTCAATTAGTTTTTGGAGCATTGAAGGCAGTAGATAAATTTAATTTAGAAATAAAAATCAGGAGAGTTAATAGGTTTAATAGGGCCTAATGGAGCAGGTAAAAACAACAGTATTTAATATTTTAACAGGAGTGTATAATGCTAGTTCTGGAGAATATACTTTAGATGGTGAAGATGTTATGAGAACATCAACTTCGGCTCTTGTAAAAAAAGGTTTAGCTCGTACTTTCCAAAATATAAGATTATTTAAGTACTTATCAGTATTGGATAACGTTGTTGCTGCATATAATTTCCGTATGAAATATGGAATTTTAACAGGTATGTTCCGTTTGCCAAGTTACTGGAAAGAAGAAAAAGCTGCTAAGGAAAAGGCAATGGAACTTTTAAAAATATTTGATTTAGATAAGTATGCAAATATGCATGCTGGGAATCTACCTTATGGGGAACAAAGAAAATTAGAAATTGCCAGAGCAATGGCAACAGAACCTAAAATTCTTCTTTTAGATGAACCAGCAGCAGGTATGAACCCAAAAGAAACAGAAGATTTAATGAATACTATAAAATTAATTCGTGATAAGTTTGGAATAGCAGTTCTATTGATTGAACATGATATGAAACTAGTATTAGGTATTTGTGAAAGATTAGTTGTGTTAAATTATGGACAAATATTAGCAAGTGGTGATCCACAAGAAGTTATTAATAATCCAAAAGTTGTAGAAGCATATTTAGGTAAGGAGGAAGATGAATAATGGCAATGTTAGAAGTAAAAGACTTGCAAGGTTTTCTATGATAATATACAAGCTCTTAAAGGAATTTCATTAGAAATAAATGAAGGAGAAGTTGTATCTATTATAGGAGCTAATGGTGCAGGGAAAACAACTACATTACAGACTATATCTGGACTTATAACTCCAAAAAGTGGTTCTATAATATTTGAAGGAAAAAGATTTATTAAAAGAAAAAGCCCACAATATTTGTAAATTAGGTATAGCTCAAGTTCCAGAAGGAAGAAGAATTTTTCTCGAAACTTGCAGTTAAAGATAATTTTAAAAATTAGGACAATTCACAATAAAAGATAGTGCTGAAAAGAAAGAAGAAGACAGAGCAAACTTCTATAAGGTTTTTCCCTAGAATGTCTGAAAGAAAAACCAATTAGCTGGAACTCTATCAGGTGGAGAACAACAGATGCTTGCTATGGGAAGAGCTTTGATGAGCAGACCTAAACTTTTAATTTTAGATGAGCCATCAATGGGACTTTCACCACTATTTGTTAAAGAAATTTTTTGAAGTTATAAAAACAATTAAAAGAAAAAGGGAACTACTATCCTATTGGTAGAGCAAAAATGCTAAAATGGCTCTTTCTATCTCAGATAGAGCTTATGTTATAGAAACAGGAGAAATAGTCCTTGAAGGAAATGCAAAAAGATTTACTACATAATGATAGAGTAAAAAAAGCATACCTTGAGGATAAAAATAAAAATTAGTAGGCTGTTGCAAGTTATGATTCTTAATTTAAAAAGTATAAGTGAGTTACGAATGGAAATTTTAGATAAAAAAATTAAAGCAAGTGAGCCGAGTAAATCTCGACATGTCTGAGCGTAGCGAGTTGGTCGAATTTACAGCGAAACGTTAATTTTTATCGTTAAGAAATTTACTCAGTAACGAACTATTTTTTACTTTTTATTATAATTGCAACAGCCATAATTTTTATTAGTATATTTTACACTCAAAAGAAATCACAGCATTTCCACCAACTTGTATAGTCACACCATCTTCTTTATATCTACTCAAAATAGTTGAAGCTCTTTGCATAGCCTCTCCTTGTCTAAAATCTATTTATATCTTTTGCAGAAATGATATTATATTCTTTTAGATAATGAGTTAAAGCACCATTTGAAGTACCTGTAGCACATTCTTCATCAATACCAACCAAAGGGAGCAATATTTCTACAAAAAAAGCAGTGAAATTCTTTTTCTTTATCTAAAGAGAAAAGATGAGCTCCTACAACATTATATTTTTTTAGAAAGTTCTATCACTTTTTTTCTTTATTCATAATAAAACTATCTAAAACTTTCTTTATCTTCAATAGGAATAATAATATCACTTAAACCTGTATTTACAATTTTAGGAATTAAACTTTTTAGGAACTTGACTTAAGTCTAAGTTAAAAAGCGGAATATAGCTCTTTAATTTCATCTGAATTAAAAATATATTCAACTTTTTGGAAGGGACATATCCATCCAAATAAAAGTCCTTATCCACTATTATTTCTAAAGATCCAGCTAAAGTTTCAGCAATATATTTACCAGAGTCTATTATTTTTTAGACTTCTTAAAGGTAGAAAAAAACTGAAATTGTGGCATGACCACATAGTTCAACTTCATCTGTTGGAGTGAAGTATCTAATTTTTAAATGTTTTTATTATCTATTTTTTTACAAAAAGCAGTTTCAGAATGCTTTTAGTTCAGCTGCAATATTTTTCATAAAGTTTTCATCAGGATAGTTTTTCTTTTCTCATCTAGTATTACAACTCCTGCTTGATTACCCTTTAAAAATTTCAGAACTAAAAAGCATCACATACAAAAATTTTCATAATATCATCTCCTTATTTTTTTATTATATCATTTTTTAAAAAGAAAGTTTGAAAAAGATAATGAAAAAAATACAAATAAAAAAATAGAGGTGAAAAAGGAAATTGTGCTAAAATATAAGACTAACATAATGGGGGAGTTTATATCACAAAAAGTTTGTATGAGATGAGGGAGGTTAAAAAAATGAAAAAAAGAAATTTTTAAAAAAAGTAAAATGATATTAATTGCTTTAGTCTTCTATCTTGTTCGTCAGCTGTGGTGGCGGCGGAGGTGGAGGTGGTGGAGCTAGTAATCTACCAGTAAATCCAGGGACAAATCCAGGAACACCAAGTACATCAACAACAATAGAAGGAACTTATCCAACAGTGGATACAGGTTTAGACAAAAGTAATATGTCAGCATTAAAAACAAATCTTTACAACGCTCAAAGAAGCTCAGGTGCTAGCATACCAAAAGATACTAGCACAGTAGATGGAAGTGGAGTAAAGGTAGCAATACTGGATAGTAATTTTGTAGATGCAGTAAGAACAGGAGCCAGTAGTGCTGAAGATGATAATGGAAATCCAATAGATGCAAGAAGAAATAAGAAATTGACGGATATCTATACAAGTATAGAAATAGTAAAATCCAAATCCAAATCATCCATATATAGAAGATAGTAATAATAAAGTAGTAAATCGTGGAACTGAAAAGCCAACTGGATTAGAACATGGAGAGGAAGTTTTTAGAAGTTATTGGAGATTTAAAATATGCTCCAAATAATCTTGCAACAACTTTGGGAGCGACTAATAAAGCTAATAATAAGATAGGTGTCATTTTAGGAAGTGTTGGTTGGGACTACCAATATACAGAAGGAACGAGTACTAAAAAGAATAGGTGGAATTTTTTTCCAACACAAGAAGTTTATGAAGCAGCAATGGCTAAATTTGGAAATCAAAGTGTAAAAATATTTAACCAATCTTTTGGAAGTGATGATCCTTACGATAGTTCAAAATTTAGAACTTATAGAGGTGAAGGAAATATACCACTAACTTTTGAAAAAAATGAATTCAGGAGATCAACCAAACTTTATGCTACCCTATTTTAGAAATGCAGTAGAAAAATAAAAGGTGGATTATTTATATGGTCTGCTGGAAATAAAACTAATCAAAATGCTTCACTAGAAGCAGGGTTACCATACTTTTGATCATAGATTAGAAGCAGGTTGGATAGCGAGTTGGTGTGAGTGCAAAAAAAGGAAGTCAATATAATGTACTTGATGATTTATCAAAAGGCTGGAAGTGAAGCAGACATACTGGTCTATTTCAGCAGGGCAAAATGGAGTAGAAAAAGTTATAATTAATAACTCTGGTCAAAAAGTTGGTCAAGCAGGAATAGGATCTTCTTATGCAGCTCCAAAAAGTTACAAGAGCAGCAGACTTTTAGTATACGATAAATTTGATTGGATGACAGCTAATCAAATTCGTCAAACTTTATTTACTACGACAGATAAGACTGAATTAAATCAAAAATCCAGCAACTATGTCTGAGGCTAATTTAAGAAATGTTACGATGTTTCCAGATAGCACATATGGTTGGGGAATGTTGAATGAAAAAAGAGCTCTAAAAGGTCCAGGAGCATTTATGGACGTGACTAAATATGGAGATACAAGTATATTTAAGGCAAATCTTCCAGCAGGAAAAGTTTCATATTTTGACAATGATATCTATGGAAATGGTGGATTGGAGAAATTAGGAGCAGGAACACTTCATTTAACAGGAAATAACTCTTTCAGTGGAGGAAGTACTGTTACAGCAGGAACATTAGAAATTCACCAAATTCATTCAAGTCCAATAACAGTAGGAGCAGGAGGAACTTTAGTTCTTAATCCTAAAAGCTATAGTTGGATATGATACTTCTGGTTTTTAGCTTAATTGGAACTGTGAATCCTCAAGAAATAACTCATAGTGGAATAAAAAGTAAAGAATTATGGAAATGTAAAATTTAATGGAAAACACAGCTATTATAGGTGGAGACTATGTTGCTTACAATGGTTCAAATACACAAGTAGGCTTCAAGAATTCAGTTAAAGTTTTAGGGACTATCAGAATTGAAAATGCTAATATTAGTATATTATCAAATGATTATGTAACTAAAAATGAAATAGCAACTGTAATGGAAGGACAATCAGTTGAAGGAAATATAGCAACAGTTGAAACTAATGGAATGAGAACTGCCAGTGCTGAAGTAAAGAGATGGGAAAAGTAATAGCAACATTATCAAGACAAAATGTAGTTGATTATGTAGGTGAAGATGCAAGTGCATCAACTAAAAATGTAGCTGAAAATGTTGAGAAAGTTTTTGAAGATTTAGATAATAAAATTGAAAAAGGTATAGCTACTGAAAAAGAAGTATTGGCAGCTAGAACTTTACAAAACTATGGCTACTTCGACATTTACGACTGCAACTGAAGTGATGTCTGGAGAAATTTATGCTTCAGCTCAAGCATTGACATTATCTCAAGCACAAGATGTTAATAGAGATCTTTCTAATAGATTTTCAAGAATTGACAATTTAAAAAAATTCTAAAGATGATACAGAAGTATGGTTCTCAGCTTTAGGAGGAGCAGGAAAATTAAGAAGAGATGGTTATGCTTCAGCCGATACAAGAATTGTAGGAGGTCAAGCAGGAATAGATAAAAGATTTACTCCTACAACAACTCTAGGACTAGCATTAAATTATTCTTATGCTCATGCAGATTTTAATAAATATGCTGGAGAAATCAAAGAGTGATATGGTAGGTTTATCTCTATATGGTAAAACAAGATTTAGGAAATGATTTTTTTATCTTGCTGGTAGACTGGGACTAGCTAATGTTTCTTCAAAAGTTGAAAGAGAACTTTTAACTGCAACAGGTGATAGAATTGAAGGAAAAAAATAAATCATCATGATAAAATGTTATCGACTTACTTAGAATTTGGAAAGAAATTTAATTGGTTTACACCCTTTCGTAGGAATTTCTCAAGATTATTTAAGAAGAGGAAGTTTTGATGAATCAAATGCAACTTGGGGAATAAAAAGCTGATAAAAAGACATATAGAGCAACAAATTTCTTAGTTGGAGCAAGAGCAGAATATGTAGCTGACAAATATAAATTACATGCATCTCTAAGTCATTCTATAAATACAGATAAGAGAGATCTTGCTTATGAAGGAAGATTTGTAGGAAGTAATGTAAGTCAAAAAAATACTATGGAGTAAAACAATCTAAAGCATACAACATGGATAGGTTTTGGAGTATTTAGAGAAATAAGTCCTGCCTTTTGGAGTCTATGGAAACATAGATTTCAGAATAGAAAGTAATAAAGAAGAGATTCTGTTATCTCAACTGGAATACAATATAGATTCTAAAAAAATATTTGTACTTGCATTTTCTAAAATTTAATGTTAAAATACAATGTATTATATAAAAAAAGTAATCAAGGAGGTGTCAAGATGCAAAGATGTGAAATTACAGGAACTGGGTTAATCAGTGGAAACCAAATATCTCACTCTCATAGATTGACTAGAAGAGTATGGAAACCAAATTTACAAGTAACAACTTTAAATGTTAATGGTAGTCCAATAAAAAGTTAAAGTTTGTGCTAGAACTTTAAAAAAACTTTAAAAGGAGCTTCTGAAGTGGAAGTTATGAGAATCTTAAAGGCAAACATAGCAACTTTAAGTGAAAGATTATTAAAACATTTAAACAAATAATTTTTTTAAAAAAATTAGTGCACTTATTTTTTTAAAAAAATTCAAGTTGAAACTTGATGAAAAAAAGTAGAGAATAATTTTTAAGAATAAAATCTTAAGAATCATTCTCTTTTTATTTATTAAAATCAATAAAAAAATTCATAGTTGAAACGTTTATTTTTTTAAAAATATAAATAAATTCATATTTATTTACTTTATGTACATTATTTATAAAAAAATTTGACATTAGAGCATATAAATAATATAATCAGTGTATAAAGAGAACAAAAAGAAAAAAATGTATAGAGAAAGTATTTATGAACAAAAAGTTAAACTTTTTAACAGTAGTATTTTTTTAGAAAATTTTACAGTAAAAAAGACATATGAAATTTTCTTATATTTTTTTCAAGGATAATATATTTTTTTATGAAAATTTGACAATAAGATACAACTAATATAATACAAATGATATAATGAAATATAAACAATTTTTTTAAACTATAAAACTAATTAAATTATAAGGAGGCAACATGAAGAAAAAGTTTGGTTTATTAATGACAATTATTTTAAGTATGTTACTTTTAGTAGCATGCGGAGGAAGTGGTGAAAAGAAAGAAGGAGGAGATGCTGGTGCAGGTACTGCAAAAGATACTTTAGTTATAGCACAAGGTGCAGACGCTAAATCACTAGACCCTCATGCATCAAATGATAACCCATCTTCAAGAATTAGAGTACAAATCTATGACAGATTGATGGAACTTGATGACAATGGAGTACCTCAACCTATGTTAGCTGAATCTTGGGAAAGACCTGATGACAAGACTATCATTTTCCATTTAAGAAAAGGAGTTAAATTTCACAATGGTGATGAAATGAAAGCATCAGACGTTAAATTCTCATTAGAAAGAGCTTTAGCATCACCTGAAGTAGCTGAAATTATATCAGGAATAAATTCAGTAGAAGTTTTAGATGATTACACAGTAAAAGTAACTACTGAAAAAAACCTATGGCTGCTATTTTTAAACAACCTAGCTCACACTACTATAGCTATTTTTAAGTGAAAAAAAGCTACAAAAGAAGCTGGAGATAAATTTGGTCAAAAATCCTATAGGAACAGGACCATATAAATTTGTTTCATGGCAAAGTGGAGATAGAATCACTCTAGAAGCTTTCCCTGAATATTGGCAAGGTGAAGCACCTACTAAAAAAATGTAATATTCAGAAATATAGTTGAAGATACTAACAGAACTATAGGATTAGAAACTGGAGAATTAGACATAGTTTATGATATTTCAGGTATGGATAAAAAAATAAATTAAAAGATGACGATAGATTCGTTTTTAATTGAAGGACCACAAGCTTCATTAACTTATCTTGGATTCAATATGAAGAAAGCTCCTTATGATAATCCAAAAAGTAAGAGAAGCTATATCTTATGCAATAGATCAAAAAAACCTATAATTGATACTGTATTCTTAGGAGCTGGAGATCCAGCAAACTCTATAATAGGACCAAACGTATGGGGACACTATGATGTTGAAAAAAATTCACTCAAGATATAGAAAAAAAGCAAAAAGCATTATTAGCTGAAGCTGGATTCCCAAATGGATTTAAAAGCAAAAAAATTTGGGTAAATGACAACCCTGTAAGAAGAGACATCGCTGTTATATTACAAGACCAATTAAAACAAATTGGAATAGACTTAGCAATAGAAACAGTTGAATGGGGAGCATTCCTAGATGGTACAGCAAGAGGAGATCATGAAATGTTCTTACTAGGATGGGGAACTGTTACAAGAGACCCAGACTATGGTATCTATGAATTAGTAAGTACTTCTACTATGGGATCAGCAGGAAACAGATCTTTCTACTCTAACCCAACAGTTGATAAATTATTAGAAGAAGGAAGAACAGAACTTGATCCCTGAAAAGAGAAAGGCTATCTATAAAAGAAATTCAAGAAATTATCAGAAAAGATATTCCCTATGTATATGATAATCTATCCTCTACAAAAATGTTGTAACTCAAAAGAACATTAAAAAAACTTTAAATTAGATTCAGCACAAAAGTCATAAAAATATATGGAGTAATAAAAAGAGTAAGTATAGAATGAAAAAGAGCTAGGAATCTCTAGCTCTTTTTATAAAATTATAGTTTTTGGGACGGTGAAACAATGTATAAATATATATTAAAAAGATTAGTTCTTCTAATTCCTGTAATGTTAGGAGTAACATTATTAGTTTTTTTGCAATCATGTATTTAACTCCTGGTGACCCTGCTCAATTAATCTTAGGAGAAAGTGCTCCTAAAAGAAGCAGTTGCAGCACTGAGAAAAAAATGGGATTAAATGATCCTTTCTTTATGCAATACTTAAGATTTGTAAAAAAATGCTATAGTTGGGGATTTTGGAAGATCTTACACAACAGGTAGAGAAGTTTTTTTGAAGAAATATTTGCAAGATTTCCCAAATACAGTTGTACTAGCTGTATTAGGAGTAATAATTTCTATAGTTATAGGAATACCTGTTGGAATAATATCAGCAACAAAAACAATATTCACTTACAGATAGTTTTAGTATGGTTTTAGCTCTTTTTAGGAGTTTCTATGCCAGTATTCTGGTTAGGGACTTATGCTAATTTTATTATTCTCTGTAAAATTAGGAATATTCCCATCAGGAGGTTTTGATGGATTTAGAAGTGTAATTCTACCATCAGTAGCTCTTGGAGTTGGTTCTGCAGCAATAGTAACAAGAATGACTAGATCTTCTATGCTTGAAGTTATAAGACAAGATTATATTAGAACTGCAAGAGCTAAAGGGGTTGCTGAAAAAGTTGTTATTAATAAACATGCTTTTAAAAAAATGCCTTAATTCCTATTATCACTGTTGTAGGGACTACAATTTGGAGGATTACTTGGAGGAGCAGTTCTAACTGAATCAGTATTCTCGTGGCCTGGTGTTGGAAGACTTATGGTTGATGCTATAAGACAAAAAGACACACCTACTGTTTTAGCATCTGTTGTATTTTTTTGGCAGTTGTATATAGTGTGGTTAATTTATTGGTTGACTTATTATATGCTTTCGTAGACCCAAGAATTAAATCACAATATAAGTAGGAGGGCGAAATGGAAAAAAACAAAAAAAATAAAAAAAACAAAGCCAATGGGCAGAAGTTTTTTTAGAATGTTGAAAAAAATAAAATGGCTATGTTAGGGATTAATTATCCTTCTAGTCTTAGTTTTTATTAGCTCTATTTGCAGATGTGATTGCAAATTATGACACTGTTGTAATAAAACAAAAATCTAGCTGAAAGACTTATGCCACCTAATGGAAAAACATTGGTTGGGAACAGACGAATTTGGTAGAGATATATTTGCAAGACTTGTACATGGAGCTAGAGTATCATTGAAAAGTTGGTATTTTAGCAATATCTATATCTGTTGTTGTGGGTGGAATTTTTAGGAGCTGTATCAGGTTATTTTGGTGGAGTTATAGATAATGTTATAATGAGAGTTGTTGACATTTTCTTAGCAGTTCCAAGTATATTACTTGCTATAGCTATAGTTTCTGCATTAGGACCTAGTATGTTGAACCTGATGATTTCTATCAGTGTTTCTTATGTACCAAACTTTGCTCGTATAGTTAGAGCCTCTGTACTTTCTATAAGAGACCAAGAATTTATAGAAGCTGCTAAGGCAATAGGAGCAAGTAATACAAGAATTATATTAAAACATATAATTCCTAACTCTTTAGCTCCAGTAATAGTACAAGGTACTTTAGGAGTTGCAGGAGCAATTTTATCAACAGCAGGATTAAGTTTCATCGGATTAGGTATACAACCTCCAGCACCAGAATGGGGTTCAATGTTATCAGGAGGAAGACAATATTTAAGATATGCTTGGTGGGTAACTACTTTCCCAGGTGTAGCAATAATGATAACAATTTTATCACTTAACTTATTAGGTGATGGATTAAGAGATGCTCTTGACCCTAGATTGAAACAATAATTATTAGGAGGCGAAACGATGGAAAACAGAAATCTTTTAGAAATTAGAGATTTAGTGATACAATATGTAAAAGATGACGAAACAGTCCATGCGGTTAATAGTATAAGTGTTGACATAGCAGAAGGGAAACTCTAGGACTTGTTGGAGAAACTGGAGCTGGTAAGACTACGACTGCTCTAGGAATAATGAGATTAATTACAGGACCTACTGGAAAAATTAAAAGTGGTTCTATAAAATTCAATGATAAAAGTATATTAGAAATACCTGAAGAAGAAATAAGAAAAATTAGAGGTAATGATATTTCAATGATATTCCAAGATCCAATGACATCATTGAACCCAGTTATGACAGTTGGAGAACAAATAGCTGAAGTTATTGAAATACATGAACATATCTCTAAAGAAGAAGCAATGAATAAAAGCAGCTGAAATGCTTGAACTAGTTGGAATTCCTGGAGCCAGAAAAAAATGATTTCCCACATCAATTTTTCTGGAGGAATGAAACAAAGAGTTGTTATAGCTATAGCACTTGCTTGTAACCCAAAACTTTTAATAGCTGATGAACCAACAACAGCTCTTGATGTTACAATTCAAGCACAAGTTTTGGACTTAATGACAGATTTAAAAAATAAGTTTAGAACATCAATGTTACTTATAACACATGACTTAGGAGTAGTTGCTCAAGTTTGTGATAAAGTAGCAATTATGTATGCTGGAGAAATTGTTGAGTATGGAAGTCTTGAAGATGTTTTTTTGAAAATCCAAAACATCCATATACTTTAGGACTATTTGGATCTATTCCAAGTTTGGATGAAGAAAAAACAAGACTAGTTCCTATAAAGGGGCTTATGCCTGATCCAACAAACTTACCAACAGGATGTAAGTTTAATCCTAGATGTCCACATGCTACAGAATTATGTTCTCAAAGAGCTCCTATTGTTAGTGAAATTTCAAAAAGGACATAAAGTACAATGTCTGATAGCAGAAGGTTTAGTAAAAATTCAAGGAAAAATTGGGAGGAAGAAAATGAGTAAAGTATTATTAGAAGTTAAAAATTTAAAGAAATATTTTTCAGACTCCAAAAGGACAATTACATGCAGTAGACAATGTAAATTTTGCTATTGAAGAAGGTAAGACTTTAGGAGTTGTTGGAGAATCTGGTTGTGGAAAAATCTACAACAGGTAGAACTATTCTAAGACTTTTAGAAGCAACTGATGGTGAAATTATATTTGAAGGAAAAAAATATAAGAGACTATTCTAAAGCTGAAATGAAGAAATTAAGAGAAGAAATGCAAATAATATTCCAAGACCCATTCGCTTCTTTAAATCCAAGAATGACAGTCAGTGAAATTATTGCTGAACCTTTAATTATTCATAATAAATGTAAAACTAAAGAAGAACTTAATAACAGAGTAAAAAGAATTAATGGATACAGTTGGTTTGAGCCAAAGACTTGTTAATACTTATCCCTCATGAACTTGATGGAGGAAGAAGACAAAAGAATAGGTATAGCTAGAGCCCTAGCTTTAAATCCTAAATTCATAGTTTGTGATGAACCAGTATCAGCTCTTGATGTGTCTATACAAGCACAAGTTTTAAACTTGATGAAAGATTTACAAGAAAAAAATTAGGTTTAACATATATGTTTATAACACATGACCTATCAGTTGTAAAAATATTTCTCAAATGATATAGCAGTTATGTATTTGGGAGAACTTGTTGAAAAAAAGCTCCATCAAAGGACTTATTCAAGAATCCTATTCACCCCTTATACTAAGGCTTTATTATCAGCAATACCTACAATTAATATCAGAAAGAAAATGGAAAGAATTAAACTTGAAGGAGAAATCACTTCACCTATCAATCCAGGAGTTGGTTGTAGATTTGCAAAAAGATGTGTTTATGCTACAGAAATCTGTTCAAAAAGAATCTCCAAAATTAGAAAAAAAGTTGGAGAGGCTCACTTCTTTGCTTGTCATAGAGCAAAAAGAATTAGGTTTTGTGGATGAAAAAAATAGTCTTTAAATAGGAGAGTTGTACATGAAATAAAATGTACAACTCTTATTTTTTAGATTGACATAAAAAAAAATAATATGGTATTCTTATTAAGTATTCGATATGCATCTGTGGCTCAATTGGATAGAGCATCTGACTACGGATCAGAGGGTTGTGGGTTCGACTCCTGCCAGGTGCGCCAGAAAATGCCTGAGTGGTGGAATTGGTAGACGCACCAGACTCAAAAATCTGGAATTCTTCGGAGTGTGCGGGTTCAAGTCCCGCCTCAGGCACCATATTGTAATTAAGTTAAAGAGATTCAATTGAGAATCTCTTTTTTATTATGTGTTAGAATACTCGTGGCTCTTGTACTCGTTAGGGCATTAGCCGTGAGTAATAAGTAGTTCACTTTTAGAAGATTTATAAAAAAATAGATATAATTAAATTTAATTTAATTAAATTATTAAAAAAACTCTTGAAAAAAATAATAAAAAGTTTATTATAAGGAGGGAAAAATGAAAAAGATATTTTTATCCACAAATGTTACCTTTAAATTTAGATGATAGTTCTCTTTTAAGATTATATAAAAAAAGTTATTTTCAGCTAGAAGTAAAAATAACAGAATTTTTCAGTTTTGTTAGATAGAAATATAATTTCTGATGATTTAATGTGGTTTTTTTCTTTAAATGAATCTGTTCAATCAACTAGAATAGAAGGAACTCAAACAACTTTTGATGAAGTTATGGAAGCTGATGTTACTCAAAAAAATTTAATTTAGACACATTAGAAGTTAAAAAAATTATATAGATGCTTTTAACTAAAGGAGAAATATTAAGAACAATTCCAATATCTACAAGAATGATATTAGAATTGCATAGAGAAATTTTGAAAGATGGAAGAGGAAAGAATCGTTCTCCTGGAGAGTATAGAAAAATTCAAAATTGGATAGGTTCAACTTCTAGAATAGAAGATGCTAGTTATATTCCACCATCTCCTGATAAGTTAGATGAATATATGTCAAATTTAGAGAAATATATTAATGATGGTTTTAAAGATGATACAGATCCTTTTAATAAAAAAATAGCTATAATTCATGCTCAGTTTGAGAGTATACATCCTTTTTGGATGGAAATGGAAGAGTTGGAAGAATTCTAATAATGTTGTATTTATTGGATAAGAAAGTTATTACTAAACCCAACTTTTTTTGTTAGTGAAGAATTAGAAAAATAAATTTAAATATTACTCAATGTTAAATAATTTAAGAACTGAAGAAAGCCAAAAATGGGAAGATTGGATAAATTTCTTTTTAGAATCTGTGATAAAACAAGCAGAGAAAAAAATATAGCTAAACTAAGAAAGGTTGAAGAGCTTTATAATGAAGTTTGTGATTATGCAGAAAAAAATAATATAAAAAAACTGATTATGTGAGAGCTATATTTAAACGTCCTGTGTTTATGATAAAAACATTAGAAAAAGATTTAGATGTAAGTTATAGTTCTGTTCAAAGTAATATAAAAAAATTAATGGGAAATGGAAAAATTTATACTAATGGAAATAAAAGAAATACAATATATTTCTTCACAGATTTGTTGGATATATTGAGAGGGTAAAAAGAGCAAATGATTGCTCTTTTTTTCATGGAAAAACTTATAAAAACTTGCTAAATTATTCAAACTATAATATAATTTAAGATAGGAGATTTATGTAAAAGAAGCGCCAGAACTCTATTTTTTTGAGTTGACGAGGATTGAAATTATCGAATTTTTCGGCGGATATTTCAAAGGTGGTTACAACCATTATTAACAAAAAAATACAGAGTGATCTGTATAACAAAGAAATAATTGTAACAGTCTCCTATTTTATAAATGAAAAATTTTTAGGAGGTTTAATATGTGTGGAATAATTGGATATTCAGGAACTAACACGAAATGCGGTGGAGGTTCTATTAGAAGGACTTGAAAAGGTTGAATACAGAGGATATGATTCAGCAGGAATTGCCTTTGTAACTGATAAAGGGATACAAATAGAAAAGAAAGAAGGAAAAATTAGATAATTTAAGAAATCATATGAAACAATTTGAAGTTCTTTCTTGTACAGGGATAGGGTCATACTAGATGGGCAACTCATGGAGTACCTACAGATAGAAATGCTCACCCTCATTATAGTGAAAACAGAGATGTTGCACTTATTCACAATGGAATTATTGAAAACTATGCAGAAATCAAAAAAAGAATTGATGGAACAAGGTGTAAAATTTAGTTCAGATACAGATTCAGAAGTAGTTGCTCAACTATTTTTCAAAAACTATATGATGGAGATTTATACTCAACTCTTAAAAAAAGTTTTTAAAAAGAATAAGAGGAACTTATGCTTTCGCTATAATTCATAAAGATTTCCCTGATAGAATGATTTGTTGTAGAAGTCATAGTCCTTTGATAGTTGGACTTGGAGAACATCAAAAATTTTATAGCTTCAGATGTATCAGCTATATTGAAAATACACAAGAGATATCATTTATCTTGAAGATGGAGATGTTGTTTTAGTAACAAAAAGATAATGTTATTATCTATGATAAAGATGAAAAAAAGAGGTAAAAGAGAAGTTAAGAAAGTTGAATGGAACTTTGAACAAGCTTCAAAAAGGTGGATATGCTCACTTTATGATAAAAGAAATTGAGGAGCAACCTGAAATTTTTTTGAAAAAAACTTTAGGTGTTTACACAGATAAAGAAAAGAATGTAAATTTTGATGAACAATTAGAAGGAATAAATTTACATAATATAGACAGAATATATATAGTTGCTTGTGGAACAGCTTACTATGCAGGTTTACAAGGACAATATTTTATGAAAAAAAATTGTTGGGAATAGATGTATTCACAGATATAGCTTCTGAATTTAGATACAATGATCCCTGTAATAACTGATAAAGACTTTTAGCTATTTTTTTGTAAGTCAATCAGGAGAAACTATTGATACTTTAATGTCAATGAAATATGCAAAGGAAAAAGGGAGCAAAAGACTTTAGCAATATCTAATGTTTCTAGGATCAACAATAACAAGAGAGGCAGACAATGTTATCTATACTCTTGCAGGACCTGAAATTTCAGTTGCTTCTACAAAAAGCATATAGTTCACAAGTTTTAGTTCTATATCTATTATCTCTATATATGGGAGCAAAACTTGGAAAAATTAAAAAGAAAAAGATTATATAAAAATATATTTCTGATATAAATTTAGTAAAAAGAAAATATAAGTGAACTTATAAAAGAAAAAGAAAAAGATACATGAAATTGCTAAGAGAATAAAAGATGTAAAAAAATGGTTTCTATCTTGGTAGAGGAATAGATGAAAAAGTTGCTAGAGAAGGTAGCTTGAAAGATGAAAAGAAATCAACTATATTCACACTGAAGCTCTTGCTGCAGGAGAGTTAAAGCATGGAAGTATAGCCCTTATAGAACAAGGAGTTTTAGTTGTTGCTATCTCTACTAACTTAGAAATGGATGAAAAAGTTGTATCAAATATAAAAGAAGTTAAGGCTAGAGGAGCTTATGTTGTTGGAGTTTGTAAGGAAGGAAGTTTAGTTCCTGAAGTTGTAGATGATGTAATTCAAATCAAAGATAGTGGGGAGTTATTAAGTCCCTGTTCTTGCAGTTGTTGCTCTACAATATTTAGCTTACTATACATCTTTAGAAAAAAAGGTTTTTGATGTGGATAAACCTAGAAATCTTGCAAAATCTGTAACAGTGGAATAAAAGAAAACTCATTAAATTGGAGGGAGCTTAGAATGGAAATCAACAAAAGAATTGAAGAAGCTAGAAAAAGTATGAAGAAACACAAAGTAGATGCCTATATTGTAACAAGTTCTGACTATCATCAAAGTGAATATATAGGTGGCTATTTTTCAAGGAAGAGAATATTTATCAGGTTTTACTGGTTCAGCAGGGAATTTTAGTTATATTCAATGATGAAGCTTGCCTATGGACAGATGGAAGATATCATATCCAAGCTGAAAAATCAATTAAAAAGGTAGTGAAATAAAAATTATTTAAACAAGGTAATACAGGTGTTCCTACATATAAGGAATACATAGTTTCTAAGTTAGCAGAAAATTCAAAAAAATAGGAATAGATGCAAAGATACTTTTTATCTTCTGATGTGAATGAAATTCTTTCAAAGAAGAAATTTAAAGATTGTTGATTTTGATCTGTTAGCAGAAGTTTGGAAAAAAAGATCAGCTTTAGCAGCTGAAAAAAATATTTATTTTTAGAAGATAAATATACAGGAAAATCATATAAGGAAAAAAAGTAAAAAGAAATAAGAGCAAGTTTAAAAAGAAAAAAATGCGGACTATAATATTATCTCAAGTTTAGATGATATAGCTTGGATATATAATTTCAGAGGTGACGATGTTCAACATAATCCCTGTAGCTCTATCATTTACAGTGATTTCTGAAAAGAAAGCGAGCCTATATATCGATGAAAAATAAATTAAATAAAGAAACTGAAAAAAATATTTTAAAGATAACAAAGTGGAAGTTAAAGGATATTTTGAATTCTTTGAAGATATAAAAAAATTAAAAAGGAAATATCTTAGTTGACTTTTAATAAAACTAGCTATGCTATCTATGAAGCTATCAGTAAGAATAACTTAATCAATGCTATGAATCCTAGTACATATTTAAAGGCACATAAGAATGAAACTGAAATAGCTAACACAAAAGAAATTCATATTCAAGATGGGAGTTGCTATAGTTAAATTTATGTACTGGCTAAAAAAATAACTATAAAAAAAGGAAATATCACAGAATTTTTCAGCTGAAGAAAAAAATTAATTCTTTAAGAGAAAAAAATAGAAGGATATATAGATTTAAGTTTCCATACTATATCAGCTTTTTGGAAAAAAATGCAGCTATGATGCACTATTCAGCTCCTGAAAAAAATTCAACTAAAAATAGAAGATGGAGTGTATTTACTTGATTCAGGAGGAACATACTTAAAGGGTACTACTGATATAACAAGAACTTTCTTCTTAGGAAAAGTTGGAAAACAAGAAAAAATAGATAATACTTTAGTTTTAAAAGGAATGTTAGCACTATCGAGAGCAAAATTCTTGTTTGGAGCAACAGGAACAAACTTAGATATTTTAGCTAGACAATTTTTATGGAATGTAGGAATAGACTATAAATGTGGAACAGGACATGGAGTAGGACATATCTTAAATGTACATGAAGGACCACATGGAATAAGATTTCAATATAATCCTCAAAGATTAGAAGTTGGAATGATAGTTACTAATGAGCCAGGGGCATATATTGAAGGTAGCCATGGAATAAGAATAGAAAATGAACTTCTAGTAAAAAGAAGCTTGTGAAACTGAACATGGTAAATTCTTAGAGTTTGAAACTATTACTTATGCACCTATAGACTTAGATGGTATAGTAAAAAAAGTCTTTTAACTAAAGAAGAAAAAAAGAACAATTAAATACTTATCATAAAGAAGTTTATGAAAAAAATTAAAAGCCTTATTTAACTAAGGCTGAACAAGAATTTTTTTAAAAAGAATATACTAAAGAAATTTAGATTAATGATTTAGAAAGGTATAAAAAGATATGAGAAAGAATTATGAAACCTCAAAAATTGTACTATGGTTTTTCCAGTAATTTTACTTGGATATAAGGATGTTAACTTTAAATATAATTTTACAACTAATAGTTCATCTTATACATTGGGAGATATGATGGTTATAGGACTTCATTGTAGAAGTAATGCAAACTAAACAAATTATGAACTTCAAGGAATTTACTGTAAATATTCCTAGTGAAAACTTAATGGATGAAATTGAAATAGGTGGATTTTTTTCATAAAGTAGATAAAATTCAACTTAGTAAATTGGATTATGAAATAGGAGAATTTATTGACGCACCGATATTTACTGCTTGTCCTGTTTCTATGGAATGTAAGGTAGAAAATGTTGTAATGTATGGAGAAACTGCCAATATTATAGCAAGTATAAAGAAAAGGGTTGTTAATCCTATCTTGATTGAAGATGGAAAATTAAATTTAGATAAATTAAACTCAGTTCTATTCTTTGGTGATGATAATGAAAAAAATATATCGTTATTTAAGGAATTTGAGCAATAAAGCAGGAAAATTTTATAAGAATAAATTTGAATAGAATAAAAGGGGAATTTTTTTACTTTTTGTAAGAATTTCTCTTTATTTTTTTAAGTTATGTGCTATAATTAATTATGACAAAAAGGTCAAGAATTTAAAAATTTAAAAAGAGGTGAATTTTATGGAAAAATATATTAAAAAAATCATATAGAATGTTTATCAATGGAGAATGGGTAAATTCAAGTAATGGAGTTATGGTAAAAACATATGCTCCTTACAACAATGAATTATTATCAGAATTCCCTGATGCAAGTGAAAGTGATGTAGATTTAGCAGTTAAAAGTGCAAAAGAAGCATTTAAAACTTGGAGAAAAACTACTGTAAAGGAAAGAGCTAAGATTTTAAATAAGATTGCTGATATCATAGATGAAAATAAAGAACTATTAGCAACTGTTGAAACTATGGATAATGGTAAGCCAATAAGAGAAACAACTTTAGTTGATATTCCTTTAGCAGCAAGTCATTTTAGATATTTTTGCAGGATGTATCTTAGCAGATGAAGGACAAGCAACTGTTTTAGATGAAAAGTTTTTAAGTTTAATTTTAAGAGAACCTATAGGAGTTGTAGGACAAATTATTCCTTGGAACTTCCCATTCTTAATGGCAGCTTGGAAACTAGCTCCAGCTTTAGCAGCAGGAGATACAGTTGTTTTAAAAACCATCTAGTACAACAACATTAAAGCTTATTAGTTTTAATGGAACTTATCCAAGATGTAATTCCTAAGGGAGTTGTAAACTTAATTACAGGAAAAGGAAGCACAGCAGGAGAATTTTTAAAGAATCACCCTGATTTAGATAAATTAGCTTTCACAGGTTCAACAGCAGTAGGTAGAGATATAGCTTTTAGCAGCAGAGAAAAAAATTAATACCTGCAACTCTTGAATTAGGGTGGAAAAATCAGCAAATATCATTTTAGATGACGCTGACATAGAAAAAGCACTTGAAGGAGCTCAACTTGGAATATTATTCAATCAAGGACAAGTTTGTTGTGCAGGTTCAAGAATATTCGTACAAGAAGGAATATATGATGAATTTGTAGAAAAACTTGTAAAGAAATTTGAAAATATTAAAATTGGAAATCCATTAGATCCTACAACTGTAATGGGAAGCCAAATAGATGCAAAACAAGTAAAAACCATTTTTAGACTATGTTGAAATTGCTAAACAAGAAGGTGGAGTTGTTTTAACAGGAGGAGTAAAATATACAGAAAATGGTTGTGACAAAAGGAAACTTTGTAAGACCCTACTCTAATAACAAATGTAAACAATGGTTGTCGTATATCTCAAGAAGAAGTTTTTGGACCAGTTGCTGTATAATTAAATTTAAAAACAGATGATGAAGTTATTGCTCAAGCAAATGATAGTGAATATGGACTTGGAGGAGCAGTATTCACAAAGAATATCAATAGAGCTTTAAGACTTGCAAGAGAAATTCAAACTGGTAGAGTATGGGTAAATACTTATAACCAAATTCCAGAACATGCTCCATTCGGAGGATATAAAAAAATCAGGTATAGGAAGAGAAACTCATAAAGTTATCTTAGAACACTATACACAAAATGAAAAAAATATCTTAATTGACTTAGAAGAAGGAACTTCTGGACTATACTAAAAAAATAATAAACTAACAAATTAATAAAATAATAAAAGAGTTAGTTACAGTAAAAAAATAGCTTGTTACTAGCTAAATTTCTTAACGATAAAAAAATTAACGTTTCGCTGTAATTTCGGCAAAACTTGCCAACAAGTTGGTTTCAGACACGCCGACAATTACTCGGCTCACTTGCTTTTAATTTTTTTATCTAAAATTTAGAATGTAACTCGCTTATTTTTTACATTTTATTAAACAAATGTAACAACTCTTTTTATTTTATAAAAATTTCTTGTATTTTTTTCAAAGTAATTAAATTTGACAGATTGTTTTATAAATGATAAAATATTTTAAACTATAATTTGGTATTTTTTTAAGAATATATTTTATTTTTGAAAAAAAGGAGAAAGATACGATATGGATTTTAAAAGGAAGTAAAACAGAAAAAGAATTTAATGACAGCTTTTGCTGGAGAATCACAAGCAAGAAATAAATATAATTTCTATGCAAAAGTTGCTAAAGAAGAAGGATATGAACAAATAGCTGAATTATTTGATATCACAGCTAACAACGAAAAAGAACATGCTAAACTTTGGTTCAAAGCTTTACATGGAGATACTATCCCTGAAACAATGGTTAACCTTGCAGATGCAGAGCATGGAGAAAAACTATGAATGGACAGATATGTATGCTAAATTCGCAGAAGAAGCAAGAGAAGAAGGATTCATGAAACTTGCTAAACAATTTGAAATGGTTGGACAAATTGAAAAAGAACATGAAGAAAGATACAGAAAATTATTAGAAAACATTAAAAATGGAACAGTATTCCATTCAGAAGAAAAAGTAGCTTGGGAATGTATGGACTGTGGACACCTACATTATGGAAATGATGCACCAGGTAAATGTCCTGTTTGTGGAGCAGACAAAGCTAAATTCAAAAAGAAGAGCAGTTAACTACTAAGATTTAAAAACCATTGAGGCACTAAAGACAAAAAGTTTTTTTAGTGTCTTTTTATGAATTATGCCAGAACACTCGCGACTCTAGCACTCGTAGGGTGTTAGTCGTGAGATGAATGGCATATTTTTTGTTTTACAAAAAAATTTGAAATAGTTAAATATATGTAGTATAATAAAAAAATGATAATAAAAAAATATCGAATATTAATTTTGGAAGAGGATATGTGTATTCAATTCAATATCATATAGTGTGTGTGTAAAATATAGAAGATATATCCAAACTCAAAAAAAGAAAGATGAGAAGGAGGAACTATGGCGAATTATGTATTGACATTAGCTTTAAAAAAACTGAACTATGGCAAGAACATATTTTAGAAAAAAAGACTAAACATAGCCAGAATAATATATAATTCTTGCCTTTAGTGAAATTCTTAAAAGACATAAAAAAATGATAAATTCTTCTGAATATAAAAATCAGTAATTTAGATAAAAAGAGCAATCTAAAAGATATAAAGAATTAGATAAAAAAATATTCAATATCTAAATTTGAATTAAATAAGTATGTGAAACCTATGACACAAAAAAATTTAAAAAGAATATAGGTTCTCAAATGGGACAAGAATTAGCTGAAAGAGCTTTTTGCGACTTATGAAAAAAATTTAAGTATGGTAAAAGCTAAAAAAAAGTATATTTTTTAAAAAGTTATGAAAAATTTCTATTCTGTTAGAGAAAAAGGTAATATTACGGGACTTAGATTTTTTTAAAGAAGATTGTTGCATATCTTGGTTAGGCTTAAAGATTCCTGTAATAATAAAAAAATAATGATAAATATGCACAAAGTTGTTTTTTTAGATAAGTTATTGTATTGTAGATTACTTAAGAGGGTTGTAAATGAAAAATAAATACTATGTTCAAATAACTTTTGAGGGACACCTCCTAAAAAAACATAAAGTTGGTGGAGAAAAATGAAGTTGGAATTGATATAGGAACTTCAACAATAGCAATCGTTAGTGATAATAAAGTAGAATTAAAGATTTTAGCTGAAAATATAGAAATAAATGAAAAAAAGAAAAAAACAAGACTACAAAGAAAACTAGACAGACAGAGAAGAGCAAACAATCCTAATAAATACAATGCTAATGGTACTATTAATATAGAAAAATAAAGAAAAAAATGGAAAAAGAGCAAATCATATGTAAAAACAAAGTTAAAACTTTCAAATTTACAGAGAAAAAAATCGCAGAAAAAAAGAAAGCAATCTCATAATATTTTTAGCGAATAGTATACTAAAAAAATTGGAACAATAGTAAAAGTTGAAAAATATGAATTTTTAAAGCTTTACAGAAAAAGAAGTAAGAAAACTAAAATATCTGAAAAAAACTGGAAAAATTTAAAAAGAAAAAAAGAGATTTGGAAAAATCTTTATCAAATAGAGCACCTGCATTATTAATTGAAATAATAAATAGAAAAATTAGAATATATTGGAAAAAAATATAATAAAAATTGATACTTTTTAAAGTAAAAAGCTAGTCAACTAAATCATAGTACAAATGAATATGAAAAAGAAAAGTCTATCAAAAAGATGGGTAGAAATATTAGGAAATAAAATACAAAGAGATTTGTATTCTGCATTTTTAATAAAGAATGTAAAAAGAAAATTTAGAAGAAGTAAATATAGAAAAAGCACAAAAAAAGAATTTAAAAATTTTTGTTAAATTGCATAATGAAGAAATTGAAAGAATAAAAAAAGGAAATGTAAAAAAACATTAAAATGTATGGGATTTTAAAATAAAAAAACTGGTTTTGAACCGAGCCAACAGGATGTAAATGTTCTCAGCGGAGAGCTTTGTCCATTAAAGTCTTAAGGAAATTAGCTAGTATTTGAATACTAGATATTCAAAAGAAACTAAATAGTACTTAAGAACCTCGCGACTCTAGTACTCGTAGGGTGTCAGTCGTGAGAGGTTCAGGAGTGCTACTAATAGATATGAAAAACTTTTTTAAAAATAATTTCTAGTCATAGATAAGTAAAAAAATACAAAAATTGTATTAAGTATTATTTTGTATTCTGTTTATTTTTAAAATAAAACTTGCAAAATTTTTATTTTTATATATATAATATAAATATGACTTATTAAGTAAAGTTTAAAAATTTTAAATAAAGATATATTAAAAAAATTTAGGAGGAGTAAAATGAGTAAAAATTAGTTTAGTTTATTATAGTGCAACTGGAAATACAGAAAAAAATGGCAAAAGCTATTGAAGAAGGAATAGTTGAAGCAGGAGGAGCAGTAACTGTTTACAAATCAAATGCAATGGATAAAGATGCTATCCTTTCAAGTGATGTTATAGTTATGGGATCTTCAGCAACAGGAGCAGAAGTAATAGACGAAAATAACTTATTACCATTCATGGAAGAAGCAGGAGATAAATTCAAAGGTAAAAAAAGTATACATCTTTGGTTCTTACGGATGGGAGGTGGAGAATATGCTGATAACTGGAAAGCTCAATTAGAAGGTTTTGGAGCTACTATAGTTGATATGCCTATTCTTGCTAATGAAGAACCAAGTGATGAAGAATTAGCTCAATTAAAAAGAAGTTGGAAAGAAATTAGTCGCTATCTAATACTTAAAATATTAAAAAATAAAAGCTGTTACAAAGAAAATTTGTACAGCTTTTTTTAAGTTTTTGTAATATTTAAAAAAATATATTGAAAAAGTTAATAAATCTATTATGATAATGTTAAGTAATATTTAACGATAAATTATAGTTTTTAAGGAGGAAAGGAAATAATGTATTGTTGTACAAAAATAAATGATGATATTATTTGGATTGGAGTTAACGATAGAAAAACTCAAAAGATTTGAAAAATTACATTCCTTTAGATAACGGAGTTACATACAATTCATATTTAATATTGGATGAAAAAAATTTGTATTATTGACGGTGTTGAGGAAGGGAAAAATGGGAATTTTCTTGGTAAAATAGAAGCAATGATAGGGACTGCTCCTATTGATTACATTATAGTAAATCACGTTGAACCTGATCATTCTGGCTCAATCAAAAGTCTATTAAAAATTTATCCAGAATTAAAAAGTTGTAGGAAATGCAAAAACTATAATGATGTTAAAAATTATTAGGTGTAGATTTACCTGATGAAAGAACAATGATAGTAAAAAGAAAAAGATGTTTTAGACTTAGGAAAAACATAAGTTAACTTTCTATTTAATGCCTATGGTACACTGGCCAGAATCTATGGCAACTTATGATATGACTGATAAAATATTATTCTCAAATGATGCTTTTTGGAAGCTTTTGGAGCTCTAGATGGAGCTGTTTTTTGATGACGAAGTAAACACAGATTTCTTTACTGATGAAATGAGAAGATACTATTCTAATATAGTTGGTAAGTTTGGTGCACCAGTAAATGCTGTTTTTAAAGAAATTATCTTCACTTGAAATTTCATGTATTTGCCCATCACATGGACTTATTTGGAGAAAAAAATATAAAAAGAACTTATAGAAAGATATCAAAAATGGGCAAATATGGAACCTACAAAAGAAGGTGTAGTTATAGTTTACGGAAGTATGTATGGTCATACAGCTGAAATGGCTGAGTATTTAGGAAGAGAATTAGGTAACAGAGGAATAAAAGATGTTATCATCTTTGACTCATCTAAAACAGACCACTCATATATCTTCAGTACAATTTGGAAATATAAAGGACTTATGCTAGGTTCTTGTGCTCATAATAACGATGTATATCCAAAGATGGAGCCTTTACTACATAAATTACAAAACTATGGTTTAAAAAATAGATACTTAGGTATTTTTGGAAATATGATGTGGAGTGGTGGAGGAGTAAAGAAAAATAAAAGAATTTGCTGACAGTCTACCAGGACTGGAACAAATAGGAGAACCTATAGAAATAAAAAGGGCATGTTACTCCTGTTGAAAGAGATAGATTAATAGAACTTGCTAATCTTATGGCAGATAAACTTATTGCTGATAGAGAATAATATAAAAAAAGGACTATCTGTTAAACAAATCTAATTTTTAAGGAAAGTTGTTGAGGAGGTTGCAAAGAAGATGTAATTAAAATAACTCAAAATTTATTTAGAAAAGATTTCATTATCCATTACTAAATTAGGAGTTATTAATATGAAAAATTTTTTTATTGGCTTGATTTGGGGAGAAACTTCTTATAATATATCATCAATTTTATATAGTTCTGTGATAACTGCCTTTTTGTTACAACTTGGTATAAATAATACTCAAATTGGATTCATATGGTCTTTAGTTTTATTTTTCTCAAATGATATTTGATTATCCAACTGGAAGTTTTGCTGATAAATATGGACGGTTAAGAATTTTTTTACAATTGGTATGATATTTATGGGGATAGCAACAATAATAATAGCAAAAAGTTATAATGTACTTATGCTATATATTAGTGGGATATTGCTTGGTTTAGGAGAATCACAGGTTAGTGGAACATTATTTCCTTGGTTTTGTAAATAGTATTAGTATTGAAAATAATAAAGAAAAACAAGAATATTTTTTTAAAATTAATGCACAAAGTCAGTTTTTAACTAATATTATAGGAGTTTTAACAGGATTTATCATTTCATTTTTCAACATTGATTATAAGACTTTATTAATTATTTCAGGGATGTTGTATATAGTAAATGGAGTATTCATATATTTTAGTTTTGAAGATAATAAAAAGTACCGAAACTGATTTAGTAAAGATTGGTAAAAAAAGTTTACTATTTTTTTATAAAAGAGCGTAAACTATGGATATATACTCTTGCTTTAACTTCAAGTTATTCATTTTATTCTATTTATCTCTTCATATGGCAACCTGTAGGGAAATCATTAGGAATAACTGGAAGTAGACTTGGTAGTGTATATAGTCTTTATTTGATATCTTTTGCTATAAGTGCTTTTTATCAGTAAAAGAAATATTAAAGAATTTGTATATGTTTTATGTACCTCTCTAATACCTGTGTCTCTAATAGTTATCTATTGCTCTCACAATTTTATTTTATATTTAGTTGGGATAGTTTCTCTAGGATTTAATTATAAAATGGCTATGCTTAAAAATTATGGGAACAGTACATAATTTTATTTCAAATGAAGTAAGGTCATCTGTTATATCTTTGGTTAGCTCTTTATCAAGTGTATTTTTTTGATAGGATTACAGATAATAATTGGAAAAAAATATTAGATACAAAAAAACCTTTTTTATTTACAAATATTATGTATTTTCATTGGAATTATTTATATAATTTGTATATTATTAATTCAAAAATGGATGCATGAAGAAAATAGCAGATAAGATTGAATATTTTAACAAATCTCAGCAAGAAGTCCCCTACTTCTATAAGTAGGGGATGAATTGCTTTTTATTTTCTTGAAATTGTTTCAAAAATATGATATAATTAAATCAGTTAAAGGTAATAAAAAGAGTATTTTTGGAGTAGAAATTTTTTTGTATTGAGTATTGGTGGAGCAAGTAAGGAGGAGGAAATGAAGATAATTAAAAAAAGCATATAAATTCAGAATATATCCTACCTTAGAACAAGTAATCTTTTTCTTAAAAAAACTTTGGTTGTGTCAGAAAAAGTTTATAACCTTATGTTAGATGATAGAAAGAAAAGTTATGAAGAATATAAAGCAACAGGAGTTAAAACTGAATATCCTACTCCTGCTAAATATAAAGAAGAATATCCTTATTTAAAAAGAAATTGATAGCTTAGCTCTTGCTAATGCACAATTAAATTTAGAAAAGGCTTTTTAAGAATTTTCTTAAAAAAATAAAGATTTTGGTTTTCCAAAATATAAGTGTAAATCTAACCCAGTCCAAAGCTATACTACAAATAATCAAAAATACAATATACATTAAAGATAGCTACATAAAACTGCCTAAATTAAAATCGCTAGTCAAAAATTAAATTACATAGAAAAAAATAGAAGGTATAATTAAATCAGTAACAATAAGTAAAAAAACAATCTTGACCATTATTTTGTTTCAATATTATGTGAAGAAGAAATAGAAGAATTAGCAAAAAAACTAATAAAAAAATATTGGAATAGATTTAGGAATAAAAAGAATTTGCAACAATGAGTGATTGTACAAAAAGTAGAAAATTTAAAGCTATCAAAAGAATATGAGAAAAAAACTGAAAAGAGAACAAAAGAAAACTATCAAGGAGATGTAAACTTGCTAAAGATAGCGCTAAAAAAACTATCTGATAGTAAGAATTATCAAAAAGCAAAAAGAAAAAAAGTAGCAAAAAAATACATAATAAAATTAGAAATAAAAAGAAAAGACTTTATAAATAAGTTGAGTACAAAAATTATCAATAACCACGATATAATCTGTATAGAAGACTTAAATATAAAGGGAATGTTAAAAAAATCACAAAATAGCAAAAAGTATATCAGATGTAAGTTGGAGTGAATTTGTAAGACAACTAGAATATAAAAGCAAATTGGTATAGAAGAAAGATTATAAAAGGTACCTACATTTTTATCCAAGTAGTAAGACTTGTTCAAGTTGTGGTAATATAAAAGAAACTCTAACATTATCAGAAAGAATATATCATTGTGAATGTTGTGGACTAGAAATAGATAGAGATTACAATGCAAGTATAAATATATTAAGAAAAGGTTTAGAAATATTAAAAAGAAGAAAAAAAGTAAGTTAGAAAAAAATATATCAGGGTAGGGACTACCCGAAGAGCTTGGTAAATATATGTGGCTAACAAAAGCACATACTTTCCCAAGAAACTCCCACTTCTATAAGTGGGAGTAGTTCACTTTATTTATAAAAACTGCACCTCCAATCTTGTGTCCAAGATTTTGGGTGCGACTCAAAAATTACAGCGAATTCTTGATTTTTTTCGTTAAGAAATTTACTCAGTAACGAACTATTTTTTTACTTTTTGTTAATTTGCAACAGCCCCTTTAATTTTTATTAAATGTGTTAGAACACTCGTGGCTCTAGCACTCGTTAGGGTGTTAGTCGTGAGTAGTTCACTAACTTTGTGGTACTTCATTTACTAATTCTTTACCTTCAACGAAGTCTTTAATATTATTTAAAGTTGTTAAAGTTATAGCATCAACAGCTTCTTGTGTAAAGTATGCTTGGTGAGAAGTAAGAAGCACATTGTAGAAAGATAAAAGCCTTCCTAAAATATCATCTTCAATAACTTGAGTAGATTTATCTTCAAAGAAATAATCTTCTTCTTCTTCATATACATCAAGAGCTACTGCTCCAATTTTTCTTATCTTTTAAAGCTTCAACTAAGTCAGCTGAGTCTATTAGCATTCCTCTACCTGTATTTACAAGTATAACTCCATCTTTCATCTTCAACATAGATTTTCTATTAATCATATATTGAGTTTCTTTTGTAAGTGGACAGTTTAAAAGAAATAATATCAGATTGAGCATATAGTTCATCTAAAGTCACATATTCAAAAACCAAGTTCTTCAGCCACTTTTTGATTAGGATATAGGTCATAGGCAATAACTTTCACATTAAATCCTTTTTAATATTTTTAATTAAAATTTGTCCTATTTTACCTGTCCCTATGATACCAGCTGTTTTTTTCCATTTAAATCAAATCCCATTAAACCATTGATAGAGAAATTTCCTTCTCTTGTACGAACATAGGCTTTTATGAATTTTTCTATTAACTGCTAGAATAAGAGCAACTGTATATTCTGCTATAGCATGAGGAGAATAAGCTGGAACTCTTACTACCTTAAATCTTCCATTTATATCTTTTAAAGAAACATTGTTAAAACCAGCACATCTCATAGCTAAAAGCTTTATTCCATAGTTAGCCATAACATCGATATTTGCCTTGTTTATAACATCATTTGTGAAAGCACAGACAACATCATAACCTTTTAGTTAAATGAACTGTTTCTTCAGTCAGTTTAACTTTCAAAAAAATGTCATATCAAAATTGAAGTTATCAGCATATTTCTTAAAAAAACTCTTTGTCGTAATCTTTTATGTCAAAAAAATATAATTTTAGTTTTTTTCCATATTATCCCTCCTAAAATAAATTCTTTACTAAATCTATAATAATTTAATTTTACCATAATTTTAAATAAAATTATAGTCAAGATAAAAATTAGTTATAATAACATAAGAGGTGTGAAAAATGAAAATAGGATTAGTATTAGAAGGTGGAGGAATGAGAGGTCTTTTTCTCTGCTGGAGTTTTAGATGCTTTACTTGAGTTAAAAAGAATTAAGCATCAATGGAATTGTTGGCGTATCTTCTGGAGCTTTGTTTTGGAGTAAACTATGTTTCAAAACAAAAAGAAAGAGCAGTTAGATACAATAAGAAATATGCAGACGATAAAAAGATATATGGGACTACATAGTTGGATAACAACAGGAAATGCTGTAAATAAAGATTTTTGCTTTCTATGAGTTACCTTATAAATTAGATGTTTTTTTGATAATGAAACATTTAAAAAAAGCAGAGACAGACTTCTATGTTGTTATGACCAATGTTGAAAAGTGGAAAGCCTGAATATGTTTTAATAGAAGATGCATTTGCACAAATGGAATATTTAAGAGCTACATCAGCTTTACCTTTTGCTTCAAAAAAATAATAGAAATAAATGGTAAAAAAATATTTAGATGGAGGAATATCTGATAGTATTCCTATAGATTTTTGTGAGAGCTTAGGTTATGACAAAAATAATAGCTGTGTTAACAAGACCAGAAGGAACATATAAGGAAGATAAGTTAGGATTTTTTTGTATAAGTTAGTCTATAGAAAATACCCTAATTTAGTGAACTCACTTCTTAATATGGCTACAGATTATGAAAAAGGTTCTTGCAAAAAAATAAAAGATTTAGAAAATAAAGGAAAAAAATTTTTTTGTTGTAAGACCTCCAGAAGTTTTAAAGATAGGTAGGCTTGAAAAAAATAGAGATAAAATTCAAAAAGTGTATGATACAGGTTTAAATACAGGTTTAAAAGAATTAAACAATATAGTAAAATATTTGAACAAATAGTATTTATTCTAAACTTATTTTAAAAAAATTTAAATTAAAACCTTGAATTTTTATTGAAAAATATGGTATAATATTTTTTTAGAAAATTTCTGACCTTACCGCTATTTCCAGGAGGTTTTGGGTCTAATGTCGTCATGGGGTTGGCGCTGTCTTTAACAGCTCAGTAACATCACGAATATCAAATTAGGGTATTACGGATCCTGTATGTTTTTTTGATATCTGACTACCACTTATTGGATTTGACGACTAAAAACCATAATGAGGCGATAGGTCGGTTTTTTTAATTCTCAAAAAAATAAAAAAATAAAAAAAGGAGATATATTTATGAAAATAATTATTAAAGAATTAACAGATATTTTTTTCAAAAATCTTGTTAACAATTTATTTCCAAATAAAGAATTAAAAACCAGTAGAAATTACAGTAGCTACAAATGAAAAATTTTGGAGACTATCAATGTAACTTTGCAATGATAAATTCAAAAAAATAATAGGGATAATCCAAGGAAAATTGCTGAAGAAATAAAGGCTAAGTTCCCCTATGAAGAAATCGTTGAAAAAAATTAGAAGTTGCAGGACCAGGTTTCATAAATATATTCTTAACAGATAAATATATTTCTGATTCTATAAAGAAAATAGGAGAAGCTTATGATTTTTCATTTTTAAATGGAAAAGGAAAGTTATCATAGATTTCTCATCACCAAACATTGCCAAAAGAATGCACATAGGACACTTAAGATCAACTATTATTGGAGAATCAATAGCTAGAATAATGAGATATTTAGGATATGATGTTGTTGCAGACAATCATATTGGAGACTGGGGAACACAGTTTGGTAAGTTGATAGTTGGATACAGAAAATGGCTAAACAGAGAAGCTTATGAAAAAAATGCTATAGAAGAATTAGAAAGAGTTTATGTTAAATTCTCTGAAGAAGCAGAAAAAGATCCTTCTCTTGAAGATTTAGCAAGAGCTGAACTTAAAAAAGTACAAGATGGTGAAGAAGAAAATACAAAACTTTGGAAAGAATTTATAACAGAATCTTTTAAAAAGAATACAATAAGCTATATGAAAGATTAGATGTACATTTTGATACATACTATGGAGAATCTTTCTATAATGATATGATGGCAGATGTTGTAAAAAGAATTAGAAGAAAAGAAATTAGCAGTTGATGATGATGGAGCTAAGGTTGTATTTTTTGATGAAAAAGACAATTTATTCCCTTGCATAGTTCAAAAGAAAGATGGAGCATATCTATACTCTACTTCTGATATAGCAACTGTTAAATTTAGAAAAGATAACTATGATGTAAATAAGATGATATATCTTACAGATGCTAGACAACAAGACCATTTTAAACAATTCTTTAAGATAACTGATATGCTTGGATGGGATATAGAAAAATACCATATTTGGTTTGGTATCATAAGATTTGCTGATGGTATTTTATCAACTCGTAAAGGAAATGTTATCAAACTTGAAGAGTTATTAGATGAAGCACACAGTCGTGCATATGATGTTGTAAATGAAAAGAACCCTAATCTTTCTGAAGAAGAAAAACAAAATATAGCAGAAGTTGTAGGAGTAAGTTCAGTTAAATATGCTGACCTATCTCAAAATAAACAAAGTGATATACTATTTGAATGGGATAAAATGCTAAGTTTTGAAGGAAATACAGCACCATACTTACTATATACTTATGCTAGAATACAATCTATTCTTAGAAAAGTAGCTGAACAAAAATATAGAATTGAATGACAGGGTGGAAATTAAAATAGAAAATAAGTTTGAAAGATCTTTAGCAACTCATCTATTGACTTTCCCAATATCAGTATTAAAAGTCGCTGAAACATTCAAAACCTAATCTAATTGCAGATTATCTATATGACTTATCTAAGAAGTTAAATAGTTTCTACAATAATTGTCCTATATTAAATCAAGATATAGATACTTTAAAATCAAGAGCCTTATTAATAAAGAAAAACAGGTGAAGTATTAAAAAGAAGGATTGTCTCTACTTGGAATACCTGTACTTAACAAAATGTAATATAAAGGAGGAATTTATGTCGAAGAAACCAATAATCGGTATATCATCAAGTGTAATAGTTGATGATAGTGGAAATTTTGCAGGCTATAAAAAGAGCCTATGTGAATAAAGATTATGTTGATGCTGTTATAAAAGCAGGAGGAGTTCCTTTAATAATTCCTTTTTAATACAAATAAAGAAGTTATTATCAGTCAAGCACAAGTAATAGATGGATTAATTATATCAGGTGGTCATGATGTGAGTCCATATAACTATGGACAAGAACCAAGTCCACTATTAGGTGAAACTTTTTCCTGAAAGAGATGCTTATGAAATGCTTTTTATTGGAAGAGGCTAAAAAAAGAAATTTGCCAATTTTAGGAATATGTAGAGGTTTTTCAAATAATAAATGTTGCAGGTGGAGGAACTCTATATCAAGATTTATCATTGATAGGAAAAAGCGTTTTTAAAACATAATCAAGTTTCTAAACCAACATTGAAAACTCATAAGATACAAATAGAAGAAAATTCTGTTATTTCAGAAATCTTTGGAAAAAGAAACTATGGTAAACTCTTTTTCACCATCAAGCTTTAGATAAAGTAGCAGATGATTTTTAAAGTTGTTGCAAGAGCTAGTGACGGAATAGTTGAAGCAATACAACATAAAAACATATAAATTTTTAGTAGGTGTACAATGGCATCCTGAAATGTTGGCAGTGGAATGTGATGAAGCTAGAGAGCTTTTTTTAAAAGACTGATAGAAGAAGCTAAGAAATAAATTAAGTAGTAAAAATGGAGAGAATATGGGAAATAATCAAAAATAATCAAAAAAATGAATTTCTGGTCAATAGTACTATTAACTATAAATTCTATTATTGGAACAGGAATATTTTTATCACCTGGAGCTGTTGCAAAAATTAGTTGGAAGTAAAGGTCACTATGATTTACTTAGCAGAGCAGCCTTTTTGCAGACTGTCTTAGCAGTAACTTTTGCAGATGCATCAAAAATATGTTGTAAAAATCAGGAGCGACTTTATGCTTATTCAAAAGGTCGCATTTGGAGATGAAGTTAGTTCTTATGTTGGGATTACAAGAGTTGTATCAGCAAGTATAGCTTGGGGAGTTATGGCAACTGGAGTTGTTAAAACAACTTTATCTATCTTTGGCAAAGACTCGTCTGATATAAAAAATTGTAACAATAGGTTTCATAACTTTAATGTTAATCTTACTTATTATCAATCTTATAGGGACAAAAACTACTTACTTTAATCAGTAATATTTCAACTATAGGTAAAGTAGGGGCTTTAACAATAACAATAATAGCAGGTATATGTATACTAATTTTTTTCTGGTGGAAGTCATATAGAAGAAATAAATCTATTAAAAAGATGCAGAAGGAATAATCTTATTCCAACATTTACAACTTCAATATTTGTTACTGCACTTATAGGTGCTTTCTATGCATTCACAGGATTCGAAAGTGTTGCAAGTGGTTCAGCTGATATGGAAGAACCTGAGAAAAAAATTTACCAAGAGCTATACCTTTAGCTATAGTAATAATAGCTTGTATATACTTTGGAATAGTATTTGTATCTATGTATATTGATCCAGTAGCTATGGTAACATCAAAAGAACCAGTTGTTTTGGCTTCAATTTTTTTAAAAAAATCAATTATTACAAAAAAATAATAATTATAGGTGCACTTATGTCAATGTTTGGTATAAATGTGGCAAAGATCATTCCATACTCCAAGAGTATTTGAAGCTATGGCAAATGAAAAGCAAATACCTGAGTTTTTTTGCAAAAAGAACAAAGGGAGGACTACCTTTAACATCTTTCCTATTGACAGCTATAATAGCTGTGGTTATTCCTTTAGCATTCAACTACAATATGAGTGGAATAATCATTATCAGTTCAATATCAAGATTTATACAATTTGTAATAGTTCCTCTAGCTGTAATTTCATTTTTTTCTATGGTAAAAATAAAGAAGAAGTTTTACAAGCTAATAAAAGTTTTATGATGGATGTAATAGTTCCAATAATAGCTCTACTACTTACTGTTTTTACTATTGGTGAAGTTTAATTGGACACAACAATTTTCGAATAAATTAGATGATGGTACAACTACTCTTAATATAAAAAGCTGTAGTATCAATGATTATAGGATATGTAATTCTTCCAATATGCCTAAGAATATATATGAGAGGTAAAAAAATAAATATATATTTCATAAATAATAAAAAAATTTATAGTAATTATAAAAGAATTATGATAAAAATATTTAAAAATCCTTAAATATAAAGTCAGGAGTGATTAAAGTGGATCTGCACTATTTAGAAATTTTTTTATGAAGTTGCTAAAGCTAAGAGTTTCACAAAGGTCGCTGAAAAAAACTTTTTCATCAATCAGTCAGCAGTTTCTATTCAAGTAAAAAAATTTGAAGACATATTAAAAAGTAAAAATTATTCGATAGAAGTTCAAAAAAATTAAGCTTACTTATACAGGGGAAACTTTGTATAAAATGGCTGAAGATATTTTTTGAAAAAGGTAAAAAGAGCAGAAAAAGAAATCTCAAGAGTTATAGAATTTGATAGGGCAAGAATAGCAATAGGAGCTTCAGCTATCATCGCAGAACCCTTACTTCCTAGCCTTATGAAAGAATTTTCTTCTATACATGAAGAAATTGAATATAATATAACTATGTCAAATAAAGAACATCTGTTAAAACTTCTTAAAGAAGGAGAACTAGATGTGATAATAATAGATAGCCAACATATAACAGATTCTAATTTGGAAATAATTCCTATAGAAAAAGGTCCTTATGTTTTAATTAGCTCAAAGCATTATGATAATATAAAAGATATAGAAAAGGATGCTATTATCACAAGAGATGTAATACAAAATAATAATAAGGCTATTGAATATATTGAAGATAAATATGGTATTAACTTTACCAAAAAAATCAATGTTCTTGGAAACTTGGAAGTAATAAAAAGGTCTAGTTAGAGAAGGAATAGGGAATGTAATACTTCCGTATTATTCTGTATATAAGGATATAAGAAAAGGAACTTTCAAAGTTATAGCTAAAATTGATGAAATTAAAGATGGATATGAACTTATTATTACTAAAGACAAAAAGATCTATCTCAAATAACAAAAATTTATTGATTTAGTTAAAAGTCATAAAATAGTTATGGAAGGTTCTAGAAATTAGAAGAGGTGTAAATATGAATTTAATAACTTCATATAAAACAGAATTAGAATTATTAAAAAAATTCATTGAAGAAGAAGAAGAAAGAAAAGAAACTGAAAAAGTAGCTAAGAAATTAGCAGATATATTTACTAAAGGAAACAAAGTTTTTAATCTGTGGTAATGGTGGTAGTAACTGTGATGCCATGCATTTCATAGAAGAATTTACAGGAAGATTTAGAAAAAGAAAGAAGAGCTTTGCCAGCAATTTCTATATCAGATCCATCTCATATAACTTGTGTTGCAAATGATTATGGTTTTGATTATATCTTTTCAAAAGGTGTTGAAGCCTATGGAAAAAGAAGGAGATATGTTCATAGGAATTTCAACTAGTGGAAATTCTGCCAATGTTATAAAAGGCAGTTGAACAAGCTAAAGCACAAGGGCTTGTAACTGTGGCTTTACTTGGAAAAGATGGTGGAAAGCTTAAAGGTCAATGTGATTATGAATTTATTGTTCCTGGAAAAAAACATCAGATAGAGTACAAGAAATACATATGATGATACTTCATATAATAATTGAAGGTGTTGAAAGAATAATGTTCCCTGAAAATTATGTGAAAGAATAAAAATAAGAAGAGACCGCTACACACTATAATTTTAATTCAAAAAGTAAAAAAATAAGTAAGTTACGAATGGAAATTTTAGATAAAAAAATCAAATAGAATGAGCCGAGCAAATTCAGGAGTGTCTGAACGAAGTGAGTTTCCTGATTCTGCGCCGAATTCTTGATTTTTTATCGTTAAGAAATTTACTCAGTAACGAACTATTTTTTTACTTTTTATTTATATGAATTTTTTTCTATTTCTTCAGCGATTTCTAAGTCAGCAACCTCATCTTGATGATATTCAATATAATCTTTTTAAAAAGTTGGACTGAAAAAGAAATTAGCTTCTTCTTCATAGATAGAAGTTTTAAAACTAGTGTGTTCCCTAAAAAAATCTTATCTCATCACAATCATGTTCGAGAGCATGAAAAAGCTCATGTCCTATGACAAAAAGTTTTGCAAAGCCCTCAAGCAAAGACTGAACAACTATTAATTTTGAATTCAAAACAACAGTGTATAAACCTTTCATTTCTATATTAGCTGAAACAATTTCAATACCTAAACCCTTACAAATACTTATAGGATTTTTGTACCAAACTCAAAATATAAATTATTAATCAATTTTTAGAATTTCTTTTTTTCTTCTTTCCGTCATTATTTTTCATCAGCTCTCTTTTTAAGCAATGCTCGAATAAAAAAATTCTTTTCAAAACTTTCTCTAATTCATTTTTATCTTCTTCTGACACAGGTTTACCATTAAACATAAGTGTTGAAGTAGTCATTGCTATATTTTCGTATTCTCTTATTTCGTCTGCACTCAACTGATACTCTTTAATTAAAAATATCTTTTTCCTTATCATCTTCATTTTCCATAGGGAAGATCATAGCCTCTTAACCAAAGTTCATTCACATTTAAAACCTCTGCAAATAATTCAATCCTATCTTTTTGCTTCATATTCTCCACTTAAATACTGAGAAATAGTAGATTTATTTACATTAGTCAATTCTGATAATTTAGTTGCTTTCATATTTCTAAGTTTCAAAGCAAGTTTTAGTCTCTCTGCAAAAATTACTCACCAATTTCATAATATACCTCCATTTAAAATAATAATAACATATAAATTTGTATTTTCACAAATATTATTTTTTTAATAATTTGTATTTTCTAAAAAAATAATTTGACAAAAAGTAAAAATAATATTAATATGTTTGTATAATACAAACTATAAAAAAATAAAAATTTGTGTTTTAAAAAAATAAAGGAGGCTTAAAAATGAAAAAAATATACATACAAACTTTTTTTAGCTGAATATATCTTAAAATTAAGTGGGGAATATGCAAGTGCAAATAGAATACATGATATTTTTAAATATAAGTCTAAGCTATACTTATACTTTAGTAAAAAAATAACAAGGTGAGAAGTCGTGTAAAAAAATGGAAGAACTGAATACAATATGGAAGATTTTATAAGAAGTTTAGAGCTTTCATATAATAATAACATTGTAGAAACTCCTTTAACAAAGGAGGAATTCGATGCTAATAACTTTCATAATTGGGAGGCTAAAAATGATATTGAGAAATATTTGGAAAGATTACTTTTAGATGAGTTAGGACAGTTTACTTGTATAAAAGATCTAGTAGAACTTTTTAAGGTGAGCAAAACTATGTGGTATGATGCTTTTAGACGAAGGAAAAATAATGTATTTTTACAATCTCAAGCAGAAAAAAATAATAATAACTCGTTCTCTCTTACCCTTTCTAAGAGAGGCACTATCTATGCAAGAATAAAAATGTACAATTATCGTAAAAAAAGCATTAAAAAAATATTGACAAAATTCAACAAAAACGGTATAATAAAGAGAATAAAAAAAGTAATTTTTATGAAAATAAAGGGGAACTATGAAAATAAAATTTATTTTAGTCGCAATGTTAGCACTAGGATCATTATCTTATTCAGCAGAAGCAACAGATGCTGTAGCTCAAGAAGTAATAAACGAAGTAAGAAACATTGAGGCAGAGTATCAAGCATTAATGCAAAAGGAAGCTGAAAGAAAAGAAGAATTCATTCAAGAAAAGGCAAATCTTGAACAAGAAGTAAAAAGAATTAAAAGAAAAAAACAATTAGGAAGGGAAGAACTTTATGCTAAGTTAAAAGAAGATTCAAAAATAAGATGGCATAGAGATGAATATAAGAAATTATTAAAAAGATTTGATGAATACTACAACAAATTAGAGCAAAAATCGCAGACAAAGAACAACAAATACTAGAATTAACTAAATTATTAGAAGTTTTAAACTAACTGGGAGGGAATTATGAAAAAGTTTCTAAAAACTATTCTATTTTTTTATGCGCATTATCATCAATAGCTTATGCAGAAGATGATGCAATGGCAATATTAAATAAAAAGAGAGCAGAAATTGAAAAAGCAGAAAAAGCAAAGGCAAAACTAGCAAAAGAAGCAGAAGAAAAAGCAAGAAAAGAGGCTGAAGAACAAGCAAAACTAGCAGAGAAGGTCGCAAAAGAACAAGCTAGACTTGCAGAAGAACAAGCTAAATCTCAAGTAGTGGAAGTTGTGGAAGCTCCAGCAGAAGCTGTAGTAGCAACAGAAGATTTAAATCCTCAAGATGAACAAGAAGCAATGGAAATCTTAGATGGAATGAGAAAGAAAATAAAGAAAGAAGATGCAGAAACTCTTAAACTTCAACAAGAAGCAAAAGAGTTAGGAATATCTACATCTGAAGTAAGTTCATTAGCAGAAATAGAAGCAATGGTAAAAGCAAAGAAAGCAGAAAAAGCTAAACCAAAAACAGAAGCAGAAAAAAATTAGAAGCAACAAGAAAAGAAGCTCTAGAAAAAAATTAGATTTCTATGAAAGAGTAGTAAGAAGTGTAGCAAGAGAAGAAGCTGAAGTAGCAGGATACTATGAAATTATGAATGATGAACAAGCTAAAGCAACTGAAGCGCCTGTAGCAGAAGAAGTAGCTCCAGTAGCAGAACCTGTACAACAATAATAGGGGAATATAGATGAAAAAAACAAATTAATGTTAACAGCATTATTAGGACTACTTTTAGTAGGTTCATTTGTTTATGCTGAAGAAAGTGATGATGAAGCAAAGAAAAAGATTACTAAAAAGAATATGAAAAAGTTCAAAAAGAAAGAGAAAAAGAAGCAGAAAGAGTTGCTAAAGAAGCAGAAGAAGCGATTAAAAGACAAGCTGAAGAAGGAACTCAATCAGTTCAAGATATAGCTAATCAAGCTCCAGAAAATGCAGAAGGAGTAGTAGCAACAGAAGGTGCAGTTGTAGAAGGGGAAGAAGTAGCAGTAGCTCAAGAAGAAGTTGCGCCTAAAAAAAGCAAGAAAAAGATATGACTGAATCAGAAAAAAATGGATTTAGAAGTACAAAAGAATTAAGAAAAGAATGTTAGAAATAAATGACAAGATAGAAAAACTACAACAAAACAAAATGAAATGCTTGACAACTTAGAAAAAGAATGTTGGAGAACTAGAAAAAGAGTAAGATATTAATAAAAAGGAGAATGGGGACATATGAAAAAAATTAGCATTAATATTAGGAGTTTTATCGTTAGTAGCATGTACAGATCAAAAGGTAGTAAACTATAATACAGCAAGATTAGATAATATAGAAGCTTATTTAGCAAATAATAAGGCAGTAAAACCTTCAGAAAAATCTAGATAAACTAGTAGAAGAAGGAAAAGTTGAATATACAGAAGAATACTTATCATTAGAAAAGGAGGCTGACAAATGGAAAAGAGAAAGAGCACAACAACAATAATAACATTATTACTATTATTAGTATTTTTCTTTACCAGCATTGGCAGTCCAAGCGCTAACAACAACACAAATGCGTGAAAATACAATAAGAATAAATGCATTAGAAATAAAGAATATGGATATAACTAATGTAGAAGCACCAAAAAGAAATGACAATAGTATTGGATGAAAGAGCGCTAAACTTTGATTTTGACAAATCTGTAGTTAAAACCTCAATATTTTGAAATGCTAAATAACTTAAAGGATTTCATAGAACAAAACAACTATGAATTAACAATAGAAGGACATACAGACTCTGTAGGAAGTAATCAATATAACATAGGACTTTCAAGAAGAAGAGCAGAAGCTGTAAAAAGCTAAATTAATAGAATTTGGATTACCTGAAGATAGAATAGTTGGAATAGAAGCAAAAGGGGAAGAATATCCAGTGGCAACTAATGAAACAGCAGAAGGAAGACTACAAAATAGAAGAGTTGAATTTAGATTAGTTCAAAGATAATACTTGTATTAGGGGTAATATAAGTATGAGGAGGGAGAATTAAAAATGGGAAATAACAGCCTAAGTAATACCGAAAAAAACTTGCGTTCAATAGCTAAGAGATATGAAAATGTAAAATATTCAGTAGGTCTTGCTGTACTTTTTCTAATGAATGGAACAAGTGCATTTTCTGATACAAATGCAGTTCAAGAAATAGATAGACAGAAAAGAAGTAGCAAAAAGATAGTCAAGCAGGAAAGACTATAGTAAAAAGAAACAAAAAAAGAAAAGAAGCAAGCGACTCAAAAAATAAAAGCTTCTTGGGTAAATATGCAATTTGGTGCTAATGATCTATATAGCAATTATTTTGTTGCGCCTAAAGCTAAGGTAGAAAAGACATCAGTTGTAAAGAATGAAAAAACTGTATTGGTAGCAAGCGCAGATAATACAGCAAGTTTACCTATGTTTGCAAAAACTATTAACAGATATAGAAGAAACTACAGAAAATAGAACTGAAGTTCTAACAACAATTGCCAATAAAGAAGCTGTTGTAACAGAAACAGCAACACCTACAATGGAGGAAATAAAGGCAAGTAAGCAAGAACTAAGAAGTTCAGTAGGAAATCTTCAAGATAAAATAGATACAGCAAGAAGAGAAAAACAATAAAAGAAATCAATGGATTAAGATTAGAGTTAATTCAATTGATGGAACAAGGAAACCAAGTAGTTAAATCACCATGGTCATCTTGGCAATTTGGAGCGAATTATTTCTATGACGATTGGGGTGGATCATACAAAGGAAGAGGAGATAAAAAGGAAAAAAATATCCTTTTGAAGGAGTATTTACAAGAAGTGATGATCCTTTTGAAAGATATATTTCACCAATAAGTTCAAATTATGGGGCAATATCTACTTCAACTAATCCTTATTCAGCAACAACAAGTTCTAGAAAAGGATTAGGATCTTCATATGGTATAGCAAGTACAACTCCTGCTTATGAACCTATAGCAACTTTAGAATTAAATGCAGGTATAAGACCAAGAAAAGTAGATAAACAACCTTTAAATATAGATTTAGGGAATATAAGTGCACCATCTGCACCAAATGTAAGTGTAAATGCAAGCACACCAGTGGCAGTAGAACCCCCAACAGTGATACCGCCAACAGTTACTTTAAATATTCCGACACCTAATACTAAACCATTTAATGACTTTAGTTTTACAAAATGGTAGATATGGAGATTATGATACAGGTGGATCGACTACAGCTGTTTTAAATCAAATAGAAGCTTCTGGAACAATCTATACTATAGGAGTAAATCCCAACAATCCAAATATAGATCCTAATAGTTTACAAGCCGGAGATTTGAATAATAAAGCATATAAAGTGCAAGGTGGAGTTGCAACTCCTTCAGGAGGAAAGGTTGCAGACTATTTTCCGTATAAATAGTAAAAAGAGATTCTTTAAGATACCAAGACAATGAAGCTAACTGGAATTCTAATATGTCAGAAGACCCTACTAATCCAATAGTTGGTGGATTTAATTATGGAGGTACTTCAGCAACAGATAGAGTAAAAGTTCTATGTCTGCAGGAGATATCCTTAATGATGGAAGTAATAGACTAGGAACTAACAATAAAAAAGGAGCAATAGTCTTACATAGTGTATGGAATGGAAGTTACCATGATATAGAAGGATATTTAAAGGGAAGAGCAACAATGTTTTTCAATAGAAACGTGGCATGCTCCTAAATTAGTATTTAAAAAAATATAAAAAAATAGATATACAAGGAAATGAAAAATACTTTTATTTTTATATTTATCCTTATGGTTATGAAGGAGTAGTTGCTAAAATTGGTGACTACAACTCTTTTGTACTAAAGAGGAGCATTTATTGGGGAAGTAAATGCTGATATAAAATCTCAAAAAGAATGCAATATACTCAGTAATGGGGTTATCAGGGGCATTGAATATAACAAGTACAGGTACATATAAATTAGAAGGTTCTAATAATATTGTTTACTCTGGAATAGGTTATTCTCCAAATTTCCAAAACTTTATAGGAAATAATGCTGCAAAATGGTTGGGTATCTGATAGATATAAAACAGGTATGACTCCTGTAATAAACTTAAAAACAGCACCTGAATCTTATGGTGATGGGAACGTGATAATGTACTTTAGTGATTTAGTACCTGATAATACAGCTGAATATCCTATAACAAATATTTATGGTGGAAACTATAATAATTGGAAGAAAACAAAAATAGGTATCTTTCAAGGAGAAGTAAGAGCTAGTGCTAGAATAGGAGAAAAATTAAACTTAGATGGTACAGCTACTCAAACAGCAGTAGGAAATAAAATACAACAAGCCAATGGAACTCTTGTAGATGGAGATAATAAATATGTAGAAAATAACGTAGGAATATTAGCTCAATCTGGACAAAGAGGAGCAGTTGGAGGTAGAGAAATAATTCCAACACAAGATTTGGGAGCTCATGCAGACAGTTAATTATGTTGATAGAGACAAGATTCATGCTCTATATGTAAATGATATAGATGTAACTTTTGGTAAGTACTCTAAAGGCGGATTAATGGTAGTTTCTGAAAAGAGGAACTCAAGTGGATGTAGCAGTTACAGATATAGCTAATCCGCATCATACAGATAAAGTCAAAGATGGAAGTGGAAATGATATAGCAGGTAAAATAGATGTCAGAACTATTCCAGTTAAAACTACTCCAGTTTTTAGACTATAATAAAGCTAGTACAGACTATACAAACGATAATAAAATTGTAAGTTCAGCTGAAGATAGTAGTAATGAGGCGACTATTGGTACTATAATTGCTTATGCAAAAAGGAACTTGGAAGGATTCAGACACTCGTATGGGGGCAAGTGACAGGAGCAGATCCAATGTCAGTAGCAACAAGAAATGCTTTTAAAGATGCTAAGTCTGAAATTAATTTTGGTGTTCCTGTTGAAATGTCAGCAAAATTTGCTGAAATAGCAGGAATAAAAATACAATCCAGTTGCTTATGTTGCTGAAGGTGGAAAGATAACTGCTAAAAGATACAAAGGCATATGGATTTGGTTCAGTTATAGCTTATGCAAAAAAATCAATTAGATGGAACTACTGTAAAGAGTTCTGGTGAAATATCAATAGATGGTAATATAGAAGCAGTTGATGCTTGGGCCGCAAGCGATGCGACTACAGCAAGTGAAAAAAATATAAAAAAATATTGGTGCCTATGCAGATGGACAAGGAACAAAAGTAACAGTAAGTGGAAATGCTAAGATAAATGGTTTAGGAGCTTTTGCTAATGATGGAGGAAGAGTTGTTATCTCTGGAAATGCAAGTGTACTTAACTCAGGAGAATCTACAGTTTTAGCAAACTAAATCAGGAGGAAATGTTACATTTGGTGGAGGAGATATCAATGTAGGAAATAATGCTACTGATAAATCAACTCCTTTCTATGCCGATACAAATGCAAACTCTAAGATTAACTTTACTGGTCTTACAAAAAGTAAATATGACTAAGGGAGCTTTTTTTAGTAGGGCAACCATCAGATTACCAAATCTGCAGTAGCTACTACAAATGCTGATGGTCAAAATTACAGGTGGAACTAAGTATAATGGAATGAGTAATGTTGAATTAACAGTAAGTGGAGATGCAAAAATTGTTAGAAATAAAGATATTCCACATACTATAACATGGGCTGGTCCAGGAAGCTTAGCAAAACAAACGTACAAGCTGATACTCAAATCAGCAAAATAACAGCACCAGTCGCAAATTATTTGGCTTTACTATACAAATGGTAACTATATAATAAATGCTGATGCACAATTAGGAAATCTAACAGCAGAGATAGTTTTGACAATATAAAAAAATGACAAGAGAATTACTTACAATAAATGCTGGTAAAAAGTTTACTCTACTACAGGTGTAGGTTTAGGAATGGCATCATCTGCAGGAGCAACAAGTAACGCTATTTCAGGATATACTAATAATGGAACAGTAGAAATTACTGGAGGAAGTTCAACAAAAGCAGAGTAAATGTTTCTTATGGAACTATAACTAACAATGGAACAGTAAATGTGGATAATGGTGTAGGACTATATGGAACAAAATGGAAGTAAAATTGAAAATGCAAACTAATGGAATAGTGAATGTAACTAGCTCTGGTTATGGAATAGTAGGAATGGCAACAGGAGCGACTGCTCAAGCTTATGGTAGAGATAAATTAGCTACTGGTAGTGCAGTTGAAATTAAAAATGATGGACTAATAAATGTTGCTGGAAATAATGCTATTGGTATCTATGCTGATGATAATAAAGGAGTAGCATTAAATGAAATTACTATAGCTAATAACAATAAGATTACAGTTGCTGGAGATAGCTCAGTTGGTATAGCTCTAAGAGATAGTATAGGATCAGGAGACGGTGGAGTAATAACATTAACTGGAACAGGTTCATCAGATATAGTTACAGGAACAAATGGAACAGGAATTTATGCTGAAAATTCACAGGTTAATTTAAATACTAACTATGGAATAGAGACTAAAGATAGTGGGGTAGGAATTTATCTAAAAAAATTCAATTCTTCCAACAAATACAACTTTTGAATATAAATATTCAGGAAGTACAAGTGGAAGAGGAATTGGTATAGTATTTAATAAGCTTAATGCTACTAATAACACTAATTTAAGTCTTGTAAATAGCACAGCAACTACTGGTGGTATGGTAGGAATTTTTTGCAAATGGTGGAGGAACTTTTATAAACAATGGAACAATAACTGGTTCATCTACAGCAAAAGAATTTGGAATTATAGGTGAAAATACAGATATAGACAATAGAGCAGCAATAACATTTGGACATGCTACTAATATAGCAAATCCTAACATAGCTCTATATACTAAAAACTAATAATCTAATCACTAATAGTTCAAACCCTAACACTTGGAGATAACTCAATTGGTATCTATGGATACGCAGTAAATAACAGTGGAGATATTACTGTTGGAGATAAAGGTTCAGCAATTTATACTCAAGGTGGAAATATAAATATTACATCTGGAACAATAAATGTTGGAAAAAAATGAAGCAGTTGGAATCTATTCTGCAGGAAACTCACAAGTTATAACAAATAATGCCACTGCAATGAATATAGATGAAGGTTCTTTTGGTTTTGCAAACGTGGGAACAGGAAATACTATAAATTCTAATGTTGCTAATGTAAACTTAAAAGATAATTCAATATATATTTATTCAAAGAATGCTGGTACTGTAAACAATGTTACAAATCTAACAGCAACAGGTACAGTTGGAAATAATTATGGTATCTACTCAGCAGGACAAGTAACTAATACAGGAAATATAAACTTTTACAAATGGAACAGGTAATGTAGGTATTTATAGTATAGATGGAGGAAGAGCAGTAAATACAGCAACTATTTCAGTAGGTGCATCAGATACAGCAAACTCAATTTATTCTATAGGTATGGCAAGCAGGGTATGTTGGAGATGCAACTACTCCAGCTTATACAGGAAATATAGTGAATGAAGGAACTATCAATGTAACTGGAAAAAGATAGTATAGGAATGTATGGAGTTGGCTCAGCTACAACTGTATATAATGGAACTTCAAAAAGGTTCAACTGCAACAATAAATCTTTCAGCAGATGGAACAATGGGAGTATACCCTAGATGAGGGAGCAAAAAGGATTCAACTATGGAACAATTCAAACAGTTGGAGCTCCAAACAAATCTGTAGGAGTAGTTGTTAGAAAAGGAGCAGAGTTCACTAACGAAGGAACTATTAATATAAATTCAGCTGGAGGTTATGCATTTGTAAAAAAATAGCTGGAGGAGTAGTTAAAAACTATGGAACTTTCAATAGTAACTGGGAGGAGCTGATCTAAAGATCATACAGTCCAGAGAATGTCTGATACTGGTAAAGACAGTAGGTGGAGTAAAACAATGTGAATGTCTAAAACTGCAGCTGTGGATCAACAGTTGCACTATAAACAGATCCAGCTGGAAATATCAGTAAGTTCCAGACATTAGTAACAAGTGCTAGAACAACAAAAACAAAAGTAACTGCTCCAGTATCACAAAATTGGTATGTATATAGACACATCTAATAGAGATTTAATCCAATCTAGGAGTGATTTATCTTCTATAGGTGGTTTAACTAAACTTCTGATTTAATTATTGGGTAATGAAGCAACTGAAAATACAACATAGTAAATATATACAAGTTGATCAAAAGAATTTAATAGCTCCATACATACAGCTATGTTTAATACAAAATCACAAATGTAAACAGATTGGAATATTTACTCTGGATCATTTAACTTGGATGTCTACTGCAACAATAGATGCAAATAGATGGAACAATTAATAAAGTGCTTTATTTAGCAAAAAAATACCATATACAGCTATGGGCTGGAAATGAACCAACACCAGTTGATAAGAAAGATACATATAATTTCTTAGATGGATTAGAACAAAAGATATGGAGTTGAAGAAATTGGAACTAGAGAAAATAGAGTATTCCAAAAATTAAACTCTATAGGAAACAATGAAGAAATTCTATTCTATCAGGCAACAGATGAAATGATGGGACACCAATATGCTAATGTTCAACAAAGAATACAAGCAACTGGAGACATCTTAAATAAAGAATTTAATTACTTTAAGAAAGTGAATGGTCTAAACTGTATCTAAAGATTCAAATAAGATAAAAAAACATTTTGGAACTAGATGGAGAATACAATACAGACACAGCAGGAGTAATTAACTATAAGAACCATGCTTATGGAGTGGCTTATGTTCATGAAGATGAAACTGTAAGACTTGGAGAATCAACAGGTTGGTATGCAGGTATAGTTCATAATACATTTAAGTTTAAAGATATTGGAAATTCAAGAGAAGAACAATTACAAGGAAAAAGTTGGAATATTTAAGTCAGTACCATTTGACTATAATAACAGTTTAAATTGGACAATATCAGGAGATATATTTGCAGGATACAACAAGATGAACAGAAGATTCTTAGTAGTAGATGAAGTATTTAGTGCAAAAAGGAAGATATCGTACATATGGAATAGGTCTAAAGAATGAAATATCTAAAGAGTTTAGACTAAGTGAATCATTTACACTAAAACCATATGCAGCTCTAGATTTAGAATATGGAAGAATGTCTAAGATAAGAGAAAAATCAGGAGAAATCAAGTTAGATGTTAAATCAAATGATTATTTCTCAGTAAGACCAGAAATTGGAGCTGAACTAGGATTTAAACACTACTTCGATAGAAAAAAACAGTAAAAAGTAGGAGTATCAGTAGCTTACGAAAATGAGTTGGGTAGAGTAGCTAATGGTAAAGAAATAAAGCTAAAGTTTGCTGGAACAAATGCTGATTACTTTCAATATCAGAGGTGAAAAAGAAGATAGAAGAGGAAATGTTAAGGCAGATCTTAATATTGGATGGGATAACCAAAAGAGTAGGAGTAACAGCCAATGTAGGTTATGACACTAAAGGACATAATGTTAGAGGTGGAGTAGGATTTAGAGTAATATTTCTAATAAGTTTATAATATGAACTAATATAATTAAGAGAATTTTTTTGAGAATTAAAAACTTAAAAATTCTCTTTTTTTATTTATCTTATAATATAAATAGTGAAAAAAAGCTTTAAAAATAATAAGAATAATATGTAGCATTATTGTGAAAAAAACTATTTATAATATTGACAAAAAGTGCATAAAAAAAGTATACTAAAAGTCATAAAAAGCTTTTAATATTTTTTTATAAAAAAATAAAAAGGGGGAACTATGAAAAATAAAGTTTATTTTTAGGTGCAATGTTGGTAGTGGGAGCAGTTTCTTACTCAGCAGAGGCAACAGATGCTGTAGCTCAAGAAGTAATAAACGAAGTAAGAAACATTGAGGCAGAGTATCAAGCATTAATGCAAAAAGGAAGCTGAAAGAAAAAGAAGAATTCATTCAAGAAAAAGCAAATCTTGAACAAGAAGTAAAAGAATTAAAAGAAAAACAATTAGGAAGGGAAGAACTTTATGCTAAGTTAAAAGAAGATTCGAAAAAGATAAGATGGCATAGAGATGAATATAAGAAATTATTAAAAAGATTTGATGAATACTACAACAAATTAGAACAAAAAAATCGCAGACAAAGAACAACAAATACTAGAATTAACTAAAATTATTAGAAGTTTTTAAAACTAACTGGGAGGGAATTATGAAAAAGTTTCTAAAAACTATTCTATTTTTTTATGCGCATTATCATCAATAGCTTATGCAGAAGATGATGCAATGGCAATATTAAATAAAAAGAGAGCAGAAATTGAAAAAAAGCAGAAAAAGCAAAGGCAAAATTAGCTAAAGAAGCAGAAGAAAAAGCAAGAAAAGAGGCTGAAGAACAAAGCAAAACTTGCAGAGAAAGCTGCAAAAGAACAAGCTAGACTTGCTGAAGAACAAGCTAAATCTCAAGTAGTGGAAGTTGTGGAAGCTCCAGCAGAAGCTGTAGTAGCAACAGAAGATTTAAATCCTCAAGATGAAAAAGAAGCAATGGAAATCTTAGATGGAAATGAGAAAGAAAATAAAGGAAGAAGATGCAGAAACTCTTAAACTTCAACAAGAAGCAAAAGAATTAGGAATATCTACATCTGAAGCATCTTCATTAGCAGAAATAGAAGCAATGGTAAAAGCAAAGAAAGCAGAAAAAGCTAAACCAAAGACAGAAGCAGAAAAAAACTAGAAGCGACAAGAAAAGAAGCTCTAGAAAAAAATTAGATTTCTATGAAAGAGTAGTAAGAAGTGTTGCAAGAGAAGAAGCTGAAGTAGCAGGATATTATCAAATAATGGATGAAGATATAAAAACAACTGAAGCTATAGAAGAAGCTGCTCCAGTAGTGGAAACAACTGTACAACAATAATAGGGGGAATATAGATGAAAAAAACAAATTAATGTTAACAGCATTATTAGGACTACTTTTTAGTGGGTTCATTTTGCTTATGCTGAAGAAAGTGATGATGAAGCAAAGAAAAAGATTACTAAAAAGAATATGAAAAAAAGTTCAAAAAGAAAGAGAAAAAGAAGCAGAAAGAGCTGCTAAAGAAGCAGAAGAAGCAGCTAAAAAGACAAGCTGAAGAAGGAACACAATCAGTTCAAGAAATAGCTAATCAAGCTACAGAAAAATGGAGAAGTAGTAGAAGGAGTAGCTGTTGAAGGTGGAGAAGTGGCAGTAGCTCAAGAAGAAGTTGCGCCTAAAAAAAGCAAGAAAAGATATGACTGAATCAGAAAAAAATGGATTTAGAAGTACAAAGAATTAAGAAAAGAATGTTAGAAATAAATGACAAGATAGAAAACTACAACAAAACAAATGAAATGCTTGATAATTTAGAAAAGAATGTTGGAGAACTAGAAAAAAGAGTAAGATATTAATAAAAAGGAGAATGGGGACATATGAAAAAATTAGCATTAATATTAGGAGTTTTATCGTTAGTAGCATGTACAGATCAAAAGGTAGTAAACTATAATACAGCAAGATTAGATAATATAGAAGCTTATTTAGCAAATAATAAGGCAGTAAAACCTTCAGAAAATCTAGATAAACTAGTAGAAGAAGGAAAAGTTGAGTATACAGAAGAATACTTATCATTAGAAAAGGAGGCTGACAAATGGAAAAGAGAAAGAGCACAACAACAATAATAACATTATTACTATTATTAGTATTTTCTCTACCAGCATTGGCAGTCCAAGCGCTAACAACAACACAAATGCGTGAAAATACAATAAGAATAAATGCATTAGAAATAAAGAATATGGATATAACTAATGTAGAAGCACCAAAAGAAATGACAATAGTATTAGATGAAAGAGCGCTAAACTTTGATTTTGACAAATCAGTAGTTAAAACCTCAATATTTTGAAATGTTAAACAACTTAAAAGATTTCATCGAACAAAATAACTATGAATTAACAATAGAAGGACATACAGACTCTGTAGGAAGTAACCAATATAACATAGGACTTTCAAGAAGAAGAGCAGAAGCTGTAAAAGCTAAGTTAATAGAATTTGGATTACCTGAAGATAGAATAGTTGGAATAGAAGCTAAGGGAGAAGAATATCCAGTGGCAACTAATGAAACAGCAGAAGGAAGACTACAAAATAGAAGAGTTGAATTTAGATTAGTTCAAAGATAATACTTGTATTAGGGGTAATATAAGTATGAGGAGGGAGAATTAAAAATGGGAAATAACAGCCTAAGTAATACCGAAAAAAACTTGCGTTCAATAGCTAAGAGATATGAAAATGTAAAATATTCAGTAGGTCTTGCTGTACTTTTTCTAATGAATGGAACAAGTGCATTTTCTGATACAAATGCAGTTCAAGAAATAGATAGACAGAAAGAAGTAGCAAAAGATAGTCAAGCAGGAAAGACTATAGTAAAAGAAACAAAAAAAGAAAAGAAGCAAGCGACTCAAAAAATAAAAGCTTCTTGGGTAAATATGCAATTTGGTGCTAATGATCTATATAGCAATTATTTTTGTTGCGCCTAAAAGCTAAGGTAGAAAAAGACATCAGTTGTAAAGAATGAAAAAAACTGTATTGGTAGCAAGTGCAGATAATACAGCAAGTTTACCTATGTTTGCAAAACTATTAACAGATATAGAAGAAACTACAGAAAATAGAACTGAAGTTCTAACAACAATTGCTAATAAAGAAGCTGTTGTAACAGAAACAGCAACACCTACAATGGAGGAAATAAAGGCAAGTAAGCAAGAACTAAGAAGTTCAGTAGGAAATCTTCAAGATAAAATAGATACAGCAAGAAGAGAAAACAATAAAGAAATCAATGGATTAAGATTAGAGTTAATTCAATTGATGGAACAAGGAAACCAAGTAGTTAAATCACCATGGTCATCTTGGCAATTTGGAGCGAATTATTTCTATGACGATTGGGGTGGATCATACAAAGGAAGAGGAGATAAAGCTAAAGAAAAAGTTAGATTTAACTAAGAAAAACAGATCCATTAGAAAGATTTAAAGCTACATCTCAAATGTCTTCAACATACGGGACAACAGATTTAGGTTTAGTTTATGAACCGCCAAGAGAAGTTGAAGTAAGTGCAGGAATAAGACCAAAAAGAAGTAAATAAAAGAGCTCCAGAGTTTGTAGAGCCCTAAACTTTCAGGAGAATTACCACCTTTTGAGCCTAAAATTATACAACCACCTAAACCACCTGTAGTAACTCCACCAGCTGCTGTTGTAGTTGCTCCTTTAACATTCCCTAGTACTGGTGCAAACCCAAGTCCAAATTATTTTTTTGGTGGAATGGAAACCAAGGAGATATATCTCAAGTTAGCTTAGAAAAAGGGACTTTCTATAAAAAGAGGAGTTGGAATATCAGTAAAAGATTATTTAGCTAAGGCTGCACCTGAAGGAGGAACAGTTCCTTTAGTAACATCAAGTCCACATCTAGGAACAGGAGCTATTGCAGCACCAGGAACAGTAGCACCAGGTTATTATAGATTAGCAGATGGAACTTATAACAATAATAATAGATTTTTTTCTTAACTCTATTAAATACTCCTTATTCATATTTTTGGAGAGGATGTTAGAATTTCTGCAACTGGAGATAATACAACTGTAATAGAATCTAGAACAAGAAGGAAATGTAACAGCTACTTTAGCAGATTTAGAAACAGCTGGTTATATTAATAGTACAGAAAAAAACTAGATTAGAAGGGTATAGAGGACTTTTTATCTAATTCAACAGTTCCAACAAAAAGTAGTTAAAAATCCAACACTTTATTTTTAATAACAGAGGAACAGTAGAATTTGGTGGGCAAGGTTCTGTATTCTTACTAACTACAACACATACTTTAGGAGAGCAAAGAGTTAATATTATAGAAAACTCTGGGAAAATTGTAGCTATGAATGATACTCCTACTAGTCAAAATCAATATGTATTTTATCATTCACCAGATACAAGTCAACAGACAAGTACAGTGTATGTAAATAAAGGAACTATAGATGTATACTCTAAAAAGAGTGGAGCTATTTTTATATTCAAGTGGAAACTTACCACATACAGATGTAAGTTCAATAAATGAAGGTGAAATAAATCTTTATGGTGAAGAATCATTAGGAGTTGTTGTCAATAATCAAGGTATCTTGAGAGAAGGATCAAATTTTGTATTACAAACTCCTTTATCTCAATATGGAGATAATTCAATAGGGGTATATATAAAGAATGATCATGTAAATGAAACAACAAATAAATCTAAAAAAATATAGTAAGAACTATAATAGGAAAGGCAAACAATAAAAAAATAGATATAATTATGTTGATGAAACTGGAAATACTGTGCAATTAGATATCGCTGGAAATAAAACAGGGCTTTCAGAAGAATTTGTAGATGCTGCAAAAGGTCTATTGATTGATACAACTGCTACAACAGTAACAGAATTATATACTCCTAAAATAGAAATAGAAAAAAATATTCTCGTAAATCACTTGGAATATATACAATGAATGGGAATTTAAAAGTCTTACAAGAAAACGGAACAACAAATGAATTAAATATTTTAGGTGGAGAAGATAATATAGGAATTTATGCTGGTGGTGGAAATATAGATTACACTGGTAATATAACAATGGGAACATCAGCCTTACCTGAGAATACAACAGATGCCAATAAAACTGGTGGAAACATAAATGGAAAAAGGAAATATAGGAATTTTTTCTCAACAAATGGAAAAAAACTGTAACTATTAATGGAGCTTTTTAAAACATATAATGTAAACGGAAGTACAAGAGATGGTATTGGGGTTTATGCTGATTCTGCATCAACAGTTAATCTAAAAAAGAATACTGAAATTAAATTAGAAGCTGGAGATACAGGAAACAATACAGGAATATTTGCAACTGGAGCTGGAACTGTAATAAATATAGGTTCAGATCAAACTACAGCAGCTACATTAACAACAGGTGAAAATGCAACTAGTAGTTCAAGCATCACAATAGATGGAAAAGATAAAAAGTTAGGAACAGCTTTATATTCTCAAAATGGAGGAGTAATTAAAGCAAATGGTTCTAATCATAACAATGGATTAAAAATTACAGTAGTTAATGGAGCAGTTGCTATTGCTTCTGAGGGTACAGGTTCAAAAGTTAACACTAAATTCTCTAATATAGATTATTCAGGAGAGGGGTATGCTCTGTATACTAAAAATGGTGGAGAGATAGATGTAAGTAACTCTAATATATCTTTAAGAGGAAAAGCAACAGGTTTTGAAAGAGATGTTGCAGTAGCAACAAGTCCAATAACTTTTACTGGAGCAACTATAACAGCTTTTTCTAATGATGTAACAATAATGAACTTAAGAAATGTACCTGCCTTTAAATCTATCTACTTTAAATACTAATTTAAGTACTTATACTGGAGGAGTTACTCATAATGCAGGAACAGATCCAGTAACTGGAGAAGTTTATAACAAGTATAAAACAGCAGCAGTAGATGGATTAAGTGCATATAATATTGATACTGATTTAGATAAGAGTATAGCAACAGATGATGCAAATGCTACAACAAATGATTATGTATTTACTAGAAGAATGGCTGTTCAAAGAGGTATAATTAACTTAAAAGCAGGAAAAAATGTTAAAGCAATTTTAAGTACAACAGATTTAAGTAAAATTGGAGAAAAATCAGTTGTAGGATTATCAATGAATTCTAGTAGTTATGCAACTTCTAATGCAGAAGCTGGAATAAATTTAGAAGCAAATACAACTGTAACTGCTGATAGAACAACTGCTGGAATTGGAGAAAATGGAGCAGTAGGTCTATATATAAATTATGGAAAAATTAATACAGATGCTTCTTCAATTATAAATGTTGAAAAAGAAACTTCAAATTCTCCAAATGATTTAGCAGTAGGTATTTATTCAGTAAATGGTTCAGAAGTTACAAATGCTGGACAATTAAATGTTGGAGGACAAAAATTCTATAGGTATCTTAGGTTTAGCATATAGAAATGATTCAAAAAAACAAACACTCCAATAGTAAATGAATTTGGAACTGCAGCACTTGGACAAGGAACAAGTACTGTTTTTAAATAAAGGACAAAGTTAGCTTAGATGGTGCTAATGCAACTGGTATTTATATTAAAAAAATAATAATGCTAGTGCAACAAGAGCAACAGCAGTAGGAACAAAATGATGTAACAGGAGTTATAACATTAGCAGGTGATTCTTCAACTGGAATGTCAGGAGACAAAAGCAACTTTTAGAAAATAAAGGAACTATAAATATCAATGGTCAAAAAAATCTGTAGGAATGTTTGCAAAAGAATTCTTCAGAACTAATAAATAGTGGAACTATTAATTTAGCAACAGGACTTTCAGAAAAATGAACCAAATATAGGTATCTATACAAAAGATGCAGATACAAATGTAACAAATAGCAAAAGATATTATAGGAGGAAATAATACTTATGGTATCTATGGTAAAACAGTAAGCCTTACAGGAACAGGAAAAAAAATTGAATTAGGAGATGCATCAGTAGGAATTTTTCTCAGATGCTGAATACACTTCAACACCTGCAGTAGCAACAATTGATTTAGCAAATGGATCTAAATTAAAAAGTTGGTGCAAAAAGAATCTGTAGGAGTATTTGCAACTGGTAAAAAAATCAAAAATATCTCAAGTAAAGGGAGATATAGAAGTAGGAGATACTTCATTTGCCTTTTGTTGTTAGAGGAACTGGAACTACTTTTAAAAAAACAGATAATACTAATGGAGTTACATTAGGAAATGATGCAACATTCATCTATTCTAATGATACAACAGGAAATATAGAAAATAAAAACAGCTTTAACTGCAACTGGAAGTAAAAAAACTATGGAATCTATGCAGCAGGTACAGCAACTAACCTAGCTAATATGAATTTTTGGAACAGGTGTAGGAAACGTTGGAATGTACAGTATAGGTGGAGGAACTTTAACAAACGGTTCAGCTACAGTAAGTCCAACAATAACAGTTAGTGCGTCAGATGTGGTTAATAAACTATATGGAATAGGTATGGCTGCAGGGTATGTAAATGATGCAGGAACATTAGTAAGTACAGGAAACATTGTAAACTATGGTACTATAAAAGTTGAAAAAGACAATGGAATAGGTATGTTTGCTACAGGTTCAGGTTCAACTGCAACAAACAGAGGAACTATTGAATTAAGTGGTAAAAAGACAACAGGAATGTACCTAGATAATAACGCTATTGGATATAACTACGGAACAATAACAACTGTTCCTAATCCATCAAATGATGGAATAGTAGGTGTGGTTGCATCTAATGGAGCAATAATCAAAAACTATGGAACAATAAATATAGTTGATGGTTCAAACTTAACAGGTGTATTTATAAATAAAAGGAACTCAAGCAGCAAATTATGATGATCAAATACCTGGAGGAGGAACTGGAGTTTTAAATGGAAAAATAGAAGTAAAAACTCAATCTCCAACAGGAAAAACAGTAGCAGGAATTGATATTAAAGCACCTGGAGATGGAACAGCAACAATTTATAGAGATGGTACACAAGTAACTCCTATAGCTGTTGATACAGTTACTGCAACACCTCAACCTTTAAGTGTAAATGTAGGAACAACATCATTAGACTTAAGTGCTACAGATTTAGCAACACCTTCTTTAGGTCAAGCTTCATCTATAGGAATGTATGTAGATACATCAGGAGTAAACTATACTAACCCTATCCAAGGATTAAATTTATTAACAGGATTACAAAAAAAGTAGATTTAATATTTGGTACAGAAGCAAGTAAGTATACAAATGAAAAAAAGATATAGAAGTAGGACAAAAATATATTAAAACCATATAATGATGTAATTACTTCATTAAGTGGTGGAACTTCAATGAAATTCTCATTTACATCAGGTAGCTTAACTTGGATAGCAACAGCTACTCAAAAATACTGATGATACATTGAAAGCTTTATACTTATCTAAAATACCATATACAGCTTTTTGCTAAAGATAAAAATACAGGAAACTTCCTAGATGGTTTAGAACAAAGATATGGTGTGGAAGGAATTGGAGCTAGAGAAAAAAACTTTATTTGATAAATTAAATGGAATAGGAAAAGGAGAAGCTGCACTATTTGCTCAAGCAGTAGATGAAATGAAAGGACATCAATATTCTAATGTTCAACAAAGAATACAAGCAACAGGAAATGTTCTTGATAAAGAATTCGATTACTTAAGAAGCAGCTGGTCTAATCCATCAAAAGATTCAAATAAAATAAAAACGTTTGGAGCTAGAGGAGAATACAATACAGATACTGCAGGTGTAATCGATTATAAGAACCATGCTTATGGAGTAGCTTATGTTCATGAAGATGAAACAGTAAGACTTGGAGAATCTGTAGGTTGGTATGCTGGAATAGTAGAAAACAAATTGAAATTTAAAGATTTAGGAAACTCAAAAGAAGATCAATTACAAGGAAAACTTGGAATGTTTAAATCAATACCATTTGACGAAAACAATAGCTTGAATTGGACAATATCAGGAGATATATTTGTAGGATACAATAAAATGAACAGAAGATTCTTAGTTGTAGATGACATATTTGGTGCAAAATCAAGATATTATACTTATGGTTTAGGAGTTAAAAACGAAATAAGTAAATCTTTCAGATTAAGTGAAGGATTCTCATTTGTTCCACATGCTGGACTTAATTTAGAATATGGAAGATTCAGTAAGATAAGAGAAAAAAATCAGGAGAAATGAGACTTGAAGTAAAAGGTAATGATTACTTCTCAATAAGACCAGAAGTAGGAGCAGACTTAGCTTACAAACATTCATTTGGAAACAATAACTTAAAAAGTATCAGTTGGAGTAGCTTATGAAAATGAGCTAGGAAAAGTGGCAAATGCTAATAATAAAGCAAGAGTTGCTTATACAACAGCTGATTGGTATGACTTAAGAGGAGAAAAAGAAGATAGAAGAGGAAATGTAAAAACAGACCTTAATATCGGATGGGATAACCAAAGAATAGGAGTAACAGCTAATATAGGTTATGATACTAAAGGTGAAAATGTAAGAGGTGGAGTAGGATTTAGAGTAATATTCTAATAAAACCTATAAAAGCTTGAAAAGGAGACTAAAATTTTAGTCTCCTTTTTTTCTTGAATATTGATGATAGTTTTGGTAAAAATTCAAATAAGAAGAAATTTGAAAAAAAAATTTTTGAAAGTGAGGGTGAAAATGTACTATCATATAGTAAAACAAGAAGGATTGAAATATAAAAATTTAGATTTAAAAGAAGTAGAAGAAGTGGTAAAAAGAAAAAAACTTAATTTCAATAACAGTCGTATTTATTCAAGTACAGAAGCTTTAGAACATACTGTAGAAAGATTTAAACAAAATGAAAATTCTCTGGAAGAAGTAGTGGACAGAAATGAGATAAGAATAACAGATATTATCCCTTGTAAGAATAAAAGTGAGTATCTACATAATTGTAGCTATGACTTTTTTTATGAAGATATTAAATTCAAATTCTCAACCAAGATGGAAGGTTTTTTTCAATAAAACTTTCATTATATGGATAATGTTGCTTAGTACTGTTTTGAATAGATATCTATTTTTACTTTCTATACAAGTACTACTATAAATTTTCAACATATAAATTACTTTTTAGGTTTCAATATAAAAACCAATATGGTATGTAAGTTTAATCTATATTTTTGATTCCTTTAAGTTTCATATTACTCATTTGGTATAGAGATAAATATTATAAAAAAATTATTTACTTATGTTTATAGTTTTAATGGTTATTATAAATCAAATTGTAGACTATATATTAGGTGACACAATAGATAAAATTGTTGTTAATTTTTGGAGGATTATTAGCAATAGTGATAGGTTTAATTTTTGACACAATTATTCTATAATCTTTTTTAGAAGATTATCATATAATAAGTATAAAGATTTTTTTAAAAATGTAAAAAAATATTTTTGACAATGTAAAAAAATTTTTATAGTGCAATTTTCTGACAAGGAACTTGCACTTTTTTTATGAAAAAAATTTCATTTATTACATATATAAGAAAATATTATTATATTGTTTTTCTTAGATAAATCTAAGAAAAATGAGACTTTATAATTCCTTACTAAAAAAACTAAATAATAAAAAAATAAAAAAATAAAATTTCACTGTTTTATATACAGACAATAAAAAAACATATTTTTTTAAAAAGATAATACGAATTATAAAAAAATATTATTGACAAACTCTTTTTTTGGTTATAATAAAAAGCATAGATAGGGTATAAGTTTGATGCCTAGATACAAAAAAATAATTAAAATTGAATAAATGATAAAAAAAATAGAGGTGCATATATGAGAGGTAGTATGAAGATGTTAAGGTATAAGCCACCGATGCTTCATACAATGAGCATAGTTGCCGAAAGAAATTTAGTAGCTTATGACTAGGTTTCTTGGTCAATGTCAACAAGCATTGACTGTCATATTCTTTTGGATATGGAGAGCTATTTATAGTTTTTTTCTTTAATTCATATTGAATAAGACTAGGTAAGCAGTATATCTCTCTATTTTTTTATTAAGGTTGATAGAAAAACAGTTATAAGGAGGAGAATAGGTATGAAATCTTTAATCAGATTAAGAATGAGTTCTCATGATGCTCATTACGGAGGAAACTTAGTTGATGGTGCTAGAATGCTACAATTATTTGGAGATGTGGCAACTGAGCTTTTAATCCAATTAGATGGAGATGAAGGATTATTCAAAGCTTATGATAGCGTTGAATTCATGGCTCCAGTTTTTGCAGGAGACTATATCGAAGCTGAAGGTGAAATTGTAAATGTAGGAAATAGCTCAAGAAAAATGAAATTTGAAGCTAGAAAAGTAATAGTTCCTAGACCAGATCTTTCTGATTCAGCAGCTGATGTTTTAGCAGAGCCAATAGTTGTATGTAGAGCAACTGGAACTTGTGTAACACCAAAAGATAAACAACGTGGAAAAAAATAAATTTTAGTTGAGGAGGCTAAGAGATGGAAAAGTTAATTATAACTGCAGCTATTTGTGGAGCTGAAGTAACAAAAGAAAATAATCCAGCAATTCCTTATACAGTAGAAGAAATTGTAAGAGAAGCTGAATCAGCATATAAAAGCAGGGGGCAAGCATAATACATTTACATGTTAGAGAAGATGATGGAACTCCAACACAAGATAAAGAAAGATTCAGAAAATGTATAGAAGCTATAAGAGAAAAAAATGCCCAGATGTAATCATTCAACCATCTACTGGTGGAGCAGTTGGAATGTCTGACTTTAGAAAGATTACAACCTACTGAATTACATCCAGAAATGGCAACACTTGATTGTGGAACTTGTAATTTCGGTGGAGATGAAGTATTCGTAAATACAGAAAACACAATTAAAAACTTTGGAAAAATTCTTATAGAAAGAGGAGTAAAACCAGAAATAGAAGTTTTCGATAAAGGTATGGTTGACTACGCTATAAGATTCCAAAAAAACAAGGATTTATACAAAAAAACCTATGCACTTTGACTTTTGTGTTAGGAGTACAAATGGCAGCTTCAGCAAGAGACTTAGTGTTTATGGTTGAAAGTATACCTGAAGGTTCTACTTGGACAGTTGCTGGAGTGGGAAGACATCAATTCCAAATGGCTGCTCTAGCAATAGTTATGGGAGGACACGTAAGAGTTGGATTTGAAGATAACGTATATATAGACAAAGGTGTCTTAGCAAAATCAAATGGAGAGCTTGTTGAAAGAGTTGTAAGATTAGCAAAAAGAGCTAGGTAGAGAAATTGCAACACCTGATGAAGCAAGACAAATATTAAGTTTAAAAAAATAATGGAGGATGATTACTATGAAAAAAAGGTTGTAAATATGGAACACACAGAGTTATAGAACCAGCAGGAGTTTTACCTCAACCAGCGAAAAAAAATATCAAATGATATGGAAATATTCTCAAATGAAATTTTTAATAGATGTTATAGCACTTAACATAGACTCTGCATCTTTTACTCAAATAGAAGAAGAAGCAGGACATGATGTAGAAAAAATAAAAGCTAAAATCAAAGAAATAGTTGCAGAAAAAGGTAAAATGCAAAATCCTGTAACTGGTTCTGGAGGTATGTTAATAGGTACAGTTGAAAAAAATCGGTGATGACTTTAGTTGGAAAAAAACTGATTTAAAAAGTTGGAGATAAAATAGCTACTCTTGTTTCTCTTTCATTAACTCCATTAAGAATAGATGAAATAATAGATATCAAACCTGACATAGACAGAGTTGAAATAAAAGGTAAAGCAGTTCTATTTGAAAGTGGAATCTATGCAGTATTACCAACAGATATGTCAGAAACTCTAGCTCTAGCAGCACTTGATGTAGCAGGAGCACCTGCACAAGTAGCAAAACTTGTTAAACCTTGTCAATCAGTTGCTATCTTAGGGTTCAGCAGGAAAATCTGGAATGCTTTGTGCTTATGAAGCAGTAAAAAGAGTAGGACCTACAGGAAGAGTTATAGGTGTTGTAAGAAATGAAAAAGAAAAAGAATTATTAAAAAGAGTTAGTGACAAAGTAAGAATAGTTATAGCAGATGCTACTAAACCTATGGATGTTCTTCATGCAGTTCTTGAAGCTAATGATGGAAATGAAGTAGATGTTGCAATAAACTGTGTAAACGTAGCTAATACAGAAATGTCAACAATTTTACCAGTAAAAAGAATTTGGTATAGCTTATTTCTTCTCAATGGCAACTGCATTTACAAAAGCTGCATTAGGAGCAGAAGGAGTAGGGAAAAGACATAACTATGATGGTTGGAAATGGATATACAGTTGACCATGCTGCAATAACTTTAGAAGAATTAAGAGAAGTGCAGCATTAAGAGAAATATTTAATGAATTATATTTATAAGAAAAGGTATATCTAAACTACTTGCCAGCCATTATTATTTCGAGAGCTCCACAAGGCTCTCTCAACAATAATGGACGTCGCAGTGGTTTAAGAAAAAAATTAAATATTAGAATATAAATATTTTTCATTAAAGTATTAGTGGTAAAGTAGAAAATAAATGTAATTAAGTAAAGATTATTATAAGGTTATAAGGAGATGATATTATGAATACAGTTAATACTAGAAAGAAATTTTTTTCCCAAATGTAACAGATGAAGAATGGAACGACTGGACATGGCAAGTAAAAAAATAGAATAGAAAAAAATTGATGACTTAAAGAAATATGTTGAATTAAGTGCTGAAGAAGAAGAAGGAGTTGTAAGAACTCTTGAAACTTTAAGAATGGCAATCACTCCATACTATTTTTTTCTTTAATAGATATGAACAGTGACAGATGTCCAGTTAGAAAACAAGCTATCCCTACTATACAAAGAAATACATCAAGCTGATGCTGACTTGTTAGACCCATTTACATGAAGACGAAGACTCTCCAGTACCAGGATTAACTCACAGATATCCTGATAGAGTTTTTACTTCTAATCACAGACATGTGCTCTATGTATTGTAGACACTGTACTCGTAGAAGATTTCGCTGGTTCTAGTGATGATGCTATGCCTATGGATAGAATTGACAAAGCAATAGAATACATTGCAAAAAAACTCCACAAGTAAGAGACGTATTACTATCTGGAGGAGATGCTCTTCTAGTTTCTGATAAAAAAATTAGAAAGCATCATCAAAAAAATTAAGAGAAATACCTCATGTTGAAATAATCAGAATAGGAAGTAGAACACCAGTTGTTTTTACCTCAAAGAATTACTCCTGAATTATGTGATATGTTAAAGAAATATCACCCAATCTGGTTAAATACTCACTTTAACCACCCTCAAGAAGTAACTCCAGAAGCTAAAAAAAGCTTGTGAAATGTTAGCAAATGCAGGAGTTCCTTTAGGAAACCAAACAGTATTATTAAGAGGAATCAATGACAGTGTACCTGTAATGAAGAGACTAGTTCATGACCTAGTAATGATGAGAGTAAGACCTTACTACATCTATCAATGTGACTTATCTATGGGACTTGAACACTTCAGAACTCCAGTTTCTAAAGGTATAGAAATCATAGAAGGATTAAGAGGACATACATCAGGATACGCAGTACCAACATTCGTTGTTGACGCACCTGGTGGAGGAGGAAAAAAACTCCAGTAATGCCTCAATATGTAATTTCTCAATCTCCTCATAGAGTAGTATTAAGAAACTTTGAAGGAGTTATAACTACTTATACTGAACCTGAAAATTATACACATGAACTTTGCTATGATGAAGAAAAAAATTCGAAAAAAATGTATGAAATCAGTGGAGTATATATGCTAGATGAAGGATTAAAAATGTCTCTAGAACCTAGCCACTTAGCAAGACATGAAAGAAATAGAAGAGAGCAGAAGCTGGAAGGGAAAAAAATAAGAAATGTTAGACACGTATAAGTTTATAGAAAAGTACAAAAGAATATCTATAATAGGTATGGAAAAAGAATGTAGGGAAAACTACGCTTTTTAAATAAACTTATAGCTGACATTGGAACAAATAAAAAAATTGAAAGCAACTTCCATAGGGAGAGATGGTGAAGACATAGATGTTGTAACTAATACTGATAAACCTAGAATATATGTTAGAAGAGGCAGTATTATTGCAACAGGAAGGAACTGTTTAGCAAAATGTGATATTACAAAAGAAATCCTTTATGTAACTGACTTCACCACTCCTATGGGGAGTATAGTTATAGTTAGAGCCCTATCAGATGGCTATGTTGACATAGCAGGACCTTCATATAATAAACAAGTGAAAATTGTAGTTGAACTTATGGAGAAATTTGGTAGTGAAATTTCTATCGTGAGACGGAGCTTTAGGAAGAAAGAGCACAGCTATAAGTGATGTGAGTGAGGCAACAATTTTTATCAACCGGAGCAACATTATCTTTGGATATGTTGAAAAGGTGGTTGAAGAAACAAAAGAAAACTGTTTATTTTTTTAAAAATTAAATGAAGCAGAAAAAAATATAAAAGAAAAAGTAGAAAAAGCTTAGAAATGAGAAAGCTGTTCTATTTTTATAAAAAAATGGAGAAGTAGCAATTTTAGAAGTGGATAACTCAATAGATTTATCAAACATCTTAAAGGAATATTTGAAAAAGGACTTAGAGTACTTCTATATAAGGGGAGCAATAACTCCTAAGATAATAGAAGCATTTATAAATAATAGAGGAAGTTATGAGAAAATAACTCTTCTTGCTGAAGATGGAACAAAGTTTTTTTCTTAAGTAGTTCCTTGTTAGATAAAAGCTAAGTTAAGTGGTATGGAGTTTCAAGTCTTAAATAAAATAAATTTACTCTTTGTAACTATAAATCCACACTCACCATTGGGGGTTGATTTTTAATAAAGAAGAATTTAAAAATAGACTACAGAATGAAGTTTCTGTACCAGTGATTAATGTTCTAGGAGATTGATTGATATGAAATTTATTGACGAGAAATAGTTTAAATAGATTAAATTTTTAAAGATTTATTAGCAAGAGTTGATGTTTTTTCAGCTTATGGTAAAAATAAATTGAATAATCTAGAAAAATTTTTTTAGTAGGTGAAGAAGAAAAAAATTAGAAGAAGAATTTGAAAAGAATGCAAAAAGATTTATGATTTCATTTCAGAAAATAAAAAAAGAAGAAATGGAAATAGAAATAGTTTTGCATAGATTTAAAGACATTAAAAAAAGCTTGTTGAGAATGCAGAAGCAGGAATAATTTTTAGACACAGTAGATATATTTGAGATAAAGGCTCAACTTATGGCTATGGTCGATTTGAATTCTTATTTGTTAAAGAACAAAGAAGTCTTTTTCTAATTTTTGTACTAAAAAGATATGAATGAGCTATTTAAAATATTAGATCCCAATGATGAGAAAATAGCTACTTTTTATATTTACGAAGCTTATTCTGTAATTTTTAAAAAGAAATACGTAGACAGAAAAAAAGAAGTTGAAAATAGACTGTTCAATGAAACAGATTATGAAATAGTAAAAAGATTAAAAGACGAAAAGACTATCTATATTAGTTGATGAAGAAAAAAAGAAGAATTTAAGATCAGAAGAAATTTAACTAAGGCTATAAAAATCTTATGCAGAAGATTTTTCTAACTAATATTGAAAAAAATATCAAATCTTGATTTTTATAATAGCAAAAGGTAAAAATTTGCTAAAGAATATAATGGTGTAAGACCAGAAGTATCTAAAAAGAAAGAAATAATCTTAAAAGATGCTATAAACTTAGAAGTAAAAGAGTATTAGAAGCTAAAAAAATAAGAAATACACTCCTATCAGTATAAACTTAAATGTAGGAACTACTATGATAACAGGAGCTAATATGGGAGGAAAAAAAGTGTAGCTCTGAAGACAATAGCAGAAAATGTATTACTTTTTCCAAATGGGCTTCTTCGTATTTGCTAAAATATGCAAGTATACCTCTTTTAGACTTCATATTCTTTGTCTCTGATGATATGCAAGATATTTCAAAAAGGGCTTAGTACATTTGGAGCAGAAATAATAAAATTAAAAGAAATAAATTCTTATGTGAAAAAAAATGGTACAGGACTTATAGTTTTTGATGAGTTCGCAAGAGGAACAAATCAAAAGAGGGCAAAAAAGTTCGTAAAAAGCTTTAGCGAAATATCTAAATGATAAATCAAGTATATCAATAATAACTACACACTTTGATTCTGTTGTTGAAAATAATATGAAACACTATCAAGTTGTAGGTTTTAAAGAATTTAGATTTTGAGAAATTAAAAAAACTAAATTACAGGTTAATAATTCTTTGGAAACTATTCAAGATAATATGGATTTTTACTTTAGAGGAAAGCACAGATACAGAAGTGCCAAAAGATGCTTTGAATATAGCAAAGCTAATGAAAGCTAGATGATGAAATTTCTGAAATGATATATAAAGAATATGAAATGGAGGAATAATAATGGGAAAATTGGATCTAGATTGGGGAGCTTGTTAAAAGAAGCTCGTGAATCTGCAAAGAAAATAGCAGCTGATGCACAAGTTTTTCATAGATGCTCACAGTACAGTTACAGTTGAAAAGAACAATCTGTAGATTGTTAGGAATAGATAGTGTTGATGAATTTGGAGTTCCATTACCAAACGTAGTTGTAGACTATATAAAAGATAATGGAAATATAAGTTTAGGGAGTTGCAAAATATATTGGAAATGCAATGATAGAAACTAAAGCTTCAACCTCAAGAAATAGCAGAAAAAAAGTTGCTAAAAAAAGAATTAGATATCACAAAAATGCAATGGCATGATGACTTTGATATAAAATTAGCTTTAAAAGATATAACTCATGCAACAGTTGATAGAATAAAAGCTAATAGACAAGCAAGAGAAAACTACTTAGAACAATTTGGTGGAGATAAAAAAGGACCTTACCTTTATGTTATAGTTGCAACAGGAAATATCTATGAAGATGTTACTCAAGCAGTTGCAGCAGCAAGACAAAGGAGCAGACGTTGTTGCAGTTATCAGAACAACAGGACAATCTCTACTTGACTTCGTACCTTATGGAGCAACAACAGAAGGTTTCGGAGGAACAATGGCTACTCAAGAAAACTTTAGAATAATGAGAAAAGCTCTTGATGATGTTGGAGTTGAATTAGGTAGATATATCAGATTATGTAACTATTGTTCAGGACTTTGTATGCCAGAAATAGCAGCAATGGGAGCATTAGAAAGACTAGATATGATGCTAATGACGCTCTATACGGAATACTATTCAGAGATATAAACATGAAGAGAACATTGGTTGACCAATTCTTCTCAAGAATTATAAATGGTTATGCTGGAGTTATAATAAACACTGGAGAAGATAACTACTTAACAACAGCTGATGCCATAGAAGAAGCTCATACAGTTTTAGCTTCTCAATTTATCAATGAACAATTTGCTCTAGTTGCAGGTTTACCTGAAGAACAAATGGGACTTGGACATGCTTTTGAAATGGAACCAGGAACAGAAAATGGATTCTTATTAGAACTTGCTCAAGCTCAAATGGCTAGAGAAATCTTCCCTAAAGCTCCTTTAAAATATATGCCTCCTACAAAGTTTATGACAGGAAATATATTTAAAGGACATATACAAGATGCATTATTTAACATTGTTACTATAACAACAGGACAAAAAGTTCACTTATTAGGAATGCTAACAGAAGCGATCCATACACCTTTTATGTCTGACAGAGCATTATCAATAGAAAATGCAAAATATATTTTCAATAACTTAAAAGATTTTGGAAATGATATAGAATTCAAAAAAGGTGGAATAATGAATACAAGAGCCCAAGAAGTTCTTGCTAAAGCTGCTGAATTGTTAAAAAAACAATAGAAACAATGGGTATCTTTAAGACAATAGAAAAGGGTGTATTTGGTGGAGTTAGAAGACCTATAGATGGTGGAAAAGGTCTTGCAGGAGTTTTTGAAAAGGATAGTACATATTTCAATCCTTTCATTCCTTTAATGTTAGGAGGGGATAGATAATGAGTTCAGGATTATATTCAACAGAAAAAAGAGATTTTGATACAACATTAGATTTAACAAAACTTAGACCTTATGGAGATACAATGAACGATGGTAAGGTTCAAATGAGTTTTACTTTACCAGTTCCTTGTAATGAAAAAGGGGTAGAAGCTGCATTGGAACTTGCAAGAAAAATGGGCTTTGTTAACCCAGCAGTAGCTTTTTCAGAAGCACTAGATAAAGAATTCTCATTCTATGTAGTATATGGAGCAACTTCTTACAATGTAGACTACACAGCTATAAAAGTTCAAGCATTAGAAATAGATACTATGGATATGCATGAATGTGAAAAATATATAGAAGAAAACTTTGGAAGAGAAGTTGTAATGGTAGGAGCAAGTACAGGAACAGATGCTCATACAGTTGGAATAGATGCTATCATGAATATGAAAGGATATGCAGGACACTATGGACTTGAAAGATATAAAGGTGTAAGAGCTTACAACCTTGGAAGCCAAGTTCCTAATGAAGAATTTATTAAAAAGGCTATAGAATTAAAAGCTGATGCCTTATTAGTTTCTCAAACTGTAACTCAAAAAGATGTTCATATAGAAAACTTAACTAACCTAGTTGAATTATTAGAAGCTGAAGGACTAAGAGACAAAATAATCTTAATAGCAGGAGGAGCTAGAATCACTAACGATCTTGCTAAAGAATTAGGTTATGATGCTGGATTTGGACCAGGAAAATATGCAGATGATGTTGCAACATTTGTTTTTAAAAAGAAATGGTTCAAAGAGGAATGAATACTAAAAAAATAATCATTAAAAATTATATAACTTGAATATTGATTATATATATAGAAATATATGTAATTTTTTTATAGACAAATTTTTAATAAAAAAATGGTATATTTAACATATCATAAAACAAAAAAATAAAAACACTTAAGATTTTTTTATATCTTAAGTATGCTATCAAAAAGTAGATATAAAAGTAGTAAAGTTTTTTTAATTTTTTCATTTTAAAACATAAAAAAATTTATATTATGGAGGTTTTGGTATGAAAGCATTTTTAAAGTTAAGTCCGGTAATTGTGTTGCGGCACTTATGATGAAGGGTTTTGATGCACTTCTTGCTGCACCAATTGCAACTATCTATGCCTGTGTTTATTGCCATGATTTGTTCTAAACAAAAATTCTCAACAGTTATTGATCATGCAATAGATAATGTAAAAAGAAATTCAAGTTGCATTGTTTATCCTAATGGCAGCTTATGCGATGGCAGAAGCATTTATGTCAACAGGTGTTGGAGCGTCTCTTATATTAATTGCACTAAAAAGTTGGAATCACAGCTAAGACAGTTGCAGTTGTTGGGAGCTATAGTAACATCTATACTATCAATAGCAACTGGAACAAGTTGAGGGATACATTCGCAGCTTGTGCACCTATCTTCTTGTGGTTAAATCACATAGTTGGTGGAAACTTATTATTGACAACTGCAGCTATATGCAGGAGGGGCTTGTTTTGGAGATAATATAGGGACTTATTTCAGATACTACAATAGTAAGTTCTGGTATCCAAAGGGTTGAAGTTATCAGAAGAATTAGACACCAAGGTGTGTGGTCAGCACTAGTTTCTACTATCAGGAATAATCTTATTTGCTGTAGCAGGTTTCACAATGGGATTACCTTCAACAGTTGGAGATCCTGTAGAAGCTATCAATAGTATCCCTGCGGATGTATGGACAGCACTTGCTGAAAAGAGAAAGCTGCTGTTAAATTACTAGAACAAGTTAAAAAAATGGAGTTCCTTTATATATGGCTGTTCCATTAGTAGTAGTTTTAGTTCTAGCATTTATGGGAACACAAACATTTATTTGTCTATTCGCTGGGATTATTCTTTGCTTATGTATTTGGAATGATGGCAGGGAACAGTTACAAGTACTATGGATTACCTAAATATGATGATGGGTGGTTTTGCTTCAGCTGGTAGCTGGGTTATAGTAATGATGATGTGGGTTGCTGCTTTCGGTGGTATCATGAAGAGTATGAATGCCTTTTGAACCTGTTTCAAAAATTATTATCTAAGATTTCTGGAAGTGTAAGACAATTAATGTTCTACAATGGACTTCTATGTGTATTTGGAAATGCAACTCTTGCAGATGAAATGGCTCAAAATAGTTACTATAGGACCAATCATCAGAGAAATGGTTGAAGAAAACGTTGAAGGTTCAGAAGAAGATATGTATACATTGAGATTAAGAAATGCTACATTCAGTGACGCTATGGGTGTATTTGGATCTCAACTTATCCCTTGGCACGTTTATATAGCATTCTATATGGGTATAGCTACAGTAGTTTATCCTCTACATGAATTCGTAGCAATAGATATTATTAAATATAACTTTATAGCTATGATAGCAGTATTTAGTATCTTAATTTTAACTTTAACTGGTTTAGATAGATTTATACCATTATTTAAATTACCATCAGAACCAGCTGTAAGATTGAAAAATAATATAGCATTAAATAGGCGAGTATTAGACTATAAAAAAACTCATTTAAGTTTAAAAAAATAAAAAGTTTACAAATTTTTAAAAAAATGTAGTATACTAACTTTAATGGGAGATGTCTATATGGGATTATAGACAAATTAAAGTTAAAATAAAACAAAAAAATTAAATTTAAGGGGAAAAAAACCATGAAAAAAATTAGCATTAGTATTAGGTTCATTATTAGTAGTTGGATCAGTAGCATCAGCTAAAGAAGTTATGCCTGCACCTGCTCCAGCTCCAGAAAAAAAGTAATCGAATATGTTGAAAAAAACCTGTAATCGTTTACAGAGACAGAGAGTTACTCCAGCTTGGAGACCAAAACGGATCAGTAGATGTTCAATACAAATGGTATGGAGAAACTGAAAACAAAAGCTGGTAAAAGAAGATACTGACGGAGATTGGGCAGATCGAGATAGATAACAATGCTGGAAGATTACAAACTGAAACTAAAAATAAACTTTACTGAAAAAAACAATCGTTTAGAAATCAGAACAAGAAACTATCACACTTTAAGAAGTGACAAAGAGTAATGCTGACAAATGATCAAATAAGATTAAGACATTTCTATAACTTTGGAAAACTTAGGATCTTCTAAAGTTAATGCAACTTCTAGATTAGAATACAAACAAAAAACTAATGGAGATGGTGGAAAGAAACACGTAGAAGCATCAGTATTCTTTGATTTTGCTGATTACATCTACTCAAACAACTTCTTCAAAGTTGAAAAAAATTTCAGTTTAAGAACTGGATATATTCATAGATTGGGCTGGACACTCAAGTGGTACAGATGGACAAAACTTTAGTTCAGGAACTTCTGACAAAGCTATATTAAACTTTGAATCAGAATATACTTTACCATTTAGGATTCAGTGCTGAATTAAATGTTTACAATGGATATGACTGGCATCATGAAAAATATGCTGTAACAAATAAAGATGACAAAAAAACATGGATACTATGGAGCAATGGAAAGCTTATATCTATCAACATACTCCATTATACAAAACAAATAATTTAGAATTATCATTTTGATTTTCGAAGGTGGATATGATCCATATACTTGGCATCAATATAAAATCGTTAGATAACGATGGAAACAGAAGAACTTACTAGAGTTTACATGTTACCAACTTTCAAGCTGCTTACAAAACCAACTGAATTCGTAAAAATTATATGCAGCTGCTGGTGCTGAATACAGAAACTGGGCAGTTACTAAAGAATCTGACGCTAAAAAAACTGGAGATGGCAACCAACTGCTTGGGCTGGTATGAAAGTTTACTTTCTAATCTAGTTTAGGCTAAGGTTAAAATCAAAAAAAAATAATAATTTGAAAACCGTGAGATAACTCACGGTTTTTTTAATATATATTTTTTTAATAATAAATTAAGTTATATTTTTAAAACATATATTTCATTTATTAAAAATATTGTACCAAAAAAAGTAAAGCTTTATAGTTGACATAAAGTAATAAACAAGTTAAAAATATATAAAGAGAATTTGAAACTCAATTTTTTTATAAAAAAAGGGAAATTTATGGAAAGTGTAAAAAGAAAAAGGAATCTTTTAAAAGATTTCACTTCAATGTGTGTACGTGTTATGGAAAGATGGCTGCCAGATCCATTTTATCTTCTGTGCACTATTAACATTTTTTTAGTTTTTGGAGGAGCATTAATTTTTTTACTAAAAGCTTCTTTCTTTGGGGTAATTGGATATTGGGTAGATGGATTTTTGGTCACTACTAGCATTTTTTTCAATGCAAATGGCATTAGTTCTAGTAACAGGACATGCTCTAGCAAGTTCAAGATTATTTAAAAAGATGCTAGAAACATTTGCTTCAGGAATAAAAGGATCCAAAACAAGCAATACTTATCATATCATTGGTATCAGGTATAGCCTGTGTTTTTAAACTGAGGGATTTGGTCTAGTTATAGGGGCTTTATTTGCAAAAGAAATTGCAAAAAAAGTTAAAGGTGTGGATTACAGACTTCTTATAGCTTCAGCATATACTGGATTCTTAGTATGGCATGGAGGTTTATCAGGGTTCTATTCCACTACAACTTGCAAGTGGAAAGTCCAGAAAGTTTAGCTCAACAAACAGCAGGAGCTGTTACAGCAGCTATTCCAACAAGTCAAACAATGTTTTCACCAATGAATATATTCCTAGTTGTTGGTTTATTAATAATAGTGCCTTTATTAAATGTTGCTATGTTTCCAAGTAAAGATGAAGTTGTTGAAGTTAATCAAAAATTATTAGTGGAAGCTAAGGAAGAAGTTTTAGATAAATCTAAAATGACTCCAGCTGAAAAGAATAGAAAATAGTAGAGTAGTTTCTATTTTACTTTCAATTATGGGATTTGCTTATATAGGGCAATATTTATATACTAAAAGGTTTTGCATTAAATCTTAACCTAGTAAACTTTATATTCTTATTCTTAGGAATTTTTATTACATGGAACTCCAAGAAGATACTTAAATGCACTAGCAGAAGCAATAAAAGGTGCAGGTGGAATATTGTTACAATTCCCATTCTATGCAGGAATTATGGGAATAATGGTAGGAGCAGATGCAGATGGAATGTCTCTTGCAAAACTTATGTCTAATTTCTTTGTTAATATATCAACAGAAAAAAACATTCCCAGTATTCTCATTTATCAGTGCTGGATTAGTAAACTTCTTCGTACCATCAGGTGGAGGACAATGGGCAGTTCAAGCTCCAATTGTAATGCCTGCAGGACAAGCAATAGGGAGTATCTGCTGCAAAATCAGCTATGGCTATAGCTTGGGGAGATGCTTGGACTAATATGATACAACCGTTCTGGGCTTTACCAGCATTAGGAATAGCAGGTCTTGGGCGCTAAAGATATAATGGGTTACTGCTTTGATAGTAACAATAGTTTCAGGTCTATTTATTTGTACAGGTTTCTTATTATTCTAATTACAAAATAAGACTTACATAAGGTTTAGAATGTTAATATATAGTTATAAGTAATTTAGAATTAAATATTTAAGATTAAGGAGGAAAAATTTATGAGAAAAAAATAGTTTCAATGGAAGAAGCAATATCTCACATTAAAGATGGAATGACTGTTCATTTTGGAGGATTTTTTTAGCTTGTGGGACTGCAGAAAATATAGTTACAGCTCTTATAGAAAAAGGTGTAAAAGATTTAACAATAGTTTGTAACGATACAGGATTTGTTGATAGAGGAGTTGGAAGACTAGTAGTTAATAACCAAGTAAAAAAAAGTAATAGCAAGTCATATAGGAACAAACCCAGAAACTGGTAAAAAAAATGCATGATGGAACAATGGAAGTTGAATTAGTTCCACAAGGAACTCTAGCAGAAAAGAGTTAGAGCAGCAGGTTATGGATTAGGGAGGTATTAACTCCAACAGGTCTTGGAACTGTAGTTCAAGAAGGAAAATCAATTATTAATGTTGATGGAAAAAGACTATTTACTAGAAAAAAACCTATAAAAGCTGATGTAGCAGTATTATTTGGTTCAAAAGTTGATGAACAAGGGAATGTTATCTGTGAAAAAACTACAAAGAACTTTAACCCATTGATGGCAACAGCTGCTGATGTTGTTATAGTTGAAGCTTTAGAAATTGTGCCAGCTGGTTCATTAAGTCCTGAACATTTAGATATATCAAAAAAATATTCGTAGACTACATAGTTGAAAGCAAATAATGGAGGTGTGAATAAATATGGAAATGGATAAAAAAATTTAGTAAGAGAAGTTATAGCAAAAAAAGAGTTGCTCAAGAATTTCATGATGGATATGTTGTAAATTTGGGAATAGGTCTTCCTACATTAGTTGCTAACTATGTTGGAGATATGGATGTTATTTTTCAAAGTGAAAATGGTTGTATAGGTGTAGGGCCTGCACCAGAAAAAGGTAAAGAGATCCTTATTTAGTAAATGCAGGAGGAGGTCATATAACTGCTGCTAAAAGGAGCTATGTTCTTTTGATTCAGCTTATTCTTTTTGGAATAATCAGAGGTGGACACGTTGACGCAACTGTATTAGGAGCTTTAGAAGTTGATGAAAAAGGAAATCTTGCTAACTGGATGATTCCTGGAAAGAAAGTTCCTGGAATGGGTGGAGCTATGGATCTAGTTGTTGGAGCTAAACACGTTATAGTTGCAATGGAACATACATCTAATGGTGGAATAAAAAAATTTTAAAAAGAATGTAAATTACCTCTAACAGCTGTTGGAGTTGTAAATTTAATAATAACAGAAAAAAAGCTGTTTTTGAAGTTACAGATAAAGGTTTAGTTCTAAAAAGAAATAACTCCTTATTCTTCTCTAGAAGATATAAGAGCAACAACAGAAGCAGACTTCATAATTTCTGATGAATTAAAAATAAAATTAAATAATAATTGAGAAGGGGCTGTCGCAACAGCCTCTTTTATTTGAATAAATTTTAAAAATAACTTTTTAGCTAAATTAATATGTTTAAAAATACGATAAAAAGTTTTTAAAAATAGTACAGTAAGAATAAAAAGCAAAAACTTGTAATTTAAAAATGATATGTTATAATAGGATAAATTTAAATAAAGAAACAAATAAAAAAATTATATAAAAATAAATTTTAAGGGGACCTATTATGAAAAAGATTAGCATTATTATTAGGATCATTATTAGTGGTTAGTTCTATAGCATCAGCAAAGGAAGTTATGCCAGCACCTACTCCAGAACCTGAAAAAAAGTAATTGAATATGTTGAAAAAAACCAGTTATAGTTTATAAAGAGATAGAAGTTAAACCAGCTTGGAGACCAAATGGATCAGTTGATTTAAGATATACTTGGTATGGAGAAACTGAAAATAAAAATCCTGGTGAAGATACTGATGGAGATTGGGCTAGAGGAAGATCAAATTCTGGAAGATTACAAACTACTGTAAATATAAACTTTTCACAGAAAAAAACAAAATTTAAATATAAGATCAAGAACTTATAATGCTTTTAGAAATACTGAAAGTAAAAGAGCTGGAATCAGCAGTGATAATCTAAGAATTAGACATCATTATAATTTTTGGAAAACTTGGTGATTCTAAAGTTACTGCAACATCAAAGATTAGAATATAACCAAACTAAAGGTGATGAAGGATTAAAAACAAGCAAGAGCATCAGTATTCTTTGATTTTTGCAGATTATTTCCCATCAAATGAATACTTTAAAGTAGAAACTTTTGGATTAAGACCAGGATATACTCATAGATGGTATGAGACACAATAGCGGAGTAGAAGGGCAATCATTTAGTGCAGGAACTGCTAATAGATATACTTTAGATTTTTGAATCATCTTATAAATTACCTTTAGGATTCAGTGCTGATTTAAACTTATATTCAGGATACGATAGACATAGAAAATCATTTAGAGTAGGAAACGATGGAGAAACTAAAAAGGACAATTCTTTGGTGCTATGGAATTATATTTAAACCAAAAACAGTTCTTTATAAAAAAAGGTAACTTAGAATTAGATTTCTTATTCTATAGTGGATATGACAGTTATGAATTCCGTCAATACAAAGTTTTTCTCAAATGGAGATAAAGTTGTATTACCAGGAGGAACAAAAATCTGTAAGTAAATATACAGATAGAGAAGTTACTCATTATACATGTTACCAAATGTTCAATTAAACTATAAAAGCAACAGATTTCGTAAAAATTATATGTAGGAGCTGGAGCTGAATATAGAAACTGGGCTGTAGAAACAGAATCTAATGCTAAAAATTGGAGATGGCAACCAACTGCTTGGGCTGGTATGAAATTAGCTTCTAATAGGTAAAAAAATTGATAATTAAAATAAAAAGTCGTGATGTAAATTTATTCACGACTTTTTTTGATCAATAGTTTACCTTAGCTCATAGCAAAAAAATATCATCTATAGTCATTTGAAAATCTATTTCTCTATTTTCTTTTTTTCTGCTCTTTCTTTAATTTTTTTATGATGAAATTCTTGTATTGATGTAGAAAAAGGTAGATTTCCAATATCTAAATATCTTATCATACCTTCATTATCTCTTGCTGGCATCATTTTTTTCCTATATTATATTTTTGAAGGAGCAAAAGGAATATCAATTATTCCATCTTCAAAAAGCTTCGGCAATTGCTTTTCTTAAATCTCCATTACATATAGAAAAAAACTTTTTCTATTATCTGAGCTGTTTCTTTTTTTATCTGTTCTTTTTCTAAATTTACTTCCTCATAGTTAGTAAGATTTTGGCTATTTCCAATATCTAGAATAGTCTTTAGTTAAAACTAAAAAGAATTAATCATAGTATTTCCTAATGAATTTTTTTGTATACTCATCTATATTTTTTTAACAAAGATTCGATTAGATTTAGTAAATAAAAGAAACAGTAGCAGAATAAGAAATTAAAGAATAAGCTTTTTAATTCATCTTTCTGGGAAAGCCACCTATCCACTGATTAAAGACAGTTGAAATATTGATATCCTTAAAAAGAAAAACTTATCTAAATAGAAATTTGAATTTGCTCTTGAAGAGCCAGTAAAGAAGCAATATCTTGAGTTATATTACCATATTGAGCTACACCTATACTTATATTTTTTTACTCCTTGTTCAACAGCAAATAGACTTTCTAAAATCTGGATAGAATTAGAAATTGCAGGAGGAACAAGTGTAGCTGTAAGTGGAGAGAATATTTCTCTATTTATTTTTTTATTCCATTTTTCTTCATAAAAGTCCAACAAGCCTATCAACATATCTCCAGTTTTTCTAAACTATCTTTTTAATGGCACAGATTTACTAAAAGGTATACTATGACTAATTCCGCCACCATCAAAAGCCGAAAAAAAACCACCTAAAAAGAGAATTCAGCTAGTAATCTTGCATCAGCTGAACCATGTTTTTATCTGTAATGGAACTTCCACATCATTTACAATTTTTCTAGCCAATTTTTGTTCCATAAGTTATTAAAGGAAAACCATTTCAGCAATGATTTATTAGATTTAATAGAGTCATTTAATATTGTTCTAGCATTTTTCATAATGATTTTTCTCTAGTATGAGAATCTATTATAATCGAGAGAAAATCAGCCTGTCCAACTCTGTGGAAGAATTTAAATTTTTTTATTAAATCTTCTAAAAGAGTTTCTTTGCTATATGCCTCAATTGTAATTTTATGATCTTGTATAGATTTTTTTCTAGCAACTTTTTGAAAATTTTTTTATAGTCAGGCAATGACTTATGAAATCTAAATGCAGTCTCTAAATCAAAGTCATCTAAACCTTTTATAATTTTTCTAAAAATTTTTTTCTCATCTCTAGAAAATCTTCTTTATCAATTTTTTTAAATGTAATAGACATTTAAATTCCTCCATCATATCTCTACAAGATACTTTTTTCATTATTCTATATGCTATGTCAGGGGTAATCACTAGCAAGCAAGCCCATAGCAGACATAATATAAGTTTTATCCACTAAAAAAATTTTTGGATATTTAGGGTTTTTAAATCTAAAAGGATTCTTCTCATTATATAAGCATAAATCTAATATTTTTTTAGGATTTCTACTATTATTTATTATACCACCAGTTCCTATCACATATTTTACATCTGTTAAATCTTTTTCCACTTTGAACAAAAAGAGTCCCCATAGGTGAAAAAAATAGATTCTAAAATACCAACATGTCTATCTATAGCAATTTCAGTGCATAACATAGCCATCATTTCATCAAAAATTATATCATCTTCAGTTTCAGATACAAAATCAGGATTTTCATGTCTAAATTCAAAATTTTCTCTTATATTAATTTTAGAATCTTTACTACCTAGGTATTCTCTGATCTTATTTAGACTAGTTGCTTCATAAAGAGCAAGAGCAGAATATCTCATTCCTAAATCACCTTCAACAGTTCTCTTTGAATAAGGTTCTTCCATGCCTTTTAATTGAATATTATTAGCTTTTGGTAGACCTGCTCCAATAGAGTGTACATCTGTTGTTGCTCCACCTATATCAATAACAATAGTGTCATCATTATCTTGTGAAAAAACTTCAGCAGCCATCATAACAGCTGTAGGAGTTGGCATTATTATATTACCAACAATTTCTTGTATACTTTCCATACCCTTAGCCTTTATTATATTGTTCATAAAAACTTCTCTTATAACTTCTTTAACAGGAAGTACATTGATTTTTATTTACAACAGGCATAACATTTTTCACTACTATAGTATTCAATATTATGAGATTTAAATATTTTTTTCTACTTCTTCTTTAACTTCTTCATTACCTGCAATTATAATAGGTTTCTTTATATTATTTTTCTGCTAAAGTTCTAGCATTATCTAAGATATATTCTCTATTTTCCACCATTAGTTCCACCTGTTAAAAAGTAGAATATCGTAGTCAAGAGAAGATATTTCTTCCATATCTTCAGGACTTAGTCTAAAAAGCATAAGTCTTTACAACTCTTCCACCTGAACTTAAAAGCAGCTTTTTTTAGCAGCTTCAGTAGTTAGTTCAGGAACTAAACCTATAGCTATAATTTTTTTAATCCTCCTGCAACAGAGGAACAAGCTACTTTTTTTAACTATTTCATAGTCTTTCAATTTATCTTTTTAAGTCCTTTGTTAATTCTTCAAATGCCATATTAAAACCAGTTAAAACATTAGTTTTTAACCGTTGTCGATTACTCTTGCTGTGGAGATAATTTCCTCCTTGTCTAAATCTATTGCAGTCAATTTTAGTGTATGTACTACCAAAATCTATACTGAGATAAATACGACTACTCATTTTTCACACCTTTCCTTATTATAATAAAAATAAAAGTTTCAAACTAAAGATTACTGCGACGTCCTATAATGTTGAAGGAGCCTTTGTGGAGCTCTAGAAACATTATAGGGCTGGCAAAGTAATCTTTATAGAAAATTTATAGTTTGAAATCTTTTTTTAAATCATTTATAGTTTCTTCTATTGGAGTCCCTGGTTTTATATATTCTATTAAAAGCCCATGTCTTTAAATCTTTTTTTCTGTCTTTTTCCCAATCCTCATTGCTTGAAGCTATATTTCCACCAACATATAAAAGTATGTCTTTTTAGTCCATATTCGTCGCATTTTCTCTCTTATACCTTGACAATCTAACTCTCCATATCCATAGATTGAAGAAACAATAATTGCATCTGAATTTGTTTCAAGAGCAGCATTTATAAAGTCTATCTGAGGTGATAAAGCACCAATATTTACTACCTCAAAGCCACTTTCTTCTAATTTATTATGAATTATTTTTATTTCCTACTGTATGACAGTCTGAACCAATAACACCTATAACTACTTTTTTTCTTAGTCATTCTGTTCCTCCATCTAAATTTTTAATATTATAAATTAGGAATATTGATTTGTAAAATTGAAATAATAAGTAAAATAATTCCTTAATCTGATTTTTTTAATTTTATTTTATTATAACATATTCTTTACAAAATGAGTAAAATAAAAATCCCTCTATAACAAAGGGATTTTTATTTAGGGAAATCATTAGCTTTTATAAAGATCTATTTAGCTTCTTTTTTTAGGTAATTTAAATGGTCCTACAGTTTTAAACCGTATTGTAGAAAGCTGATCTAACTTTCATTTCTCTTACAGTTGCTCCACCTTTTTCGATTTCTTCAGAGTTATACATAGTAGGCATAACATCTTGTATTTTTTTATTAGTTATTCTTTCAAGAAGTTTCATATATCCATCATTTTTTTAGCAATAAAATCATCTTCTTTTTAACCAGTCATGTCCTTTATAGAATAAAGTTCTATATTTTTGCATCAGTAATCACATCATTTTTTAAATTAAATTGAACTTCAACCTGAGTTTCTTGACTGAAATATAAACTCCTCTATAAGTTCCATCAGGATATTGAGCTTTTTGGAGCAGATTTAGTTGCAGCAACAGCTGAAACAGCTCCTAATAACATTAAAAAGCAAGTAAAAAAATTTTTTTCATAGTAGTACCCCCTAAATAAATTATTCTCTACATATTTTTATAATAAATATATCCATAAGTCAATTATTTTTTTAATCAAAATATAAAAAAATATTATTATTTGAGAACACTTGTTATAAAAGGATATTTTTTTAAGTTCTTTCTTTAATTTTTTTCTAAAGCTTTAGCTCTATGACTAATCTTTATTTTTTTAAGTTCAGGTAATTGAGCTAAAGTTTTTTTGATATCTCTTCTACATAGAAATGAGGGTCATAACCAAAACCAGTATTTCCTCTAGGATTATCAACTATTTCACCAAGAATTTCTCCTTCAAAAGAAAGTTTCTCCATTAGGTTTTTGCTAAAGTTATTACAGAGACGAATTTAGCCTTTCTATTTTTCTACACCTTTTTAGGTTTTTCAATAAGTTTTTTTCATTGTTCTTTAAATCATCACCTGTTCCACTATATCTAGCAGAATACACTCCTGGTTCACCATTAAGTGCATCAACACAAAGACCAGAATCATCAGCAATAGTAATCATATTCAAGAATTTTTGCAATCTCTACTGCTTTTTTTCTTTGAATTTTTCTTCAAAAGTTGTTCCATCTTCAATAACTTCAGGAATTTCTACACCATCTTTTTATTGAAAGAATTTCAACATTTTTCTATATCTGAAAAAAATATCAGATATTTCTTCTATTTTTATGTTTGTTTCCTGTTGCTAGAAATATTTTTTTAAATTTCTCTTGTTCAATAACCTTTATCTTGTAAGTCTATAATTCTTTTTTTATAGAAGCTTCAGCTAAGTCTAAAAAGTCCATTTAATTCAGTTCTTGTAAATGTACTTTCTTCACCTGTTCCTTGAACTTCAATGAACTCACCTTTTTTTATTCATAATGACATTCATATCTACTTCAGCAGCTGAATCTTCTGAATATTTCAAGTCTACCATCAATTCAGAATCTATTTTTTTCCAACACTTATAGCAGCAACATTAGCTATTAAAGTTTTTCTTCTAGGTTTCTTCTTTTCAACAATTTTTTTATAGCAAGAGCAAGAGCAACATAACCACCAGTTATTGAAGTCGTTCTTGTCCCACCATCAGCTTGAATAACATCACAGTCAATAGTTATAAGTCTTTCACCTAATTTTTTTCTAAATCTATTGCAGATCTTAAAAGCTCTACCAATAAGTCTTTGAATTTCAACAGTTCTACCTGTTAATTTTTTCCTTTACTAGCCTCTCTTTGATTTCTTTCATTTTGTAGCTCTAGGCAACATAGAATATTCAGCAGTAACCCTAACCTTTTTCCTGTTCCTCTTAAAAAAATGGAGGAACTTTTTTTCACTTACAGAGGCAGTACAGATAACTTTTAGTATTTCCTACTTCTATCAGAACAGAACCTTCAGCATAGATATTTACATCTTTAGTAATTTTAATTTTTTTCTTTCTTCGTTAAATTTTTCTCCCGTCTTCTCTTAACATTGTTAAATCTCCCTTTTTTTGTAGATTTTTTTATTAACATCATATTTGTAGTAAGTCCCAGCAGCAGTACCTGTAAGTAATATTATATCACCATTTTTAATTTTTTTGCTGTTCTAATCCATGTGCTAGAGTCATAGGGACAGAGGCAGAAACCATATTACCAAATTCTTTAACTTCATCTATAAATTTACCTTTAGCCACTCCTAATTTCTGCATAACTATTGGCATAGCAACACTGGCTTGATGAGGAACTACCATGTCAATATCAGATACTTTCATCTTGTTGTTTTCTAAAAATTCTCTAAACATCTTAGGTATTTCTTTGATACAAAAGAGCTAGAATACTCTTTCAGACATATCAAACATATATTCTTCTTTTTGTATTTTTCAGAATAATATTTAGGGATGGAAATTACTTAAACCTCCACAATTTCAGTTGAATGTGCTCCTTCAGACCAAGTTTTTTTAATGTAGAATCTATGATTCCTACTTCTTCATCAGACTTTTTCCACAACAAAGGCTACTGCTCCATCACTGAAAAGTTGGAAACTTTCTTTTTTTGATTAGGATTTAATGCTGATGAAGCTACGTCACAAGAAACAATTAATACTCTTTTATATCTTCCAGCTTCTAAAAGATAAGACATAGTATCTAAAGCTGTGATAAAACTTGTACAAGTTGTATTTATATCAAGTGCAGGAATAGAAGTTCCCTTTGCTATCTTTTCATGAATTAAGGCTGCCATACAAGGTATGGGTTGTACACCAACAGCAGAAGCTGAAACTATACAATCAATATCATTTATAGAAATATTAGAATTCTTTAAGGCTTTTTCACAGGCAGCAACAGCAAGTGAAAGTTGAGTTTCTCCTTCACTTATTCTGTAACGAATATGATCTTTAAAACTAACTGTATTTTTAGGTAATACTACTCCGTATCCTTTTAAATTTTATTCTTCTCATTTTTCTACCTTCCTAACTATTCTTTTTTTAGTTTTTTTAGTTTTATCTATTTCATAGTTAATAAATTTTGATTTCAATATTTTTCAATATTTAAAGAAGTGAATAATTTATTAAATTCATTTTTTTACTAATTCTTTTTTTGTTCATCACTAATATTTAAAATAGCGACTTCAATAACTTATCACTTGACTTTGAAAAAAACTTGATATTCTCTTATATTTTTCAACAAAAGGTATAGTTCTTCTAATAAAATCAGGAAAGACCACAATTTCTTTTCCAAACTTATTAGTGAATTTGAAAATATCATCTGAACGCCCTTCTATCTTTTCTATTCTCTGTAGAACTGAACCACATTCACAAGGCTCAGTATTTTTCAACTAAGATATCATTTAGATAATATTTTTACAAAAGGTTGACTAGTTCTTCTAAAATCAGTGATTATTGGATAAAAATCTCTTTTCATCTATATACTGCTTTTTCAAATTTTTATTAAATCTTCATTGAGATGTAGAGTGTCCATATTTCACAAGTACAAGCTAAGAAACCTTCAGTAGCTTGATAAATTTGATGTATTATTTTTTTAAATTAAATTGTTTCTTTATATATTCTTCGTCAGCTTTCTCCAAAATCTCTGCAACTGAGATAAGTCTTTTTGGAGAAACTTTTTAATTTTCCTTCTTCAATTTTTAGCAAGAACTAAAAAGTAACGAGGGTGGGGCAACTATCATAGTTGGTAGAGTATTTATTTAATCTTTCAACATGCTCATCTATATCTTTAAAAGTATCGAAAATACTCTAAACTTATTAAAAAAATGAATTTATAGTCTTGTATAAAGTCATTGTCTGCTCTTAGGAAAAAAATGCTATCTTTATGTCCAAAGATATCATTTTTTTAGGTAGCATCTTAGCAAGAATTGTTCCTGCCCATGTACCTTGTTCTTCAGGAGTTGTTATAAACATTCCTCTATGACCAGATGTACCTGATGATAAATCCTACTGAAATATCTTTTATATTTTTTTGACTGAAAATTTCTAGTTTTTTTCACTATTTAAAAGCAATTTCCATAGCTTCATCTTTTTTTACTCCTAAAGTGTTAAGTTCATCAAAATTTTTCCATCATAAATGCTTTTGTTCATAGTGAAGTCATCTGTGATTTGATGAGTTTTTAAAAATATGGTGAATTTTTCTTTTTAAAAATTTTTAAATGTTTTTCAATTTGTTCATCTTGATATTTTTAAAAGTTTATCTCTTGAAGTCCACTTAGAAAAATACCTAACTTTTAATGAAAGTAGATACAATTTTTCAAAATTTTTATTCATTTCTATTCTCCCCCTTTTTGTATTAAAAAAATAATTCCTTACTGAGTAGATTTCTTAACGATAAAAAAATCAAGAATTCGCTGTAAATTCGACCAACTCGCTACGCTCAAACATGTCGACATTTACTCGGCTCATTCTATTTGATTTTTTTATCTAAAATCTCATTCGTAACTCATTTATTTTTTTAATTATTCAATAAATTCTAAAAAAGATTACTGCGACGTCCTATAATGTTGAAGGGAGCCTTTGTGGAGCTCAGAAACATTATAGGCTGGCAAGTAATCGCTATACAAACTTGAATTTATTAATTTTTTTCAAAGAAAATTTTTTTAAAGTTTTACTCAGTAACAAATTATCTTTTAAATTATTTTATATTTTTCAATATATCTATTATTTTTTTCTTTTTTTGTCATGACTGACAATGACTGAAATTTTATCCTCTATTAATTTTTCTAATAACTTTAGTACCTTTTTTTATATTCTTCAAAGTTATTTTTGAATTTTTTTCTAGGGAAGCCATTTCATTTTTTTCTGTAAAAGGTAAAAAAATCTGTTCCCCAACATACATCAGCAGCAAGAAATAAATTATCTTCAGGAAGAAATAAACAAAGCTTGCCCCTTAGTATGTCCCACTTACCTCCACAAGAAACATAGATGAAATCAGAAAATAAATCACAACTTTCTCTATAAGAAATTGAGTATTTTTCTTTAAAATCATCTATGATTATCAGTCTTTTTTTCAAAAGTCTTCTGGTATAATTCATCAAAAATTAATAGACTATCCCTTTTTTTAACTTAAAAATCATTATAACAAGTTTTTGGTTAAAGATTAGGTAAGAATTCGGAAAAAAATTTTAAGCCTCAATATGGTCAGGATGTAGATGAGAAATAATAATATATTTGATTTCATCTGGACTTATCCCTTTTTCTTTAAGTTGATAGTCTATCATATCTTCTCTTTTTTTAAAGTTATAGGATTAGCAAATCTATAGAAAAAGTATTTAAGATTATTTTTTTAAAATATCCATAGAGTAGCCAGTATCATAGAGTATATAGCCTTTTTCTCTATGTTTTATCAAAAAAACTCCAGCATTAAAATTGACTATTGTCTTTATCAAAACCTTTAAAAAAACTCTTTTTTTAAATCATTGGTACAATAGCCACAAGCAAAATAATCAACTCTTTTCTATCATTTTTTTACTGTGTTCGACATAGTTTTTTTAACTCCTTCTAATATAGACATCTTTGGAGAATAGCCCTAATTCTTTTTCTAGCCTTATCAATGTTTTAAAGTTTGACTATATTTCATTAAATATAGAGTGTACTTAGTTATAGGAGGCTCTTTTTTTATTCTAAATAACTTATAGACCTTTCTCTAAAAAAATGAAACTAAAGGTAGAGACTAAATTATAGTTCCATTTTAAATACTTTTCCTTCAGTTCCCATTTCATTGAAGAACAAAGTTAAAATTTCTTTAAATTCTATAGGCTCACCATTAGTTATATTGTAAATTTCTCTTGAATGTTCTTTGTTTTTCTAGTGCCAATCTTAAAGAATAGGCAACATTCTCAACACAAGTTATATCCACTTTTTTTGCTTACCATCAACAAAAAGTGGAATACCCATTTTTTTATTTAATTCTAAAAGTCTTGGAATTATACTAGTATCTCCTATACCAAATAATCCTCTAGGACGAATTATCATATAGTCTAGATTAGAAGCCTTTATTATATTCTCTGCCATAATCTTACTTTTTTTATATAGTAGTTTAAATCATTTTTCTTTAGGTGCTTCATCTTCTTTGACATCTAATTGATCCTTTGCTCCTGCATATATACTAGGAGATGAAACAAAAAAACTAATTTTAATTTTTTTCTTCACAGACTTGAACAATATTTTTTTGTTCCAATAACATTTACATTATAGAAATCTTCCCATAGTCCCCCAAACAGTAGAAAGAGCTGCAGCATGGATAACTGCTGAACAATCTTGAGAAGCCTTATATAAGTCATCTAAATTATCTATATCCCCCTTAAAAAAATTCAACATTTTCATCAATCAATGTCTTTCCTATCTTTTCATTTTCTACCGAAAGGCAACAACTTGATAAGAGTTATTTTTTTAATTCATCTATTACATATTTTTCCTAAAAATCCTGTTGCTCCTGTAAGTAAAATTTTTCACTTTTTGACCCCCTTCAAATATTCTATCAATTTCTTTTTTTCTAATAAAGTCACTAGGAGAATAATTATTGAAAGCTTTTTGATAATTTTTCTAAATTTTCTCCATTCTTTTTCTTTCTAGCATTTTTATCAAAGGCTTTTTAAAAATAGACTTTCTTTGATTTTTAAATTTGCAACATAAAGGCAATCTCAGCTAAATCTGCTCTTACTCCCATAATCAAATTGATCATAATCATGAGGAATAATAACAGCAGGCTTGTTATGTTTTAATACAAGAGTAAAAGTATACCTGCTCCACCATGATGAATTACATAGTCAACCTTAGGTAAAAATTTCATCATAATCTAAATAATGATATACTTGTAAATTCTTTTTCTTTTATAATTTCCTTTTTCTCTTTCTAAATAAGATCCCAATGAAACTACAAACAGGTAGTTTGGATATTTTTTGAGAAAGTTCTCTAGCTATATCAATTATAGAATTTTTTTAGCCCATTTTAAATGAGTTCCCTTAGTCAATAATATGATTTTTTTCAAATTTAGTTTCAACTTCAAATTTTGCACTATCTTTGAAAAGAGATGAACAACAAGGTCCAGCCCAAGAAAATTGACTAGGAAAATCATCTCTAAATTCAATTTCTTTCATACCCAAAAGCAAGTATCGAATAAGGAGAATAGATATTTTCTTCTCCCTTTTCATTATACAATGTAAAAATCTAATTCTTTTTAATTGTTTTTCTTAGTATAAAAGCAAAGTAATTTTTTTAAAAGTTCTAATAAATCCACGAGCAAATTTATCTCTTAACTTAAAGATAAAACTATCTCTTTGGATATAGTCCACCAACATAGGCAGGTGTTGTTGTCTTATTTTTCTATGGCAAAGGGAGTAGGGAATGCTTGTAATCCAAGGGATATTTAATTTTTTTAGAAACAAAAACAAACAGGAACAGCAATAAAGTCTGCTACAATTATATCTGGTTTCTCTTCACTAAAATAATCTTCCATCTCCTTTATAATTTTTAGGCATAAGTCCTAAATTTTTCCTTAAATTGCTTATAAGCTATGATAGGATTAGTTTTTCTTATCTGTATCAGATATGTTTTTCAAAAGACATCAGGTCTATCTTCAAGTAAAAATTTTTTTACAGGAAAACCTAATCTTTTCAACAACTTCTTTCTTTTTAAAACCTGTATAGACACAGATATCATATTTATCATTTTTTATTTAATAAAGGCAAAACTAATTCTAAAAATTGGATAAAGATGTCCACTGAAAGGAGGAGCAACAACTGCAATTTTAATTTTTTTCTTTGTAAGTATTCATAGATTATTTCCTTAACCTTTCTATCTTTAAAAATATCCTAAATGTCCACAATTAACTATTTTTATCAGACTTTATGAAAGTCTAAAAAGCCAACTGTAGATATCAAAAATTCCTTTGAGAACTATCACATTATTTAGTTTTCCATAGCCTTTTCCAACAGGACCTAGTGCAAACATTTTTAATATTTTTCATTGTTGAAGTCTGATAGCTCCATAAATTTTTTCCACACATTTAAACCTGAACTTTGAGAAATAATAATGACATCTTTTTAAAGATTTTTATAGGCTCTAAATGTCTTAAAATCTCTTTCTCAAATCTCTTTATTAAAAAAAGAGTATGAGGATAGTAAGCAATATTGGATAAACTAGCCCTCTAGGATATTGATATCTTCAAATTCATCATAGGGAAAATCTTCATTATAAGGAAAGTTAGACTTTATCACCTTATAGCCAAATTCTTTAAAAAAATATTCAATATTTCAAATCTATCAGGCTCTAAGGGCAGCAGTTTTTTTAGATTGCTACTTCCACTTATAACAAAGACTATTTTATCTTCTTTTTAAAAGAGTTTTTGAAACATCTAAACTCTCTAATTTTTCTAAATATTCTTTAAATTTCATAGTGTATCTTCCCATCTTTAACTCTGATTTTTTTATTTCTCCATAGGATTACAGGAGGAGTTAAAAGAGTATATATTAACATAAAAGGTAATAAAAAAATTCACTTAATAATTCATATAGAAGTTCTGTAGTTTGAGGCGAAAAAAACAAATAGAGATTTTTTTAAACGAGGTTTTTCTTCATAATTTCCTTGATAAATAAAAAGTCTCACTATATGAAATAGTGCAATTTTTTTCCTATAAAAAGATTAAGTACTATCACCAAATAATCTATACCTAAATAGAAACTAAAAAAATAATAAAATAGTTGGTAATAAAGTAGGAAGCAATATGATAACTGAACCTCCCACGACTGAAGTCGCAGGGTTCCAAAATCTTTAAAAATCTTTAAAAATTTTTCTAAGAGTTTGATAGCTTTATACTACCCTTATTCTTTTTAGGTGTGTTCAGCTCACCTCTATTGTATAGGACATAGAGTCCACAACTTTACTTTTTCTTAGAATATTTAATGCTCCATTACAATCTGCATTTATAAGTTTACCTACGCTTGTTTGATATAGTCCTCTTTTTATTCTTTTTCCACTGAATATATATTCTTGCGGATTTTTCTTTATCATATATTGGAATTTCATCTCCATCAAAAGAAACTTGCTTTTTGATGTATAACTTTCTTCTTGTAGTTTAAATTCTATTCCATATAGTTTACATAGATATATCAATTTATCTCTTAATTTTTCCATATGGTATATTTACAAAGTTCTGATTATTTATACTTCCTATATTTGATTTCCTTTGAAAATCTTCATTATATCCTAGAACTAGTTTTCCTATATCATTATTAAGACAATAATTTACAATTGTTCTTGCTGCTTTTGAAAGATAATCATTTATACGATTATTTCTCTTTCTAGTTATTCTCTTTTTGTCTTAATGTTGTGCGCTCAATCTTTTTGTTTATCTTTTTATACTTTTGTAATTTTGCATTTACCTTATTATAGTATTGATTAATAGATTTTAATTTTCTACCATCTATTATGAATGAAGCTCCAACATTTGTAACACAAGTACAAAGATTGTCTATACCTAAATCAATTCCTAGTACATTTTTCTTTATTTAATTCCCTTTGAATTTCTTTTTACTTCATAAGTATATTGAATTTCAAAGTACCTAGAATATTGTTTTGGTATTATTCTAATTTCTTTTATCTTCTTGTCTTTTTAATACTGATGGTAGCTTAACTTTAACTTCCTGATGAGTTTTCTTAAAAAGAATTTGAATAAGGAACTATCAGCATATCATCTTTTAATCTAACAAAACCTATAACAAGGTTGTAAAACCATCTTTAGCAAGATAATTAGGTAATTTTATTTTACCATTATATTGACCATTCTTAGCAAGTTTTTAAAAGTACAAAGAATGATTTAAAACTTTCATCTACTTCTTTCAAAATTTGTTGAGCCATATTAGAATTTAACTTCTTGTAATTCTCACTATTTTTTTAAGCATTTTATAGTTTTCACTATAACTTAAATATTTTTATTGTTAAAATAGTGTTGTCTAACATTGTATATAGCTTGATTCTTTAAATTCTTAGCTATATGGCACAAATATTTTAAGTTTTTAAACTCTTTTTACTAAGATGTTTTTACTTGTTGTTTTAATGTTAAATACATATAATCACCTCCTTTTTCATCAGAGATATTATACCATATATTCTACATTTTATCCATTAAAAAGTAATGTTTTTTTATTTATTTTTAAATATTTTTTTAAGTTTTTAAAACCCCACAACAGTGGGAAGTGTCGTTCACATAAGTGCGCTACTACTTATGCAGTTCTCAAAGACTTTATATCTTATGAACTTCTTGTTATCTCTAACAAGCACAGACTATATCTTATCCATAGTGCATCTCAACACCTTTAGGCGAAACCACTTCCAATACCAATCAGCATGTTGTACTCCCCTCACGAGGGATAGTCGTTGAACTTTCCTTTTTCAGGCTTAGCTGCTGATTGTCTATTATCATAATGTTTTTGAGGTTTAACCTTGCACCATCTAGTATATTTTTCTGCTTTCGCCACCATCACACTTATACCATATTCTCACTTAGGTATTATGTTGTGGTTATACTAGCTTTAAGAGTTCCCAGCAATTCAGTTTTCTTCGTTGCACGGTTTTTGCTCCGTGTCTACATACAAGTTTCCCTATATGCTTACTAAAATCTTCGTGCAATTCATACTCTACAGTACATGTCTCATGACTAACACCCTACGAGGTGCTAGAGTCACGAGTGTTCTTGCACTATTTAATAAAAATTTTTGTAGAAAAAGCATTTTTCATATATACATTGCTAAATAGCAACCATCTTTTCATAAGAGTATATATCTTTTTAAGCTTGGAACTGTATTTCTCACATTACAAAAATCGTACTTTGTATAATTTTTTTACCTTCTTTGAAAAGTAGAATAAGTGGCTAGGGCTAAATCATCACAAAGCCAATATTTTATCTCCTCAAAGGCAGAATATTTTTAAAATATCAGTTCTTAAGATATAGAACATTCCGTTTATAGTCTTATTTTCTTTTTAAAAATGATAAAGAAAAATATGAAAAAAATAGAATTAGAATTGATAAAGGCAGAAATTAATTTTTGAGTAGAAGCCTTTAATATTATAATTAAAAAGGAATTCCTGTTGCTATCCATTCAGATTTATCTTTTTCATATACACTCAATTCATCTAATTTTTCTGTCTATTACAGCATCATCATCTAAAATTATGGAATACTCAGTTTTAATTTTGTCTACAACTTGAGCAAGTTTAAATATCTTAGGATTTACTTCCTGAGGGACATCATCTAAGTAATAGACTTCAATTCTATTTGAATAATTTTTATCTTTTAAAAATATTTTCAACTGTATTTATAGCTACTTTATCACTTTTATCAACGAGCCATATAAATTTCATATCAGTGGTATTTTTAAATTAGCTTTTAAATCTTCTTCAGAGTCTAGGATCACCTGATAGAATGGGTTTGAAGCACAGTGTATTTCTTTTTCATTTATTTCAGTCTTTTTCAAGCTTATCTATTTTATAGAAATAAGCAAAAGAAAAGAACAATTTTAAAAATAAAGTAAAAATTATTTGTTATTGTCAGTAAAACATAAAATAAATCTATCATTTTAATCACCTTTTTTTAATACCAGAACCTACTAGTCTTAATTGCTAAAAGCAGGTAAAAAGATTTGGGAGAAACATGAAAGCTTGTTTCTAAAACCTATTATAGAAAATCTTTTTTCTTTTCAATTATTTTTATAATTCTTTTAGCTACATCTTCAGAGCTCATCATAAATTTTTGTGAACTTCCAAATTTTGCTTGTGTATCCTTCGTCAAAAGTTACTTGCAGTTGGACCAGGACAGACAGATAGAACTCTACATTCTTATATTAGTATAGCTCTTCATCAAGTGCTAAAGAATAATGTAAAAGAGCTGACTTAGTTGAGCTATATATCGCCATATATGGATGTTGATATAAGGCAGCAGTTGAACAGACATTTAAAATTATTCCTTGTCCCTTTTGTAAAAATCAGAATGTTGTGCTAGGAGAGATAAAATTTACATTGATAGTACTAAAATCTTCCATATCCTTAATTTTGAAAATCTATAATCTTTCAAAGCCTGCAATTAATAAATAAATCTATATCGTAATTTTTCAAATTATTTATCTAAATTATCTATATCACTGAAAATCATATTTTATACATTTCACATTTTAGTGAAAGGATCTTCTAAGTCTAAAAAGTTCTAGCTTATCTATGAGATCTTGCCTAATAGCTCATCTATTTTATCATATTAAATTTATCATAGCTCTTTTCCTATACAGAGCTTGCAGTGTCAAAATTTTTCCATTCTATACTTCCTTGTATATTCAAATTCTCAATTATTTAAATATTATATATGGGCCTTATATATAAAATAAAGATGTGTATTCAAAAAGATGGAGTGTTTTCATTTAGTATTCATTTTCATATGTATATTTGTTGTACAAGAGCTTGAGAAAGTTCATGAAAATTTCTCTCAAGCCATCATCTCTGAGAATATCCATCTCTAAAATAGGAAAAATAATGATTTTAAAATAATATATATAAAAATAAAACAGAGTATTCATTTTATAATTCATAATCGATGAATTATAATTAGAATATAGAGAAGAAAAATCAGAAATAATATAAAATACAGGGAAGATTTATAATGATACTAATAGTGAGCAATAATTTGGAGTATAGGTTTTCAACAGTGCTTTAGCACAGCACAAAGTGAACAACAAGCAAAAGGATCATACTTTAAAAAGAAGCACAAAGGTGGACAAATAACTAAATTCAAACTAGATAGAGAAAGGAAGAATGGTTTATAGAGTTGAGTTATGGATGAAATATGAAAAGATTATGAAATAGATGCTGAAACAGGCAATAGTAAAAATTTGAACAAGAACCACAAAAAGGAGCTGGACTAAATCAATAAATGACCATTTCTTATGATAAAAAGCAAAAGAAATTGCATTAAAAGAAAATTCTAAAAATGGAAATTTAAAGAAATTAGATTAAAACATAAAATGGTGTATTGATGTGTATGATGTGAGTACTGGAAGGATTTGCAGATAGAGAAATTTCTTATAGATGCTCTAACACAGGAAAATCTCTAAGAGAGAGATTTCTAATAATTAAATAGTTCCCTTTTCTAGTTAATAAATTCTAAATGAAATGAGTGTTGGTAGAAATATATCAACACCATGTAATAATTAAACAAACTTTCAGATTTTTCAAAGTCTAAAGGTAAATAATTAATCTTAGATTAATAATAGAAACTTAATATGTTATAATTTTGGTAAACAAATTATTGAGGAGATTATTGTGGAAAAATTTTATATCATCTTTTTAAAAGTCTTTGTTTATATATATTGTTTATGGTGACTACTAAGTTTAAAATCAAAATTAAATATTATTTTTCTCATTTCTAGAGATAAAATAATAATTTATGTATTAAAAAGATACAAAGAAAACTAATGATAAATTTTTGATACTTTTACCTCATTGTATACAACGCAATTGCATGAATATAAGATAGCAGCAGATATAAATTTTGTAAATTGTAGCAGTATAGTAAATGTTAGTCTAGAATTTTGTTGATATAAAAAGTAAATACAAAATAGATGTCAGATGGCGACGGAGGAACACTTTGCAGAAAGTGCGTCAAGATCTTAAGACCCTGAGTTGTAATTGCAGTGGCTTGTAAAAGAGATTTAATAAAGTGGAATACAGAGATGCAGAACCTAGTCTATGGGTTTTCCAATAAGATACAGATCTTGTATCATATACAACAGTTGCTATTGAAGATATCTATACTATTTTGAGAAATAAGATTTAATAGGAGAGAGTTATGATTTTAATAGCATATCACTTTTAGCTAGTTCTAGTACTAAGTTTTTGCAGGAGAAGCTAGAGACTTTTAAAACAGATTCATGAGCTTTATAAAGAAAAATTTTAAAATCAGCTCTTGTAGAATCAGAGAAATTTTGGAGAAATATCCTGAGTCTAAACATCAAAAAGTATGAGAGATGGGTTTGCAAAAATTTACTTTTTTAGAAAAGATTATAAAAAGCTGGAAAGTATTTAAAAGTTATTTCATAATGGAAGATCGAAAGATGTGCTATACCTATGCAAGAATAAATGCCTTACAAAGAGCGAGCAGATGACTAGATTTTATTTAAGAGAAATAAAAATGAGAGAAAACTTATCAAAGGCACTTTTGCAGTGGGACAGATTTTTATCTAAGGATGATAATGATGCAGCTAAAGATATTTACAGAGAAATTATAGATAAAAAGTATGAAAATGATAAAGAAGCTACGGTGGGATTAAGATAGTAGACTATAGTAGATTATGATAAGGCTATCTATTGGTTTTCTAGATGTCAAAAAATCTAAACCTAAAAGAAAATAAAGATGTGTTTATTTTAGAAAAGCCTCAGCTCTTTTATAGAGAATGCAGACAAAGCTATGAAGCAGATCTTTGAAGAATCATAAACACAAATCACTAGCTGAGTTATTCAAAAGCAATTCTGTATTTAGATTGAAATTTGACAATTAAAGAGAGAGGCAAAAGTAAAGTTTCTATCTAGAAAAATAAAGGTACAAAAAGATATAATACTACTATGACTATGATGGGAGGCTTGTAACAAAGGAAAATGTAATAAGGCTCTTCAATGATATGATCAAGATGAGTAGAAAAATAATCCAAGACTTATCTGTGAGAGCTTATTCACTTTATAAGAGTAAGTAGTATGAGCAGACTATAAAGTTCCAATCATTTATAGTGATTATTACACCAATCTATCTATCATATATATACTATAAGACTATAAGTTTAAAGAACTTTTGATGAAATTATGAGATATGAAATTATAAGAAAAGTTGTAGTTAGCAGCGAGATACAGATAATATCATCAAGAATAATTGCAAACTCTGCATATCAAGTTGAAACTATAAATTAGCAAAGATTATTATGGTAGACTATTTGCAGTTTCTCTGATAAGGACAACCTATTTAGTAATACTTTACTAGATAGCCAAATGCTGAGATATGGAAGACTTTACAAATAAGATTTAATCAATATAATAAATTGTATTCTAGTGACACTGAATATAAGAAGATGTATATTTATATACAGGAGAGTACCTACTACAAGGCAGGTCAAGTTGAAGAAGAGCTGAACAAATCTATAAGGCATGTTGAGTCAAGATACAAACACAGAAAGATCATATCAAGTTTGATGTCTGAGTTTATTAGACCAACAAAATATGATGAAATGAATCAATATCTTTCAAGTGTAAAGTGATGACAATAGCAAGCTACCTAAAAAGGTGTAGCAGCTATGGGACTATATGATGAGGCGAAACTCATTTCCAAAGGGTTTTTAGCTAATGGAGATAAAGGGTTAAGTACAAGGTTTACTTAAATAGAGTTAGAAACTTCTTCTTGGCTGAAAGATATAATGAAGCAATACAAGCTGGAGAACAATATTTATCTAGAATAAATCCTGATAAAGAAAAAGCTATATAGTGAAATGCTAGATAAGATAGGATTAGAAGTTACTTTAGAGTGAGGAAAATATGAACAAGCTGAATCTTATTATTTCAAAAAATTGCTAGCATGAGAAGGTTATGAAGTCTTGCGAAGATTCAGATAGCAGATGGTTACTACAATAGAAGAGAACTATACTAAGGCTGGAGAGTTATATAGAGTCTATCTATAACAACTATGGAGAAACTTTCTATGGTGAGCAAAACATTATAAATACATAACTACTCTTAGTTTACTTGGAAACACTGAAGCCTTTTGAAAGAGAAAGAATATTTCTTATCTGTATGTCAGATAGTACTCTGAGAACTACTATATCAGATTTTAGGTACAAACTTCTATATAGAAAGTGGAGATACAGAAACATAGGAAGCTCTTGATGAGTCTAAAGGCAAATACAGATGATGCAGATGTTAAAGAAAATAACACTATTAAAGAATAATGGGACTAAAATTAGAAAAAGAAAGATTACAAGGATATGGAAAAATATCTAGGAGATATCGGATCCTAGAAGAAAGAGCTACTATTCAGCTCAATGTGTGCACAAAGAAAGATCAAGAAACTTGTAAAAGAATATGAGCATTAGTTTAAAAATCTGAAAAGTACAAAACATGCTTCGAGGCTCTAGAGTTATTGCTTTTGATAAAAGAGACCTAGCTAAGTCTAAAAAGTATTGGGACTCATGTTTCAGTAGATAAAATCTGATGAATATGTTCTATATAGATTAGGACAGGCAAACGAGAAAAGAAAATAACTTGAAAGAAATGGCACTAGCTGACTACAAGGTTGGTTTATGCAAAAGAAGGTAAACTAGCAGAAGATGCTATGCTAGAGCTGCAGAGAATCTATGATGAACAAGAGAAAATAATGTGGAAGCAGAAAAATTGTTTACAAAGACTTTTTATGCAACAAAAGGGAAATAAAGGGATTTAAAAGCATTCTATAGAAAAATTGATTTACTATAGACTTCAGATGAAAGACAAAAAGAAGCTAAAAAAGTATGTGATGAGCTTAAAAGAATTAGATGCTAAAAGAGACAGAAAAATTCAGAGGCATACTTCTAAAATATAAAAATAGTTTGTTATAAGTAAAATTGGAGAAGTAAAAAGACAAGTGAACTTGCATCTAAATTTTAGATAAAGTTAAAAAGCAAAGTGAGCCAGTGAGTGTCGGCGTGTCTGAAGCCAGCTTGTTGTGAGAGTTTTTCTGCAGATTACAGCGAAACGATTAATTTTTTATCGTTGAAATTTAGCTAGCAATGAACTGTTTTTACTTTCTAACTATTTTTATATTAATTAGAGGAACAAGAGGAGGAAGGAAATGGGTAGAAATTGTTGGCAATATTTTTACTACTGGGAGTACTAACTTATGCGGAAGATAATGATACAACTGTTATTATTAATGATAATGCACAAAAGCAACAGACAATGGTGAAGTTATAACAACTGAAGTTACTAAAAAGTTGTTGGAGAAAATGACCAACAATTGGATGTTAAAAGAAATCGATACGGAAGAATTAATACTTCAAAATCAAAATTTAGGTCATCTTCTATAAATATCACAGGTGAAAATTTAAAAAGAAAAATGGTGACAAGGTAAAGGTTAATCGTGAAAAATACAGCTACTATTGAAGAAGAGTTATCTCAAGGAGTAGAGAAAAGGATTTTTAGAAGAATAATAGATAAATTATTTGGATAGTAACAATATAGAAAGGAAGAAATAGAAATGCAAATATTAAAAAGCAGGCAGGATATTAATGTATTTTATTCTCTTAATGGGAATAGTAGGATTATATACAATTTTTGGAAAAGATTCTTTTATTTTGCTTCAAAAGAAAAGAAATAATTATTCTAAAATTACCTTCAGAAGTTAAACAGCTTATAAAGAAAGGGAAAATAAAAAGTCTATAATCTACCTTAATTCTAATAAATCATCAACTTCAACAGTTTTAAAAGAAATTTTTGATTTATGGATATAAAAGAGAATAAGGAAACAGTATCAGCACTTGAAGAAAAGGAAAAAGAAAAAGCAATAGAACAGATAAAACATTTAGAAAAGAAATATGGCTTTTATCTCTAGCAGCTAATGCTTCACCTGTATTAGGGACTTTTAGGAACAGTTTACAGGTATGATAACAGCCTTCAACTCTATAGCATTAAAATGGAACAGGAGATGCTGGAATCTTAACAAAGGGATATCTGAGCTCTATATACAACAGCAGGAGGGCTATTTGTAGCTATTCCTTGTATGATATTCTATAACTATTTCAATAAGAGAATAGATTTAGTAGTGGCTGATATAGAAAAACTTGTACAGAGGTTGTTAAATTATTTCAGAGAGTAGGTGTTGACAATAATGAGAATTAGATAGAATAAAAAGAAGAAGTGGGGAACATTGATACTAGAAATTACTCCACTTATAGATGTAGTTTTTCCTTCTACTTATCTTCTTTATGTTGGCAACAACTTTCGATGAAAGGTCTGCTTACAAAATAGAGCTTCCTAAATCAACTGTTGCAAAGACAAGAGAGTACTTTGAAGGAAGTTCAAGTTCTAGTGGATAAAAAGATAAAAATGTTTTATATAAAATATACTAATAATTCAGGAAAGACTGGAAACTGAGGAGTTAGAATTATCAGCTTTTTGTTGATTTTTGTATCAGAAAAAGCTTGATGCTTCTGAAAGTAAAGAGATGTAGTAGTTTCAGCTGATAAAGACATCGATTATGGTTTTTATTGTTGAAATTATGAGCTTATTAAAAAGAAGCAGGAGCAGTGGGATAAATATAGATACCAACGAGTACAGAAGTAGGTGATAAAATGAAAAAGAGTGACTATATCTGTCTGTTTTTTATCTATAATTATAAATATAGGAATTATACTTGCTTTGACAGTATTTTCAAAGGATACAACTCAAGAAATATTAGATGCTGAACAAATAAAAATTGGTTTTGGTTGCAGTAGAAAATGATGCTTCAACAAAGTTTAGAGGCGAAAAGAATGTAGATGCTAAAAACAAAATTTAGATGCTGACAGTATAGAAAAGAAAGAAGAAAAACTGAGAAACCAGAAAAACCTACAGAAAAAGAAAGTTGAAGAAATTAAAACTGAAAAACTGTAGAAAAATTACAGAGAAACCAGAAAAGAAAGCGGCAGAAAAAAACCTGCTGAAAAACTTAAGGAAAAACTCCAGAAAAACCAAAAAGAAAAGCCAGTTGAAAAAGAAAAAAACCTGTTGAGAAGAAAGTAGAGAAACTTGCTGAAAAGGGAGAAAAAGTAGTTGAGAAAAGATGAAAAGAAAGCTCTTGAAAAAAACCAGCAACTAAAAGAGAATTCAAAGAAAGTTCTTCAGAAAGTTCAGACTCAAAAGGAACATCTAAACAAGAAAAAAACCTTCTCTAGCAGATTTAAAGAAACAAATATCAGGCTCACAACCTAAGACTTCTAATGGTGGATATAGCTCAACAGCTGATCCTGATGGAGAGAAAGTAGTTGATAGAGTTCTACAAAATGTAACTTATTCAAATGGACTAGTTTCAGGAAGTAAGATGGGAAATTCTAGTGATGGAAGAGTAGTTGATTGGAATGCTAAAAATAAGGTACCTGAGTTCCCACAAGCAGCAAAATCTTCTGGAAAACTATGGAAAGTTAAAGATAAAATTAAAAAGTTGATAAGATGGGAAATGTTTTATCTTTCGTTATAGTTGAAGGAAGTAGAGTACCTGAAATAGATGCTGCAGTAGAAAGAGTTGTAGGAACTTGGAGAGTTAAACTTATGAAAAAAATGGTAAACCTGTAAACGGAACATTTTACTTAAATTATAATTTTTGATTTTTAAATAGTAGGGAGGAGTGAAATGCTATTAGTAGGACTTCGCTTAGATAATGACTTAAAAATTGGAGTTTGAAAATAATTTTTGAAAATGATTTAGTATTTGTTGAAAATATGATATCTTTTTATGGACGCTATAAAAATAGGAAATATGAAGCTATAGTAATAGATGAAAAGAAATTCAAAAGAAGAAGCACTTATTAGTTTAATAACAAAAATCACTGAACTTCAAAAAGGTGGTAATAATTATTTTTAGGGAGGCATCAAACTGGAGAGTTATTGCGGGAAGTATAAAAAGCAGGAGCCTATGACTATATATTAAAACCAGAAATACCTAGAAATATTGTAAAAATAGTAGAAAAAAATCTGTAAAAGATTACAAAGGTTTGGTAGAAAAAGTTGATAAAACAAAAGAGTACAGGGGAAAAATTAATAGGTAGAAAGTAAACTTATGATAGAATCTTTACAAAAAGTTATAGGAAAGTTGCTAACAATTCTGCACCTGTTTTAGTTACAGGAGAAAGAGGGACAGGAAAAAAACAAGTGTAGCAAAGGCTATACATCAATTTAGTAATGTTCACGATAAACCTATTATAAGTGTAAACTGTAATTCATATAGAGACAAACTTATTGGAAAGAAAAATTATTTGGTTATGAGAAGGGTTCATTTGAAGGAGCAGCTTTTTAGTCAATATGGTGAGTTAGAAAAGGCTGAAGGTGGAATACTTCATCTGGCAGAATATAGAATCTTTAAGTCTTGATATGCAATCTAAAAATACTATTCTTACTTGAAGAAAATAGATTTTTTTAGATTGGGTGGAATGGAGCCAATAAATGCTTTTTGTTAGAATAATAGCATCTACAAGTGTAAAACCTTGAAGAACTTATAGATAAAGGACTATTTATAGATGAACTTTATAGAAAATTAAAAAGTTTTTAGAAATAAATATTCCTAATTTAAGGGACAGAAAAGATGATATACCTTTTATTATTGACCACTATATGCCAGAGTGTAATGAGAAATGGAAAAAATATAAAGGGTGTAACAAAGATGGCCTTAAAAAGTTACTGAGATATGACTGGCCAGGTAATGTAAATGAATTAAAAATGCAATAAAAATATGCAGTTGCAATGTGTAGAGGTTCTAGTATTTTTGATAGAAGACTTACCACCTAATGTAATAGGTGAAAAAGTAATCACTTCAAAAAGAAGAAATTAGAGCACTCTCTATTGAAAAATTTAATTAAAAATGAAATAAGTCAATTAAAGAGTAAAAATAAGAAAAAGTGATTATTACTTTGAAATAATCTCAAAGATTGAAAAAGAGCTGATTAAGCAAATACTTGAAATAACTAATGGAAAGAAAGTAGAGACGGCTGAGATTTTAGGAATAACAAGAAACACTTTAAGAACTAAAATGAATTATTATGATTTGGAGTAAAAAAATGCATATTACACTTTATAGAAAATATAGACCAGTAGTTTTTCAGAAGTATCTGGAGAAAAATGAAATAGTAAAAAGTCTTAAGTTATCTTTAAAAAACAAATCAATGGCTCATGCCTATCTTTTTTCAGGACCAAGAGGAGTTGGTAAAACTACCATTGCAAGACTTATTGCAAAGGGAGTGAATTGTTTAAACTTAGGTGAAGATGGAGAGCCTTGTAATGAATGTAAAAATTGTAAGGCTATAAATGAAGGAAGATTTTCAGACCTTATAGAAATTGACGCTGCTTCAAATAGAAGTATTGATGAAATAAGAAGTTTAAAAGAGAAAATCAATTATCAACCAGTGGAAGGTTTGAAAAAAGTATATATAATAGATGAAACACATATGCTAACAAAAAGAAGCATTTAATGCACTTCTAAAAAAACTTTAGAAGAGCCACCATCTCATGTAATGTTTATATTGGCAACGACAGAACTAGATAAGATATTACCTACTATAATTTCTCGTTGTCAAAGATATGATTTTAAAAGCTCTTGATATAGAAGATATGAAGTCTGGACTGAAGCATATTTTTAAAAAGAAGAAAATTTATCTATGAGTGATGAAGTATATCCGCTTATCTATGAAAAATTCTTCTGGAAGTATGAGAGATTCCATTTCTATTTTTAGAAAGACTTATAGTCACAGCCAATGGAAATGAGATAAATTTAAAGATAGCTGAAGATACTTTAGGAGTAACACCAAGTTCAAGAATAAAAATTTTTTAGATAAGTTGTTAAATGAAAGCGAATATAATATAATAAATGAATTGGAAGCTTTAGCAAATGAATCTTTTGATATAGAATTATTTTTTTAAAGACCTAGCTAAATACTGTAAAAATGCTATAGTTAAAAATGAATTAGATATAGATAAGGGCTTAAAAAAATAATATCAACTATCTATGATGTAATAAATAAGTTCAAATTTGAAGATGATAAAAAACTTGTTGGCTATGTAATAGTTGCAGATATTTTGGCAAATTCAACTCAAACTATAGTAAGAACAGTAACTAAGGTTCAAAAAGTTGTGGAAGACACTGATGATACATCTAATACTGTAGTGGAAGCTGTTAAAGAAAAAGCCAAAAGTACAGATTACTATAGCTGATGTGAAGAGTAATTGGAACTCTATACTAGATGAGGCTAAAAAGAAGAGAGTTTCATATAAAGTTTTCTTAATGGGAGCTAATCCTGTGAGAGTAGAGGATAATATTATATTCATAACTTATGATAAAAAATATTTATTTCCAAAAGAACAGATGGAAAGTGAAGAGTATAATAGAGAATTTACAGAAATTATAAGGAAATTCTTCAATGAAAACAGCTTAGAATTAAAATATGAAGTTATTGGGCAGAAAAAAAGAAGAAGAAAGTGGTGAGGAGGAATTCTTTAAAAAGATAGAAAAATTATTTTAAAGGAAATTCCTAGTTAAGGGGAGATATGCCAATAGTAAGTATACTAATGTCAGCAGCGACAATAGTATTGTATTTTTTTCCTATCCTTATTTTTTTACCTTTTTTTAGCTTATCTTATACCTTACTATAAGATAACAAAGGGTAAATTTGTATAAGAAAAAAATATTCACTAGCAGTAAATATTATAGTAGCCTTGATTTTAGTATTTATAAATCCAGGATATTTAATGTTATATTTAATTTTTTTCCATATGCAATGGAATTTATGTTTTATCTATTTAATAAAATAGCGAAAAAGAATGCAAGTTTTTTAATAGAATAGTTTTTAATGTCTATAGTACCAACTATACTAATATCTTTGTATCTATATGCAAATATGGATATGATAAATTATACTATGAATTATATGATAACAAATTTACCTAGAATGAAAGATATTGTGGAACAAGTAGGAATTGAAACTGTAGTAGCAGTACAAGAATCAATACAAGAATCAATGGTCTTAGTAAGAAATTACTATATTTTTTTGGAGCATTTTTTTGTTGTAATAGTTTCTTACTTTTTTTCTTTTCTTAAATCTTATACCTAGTACATATAAACTATGGAAAATTTCATGTTATTGGTTAATACCATATATGTTGATATTATGGGCTCACAAATATAATATATCAAGCAATCTATTGATTGAAAACAATATATTAGAATGTATAAAATGGATGTATGTACTGTATGGAATAAAAAGTTATGTATAGTTTACTCGATAGAATAGGAGTAAAAAAACAAATATAATAAAAACATGCAATAAGTATGATGATAGGGCTTTACAATATGCACCATTTGTATTTATATTAGGTGCGTTGGTAAGTTTTGAATTTATAGAAGTAAAAGAAATAAAAAAATATAGAAATATAAAGGGGGTCATTAAAATGGCAAAAAAATACAAGTTATACTTTTTAGAAGATGTTGCAGGACAAGGAAGAAAAAGGGGAAATAGTTACAGTATCTGATGGATATGCTCATAACTTCCTTTTTAAAAAGGGAAAAAAAGGAGTTTTAGCTACTCCTGAAGAATTACAAAAAAATAGAAAGCAGAAAGAAAAAAAGAAGCTAAAAAAAGCTTGAAGAAGAAAGAAATAAATCTTTAGAATTAAAGAAAATATTAGAAGCTAAAACTTTAAATCTTTCAGTTAAAGCTGGAGAAAAATGGAAAAACTATTTGGAGCAATAACAAGCAAAAGAAATAGCGAGCCATATTAAAGATGAATTAGGTCTAGATATAGATAAAAAGAAAATAGAAGCAAATATAAAAGCTTTTAGGGACCTGATGAAGTAGTAATAAAAATTATTTACAGATGTAAAGGCAGTAGTAAAAAAATAAACGTAGTTGCAAAAATAATGGAGGGAAAATGGAATTTGAAGAGCTAAATAGGATTCCTTATAGTTTAGAAGCTGAAAAGGGCTCTAATAGGAGGAATTTTTCTTTGATGTAAATTCTTTAGATGAAATAAAAATACATTATTAAATCAGATGATTTCTATAAAAAAAGAACATGCTGAAATATATAAAGCGATTGAAAATCTTTTTTTCTGAAAGCAGAGGAGTAGATCCTATTTTAGTGGTTGAAGAGATTAAAAAAAGTGACTTAAAAAAATGAAGAAGAGATTCTTCAAGTATTGACTGAAATTATAGATGAAAATACTAGTTCGTATAATCTTTTTAGAATATGCTGAATTGATAAAAGAAAAAGGCTATGTTAAGAAGATTAGGGACAGGTAGGAATGGAAATAACTAAGACTGCACATACTGATGTTAGAACTGCTGAAGAAATTATGGATGAAGCAGAAGCAAAAAGTTTTAAATCTATCTAAAAAAATATACTAAAAAAATAGTATAATTGATATGAAAACGGCAAGTTTAGATGAAATGAAGAGAATTGATAATGTAACAGCAAATCGTGGAAAAACTTTAGGAATACCAACTGGTTTTGTCGATTTAGATAGAATGACAAGTGGTTTGAATAATTCTGACTTAATAATCTTAGCTGCAAGACCAGCCATGGGAAAAAAACAGCCTTTGCTCTAAACTTAGCATTGAATGCTGCTAAAGAAAAAGAAAAAAATGTTTTGATTTTTTTCAGTCTTGAGATGCCTGTTCAACAGCTATATCAAAGACTTTCTAGCAATGGAATCAGGAATTTCTCAAAATAAATTAAGAAATGTTTATCTTGAAGAAGATGAATGGAATAAATTGACATTGGCAACAACTAGCTTATCTAATCTAGGAATATATGTTGCCGATTTACCACATACAAATGTTTTTAGAAATAAGATCTTATGCGAGAAATATGAAAACTCAAGGTCTTTTTAGATTTAATAGTAATAGATTACTTACAATTAATAAATGGAACAGGGAAAAGGTAGAGGCTCTGAAGCAAGTAGACAGCAAGAAATTTCTGATATATCAAGAGCATTAAAAGGACTTGCAAGAGAATTAGATGTACCTGTGATAGCTCTTTCACAATTATCAAGAGCTGTTGAAAGTAGAGTTGATAGAAGACCTATGCTTTCAGATTTGAGAGAATCTGGAGCCATAGAACAAGATGCGGATATAGTTGCTTTTTCTTTACAGAGAAGAGTACTATATACCTGACACTGAAAAACAAAGGGAATTACTGAATTAATTATTGGTAAACACAGAAATGGAGCTACTGGAACAGTAAAAGCTTAATTTCTTAAGTGAATTTCACAAAATTCACAAGTTATACAGATGAAGTGAAATAAAAAAATTTTTAGAAGGGATGATATTTTTGAAAAAAAGCGGAATTACTAGCACCTGCTGGGAATATGGAAAAATTTAAGATGGCACTACACTATGGAGCAGATGCTGTGTTTATGGGTGGAAAGATGTTTAATTTGAGAGCTGGGAGTAACAATTTTTCTGATGAGGAATTGGAAGAAGCAGTTAACTATGCTCATGAAAGAGGAAAAAAAGAGTCTATGTAACTCTTAATATAATTCCACACAATGATGAATTAGATGCTTTACCAGACTATGTAAAGTTCTTAGAAAGAATAGGAGTAGATGGAGTTATAGTTGCAGACTTGGGAGTATTCCAAGTTGTAAAAGAAAATTCTGATCTAAATATAAGTATCAGTACACAAGCAAGTAATACAAACTGGAGATCAGTTAAAATGTGGAAAGATATGGGAGCAAAAAGAGTTGTACTTGCAAGAGAAATTTCTTTAGAAAACATTAAAGAAATTAGAGAAAAAGTACCTGATATAGAATTAGAAGTTTTTGTACACGGAGCTATGTGTATGGCAATTTCTGGAAGATGCTTACTAAGTAACTATATGACAGGTAGAGATGCAAACAGAGGAGACTGTGCTCAAGCATGCAGATGGAAGTATTCTTTGGTTGAAGAAACAAGACCAGGAGAAACTATGCCTGTATATGAAGATGAACATGGAACATATATTTTTCAACTCAAAAAGATTTATGTACTATCGAAATGATAGATAAAAATCTTAGATGCAGGAGTAGATTCACTTAAAGATTGAAGGAAGAATGAAAGGAATTTACTATGTTTCAAACTGTGTAAAAGTATATAAAGATGCATTAAACTCTTACTATAGTGGAAATTTTTGAATATAATCCTGAATGGAGAAATGAACTTGAATCTATTTCAAATAGATCATATACAGAAGGTTTCTACCATGGAAAAGCAGGAAAAAGAATCTCTAAATTATAACAATAGAAATTCATATAGTCAAACTCATAAATTGGTTGCTAAAATTGAGAAAAAAATTAAGTGATAATGAATATCTAGTAGCAATTAGAAATAAATTATTTGTTGGACAAGCAGTTCAAATTGTTAGTCCAGAAATAAAAAGTTAGAGACTTTGTAATGCCTGAAATGATACTATTGGATAAAATGGGTAGAGAAACAGAAAGTGTTGAATCTGCTAACCCAAATTCATTTGTAAAGATAAAAACAGATATACCTATGAATGAACTAGATATGTTAAGAATAGTTTTATAGGAACTAGGGCTCTTGAAACACTAATGGTAGGCAAGTAATCAATATATATAACTAAATTTTATTATTGTTTATCAAATAGTGTTGATAAAAAAAGTTTATACTATGACCTGATATAATTAAGAGAATTTTTTTGAGAATAAAAAGCTTAAAAAAATTCTCTTTTTTTATTCAAACTAAATCGCATTATTGTATTAAAAAAATTAAGCGCTAATTGAAATAATACCTGCTTGAATTAATACGCGCTTTTTTTAAAATTACTGAAATTTGAATATCCAAATGCTGTTCTCTTTATTGATTTTTATTTTATTGTTTAAAACCCTCTATTAAACCATTAGTAATATTTGATTCAAACATATTTTTTTGATATATTTCATATTTTTTTCAGAGTTTTTTTAGAGCTATTATCATTTTCTTAGAAATTTTTTTCTTTACTAGCTAAATATTTTTTTACTATTTCTTCAAATCTTTTTAAAGTTATTATGCTTTTATTGTTTGAATAATATCTTGGTAGATATTAAAACTAATCTCTAATTCAGGGATTTTTTTCTAAAAGATAATCTACCTTATCTTTGCTACTTAGTTTGCGCTTAAAAGCTCTGACAATAATAGTTTACTCGACAAAGATCAGGATAATATTTTTAATAATGACTTCCAAAAATAGCTTCAGTTTTTCTTTTTAATGAATCATCTTTAATGGAATTCATAATAGATATTCTAGTTTGATTAAATGCTCTATTAACAAGATTAACAATATGAAATTTATCTATTACTATTTTTTTGCATTAGGAAAGATAGAATTAACTAAGCTAATGTATGGAACATACATATCCATACAAACATATTTTTACATTATTTCTTGCTTCTAAAGAAAATCTTGAAAAAGTATTCTGTAAGAGAATAAAGTCTTCTATCTTCTACAATATCAATAATACTCTTACTTTGATAGTTAGCAAAAAAACAAAAGACATAGTGCCATCAATGTTTTTTTAACAGATTTGAATTCATCAATACAAATAGCTTCTGGTAAATGTTCTTTATTAACTTTAAAATCAGAATAACAATCATCCATGACTCTTTGTACAGAAGTAATAGAAATATTATATCTCTTAGCAATAGATGTAAGAGATAGATTTTTCTTTAAGTTCAAGAGCAATAGTATACTTAAGATTATTGGATATATTAGAGTTATCACTGACAATATTTGTAGAAGGAGAGAAAGTTTTTTTACAATCCTTACAAATATATCTTTGTACACTAAGTTCAAGTTCAATATTGTAATTTTGAATAGGAATATATTTAATTTTACGATATCTTGAACCATTTTTTTAACAATATTTTTAGAATTACAATGAGGGCAAGCGCAGTAATTAGATTTAAGAAATCCTTTAAAAAAACTTTAATTCGATAATTACCTTTTTTTGAGTAACTTGACAATATTCTTCTTCTGGAAAAAGAAATATTATTATCTTGAATATTTAAGAAATTTTTTTGATAAGATTAGATAGAGACAATGAAATCATTTCCTTTTATGGTTATTTTTCAGCGATTTAATTTTAACAGGAAAATTTTTATTGTCTCAACTTTTTTTATTAAAAAAATGGTATTGATAGAAATTTCTTCTATCAACACCATTTATTATACAACCATAAAAAAACAGAAAAGTTGTTTGATTCAGTTTTTAAAAGATCAACCTAATGTGAAGGTTTATGATGGTAAAGTGGGTTCTAATAATGGCTTTGATCATGTTTATGCAATAACAAATGATGAAGGAAAAAAATAATAGAAGTATGGATAGTGGATAGTAAACAAATGGGAAGTACAAAAAAATTATCAGATGGAGCAATTAAATTAAATAATAATGCAACTAAATTAGGAGATAAAACTACAAGACAACTTTCTCCAGATTGGATAGATGCTGATTTAGCAAAAACTAGATGAAAACAATCCTGTAATAAAAAAATAGTTGAAGAAGCTAGAGCTAATAAAATTTTTAAGAATAGGAGCGGTTGCAGTAAATAAAGAAAATAAAACATTAAAGTTTATTGAAATAACAGTAAAAAAATAAATAATTATTAAGATGAGGTGAATATATGTTAGTAAGTAAAAAAATTTAATGAAAAGATTAAAACATTTATTAGAGAGTATGGAGTCATTAATAGATGATGAAAAGTGATAATTTAAAAAAAGAATAGAAGAAAAAAAAAGGAAATTGCTTATATTGTATAAAAGAGCTAGGGAAGAATCTATGAAACAACAGCTTCTAAAAGCCTTATTAGTAGATAAAGATATAGAAAGTTTTAGAAAGAATATATATGTATACTCAAAAGCTATATCTTATGAGTAGAGATACTAGAGCGTACCTTGCCTGTGAAGAAAGATGCATCTTTTTGTATTTCTGATGTCAAATAATAAAGATTTTTTTAGATTTTATATTAAGAACTTTTTGATATAATAGGACACGAAAAAGAAAAAAATATAAGAAATCTGAAGCTGATTTTTTTATTTAATGAGAACAATATTACTTGCTATAAGAGGAGATTGGGAAGAGGTAATAGCTAGAGCAGATTTTTTTATTCAGCTAATCCTTCAAAAAGAAACAGATTTTTAAATATTTTTCCTCTTGAATTTGGATTTTTGAAAAGCATTAGCAGAAAAAGAATATTGAAAAAGATGAAAGAAAAATATAAATGCGATGTTAGAACCAAAAGTAGCAAGACAAATGATGTATGATGAGAGTATATTTTTTTGATTTTTTTATCTTCATGTCTATGTATTGTTATATTTAAAAAAATAGCATCATATTATGGATTTGATTTAGAAATAGAAAGTGATATAGTTCCAAAAGAATTGATAGACAATACACCAGCTAAAAGAGTACTCAGAGCCTTATGAATTTATGAAAAAGTTTGATTTAAAAAAACTATTACACCAGAAGAATGGAAAGCTTGGATATATGAATATTATCCAAAGCCCTGAAATATTAAAAAGAATTTGAAGAAAAGAGGTTAGTTTTTATATAGGAGGAGGAAATATGGCAGATATAACAGATGTATATGTAAGAATAAAAATATAAGAAAAAAATGGAAAAAAATATGAAGATGATTTACTAGAAGATATTGATATGTATGATGCTTTATCTGATATGGAATACAATGGATTACATTATGAAATAGATGACAAACTTATTATGAGAGCTTATGGCAGAAATTACTATGCTTTATGTTTTGAAAATGAAAGTGAATTAAAAAGACTATTTATTTGAAATTTCAAAGGAAAAGGGAATAGAAAATATTTATTATATATATTGTGAATATTCATATATAATGGAAGTAATTAGATATGGAATAATAAATATAGATATAGTAAATAAAAAAAGTAACTGTCAATATAGAAAAAGAAGAAAAAAATATAGAAATATTTGAAAAAAATTGCTAGAAAAATCATATCCTAAATTACTAGAAAAATTATGAAAAATATATAGATGATGAGTTAGAAGATGATGAAGTAGAAGAGTATGAAGATAAAATGGATGAGATTATGAGAAAATATTCATTGAAAAGAATTTGAAAAGTTTTTTTAGATAAAATAAAATTAAAATAATAATTAGAAAAAAAGCTGAATAGAAATTTATCTGTTCAGCTTTTTATACAATTTAAAATTTCTAAGAGTAAATATTGGTTATGAAAGAAAGGTCTTAATAGATAATGTTTGTAGTGGTATAATAAAAATTGTAACACAAGAGTCTAATAAGATAAAATATTTTTATGAATTATGCCAGAACACTTGCGACTCTAGCACTCGTAGGGTATTAGTCGTGAGAGATTCAGTTGTAATTATTAATTTTTTTAAGGGTATAATATAAACTATGAAATTTAAATGAAGGGAGATTTTTTTGAATGACTAAGGTAAGTGAATTTTTTTAGAAAAAAATGTATGAGGAGCCTAGCCAAGAGTTAGAAAATGAAATGCTTGAAGAAATAATAATGAAGGCTAATTTTTTTAAGTTATATCAATAGACCAGATAATGGAAAATACAGATGTTTTTTTAGTATAAATATGTTATTGACAGATGACAAAAAAACTTTATCTACCTATTTTTTTACAGATATAGAAGAATTAGCAAAATGGGGTATTCCTGAAGAAATGGATACAATAGAATTAAATTTTTGATAATTATTCTGAAATTATATTAGATCATCCTCATGATATAGAAGGACTTGTTATAAATCCTTTTTGGAAAAAGTTATATTATCTCTGAAGAATGGTTAAGTGAATTAAGAACTATGAAAGAAGAGAGATTAAAAAGTTAGAGAATTAAAAATTCCTGTTAATTCAAAAAAATCTTATTAAGTGAACCAGAAAAGATTTCCTACTATGTTAGCTGAAGAAGTAACTAAATGTTGTGATGAAATAGGTACTATAAATAGATTATGGTTACTTGAAATGACAACTGAAAAAAAGATGAAAGTTGGCTTTTTAGTAGTTGATTTTTAAAGGGGATAAAAATGAAATCTTCCGTGAAATAAATGATGCAGCAAGAAATTATTTAGGTATGAGATACTTAGATATGATAGCTTATGATGATGAATTTGCTAAAAAAATCTGTTGAAAATCATAAGCCATTTTATGATAAAATAAAATAAGTTTGTAACAAATGTTACAGACTTTTTTTAAAAAAAGAGTAAACTATAATCATATCAAAAAAATAATATGGAGGTTTTTATGAAAAAAAGTAATGCTTTTTATTATTTGCATTTTGCAGTATCTTGGCTTACTCAGCAAAGACTGTAGATTATCAAGAAGTAGATAAATATATTAGACAAAAAAATTGGATAAGGATAAGGAAATAACTTTTATTTATAAAGTTAATCAAGCTGATTTTTACTTTAGAAGGTTACAGTGATGGAAAAGCTTACAGCAGTAACAGATTTAAAATCTAATCCAGGACAAGCTGCTATGGATGGAATGAAATCAGTAGTTTCTGAAAAAAATGGGAAATTAAATCCTGAATATAAAAATATTTGCAGCTGATGGAAAAATTATTAAGTGAACAAAAATATAAATTAAATAAGTCTATAAGACTTTTTGATACAGCAAATATAATGGCATATTTAGATGGAGATATCCCTTATGATGATAGATTAATGGAACTTTTTAATGCTGTTGATACTATGGAAACTATAGGATATCACCCAAATAATGTAAAATATATAAAAAAATATATGTTAATCATAAAAAAACAATACTGTAAAAATTGAAGTTAGAGATTATAGAGAAAATCCAATGATGCTACAAATAGCAAATATGGATATCAAAACTTTAAGTGGGAAAAACTGAATATTTCTATCCTAATGGAAAACTTTTTCTCTACTATGAATGTAAAAAAATGGTGTTTTTAGATGGAGAAGCAAAAACTTTATTATGAAAAATGGTAAATTAAAACTTATAGCAAATAATAAAGATGGTAAAATGAATGGAATAGTAACTACTTATTCTGAAGACGGGAAAGTTATTAAAAAAATAGAAGTTAAAGATGGAGAAGTTGTTAGAGAAATTCAATAATTTTTATAAGGTACAACCATTTAAATTATAAATTAAAAAGTAAAAAAATAAGCGAGTTACATTATAATTTATTAATAGAAATTTTTCTTTGAACTAAATATTAATAGTTTTGACAAGATTACTGTGACGTCCATTATTGTTGAAAGAGCCTTTGTGGAGCTCTTAAAACACTAATGACAGGCAAGTAATCGCTATATATAACTATAAATTATTTAAATCTTTCAAAGAAAATTTTCTAAAATTTACTTAGTAACGAGCTATTTTTTTACTTTTTTTATTTGAAAAATGCTCTAAAAATCTAATATAATAAAGGTAGTACTAAAAAAAAATAAAGTGAGGATAAAATGTTTGAATATCTATATGGAACAGTAGAATACAAGAAAATGGACTATATAGCCATAGATATAAATGGTGTTGGCTATAAGGTTTATTTTTCCATTGAGAGAATATGAGAAAATTGACTTAGGTAATAAATATAAATTCTATATCTATAATCATATTAAAGAAGATGCATACAAATTAATTGGATTTTTTTAGATGAGAGAGATAGAAAAAAATATGAAATGCTATTAAAAAAATAAATGGTATAGGATCATCTTTAGCTTTTAGCAGTATTGTCTAATTTTTTTCTTATGACAAAATTGTTGAAATAATTTCTAAAAATGATTATACTAGTCTTAAGAAAGTCCCAAAATTAGGTGAGAAAAAAAGCTCAAATAATAATTTTTAGACCTAAAAGCTAAGTTAAAAAAATCTAACTTATACAGAAGTGGAAACTATATCTATAGATATGCTAGAGGACTTAGTCTTAGCATTGGAAGGCTTAGGATATACTAAAAAAAGAAATTGACAAGACTTTAGAAAAAGTAGATTTAAGTGCATATTCTTCTTTAGAAGAAGCAATAAAAAGGAATTTTTAAAAAAATATGAAAATAGGAGGATAATGAATGAAAAGGATTAGAAGAAATATATTTAAAAAGGTTTTAGTTTGGATAAATATTTTTGAAATAGCAAGTGCAGATGAATTAGAGAAATTAGAGGAACTATATAAAAAAATATAGTTATTTCTGATGAATTTGTTAATAGAATAAAAGCAGTGAATAAAAAAAGGTTCCTGTACTAGCTAGTGTTGAAACTTGGTGTCCTTATGCAAGAGTATTCTTAACTACTATGAGAAAAAAATCAATGAAATAAATCATATCTTTGATTTATCTCTAATAACTTATGGTAGAGGGGTTTTTTGAATTAGCAGGATACTTGAAAATTCATGAAGATGACTTTGTTATACCAACAGCAGTATTCTTAGGTGAAGATTTTTTTCTAATTTAAGAGTATTCAATGGTTTCCCAGAAAGATATCATAAGGATAGCACTCTAGATACTATAGATGGAACTAGAAATTACTTAAAAAGGAAAGTTTGCAAACGATATACTTGAAGACGTATTAAGCATATTTTTAAATAAAAGTTAGAGAGAGGTTGGGAAGGAAATGGATACACTAAAAAGAATTCTTTAAGATTGGAGCAGAGCTATCAAGTTCACATACAATAGGACCTGAAAGAGCAACAAAGAGAGTAAAAGAGAAATTTCCTGATGCTGATAGTTATATAGTTGAGCTTTGGGGAAGTTTGGCTGCTACTGGAAAAGGACACTATACAGATAAGATAATAATAGAAACGTTTAAGCCTATTCCAGTTGAAATTATTTGGAAACCTGAGTTTGTCCATGAACTACATACTAATGGAATGAAATTCATCGCCTTAGATAAAGATAAGGAAGAAATAGGGGAATGGGTAGTATTTTCAGTAGGTGGAGGAACTATAAGAGATTATGATGAACTTACTGATAAATCACCTAAAAAAAGAAGTTTATCCACTAAACTCTATGAAAGAAATTATCAAATGGTGTAAAGATAATAATAAACATCTATGGCAATATGTTGAAGAATGTGAAGAGTATCTATATGGCAACATTTAAAAATTTATTGATCAGGCTATGACTGATGCAGTACAAAGAGGATTAGAGAAGGAAGGAGATGTTCCTGGACCTTTTAAATATCCAAAAAAAGAGCTAGAGAAATGTATGATAAAGCTCTATCTAAAAAGAGCATCATTAGTATTTACAAATAAAATTTTTGCATATGCTTTAGCAGTGTCTGAAGAAAATGCTAGTATGGGACAAGTTGTAACAGCACCTACTTGTGGAGCCTCAGGGGTTGTTCCTGGAGTTTTAAGAGCTATGAAAGAGGAATATGAATTAGTTGAAAAACATATTCTAAGAGGTTTAGCTATTGCAGGACTTGTTGGAAATTTAGTTAAATATAATGCAACTATTTCAGGAGCAGAAGCAGGTTGTCAAGCAGAAGTTGGAACAGCTTGTTCAATGGCTGCAGCAATGGCAACATATTTTATGGGTGGAAGTATAGACCAAATAGAGTATGCAGCTGAAAGTGCTATGGAACATCATTTAGGAATGACTTGTGACCCAGTTGGAGGTTATGTAATTATACCTTGTATAGAAAAGAAATGCTATCTGTGCTGTAAGAGCAGTGAATACAGCTGTTTATTGTATGTCTACTGATGGAAAAACATACTATAAGTTTCGATGAAGTTGTAAAGACTATGAAAGAAACTGGAAAAGATATGTGTTCTGCATATAAAAGAAACTTCTGATGGTGGACTTGCAAAAATACTATGACAAAAATTTTTAGTTGGAAATCAAGAATAAGTAAAATAGGTTGTATAAAAAAATGGTGTTGAGGAAAATTTCTTC